>Ga0307479_10000059_pt1 | contig 121281 bp, 87 predicted proteins | sample atmos_gasesECM4C_FD_203743 | JGI IMG/M metagenome (GOLD analysis project Ga0307479, IMG submission 203743) | Hardwood forest soil microbial communities from Morgan-Monroe State Forest, Indiana, United States - atmos_gasesECM4C_515 | ecosystem: Environmental > Terrestrial > Soil > Temperate... | reverse complement strand
CCGCGGCGGGTGACAATACCTCGACGCAGGACGACGCCGCCTACATGCACGCGCGCTACTACCGGCCGATCTTTGGCCGGTTCCTGAGCGCCGATCCCCACGCCGGCTCCGCGGCCGCGCCGCAGACGTGGAACCGCTACTCGTACGCGGCCGGCAACCCGTTGCGCTTCACGGATCCGACGGGCGCGTACCTGTGCTCCGACAAGTCAGCCTGCGAGGCCTTTGAAGCCGCGCGGCAGGCGACGATACAGAGCGACGCTGCCTCCGCGGAGTTGAAGGCGGCCGCCATGGCCTATGGTCCATTGGGCACAGACAATGGGGTCACCGTGAAGTTTGGCGACCCGGGTCAGGGCCTTGCGGGGAAGACGTTCAGCGATCCTGTTTTCGGTGTTGAAGATGGCAAGGCGGTGGTCACGGGCGTGAAGTCCGTGGTCACAGTAAGGCCAGGCCTTGACAGCACTGAAGAGCAGGCCGTGGCCGCGCACGAGGGAGGCCACATCCTCGATGCCTATCTCCGCGCCGAGAGTTGGGACCCAAAGACCGAGAAATTCACGCTCCCCCTAAACTTTGCTGAATCCGAGAAGCACGCCTACACTCTCACTGCCGGCATTGCATCCCTCACCAACAGGTCATTCAAGTACGAGGGTGCCACCTTCCAACCGCACATGCCAGGTGCACAAGTCGAGCGTGAAATCGCCAAGCTCCTCGGGAGGATGACGCAAGAGTACTTAAACACCTCGATACTCCCCCGGTGGCCCTGAGGACGAGGCGCCGGTGAGACTCCTCGCGAATAGCACGGGATTCCTTCTCGGTCTTTTTTGTCTGACCGCCGCCAGTTGGGGTGCATCGGCATCCGCCGATTCGCGGCCAGCCAGTGGCGGCGATGTGGCGACGCCCCTCTGCGAGCTTCTCGAGTCGATTTCGCCCGGCGAGCGGCGGCCTGCTACCGTGCGTGGCATCATCGTCGTTGGCTATGAGACGACGATGCTCTACGACCCTGAGAGTCCATATTGTCCGTTGGATGTCCAATCGACGACCGAGGTCGAGCTCTCGTCAAAAGCACCGGGAAATGCGCGTTTGCTGAAGACGGCAGAGGCCAGTGACGGACGAGCCTACGTGACCTTGAGGGGTGTTCTGTGGGGGCCAGACAAGGTAAAGGAGGACGACCCTACCGAGCAGGTGATCGTGGCCTACTCGCGGCGGCTGCCGCTGCGCTTTGGGCACATGTCCTACTCCCGTACGCAGTTTGTCGTAACCGAAGTGCTCGCAAGCGATCCCGTGCCGGCGACAGTACCAAACCTGGGTGCTCTAAAGCGCCCGCCCGAGAGTGCGTTCCCGCTGCTTCTGGAGGCAGCGTTGCCCCAGTATCCCGAGCTGGCACGGAGGGCAGGAATCAGCGGCGAGGTGGTTGTCGAGGTCACGATCAAGGCTGGGCGCGTGGCAGCGACCGCGGTGACGTCGGGTGATCGGATGCTGGCTCGCGCCGTCCTCAGGAACATCGAAACATGGAGGTTCGGCGACGACGTGGAGGCCAAGTTCACGACGATCTTTGTCTTCGTCCTGGAACTGCGCAGGACTGGTGACGATCGCAATACAAGGGTGGATTCCAGACTTCCCGCATCCGCAACGGTCGTCGCCCCCCAAGAAGCCCAGTAGGTGCGATGGCGATGGCGCGGTCTGGCACCTTGGCGAAGAGCACCGCGGCTCAAGCTGCCCGGGGTCCCTGGGAGCCACTACTAAAGACACCTGCATAAAGACTGGTAAGCAAGAGTACTTGGACACCACCAAAATGGCAATGACTCTCCTGCTAGCGCTTGCAGCAGGCGCCCTGGGGTGGGCGGGACTCCCGGCCAGCGGCGCAAGTGCGGCGACCCAGGTGCCGTCGGCGACGGTACAGTCCCCAACGTCGCTGTGCACTGCGCTCGCCAGCGTCGATCGCGGCCAGGAGCGGGCGATCGTTGTCTCCTGAGTGTACCGTGTCGGCTACGAGGCCGCGATCCTCTACGACCCGCAGCAGCTGCGGTGCAACGAGGATGTGCAGCCCTCGACATGGATCGAATTTGCGGACGACGCCGATACGACTGCGCTGGAAAAGATGCTCAAGAAAAGCGAGCTGGGGGCTTCGATGACCGCGTCTATGTAACCTTCGCGGGCACGCTCTTCGGTCCGCGCCCGCTCGAGCCGGATACTCCCGCGCTGCCCGATAAATGGTCGGCAGGCGACCGTACGCGTGGCACCCGCTACGGCCACCGGAACGCCTATCGGACGCAGCTGCTTGTCAGCCGGGTCGTAGCCGCGGCGCGAGTCCCGGCAGAGACGCCCTGGAGTCCGCGGTCCTTTCCCGACGACCTGGCGGAGCGCAAGCTGACCTTCCGGCAAGGGACCTTTCCCTACTATCCGTATGATGCACTGGTGGCGGGAATCGAGGGCCAGGTCGAAGTCGAGGTGACCCTGAAGGAAGGGAAGGTGGTGGCCACGCTCACCCTCGCGGGAGACCGCGCCCTGGCGGCAGCCGCGATCGGCAACATCGAGACGTGGACGTTCTCGTCTGACGTCAACAAGACGTTCGTGACGCGGTTCGTCTACAGCTCGCGGCTCGTCTTGGCCATAGCTGCAAGTAGTCGGTCACGACCAGGCAGCGCCGCGCCCCCTGCGCCGCCAGCAAGACGGACGGCAACGGGAATGTCACCTATCGGGACTTCTGGCCCCACGGCGAGGAGGCAACGGCGCCCGGCGGCACCGAGCGGATGAAGTTCGCCGGCCAGGAGCGCGACCTCGGCGATCCAGCGAGCACGGTCGACGACATGGACTACATGCTCGCGCGGTACTACCGGGCGATTTTCGGGAGGTTCCTGAGCGCCGATCGTCACAATGGCACGCCGGGACCTGGCCAAACTCACGGGGCAGACCATCCGCTACAATGGCGGGACCTTCAAGCCGATCATGGCGGCTGCAGAGGTCGAGCGGGAAGTCCAGCGGGTGATAGCGAGCCAAGGACAGAAGGGCGACCGCCGGCCCGCCGCCCTGCCGGACCGCTGGACCCATCGGACCGCCGACCACCGGTCCGCCGGACCTGCTCTAGGCGCCTGCCTGGCGGCGGGGCCGCGCGTTCAGCCTGGCCATGCCGGCGGCCCAGCATCTCGCCACCAGCTGGCGCAGGGTCGTGAACAGCATGGGGAGGCGCTCCCTGGGGATGTGCAATCGCTGGCCGAGTTGACGGTACGAGAAGGGACCTTCCTCGCCGCTCTCCGCGCCGAGCCCTTCGGGGCAGGCGTGCGGGTCGTCGGCGATCGCCGGCTGCAGGCTCAGGAATTGCCAGAGCGCCGAAAGATAGGTCCGCGTGCGGGCGTCGGCCTCGATGCGCCGGATCCCTGCCGCAACGCATCGCCTGAGGAACTCGAGGCTCTCGCGGGCTGCCACCGTGCTCTCGGCCGGCGCTCCGCCCGAGATCTGCGCTCCGGCATGACGCCGCTCGCCGGCGAGCAACGCTCCCCACCGCTGCCGTGCATCGTTTTTCAGCGGATCGACAAGACCCTTGAACCTGAACGCCTGGACGCCGTGCTCCCGCAGCTCCAGGATGCGGTGCCGCAAGCGCTCGTGGACCGCCTCCTGCCGGCGGCCGCGCGCGCCCAGAAGGTCCGCGAGCAGCGTGTCGTTCCACGGCGCCACGAGCCCCGCGAGGTCCGCTGCCGGCGGGCGCTGCTCGGCCGCGGCCACGAATCCCAGGACGGTGTCGTTGCGGACCCTCTCGTCACCCGCGAGAACGTGAAGCTGGCCGGCGGCGATGGCCTCGCGCACCACCGTCCGCAGCGTCTCGAAGATCTGGTAGCCGACGGGATCGAACTCCTTCTGGCGCTCGTGCAGGAAATGGCGGACGTTGAGGAGCACCAGGCCGTCGATATCCGGCTTTTCCTCGAGCTGGCGCTTGAGGCTCCGCAGCCGGTCCACGAAGACGAAGGCGTAGCAATCGGCAACCAGCTCGCCCAGAGGACCGACCTGCCCGCCGGTCGGACGTGAGCCTCGCGCCATGGGATCGCCCTCCGCTTCCCCGGTGCTCCAGCGTTCCGCGCCGAAGACCCCCAGGAAGCAGGGGGGGCTCTGCCACAGCCCGCGCCTCCTCATCTCGCCGGCCAGCACCGCTTGCAGCCGGTTCCAGGCGTCATGGAACAGGTCCGCGTCAGGAGTCTCCTCGCCGCGCAGGCTGCGGACGAATGCCGTGAACACGGACGGCATGCCGCCCGGGCGGGGCCAGCCGTGGAGGGCGAAGCGTAAGGTGGTCCTGTCTGCAGCCATGCTCGGCGTCTCCCCGGCAGCCGGGGCCGGCGGCGGCATAGGAACCGCCCTACCCGGCGCCACCGATTATGCTGCTATGAACTAACGCCGAGTCTCGGGAAAGTGGCGGCGAGACGGACCGTACCGTCGCTCAGGACGCGGCGCTGGCGCCTGATCAGCCGGTCGTGCAGCCGACCACCGAGCAGGGATAGCAGCATGTATCTGGGGAGGCTGGGCTCCACTGGGCCGCCGCCGGCTGCCGGAGGTTGCCGTTCTCGAGCTGCCTCACGGTCTCGCGGTTGAGGCTGATTTTCTTGGGCTGGTGCTTCTTCATGTGAGTGTCCTCCTCCTGGCGTGGGGAGAGCCGGCCTGGCCTGGGCTCTCAGAGAAACCTATCGTTAGAATCATTGTAATACTTTCATAATTGAGCGGCAATCCCGCGCCGGGCGGACTCCACCCCGCCTGCCAAGCTACGGGTGTACTTCGAAGAGGCTAATATGCTATAACCACAAGCCGCCCAGGCTGCCGACGGCTGCTCTGGTTCTCCGCGACGCTGACGAGCATGAGAGACGACCTGGCAGGACCCGGAAGCTCGGCGGCGCCGCCGGCCGGTAGCCTGCTCGACACCCCGGAAGACCGGACGGAATACCTCGGACCGTCGTCGGATGGCGCCGGCCCCTCAGTCGAACCACCGCGGCCCAGCGCGGCATGGAACCGAGCCTCCCACTACCGCCTGTTGAGCCCGCTGGGGATCGGCGGCATGGGCATCGTCTACCGTGCCGAAGACACTCGCCTGGGGCGGACGGTTGCCCTCAAGTTCCTGCCGCCGGCGCTGACCCCCAATCCGCAGGCCAAGGTGCGCTTCCTGCAAGAAGCGAGGGCGGCCGCGGCTCTCGACCATCCCAACGTCTGCACGATCTTCGAGATCGGGGAGACCGCCGACGGCCAGCTGTTCATTGCCATGGCCTGCTACGAGGGCGAGACGTTGAAATGCAGGCTCGAGCGCGGCCTCATGAGTGTCGCCGAGGCCGTCCGGATCGCCGCGCAGGTCGCCCGCGGCCTGGCGAAGGCCCACGGCCGGGGCATCGTCCATCGCGACATCAAGCCCGCGAACCTGGTCATCACCTCCGATGGGGTCGTGAAGATCCTCGACTTCGGCATCGCGGAGCTGCCGGGGACAGGCGCCCGGGCCATCCGCCCCCTGCCCGGCACCCCCGCGTACATGTCCCCCGAGCAGGCGCGCGGCGAGAAGGTCGACGCCCGCAGCGATCTGTGGTCCCTGGGCGTCGTCCTCCACGAGATGCTGGCCGGCGGCAGGCCGGGCGGCGGTCGGTCGGGCGCGGCTGGGGTGCCGCCGGACCCGCAACTGCCGGAGCGCCGGGGCCCGGCGATACCGCCCAAGCTGGCCCGGGTGCTCTCCCGCCTTCTCGCCCCCAATCCGGACGACCGCTATCCGGACGCATCCGTCCTGCTCGCGGATCTTGCCGGCGTCGAGGGGGCGGCGGCGACGCCCAGGGCGCCTTCTCGGCGGGCGGCCGTCAAGCGGTGGCTCCTGGTGCCGGCGCTGAGCATCGCCTTGGCGGTCATCGTCGGTCGCGGTACCTGGCTCCCGGAGGCCAGCCGGCAATCGCCAGGGCCGGTGCCGATCGCGCCGCCACCGGCGACCTACGTCCGCCTCACGGATCTGCCGGGCAGGGAGTCGTTTCCCAGCCTCTCTCCGGACGAAAAGTCCTTCCTGTACGCGAAGACGACCGGCGGCAGGAGCCGCATCTTCCTGCAGCGGGTGGGCGGCGGCGTTGCCGAAGACCTGAGCCGAGACTCGACAGCCGACGACACCCAGCCGGCCTTCTCTCCCAACGGCCGGCTGATCGCCTTCCGGTCGGAGCGCGACGGCGGCGGCCTCTTCATCATGAGCGCCGCGGGCGGATCGGCCCGCCGGCTGGCCGGCTTCGGCTTCAACCCGGCATGGTCTCCTGACGGCCGCGAGCTCGCCGTCGGCACCGACAGCGTCGTCCACCCCAGCTCCCGCCGGCAGCCGAGCGAGATCTTCAGGGTGAGGCTCGACACCGGCGAGCGACGCCTGGTCCGTGGCCGCGACGCCGCCCAGCCGAGCTGGTCGCCGCACGGCTACCGCATCGCCTACTGGGGAGTCTCCCCGTCCGGTCAGCGGATCGTCTGGACGGTCGCCGCCGACGGCGGTCTGCCTGTCCAGGTCACCCACGACCCCAGCCTCGACTGGAACCCGGCCTGGTCGCCCGATGGCCGTCAGCTCTACTTCGCCAGCGACCGCGGCGGGCTGATGAATCTATGGCGGGTGCCGATCGACGAGCGCTCGGGACGCGTCCTGGGACGGCCCGAGCCGGTCACCGTCTCGTCGCGCGCGGGCATGCAGTGGAGCATTTCGGGCAGCGGCAAGCAGTTCGTCTTCGCCGGCGACGACATCCGGGTCAAGCTCGAGAAAATCGCTTTCGACCTCGCCGCCGGGAAGACCGTTGGGGCGGTCGCATCGATCGACGAGACGTTCCAGCGGATGAATGCCTGCGATGCGTCCCGCGACGGCCGGTGGCTGGTCTACGACACCTTGGCGCCCAAGGAGAACATCTATGTGATCCGGCCAGACGGCAAGGGCCTCCGTCTGGTCGTCGGCGGGGACTTCAGGAACCGCCTGCCGCGCTGGTCGCCCGACAGCACTCGGATCGCGTTCTACTCGAACCGCGGCGGCAACTACGAGATCTGGACCGTGCGTGCCGACGGCGGCGGGCTCGCGCCGGCGACGGCCTTTCATGCCTCGGCGATCTACCATCCGATCTGGTCCCCTGACGGTTTGCGCCTGGCGTGCGACTTCGGCGAGCACGAAGGGCTGGTCGACCTCAGCCGGCCGCTCGCGCAGCGCGAACCCCGGTTCCTGCCCCCGCCCGGCCCGCGCCTGGGCTTCACCGCGTCCTCCTGGTCGGTGGATGGCCGGTGGCTGGCCGGCCTGGTGCACCGGCTGGATCAAGTGCGCTATCCCGGTATCGTGCTCTATTCAATCGCCGACCGGCGATACGTGCGGCTCACCAGGCACGGCGAAAGCCCTTGCTGGCTGTCCGACAGCCGCCACCTGCTGTTTCTGGATCGCGGCGAGGTCTGGCTGCTCGACACGCGAACGCGGCGGTCACGCCGAGTCCTGACCGCGCCGCCCGGGTCGGTGTACGCCGACCTGGCCGCGAGCCCCGACAACCGCGTGCTCTATCTCTCGCGTACCGTGGACGAAGGCAACATCTGGCTGCTCGCTCAGAAATAGGTTTGCCGGCGACGCCGGGACGCCAATCCGGAGCAGGAGCTCGTTAAGAAGAGGGAGGCCGAAGCAGTCTGCGATCGCGGACAACGAACCGACTCACACAGGAGGTTGTCCGTCATGAAAAGAAGTGCGCTCGTCTCTGGTCTCGCCCTCATCCTGTCCGCAGGCCCGGCATTCGCAACCATCTGCACCATCGATGCCGTGCCCGCGGGGACACTGCTGCTGCCCTACTTCGAGGTGGACCTCAACAACCCGAATGGCTTGACGACGTTGTTCTCGGTCAACAACGCGAACAAACATACGGCCCTGGCACACGCCATCATCTGGTCCGACCTCGCCGTGCCGGTGCTGGACTTCAACATCTATCTCACCGGGTACGACGTGCAGTCGGTCAACTTGCGCGACATCATCGTCAACGGCAACCTGCCCCAGACAGCTCCCCTCAGCGAGGATCCGAACGACACCATCAGCCCCAGGGGCCCGCTGTCGAAGGACGGCGACTATCCTGGCTGCCAGGGGGTGCTGCCGCCGCCGGCTCTGCCGTCGTTCCTCACCGCCTACCTGCAAGCGGCCCTGACCGGCCAGCCAGTAGCGATAGTCCATGGCAACTGCGCCGGCCAGGCACTGGGAGACAACATCGCCCGCGGCTACATCACCGTCGACATGGTTACCGACTGCTCGACGAAGTTCCCGGGCGATGCCGGCTACTTCTCCGCCGATGGCACAGGCGACGTTGACAACGTGAGGAACCACCTTTGGGGCGACTGGATGATCGTCAACTCGGCGCAGAACTTCGCCGAGGGCGGTACGCTCGTGGCCATCGAATCCGACACGATCAACCCGGCGACTTCGACCCCGGGCAACTACACCTTCTACGGCCGCTATGACAACTGGACGGCGATCGATTACCGCGAGCCGCTGGCCACCACCTTCGGCACCCGCTTCCTGAACGGCGGCCCCTTCAGCGGCGGCACCTCGCTGCTGGTCTGGCGCGACCCGAAGGTCCCCCAGACTTTCTTCACCTGCCCGGCGACTCCCGGCACGCAGCCACCCTGGTATGCGCTCGGCCAAGAGCTCGTGGCGATCTTCAACGAGCAGGAGAACGTCTTGGAGCCGGTCACCTCCCCGAACTCTCCCCTGCCCGCGATCGGTTCGTTTGCGCCGTTCCCGGCAGCCACCCAGCGGGTGCAGGTCGGCGGCGCCAGTCTGCCGGTGCCCTACAGCTTTGGTTGGCTCTGGCTCGACCTGAACACGACGGTGGCCCCCGCGGGCAGTAACCCGCCGATCGATCCCGCGGCCTCCCAGGCCTTCGTCTTCTCGACCCTCGAGTCGAACGGTCACTTCGCGGTCGGCATCGAGGCGATCCGTCTCGATTCCGCCTGCGCCGCCAATCACGCGGTGCCGTAGAGGGAGGTGATCTCGTCTAGTCCAGCTCCTGATCCTCGGCCGGCGGCGGCGGCGGCGCCCGGTGGCCCCGCCGCCCCGCTTGCCTTTGCGTTCGGATATCCGCCTTGATCTGCCGCAGCACCGCCGCGTAGCCCGGCAGGGCGCGCACGGCCGCCAGGTCGGGGTCCTTCGCGATCAGGGCCGTCCGCCGGAAACCCCGCATCGACGCGAGCAGCGCCAGCGCTCCCTGCCGGTCGCCGCCCGCCGCCTTGAGGCAGGCCAGGTTGTAGATCGGCACCCACGAGGCCGGGCGGTCATGGGCGGCCCGCGCGAAGTAGTCGGCGGCCAGGGCGGGCTGGCCGGTCCGGCGGGCGGAGTTGCCGGCCTGCACCGCAGCCGCGAAGTCGTCGGCCTGCTCCGCCAGTGCCTTGCGGTAGAGCTCGAGCGCCCCGGCGAAGTCGTTACGCTCGTAGTGGAGGTCGGCCAAGCGGCGGTAGGCCAGGGGGAAGGTGGGGTCTGCCGCCATCGCCCGGCGGTACCAGCGCTCCGCCTCGGCGTCGTCGTCGCGCAGCGCCGCGATCATGCCCAGGTTGCTCATCGCCTCGACGAACCCCGGGGTGACGGCAAGGGCTTGCCGGTAGTTCCGCTCGGCGCCGTCGAGGTCGCCTTCCAGCATGCTGATGGCGCCGAGCATGACGTAGACCCGCGACTGCTTGGGATCGATCGCCAGGATGCGCAGGTACTGCTCGCGGGCGCCGGCCAGGTCGCCCTGCCGCAGCAGGGTCACGGCCAGGATGCCGAGCGCCGAGACGTTCTTCGGCACCGCGGCCACCACCTCGCGCAACATCCGCTCGGACTCGGCCCACTGCCGGCGCTGCGCCAGGTGGCGCGCCTGCTCGAGCTTGGCATACAGCGGCAGGCCGTCCTTGGGGTCGAGCCCCTTCATCGCCTCGCGTTCGGCGGCCGGCGCCAGATAGCCGAGCGCCCGCAGGTTCCGCACCGTCTCGCCGTCCATGGCGCTCTTCTGCGGCGCCAGCGCCCGGCGCCGGCTGTCGTCGAGGATGGCGGCGAGCTCGCGGTCCAGGGCGGCGCCGCGGCGGGCCTCGCGCGGGTAGAGGTTGGCCAGCTCGTGGGGGTCGCCGTGCAGGTCGTACACCTCGGGCCGCGGCGCGCGGATCCACTTCCAGCCGGCGTGCCGGACGCCGTAGAGCGGCGACATGCCGAACCCCACCTGGGCCAGCAGCGACTCGGAGTACTGCGGCAGGTCGGGCGGTTCCACGTCGCCGCGCAGGGCCGGCAGCAGGTCCTTCCCCTGGGTCTCGCCGCCGCCGGGGAGCCCCAGGGCGGCGAGCACGGTCGGCACGACGTCGACGGTGCGCACCGGTCCGGCGTAGACCTTTCCCCGCGGCAACTGCCGCGGAAAGCGCAGGATGAGCGGCACCCGCACCGTCGCGTCGTAGATGAACAGCGCGTGCGTCTTCTCGCCGTGCTCTCCCAGGCTCTCGCCGTGGTCGGCGGTGACGACGGCCAGGGTGTCGTCGAGCGTGCCCTCCCGGCGCAGCTCGTCGAGCACCCTGCCGACCGCCTGGTCGAGGACGGCGATCTCCGCGTCGTAGACGGTCGGCGAGCGCACGCGCTCCACCATCGGCGCGGTGTAGGGCTGATGGGCGTCGAACAGGTGCATCCACAGGAAGAACGGGCGGCGCGGCTGCTCCCGCGACCACTCCCCGAGCCAGCGCACCGCCCGCGCCGCGGTCTTCGGGCCCTGACGCGAGCGGATGAGGAACATCTTGGGCCGGTCCTCCGACCACAGGTCGTCGTCGTAGCCGTCGAAGCCCTGCGCCAGGTTGTAGCGCCGGTTGAGCACCAGCGCCGAGACGATCGCCTGGGTGCGGTAGCCGGCGCGGTGCAGGCGCTCGGCCAGGGTGACCGCGTCGTCGCCCAGGGCATAGGTGCCGTTGTCGCGCACGCCGTGGGCCGGCGGGTAGAGGCCGGTCATGATGGTCGCGTGGGACGGCAGGGTGATGGGGGCCGCGGTGATCGCGTCGCTGCAGCGCACCCCTTCGCCCGCCAGGCGGTCGATCGCCGGGGTCCGGGCCAGGCTGAAGCCGTAGCAGCCGAGGCGGTCGGCACGGGTGGTGTCGAGAGTGACCAGCAGCAGGTTGGGACGGTGGCTCCGGCCGCAGCCGGCCATGGCCAGGCCGGCCGCCAGGCACAGGGCGGCCGCGGCCGCCCGTCGCAGCCCGGAACCGGACCGCCGGCAGCTCGGTGCCCGCGGCTTCAGGCGGCAGCGCCGCGGATCGACGAAGGGCATTTTCATGGCTCGGGTCGCCATTCTAGCCGCGAAATCCGCTGCCGATGCCGCGTTGCCCAGATTTTGACCCGTTCACAAACCTGCATATCCATGGCATAATCGGCCCGCTCATCGAAATGACGGCACGGCCGTGGCTCGGTGCCCGGCCGGTTCACAAGGAGCTTTCCCCGATGCGACGAGTCCTCGCCGTGGCGTTGCTCAGCCTGGTAGCAGCTCCGGTCCTCCTGGCCGACGTCTCCATCATCGAGCGCCGGCAGGCGCGGCAGAAGTCCGCCGTCGACGCCGGGAAAGCCCCGCACCCCCGCCATCCGGGCGGAGCCACCGGCTCCATCGCCCTGATCGACGCCCAGGGCCTCAAGTACTTCATCAATACGGACATCACGTTCAGCACGAGCAGCTCGGCGTCTGGAGCCATGTCCGAGGCCAGCTACACCCACGCGGTCGCCGCCTCGACCAGCGCCGGCGGCACCACCTCTTCGACGCTGAACGACTCCTACGACGGCTACAACACCATCTGTCTCAGCTTGAACAACACGGTGGCGACCTGCGAGACCGGCAACGCGAACTTCGTCATCTACAACAAGAACGGCCCCGCCACCACCGAGTGCCCCGGACCCGTCTCGCACGTCAATCGCCAGGTGGTCTTCCCCGTGCAGACGGTGGGCTCGCTCCACATGTCCCGCAAGGTCTTCGTGCCGGACAACGACCAGTTCGCCCGCTGGCTGAACTACTTCACCAACACCGGCGCCACGCCGCAGACGGTCACCATGGTGGTGGCCAACAACCTGGGCTCGGACAGCAACACGAAAATCACCGGCACCTCGACCGGCAGCCTCACGCCCTCCGTGACCGACACCTGGGTCACGACGTTCCAGAATTTCACCGGCAAGACCACCAGCGACCCGCGCCTGGGACACGTGCTGCAGGGACCCGGCGGGGCGGTGCCGCTCGCCGGCATCAGCTTCGTCAACGGCGACGACAACCCCTTCTGGGGCTACACCTTCACCCTGCAACCCGGCGAGACCAAGATCATCGCCAACTTCGCCGTCAACCAGCCGACCATCGCCGCCTCCAAGACCAGGGCCGCCGCGCTCGTCAGCCTGCCTCCCAATACGCTGCAGTGCACGACCACGGCCGAGCAGGCCGAGATCGCCAACTTCGTGGCCGCGCCGCCGATCGCCACCGTCCCGACGCTGTCCCTGGGCGGCCTCGCCGCGCTTGCCGCGGTGCTGGGGATCGCCGCTTTGATCCTGGTGCGGCGGCGGACGGTTTCCGCCGCGCGTTAGCGCAGGCGCTTGAGCAACGGCAGGAACTCGGCCAGCGGACCGCTCGCGACCGCGCTGTCGCCGGCGGCTTCCGTCGCCGGCGGCAGCAGCTGCTCGATGAGGCTGAGGATGTCCCACGCCACCCAGCCCTCGACGATCTGGCCGTTGTCGAAGCGCAGGAAATCGATGCCGGTGGTGACGGTCTCGCCGCGCGCCGCCGGCAGCCCCAGCAGCTCGCCGCTGTGACGCCCCCTGCCGGTCCAGCGGGCGGCCACCGTATCGCCTTCGGCGATCAGCTGGTCCACCGTCATGCGGATGTCGCTGAAGGCCAGGTGGTAGAAGAGCACCAGCTGGCGGAGGGCGTCGGGGCCGCGCACGAAATCGGTGGCGAGCGGCACCCGCGCGTGCACCAGGCACTCGGGAGCGATGATCTCGTCGGCGATCGTCAGGTCGCCGCTGTTCCACAGGTCCTCGCGGAAGCGGCGCGCGATCTCCTTGTTGCGGTCCGCCCGGTCGGTCAGCGCGCTCAGCGCGGCCGCGGCGTCGATACCCTCGCCGGCGCCGCCGCGGCCGCCACCTGAACCGCTCATTGCCCCGGCCCCTGGCGCGCCACGATCCCCTTGCCCTCCTCGACGGTGACGGTCTGGTTGGCCGCCACCCGCCCCAGCTTCTGCCTGGCGCCGCTCGGCCAATCGATCTCGAGGCCGGTCACCTCGGCATCCCGTCCCAGCCCGAAGGTCTGGACGAGCTCGCTCTGCGAGCAGTAGGACGAGCCGCTGCGCACCATGTTCCACTGCGCCCCCGAGGCGCTGGCGACGCGCACCACCGCGCCGATGCCGTCGCGGTTCGAGCGCGTGCCGACGGTGCGGACCCGGAGCCAGTGATTGCGGTTGCCGCCGTCGTTGCGGAACAGGTAGGCCGGTCCGTGGTTGGTGGTGATCAGCACGTCCAGGTCGCCGTCGTGATCGAAGTCGGCATACGCCGCGCCCCGCGCCACGATCGGCCGGTTGAACTCGGCGCCCACGCCCGCGCCCGCGGACTCGAAGCGGCCGCCGCCCAGGTTGCGGAACAGCAGCGGCGGCTCGCGGTACTGCACCTTCGGCTGCACCCGCCCGATCTCCTCCTCGATATGCCCGTTGGCGGCGAAGATGTCGAGCTTGCCGTCGAGGTCGTAATCGAAGAAGAAGACACCGAAGGTCAGCGTCAGCAGGCTCGCCCGCCCCACCGCCGATGCCGGCGCGCGATCGACGAAGATGCCGTTGCCCTCGTTGTGATACAGGCCCAGCATCTCGTTGGAGAAGTTGCCGACCAGCAGGTGCGCCCGCCCCGAACCGTCGTAGTCCGCGGCATCGACCCCCATCGCGCCGCGCGCCACGCCGTCCTCGCCGAACGCCACCCCCGCCTCGAGGCCTTCCTCGGCGAACGTGCCGTTGCGCCGGTTGCGGTAGAGCTTGTTGGGCTGCGTGTCGTTGGCCACGAACAGGTCCGGCCAGCCGTCGCCGTCGTAGTCGAGGACCGCCACGCCGAGCGCCTTGCTCGTCGGGTCGTCGATGCCGGCCTGGTGGCTCACGTCCGCGAACCTGCCGTTGCCCAGGTTGTGGTACAGCTTCGACGGCGCGCCCTTGTAGGACTCCGGCGTGCAGTAGGACTTGGCGACGCCGTCGAGCGAGCACCACAGGTCCTTCTCGGGGCTCCACTGCACGTAGTTGGCGACGAACAGGTCGAGCTTGCCGTCGCGGTCGTAGTCGAGCCAGGCCGCGCTGGTGCCGAAGCTGTGGTTGTCGATGCCGGCTTCGCGCGTCACGTCGCGGAAATGGCCGCCGCCCTCGTTGTGGAACAGGTGATCGCCGTCGAGCGCGGTGACATAGACGTCGTCGCGCCCGTCGTTGTCGTAGTCGCCGACCGCGACCCCCATGCCATACATCTCGACATCCAGGCCGCTGCCGGCGGTGGCGTCGCGGAAGGTGCCGTCATGGTTGTTGAGGTAGAGGGCCGGCAGCGACCGGCGCCTGCCCGCGGCCGGCGCCGCGCCGGCCTTGCCCGCCGGCCAGTCGCGGCCGTTGACGAGCAGGATGTCCGCCCAGCCGTCGCCGTCGGCGTCGAAGAAAGCGCAACCCGGTCCCAGGGTCTCCGGCAGGTACTTCTTGCCGGCCCGGCCGCTGTTGTGGGTGAAGCGGATGCCGGCCCTGGCCGTCACGTCGCTGAAACGGACGCCGCCGCCAGTCGCTTCCGCTCCGGCGGACCGGGCGGCCGCGGCGCCGGCCGCCAGCCGCAGCAACCTGGGCAGCGCGCCTGCCGACGCCGACGCGATCAGCGCCAGCAACGCGAGCACCGCCAGCGACGCGATCAGCGCCCGTGATGCATGCCGCACCTGCGATGCAGGTGCCGGCGGCGCCCAACGGACCCGCGGGTGGCTCCCGCCCCTGCGTGCCATCTCCGACCTCTTGCCGATCATCGGCTCGGTCCCCCTGCCGCACCGGCCGTCCCGTAGGTGTGGGGCGCCGCCGGAGCCGCTTTCGCCCGGGTCTTTTCGCTCGCCGCCGGCCGCGGCGCCACGGGAGCCACCGGCGCCGCAACTGCCGGCACCCTCGCCAGGGGTGCCGCTGCTGCGGTCGTCGCCGCCTGCGTCGCCTGTGTCGTCGTCTGCTGCGTCGCCCGCTTCGCCACGCGAGCCGCCGGCGCCCCGACTGCCGCCACCGTCGTCTGCTTCGTCCCCTCCCATGGCAGCCGCACGCTGTCGTGCTCGTGGATCGCCTGACGCTCGTTGTTGTCCTCGGGGCTCTGCTGCCGCCGCTCGGCGGTGAGCGCCTGCGCCGACTCCTCGGCCTTGAAGCGCCGGAACAGCGCCGCCTCGCGCGCCGCCTGCTCCTGGTGGCCCAGGGCGCGATGGCAGAGCATCGCGGTGTAGTGCATCTGCAGGTCCTCGGGATCCACCATGCACACGCGGTCGAGCACCTTCAGCGCCTCGGCGTAGCGCCGCTCGAGGAACAGCACCCGCGCCTCCTGATCGAGCACCACGCGGTCGCGCGGGAACTGCGCCTCCACCTGCGCCAGCGACGCCAGCGACGCGTCGTAGTCGCCCGCCTCTTTCTCGATCGTGGCCCTGAAGAACAGCGCCCGCGCGAGCTTGCCGTTGATCGCCAGCGCTTTGTCGATGAATGGCCTGGCGGCGTCGATCTCGCCCTCGCGGATCAGCGCCCGCGCGACGTTCACCCAGCCGTCGGCATACCCCGGCTCGGCCTCGGTGACGCGCCTGAAGGCGTACTCCGCGCCCTTCAGGTCGCCCTGCAGCAGCAGCCCGATCCCCCAGTCGTTCCAGCGCTCGCGGTCTTCCTTGCGCACCACCGGCTGCCACGGCCTCTCGGCGGCGGCGGCCGCTGGAGCCAGCTCGCCCGCCGCCTTCCCTGGCGCCTCAGGCGCCATCTCCGACGTCGCCCCAGGCGCCTTGGTCGTCGCCGCGAGCGGCAGCACAGCCTTTGCCTGCGCCACGGCGACGATCGGCAGGTCCGGGATCTCGCCGCGGATCTCGCCCGAGACGTCGGCCGGGATGTTGGCGCGCGTGAAGGTCCACTCCTGGCTGTTGTGGCTGGCATCGACCAGCGACGCCGGCTGGCCCGGCTTCGGCTGGCCGGCGTAGGCGAACTGCGTGTAGTAATGCGAGAACTTGCGGTAGTTCATGCGCGCCTCGAACGTGATCGGCCCGCGCGCGTCCGCCGGGATGTGGACCCGGTAGTGGGCGACGTCGGCGGCGCCGGGCGGGATCAGCCGCACGTACAGGACACTGCGCGACTGCCAGGCGTTGCGCTTGTTGATGATGTTGCCGGCGCCGTCGAGCTGGACGGAGCGGTAGAAGTGCGCTCCCGGCTCGACCGGACCCTTGCCGCCGTCCTCGACCGCCCCGCTCCAATAGACCACGCGGCCGGTGGCGTCCCGCCCCACCAGCTCCAGCCAGACGTCGAAGGCGTCCACCGTGCCGCCGGGGAAGAAGTGGCCGATGGTGCGCGTGCGCGCGACCACGTCCACCCGCACCGTCGAGCCCGGGCGCGCCGCGAACCCGCGCTTCGCTTCAGCGTCGAGCGGCGCGGCCAGCTTGCCGACGTCGCGTAGGATCGCCGGTCCCGCCGCCTGCGCCTCATCGCCCACCGCGAACGTCGACGCCAGCTGCGGCCCGGCCTCCCGGTCTTCCACCCGCCGGATCATCTGCTCCCCCGGCCCGGCCGGGTCCTCCGGCGAGATGGCGAAGATGTCGACGGTCAGGAAACCCGACTTGAGGAACTTCTCGACCACCTGCAGCTGCTCCTGGTCGTGGTTGACGAAGGGCAGCGCGGTGTTGGCGGCCGCGAAGCGGTGCGAATGGACCTTGCCGTGCTTGTTGCCCGGGTCCTGCGAATCGACCAGCGGCATGTGGCAACCGCCGCAGGTCTTCGATTCCTTGGGGTAATAGAAAGCACGCGCGCCCTGACCCGACACGCCGCTCGCCTGCCAGGCGTCGTAGTCGTTGAAGCCGCGGAACCAGCGATAGTGGTTGACCGGGACGTCGAGGTGCACCTTGTGGCAGCCGGAGCAGAACTCCGCGCTATCCAGGCGCATGAACGGCTTCATGAAGGTCTCGCGGTGCGGCTCGGGATTGAGATAGGTGAGGAAGTGGTTGACCCGCCGCAGCACCGGGTTACGGCTCGCCGCCAGCTCGTGCAGCGGCGGATAGGCCACCGTGTTGCCGCCGTTGCCCATCGAGCTGTCGACATGGGTGATGGCGTGGCACGAGGTGCAGGCCAGCCCGGCGCGCGCTTCCTCCGTGTCGATCTGCTCCTTGATCGGCCGCTCGAACCTGCCGTTGAAGAACACCGCGTGGTCGTGGCAGCCGGCGCACCACTTGCTGGGCTGGGTGCCGACCACGTCCTGCATGTACTCGATCGACTTACGGTAGAACTGGTTGTTGAACGATGCGAAATGGTGGACCGAGCTCTTCCACTGCCGGTAGATGTCCTTGTGGCACTCGCCGCAGGTGTCCGACTGGGTGAAGAAATCGGCGGGAATGATGCCGCCGACGTTGGTCTTGGCCGACGACGGGAAGAACGGCGACTTCGGGCCGCCTCCCTCCTCGTCCATCGACACCGGTGCCATCGCCGGGTTGTGGATGCGCATCGCCGGATCGGGATGCAGGCGCCGGTAGCCGATCATCGCCGCCGGCAGCAGCAGCAGCACCGCCGCCGCCGCCGCGCTGGCCCGCCACAGCCGCGGCCAGGCGCCGCCGCGAGAGCCCATCACGGCGGCCCGCCGCCGCAGGTACAGAAGCCCCGCCAGCACCGCCAGCGCCGAGGCGCCGATGTGGACCCACAGCAGCCAGCGGTGTGGAGTGGTGTTGCCCACGACCGCCAGCGCGATGCCGGCCGCGGCGGCGAGGGCCAGCAGCCAGACCGCCGCCGCCCCGGCCGGCGATCCCGTCGCCAGGTCTGCCGCCCCACCGTCGCCAGGCGTGCCCGCCGCACCCGCCACGCCGGCATTGCCGGCCCCGGCTGCCGCATCCCGGCTGGCGCGTCGCCACAGGAGCAGCACCGCCACGGTCAGCGCCAGGCCGAGCGCCAGGTGCAGCACGACGTTGCCCATGTAGAACAGGGTCGCCGAGGGCAGCGCCGCGATGTAGGCCGTGTTGAGCAGCAGGGCCAGCCAGCCGGCCGCCACCAGCTTCTTCCAGCGATTGGTCATTTTCGTAGCCCTCTATCCTTACCGGTGCCGCCATCCGCCGCCGCCGTGCCGGAGGCCGACGCCGCCTCCGTCAGGGGCCGCAGCAGGCGCAGCGCCGGCCGCGTGTTGTAGGTCTCTCGCCAGCGGCGGTGCTCCGGGTCGTCAGGGAAGTGCTCCCGGGACGGGTACGGGTAGGCCGACATGGCGTGGAACGGCAGCGGCTCGACGCTCCGCGGGTAGGCGGTGTTGGCGTCCGCGTCCTTGGCCCAGCCGTCCACGTCGAGCAGGAAGTCCCGCCGCCAGCCGCGCGGCAGCGGCGGCAGCCCCGAGCCGGCGAAGCGCAGCCGCACCTCGTCGCCCGAGCCGACGATCGCCAGCTCGTCATCCACGCGTTCGAGCAGGGGCCGCACGTCTCCGTAGCGGGTATAGAGGCCGGGAGTGGGATTCCAGGCCGAAACCGCCATCCAGTGCTGGTAGTCGAATTCCTCGGGCCGCCGCCGCCGCGGGTCGATCACCGGCCGCGAGAAGCCGCGAAAGCCCAGCGTCGCGGCGGTCAGGGGCAGCTCCGTCAGCCGCGCCGCCGGCGGCGCGCTGTCCTCCCCCAGGAACACCTCGTCCCAGTAGATGCAGAGGTTGGTGACGATGCGCACCTCCCGGGATGCGCCAAGGAACTTGCCGGTCAGATCGACCGCGATGGTTTTCGGCTTGCCTGCCGGGATGCCCATGTCGGCCACCGCCGTCCGCCAGCGCCCCGCCGCGTCCCGCACCTCGAGCCGCGGCGGCATCAACCCCCCGGGGCGCTCCTGCGAGGCGGCGCGGTAGGTGCTGCCGTCGGCCCAGTCCAGCCAGCCGTTCAGATACAGCACCGCGCGGTTGTCGCGGGCCGCGCCGGGTCCGAAGTCGAGCTCGAGGACGTGCGTCTCGGCGACCCCGGACAGGGTACGGCGGAAGCCTTCCGCATACACCCCGTCGCGCGCCAGGAGCGCCGGCAGCACGTCGCGCCCGCGGCCGTCCACGGCGCGCCGCGGCCGCACCCGGCGCCCGACGCCGAAGAGCCGGAACTTCGGGAACGGCGGGCTCTTGAACTTCTCGTTGGTGAACACCTCGACCGCCGCCGGATGGTCGAGCGCCAGCAGCCGCACGCGGTCAAGGTAGCTCACCTCGCGCAGCTCCTCGGTCATGCGCACCTCGTAGAAGCCGTCCGGCGGCGGCGCCGGCCGTGTCCCTCCCGGCGCCTCGCCGGCCGCCGCCGGCACCAGGGCCAGCGCGCTGCCGGGAATGGACACCCACTCGTCGTGATCCACCGGGAAGAACTGCCCGTCGCCGGAGCTGGCGCCGAGCGGCGCCACCCCCAGCACGTCGGTGATGAATTCGAAGCGCCGGCCGTTCCAGGCAAAGACCATCGGGCAGGAGCCCGACAGCCGCTGCGCCTCCTTGTAGGTCCTGACCTCGCCGGCGCCGGCCGCCGCCGCCTGCCGCGTCTCGTTCTGAATCAGGCCGTTGGGCCAGGTGATGCGCACCGTCTCCGCGGCGAGGCGGCCGCGCAAGCCGAAGTGCAGCGGCGTGCCGCGGTACAGCTGCTTCTGGTAGACCGAGCCGGCCTTCACCTCGACCCGCGCGCCCTCGGCGAGCTTGGGGTTGCGCACCCCGGCCAGGACGACCTCGAGCCAGCGGCCGCTCCCCGGCGCCGCCACCGTCGATGCATTGGGCGCCGCCGCCGATGCATTGGGCGCCGCCGCCGGCGCGGCCGGGCGCAGCACCGCGAGCGACCCGTCGCCGCGCACCACCGCCAGGTCCTCGCGCCCGGCGCGGTCGAAGTCCGCCACGGCCAGCGCGACGATCGCCGGCATCGCTGCCGGCGCCGCGCCGTCGAAGAGCCCGGCGGGCGCCGGGGAGGCCGCCGCGAAGCCACCTCCCTTGCCGCCGCTCGCCGCCTGCCACCGGTAGAGCCCGCCGCCGGTCACCAGGTCGGGCGCCGCCCGGTTGCCGAAGTCCGCCACCGCGAGCGCGGCCCCGCGCCCGCCGTCGCCGCCCGCCCTACCGGCGCCCGCCGCACCGCCGCCCGCCGCCGCGCCGCCGAGGCGCTGTCCCGCCTCGAGCCGGCCGCCGCGATTCCACAGCACCAGCGCGCCCGCGGCCGTGCCGCCGGCCGCGGCGGGCAGGACCGCGGCCAGGTCGGTCCAGCCGTCGCCGTCGAAGTCGTAGGCCGCGAGGGCGGTGACCTCGGCCGGCAGCGCCGGCAGCGGCTCGGCGGTGTAGTGGCCGCCCAGGCCGTCGCGGTAGAGGACGCCGGGATGGTCCCGGTAGCTCACCGCCACGTCCATTCCCTGCAGGTCGGCGATCAGGTCGAAGGCGACCGCGTCGAGCGCCTGGCCGGCCACGAACGGGAAGTCGGCGGTGTGGTCGCTCCATCCCGCGGCGCCGTCGTTGCGCATCAGCGCCGCGCCGTCGCCGAGCAGCAGCAGGTCCAGGTCGTAGTCGTGGTCGTAGTCCAGCCACACCGCCCGCCGGAAGCGGCCGGCGGGGAGCCGCGCCGGGCTCTCCTCGAAGCGCCCGCCGCCGCGGTTCACGTACAGCCGCGCCCCGCTCTCGGTCAGCACGCACAGGTCGGGCAGCCCGTCGTTGTTGAAGTCCCCCGCCGCGACGAAGATCACGCCGCGCAGCCCCTCCAGGCCCGGGACCGGGCCCGCCGCTCCCCTGGGAGCCGCCGCCGGTCCGCCGCCGGCAGCGCCCTTGCCCGCGCCCCGCCACGCCACGATCCCGGCCGCCGACCAGGCGAGCAGCGCCGGCCGGCCGTCGCCTTCGAGGTCCAGCACCAGCATCCCCGCGGTCGCCGGGTCGAGCCCGCGCGCCACCTCGCGGGCCGCGAAGGCCAGCGGCCGCGGCGCCGCCGCCGCGGCATCGCTCTCCCCCGCCGCCAGCTTGTCGGCCGCCGGATCGTAGAGCTCCGAGTAGAAGCTCCACTCGAGGTCCTCCGGCACCGCCGCTCCCGCCGTCCGCTTCTTGATCTCCTGGAACACCGCCAGCTCGCGCGCCGCGTCCGCGCTCCGCCCCAGCTGCCGGTAGGCGTTGAAGAGCTGGAAGTGGGGGCCGGCCAGCCGCGGCGCGAGCTTCGCCGCGGTCTCGAACTGGGCGAGCGAGTCGGCCTGCCGCCCCAGCAGCTTGTAGAGCACCCCCAGGTTGTAGTGGGAGACCGGCTCGTCCGGCACCAGCTCCACCATGTGCCGGAACTGCGCCTCGGCCTTTTCGTACTCGGACGCCCGCTTGGCGGCGATGCCGAGGTTGAACCAGGTGTGCGGCAGCGCCGGGTCCTGGCGCTGCACCCGCTCGAGCTCCGCCACCCCTTCGGCGGTGCGCCCCGCCTTGAGCAGCGCCAGCCCGTAGTTGAGCCGCTCGCGCGCCGAATCCGGCGCCAGCTCGAGCGCCAGGCGCAGCTCCTCGACCGCCTTCGCCTGGGTGGTCGGGTTCTCGTAGAACGCCTTGCCCAGGTTGCGGTGCCGCCACAGCGCCTCGGCGGCAGATTCCCCGCCGACCGATGCCGCCGCGTCCGCCGGGGCTCCCGCGGCTCCCGGGGCGCCCGCGGGGGCCCCGGCCCTCCGGGTTGCCGGTGCCGCCGGGCCAACCACCGCCAGGCCAAGGCCGGCGAGGCCGAGCGCCCGCAGCGCCCGCAGGATGGCCCGCCGCTCGCCGCCGCGCGTCAAGGCTCACTCCCGCCGGGAAGCGGCCCGGCCGCCGCCGCTGCCGGCGCCGCTGCCTTCCCGGACGGCCGCGCCGGCCGGTTGCCGCCGCCGGCGGCGCGGCCGAAGCCGGCCGCCGCTGCCGTCACCACGCCGGAGCCCTCCTTGAGGTAGAGGATGTGATCGATCGGCAGCGCCGCCGGCGGCACCTTCTCGCGCCGCCCGCTCGGCCAGCGCACCTCGAGCTCGTCGATGCGCGTCGCGGCGCCGAGGCCGATGTGCACGCGCGTCGAGCTCTGGCTCGAATAGCCGTTGCCGCCGTTGACCTCCCGGATGAGCAGGGCGCCGCCGGCCTTCACCGTCACCCTGGCGCCGATGGCGTCGCGGTTGGAACGCGTGCCGACCAGCTTCAGCTCGAGCCAGTGCCCCGCGGCCGGGGTGACGTTGTGGTAGAGCAGCGACGGCTGGTTGGCGTTGGTCTCGTAGATGTCGAGCCGCCCGTCGTTGTCGAAGTCGGCCAGCGCCACGCCGCGGCCGTCGAGGTCGTTGTCCACCCCCGCCTCGGCCGCCATCTCCTTGAAGGCCGAGCCTCCCAGGTTGCGGAACAGCTTCTTTTTCTCGTGGCCGCTCCAGCTCATGTCGCCGATCGACGGCCAGCTGTTGACGTCGGCGAAGTCGACGTTGGGCGTGATGATCATCTCGAGCAGCACCGGGATGTAGTTCTTCGCGCCCGCCGAGCGCAGGCCGTCGGCGGCGAAAAGGTCCTCCCAGCCGTCGTTGTCGAAGTCGCCGAACTTGGCCCCCCAACCCCAGAGCGTCGAGCAGGTGCCGGTCTCCCGCGAGACGTCGGTGAAGGTCAGCTTGCCGGCCGCGTCGACGCCGTTGTTGTGCCACAGCATGTTGCATTCCTGCATGTATTCGTCGGTGATGTTGGTCACGTAGATGTCCAGCCAGCCGTCGCGGTCGTAGTCGGCGACGTCGACGTTCATCCCCTTCTTGGTGTCGATCCCGATCGCCTCTTCGGTGACGTCGCGGAAGGTGCCGTCGCGGTTGTTGAGGAACAGGCGGTCGGTGCCGTAGTCGTCGGCCAGGTAGATGTCCTGCCAGCCGTCGTTGTTGAAGTCGCCGTGGCCGACGTCCAGCGTCCAGCCGGTGTGCCTGCCCAGCCCCGCCTTGGCGGTGACGTCGACGAAGGTGCCGTCGCCCTGGTTGTGCCACAGCGTCACACCGCCGCCGTTGGTGGCCTGGTCGAGGTTGTCGGGCAGCACGTGCGGGTCCTTGAGATCGAACAGGTCCACCGGCTTGAAATAGTTGCCGAACAGCAGGTCGAGATACCCGTCGTTGTCGTAGTCGAAGGCGATGACCGCGATGGTGTTGCCGAACTTGTTGAGCCCGGACCGGGCGGTCACGTCGCGGAATCTGCCGTTGCCCTCGTTGTGATAGAGGATCGGCGTGCCGAAGCGCGCCACCAGCAGGTCGAGCCGGCCGTCGTTGTCGTAGTCGAACCACAGCGCGTCCGACACGATCGAGTGCTCGTCGTTGCCCTTCCCCACGCCCGCCTCCGCGGTCACCTCGGTGAAGGTCAGGTCGCCGTTGTTGTGCAGCAGGTGGCAGGGGTGGCCGGTCTCCGAGTCGGTCACGAACAGGTCGTCGTAACCGTCGTTGTCGTAGTCGCCCACCGCCACCGAGGCCCCGCCCGAGGTGAACATCTCCAGGACGTCGGCCTTGGGTCCATGGAAGTGCCGGGTGTGGTGTACGAGCCGCGCCCCGGCCCGCGCGCCGATCTCCTCGAAGCGGATGGCGGGGGCCGGCCGCACGCCAGCCGTTGCGGTCGCCGCAACCGCCGGGGCGGGCGCGGGCTCTTGGATCGGCGGCGCAGGGGGAGCCGCGGCCGGCGCCACGGCAGGAGCCGCGGCCGGCGCCACGGCAGGAGCCGCGGCCGGGGTCGCGGAGGGAGCCGCGAGCGCGACCAGCAGGAACATCGCCGTTTGCGCCCGGCTCACCTGTCCTCCCACATCTCGCGCAGATCGGTGTTCACCCGCCTGGTGCGGTCGAGCTGGTCCGCGATGTAGGCCTCGAGCTCGTCGCCCTGGCGGGAGAGCCGCGCCTTGAGACCCGCGTCCTGGGGAAACAGGCGCGCCCCCTCTTCCCAGGTCGCCCGCGCCCGCTCCGGCTGGTCGGTGCGCCAGTAGGCGTCGCCCAGCGCCGCGTAGGCATGGACGTGCCGGCCGTGCTTGGGCTCGCTCTTCGAGATCGCCACCGCCCGCTCCAGGTCGGCCACCGCCAGCGGCGCGCGGCCGAAGATCTTCGGCCAGTAGAGATAGCTGTTGCCGCGCGTATAGAGCGCCAGCCAGCTCGCCTTGAGCTCGATCGAGCGGCTGAACTTCTGCAGCGCGTCGTTGGCCAGGATCACCTGGGTGATGGCGCCGGCAGCCGGCATCTTGTCGACATACGCGTAGCCGTAGTTGAGCCAGGCGAACGAAGAGTCGGGATGGTCGGCGACGAGCTTCGCGAAGAACTCGAGGGCCCGGTCGTAGAGGCCGGCGCGGATCACCGCGTGCCGGTACTCCGAGGCATAGCGCAGGTTGTCGGGATCGGCCGCCAGCGCCGCCTCCATCCGCCCGACGGCAGCCGGCAGGTCGCCGGCCGCAAGCGCCTTCTGGCCCTCTTCGAAGGCCGCGCTCGCCGCCGCCGGTGCCGCCGCCGGTATCGCTGCCGCCGGTGCGGCTCCTGCCTGCGGAGCTGGGGCCGGCGCCGGCCCTCCCAGGCCGCCGGCCAGGCCAAGCAGGAGGGCGCAGCCTGCCATCGTCATCGGTGCGCCCCCTCCTCGCGGGTCGATGCATGCTTTTGCGCCGCGGCCCGTTGCGCCGCCCGTCCGGGCGCCAGCGCCGGCTCGCCCTCGACCAGGCGGTAGATGTGGTCCGCGGCAACGCCGGCGAAGCTTTGGCGCAATCCCGAGGGCCACTCCACTTCCACCAGCGTCGCCGTCGCCGCGGCGCCGAGCCCGGCGTGGATCCGCTTGGTGCTCTGTCCGGCAAAGCCGTTGCCGCCGTCGACAAACCGCAGCATCTTCCGGCCCCCCGCCGTCACCCACACCTTCGTCCCCACCGCGTCGCGGTTGGACTTCCGCCCCTCGAGCTCGAGCTCGAGCCAGTGGGCGCCGGTGGGCAGGACGTTGTGGTAGAGATAGGGCTCCGCGTTGGCGTTGGTGACGAACAGGTCCATCCGGCCGTCGTTGTCGAAGTCGGCAACGACGATGCCGCGCCCGTCGCGCACCGAGTCCAGCCCGTGCCGCGCCGCCTGGTCGCGGAACAGCTGTCCACCCTCGTTGTGGTAGAGCTTCTTCTTCTCGTAGCCCGAGAGGCTCTTGTTGCCCATGGGCGGCCAGTTGCGCGCGTCGGCCAGGTCCACGCCCGGGCGCACGATCATCGCGAAGATGTCGGTCACGTAACTCTGCGGCCCCGCCGACACCCAGCCGTTCACCACGTACAGGTCGAGCCAACCGTCGTTGTCGTAGTCGAAGAACTTCCCGCCCCACCCCCAGCCGGTCTCCCAGGTGCCGGTCTCCCGCGCCACGTCGGTGAACGTCAGGTTGCCGTTGTTGTGCCACAGGAAGTTGCCTTCACGCATGTAGTCGTCGGTGATGTTGGTGACGAAGATGTCGAGCCAGCCGTCGTTGTCGTAATCGCCCCACTCGGCGTTCATTCCCTTCTTGGTGTCGAAGCCGATCGCCGTGGCGGTGCGGTCCGAGAAGGTGCCGTCGCGGTTGTTGACGAAGAAGTAGTCGGTCCCGAAGTCGCAGGCGACGTAGACGTCGTCCCAGCCGTCGTTGTTGGCGTCGCCGTGACCGATGTCCAGCGTCCAGCCGCTGATCCCCGCCATGCCCACCTTGGCGGTGACGTCCGTGAAGGTGCCGTCGCCGTTGTTGTGATAGACGGTGACGCCGCCGCCGTTCTTGGCGGTCTCGAAGCTCTCGGGGAAGAAGCGCGACGTGCCGGGATGGAAGAGGTTGACCGGCTGGAAGTAGTTGCCGACGAAGAGGTCCAGGTAGCCGTCGTGATCGTAGTCGAAGGCGACCGCGGTGATGCTGTTGAGGTAGCGGTCGAGCCCGGCTTGCCTGGTGACGTCCTTGAACTTGCCGTTGCCCAGGTTCTCGAACAGCTGGCTGTGACCGAAGCGCACCACGAACAGGTCCGGCCGCCCGTCGTTGTTGTAGTCGAACCAGATGGCGTCGGCGGTGGCGTTCTCGGCGTCGTTGCCAGCGGCGACCCCCGCCGCCTCCGCCACGTCGGTGAAGGTCAGGTCGCCGTTGTTGTGGTAGAGGTGGTTCCTGCCGCCTTCCGACGAGTCGGTGACGAAGAGGTCCTCGTAGCCGTCGCCGTCGTAGTCGGCGGCGGCCGCCGCGGCGCCGAGGGCGGTATAGCCGGCCATGATGTCGGCATAGGGGTTGTGGAACACCCGGTCGTGATGGGGCACCGCCAGCCCCGCCCGCCGCGTGACGTCCTCGAACCAGCGCTGACCCTCGCCACCGGCGGCGGTCTTGAGGGCGGCTCTGGTCTTGGAGGCGACCGCCGGCGGCGCCCCAGCCGTCGCACCCGGCGCTGGTGCCGCAGGCGATGCCGTAGCTGGTGGCGCGGCCGCCGCGGCCGTCGCGCCAGCCTCAGGCGCCGCGCTCGGCGTACCGGCGAGCCCCCCGGCAGGCAGTGCCGCCACCGCCACCACCGCCGTCACCGTCAACGCCAGCACGGTCGGCAGGCCGCGGCCGCGGGAGACACCATGCCTGGCCATGAGTCCACGTCTCTCCAAGGTTTCTCACACCTCCGCCGCGAAACGCGGGGTGCTGCCGAACATTGACATTGCCATACCACCCCCCCTGATCTTATCCCGGCCGGCCCGCCGCCACCGTGACGACATGGAGGCGAGATAAGATCGGCTCCAGCCCGCTTCGCCCCCCGACCCCGTCCGACCCGGCCGCCGCGCCAAGGAGGTCCGACCCGTGAGCGAAGGCGAACCCCTGATCCGCAACGTCTCCGACACCGCGCTGTGGGCCGCGAACTATCGGGCCGCCGAGACCGACCGCCCCGACGCCCTCTTCCGCGACCCGTTCGCCAGGCGCCTGGCGGGCGAGCGCGGCCGGCAGATCGCCGACTCCGTGACGGGCGCCGTCCGCGCCGACTGGGCCTGGGTGGGGCGCACCTATCTCTTCGACCAGTTCATCGCCGAGCGGCTGGGCCAGGGCGTCGACCTGGTCGTCAACCTCGCCGCCGGGCTCGATACCCGGCCGTACCGCATGGACCTGCCGGCGGCGCTGCAATGGGTCGAGGTCGATCTGCCCGGCATCCTCGACTATAAGGAGGCGGTCCTCGCCGGCGAGAAGCCCCGTTGCGCCCTCGAGCGCGTCCGCCTGGACCTCGCCGACCTGGCAGCCCGCCGCGCGCTGTTCGAGCGGCTGGGCCGCCAGGCGGCCAAGGCGCTGGTCCTGACCGAGGGGCTCCTGATCTACCTCACCGCGGACGCGGCCGCCACCCTCGCCCGGGACCTCGCGGCGCCCCCCGCCTTCCACGGCTGGATCATCGACATCGCCTCTCCGGGGCTGCTGCGCCTGCTGCAGAAGAACCTCGGGGCGCAGCTCAGCCGAGCCAGCGCCCCGCTCCAGTTCGGCCCGCCGGAGGGGCCGGAGTACTTCGTGCCCCACGGCTGGCGGCCGGTCCGCGTCGTCTCGCCGCTCAAGGCCACCGCCCCCTTCAAGCGGCCGCCCTTCTTCCTGCGCCTGCTTGCCCTGCTGCCGGAATCGCAGGGCCGCCAGGGCTCCCGCCCCTGGTCCGGCGTCTGCCTGCTCGAAAAGACCGGTTGAGCGCACCGGCCACGGTGGATCCGCCGGAAGCCCTGATCCGCCGCCGACCTCGATCCCGCCCGGGACCGTCAATCTCCTCTCGCCACGCCGGCGCCGGTGCCGGTGCCGGCCCCTGCGGCCACCAGCTCATCGCCCTCAGCCGCCGGCTGCCTCTCCGCGGGCCCGGGTGCCGGCGCCGCCGCCGGCTGCCGCTCGGCGGGGAGGTAGCGCTTCTCGACCAGGCGCCCGCTCCCCTCGGCGAGCGCCACGATGCGGTCGCCGGCAACGTCCCGGAAGCGCTCCACGAGCCCCGAGGCCGGCCAGCGCACCGTCATCTCGTCGACGCCGGCGGCCTCGCCCAGGCCGAAGTGCAGCCGCAGCATGCTCTGCGAGGCGTAGCCGTCGCCCGCCGTCACCTCGCGCAGCTGCCGCACCCCGCCGGCCACCACCTCCACCCGCGCTCCCACCGCGTCGCGGTTGGTGCGCACCCCCGTCAGCTCCACCTCGAGCCAGTGCCGTCGCACCCCGACCTCGTTGCGCAGCAGCGCGTGCCGGCCGCCGCTGGCGGCGATCGCCAGGTCCAGCGCGCCCCGGTTCCAGAAGTCGGCGGCCGCGACGCCGCGGCTGTTGGTGAGCAGATCGGTGCCCGCGCCGCGGCCGATCTCCCGGAAGGTGCCATCGCCGTTGTTGCGCAGGTGGCGGTTGCGCTCCCAGCCGTGCCACGACCGGTCGCCGAAGCTGCGCGGATCGAAGAAAGCGCCGCTCTTGTATTCGCGTTGGTTACCGACGACCTTGTCGAGGAACTCGAGCTCCATCTCGGTGCCCTGCTTGCCGTACACCCAACCGTTGGCGCTGTAGAGGTCGAGCCAGCCGTCGTTGTCGAAGTCGGCGAAGACCGACCCCCAGAACCAGCCGATCGGGTTGGCGCCGGCCTTGGTGCTGACGTCTTCGAACGTGCCGTCGCCGCGGTTGCGCAGCAGGTGGTTGCCGGACGCCATCTCGCGGAAGACGTCGACGAATCTGAAGCCCGACTGGCGGAAGATCTGCCAGTACAGCGGCATGTCGGTCCGCCACACGCCCTGCTTCCACGAGTTCGCCATGTACCGCCCCACCGTCGGCGGCGCGGCGAACCAGGCGTGCTCGGAGCGGATGTCGGCGGTGTAGAGGTCGAGCAGCCCGTCGTTGTCGTAGTCCGCGAACGAGGCGCTCATGCCGGCGCCGTAGGCGAGTGCGCCGGCGGCCACCGTGACGTCTTCGAAGGTGCCGTCGCCGTTGTTGTGGTACAGCGTGCTGCGGCCGAAGTCGTTGACCACGAACAGATCGGCATAGCCGTCGTTGTCGTAGTCGCCCCAGGCGCTCCCCAGGCAGAGCCCGGGGTCGCCGACGCCGGCCTGCTCCGTGACGTCGGTGAAGGTGCCGTCGCCGTTGTTGTGGTAGAGGCGGTTGGGCTCGCCGTTCCTGGCATAGAACGTCGTCGGGATCTTCGTGCGCGGATCGAGATACCTCCCGACGTAGAGGTCCAGGAACCCGTCGTTGTCGTAGTCGCCCCACGATGCCACCGTGGTGCAGCAGTCCTCGCCCAACCCCGAGCGCGCGGTCACGTCGGTGAAGGTGCCGTCGCCGTTGTTGTGGAACAGCTGGTTGGGGCGGAACGTGCGGCTGACGAACAGGTCCTTCCAGCCGTCGTTGTCGTAGTCCGCGAAGACCGCCGCCGACACGCCGTCGAGCCCGCCCAGCCCCGCCTTTTCGGTGACGTCCTCGAAGGTGCCGTCGCCGCGGTTGCGCAGCAGCTTCGACGCCACGCCGTCGGGGATGAACAGGTCGTAGAAGCCGTCGTTGTCGTAATCGGCGGCGGCGATGCCGCCGGGGCCGTAGCGGATCATCCCGAAGCGCAGCGGCTGCTCGAGGAAGGCCGGGTAGGCGCGGTTCTCGAAGTCGATCCCCGCGGCCTGCGACACGTCGGCGAACTGCGGCCGCTCCGCGATCACCCGGTCGGCTTCGAGAAGCGCCGCCGCGACGATCTCGAGCCCGGCGGGCGCCGCCCCGGCCTGCCCCGCCGGGCGCCGGCCGAACCGCATGTGCAGCACCGCGCGGTCGATGCCCGCCTGGCCCGCCCCCTGCGGCCTGCCGATGAGCTCGAAGCGCACCCGCGCCGCGAGCTCGCTCCCCCGCCACGTCTCCAGCCGGTCGAGATGGAAGGCCGCCTCCTCGATCTCGGCGAAGCCCTCGAGGTACGCCTGCCAGGCGGCGACCGCCGCGGACCGGTCCTCGGCGACGCCGGAGCGCGCGCCGACGTCCAGGGATGCAGCCGATGCCGCAGGCAGGACCGCCGCCCCAAGCTCGAGGACCCGAACTCCGTCTCTCTCGGCTGCCTTTCCCAAGGTGGAGAGTCCGAGCGGCCGCCCGCGGTAGGCCGGCGCATGACACTGCCGCAGCCGGTCGGGGTCACGCGCCAGGACCGCCGCGCCCAGGTCGTCGAGAGCGCCGACCACCAGGCTGCCGGCCGCATGAAAGGCCCGCCCTCGCCGGTCGAGCCCCGCCAGTCCGGCCCAGGCGCCGGCCGCGGCCGCCATCGGGCCCAGGGCAAGTGCGAGACTCATCCGTTTCCTGCGCATGGCTACCCGCTCCCCGGCAGATTCCAGACGCTGCCGTGCTCCCCCGTTCGCGAGGAGCATGGGGACGCTGGCGTTGATGGATCGTATTTAACCAAACCCGCAATGCGAGGATATGAATAGCGAGGATCAGAAAAGATCCAGGCCGGCCGGGACCCGGCGCCTGCCGGTCACCGGCCCGGGCTCACCGGCTCCCGCGCCGCGCCTCCGGCATGGCCTCGCCGCCGTCGGGCAGCACGCACCCCGACTCGACGCAATCGTGATGCGTGGCATCGTCGAAGCCGCGCTTGACCAGGTGCGCGATGTGCTCGCGGTCGAAGTTGAGCAGCCCCAGGGCGCCGCCGGCGAGATCGTCGCGGGGATGGTAGCGATGGACCGTCAGCAGCTTGCGCCCCGAGACGCCCAGCTCCCGCTCGAGCCACGCGACCTCCTCGGCGCTGGCCCGCGGATCCTCGCGCATCCGCCGCAGCGCCAGCAGGGTGCGGTTCACCCATCTCGCGGTCTCGATGTCCTCGTTCATCACCGTGGCCCACGAGATCAGCTGCTGCCGGTAGGCGCTGTCGAGCGTGCTGTCGAGCGCCGCCGTGGGGATGGCCCGCACCGCCGGATCGAGGTACACGACGTGCAGCTCGACGGCGCCGGCCTTGATTCCCAGCTCGAGCGGCGTGTTCATCACCACGCCGCCGTCGACGTGCGGCTCGGAGCCGATCCGCACCACGGGCATGAGGCCCGGGATGGCGCTCGACGCCTGGATGGCCGTGGGACCCGCTTCGTCGGTCAGGTCGCGGTTGGCAAACACGCGCAGCTCTCCGGTCTGCCAGTTGGTGGCCGCCAGCCGCAGCTGCCGCGTCGAGTGGCGGATGGCGGAGAAGTCGATGCCGGCGATGGTTTCATGCCAGGAACCCGTCGCCAGCAGCAGGCCGACGTCGAAGACATTGGCCGCGCGCTGCAAGACCTTGTCTCCGCTGAGCCCCAGGTAGGACAGCCGCCGCAACGCCTCGAAGAACAGGAAGGCCCCATCCTCCGCCAACCGCGCCAGGGGACGCAGCGGATTCGGGAGATAGGCCGTGGGATCCAGCAGATCGAGCGGGCTGCCGCGGAGCCGGAACATGCCGTTGGCGCGGCCGGCGCCGCCCAGGAAGGTTCCCAACCTGCCGAGCCAGAGCGCCTCGAGGTTGGCGACCGCCGAGCGCCCCTGGCTGTCCCATTGCGACACCACGAACGACGCATTGAAGGAGCCGATCGAGGTGCCGGCGAAGACCCGCGGGTCGAGCGGCCGCTCGCCGACGGTCAGCAGCGCCTTGAGCACGCCCACTTCGTAGGCGCCGCTGGCACCGCCCCCGGAGAGCACCACCCCGACGGATTCGCCGGCCGCGCCCTCGTGGTGCGCCGCGGCCGCGCCTCCCTGGTGCTCCGCGCCCACTCCCGCCGTGCCCGCGCCGTTAGCCGCCAGTGTCGGGCGCCCCGGTTCCGGTCTCGAGGTACTGCTCGAGGCTGGCGCCGAAATGCGCCCAGCCCTGCTGCGTGCCGTCGAGCGCTTCCTTGGGCATGCCGTCGGGCCAGCCGCCGTGACTGATGTGCACCACGGTGCCACCGCCGGCGCCGGGCTCGACCCGGAATTCGAGCTCGGTGCCCACCCAACCGCCGACGTGGCCGCCGGGCGGATCGGTGCGGATGCATCTCAGCTTGACGCTCTTGCCGGGCTCGATCTTCTCGATGCGAAAGGTCATCGCGGCGCCGCCCATCAGGCCGAACCGGAACTCCGCCTCGCCACCCACCTTGGGATCCACCTTGCTGCCGCGGGTCCACCAGTTGCGGAAACCCGCCTCGGTCGAGATTGCCTCGTAAGCCTTCTTGGGATCGACCTTGGCATGGACGTCATGCGCCACCGTCGCCATCGGACTGCCTCCTCTCTACCAGTTATCGCATCCGGTCACAGTTGCCCCGCTCGTATCCATTCTGTGACTATTTTTTATCGCCGTCCAGGTTGTGGGCATGGCAGCTCGCGCAGGCAGCGGCCACCCCGGCATTGAGGGGAGGCGTCGCGCAGTAGGGCACGCCGTCTCCCCTGCAGGCCTTCGGCAGGGCGAACTGTTCCTTCGCGATCTTCGCGCCCGGATAGAAGTGCGTGAACTCGATCTGCGCATATTCCGTCGGCAGCTGGGCGGAGAAGGAGGCCGGCCAGATCCAGGGCTGCCCGTCGCTGGTCTCGGTCAGGTCGGGGAAGACGCCGTAGTAGCCGCAGATCGCTCCCTGAGCCACCGGAAACAGGTTGGCGAGATGGCCGTTGAGCGGCGTGACGATATCCGGCTTCGATGCCAGGTGGGTCGCCCAGGATTGCAGCTTGGACGGGAATCCGGGGTTGGGCGGATAGAAGGAGGTGCTCTTGTCGAAGACCATGCAGCACGAGCTCTGCTTGGGCTTCGCGGCGCCCTGGACCGGCGGGGCCGGCCACAGGTAGAGCTTGCCGCCCCAGAAGAGGAAGGTGCAGGGCTCGCTGGTGACCTCCGGGGTCTGAAACGGCCCTCCTTGGGTCTGCGGATCGCCGATCGGCAACGGCACGCAGCGGCTGAACCGCACCTTCATCAGCGGAGCTTCAGTATTGGTGTAGTCGTACAGGATCTGGTCGCGCGAGTGAGCGGCCGGCGTCTGTGGCGAGATGAACACGTTGCCCTCGAGCTTGAACCTGGGCGGCCAGTTGATGCAGGGAGTGCCGGGCGTGCAGGGCGACACGCTGCCGCCCCCCGGGAACCCCGGGCAGTCCGGGGACAAAATCGCCAGGGACGCCGGCCTTTCCGGGCCGGCGGCCCAGCCGGGCCTGCCGTCCAGGCCCGGTGCCAGCTGCGACAGGGCCCACAGCGAGACCAGCGACAGCAGGATGCGCGTGTGCTTGGGCATGACAGCCTCCTCTCGACCATCGAGCGGCGCCGGCTCAGGCCGGCGCCGGGCCGGCAGGCGCTCAGCTCGGGAGCTCGGCGCGGATCTCCGGATCCGTGGAAGCCCCCACGTCGAACTGGCGCCGTTCGGGCTTCGCCGCCAGGAAGCGCCCGAGCAGCGCGCTGACCTGGTCGAAGCCGTGAGCGTTGAAATGGTCGGCGGCCTCCTGGGAACGCCAGAAGCTGATCGCCGTGACGTGATTCGGATCGTCGATCGACAGCAGCACGATCTCGTCGACGAACCCCGGGGCGGGCCGGATGACGTCGGGGATCGCCCGGTCGCGGATCAGCTCGACCACCGCCGTCGCCTGCCCTGGCTGGCACTCGAGCTCGATGATGTGGGCGAACGGCCGCGCACCCGCCGTCCCGGCAGGGAGAGGCGGCAGCGACGAGGCCAGGTCCATGGCCTGCCGCGCCGTCGCCTGCAGCAGGCGCCCGCCCAGCGCGACCACGCGCATCGGGTTGAACATGAAGCCCGCCATCCCGCGCAGCATCCTGGCCGGATCGGTCAACATGCCGGCCAGCTCGCCGAGCATCTCGGAGGCCGCCGCGGGCAGCGCCGCCGCGTCCCGGCGGCTTGCCCCGGACATCCGGTCGGCGGTGCGCTCGGCGAGCGCCATGATGGTGACCATCGGGTTGGCTCCCAGCGCCGTCGGGCAGGCGCTGGCGTCGCCGATCCACACTCCCGCGACGTCGTGCAGCTCGCCGTTGGTGTCGGCGACGCAGACGGCGGGATCGCTGCCCATCGCGCAGGTCGAGAGCTGGTGGGCGCTGATCATCGGCTGCGCTCCGCCCAGCAGCGGCTGCCGCAGGATGGTCGCGATGAAGCCCGCGAGGCTCTGGCCGCGCTTCCAGGCGAGCTGGCGGTTGGACAGGCTGAAGAGGATCTCCCGCGCGCCCGCCGCCTCGTGGATGCGCACGGCCTCGACGGCAGCCCGCCGGAAGTTCTGCTGGTCGACCGGATCGTCGAGCGCGTAGTTTGCCACCGAGTTGCCGGCCTGGTCGATCGTGACCTTGCCGCAGCTCTTGTCCCGCAGGAACCAGATGAAGGTGCTGACGTGCGGGACCTTGGTCATCACCTCCTTGTGCTGCCGGCCGCCGCTCCAGGGGATCACCGAGGCCACGAATCCCGGCCCGAAGGCCGGGATCTCCATGTAGAAGCCGTAGCCGTCGCCGCTGACGTCGACGAACTGCTCGCAGTTGGCGGTCATCGGCGAGCCCCACCAGCCGTGCTGAGGCTCCGCGTAGACGCCATAGACCGCGCCGCCGGGCTGCACGTGCAGGCACTGCCCGACGGCCGGGCCGCCGATGCCGCTGCGCAGCAGCAGCGCCGGCGACTCGAGCGCGCCGCAGGCCACCACCACCTGCGGCGCGCGCACGCTCACCTGGGCCTTCCGGCCCTGCGGGTCGGCATAGGTGGCCTCGACGCCGGCAGCCCTGCCGGAGGCGGTCACGATGCGGTCGGCACGGCAGTAGACCAGGATCCGCGCGCCGTTGCGGTAGGCGTCGCGCAGGAAGGTCCGCCGCGCCGTCTGCTTGGCGCCGGTCTGGTCGCCGAAGCCGGTGTAGCCGGCGAGCAGCGGCTGGAAGCACTGCGGGTTCCAGTTGACGTGGCACTGCGTGCTGCGGTATCCGAGCTTCTGGCAGCCCTCGAACATCCGCAGGTTCTGCGAGTTCATGAAGGCGGTCTGGGTCGAGGCCATGATCCGCGTCTCGACCGTGTCCATGTAGGCGTCGAACGCCGGCGAATCGACCCCGTCGAGGCCGAACCGCTGCACCCAGTCCTGGCGCACCAGGTCGGGGGTGCGGACGCAGTTCATCCAGTTGATCTCGGTGCCGCCGCCCAGGGTGCCGCCGGCGAGCAGCAGGACGTTGCCGTCGGCGGTGGGAGTGGCCCCGCCGCGGTACCACAGATGCTTGTAGCCCCACAGCTCGAGCTGGTGGAAATCGGAGGCGGTGAAGTAGCCTCCCGCCTCGAGCACCACCACGCGGCGCCCCTGCTCCGCCATCCGCGACGCGATCACCGCGCCGCCGGCGCCGGAGCCGACGACGCAGACGTCGGCCTCGAGCACCAGCCGCTCGCCGTCCGGCACCACCGGCTGGATGTTCCGCGGCCGGTCGTGGGGCACCGTCACCGGCCCGGGGTAGCCCAGCACCTCCCAGTTGGGGTTCTGCCCCGCGGCGGGCGAGCCGTAGGTGACCGCGTTCTGGTTGGCCGGCGGCGGGCTCTCGGGCAGGCCGTAGTTGAGCAGCATGGTCCGCTTCTGGAAGTAATTCACGCCCGCCGCCGCCGGCGGCGACGACGCGGCGACCTGGCGGACGATCTTTTCGCGTTGCGGCTGGGAGGAAGCCTCGACGATGCCCGCCGCGGCCAGGAGGTCCAGCACCTGCGTCAGCCCGCCGCGCAGCGGCTCCGGGAGGTTCTCGATCTCGCCGGCCAGCACGGCCGGGACGCCCATGTCCGAAGCGCTGCGCGCCCAGAAGCCGGTCGGGTCGTCCGGCTCCCGCAGCGACGGCACGAAGGTGTCGCACAGCGCCCGCAAGGCCGCGAGCTGTGCTCCGTTCAGGGCGGCAGCCATCGTCGAGTTTCCTGGCGGCATGGTCCCGCGCGTGCCGGCGCCGCCGGCGGCCGCGGCCGGTTACTTGGGCGGCAGGTCCTTCGCGAGCACCACCTTGAAATAGGTGCCCACCAGCGCCTGGAACCCCTTGCGCAGGATCGCGACCTGCTCGACGAAGTTCGCCGGCCAGACGTCGAAGTAGGCGCTGCCGACGTAGACCGAAACGCCCTTGGCGTCCTCGAACCTGCCGGTGCCCTGGGAGACGACCCCGATGCTGCCCACCCAGAACTGCGCGCCGCCGTTGGCGGTCGAGGCGATCTTGGGCAGCGAAGGCCCCACCGTGGTCAGCCTGCTGCCGTCGGGGAACCAGTAGGACTGCTTGGAGTAACCGTTGCCGGTGGTGTTCTTGGGGTCAACCGGCGGCCCGTCCCAGGGCGGCAGCTGTTCGGGCGGGAACAGGGTGGTCTGGGGAAACGTCGCGGGATCTACCGGGAAGGTCGTCTCCACCTTGCTGCCCTCGATGACCCGGTGCTGCAGGTCGGTCAGGACGCCGTGCGACGAGAAGTGCGGCGACTTGTTCGGACCCTTGAGCGTGATGGTCTCGTTGTTGTTGAACGCCAGGACCTGCTCGAAGGGGCCGTTGGCGATGGCGGGATATTCATAGCCGCCGCCTTCCCCCCCGTTGCCGCTCAAAACGGCAAGGATCCTGTCCAGACCCCTGCCCAGGACGAAGGTGTTCCTGTCCATCGCCTGAATCACGCTCTTGCTCTGGTTGCCCATTCACTCCTCCTTTTCGAGCTGGTCGCGGCACGGCCCGCCTGGGAGGACGCCGAGCAGGTTGACGCGCGGGCCGACCTCCGCCATATTTAGCGATTCTTGAACGTACCGCACCGACCGGCCATAGCTCCGGTGGACCAAAACGGGTCCACCGGAGCCTGCCGCCGGTCACGCGGTCAGCGGTTTGTCCCGGCAGCGCCGCCGCCGGGCATGGGCGGCAGGATGCATTGCTCGGCGCTGCAGTCGTGGTGGACCGCGTCGTCGTAGCCCTGCTGGATGAAGCCGTCCACCTGCCTGGCGTTGAAATCGAGGAGCCCGCCGAGATCGCTCAGCGGCAGCCTGGGGCGGTAGCGATGGATCTCCAGCGGCCGGTAGGGCTCTCCGGACCGGGCTCGCTGCATGACGCGCTCGAGGCGCGGCAGGCCGGCGAGCCTGCCGTCGTTGGCGCCGATACCCAGCCGCTCGGCCAGGATCCGGTCCTCGTTGACCAGCGCGGCGACGAAGATGTCGTGGTTCAGGTGGGAGGCGACGAGGATGACGTAGACCCGGTACAGGGTGTCGAGCGTATTGGGCAGGCGGGGGAACGGGATGTCGGCGACGTCCGGGTCCACGTACACGACGTGCAGGACGTCGGCGCCCGCCTGGATGGCCGGCCTGAGTGGGGTGTTCATGCGCAGCGCGCCGTCGGCGTACAGCTTGCCCGCGAGCGGCACCGGCGGGAAGATCCCGGGAATGGCGCCCGAGGCCCTGATCGCATCGGTCCCCAGCGGGCCGGCGATCTGCGCCTTGTCGAAGATGACCGGCCTGCCCGTGGTCCAGTCGGTGGCGGCGATCGCCAGCTCGTGCGGCGACGCGGCGAGGCGCCCCAGGTCGATCGTCTCCGCGAGCAGCGATCGCATGGGATCGGAAGAGAAAAGGGCGCTCAGGTCGACCAGCTCGGACAGCCGGACGTCGACCGGGTCCTTCCCGAGCAACAGGTTGAGGCCGCGCGTCAAGCCGTAAAAGGCGAAGTAGGCGGCGTCGCCGGCGGTCGCGGCCAGGTTGTCCAGCGGGTGGGCCGCGCAGCCCGGCTCCACCCAGCGCAGCGGGTCCGCCCGCAGCCTGTAGACGCCGTTGCCGCAGCTCTGGATCGAGGACGCGATCCGCTGGCGCCAGACTTCGTCGAGGTCGCCGGCGGCCCGGGCGCCGGCGGCCCAGTCCTGCGTCAGGAACGCGGCGTTGTAGGCCCCGATGGAGGTGCCGGTGTAGATCCGCGGCAGCAGCGGCAGCTTCCGGGTGGCCGGCGAGGCCCCCTCGAACAGCGCCCGCACCACGCCGACCTCGTACGCGCCCTCGGCGCCGCCGCCGGAGAGGACGAGGGCGTGGCGGGCTTCCCCTGCGGCGGGTCCAGGCGGCTCGACGGTCACGTCACGGCGGCGGCTAGGGCAGCGCTGCCGCCGCCTCCTCCGGCTTGGTATCGACGTTGGAGATGGCGCCGCCGCCGACCTGGATTCCCACGTAAGGCGCATCGCCGGCGGTCGAGATCTGCACCGCGACCGGGACCGGCGAGTCGACGCCCGCCTTGGTCCAGATGCCGAAACCGGCAAAGGTGACGATGTCGTAGCGTCCCTGCCGGGGAGGCGAGGTGCGCGCGTTGCCGAAGCGGACCCAGGCGAGGCTGCGGAGCCGGAAGGACCCCTCCTGGCTGTGGTTGTGGTACTCGAAGACGGCCGCTTGGCGGCGGGGTTCCGCCGGGATGGCGTAGCGGTAGGAGAAGCGGTCGCCGGCCGAGGCCAGCACGTCGCGCTCTCCGCCCTGCTTGACGTAGGGCGCCTCGGGGCCGCCGCCGCCGTCCATCGCCTGCACCCAGAAGTAGGGATCCAGGGCCGATCCCGGGCCCGCCGGGAAACCGGTGGCGAGATTGGGGTACGGGAACAGGAAGCCCGGCGGATACGGGATGTGCACCTGCCCGTCGAAGCGATAGACGGTCTGACCCGAGGGCGTCCGCTGGAAGACCGCGGGGCCGCGGAACTGGAAGGATGCCTTGGGCGTCCGCGGCTCGACCCGCAACAGGGCGAAGAAGACGTTCTGGCCGATGAAGCCGCGATGGAGCTGCTGGCCGAGGACGGCGCCGGTGCCGACGTCCACCGCCGCCACCGATAGGTCGAAGGGGTCGCTGAGCAGGAAGACGTCGTCGAGGTAATAGCTGATCCGCGGGAAGCGCAGGAACTCGTTGAACCCGATGGGACCGGGCGAGAGCCGGCTGGGGAACCCCTCGCAGGCGCTGGCCAGGCACCCGGGCGAGTTGCTCTCGATCGGCGAGCGAGGCATCGGCGCCAGGTAGCCGCCGGGGACCATGGCGCTGACGTAGATCGGCACCGAGTTGCCGGCGCGCTCGCCGAACTGCACCAGCATGCGCCCCAGCAGCTGCGCCCGGCCGGTGGCGGTGCCGCCGAGCACCGGGCTCTGCAGCGTGAACTGGTCGCCGAAGCTGGTGTTGCGGGAGAAGCAGTCGAACTCGCGGACCGTGTTGGTGGGGATGTCCGGCGGCGCGGCCTGCCTCGCCCCGGGCGCGCGTCGAGGATCGGCGTGCGTGCTCAGGTAGATGTGCGGGTGCAGGGCGCAGCCGCGCGCCGGGATGCTGGCGAAGTCCAGGGTGCCGCCGGCGAACGGCAGCGGGAACCGCACCTGCTGGCCGCCGAGCTGGCCGCCCAGCGGCGCGAAGGTGCTGCCGAAGAACTCGAAATCCAGCTGGCCGTCCGGGCGCTGCGAGAACGCCGCCCAGGCCGAGCCATAGGCCCCCGGAAAGCGGATCGGATCCTGCGGGAAGCTGGGGTTCACCCGGACGAGCGCGAGCAGCGCCGTATTGAAGAAATTGAAGTTGAAGTCGAGGATATTAGGGTTCAGGGGGTCCGTGACCGCCGTCACCACCTCTCCCGTGCCCAGGTCCACACATCCCACCGACGGAAAGCCGGGATAGTCCTTGACCTGGTTCTGCTGGGCGGGCAGCCTAAAGAACCAGGGCGCGGCCAGCATGCCGTCGTCGCCGGTCAGCCCGTCGCCGACCGACAGCTCGAAGCGGCTGAGGTTGCCGACCGGCGGCGCGAAGCGGATGCGGACCTTGCCGTGGAGATGGCTGTCGACCAGCGCCAGCCCGCCGAACTTCACTCCTGGGCAGCCGCCGTACAGCCAGTCGCCCGGGTCCTGGCAGTCGACGGCGCGCAGCGCGTCGCCGAAGTAGCTCCTGTCGGGGTTGAGCTCGAGCACCGCCTCGAGACCTGGAGGCAACCGGATCGGCCGCGGCGTCGGGGGGGGCGGCGGCCAACCGCCCCGCTCGCCCTGGGCGCGGCTGGCCGCGGTGTCCGGCGGCGGCACGGCCGTCCTGGGAGCCGTCGCCGGCGTGGGGGCAGTCGCTGGCGCGGGGGCCGCCGCCGCCGCGGCTGGCGCCGTCGCCGGCGCCTCGCCGAGGTCGGGGCCCGCGGCCGGCAGGTACTGGGTGACCGGATCGGTCGCCGCGACCGCCGCCAGGTCGATCTCCGGGAAGCCGGCCCCGAACGCCTGGTTGAGGCACCGCAGCGCCAGGTTGGCGATGGCGGCGTGCCCGGTCTTGCCGGGATAGTAGCCATTGAGGGAATAGAAACCGCCGAGGAAGCCGGCGGTGAGCCGGCGCGGGCCGGCCTCTAGGCCCCGCGTCCTCACCTCGCGCCACAGCCCGTGCAGGTCGCACAGCACGGCTCCGTGCTCCCCCGCCAGGCCGGCGACCGCGGCATTCAGCTCGGCGATGCGCTCGGCGATCCGCGCCGCCGCCCGGCCGCGCACCACCGCGCCGGCCGGCAGCGGACCGATGGCGCGCGCCAGCAACTGGCAGCCGATCTCGACCAGCCCGCGCACCGTGATGCGGTCGCCCGGCTCGAGACCGTAGGTGGCGGCGAGCTTCGCGGCCGGCATCTTCACCACCGCGGCAGCCGCCTCGAGGTCGGGGGCGCAGGCCGCGTCCAGGGGATCCGGGACGTTCATCACCAGGACCGCCGCGCCGCCGCGCCGCAGGTCGGCGAGCATCCGCCCCAGATCGCGGCGCAGCTCCTCGGCGCCCGGCAGCCGGCGAGGGTCGCCCGTCACCGTCGCCTCGATCGCCTCGAGGTAGCCGAGCTCGATCAGGGCGAGGGTGGGGCGCCTCGCCAGCGCCGCCTCGAGCGGGGTGGGCAACCGGCCCCTGGCGCCGTCCGAGAGGGCCGGCATGCCGAGCACGAGGTTCGCCGCGGTCTGCACGGCGTCATGGCGGTGGACGAGCGGCGGCGCGGCACGGAGCCGGACGGCGCCGGCGAGCCGCATGCCCGGCACCGCCAGGTTGCCCAGGTCCGCCGTGGCCACCTCCGCCGGTTCCAGCAGCGTCGTCTGCATCAGGCCGGGGACCACGACCGGCAGGGGCGGGAAGCCTGGAAGGTTGCCGATGCCGGGTGGTTGCAGCAGCGCCTGCGCGAACCCGGTCTGCATCTGGCGGGCCATCTGCGCCGGAAAGGCGTCGGCCTGCAGCTCGGCGCTGGTGCCGAAATCGGCGGTGCCCGCCGCCAGCCCCTCGCCGAGCGCGACGAAGGTCGTGGTGTCGAGGCTGCCGGCGCGCACCGGCTGCCGCGGCGGCGGCGGCCCCGCGGCGGTCCCCCCGGCGGACAGGCCGCCGCCGGCGGTGGCCGCCGGGGTCGCCGCGACGGTCCCCCCGGAGACGGCGCCCGCCAGGCCGCCGATCAGGTCTTGCTGCAGCTGCTCGCCGGCCTGGAAGACGCCGTGCAGCTCGCCGTCGAGCTGTCCCGCGGCCGCTCGCTTGACGGCGTCCAGCGAGGCAGCCGCGCGCCGCGGGTCCGCGAGGTTTCCCAGGCTGCGCAGGCCGAAGAGCGACATCGCCCACGAGAACCCGAGGGCCGAGCGCACCAGGTCGAGCAAGCCGCCCCCGGGCGGCCGCGCGCCCTTGCCCGCGTCGTCGCCGCCGCTCATTCCCCGGCCCTCCCGGTCACGACCCAGCGTGGCAGCGCCGCGGCGTCGAGCCAGTTCGAGATCTGGCGCCAGGTCTGCAGCGAGCCTTCCAGGGTTTGATAGTGCTGCATGAAATGTTTGACGAGGAAGATCTTCTCGAGCTGCTGCGTCGAAAGACACAGGTTCTCGGCCGCCAGGCCGCCGCTCAGGAAGTTCGCCAGGGCGATGCCGGCGGCGACCGGATCGAAGGCGGCGCCGGCGAACGGCAAGCCGGCGAGCGCGTCGCGCAAGGGGCCGAGGACGTAGGGCGCGACGCCGAGCGTCGCCAGGCTCGCCGCCTTCCCCGCCAGGACCGCCGGGTTCAGGGGCACCCGGGCGATCTCGGTCGGCCGGTTGGCCACGAACACCGCGTCCGCCCGCACCTTGCCGTCGCGGTAGACGATGAAGGTGATGAGCTCGATGGCGGCTTCGAACTCGCCGGGGCCGTAGGCGATCAGGCCCGGCACCGGGTTCTTGATGAAGGAGTAGCCGAAACCGTAGCGCCCCAGGACCCCCGGCGCGGGCGCCTCCTCGTCGACCACGAAGGTCCGGTCCAGGATCAGGTAGCTGCCCTCCTCGAGCGGGAAGGTCAGCGAGGGCGTGCCCGGACCGAGCGGCTGGTAGGTGAAGTTGAAATCGAAGATGTCGACGTGGAGGAGGATCCAGCGAAAGATCGGGCCGACCTCGCGCAGGTCCACGATGGCGTAGCGGTCCGCCTTGGGGAACTCGCCGATCTCGCCGTTGTCGCTGCGCTTGAAGAAATGCTGCGAAAACCCGAACCCCACGAGAGACGGGTTTTCCTCGAAGCACAGGCTGAACGGGCGAAGCAAGGCAGGCGGCGGCTGGCGCTCGACGGCCGGGACGTAGGCCTGCGGCTCCTCGAAGTAGCTGACGCGCATGAAGTAGTGCAGGACGAACTCCCGGATCTGGTCGCGCATCCAGCGCGCCGCCGCGGCCCTGTCGGCGGTGGGAGACTTGGTCTGGTCGTAGAACAGGCTTTGGAAGCTGCCCAGGATGGGCATCTCCCGGCCGTCCACCCTGGCGGCGTCGAAGAAGCCGAAGCTCATGTCCGGCCGGTTGTAGCTGGTGCTGAGCGGAAAGCGCTGCGCGAAGCAGTTGGCGGTCCAGGCCCGCTCCCACCACTGCTTCAGCTCGCGGCCGCGCGCCAGGTAGAGCTCGGCGCTGTCGAGCACCGCCTGCTCCTCGCGGGTGAGGTTCTCCGGCCGGCCGCGAGGGCCCCCACCGCCCGGAACGCCGCCGCCGCCCGCGACGGCGCGGACCATGCGGCTCATCATGGCGTCCATGCCGAGACCGAGCCAGCGCGGCATCGCCCAGATCGCCTCGGCGAGACCCATGCCGCCGCCCGGACCGCCGCCGCCTGCCGGCAAGCTGGCCATCAGCCCGGCACCTCGAAGCGGAAGAGGGCGGCGAGGCGCTCGCCGCGCCGCAGGTCGCCGGCGGCGCCGGCCAGCGCCTCCCGGCAGGGATCGACCACCCGGCGGCGCCACCGCTCGGCGCGGCCCGCTCCCGCCGGCCGGTAGGCCAGGAACCGGGCGAGCAGGCCGTCCGCGCCGGCCCACTGCCGCCAGACCTGAAGCGCCGAGGCGGCGCCGTTGGCGACCGCTGCCCGGCCGGCGTCCACCTCCTCGCCGCAGGCGGCCAGCGCCCCTTCGACCACCTCCGGGGAACGGACGTTGACCAGCGTCAGGGCCCACGCCAGGCCGGCGACGGCGTTGCGCCGCCCGGTCTCGCGGGGCGGCTCGTCGCTGGCCTTGGCGAAGGCGCGCCGGCAGCCGCCGCTCCATGGCAACAGGTGCATGGGAGCGAAGTACAGGCCCCTCCCGACGCCGTGCCAGAGGTACTCCGGCAGCACCGGATCGGCTGCCGCCAGCAGCTGGTCGAGGCGGGCCAGCCGCCAGGGATGGAGGGTGCGGGCGACCAGCCCGAGGGCCTCCACCGCCAATGCGTGCGCCCCGGGGGGCGGGCCGCCGCCGCAGCGCTCGAGCCAGCCCTGCACCACCTCGTGGTCCGCTTCCCCGCCGCGTTCGAGCTCCGCCAGCAGACCCTCGGCGACGGCCAGCGCCGAGCCGGTGGACAGGGGGACCGCAGCGCGTGCGGACAGGCCGGCCGGCGCGCCGCCGGCCCCGCCCGGGAAGGCGTAGCCCAGGCCCTCCATCGCCCACAGGCCGGTGTAGGCGTCGGGCAGGGCCGCGGCCCGCTCGGCGCAGCGGGCGAGCGGGTCGCGCTCGGCGGCGCCGCGCCCCAGGCGCGGGCCGGCGAAGGTGAACCACTCGAAGGCGTGCAGCTTGTTGCCCAGCTCCCGCCACTCCGACCGCGCCTCGCCGGGGATCGCTCCCCCCATGACCTCGGCGCCCAGGCGCATCATGCCCAGGGCGGCGGCGGCGAAGCGCTCCGGCACGGCGATCGCCGGGTTCACCGAGCCTCCCTGCAAAAAGGCGATTCGCGGCGCCGGGATCGACAATCGTTCTCCTTGCTGCGCAGACACCGTGCGGATGCCGAGACCTTCCGCAGACACCTCCGGCTTGCCCACGACCTGCTCATCGCGAGCGGCTCCCGGAACGCCGCCGCTCCCGCGGCGGCTGGCACAACCCGGGCAAGGTCCGGGCGGCTACGGCAGGCGGCCCGGACCGAGCGCGTGACGACCGGTACGGCGAGCGGCCGGCTGCGCCGCTCAGGCCCCGACTTCGACCAGCTCCTCGTCCTCGACCTCGTCGGTCTCGGGTCCCCCGATTGCCTGCGCGTTCTTCCGCACGGAATGCGCGATCTCCCTGAGGATGTCGAGCTGCTTTTCCTCGTAGTGCAGCGGCTGCTTGTCCCAGCTGCAGAGGCATTGCGAGCAGACCCGCAGAAAGCGCGTCGAACCGATCGGCTTGCCCTTGTCGCACCGCTGCTTCACATACCGGGCGATGACCCAGTTGTCGAAGTCGCACTCGTTCATGTTCTCCCTGACCAGCACCTTGCCCTGCGACAGGATCCTCTCGTCGCCCCGCCGGATGCTGACGATGACATACTGAAACAGCTTGATCTTGCAGTACTCCTTCTCGCAGTCGTCCCAGCCGCTGCCTGGCTGGTCGTCACACTTGTACCGGTCGTTCATCTGCGAAGTCTCCTTTCTAAAGGTGGTTACGGCGCCGGTGCCGGCGCTCGGAAAAGTGCTCGCGTTGCCCATGGCGGCGGCGGGCGGCGGCGCGGCGGCGGGCATCCTGCCGCCGCCCACCCCTGGGGCGGCCGCCGGCCGCCCGGGGCTCTCCAGTCCGGCCAGCCTGGCCATCCCCGCCGCCATGCCGCTGAAGACGTTCCATGGCAACAGGATCATCTGGCCGGCCGCCCGCGCCGCGATCGTCATCGCGGCCCCGGGCAGCGCCAACGCTCCTAGCTCGTTTCCCATGCTCATCGTTCTCGCGCCAGAATCCATACCAAGGTACCTCCCACGGCCAGCAGCACGGCCGCGGCTATCGTCTCCCGCCACCCCGCCAGCACCCCCGATTGTACGAAGTGATGCAGGAGCAAGACCATGGCCCCGAGCACCAGCAGCGCGCCGGCGACGACCAGGTGCGAGCTCTCCTCGCGGCGCGCCCGCGGCTCCGCCGCGTCGCCGGCCGCCCGCGGGCCGCGGTCCGACGCCAGGTCGAGCAGCTCGTCCATGCGGCGCGGCAGCTGCGACATCAGTGCAGCGTAGCGCCCCCACTGGTCGGTCCACGGCGGCGAGACGGCGTCGCGGACCTGCGCGAAGCCGGTGAGCACGCGGACCTCCATCAAGGCGTCGAGCAGGGCATCTGCCTGCCCGTCCCGGCCAGGCGAAGGGTCGCGCGGCTCGCCACCGGACCGCGGGGACCCGGGGTCGGGGTCCCGCGCCTCGAGCCGCCGGGCGGCGCCGGCGGCGGCGGCCAGGCCGCGGTAGAAGGCGATCAGCTGCGGCCGGGGCCGGAAGCCGCAGAGCCTGGCCTGCCGGGCGCAGACGAACACGTGCTCGGCGAGGCTGGTGCCGGCGGCGCTCCAGGCCCCGTCGCGGAAGGGCACCACCTGGCGCAGCTGCAGGCGCAGCGTCGCCGCCGCCGATTCGGGACCCTCCCGCGTCATCTCCCGCAGCAGGTAGGAGCAGGCGTCGTCGGGTTCGTGCGCGGCCATCGCGATCAGGAATCCCCGCAGGTTGGCCCGGTCCGCGGCCGGCGGCCGGGCGAAGCCGCCCGCCAGCAGGGCGAGACGGCCGCCGGCCACGACGCGCGCGCCCGCCTCCGGCAGACCCACCGGGAAGATCCTCCCTGCCAGCGCCTGGTGCAGCCAGACGACGCAGACCAGCCGCGCCAGGTCGCGCCGCCGGGCGGCGTCCCCGCCGGCGCGCGCCTCGGCCAGCGCCCGGGCCAGGTCCACGCCCTCCGGGTCGCCGGTGACGAGCAGCCGCGGCGTGCAGAGGTCGCGCCGCACCTCGGGCACCGCCAGCAATCCGAAGCTCTCGGCATCCAGGGCCAGCAGCTCGAGGGCGCCGGCGGTTGCCGCGAGGTCGGCATCGTCGCGCAGGGAGCGGCGGAAGCCGTCGATCGCCTCGTCGAGCCAGCCGTCGCGGCAGCCGAGGTCCGCGCAGGCGCCGGCGAGCAGGGGCAGGCGCGCGAGATCGGCCTCGGCCGCCTCGGCGGCGCCCGGCCGCACCAGCCGCAGCACCACGCGCTCGCCGTCCGCCAGCCGCGCACGGTGTCCCTGGACGAGCAGGCGCGACTCGCACGGCTCCGCCTCCAGCTCGGCCAGAGCCGGCTCCGCGGGCGCCGGCTGCGGAGCCTCTCCGGCACCGGTGCGGCCTTCCCGCCAGGCGAGCTCGGCGGCGACCGCCGCGCGCACGGCCGCAACGGGGAGCGGCGGCACCCGTTCGGAGATCGCCGCGAGCTCCAGGCAGTCGGCCGCGGCGAGCAGGTCGACGCGCGAGCCGAGGTACGCGCCGAAGGCTGCGAAGACCGGGCCCAGCTCCTCGAGCGCGCCGCGCAGCCTGGCGCCGACCGGCGCCTCGGCCGGCGGGCCCCCCTCGACGCCCGGCGCCGCCGCCCTGAAAGCATGGGCCGCGGGCGCGGCGCCTGCCAGCGGGTGCGGGCGGCGCAGCAAGCCGTGCCGGGCGAGGCAGCTCTCCACCTCGCGCCGCTCGGCCGCACGGTCCGCCGCGGAGCGGGTCCGCCGGTTCCGGAGGGGATTCGCCGGTCTCATGCCGCCGCCCGCCCTCCCAGGCGCGCCACGAAGGCCGGGAGGTCCCGGTACTCGAAGATGTCGCCCAGCCGGTCGTGGTCCCGGATCACCGGATAGTAGACATGGAGCGCCGCCTCGCCCGGAATCCGGACGAGCTGGTCCCACAGCCGGACCAGCCGCGGGTTCGCGGGGCTGGGCCGGTAGGCGAGGAACGCCGCGATGAACGGCGCCCCGGGCGTGGTGTCCTGGCGCATCATCGTCGAGGACTGAAGGCCGTTGGCGAAGGCGCCGCTCTCGGCCAGCCGCTCGCCATGGGGCTCGATCACCAGCTCGGCGAGGATTCGCGGATTGCGCTGCGCGACCAGCACATACGCCCAGGCCGCGCCGGCCACCGCGTTGAGCTTCGCCGCCTCGTCCGGGCCCTCGCTCGCCGCCATCTCGAAGACGAGCCCGTCCGAGCCCGGCAGGAAGTTGACCGGATCGAAAAAGATGGCCCGCCCGACGCCGTGCCAGAAGTAGCCGAGCACCTCCGGCGCCGTCTGCCGCAGGATCTGGTCGACCGCGGCCACCCTCTGCGCATGGAAGGTCCGGGTCACCAGGCCCAGGGATTCGAGCGCGGCCCCGACGTAACCGGGACGGGCGTTGGCCCGGCAGAGGCGCACGATCTCCCGGACCCGCGCCCGCAGCTCCGGCTCCGGCGTTCGCGTTCCGGCACCCGTGAGCAGGTACTTGGCGAAGGACAGCCCGATCCCCGCGTCGAGCATCGTCAGGCTGCGGGCCGGCAGCCCGCCGGTCCGCGCGTCGCGCAGGATGGCGTCCGGCGTGACCCCTTGCGCCCAGAAGCTGTCGCCGTACGCCTTGCCCAGCCCCTCCACCGCCCACAGCGCCTTGAAGTCCCCCAGCGCGTAGGCCTTCGCGAGCAGCTCCGCGAGCGGAAACGGCGGCGCATCCGGCACGCCGATCAGCTTCGAGACGTCGAGCACCAGACAGAAGACCTCGGCCTTGGAGCGCAGCAGCTCCATGGCGAGAGGCCCCTGGCCCGCGGCCAGCTGGCGGGCCGCCACCGCCGAGCGGGCCGCCACCGCCGCGGCGACGTCCGCCCAGGCCGCCGGCGACAGCAGCTGCGGCGTGAGCAGGGTGGGAACCACCTGCACCATGGCCGCTTCCGCGCACGAGCCTGCCTGGTAGAGCCAGCCGAGGAAACCCTGCTGCTCGATGCCGTGGGTCGCCGCCCGGGCGACCGCGTCGAGGCCGGAGGCCGCCATGCGCTGCCGCTCGGCGGTCGGCGCCAGCCAGTGGCCGAGCTGCCGCGCGCCGAGAAGCGGCATCGCGCAGGCGAAGCTCAGGCTCGACTTGACCAGTTCGCGCATGCGACCTCTGTCAGCCTCGATCCGCGCTCCGGCCTCACCGTCCCGCCGGGACGGCGCCGGGCGCGGCCTGCCGGGTACCCGGGCTGCCGCAGCCGCAGGCGCTCGTCGCCTGCCGGACGGCGCCCATGCCGCCCTGCATCGCGTCCGACGTCATCTGCATCCAGCGGTTGGGATTCCAGGCCTCGCCGGAGAAGACGCCGAACATCAGGTCCACCATTTGCCCCTGCAACTGGTTGCCGGCGTTCCAGGCGCTCGTCCAGGCGCCGTCGAGCTGCTTGGTGGCGGCGCCGGTCACGGCGTCGAAGCACTCGGCCGCCTGGCCCCAGGGGCGGCTCGCGTCGCGGGGCAGGGCCAGGTTCATCATCTGCCTCATCCCGAAAAGCGGCATCGCCCACGAGAAGCTCAGCATCGATTTCGTCAGCTCACGCATGAGACGGACTCCTTCCTCCTCGCCGGTGCGCCGTCAAGGCGCGGCGGCGGAGGGTATTGAGGTACAGGCTCAGGGCGGCGGCGCCGACCAGCATCTCCGCCGTGAAGAGATTGGCTCCCAGGACCGCCCGCTCGCCGGTGACGGTGACCAGGAGCGCGATCGAGAAGACGACACCGGCGAGGCCGAACGCCCGCACCGCCGCGCCGTCGCCGGCCGCCGCGGCACCGGGTGGAGCGGCGCGTCCGACGCCGTCAGCGGCGGCGGCCGGTCCGGCCGTCAGCCGCTCGAGCCAGCCCGCCGCCCGCGCGCCGCCGTCGTGCGCCAGGCTGCCGGCGGCGCTGGTCCACTCCACCATGCGCTCGTGCGACAGCAGCAGCGCCCACGCCTCCTGCCGCAGGTGGCGGTCGCAGACCGTGGCGAGATAGACGCCGACGTCGAAGCCGGGGGCGAAGCGGGTGATCAGGCCGTCGATGGCGATGGCCGAGCGGATGTACTTGATGACGTCCCGCTCCGGCCAGATGCCGGTGGCGCGCGACAGCCGCAGCATGTCCAGCATCACCAGGGTGAAGTTCTTGCGCAGCTGGCGCTCGCGCCCCTGGAGGTCGTACCACGTGTCGGCCAGCCGCCCCAGCCGGTCGCGGAAGCCCTCCGGGTCCGAGGCCGCGTCCATCACGGAGACCTTGAAGAACGCCTCGCACATGCCGTCGAGGTCCGCCCGGGTGTAGGCGAGCGTCATGCGGATCAGGTGCCGCCGCGAGTAGTGGCTGAGGATGCCGGTGATCCCGAAGTCGACGTAGCCCACCACGTTGCCGGGCAGGATCATCAGGTTCGCCGGGTGCAGGTCGGCATGGAACATGCCGTGGCGAAAAGCGTCGCCCAGGAAGTTGTCGATGACGTTGCGCGCGAACTGGCGCGGCTCGAAGCCGGTCTGCTCGACGCGGCGCAGGGCCATGGCGTCGCCCGCCTCGCGGGACCGCAGGTAGCCGAGCAGGGTCGCGCCCTCGAAGAACTCCGTCACCAGGGTGCGGCGGCTGGTGTAGGCCCACAGGATCTCGGGCACCCGCTCCGCCGGGTTGCCCCTGGCATTCTCGTGGAGGCGCTGCATGTAGCGCGCCTCGATGCGGAAATCGAGCTCCTCCTTCGTCCACCCCAGGAACTCCGACAGCGGCTCGATCATCCAGTACAGCGGCTTGACGCGCAGCGCGCGGATCAGCCGCACCGTGGTCGACATGAGGCGGATGTCGCCGGCGAAGTCGGTGTCGACGCTCGGCCGCCGCACCTTGACGGCGAGCTTGCGCCCGTCCAGCCAGGCGACGTGGACCTGGCCGATCGAGGCGGTGGCGATCGGCGCGGCGTCGAAGCCGGTGAAGATCTCGTCGGGCCGGCGTCCGAGCTCCTCGACGAAGATGCGATCCACGTCCTGCACGGCGAAGGGCGCCATGCGGTCGAGCAGGTTCGACAAGGCGGCGCAGTACTCGAACGGCAGCACGTCCGGCTGCAGCGCCAGCATCTGGCCGAACTTGACGAAGGTGCCGCCGACATCCTCGATGGCCTGGCGCAGGCGCTCCGGGCCGGAGAGATCGCCCGGCGGCAGCCGGCGCCTGAGGGGGGTCAGCAGCGGCGAGGCCGCCAACCGGCGCCCCAGGAGCATCGAGATGCCGTGCGCGGCGAGGACGCGCGCGATCCGGGTCAGGCGGCGCAGGTTGGCCCACGTCGTCTTCAGGCCGCACCTCCTCCGTCCTGCCGCGCCAGCGGCACGGGCGGCGCGGCGCGGGAAGGATCGAAGATCGCGCCGCGGAAGATCGACTTGCGGCGCGCCAGCATGTCCCGGATCGCCGCCTCCATGCGCGCCCGCACCTCGCGGCTGATCGCGCGCACCACCTCGGGGTCCTCCGCCGCCTCCGGCGGGTGCTGCTCGCCGACCGGCAGCGGCTCGAGGAAGCGGGTGTGCCACTTCGAGGGCAGCGGCAGCCCGGGCAGCGGGAAGTTGGGCGCGAGGGGCAGGAACGGCCACTCGGCGACCCGGCGCACCAGCTTCGAGTCGATGCGTCCCAGGATCGGATAGATCTCGGCGCTGCCGACGGTGACGAACGGGACGATCGGAGCGCCCTGGCGCAAGGCCATCTTCACGTACTCGTCGCGGCCGAACTTGCCCAGCCGGTAGGCGTCGCGGTACATGGTGAAGGCGCCCTGGATCCCCTCCGGGAACATCCCCAGCAGCTCGTCGTTCTCGAGCACCCAGTCGGCGTTCTCCTGGCAGGCGAGGAGGCCGCCGAGCTTGGTCATGTAGTTGGCGAGGAACGGGAACTTGACCAGGCACGGATGGATCAGGAAGCGTGGATGCCGCCCCAGCTCGCGGGCGATGAGATGGAGCGCCATCACCCCGTCCCAGGGCATGAAGCCGCGGTGGATGCCGGTCAGCACCGCCCGCCCCTCCCGCGGCACGTTGCCGAGCCCCTCGTGCTCGATCCGCCAGTAGGCGTCGTGGAGGAAGCGGAAGAGCGTGCGCCCATAGGCCGCGATGTAGCGCTTGTCCTGGCCGTAGGGATCGAAATCGGGCAGCCCGGCGAGGTCCGCCGCCGCCGGGGGCCCACCGGCCGCGCGCTTGCCGTTGCGGCCGCCGCGCGGCGCCAGCTCCGCCACGATCGCCGCGGCGCTGCTCGAGCGCGGCGCGAAACCGAGCTCGCGCTCGATCTTGCCGCCGGACACCGTCGAGCTATGGCGCAGGTAGTCGAGCCGCCCGGCGCCGCCGAGCACGCCCAGCGGCAGCCGCCGCGCGCCGGCCAGCCGGAGCGCCGCCCGCAGCGGCAGCGCGCCGGCCGGCGCCACGTGGTAGATGCCCGGCTTGCCGGCGCCGCGCTCGAGCGCGTGCTCGACCGCCGCGGCGAGGTCGTCCGGGCTCAGCAGCTGCACCGTCGGGTCGAACCCGGCCGGCACCAGCGCGGCGCGGCCCCGCAGCACCCGGCACAGCTCGTCCTCGCCGTCGGCGGCGGCCACGGCGGCCGGGCGCAGCACGATCAGCTCGGGCGTTGCCGGCGGCTCCTCGGGCGGCAGGCTGCCCAGGCACTTCGCCGCCAGCGCCTCGAGATCGAGCCAGGCGCGCGCGATCGGGTTGCGCCCCGGCGGGCGCTCGGACTCGGCCGACCAGCCGGGATGATGATGGCCGGGGCTGACCGCGGCGGCGCTCGACACCAGGACCACCCGCGGGAGGCCGCCGTCGCCGGCGCGCCCTGCGCCGCCCGCGGTGTCCGCGGCGTCCATCCGCGGCGCGGCTTGCCGGGCGAACGCCAGGAAGGCCGAGAAGAAGGCAGCGGCGTCGGCGAGGTCGGGCAGCGCCGGCGACCCGGCCCGCCGCGGCGGCCGGTAGACGACGGCATCCCAGCCGGCGTTTCCAGCCGACCCGGCCGTGCCAACCGATCCGGCCGTGCCAGCCGACCCGGCCGTGCCCACCGCGCCTCCCGTCGCGCCTTCCGCGAAAGCCGCGGCGTAGGCAGCACCGGCGCCGCCCGCGCCGCCAGCGGCATTGGCGAACTGGCTGTCGCGGCCGCCCGCGGGCACGAAGCGGCTGCCTCCCGGCGTCTGCGCCATCCCCGGCCGCGCCGCGAGCCGCCGGCTCACCTCGTCGGCGGGACCCACGAACAGCCAGCGGCCGGGAGGAGCCGGCTGCGCGGTCCGGGGCGTCTGAGGCTGTTCGACGGCTGGCGCCATGAGATCAGGCTTTCGCGCGTTCGCGCCGCGTCTCGTGCATGGAAACCGCGCCGGTCCGGCCGATGTCCGCTGGCGCCGTCGGGGCGGCGGGCGCCGCCGCGGCCGGCAGCGCATGAGCCGCAGGCGCATCGGGCGCCGCCGGCTCGCGCGCCTCGCGCGCCCGGCTTGCCGCGCTGGCCGGCACCGACCCGTAGGACGTGTCGGCGCCCTGCGACGGAGTCCCCGCAGTGCTCGTTCGCGGGGCGCCGACCAGCTGCGGCGAGCCGTAGGCAGTGCCGGCGCCCCGGGCGAGGGCCGCGGCGACGGCCTGCGCCGCATGCTGCGCCGAGACGATGACCGGCGTGATGCCGCCCCCGGGCCTCACCCAGTGGCCGGTGAAGAACAGGTTGCGCACCGGGCTCGCCAGCTCGGGCCGGCGGGCGCCCAGCTGGTCCGGCGACATCTCCCAGCCCAGCATCGCGCCGTGGTGGTTGAGGGTGAAGCGCCAGGAGGTCTCCGCCGAGGCGCTGGTCCTGACCACGATCCTGTCCTCGATGCCGGGGATCATCCGCGATAGATGGCCGAAGACGAAGCTCTCCACCTGCCGCTTGTGCAGCGGCCAGTCGGTCACCGCCGCGTAGTCCAGCTCCTGCACCTTCTGCACGATCAGCACCTGCCCGCCCGGCGGCGCGATCGCCGGCTCGTACAGGGTGGGGACGAAGAGCTTGAAGCGCAGCGCGTCGCGCCCGACGCGGTCCATCTCCCAGGAATCCCAGTGATAGCCCTGCACCTGCTCGAGCGTCTCGGCAGGCACGCCGGCGAGCCCGATGTGCGTCAGCCAGCAGGGGAACGTCGGACGCAGCCGCCGCAGCTGCAGCAGGGTGCCCGCCGGCAGGTGCTCGGCGCCGACGAGGGTTTCGAGGGTGTGCAGCAGGTCGGCATTCGAGACCACCGCGCCGCAGCGCACCGTGCCCGCGAAGCGCACCGGTCCGCGCAGCGTCTGCAGGACCACGCCGCGCGCCACGCCGGGCTCGCCGGCGCCGCCGGAGGCTTCGACGACGATCCGCCGCGCCCGCGTGCTGGTCAGGATGTGCCCGCCGCACTCCTCGAAGCGGCGCGCCAGCTCGTCGGCGAAGGCCTGCGACCCGCCTCGCGGATAGTAGTTGCCGAGGAAATACGACAGCCGCAGCATGGAGTCGAAGACGAAGGAGGTGCGGCCCGGGGGCGAGCCCCAGTGCGGGCAGTCGGCGGTGAGCAGCAGCTTGAGCTTCTGGTCCGCGAAGCGGCGATCGAGCGCCTGGCGCACCGTGAGGCCGCGATACGGTTCGAGGCGCGAGGTTTCCCGGCCGCGGAAGTGCTCGAGCAGGCCCAGCAGGTAGGCCTCGCGCACCTCGGCGAAGAAGGCGTCGAGCGCCGGCGCCTCGTGCGGGAACTCGGCGTGGAGCTTGGCGAGGTAAGCGGCGAAGTCCGCGGGCACGGCGAAGCGCGAACCGTCCGGGAAGTGAAAGGTGTCCACCGGGTCCATCTTGACCCAGCCGGTCTCGACTCCCAGGTCGGCCAGCAGCTTGCCGGTCAGCGTTTCGGGGTTGCCGAGCAGCGGATAGAAATGGGTGGCGGCGTCGAAGGTGAAGCCGCCCCGCCGGAAGGTGCTGCAGTAGCCGCCTGCCATGTAATGCTGCTCGACCAGCAGGACGCGGGCACCGTCGCGCGCCAGCAGGTTGGCGGTGATCAGGCCGCCGATGCCGGAGCCGATGACGACCGCGTCGTAGCGCGGGTCCGGAGCGCACCGCAGGCCGCGGAAGAGGCGCTTCAAGCCGCCGCCTCCGCACGCCGGCCGCCGCCGGCAGCCGGCGGCCGCGCCCGGCACCTGCTCCAGCGGCTCTCGCCAACCTCTTGAGCGGCCATGAGATCAGAGTACCGGTGCGCGAGTCCAACCGGCAATGGGTCGCCGGGATTAAATAGGGTCCAAAGGCGGCGGCACCGGCGGCCCCGGCGCGAAAGCGGCGTGGAAGGCGGTCGGCAGCGGCGCCTCGAGGACGATCTCGGCGCGCGGCCCGGACTCGACGTCCAGGGCGTCGAAGACCAGGTAGCGGCTCTCGCCGCGCAGGGCGTCGAACAGCGGGCAGACGAGCGCGACGTGCCCCGGGTGCGCGGCGTCCGCGGGATGCGCCGCCAGGGCCGGCTCGCCGGTCAGGTACTGGCCCTTCGGCGCCTGCCACACCGCCGGCGCCCGGCCGGCGCCGCGCCGCCAGTCGCAGTGCACCAGCTGGTCGTAGAACTTGCGGCCCTGGCGGCCGGTCGCCGAGATCCCCAGCATCCACGCGTCGCCGGCAGGCCTCGCGCCCAGCCGCGGCGCGGTCACCGGGAAGTCCGGCGCCCGCTCGTAGTCGAGCTCCAGGCGCTGCGCCACCTGCCGGCGCGCGAGGTCCACGGTCAGCCGCACCGGCCGCCCGGGACCGACGGCCGGGAACATGTCCGGAAGGTCCAGGTACTGGTCGTAGACCGGCCGGTCGAGCTCCAGCAGGTCCACCACCAGGCGGCCCGACTCGTCCTCCCCGGCGCCGATGCCGTGCAGGCAGTACCCGCGGCCCACCGGCACCCGCACCACCTCCGCGTCCGCTTCCGGCCCGCCTGCCGTCGGCCGGCTGCCGCCGAGCGGCACGATCACCAGCTCGCTGCCGGCCTCGGGCTCCCAGCGCAGGGCCTCGAGCAGGGTGCTGCCCCCGGCCACCAGCGCCTGCAAATCAAGGTGGTAGGGGCCGGCGTGGAACACGGCGTGCCGGGGCGCGAGGCAGAAGTCGTGCATCGACACCGGCCGCGCCAGCGGCACCCGCCGCCTCGCCACCAGGCCGCCGGAGGCGCCGAAGCGGTACAGGTGCAGCGACGGCCGCTCGCTGGCATAGGAGAGGCCGAAGTTGTAGAGCTCGCCGCTCGCCGGGTCCAGCTTGGCATGCGCCGCGAACGGGCTCACCGGGTTCAACGCGCCGCCGAAGGTGAAGGGGCCGCGCGTCGCCAGCGTGACCGGATCCAGCTCCCAGGGCAGCCCCTGCTCGCCGCAGGCGAAGAGCGTGCCGGCGAACGGGACGACGCTGACGTTGACCGGCGATTCGAGGGCCATGCCCCGCACCAGGCGGTCGCCCGCGAACCTGGTGCCGAAGGTGCGGAAGAGCGCGCGTCCGGCCGCCTCCTCGGCGGTCCACTTGGCGCTGCGCACGAAGCGGTTGGCGAAGTAGACGCGGCCTTCCCCGGCGAAGCGCAGCGCCGTCACCATGCCGTCGCCGTCGAGCCAGTGGCGATAGCGCAGGTCGCCGCGCTGGAAGCGGCCGGGGCCGTTCCAGTAGCAGGTGCCGCGCAGCCAGTCCGGCAGTGTGCCGCGCACCTCGCGCACCTGGTAGGAGCGCTCCTCGGGCACGAACGAGAACAGCCGCTCGAGCCCCGGCGCGAAGTCCTCGGCCAGCGCGACCGGCGCCGCCTGCCGGCGGGGGTCCGCGGTCTCCGGGCGGGGCGCTGCCGCGCGGCCGGGGGTCTCCGCCGGTCCGCTCATCCGGGCTCCCTTGCCGACGCCGCCATGGCCGCGGCCTGCCCCTCGGCGGCCACGGCCGCGGCCTGACCCTCCGCCGCCACCGGCGCGGTCACCGCCTCGTCCGCCATCGCCGCCGTCGTCTCCATCGCGGCCGCGCCCGCCGGCGCCGCCCGCCGCACCTGCCGGAAGCGCTCCATCGCCGCCGGCCGCAACCGCCAGGCGTAGGGCGCCGCTCCCGCCTCGATCCCGGCCAGCCGCGCCGCCATCGCCTCGGGATCGAACGTCAGCCGGCGCAGGTCGATGCCTGCCACGAACTCCCGCGACAGCGCCCGCGCGTCGCCGGTCACCGCCGCGCTGACGTGGGCGGCGATGAAGCGCGCCAGGTCCTCGAGGTTCTCGAGCTGCTCGCCAAGCACCGGGCGCGCCTCCTCGGCGCTCAGGCCGACCTGGTAGAAGCACTCCGCGGCGGCGCGCAGGTGGGCGAACTCGTAGAAATCGAAGTGCCGCGGCGGTCCGGGCGCGACCGGCTCGACCGCCGATTTCTTCCATTCGAAGTAGGCGGCGAGGAAGGCGTGCAGGTTGCGATTGGTCGGCCCCAGCCGCGCAAAGAGGCGCAGGAAGGAGGGGACGAACTGGCGGTCGGTGAACAGGTCGTTGATGAACGGGAAGACGAAGAACGAGAAGTAGACCGCGAGCTCCCACACGTAGCGCAGGGTGAACGTCTCCTGGTCGCCGAGCGTCGCGTAGCTCACGGCGAAGCTCGGCAGGTAGGAGTCGTAGACCGCCCGCGCCACCTGCTCGTAGAGCCGCACCTTGGACGCGAGCTGCGCCGGATCGCCGGTCAGGATGGCGTCCGTGATCAGCGTGTTGTAGACCGAGATGAGGTCGCCTCCCGGGCTGTAGAGCGGATCGGAGAAGCGGCAGGCCTCGCCGCACATCGCCCAGCGCGCCGCCGACAGCGTCTGGGTGCTGTCGAGCGCGAAGTCCTTGAAGCCGCTCCAATCGACGATCCGGCGCCCCGGCAGGTCGCGCGCGAACATCGGGTACTGGCGGCAGACCCAGTCGATCATCGCCGCCGGCGTCGCCACCTCCTCGCGCGGCACCAGGCTGCGGTCGTACACCAGGCCGAGGCTGGTCATGCCGTGCAGCGGGATGGTCCAGAACCAGTAGCCCTCGCCGCAGAAGTGATTGGTGGCGAGGAACGCCGGCACGTGGCCCAGCGCCATGCGGTCGCGCCGCTTGCGCACCGCCGGCGCGTCGAGGTCGGTCAGGCGCTCGATGTCCACCAGCCCGTCGACCCAGCACCAGGTCGCGCCGTGCCGGATCGGGCTTTGGGAGATCAGGCCCCGGCGGCGGGCCAGGTAACGGCCGCGCCCCGAGGCGTCCACCACCCAGTCCGCCGTGCCCGCGATCGTCTGCTCGCCGGAACGGAAGCGGAAGCGGTGCCTGGCGAGGCCGGCGGAGCCGCCGGCGTCGCCGGCCGCGTCGAGCGCACCGGCCCCACCGTTGCCTCTGGCGGCGCCGGCCGCGCCGAGCGCGCCGGCCTCAGCCAGCTCAGCCAGCTCAGCCGGCTCGGCCAGGTCCGCCAGCTCCACGTCGAGCTCGGTCGCCGGCGCGTGCAGCGCGAAGCGCGGCGACAGCAGATTGACGCGCAGCAGCTCCGCCTCGAAGACGTTGCGGTCGAGCTGGTAGGTGACGATATTCGAAAGGTTGCGAATGTAGGATTGATCGAGGTCCTCGTAGCGCCCGCCGCCCGCCGAGTGCTTCCAATAGAAACGCAGGTTGTACTTCATGTAATGTTCGCACAGCAGGTGCTCCTCCATTTCCAGCACCCGCGCGTAGTAATAGCCGCTCATCTGCACCGTCGCCTCGCCCACCTTCTGCTTGGTTGGCGGCAGCGCTCGCCGATCGACCAGCAGCACCTGCTTGTCGGACCGCAGCAGCAGTTGCCGGGCCAGGGCCAGGCCGGCCAGGCCGCCGCCGATGATCAGTACGTCCACGGCCATCCCGGGCGGCGCCGCGCCGCCGGCCGCGAGATCGTTTTCGCTGCTGCCGCCTGCGCGGCCGTTGCCTGCCTCGCTCATGCTGCCGGCTCCTTCACTGGCGCCTTGCCATGGCGCGATCGATCGCGCCTCGTTGTGAAAACCATTCTATCGCGTGCCCCCGGCCGGTGCCGGCGGCGTGTCCTCGGTCGTCTCCGCCTCTGCCTCCGCCGCCGCGGCTGCGCCGGACCCTGGCGGCGCGGCAGGGCGCTCGTCCTCGGGACGGTTCCTGCCGTACATCTCGTGCGCGGCCAGGAACTCGCCGCTGGCCAGCGCCGCGCCCATCGACAGCTCGCCGGCGAGCAGCGTCGCGGCGGTGATCTCCGCCAGCTTCGGCGCCCCGCCCGCCCCGGCGCAGCCCAGCATCTCCAGGCACTCGCGGGCGGTGCCCCGGCCGGTGCCGCCGCCCACGGTCGCCACCGAGAGCGACGGCAGGGTGACGCTGGCGTACAGGTCGCCGTCCGCGGTCACCTCGAAGAAGGTGACGCCCACCGCCGAGTTGGCGACGTTGGCGACGTCCTGGCCGCAGGCGATGAACAGCGCCGCCAGGCCGTTGGCGAAATGCCCGTTGTAGCCGATGGCGCCCGCCTGCAGGTGGCCGAGCACCGTGTCCTGCCACAGCTGGTGCATCTCGGCCGGCGTCGTGTGCAGGTAGGCGCGCAGCAGCCGCGCCGGCAGCCGGGCTCCCGCCACCACCTTCTTGCCCTTGCCGCCGGCGAGCAGCGCGCCGCTCGCCCGCTTCTCGGAGTCCATGCCGCTGAAGATGGTGTAGCGCCGCGCGACGCCGCGCTCGACCAGCAGCCGGCAGGCGCTGTCGGTCGCCTTGGCGATCATGTTCATGCCGTGGGCGTCGCCGGTCGAGTAACAGAAGTTGACCATCACCGCCCGTCCCAGCGGCCGCGGCTCGAGGCGCAGCAGGCGCCCGTGGCGGGTCGTGGCCTCCGCCGCCGCCCGCAGCTCCGGCAGCAGCTCCGCGAGCCGCAGGGTGAAGCGGCGCGCCTCCTCCACGCCGTCGAACTGGAACACCGGCGCCACGCGGTTCTCGTCGGCGTAGATCCGCGTCACCGCGCCGCCGGCCCGCGTCAGCGCCGTCATGCCGCGCTCGTAGGAGCGCACCAGCACCCCTTCGGTCGTCGCCAGCGGCACGTAGAAGACGCCGCGGGCGTGCTCGCCCTCGACCGCCAGCGGCCCGGCGACCCCCAGCGGCACCTGCGCCGCGCCGATCGGGTTCTCGACGTTGCCGCGCATCGCCTCGCCGGCCAGCGAGTTGCGGCCGACCTGGGTCAGCCGCGCGCCCGTCTGCCGCTCGACCCAGCGCCGCCGCGCCGCGACGTCGCGCGCGCTGTACCCCTGGTCGGTGAGCCGCGGCACCAGCTGCGAAGACCCGGCCGGCCCTGCCGGAGCCGCCGCCGGGCCATCTGCCTGCCGTTCCCGCGGCTCTCTCGTCACGGCGCCTCCGGCGGCGCGCCCAAGACCATTGCGGCGCAGTGGCCGTCGGCGCCCACCGCGGTGATCAGCGCCCGCCGCCGCTCGGCCGGCGCCAACCGCCGCGTGGCCACCGACGCGCCGCCGAGCGGCAACCCGGGCGCGAGCCGCTCGAGACCCGCGATGCCCGGCAGCTCGCCGTCGCGGATCGTCTCGATCAGGTCCACCGCCTGCCAGGCGCCCGAGACCCCCAACCCCTCTCCCAGCATGGCCTTGATCGCGGTCACCGGCAGGGCTGCCGCCCGCTCGCCCAGGGCGGCCGCCACCCCCAGCGCCTCGGCACGGTCGACCTCCAGGCTGCCGCTCGCCGAAGCCGAGAGGCAGCCGATCTCCCGCGGCGCCGTGGCGGCGTCGGCGAGCGCCAGCTCGACCGCCCGCGCCAGCGCGCCGGCCAGAGCGGCCTCGCCGCCGGCGGCGGCGAATGCCGCGCCCCAGCCGAGCACCTCGGCCCGCACCGCCGCGCCCCGCGCCGCCGCCGCCGCGGCCTCTTCCAGCATCAGCAGCGCGGCCCCCTCGGCGAGGCTGAAGCCGTTGCGCCGAGCGTCGAACGGCACCGGCCGCTCGTCGATCGCAGCCAGTGCCGCCAGCGCCGCGCCGCCGCCGCTCCCGACACCGGCCCGGCCAACCGCGCCGGCGTTCGGCCCGGCCGCCGCCGCGCCGTCCGGCCGCCGCGACCCGCACAGCCGCCCGGCCCGGTGGTAGCCGAAGAACGACTCGAAGCACAGCTCCTCGGCGCCCCCCGCCAGCACCGCATCGGCCCGCCCGGTGCGCACCAGCTCGACCGCCTGCGCGATCGCCTGAAGGCCCGACGCCTCGCCGGCCGCCAGCGTCGAGTTGACGCCGCGCAGCCCGTGCCAGATGGCGGCCTGGCCGGCGGCGGCGTTGATCACGCTGTTGGCGAAGTCCAGCGGGCTGGCGTGCGTCGGTCCCAGGCGCAGGCCGCGGCGGTCGAACTCGGCGATGGTCCTGACGCTGCAGAAGGTCGTGCCCAGGACCAGGCCGATGTCTGCCGCCGGGACCGCCGAGGCCGCCGGCACCGCCGGGGTCGCCGAAGCCGCCAGGGTCGCCGTGGCCGCCGGGACCGCCGGGACCGCCGGGTTCGCCGGGACCGCCGGCACCGCCAGGGTCGCCGGGGCCGCCGGGGTCGCCGGGACCGCCGGCCGCGCCGCCGGCGCCGCCTGGGGACCCGCTCCCGCCCTCGCCTCCCGCCCGCCCCAACCGCTGTCGGCCAGCGCCAGCTGCGCCGCCACCACCAGCAGGCGCGACGTGCGGTCGAGCGGCCGCAGGTTGCGATCGCCGACGTAGCTCTGAGGATCGAACGGCCGCACCTCCCCGGCCTCGTGGCAACCGATGCCGGCGGTCGCGAACAGCTCGATCGGCTTGCGGCCGCTGGTGCCCGCGGCGAGCGCGCGGTGCAGCGCCGCGGGCGTGTCGCCCAGGGGCGAGACCACTCCGGAGCCGGTGACCACCACCCGGCGCCGGCCGGTCACGCCTCGCACTTCCTGAAGATCGTCGAGGCGTTGTTGCCGCCGAAGGCATAGGCGTTGTTCATCGCCACCTCGACCCGGTGCCGGCGCGCCGCGTTCGGCACGTAGTCGAGGTCGCCTTCCGGCTCCTCCAACCCCATGGTCGGCGGGATCTGGTCGGTGGCCACCGCCAGGGCGCAGACCGCCGCCTCGATCGCCGAGGCCGCGCCCATGGTGTGGCCCAGCATCGACTTGACCGAGCTGATCGGCACCCGCGTGCCGGCCCCGAACACCCGCTCGACCGCGATCGCCTCCAGCCGGTCGTTGGTCGGGGTGCCGGTGCCGTGGGCGCTGATGTAGCTCACCTCGTGCGGCTCGACCGCGGCGTCGGCCAGGGCGCGCGCCATCGCCCGCACCGCCCCCTCGCCCTCGGGGTGGGCGGCGGTCATGTGGTGGGCGTCGCACGACAGCCCGTAGCCCGCCACCTCGGCATAGATACGCGCGCCGCGCCGCCGCGCCGCGTCGAGCGGCTCGAGCACCAGCACCGCGGCGCCCTCGCCCGGAATCATGCCCTTGCGGTGGCGGTCGAAGGGCTGGCAGCGCTCCGGCGCGATGGCGCCGAGCCGCGCGAAGCCGGTGTAGGTGATGCGCGAGAAGGCGTCGGCGCCGCCGGCCAGCATCAGCTCCGCGCGGCCGGCGCGCAGCACGTCCACGGCATGGGCGAGCGCGTAGTTGCCGGCGGCGCACGCCGTCGGGATCATCGTGTTGACGCCGGCAAAGCCCAGCTCGCGCGCCACGTGCACCGCGATCATGTGGCAGGGATAGAGCGTCATGAACTCGTCGCCCACCGCGTCCAGCTCGCCGGCCAGGTAGCGGTCGTCGAAGCGTTCGACCTCGAGCGGCTCGCCCGATGTGGTCCCCATGGCCACGCCGGCCAGCTCGGGTTCGAGCTCGTTGCCGCCGCCGAGCTCGCCGATCCCGGCGTCTGCGAGCGCCTGGCGCGCCGCGGCGATCGCCAGCTGCGAGGCCCGCCCCAGCCACCGGGGATCGAGCCGGCGCACGTACGGAGCCGGGGAGAACCCCCGCACCTCGGCGCCCAAATGGACGCTGAAGGCCTTGGTGTCGAAGGACTCGACCGGCGCGAACCCCAGCCGGCCGCCGAGCAGGTTGGCCCACACCTCCTCCCGGCCGCTGCCCAAAGGCGTCACCGCGCCCAGGCCGGTGACCGCGATCCGGCGCGCTCCATTCACCCGAAACGCTCGACGGCGGCCCCGACGTCTGCGGCCACGGCCTCCGGCGCCCCGCCGGCAGCGACCGCGAGCTCGGCCTGGCGGCGCATCACCAGCTCCACCATGGCCGGCAGGCTGTCGATCTCCTTGTAGCTCTCGTCCGGCAGGTTCAACTGGAAGGCGAGGTCGACGTCGACGCCGATCTCGAGGAGCGACAGCGAATCGAGGCTCAGCTCGCCGCGCAGGGTCGCCTCGTCGCCGATGCGCTGCGGGTCGATGCCGGCAATGCTGCCGATGATCTTCTTGATGCGGTTCCTGACCTCTGGCGCGTCCATTGCTCCCCTCCTCGCGGCAGCGATGTGTTGATCCAGGTTCGAGATTAACGGCAACCACCCGCCAGCGGCCATGAGCAGCGGGAGTGAGAATAGATCCATTGCGATAGGCGCTTCGCCGGCACGGCCGTTACCCAACGGGCCTGCGTCGTCCTAGTCATCTTGCAGCGGGTACCCCCGGTCGCCGAGCAGCCCGATCTCGTAGGCGATGCGCAGCGCTTCGCGCCGGCGCCGGGCCCCGAGCTTGGCGAGGATGCTGTGGACGTGGTTCTTGACCGTCTGCACCGAGATCCGCAGGCGCCCGCCGATCTCCTTGTTGCAGCGCCCGGTCGCCATCCAGCCGAGCACCTCGCGCTCGCGCGCGGTGAGCGGCTCGCGCTCGCGGTGATCGACCCTCGTCCGCTGGCTCTCGAGCTCGATGATGCGCGCCACCACCGCCGCCGCCACCCATGTCGAGCAGCGGCTGCGGCCGGCATGCGCGGCGCGGATCGCCTCCACCAGGTCGGCCGGCGAGGTGCCGCGCAGCACGTATCCTTGCGCCCCGGCTTCGATGAAATCGATCAGCCGCTCATCCTCGCCCGGCAGCCCCAGGACCAGCGCCTTGCAGCCGTCGGCACGCTCGCGCAGGCTGCGCAGCCGCGCCAGCGCGCTCGGCTCCTCGCCGTTGTCGCTGACGGCATCGGCGGCATCCATCAACCAGACGTCCGCGCCGCCGGCCGCCGGGTCGAGGTCGGCGGCAACGCCCGCCACCGCCAGCTCGTCGTGCTTGGCGAGCAGCGACGCCAGCGCGTCGGCGAACAGGCGGTTGCGGCTGGCGATGAACACCCTGATCGACGGGCTCATGAATCGTTCGCGGGCCAGGGGGCGCGGCTCGCGGCATGCCTCGCAAACCACCATTCTGCCGCCCCGATCACCGCCCGGAGGATAGACCGCGGGATTCAAAAAGGTCTCCGGGGTTGCCCGGATGCGGCGCCCGCGACGCGGCGGGATCAGCCGGACGAGCGGCTTCGCGGCTGCAGCCAGCCCTTCTCGCGGGCGTGAGTGACCGCGCTCCAGCGGCTCTTCACGCCCAGCCGCTCGAGGATGTTGTGGACGTGGTTCTTGACGGTGTGCACCGACAGATACAGCCGCTTGGCGATCTCCTGGTTCTTCAGGCCGTCGGCGATCAGCCGCAGGATCTCGATCTCGCGCGAGGTCAGCTCGAGCACCTCGAGCCGCTCGCCACGCCGCCGCTCGCGTCCCAGCTCCGCCAGGCGCGAAAACAGCAGGTGCGCGACGCGCGGCGTGCACACCGTCGCGCCGGCCGCCACCTCCAGGATGGCGTCGAGCAGCTCGGTCAGCGACTGGTCGCGGAACAGGTAGCCCCTGGCGCCTTCGCGCAGCAGCGCCAGCGCCTGCGCCTCGCCTTCCTCGGCCCCCAGGACCAGGATCTTGGCGGCCGGCCAGTGCCGGCGCGCGTCGCGCAACAGGTCGCCAACCGGGCAGTTGCCGCCGCTGCCGAGCAGCAACACGTCCACCAGCTCGCCGGCGGCCAGGCGGGCGAGCGCCGCCTGGTCGGCATCCGTCACCGCGACCCTGGTGAAGCCGGCATCGTCGCGCAGCGCCGCCGCCAGGCTCTCCCGGAACAGGCGATGCGAGTCGACCACCGCCACCCGCAGGAGTCGTGGCAAAGTTGCGGCTTCGGCTTCTTCCGTCTCGCTCAGCAGCAGCGGAGGGATGGCCATTCCCGGCTAGTCCTCGCTCATTTAAATTCATTGTAGTCCGCTCTCGAAGCCGCTGGCAACGCCGGATACCCTGCAAGAACGGGAAAACCGCGCCCGCGGGCTCGCCGCGAGCGTCACCGGCTCGTCGCCGCATCGCCGACGGTTACGTATAGAAATAATAAATAGCGTCATCAAGATACATCCCCGGCGATCCTTGCCGCATTTCAATGCCGGCGCCCTCCCAGCAACGCTCCCAGGCCGGCGGCCGCGGCCACCACTTTGTCACCGGCATCGCCGCGGCCCGGACCCTCGCTCGCGCCGGCGGCGGCGGCCGGCGCGCCCGCCGCCAGCTTCGCCGCCTGTTGCGCCGACACGATCACCGGCGTGATGCCGCCCCCCGGGCGCGTCCAGTGTCCGACCGCGTAGAGGCCGGCGAGCGGACCGGCAAGGTCGGGACGGCCGCCGCCCACCTGCTCCGGCGACATCTCCCAGCCGAGCATCGCGCCCTGGAAGTTGAGCGTGAAGCGCCAGGAGGTGTGCGCCGAGGCGCTGCTGCGCACCGCGATGCGGGAGCCGATGCCGGGCAGCAGCGCCTCGAGCCGGGCGAGCACGAAGGCGTCGACCGCCTGCTTGTGATCGGTCCAGCCGGCGCCGTCCGGGGTCGCCGCGACCGCCGCGTAATCCGTCTCCACCACCTTCTGCACGATCAGCACCTGGCCGCCGGGCGGCGCCATCGCCGGCTCGTACAGGGTCGGCACGAACAGCTTGAAAGCCACCTCGCCGGCCGCCGCCCGATCGGCGTCCCAGCCGTCCCAGTGGTAACCGTGCAGCTTTTCGAGGACCTCCGGCTCGACGCCGGTCAGGCCGAGGTGCATGAGGTAGCAGGGATAGGTGGGCCGCAGCCGGCGCAGGCCGGCGAGGTACTCCGGTGGCCGGTGCGCGGGCGGCACCAGCTCCTCCCAGGTGTGCAGCAGGTCGGCGTTCGAGATCACCGCCCCGCACCGCACCAGGAAGCGGCCCGCCCCGCCGGCGCCCGCCGTCCCGGCGCGCACCGGCCCGCGCAGGGTCTCGAGCTCGACGCCGCGGGCCGCCCCGTTCTCGACCAGGAGGCGCCGCGCCGCGGTGCTCATCAGGACGTGGCCGCCGTGCGCCTCGAAACGCCGCGCCAGCTCGTCGGCGAAGGCCTGCGAGCCGCCGCGCGGGTAGTAATTGCCGAGGAAGTACGACAGGCGCAGCATCGAGTCGAAGACGAACGAGGTGCGGTCGGGCGGCGACCCCCAATGCGGGCAGTCGGCGGTCAGCAGCAGCTTGAGCCGGCGGTCGTGGAAGTGGCGCTCGAGCGCCTGCCGCACCGTGAGGCCGGCAAGCCCTGCCATGCCCGGCGTCTCGCGGCCGCGGAAGTAGCGCAGCAGGCCCAGCAGGTAGGCCTCGCGCGCCTGGGCGAAGAAGCCGTGGAGCGCCGCCCTCTCGTGCGGGAACTCGGCCTCTAGCCGCGCCAGGTAGGCGTCGAAGCCGGCCGGCACGTCGAAGCGCGTGCCGTCCGGGAGGTGGAAGACGTCGACCGGGTCCATCTTCACCCACTCGGTCTCGACCCCCAGCTCGACCAGGAGCTTGCCGGTCAGCGTCTCGGGGTTGCCGAGCAGCGGGTAGAAATGGGTGGCCGCGTCGAAGGTATAGCCGCCGCGCCGGAACGTGCTGCAGTAGCCGCCCGTCATGTAGTGCTGCTCGACCAGCAGCACCCGCGCGCCGTCCCGCGCCAGGAGGTTGCCGGCGATCAACCCGCCGATCCCGGAACCGATCACCACCACGTCGTAGGCGGCGTCGGGCGGCCGCCGCAGGCCGCGGAACAGCCGCTTCATCCCGCCGTCTCCCGCGGCTCCGCCGCCGGCGGCCCCGCCCCCGCGCCGGGCTCCTCCGGCCCGCCGGCCGCCTCCGGGACGCCGGCCGGCGCGGGCGGCCGGTTCCGCCCGTATTCCTCGTGCGCCGCCACGAACTCGCCGCTCGCCAGCGCCGCGCCCATCGACAGCTCGCCGGCGAGGAGCGTCGCGGCGGCGATCTCCGCCAGCTTCGGCGCCCCGCCGGCGCCGGCGCAGCCCAGCATCTCCAGGCATTCGCGGGCGGTGCCGCCGCCGGTGCCGCCGCCCACCGTCGCCACGGTCAGCGACGGCAGGGTGACGCTGGCGTAGAGGTCGCCTTCGGGCGTCACCTCGGCGTGCGTCACCCCCACCGCCGAGTTGGCGACGTTGGCGACGTCCTGGCCGCAGGCGATGAACAGCGCCGCGAGGCCGTTGGCGTACTGGCCGTTGTAGCCGATGGCGCCGGCCTGCAGGTGGCCGAGCAGCGTCGCCTCCCAGACCTCGCGCAGCTCGCCCGGGGTGGTGTGCAGGTAGGCCCGCACCAGCCGGGCGGGCAGCCGGGCGCCGGCCACCACCTGCTTGCCCTTGCCGCCGGCGAGCAGGCCGCCGCTCGCCCGCTTCTCGGAGTCCATGCCGCTGAAGAGCGTGTAGCTCCCTGCGACGCCGCGGGACACCAGCAGCTCGCAGGCCGCCTCGGTCGCCTTGGCGATCATGTTCATGCCGTGGGCGTCGGCGGTCGAGTAGCAGAAGCTGGCGATCACCGCCCGCCCGAGCGGCCGCGGCTCGACGCGCAGCAGCCGCCCATGGCGGGTGGTCGCCTCCGCCGCCGCCCGCAGCTCCGGCAGCAGCTCGGCCAGCTGCAGGCAGAAGCGCCGCGCCGCCGCCACGCCGTCGAAGCGGAACAGCGGCGCCACCCGGTTCTCGTCGCCGTACAGCCGCGCCGTCACGCCGCCCGCCCGGGTCAGCGCGATCATGCCGCGCTCGTACGAGCGGACCACCGCGCCCTCGGTGGTGGCGAGCGGCACGTAGAAGATGCCGCGGGCGTGCTCGCCCTCGATCGCCAGCGGCCCGGCCACCCCCAGCGGCACCTGCGCCGCGCCGATCGGGTTCTCGACGTTGCCGCGCATCGCCTCGCCGGCCACCGAATGGCTGCCGGTGTGGACCAGCCGCGCCCCCGTGCGCTCCTCCACCCAGCGCCGCCGCGCCGCCAGCTCCGCGTCGCCGTAGCCCTGGTCCGCGAACCGCGGCACCAGCTGCGACGAGCCCGCCTTCGCCGCGATGTCGCTGCCGGCGCCGCCGGGCTCCGGGGTGCCCACCGCGACGTTGTCCGGCACGGGCGCCGCCGCGGCCTCCTCGCCGCCCGGACCATCCTTGCCCTCGTTGCCCCTCATTCCGGCGCTCCCAGCACCAGGGCCGCGCAGTGGCCATCGGCGCCGATCGCCGTGGCCAGGACCCGGCGCCGCGCCGCCGCCGCGAGCTGCCGCGTCGCGGCCACCGCTCCCGGCAGCGGCAGTCCGGGGTCGATCTCCGCCAGGCCGGCGATGCCCGGCAGCACGCCGTCGGCGATCGTCGCAACCAGGTCCAGCGCCTGCCAGGCGCCCGAGACCCCCAGCCCCTCTCCCAGCATGGCCTTGATCGCCGTCACCGGCAGGGTCGCCGCCCGCTCGCCCAGCGCCGCCGCCACCCCCAGCGCCTCGGCGCGGTCGACCTCGCGGCTGCCGCTGGCCGACGCCGACAGGCACCCGATCTCCTGGGGCGCCGTGCCGGCGTCGGCAAGCGCCAGCCGCACCGCCCGCCCCACCGCCGCGGCCAGGCCGGCCGCGTCCGCGCCGACGGCGAACGCCGTGCCCCAGCCGAGCACCTCGGCGCGCGCCGCCGCGCCCCGCGCCGCCGCCGCGCCGGCGTCCTCGAGCACCAGCAGCGCCGCCCCCTCGGCGAGGCTGAAGCCGTTGCGCCGGGCGTCGAAGGGCACCGGCCGCTCCTCCTCGCCGGGCCGCCGCGAGCCGCACAGCCGGCCGGCGCGCGCGTAGCCGAAGAACGACTCGAAACACAGCTCCTCGGCGCCGCCGGCCAGCAGCGCCTGCGCCCGCCCGGCGCGCACCAGCTCGGCGGCGTGGGCGATCGCCAGCAGCCCCGAGGCCTCGCCGCCCGCCACGGTCGAGTTGACGCCGCGCAGGCCGTGCCAGATGGCGGCCTGGCCGGCGGCGGCATTGATCACGCTGTTGGCGAAATCGAGCGGGCTGGCGTGGCTCGGCCCCAGCCGCAGGGCCCGGCGGTCGAACTCGGCGATGGTGCGCACGCTGCAGAACGTCGTGCCGACCACCAGTCCCACCTCCGCGGCCCGCCGCGCGTCGGCGCTCCAGGCGCTGTCGGCGAGGGCCAGCTGCGCTGCCACCACCAGCAGCCGCGAGGTGCGGTCGAGCGGGCGCAGGTTGCGCTCGCCGACGTAGCCCTGGGGATCGAAGGGCCGGATCTCGCCCCCCTGCCAGCTCCCCGGACCGCCCCCCTCCCACCCATCATCGCGGCCCGCGCGGGCGGCGCCCGCGATGGCGCCGCCATCGAAGAGCTCGATCGGCTTGCGCGCGCGGGTGCCCGCGGCCAGCGCCTGGTGCAGCGCCGCCGCCGAGTCGCCGAGCGGCGACACCACCCCGGTGCCGGTGACCACCACCCGGCGCCGGCCGCCGTCGGTCCCGCTCATCGCGCGGTCCCGTGCGGCCGCAACCCGGCTCCGCCACCCCCGGTCACGCCGCGTCGCACTTCCGGAACACCGTCGAGGCGTTGCTGCCGCCGAACGCGTAGGCGTTGTTCATCGCCACCTCCACCCGGTGGCGGCGCGCCGCGCCCGGCACGTAGTCGAGGTCGCACTCGGGCGCTTCCAGGCCCATCGTCGGCGGGATCTCGTCGGTCGCCACCGCCAGCGCGCACACCGCCGCCTCGATCGCCGCGGCGGCCCCCATGGTGTGGCCCAGCATCGACTTGACCGAGCTGATCGGCACCCGCGTCCCGGCCCCGAACACCCGCTCGACCGCGATGGCCTCCAGGCGGTCGTTGGCCAGGGTGCCGGTGCCGTGGGCGCTGATGTAGCTCACCTCCTCCGGCGCCACGCCGGCGTCGGCCAGGGCGCGCGTCATCGCCCGCACCGCCCCGTCGGCCTCGGGGTGAGCGGCGGTCATGTGATGGGCGTCGCACGACAGCCCATACCCCGCCACCTCGGCGTAGATGCGGGCCCCGCGCCGCCGCGCCGCCGCCACCGGCTCGAGCACCAGGATCGCCGCCCCCTCGCCGGGGATCATGCCCTTGCGCCCGCGGTCGAACGGCTGGCAGCGCTCGGGGGCAATGGCACCGAGCCTGGCGAAGCCGGTGAAGGTGGTGCGCGAAAAGGCGTCGGCGCCGCCGGCCAGCATCACCTCGGCGCGCCCGGAGCGCAGGGCGTCCACGGCGTGGGCCAGGGCATAGTTGCCGGCCGCGCAGGCCGCCGGGATCATCGTGTTGACCCCCGCCAGGCCCAGCTCGCGCGCCACGTGCGCCGCGATCATGTGGCTGGGATAGAGCGCCATGAACTCGCCGCCCACGGCGTCCAGCTCGCCGGCCAGGTAGCGGTCGTCGAAGCGCTCGATCTCGAGCGACTCGCCGGCGGTGGTGCCCAGCGCCACCCCGGCGCGTTCGGCGGTCACGCCCCACTGCTCCCCCTCCAGCCAATCGTCCAGCCCGGCATCGGCGAGCGCCAGGCGGGAGGCCGCGATCGCCAGCTGCGAGGCGCGTCCGAGCCGCTCCGGGTCGAGCGTGCGCACGTAGCCGCCCGGCGAGAAGGCCCGCACCTCGGCTCCCAGGTGGACGCTGAAGGCCGAGGTGTCGAACGACTCGACCGGCGCGAACCCCAGCTTGCCGGCGAGCAGCGCCGTCCACAGCTCCTCCTTGCCGATGCCCAGCGGCGTGACCGCGCCGATTCCCGTCACCGCGATGCGCATTGCCCCGGCGGTCCGGGGCTCCCCGCCACTCATGACGACTTCAAGCACTTGGTGACCTCCCAGGTCGAAGGTGGAACGCGAGGCCGGCGTTCGACCCCAGTTCCCAATAACGACAAAGGGCTGAGAGTCAGCTCATCAGGCGCGGCGCCGCGCCGCGGCGTTACGGCCGCCGCCGCCGCCGCTCCCCCTCACCCGGGAGCGGCTTCCGCTACACTGTGCCGAGCCGATGGCAGCAGGAGGCCCAAATCCATGATCCTCACCCCCGAGCTGGTGGCCGACATCCTCGTCCGCCAGGGCTTCGTCACCCGCGAGCAGGGCGACACCATCCGCCAGGAGGCGAAGCTGGTGCCCCACCGCCTGCGCTCGAGCTCTGCCTACGAGCAGAAGGCCCTCGCCTACGACCTGGTGATGCGGCTGCACCTGCCCAACTCGAAGGACTCGGGGGTGAGCATCGGCGAGCAGGAGATCGCCCAGGCCATCGCCGCCGATGCCGGGCTGATCCACCAGCGCATCGACAGCCTGAGCCTCAACGCCGAGCTGATGGAGTCGAAGATGTCGCGGCCGTTCGCGCGCCGCCACCGCATGATCCCGCTGCAGATGACCAACGGCCGCCTGCGCGTCGCCTGCGCCAACCCCTACGACCTCGAAGGCGTCGACTCCTTCCGCCGCATCGCCGGCCGCGACATCGAGCTGGTGGTCGCCTCCGAGCCCGACATCCTGAAGGCGATCACCGAGTTCTACGGCCTCCGCCACTCCGTCAAGCGCGCCGAGCGCGACCTCGCGAGCGGCATCGATCTCGGCAACCTCGAGCAGCTGGTGCGGATGAAGAGCGAGGCCGAGATCGAGTCTTCGGACCAGCACGTGGTCAACGCCGTCGAGTTCATGATGCAGCACGCCTTCGACAGCCGGGCGAGCGACATCCACATCGAGCCCAAGCGCGAGGAGAGCCTGATCCGCTTCCGCATCGACGGCGTCCTGCACGACATCCAGAAGATGCCCAAGATCGTGCACGCCGCCGTGGTGTCGCGGATCAAGACCATGTCGCGCCTCGACATCGCCGAGAAGCGGCGCCCGCAGGACGGCCGCATCAAGGCCACGCGCAACGGCCGCGACGTCGAGCTGCGCGTCTCGACGCTGCCCATCGCCTTCGGCGAGAAGGTGGTGATGCGCATCTTCGATCCGGAGCTGTTGCTGCAGGACCTGACCGGGCTCGGCTTCTACCCGGACGAGATGCAGCTGTTCAACGACTTCATCAGCCGGCCCCACGGCATCATCCTGGTGACCGGCCCGACGGGCTCCGGCAAGACCACCACTCTCTACTCGACGCTCAAGACCATCGCCACCCGCGAGATCAACGTGACCACCATCGAGGACCCCATCGAGATGGTCTACGAGGAGCTCAACCAGACGGCGGTGCAGCTCAAGGTCGGCATCACCTTCGCGGCCGCCCTGCGCCACATCCTGCGGCAGGATCCCGACGTCATCATGGTGGGCGAGATCCGCGATCCCGAGACCGCCCAGTACGCCACCCAGGCGGCGCTCACCGGCCACCTGGTGTTCTCGACCCTGCACACCAACGACGCCTCCTCCTCGATCTCCCGCCTGGTCGACCTGGGGGTGGAGCGCTTCCTCATCGGCTCGACGCTGGTCGGCACCATGGCGCAGCGCCTGCTGCGCCGCATCTGCCAGAGCTGCATCGCCGAGCGCTACCTGACCGCCGACGAGGCGGCGACCCTGCGCCTCTCGGTGCCGGTCGGCAAGCGCATCAAGGTCAAGGAGGGAGGCGGCTGCTTCGAATGCCGCGGCACCGGCTACATGGGCCGTACCGGCATCTTCGAGATCCTGCCCATCGACGACGCCATCAAGTCGCTGGTCCTGCGCGGCGCCGACGCCCCCGAGATCAAGCGCGAGGCGGTCAAGAACGGCATGAGGACCCTTCGCCAGTCCGCCCTCCGCAAGCTGGCCGAGGGAGTGACCACCTTCGAGGAGGTGGTCAGGGTCACGGGTCTCTGACGCGCCCCACCGCTCTGTCCAGCCCCGGGGGCAGCGGCTCGTACCCTCTCGCCGGCTCCAGCCCCTTGGCCAGCAGGCGCTCCTCGTCGGGCCACCTGCGGTCCAGGATGTAGATCAGCGGGTTGACCGGCGCCAGCGCGCCGCCGCCTCGCGATCTTCTCCGCACCTCGTAGTGCAGGTGAGGATTGAGGCTCCACCCCGTGCTGCCGACGCTCCCCAGCACCTCGCCCCGCCGCACCGCCTGGCCCGCCTTCACCTTGATCTCGCCGCAGTGTCCGTACAGCGTCAGGTACCGGTCGCCGTGCGTCACCGCCACCAGGTTGCCCAGGCGCCACCACGCCGGGCTCTTCGCCAGCGGGTAGACCCCCGCGAACACCACCGTGCCGGCCGCCGGGGCGAGGATCGCCGTGCCGCGCGGCGCCGCCAGGTCGATGCCGGCGTGAAAGCCGATCGCGGGGGTGAAGGCGCCGCGCTCGCGCCCGAAGGGGTTGCTGAGCACGTAGCGGTCGCCGCGCAGCGGGCAGGCGGCGGGCGTGTCGCGCACCTCGTCGGGATGGCCCGCTTCGAAGGCGCGCACCGCCTCGAGCCCGGTTTGCACCACGTCCAGCTGGCCGGCGATGCGCGCCATCAGGCGGTCGCCCTGCCGCATGGCGCCGTCATAGATCGACTCCGGCGCCGGCGCCGCTCCCTGCCGCGCGTCCCCGCCGGCGGCGGCGGCATCGGCAACGGCGGCAACGGCAGCAGCGGCGGCAGACGTCGCGGCGGCCGCCGCCGGCGGGATCTCGTAGGCTGCCGCGGCCATGCGCACTCGCATGGACAGGTCCTCGCTGCCGGCCCGCAGCCGCTCGAGGCGTCCGACCAGCGCCAGCATCCGCTCTCCCTGGCGCGCCCGCTCGCCCGCCAGGCTGCGGTACTCCTCGCCGCCGAACCAGCCGGCGATCACCCCCGGCGCCAGGCCCACGGCGGCAGCCACCAGGAAGAGGAACAGCAGCCCCAGGACCGACCAGAAGGTGAGGTGGGCGCGGGTCAGGCGGAGATAGCGCACCCGCCCGCGGCTGCCTGCCGGGTGCAGCTGCACCTCGATGCTTGCAGGAGCCGCGCCTTCCGGACGCGGCCACCTCATGAGGTTCCGTGCACCGGGCTCACGCGGTCCAGGTCCGCCTCGCCGGCGTGGCGCGCCACCACCGCCTGCAGCTCGCGCTGCACCGCCGGGCTGCCGGCCACCACGTTGCCGCCGGCGAAGAACCTCTCGCCGCCGTCCAGATCGGTGATCGCCCCGCCGGCCTCTCGCACCAGCAGGACGCCGGCGCCGATGTCCCACGGCGACAGCCTGAACTCGAAGAAGCCGTCGTAGACGCCGGCCGCGGTGTAGGCGAGGTCGAGCGCCGCCGCCCCGCACCGGCGGATCGCCTTGGCGGCGAGGAAGACCTCGCGGAAGACGGCGAGATAGGCGTCGAGCGTGGCGTGGGCGCGGAACGGATAGCCGGTGGCCAGGAACGACTCCTTGAGGCCGGGATGGCCCGAGACCGCCATCGGCCGCCCGTTCCAGCGCGCGCCGGAGCCCAGCGCCGCGGTGAACAGGTTGCCCAGGGGCGGCTCCTGGACCGCCGCCGCCACCACCTGCTCGCCGCGCCGGCAGGCCACGGAGACGCACCAGACCGGCAGGCCCTGCAGGAAGTTGGTGGTGCCGTCGAGCGGATCGACCAGCCACTCGTATTCGCTGTCGCCGGCAGCCGTGCCGCCGCCCTCCTCGGCCAGGATGCGGTGCCCGGGAAAGCGCCGCTGGACCTCCCCCAGCACCGCCGCCTCGCTCTCGTGGTCGGCGCGGGTCACGAAATCGTTCTCGCCCTTGCGCGCCACGTCCAGGTCGCCCGACCGGAAGTACCGTTGCAGCACGGTCGAACCAGCCGCCGCCGCCGCCACGGCGGCGGCCAGCAGCTCGTCGTAGAAGCCCGCCATGCGGCCGATTATAGGGGGGGTTGGCGCGCCCCCGCCTGCGCCCGGCGGACCCTGGGCACTGCTAAGGGCTATAGATCTCGGCGCTGGCGAAGACGGTAGAGGTGATCCTGCCGCTGGAGTCGACCTGCAGCTCGCCGCCGGTGACCAGCACCTGGCCGTTCCAGAGCACCGTCGCCGCGTGCTGCGTGCGGGCCTGGTTCATGGCGCCGCTCGTCAGCCAGCGGTTGGTCGACGGGTTGTAGAGGTGAGCGATCCGATCCGTGCCCTGGTACCTGTCCACCCCGCCGACGACCATGACCTCGCCCGTGCCGAGCGTCGTTTCCGTCTGGCCGGCGACGGGAGGAGCAGCGCCAAAGCCATAGGTGGTCGCCCAGGCGCCTCCGGCCAGCTCGTAGATCTCGCCGCCGGCCAGCGATCCGCCTCCGAAGACCAGCACGCCGCCGTTCGCGAGCAGCGCTGACGTGTCGCTGCCGCGCTCCCAGGCCATGCTTCCCGTCAGCCGCCACTGGCCATTGGCAAAGATCTCGGCGCTGTGCCCCGCCGCCGAGGTGGTCTCGTTCCCTCCCGCGATCAGCACCTCGCCATTCGCGAGCGACGTGGCCATGGCAAAAGCGCGAGCCACGTTCATGCTGCCGGTTGCGGCCCAGGCGCTGGTGCGGGGGTCGTAGATCTCGGCGCCGGCGAGATCGGCGCCCGTGCTGCCGACACCCCCGGCGACCAGCACCTCGCCGCCGGCGAGAAGCGCCGCGGCGTGGTGGGAACGGGCCGCGGCCATGCTGCCGGTGGCGCTCCAGCGGCCGGCGACCGGGTCATAGAGCTCGGCGCTGGAGCCTCCGCTCCCGCGGCCTCCGGCGACCAGCACCTCGCCGCCGGAGAGCAGGGTCGCGGTGTGGTAGGCGCGCCCCTGGCTCATATCGGCGGTGCGCGTCCATGTGCCGGTGGTCGGGTCGTAGATCTCGGCGCTGGCGAGGTTGCCGCCCGAGCTGCCGACGCCGCCGGCGACGAGAACGCGGCCGTCATTGAGAAGCGTGGCGGTATGGCCCGCGCGGGCCATGCTCATGCTGCCGGTCTGCGCCCAGGTGCCGGAACTGCCGGCGAGGGCCGGAGAGGACCTGCCGGCCAGCAGACCGGCGACGAGCAAAGCGGTGAACGGCACTGCCTGGATTTTCATGGCGCATCTCCTTTCGTCGTGGAGTGAGACCGCGGAGCTCAGCCCCTGGATGCACGTCGCGGACGTGGCCGAGCTCGACTGAAGCGAGAGAGAGAGATGGGATCGAATCGGTGAGAGTGCGGCGGATTGCCGGTCTGAAGCCAAAGTCCACGCCCCCAATCGGTACGTCCCCCCTGCCCGGCATGAGGTTCAGGTGCAGGATGCCGGCCGGCCCGGCCCCTTTCGTGGGCTACGTTTGGGAGTCCCTTGCCTTCGCCGCGCCACATCCCATATGGTCCCGCTGCAACCTTGTAGGATGTGAGCATCCGGACGCCGTATCGATGCCAGCGCCGCCCACCGGGCTCGGGATGCCGACCCCCTTCGACGGCCAGGCGCCGCGGTTCGATCGCCGCGTCGGGCTGCCGGAGGCCGATTGCCGGGCCATCGCCGGCGCCGTCCTCGCGCTGGCGCGGGCCGGTCCCGGCGACCGCGTGCTCGAGATCGGCGCCGGCACCGGCATGATCGGCCGCTGGTTCCTCGAGCACCCGGTGCGCTACGTCGGGCTGGACCTCTCGCGCGGCATGCTCGAGGTCTTCCGCCGCCGCCCGGGGGCTGCCCGGGCCGGCCTGGTGCAGGCCGACGGCGCGCAGCCGTGGCCGCTGCCCGCCGGCGCGGCACGGGTGGTGTTCAGCTCGCGGGCGATCCACCTGCTGCCGCCGGCGCACGTGGTCGACGAGGTGTTCCGCATGCTGTCCCCGGTGGCCGGCGGCGGCGCCCTCCTGCTGGGCTGGGTCGAGCGCCGCCCGGACAGCGTCAAGGCGCGCATGTCGCGCCGGATGCAGCGCCTGGTGCGCGAGCGGGGCTTCGCGCCCCGCACCGCCGGCGGCCGCGGCCTGCTGGCGGCCTGCCGCGAGCGCGGCGCCGCCCTACTGCCGCGCACCGCCGTGGTGAGCTGGCCGGCCCGGCACACGCCCCGCCAGTCGCTCGACAGCTGGCGGAGCAAGCCCGGCCTGGGCGGCGTCGTCCTGCCGCCCGGGGTCCAGGAGTCGGTGCTCGCGGAGCTGGAAGCCTGGGCGGCGCGGACCTTCGGCGGCCTCGACGCCGCCACGCCCGCCGAGGAGACCTACGTGCTCGAAGGCGTGCGCCTTCCGGCCGCGGCGAGAGGGAGGCAGGAATGAGGGAACCGGACGCGAAGATCGCAGGCGATGCCGGCGACGACGATGGCGAGGGTGCCTTGCTTTCCGAGCTCGGCCAGGCGCTGGTCGAGGGCTCGCTCTCCGACGCCGAGCTGCTCGCCCGCACCGGGCTGCCCGCGCCCTTCCACATCCTGCCCCAGGCCAACGTGGTCAAGGTCGGCGGCCAGAGCTTCATCGACCGCGGGAGGGCGGCGGTCTTCCCGCTGATCGACGAGATCGTCGCCAACCTCGGCCGGCACCAGATGATCCTCGGCACCGGCGCCGGCACGCGCGCCCGCCACGCCTACAGCGTCGGCCTCGACCTCGGCATGCCCACCGGCGTCCTCTCGGTGCTCGGCACCTTCGTCAGCATGCAGAACGCCCGCATGCTGAGCTACCTGCTGGCCAAGCACGGCATCCCCTTCATCGAGCCCGCCCAGTTCGCGCAGCTGCCGCTCTACCTGGCCGAGCGCGGCGCCGTCATCTTCTTCGGCATGCCTCCCTACGTGTACTGGCAGCAGAACCCGGCCATCGGCCGCGGGCGCATCCCGCCCCACCGCACCGACACCGGCGCCTACCTGGTCAGCGAGGTCCTCGGCACGCGCGCGATGATCTACGTCAAGGACGTCGAGGGCCTCTACACCGCCGACCCCAAGAAGGACAAGCACGCCCGCCTCATCCCCCGCGCCACGGTCGCCGAGCTCGCGGCCATGGACCTGCGGGACATGGTGGTCGAGCGGGCCGTCCTCGAGCTCATGGCCAACGCCAGCATCCGCCGCTCCGTCCAGGTCATCAACGGCCTGGTTCCCGGCAACCTCACCCGCGCCCTGGACGGCGAGCCGGTCGGCACCGTCATCACCGCCGACTGAGGCCGACCGAGGCTGACTGAGGCCGACTGAGGCTGACCGAGGCCGACCGGGGCCGATCGAGGCCGACCGAGGAGGACCCCCCGATGTCCGAGCCCGAATCCCCAGCGCCCGCTCCCAGGCCGCGCCATCACGTCCGCTCGCGGCTGATGCGCGAGAGCCTCCTCGACCGCGAGGTCGAGCGCTCCACCGAGGGACCGGTCTTCCGCATGCTGCCCCAGGCGCACGTGCTCAAGATCGGCGGCCGCTCCATCCTCGACGCGGGGCGGGAGGTGGTCTACCCGGTGGTCGCCGCCCTCGCCTCGTGCCTCGAACGCTGGAAGCTGATCCTGGGCACCGGCGGCGGCGTCCGCACCCGCCACGTCTTCTCGATCGGCATCGATCTGGGGTTGCCCACCGGCGTGCTCGCCCAGCTGGCGGCCGCCGACGCGCTCGGCAACGCCCACATCCTCGGGACGCTCCTCGCGCCCTACGGCGTCGTGGCCATCCCGCCGGAGATCTTCGGCCACCTGCTGCCGCTCTTCGTGCACAGCGCGCCGGGGGTGGTGTTCAGCAGCGTGCCGCCCTATTCATTGTGGGAGCACCCGCCGGGCCTCGGCCGCATCCCGCCGCACCGCACCGACGCCGGCGCCTTCCTGCTCGCCGAATGCTTCGGCTGCAAGAGCCTCACCCTGGTCAAGGACGTCGACGGCCTCTACGACGCCGACCCCAAGCTCGAGCCGGCGGCCCGCTTCATCCCCCGGATCGGCCTCGCCGAGCTGCGCCGCCGCGGCCTCGCCACCCTCCCCTTCGAGCCGGTGCTGCTGGACCTGCTCGCCAACGCCCGCCTGCTCGACCGTTTCCAGCTGATCAACGGCCGCCACCCCGAGCGCATCCAGGCAGCCTTGGCCGGCGAGCACGTCGGCACCATCGTCCATCGCGACGCCTGAGCGGCCGGCGACGCCCTGACGCACTGGAAGCCGCACTGCCGGGCGCGCCGCGCCGGGCCGCGCCGGACCGCGCCGGGCCGGGTCGGGCCACGCCGGGGGCGCCTGGCCGGACGCCGGATGGTAAGCTGGCGTCGCTGCCGGCGGCCTCGACGTTGCGGCAGGCCGGCGCCGACAGGAGGCCAGCATGTCCATTCGCCCGGTCCGGCGGCTGATCCGCGCCAAGCCGGCTCTCGAAGGCGCGGGAGTGCACCTGCGCCGCGCCTTCGGGTTCGGCAACACCTCCGACTTCGACCCCTTCCTTTTGCTCGACGACTTCCGCAACGACGTGCCGGAGGACTACCTCGCCGGCTTTCCGTGGCACCCACACCGCGGCATCGAGACCATCACCTACGTGCTCGCCGGCACCGTCGAGCACGGCGACAGCCTGGGCAACCGCGGCGCCATCGCCGCCGGCGACGTGCAGTGGATGACCGCCGGCCGGGGGATCATCCACCAGGAGATGCCGAAGGGCGACCCGGCGGGGCGCATGCACGGCTTCCAGCTCTGGGGCAACCTGCCGTCCTCGCTCAAGATGACGGCGCCGCGCTACCAGGAGGTCAAGGCCGCCGAGATCCCGCAGGTCACCGACGACGACGGCACCCACGTGCACGTCGTCTGCGGCAGCTTCTGGGGCGCCGTCGGCCCCGTGGACGGGATCGCCGCCGAGCCGGTCTACCTCGACGTCTCGGTGCCGCCGGGCCGCCGCAGGAGCCTCCCGGTCGAGACCACCCGGCACGCCTTCGCCTACGTGTTCGCGGGATCGGGGAAGTTCTGCAACGCCTCGGGGCCGCTCGCCGTGCCGACCGAGGGGGTGGGCTGGCTGGACACCGCGCCGCCCGCCGAGGCGGACAACCGCTCCCTCGTGCTCTTCGACCGCGGCGACGAGGTCACGGTCCAGGCCGGCGACGAGGGGATCCGCTTCCTGCTGGTGTCCGGCAAGCCGCTGGCGGAGCCCGTCGCCTGGTACGGGCCGATCGTGATGAACACCCAGGAGCAGCTGCAGCGGGCCTTCGAGGAGCTGCGCGAGGGGACGTTCCTGAACCCGGAGAGCGACGGCTAGCAGGCTGCTAGAGGTAGATCGCCTCGAAGTCAGCCTCATGACGGCGCACGACGAGGCCGACGAGGTGCGCGCCGACCAGCAGCACGTAGAGATCGAGCGAGTTGCCGGCGAGCGCGCCCACCACGGGCACCTTGTCCAGGAGCGCGACCGCAAGCAGGCTGCAGACCAGGGTGGCGTAGAAGAGGCCGCCCGCCTTCAGCACGTCTCGACCGCACGCGGCCAGTGCGCGCCGGTGCAGGTCCAGGCGCAAGGCCACCCATGGGCTCCAGCAGTACGCCACGGCGCCGCAGGCCGGGAAGCCAAGGACGACACCCGCGAACCCGGCAGGGAGAAGCAGCAGCAGGCAGCGCCCATGCGTGGCGTACGGGAAGGCTCGGATGTCGCAGCCGCCGAGAAGCAGCAGGAGGGCGACGGGCAGCGCGGACACCGCGGCCACGGCCGCCATCCCCCAGATCTCGCCGACCCTTTCCTGGATATAGGTGTAGTCGGGCCAATCAGGGACCTCGTCATCGCCTGCCGCCGTGGCACGCACCACGGCGCAGAGCAAGCCGGGCAGCAGCAGTCCGATGAACGTGCAGAACACCGGGTTCATGCGGCTGCCGGGCAGCACCTCGAGCAGGGTCACGGGCACGATCAGGATGACGTAGACCTTGAAGAGCCAACCGCCGCGCCCGCGGAGGGGGTATCCAAAGGCTTTGCCCAGCGAATAGGGCGCTGCCTGGGCCGCCGCGCGGCGGCGCTCCGGCACGGTCGCCGGGGCCTGCTGGTCGATGGGCAAGGCCCGCTCGCGGCAGTGCCGGCAGAAGAGGAGCCGATGCCCCTCCTCGACGCACTCCGGGCACAGCAGGCGCCCGCAGCCGTCGCAGTAGAAGATGGCCGCCCTGTCGGGATGGATCGAACAGACCGCCGTGGCGCCAGGGCTCATCGAACCTCGGCGGTGTCCGGGACGAGATCGGCGAAGCAGAAGCCGTCGCGGCGGACGATCTCGCCGACCCGCACGGCGATCTCGACCGAGAACATCGGCCCGGCGAGGCAGCAGGTGTGGAACTCCCCGCGTTCGCCGCATGGATCCACGCCGGGCGGCAGATCGGACAGCAGCGCCGCGTCGTACGGTCGCCCCACGAACGGCTCCGGCAGCTGTTTCGGATCCACGCACGTCAGCACGGCGCGCAGGCCGCCGTTCAGCATGCACCGCGCCAGGTCCGGCGTATCGGCGGCCGAGCCCCACAGCGGGAACAGGGGCTCGACCCCGGTCCCGGAGAGCTGGTGGATGCGGTACTCCCGCACCTCTTCCAGGAACAGGTCGCCGAAGGCCAGGTGCGTGATGCCTGCCTCCCGGGCCCGGCCGATGACGGCGGACATGCGTCGTTCGTAGTCCGTGTTGGAGCAGGGCCACGGCAAGGGGACCGGCCAGAGCGGGAGTCCCGCCGCCGCTGCCTGGGCTTCGACCACGGCGCGCGGCACGGCGTGCATCGCCACGCGGTCCACCGCTTCGTTGAAGGTGGTCAGCAGGCCCACGACCTCGATGTCCGGTCGCCGGCGAAGCAAGTGCAATGCCCACGCGCTGTCCTTGCCCGAGCTCCAGGAGAGCAGCACGCGATGTCGCAGGTTTTCCCTGTCCTCGCCATGCGCTGATGCAGGCTCCATATTCCTATGATCCATTTGCCTATGATCCATGTGCCCTATGATCCATGTGCCCTGTGATCCATGTGCCTGTGATCCATGTGCCTGTGATCCATGCGCCTGTGATCCATTTCTTATCTGCCGACTTGTCGCGCTGGCCCGCTCCGTCACTTTCGCGAGTAATAGGCGGCGATGGCCGCCTCCGCCTGGCGGCCGAGGAAGCGGAAGTCCGCGTCCCCCTCGTCCCGATGATGGCGCGCCCCCGCCGGGCGGTCGGCCGACTCGCCGCTGAAGGCTTTCCAGACGAAGGCGCCGGCCAGCCAGGGGGGTCGTCCCAGGGCCTGGAAGAGGGCGGTGTAGGCGGCGGCCTGGTCGGCCTGCGACGGCGTGCCGCCCTCGCGGTGGGGCGCCGTCCAGGGGGCGCGGCAGGCCGCGAAGCCGACCTCGGTGAGGAGCAGCCGCCGGTGCCAGGCGTGGCTGGCCGCGGCCAGGCGCGCCGCCACCGCCGCCGCGCCGCGCGCCAGCTCGGCTCTCCCGGCCGCCGGGTCGGGCGACAGCGGGAAGTAGGCGTCCACGCCGATCAGGTCGAGGTCTCCCCAGAACGGCGTCCGCTCGAGGTCGCCGCTCCAGTTGCCGGCATAGGTGACCAGTCCAGGGTACACCTGGCGCACCGCGGCGATCAACCGGCGCCAGTCCTCCGCCCGGCCGAGCGTCCCGGACAGCTCGCAACCGACACTGAAGAGGTCGGCGCCCGCCCAGCGCGCGAGCACCGCGTGGTGCAGAACGTAGCGCCGGTAGTCGCGCCACCACGCCTGCCACGCCGCCTCGTCGGGCATGGCGACGTCGCCGGGCCAGCTGCCGCCGCCCACCCAGACGTGCGGCTTGTAGAGCGTCCGCAGGCCGTGCGCGCGGGCGCGCCGCACCGCGTGGATCATCCCTACGTCGGTCTCGCTTTCGGGCCTGCCGCCGAGCATGCGCAGGTGCGGCGAGGCCGGCCCCGCCTCGAAGGCAAACGGCATCAGCGACACGGAGTCCACGCCCAGGGCCGCCAGCCGATCCAGCTGCCGGTCGAGCGCCGGAGCGTGATACCCGCCCTCCAGGCTGTTCTCCATCGCCAGCGACACGCCGCGCAGGAACGCCGGCCCCCAGCGCTTCCCCTTGCCCGCGCCGCCGGCGGTTCGCACTCCGTCCCCGCCGCCCTCGGGCGCGGCGACCGGCGACGGCGGGATCACCCTGCTCCGCCCCGATGCGGCGCTCGCCGCCGCCGAAGCCGCCAGCCCGTCGAGCCAGGCGTCGACCTCATGCGCCGACAGATGGCGGGCGGCGTCGAGCTTGGCCGCCAGTGTCGCCCCGGGCTGGTGGTCGAGCAACGCCGCCGCCACCGGCGTCCACAGCGCCGCCGGTCCCACCGGCGGCGTGCCGGCAGCCAGCACCTCGGCCGCCGACGGCAGCGCCGCGGCGCCGGCCACCCAGGGTACCCAGTCACGGTAGGGCCGGCCGTACCAGTCGCCGGCGAGCCACAGGGCCGCGCCGCGTTCGAGCCACGGCGGCAGCGGCCGCGCCGCCGTGGCGCCCAGGCCGGCGCGCGCGATCAGCCGCCCGGCCAGGGCGACGCGATAGGCGAAGAGGTCGTCGGGATGGTAGACCAGGTGCAGGTCGGCGCGGTCGCCGGCGACGGTCGCCGGCACCGCCTCCCCGATCTCGCCGGTGTGGCGGGCCTGCGCCACGAAGTCGTCCTCGACCGCCACGACGATCGGCGTCGCCACGGTCGCCGAAGGCGCCGGAACCGCCTGAGTCGCCGGCGTCGCCGAGGGCGCCGGCGTTGCCGGCCGCTGAGCCGGGTCGCCGCCCAGCCGCGGCGCCATCGCGGCAACCGTGCCGTCGAGGGCGATGGCCAGCTGCGCCATCGCCGCCCGCTCGGGGCCTTCCAGCCACGCCGCCGGCACCAGCAGCGTCACCCGCTTGCCGGGCAGTTCCTTCAGAACCGCGGCGGCGCGTTGCCACTCCGCGACATCGTCGAGGTCTCCGGCGCCGCGACCGCCATGCGCCCGGGCGGCAGCGGGCATTTGCGTTCCCGGCACGGCTGGCGGCTCTGGCCCGCAAGCGACTCCGTCGCCAGCCGCCGCGCCGCTCCCGGCGCCGCGGGCGGGTCCGGCGCACTCCGTCGCCAAGCCGATCGCCAGGCAGGCAGCTCCCAGGCACGCCGCCAGCTTCGACCAGTGACCGCGGCCCAGGCGACCCAGAACCACCAAGCCCATCGAGCAGCTCCCAGTGCGCATCTTCGGTCTCGCGCGCGCTTCATCCTTCCCCGCCCAAGGGCTCGGCTGGCGCGCGCCCCGGCAACTCTAGCGCAGTGCCCGCGGGCGCCGTCCGGCATTCCCGGCGTCGCGGGTCGCGCGCCCCCGTGAGCCAGTGCACTACACTGGCGCCGATCGACCGGCAGGCTCGAGACCCACGGAAAGGCCAGGGAAAGGAGACGAGCGGTGAACCTCCTCGGCGTCGGCCTCGTCTACGCGGGATTCGCAACCGCGCTCGCGGGCGCCGTCTCCCTGCTTCGGCCTCTCGCATTTCTCGGCATTCACACCCGCGCCCAGGGCCTTGCCGTCGTGGCCTGCAGCCTGCTTCTGATGGCGGCCGGCTGGCTGCTGCCGGCGCGCACGATCCGCGCCACTGCCGCCGCCTCGCGGCTCGACGCTTTCGTTCCCGAGTGGCAGTTCGCCGAGCTCCACCGCACGACGATCCGCGCCTCGCCCCAGCGGATCTACGCGGCGATCGAGCAGGTGACCGCCAATGAAATCTCTTTCTTTCGCGCCCTGACCTGGATCCGGCGCTTCGGCAGGCCAAGCCCGGAGGGCATCCTTAACTCGCCCGGGAGCCAGCCGTTGCTGGCGGTCGCCGCGCGGACCTCCTTCCTGCCGCTCGCGGCGGATGCGCCGCATGAGATCGTCCTCGGCACGCTGGTGATCGCGCCTCCTGGCTGGCGGCGGAACCTCGCGCTGACGCCCGAGGTCTTCAAGGCTCTATCGGCGCCCGGCTACGCCAAGGCGGCCATCAACTTCCAGGTCGGCGGTGCCGGCCACGGCGCGTGCATTCTCACCACCGAGACGCGCGTGTTCGCCACCGACCCCGCCACGCGCCGGCGGTTCGCCGCCTACTGGCGGGTGATCTATCCCGGCAGCGCGCTGATCCGGGTGATGTGGCTGCGTGCCATCCGGCTGCGCGCCGAGCGGCCCGGGTAATGCCTGACCTGCAGGTCAACTCTAAGAGGCGGTGGTCGATACCCGACCCTGTCACCCCGCCGCGCGCCGCGGCAGCTCGACCCGCCGCCCGCCCACCAGCGTGGCGACCGGCTTCCCCTTCAGGGTCCAGCCGTCGAAGGGCGTGTTGCGGGAGCGGCTGAGGAAGCCGGCCGCCGCGATCGTCACCTCACCCTCGGGGTCGAAGAGGGTGACGTCGGCCGGGCTGCCCGAACGCAGCGTCCCGCCCGGCAGCCCGAGCACCCGCGCCGGGCCGGTCGAGAGCAGCTCCACCAGCCGCGACAGGCTGATGACGCCCGGCCGCACCAGCCGGTCGAGGCACAGCCCCAGCGTCGTCTCGAGCCCCAGGATGCCGAACGGCGCCAGGTCGAACTCGACGTCTTTCTCGTCGGCATGATGCGGCGCGTGATCGCTGGCGATGACGTCCACCGTGCCGTCGGCGAGCCCCGCCAGGAGCGCCCGCCGGTCGCGCTCCGAGCGCAGCGGCGGCTTCATCTTGCACTGCGTCGAGAACACCGTCCGCGCCACCTCCTCGTCGGTCAGCACCAGGTGGTGCGGCGTCACCTCGCAGGTCACCGGCAGCCCCTGCCGCCGCGCCCGCCGCACCAGCTCGAGGCTCCGCGCCGTCGATAGGTGCGCGACGTGGTAGCGCCCGCCGGTGTCCTCGAGCAGCAGCAGGTCGCGCGCCACCATCACGTCCTCGGCCGCGCCCGGAATGCCGGCGAGCCCCAGCCGCGTCGACCACTCCCCCTCGTGCATCACGCCCTTGCCCGACAGGTTCAGGTCCTCCGCATGCTGGATCACCGGCACGTCGAAGTGCTGCGCGAACAGCAGCGCCCGCCGCATCAGCTCGGCGTTCATCACCGGCCTGCCGTCGTCGGAGACCGCCACCGCCCCCGCCCGCACCATCTCGCCGATCTCCGCCAGCTCCTCGCCCAGCAGCTGCTTGCTCACCGCGCCGATCGGATAGACGCGCGCGTAGCCGTGGCGCCGCGCCTCGGACAGGATGTGCTCGGTCACCGATCGGTTGTCGTTGACCGGCTCGGTGTTGGCCATGCAGGCGACCGCGGTGAAGCCCCCCGCCGCCGCCGCCATGGTGCCGGTCGCCACCGTCTCCTTGTACTCCTGGCCCGGCTCGCGCAGGTGGACGTGCATGTCGATCAGCCCCGGCGCCACCACCAGCCCGGCCGCGTCCAGCACCGCAGGTTCCCGCGCTCCCCGCGCTTCCCGGGATTCCCCGCGCTCCCGGGGCTCCCGTGCCTGCCGGCCGGGGCGGCGCTCCTCCCGCGCCACCACCTCGGCCACCACGCCGTCCTCGATCAGCAGGTCGTAGGCGCCGTCGAGGCCCTGGGCGGGATCGATCAGCCTGCCGTTTTCGATCCGCAGGCGCTCCCCCGGCGTGCCGGACCTCGCGCCGCTGGCCGCCGTCGCCGGCATCTCAGGCCGTCTCCTCGTGCACCCCGGACAGCAGGTAGAGCACCGCCATGCGCACCGAGACGCCATGCGTGACCTGCTCGAGGATCACCGAGTACGGGCCGTCGGCGACCTCGCTGGCGATCTCGACGCCGCGGTTCATCGGCCCCGGGTGCATGATGATCACGTCCTCGGCCGCTCCCGCGAGCCGCGCGCTGGTGAGCCCGAAGATCTCGAAGTATTCCTTGATCGAGGGGATCGACATGCGCCCCTGCCGCTCGAGCTGGATGCGCAGCATCATGATCACGTCGGCGCCGCGCACCGCCTCGGCAAGCGTGTAGGCCACCTCGACGCCGAGCCGCTCGATGCCCGGCGGCATCATGGTGCGCGGCCCGGCGACCGTCACCCGCGCCCCCATCTTGGTCAGCAGGTGGATGTTCGAGCGCACCACCCGGCTGTGCTCGATGTCGCCGACGATGGCCACCTTGAGGCCGGCGAGCCGCCCCTTGTGGCGGCGGATCGTGTAGGCGTCGAGCAGCGCCTGGGTCGGGTGCTCGTGGGCGCCGTCGCCGGCGTTGATCACTCCCGCCTTCAGCTTCTTCGCCAGCAGGTGCGGCGCCCCGGCGTGGGCGTGGCGGATGACGATGAGGTCGGGCGCCATCGCCTGCAGGTTGAGGGCGGTGTCGACCAGGCTCTCGCCTTTCGAGAGCGCCGAGCCCGAGGCGGAGAAGTTGAGGTTGTCGGCCGACAGCCGCTTTTCGGCGATCTCGAAGCTCGAGCGCGTGCGGGTGGACGATTCGAAGAAGAGGTTGACCACCGTCTTGCCGCGCAGCGTCGGCACCTTCTTGATCGGCCGCTCGCCGACCTCGCGGAAGGACTCCGCGGTGTCGAGGATGAGCTCGATCTCTCCCGGCGACAGCTCGGCGATCCCCAGCAGGTCTTCGCGCGTCCAGCGCACCGGGGAGGCCGTTGCCATCGGCATCAGCGCGGCGCGCTCTCCAGGATGCGCACCATCTCGGCGCCGTCGGTCTGCGGGAAGCAGACCTCGACCAGCTGGTGCCGCGAGGTGGGCACCGTGGTGCCGACGAAATCGGCCTGGATGGGCAGCTCGCGGTGGCCGCGGTCGATCAGCACCGCCAGCTGCACCGACCGCGGGCGGCCGTAATCGACCAGGTGGTCGAGCGCGGCGCGCACCGTCCGCCCGGTGAAGAGCACGTCGTCGCACAGCACCAGGACCCGCCCGTCGATCGGGCCCGGGAGGTGCGTGGCCTTGACCAACGGCTGCGGCGCCACGGTCGAGAGGTCGTCGCGGTAGAGAGTGATGTCGAGAGCCCCCAGCGGCACGGCGTGCCCTTCCATGCGCTCGATCTCGGCGGCGATCGCCTCGGCCAGCGGCACGCCGCGGGTGCGGATGCCCACCAGCATGAGGTCGGAGACTCCCCGGTTGCGCTCGCTGATCTCGCCCGCCATTCGCCGGATCACCCGCGCCATCTGCTCGGCGTCGAGGATCGTCTTCGGCGTCAGGTCCTTGGCCATCAGGCTCTCGAAGTCCGCGGCATCCTACGATCCGCCGCCCCCGGTGTCAACGCTAGGCCGGCCTCGCGGGCATCGCCCTCCCGGCCCCGGCGCCTCGCGCCCGCGAGGCGTTCTCGGCGCGCGCGAAGGCGCCGCGGGGTCTTCTTCCTGGCAGCGGCTTATGCTAAGATCCCAACAGGTTTCTGCTTTTCCGCCACTTTGGCGAAGGAGTTCGACGCGTGAAAAGACTGCACCTGCAGGTTCTCGCATTGGCTACCCTCTGTACCACCGCGGCCCGAGCACAAACGATCTCTTACGTGCTCGTTCCCACCATCAGCCCCGGCGTGACGGTAACCAAGGTCGAGATGGTCAGGACCAACCTGACGCTCACCAACGTGGAGGCAACCTACGTCGCCGACGGCCAATCCGGCCTCGAGAAGTCGGCGACCGTGCTCGATGCCTACATCGGGCCGTCCACGTCGAAGCCGAATCCCCTGCTCGACCTGACGCCGATCCTGCCCAGCGGCGGCATGGTGATGCTGGCGCCGGTGCCGGGTCTCGACACGGTCGAGGTGTCCATGGAGGTGGAGCAATCGCCCGTGCGCACCGCCTGGAAGCTGCCGCTGCTCGCCGAGAGCGACTTCTTCCCCGCCAAGTCCACGATCTACGTGCTGAACCTGATCAAGGCCACCGACGCGGCGAGCAACCTGCAGCTGTACAACGTCGGCCAGCTCGCCGCCAACTGCAGCGTCAAGGTGCTTCGTCCCAAGGGCTCGGTCATCGAGGAGCGCGACGGCATCACGGTGCCCGCGGTCGGCGTCACCGGCATTCCGGACATCATGAGCAAGGTGCCCTCCCCCACCGCGGCGGGCATCAACGTCGCCGTCACCTGCGATCAGCCGTTCTACGCGCTCGGCGCCTACCCGGCCACCAACCGCTGGGATTCGCGCGTCGAGTACCCGGTCACGCAGCTTCCCACCGGCCTCACCGCGGTCACCCTGGACAGCCGGCCCGGCACTTTCTTCCGCGTCCTCAAGGGAAACTCGGACCTTCACGACACGTTGAACCTCGACCCCAACACCTTCTACCACACGCTGAGCATCGACTTCGACGTGGCGGTGAAGGACCCCAATGGCTTCGTCGTCTTCCGCAACGTGATCGGCATGTTCCGCCACGGCGGCCGCCGCTTCGGCAAGACCCTGTACTTCGGAAGCTTCGAGAACTTCGGCAAGCAGAAGTACGTCATCGACGTGGGCACGCCGTTCATCGAGACGACGCTGAAGCGCAACTTCCCGCTGCTGGGCGGCCACACCTACCACTTCAGCATCGATCTCGACAACGATCAGCAGTCACTCCACTACGTGATCACCAACCGCGACGGCGGCGTGGTCATGGACGTCCTGGGCGGTCTCTACAACGATTTCAACGTCTTCCAGGGCAACGGGCCGATCATCGAGATGGGCCTGGGCGGGGTCGCCGACAACGCCTACTTCCCGCCGTACGGCTGGGCGTTCCAGAACCTCAACATCGTCGCGACCAAGTAGCCGCCGCCGAACGTCACCGCCTGCCCGGACGGCCCCACCGGCCGGCCGGCAGGCGGTACGCGTCTCCGGCCCGGGCGGCTCGCTGGCCCGGCTGGCTCGTTGGCTCCGCTGGCCCGGCTGGCTGGCTCGGCTGGCTCGAATGCCCGCTGGCTGGCAGGCCCGGGTAACGGGCGTCTGGACAGTCCCGAGCCGACCTCTTAAGATGGGCCGCTCCTATGTCTCGCAAGCGCCGCAAGACCGCACCTCCGCGGCGTGCCGCCCCACCCGCGGGAGGCGCGTCTCCTGACGATCCGCCCGCGTCCGGCGCCGCCGGCCCGCCCCGCGGCGGCGCCGGGGGCGGCGCCGGTTCCGGCGGGTCCGGCGTCTCCAAGCTCTGGCGCCGCAACCGGCGCGAGATCACCTTCCTGGCGCTCTTCGTCGTGCTGCTCGGCGGCAGCTTCACGCTGATCTCCGTCAACTGGGTCAACGACCACGTCATCGAGCCCTTCACCGGCGGCGTCGCGCACCTGAGCGGCGCCGCGCTCAACCTGCTCGGCCAGCACGTCGCCCTGCGTGGCACCGTCATCCAGGGGCCGCACTTCGCGGTCAACATCCGCAACGGCTGCAACGGCATCGAGGCGATGCTCATCTTCCTTGCCGCGGTGCTCGCCTTTCCCGCCCCCTGGCGCTGGCGGCTCGGCGGCCTGGTGCTGGGCATCCTCGCCATCCAGGTGGTCAACCTGGTGCGCGTCGTCAGCCTCTACCTGACGGGCGCCTACCTGCCGCGCCTCTTCGACGCCTCCCACACGGTCATCTGGCAGAGCGTGGTCATCCTCTTCGGCGTCCTGCTGTGGATCTTCTGGGCCAACCGCCTGCCGCCGCGGGACGAGCCGGCCACCTGAGCGGTCCGCCGGAGCGCCGCGCCGTGCCTGCCAGGAGGAGGACCGCCTCGCCGCAGCGCGCCTGGACCGGGCTGCTGATCCGCAACACCCTGCTTTGGATGGTGCCGGTGGCGTTCGTCTGGTGGCTGGCGACGCCGGTCTACAACCGCGTCCTGCTGCGCGCCGCCGGCGGCGTTCTCCATCTCTGCGAGCACCCGGCGGTGACCGAGCTCTCGGCCAAGGGCGATCACGACGCCTATGTCGTGCGCCGCGACTTCCCGCCTGCCCGCAGCCTGGTCCATCCCTTCCGCGTCACCGACGTCCACTTCCACCTGCTGCTGCTCGGCGCCCTGTTCCTGGCGGTGCCCGGCCTGCCCTGGCGCGAGCGCCTGGCGAACCTCACGATCGCCGCCGCCATCACCGTCGCCTACGACATCCTGCTGGTCGTCTTCATCGTCGAGTTCTCCTACGCCACCCAGCTCGGCGCCTGGAGCCTCGCTCACTACGGCGCCTTCGCCCGCAATTTCTTCGGCCTCGCCGAGCACCTGCTCGACCTGCCGTTCAAGCTCGCCTTGCCGCTGCTGCTGTGGTGCGCCTTCTACCTCGGGCGCCTGCGCGCCGCCTCCCCCGGCGCCGCGGCTGCCGGCGAGGCGTGAAGAACCCACAAAGAAATCCTCGCGCGCGGCGCCCTCCGGTTGCCCCGCGCGCTCGCCTGAGCCTGCCCCCGCCTCGTGCCCCAGGCCCGCGCCACCGCGCCCTGACCGTCGCGGCCCTCGTCCTCGCCTACACGGTCCCGACCGTCGTCTTCCTGCATCCGATCTGGGCGAGCCTCGGCGATCGCATTGTCGGGCGCAGCGGCGACCCGCTGTTCAACCTCTACGTGCTCAAGTGGAGCGCGCACCAGCTGCGCCGGGCGGCGCGTGGCGAGCGCCGCTCTCGCCCTGGCCCTCGCCGGCGAGCTCGCGCCCGCGGCGGTGGCGACCCGGCCGCTGCGCGCCGAGCCCGACTTCCCCGCCGCCTACCAATACCTGCGCACCGCCGGCGAGGTCGGCGCCGTGCTCGAGATCCCCCGGCTCAAACCCTGGCGCGAGGCGCTCTACATGTACTACTCGACCCTGCACTGGCGGCCGATCGCCAACGGCTACAGCGGCTACCAGCCGCGGTCCGACCAGGAGCTGCGCGACCGCGTCCCGCTGCTGCCGAACGCCTCAGGCTTCCAGCTGCTGCGGCAGCGCGGCATCACCCACCTCGTCGTCCACGCCGCGGGTCCGGACGGCCGGGAGATCCGCGAGCGCCTGCCCGCCTGGGAAGATGAATTCCTGGCACACGAGGCCGAGCAGGTCTTCGCCGACGAGTCCGACCGCGTCTACCGCCTGTTCGCCACCCGGCGCTGAGCCGGCCGGCTGGCGGCCGTCCGGGGTGCCCGCCGCCCGCGGCAGCTCCTTTCCCCGCCCGAGCCACCGCCGTGCGGGCGCCTGGCGTCTCGCGGACGTCCATTTGATAGGGTCCACGAGTTGATGGGGTCCACCAGCAAGGTCCACGAAGCGAGAGCCACATGGGGGACATCATGACGATGGCACCCTATCGGCGGGCGCTGGTCACCGGCGCCACGAGCGGCATCGGCAGGTCGCTGGCGCTGTGGCTCGCCGCGCGCGGCGTCACCGTCATCGCCGCCGGCCGGCGCCGCGAGAAGCTCGAGGAGCTGCGCGACGAGGCCGCCCGCATCGGCGGCGCGATCGAGCCGCTCGAGCTCGACGTCGCCGCGGTCGCGGCGGTGCGCGAGCGCCTGGGCGAGCTCGACGGCCGGGACGGCGGCCTCGACCTGGTCGTCGCCAACGCCGGGGTCGGGCAGCTCACCTCCGCCCGCAAGTTCGACTGGGAGGCCTGCGAGAGCATCCTGCGCGTCAACGTCCTGGGCGCCGCCGCCACGCTCACCGCGGTGCTGCCCGGGATGCTCGCCCGCGGCCGCGGTCACCTGGTCGCGGTGGCCTCGATCGCGGCGGTGCGGGGCTTCCCGCAGAATGCCGCCTACGGCAGTTCCAAGGCATTCCTGCGCAGCTTCATGGAGAGCCTGCGCCTGGACCTGGCGGCGACCGCGGTCAAGACCACCTGCGTCTTTCCCGGCTTCGTCAAGAGCGAGATGACCGCCACCAACCGGTTCCCGATGCCCTTCCTGCTCGAGACCGACGAAGCGGCGGCGCGGATCGCCCGCGCCATCCTCGCGCAGCGGGCCGAATACTGGTTCCCCTGGCAGATGGCGCTGCCGGCCCGCGCCCTCGCCCTGCTCCCCTCCACCCTCTACGCCCGTCTCGGCCCCTGGATGAGCCCCCGGCGCAAGGGCGGGGCGTAGGACTCACCGCCGGCTGCCGGCGCTGCCTTTCGCCCGGGATCGCCCGGGATCGCCAGCCGGCCTTTTCGCGGCCGCCGGGCTATACTTGCGGGTGCCGGCCAACCGGTTTCGCGCCGCCGCACTCTGTCCCTCCGCCACCAAATCTGGTAGTCTTCGCTTCGGCAGGCCCCCAGGTATTGCGGTGCGACCGCCGGCGCCCTGCTGGGCATGATTGGGCAAACTGGTGCACGGTCGGCGCTTGAAGCGGTCGCCGCGGGACAGGACGTTCACCTTGGATCGAGGTGCCACAGGTCTATGCTGAAAGTCGAGTCGCTCGAGATCTCCGGCTTCAAGTCGTTCGTCGATCCGGTCACCGTTGGGCTCTCCGGCGGCATCACCGCCATCGTCGGGCCCAACGGCTGCGGCAAGAGCAATCTCTCCGAGGCGATGACCTGGGTGCTCGGCGAGCAGAGCGCCAAGTCCCTGCGCGGCGGCACCATGGAGGACGTCATCTTCAACGGCGCCGAGAACCGCAAGCCGCTGGGGATGGCCGAGTGCACCCTCACCCTCGCGACCGACCCCTCTTTTCCCCGCGCCGAGGAGGGCCGCATCACCATCGGCCGCCGCGTCTTCCGCGGCGGCGAGAGCCAGTACCGCCTCAACGGCCGCGTGGTGCGTCTCAAGGAGATCAAGGACCTGCTCATGGACACCGGGCTCGGCATCCGCGCCTACTCGGTGATCGAGCAGGGCAAGATCGGCATGATCCTGTCCGGCAAGCCCCAGGAGCGCCGCAAGCTCCTCGAGGAGGCCGCCGGCATCACCCGCTACAAGGCGCGCAAGAACGTCGCCGAGCTCAAGCTGCAGGAGGCCACCGCCAACCTGCTGCGTCTCGACGACGTGATCTCCGAGGTCGAGCGCGCCCTGCGCTCGCTGAAGCGCCAGGCCTCCGCCGCCCGCCGCTACCAGGAAAAGGAGATCGAGTACCGGTCCCTGCTGGCGCGCGTGCTGGCGGGCCGCCATCGCCTGCAGACCGCGCGGCTGGCCGAGTTGCGCTCGCAGCTGGACGCGGCGACCTCCCGCGAGGCCGCCATCGCCGCCGATCTGCACCGCGACGAGGCGGCGCTGGCCGGCGGCCGCGAGCGCCTCGAGGAGCTGGCCGGCGAGGTCGCGTCGCGCCACCAGCGGGTCGCCGACCTCGCCGCCACCATCCAGGGGCGCCAGGAATTCCTCAAGGCCAATCGCCAGACGGTCACCGAGATCGGCGAGCGGGCGGCCCAGGACCGCGCCCTTGCCGACCGCCGCGAGCAGGAGACCGCGGCGCAGGCCGACTCCCTGGCGGCGCTCGAGGAGCGGCGCGGCGACCTGGCGGACGAGCGGCTGCGGGCGGCGGCGGCGGTGGACGCCGAGGAGCGGCGCATCGCCGACGCCGAGCGCGACCTGGCGCAGGTGGCGGCGCGCGCCGAGGCGCTGCGCGCCGAGCTGCTCCACGCCGCCGCGGCGGTCGCCGGCCTGCGCCAGCGCGTGCAGCAGTCGCAGATCGAGCTCGAGCGCGGCAACTTCCGCCAGCACCACATCGAGGAGGAGCTCGCCCGCCGCGCCCACGAGCTGGGCCAGGCCGCCGAGGCGCTCGCCGTCGCCCGCGAGCGCACCGCCGCCGCCGACGCCGGCCTCGCCACCCGCGTCGCGGAGCAGCAGCAGGTCGGCGCCGCCCTCGAAGCCACCCTGCGCCGCGAGGCCGAGGCCGCCGACCGCAGGCGCGCGCTGGAAAGCGAGATCGACGGCGCCCGCCACCGCCAGCGCCTGCTCGCCGACCTGTCGCGCGCTCACGCCGAGCGCCGCGGCGCCCTGCTCGCCGCGCTCGCCGACGCCGGCCTCGACTCCCCCGCCTTCCTCGCCGAGCAGGCCCACGCGGCCCTCGGCTGGGAGCGCAGCCTGGACGTCTACCTGGGCGGCCTGACCGATGCGGTGTTGCTGCCGCCGGGTAGAAGCGCCTTGGCGCTGGCCCGCACCCTGGCCGGCCGCTCGCGCGCCATCCTGCTCGAGCACGCCGCGCCGGCGGCCGCCGAGCACGCCGCGCCGCCGGCCGGCGCGCCCGCTGCGTCCGTTGAGCCCGCTGCGCCCACCGAGCCCGCTGCGCCCGCCGCCAATACCACGCCCGCCGCGCCGGCGCACTCGGCCGTCCACGCCGAACCGGCCGCCGATCACCCGGCGGTGGCCGACCCGGCGGTGGTGCTGTCGCTGGGCGAGGCGCTGCGGCTACCAGCGGCGCTGGCCGGGGCGCTGCCGCCCGCCTTCCTGGTGCGCACGGCGGCCGACGCCGAGCGGCTCGCCCGCCGCCACCCCGGCACCGCCTTCCTGTCGCGCGAGGGCGTCTGGGTGCAGGCCGGCACCTACCACGTCGAGGGCGAAACCGTCACCCCCGGCGTGCTCGAGCGCGAAGGCGAGCTCGCCGCCCTCGAACGCGCCATTCCCGATCTCGAGGCCGAGCACGGCCGCGCCGCCGCCGAGCTCGATCGCCTGGTGGCGCAGCGCGCCGCGCTGGCCGGCGACGCCAACCGCCTGCAGAACGAAACTTCCCAGCTGCGCCAGGAGCTCGCCGTCGGCCGCGCCCGCGAGGAGGACGCCGCCGCCCGCCACCGGCGCCTCGCCGCCGAGCGCGAGACCCTTTCCAGCGAGCAGCTGGAGACCCTGCGCGAGATCGAGCGCGTCGCGGACCGCCGCGCCCAGCTGCAGGAGGAGCTGGGCGACGCCGAGCGGCGCCATGCCGCGGTCGAGGAGAGCCTCGAACGCGCCGCGCACGAGCAGGAGGCGGCCCGCGGCGCGCGCGAGGCCCTGCGCACCGCCAGCGCCGGCCACCGCAGCCGCCTCGAGCTGCTCGACGAGCGCCTCGAATCCCACGACCGCGAGGTGGCGCGGCTCGCCGCCGAGGTCGGCAACGGCCGCCGCCAGGTGACCGCCTGGCGCGAGGAAGCCGATCGCCTGGCGGCCCGCCGCACCCAGCTCGCGGCCGACGTCGCCCGGGCCGAGAGCGAGCTGCAGCAGGCGCTCGAGCAGCGCGACGAAGCCGAGGAGGCGGTCCTCGCCGAGCAGGACGTCCTCGACGCGCATCGCCAGGACGTGCGCGACCTCGACGAGCGCATCGCCGGCCACCGCGCCCGCCGCGACCAGGTGCGCGCCGAGATCGAGGAGCTGCGCGTCGCCGGCGCCGGCCTGCGGCAGGACGCCGAGCACGTCGCCATGACCTACCGCGAGCACTTCGGCGAGGAGCTGCCTGCGCCGGCCGGCCCCGCCGCCCCGCCCGCGACGCCGGACTCGCCCGCGACGCCGGACTCGCCGGTGAGCGCGGTGAGCGCGGCGGCGGCGGAGCCGCTGGCGGCGTCCGAGATCATGGAGCTCGAGGCCGAGCTCGCCCGCTGCAAGGCGGCGCTGGAGCGCCTGGGCCCGGTCAACCTCCTCGCCGTCCAGGAGCACGACGAGCAGGAGGAGCGCGAGCGTTTCCTGACCACCCAGCGCGCCGACGTGGCCCAGTCCGTGGACAGCCTGCGGCGCACCATCCGCGAGATCAACGAGGCCTCGAGCGAGCGCTTCCGCGCCACCTTCGAGCTGGTCAACAAGAGCTTCGGCGAGGTCTTCGCGCGCCTCTTCCGCGGCGGCGAGGCCGAGATGCGCCTGATGGACGACGAGGACGTGCTCGAGAGCGGCATCGAGATCGTCGCCCGCCCCCCCGGCAAGCGCCTGCAGAACCTGATGCTGCTGTCGGGCGGCGAGAAGGCCCTGACCGCCATCGCCCTGCTCTTCGCCCTCTTCCAGACCAAGCCCTCGCCGTTCTGCATCCTCGACGAGGTGGACGCGCCGCTCGACGACGTCAACACCGTCCGCTTCGTCGACCTGCTGCGCGACCTGGCGGGCGACACCCAGTTCATCATCATCACCCACAACAAGCTGACGATGGAGGTCGCCGGCTCTCTCTACGGCGTCACCATGGAGGAGAAAGGCGTCTCGAAGCTGGTCGCCGTCGAGCTCGACGAGATCCAGCCCGCCGAGCCCCGCCGCGCCACCGCCTGAGGCGCGGGGGTGCCCCCCCAGTACCCAGTTACCCGCCCCCCTTCCCGTCGCTCCGGCAATCGGCTTCGTTCTACTCGTGCCGCAGCGCCGTCATCGGCGGCGTGCCGGCGGCGCGGCGCGCCGGCAGGAAGCCGGCGAGCAGGGCCGCCGCCACCAGCACCAGTCCGGCCACGATCACGGTCGCCGGGTCGAACGCGGAGAGGCCGTAGAGCTGGCTCGCCGCCAGGCGGGTGGTGGCGAGCGCGGCGACCAGGCCGGCGCCGACGCCGGCGACGATCACTCGCGCGGTCTCGCCCATCACCATCGCCAGCACCCGCCCGCGCGCCGCGCCGAGCGCCATGCGCAGGCCGATCTCGCGGGTGCGCCGGGCGACGCCGTAGGACATCACGCCGTAGAGGCCGATCGCCGAGAGCAGCAGCGCCAGCCCGCCGAAGAACCCGGTCAGCCGGGCGACGGCGCGCTCGCGCGCCAGCGAGCGGTCCAGCTGCTCGCCGATGCCGAGGACGCTCCCGACCGCCAGCCTCGGCTCCACCTCGGCAACGGCCTGGCGCAGCGCGCGGACGGTTGCCGCCACGCCGGCCGCCGCCGCGGTGCGCACCTCGAGGTCGCGCAGCGCATCGGGCTCCTGCCCGACCGGCAGGTAGATCATCGGCGGCGTCTTCTCGGCCAGGTTGTTGTACTTGGCGTCCCTCACCACGCCAACGATCTCGTACTGGCCGGGCGTGGCCACCTCGAAGCCGAAGCGCTCGCCGACCCCGGAGCGCCGCGGAAAGAAGCTGCGCACCAGCGCTTCGTTGACGATCGCGACCTCCGGCGCTCCCTTGCGGTCCCGCGTCGAGAAGCCGCGGCCGCGCAGCAGCGCCATGCCGGTCGCGGCGAAATAGTGAGCGGTGACGACGGACATGTGTGCCTGCCGGTGATGCCCGGGGACCTGCGGCGCGCCGGGCAGCTCCACGTCGGACACCGAGGAGCCGGAGGCCAGCAGCCTGAACTGCGACAGGCTGGCGGCCCGCACTCCCGGGATCTCCTCGAGGCGCTCGACCAGCCGGTCGTAGAGCGCGACGAGATGCTCGTCGCCGGCGCCCAGCTGGCCGGTGTTGACCTCCGCCATCAGCAGCCGGTCGCGGGCGAAGCCGGGATCCACCCGCATCAGGTTCTGCAGGCTGCGCACGAACAAGCCGGCGCCGATCAGCAGCAGCAACGACAGCGCCATCTGGGCGGCGACCAGCGCCGGGCCGAGCGGCAGCAGGCGCCGCCATCCGCTCCATCCGCCGGCCGGCCCTCCCGCCCCACCCACCCCGCCGGCGCCTCCCGTCCTTCCCGGCAGGGCCGCCCGGGCGCCTTCCTTCAAGGAGGCGACGAGGTCGACGCGCGTCGCCTGCAGGGCTGGGACCAGGCCGAAACCGATGCCGGTCGCGAGCGCCGTCGCGGCGGCGAAGACCAGCTGGCGCGCGTCGAGCGCCACGTCGAGCCGCAGCGGGGCGCCTCGCGAGGAAACCAGGCCGAGCAGCAGGCGGCTGCCCCAGGCCGCGAACAGCAGCCCCAGAGCGCTGCCGAGGCCGGCCAGCAGCAGGCTCTCCGTGAGGAGCTGGCGCAGCAGCCGCCCCTGGCCCGCGCCGATGCCCAAACGCACCGCCATCTCCTGCCGCCGCCGGTCGGCCCGCGCCAGCAGCAGGCTGGCCAGGTTGGTGCACGCGATCAGCAGCACCAGCCCCGCCGCCCCGGTGAGGACCAGCAGCGGCCGCGTCAGCTCCTCGCGCCAGTTGGCCATCCCCCGCGCCCCCGGTTCCAGCGCCAGGGTTTGCGCCGCGATCAGGCGCCGGTCCTCGGGGTCCGGGTGGGTCGCCAGCTGCGCCTGCTTGGTGCGCTCGAAGATCACCCGCAGCACGGCGCTCGCCCGCGCCACGCTCACCCCCGGCCGGCGCCGGGCCAGCAGCCGCAGCCAATGGACGTTGGCCTGGTTCCAGATCGGCTGGGAGGCGTCTTCCGGCCCGTCGGTCTGGGTATTGCGGTGGTATCTCACGCGTTCCCGCATCGTGATCGGGAGGTACACGTCGGTCGCGCCGTCCACGAACGCGCCGTTGAAGCCGCGCGGCGCCACGCCCAGCACGGTCACCGGCGCGCCGTCGACCACCAGGGTCTGGCCGACGACGCCCGGGTCGCGGCCGAAGCGGCGCTCCCAGTAGCCGTAGCCGAGCACCGCCACCGGATGCGCCCCGGGCGCATCGTCCTCGGCGGCGGTGAACGTGCGTCCCGCCGCGGCGCCGACCCCCAGCACCGAGAAGAGGTTCCCCGACACCAGCTCGGCGGAGGCGGTCTCCACCTCGCCGCCGCCGGAGCCCGCCTCCGGTGACGCCGGCCGAGAGCGCCCGGCGGCGCGCTCCGGCCGGGAGCGCTCCGCCCGCACCACCGCCGCGAACTCGAAGGTCACCGCCGCCACGCCGGCGCAGACCGCCGCCGAGCCGGTCAGCTGGCGGTAGGCGGGGTACGAGAAGTTCGGCTCCTCGCCGTTCGCCTCGTGCCGCTGCAGGACCATCAGCCGGTCCGCACCCGGGACCGGCAGCGGTCGCAGCAGCAGGGCGTTGACGACGCTGAAGATCGCGCTGTTGGTGCCGATGCCCAGGGCCAGCGACAGCAGCGCCACCGCGGTGAAGCCCGGGCTCTTGCGCATCATCCGGAAGCCGTAGCGCAGGTCCTGCCCCAGGATCTCGAGCGCCGGCACGCCGCGCCGGGCACGGACCTCCTCCTTGAGCGACTCGACCGACCAGCCGGGACCGTCCGCCGCCAGGGTCGCCCTTGCCGCCCGTCGCGCCGCCTCCGGGCTCATGCCGCGCGCCTCGTGCTCGCGCGCCTGCATGTCGAGGTGAAAGCTCAGCTCCTCGTCGAGGCGCGCGTCAAGCTGCGGCTTGCGGCACAGGCTCAGCAACCGGACGCCCCAGCTACGCAAGGTCCGTATCATTTGCCTCCTCCAACCCGGCCTGGCACGGCCGGCGCCGGCCCGACGATCTCGAGGTTGCGGCTGTTGGCGGGCGGGCCAGTCCCAGCAGCAGCCGGCTGCCCCAGCCGGCGCAGGCCACCCCCAGGGCGCCCCCCAGGCCCGCCAGCAGCAGGCTCTCGGTCAGTAGCTGGCGCAGCAGCCGGCCGCGGCCGGCGCCGATGCCCAGTCGCAGCGCCATCTCCTTCTGCCGCCGGTCGGCGCGCGCCAGCAGCAGGTTCGCCAGGTTGCCGCAGGCGATCAGCAGCACCAGGCCGGCCACCGCCGTCAGCAGCAGCAGCGGCGACGTGAGCTGCCGCCGCAGATGCGACAGGCCGCGCGCCGCCGGCTCGAGCACCAGCCGCTGGGCCATCAGCTCCTGTTTTTCCTGCGCCGACCCGGCGGTGGCGAACCTTGCTTCCTTGTCGCGCTGGAACAGCACGTTGAGCGCCGCGCTCGCCCGCGCCACGCTCACTCCAGGCTGCCGGCGGGCCAGCAGCACCAGCCAGTGGTCGTGGACCTGCTCCCAGATCGGACGGCCGGCAAGCTTGGGGCCGTCGCTCTCGATCCCGCCCTCGTACCTGACCGCCTCGCGCAGCGTCACCGGCAGGAAGACGTCGGGAGCGGCGTCGGCGATCGCGCCGTGGAAACCGCGGCGGGCGACGCCGACCACGGTCACCGGCAGACCGTTGACCCGCAGCGCCCGTCCGACCACCCCGGGGTCGCGGCCGAAGCGCCGCTGCCAGTAGCCGTAGCTGATCACCGCCACGGCGTGCCCGCCGGGCACCGCGTCCTCCTCGGCCGTGAACCAGCGGCCCACCGCCATGCCGGCGCCCAGAGTCGGGAAGAAGTTCCCGGATACCAGCTGCGCTCTCGCCGTCTCGACGGCGTCGCCGATGCCGCCGCCGGTGCCGCCGGCGACGGCTGGGCCCCCCAGGGGCCGCACCACCGCGGTGAAGTCGCTGGTCATCGCCATCACCCCGGAGCAGACCGGCGCCGACTGTTGCAGCAGCCGCCAGGCCAGGTAGGAGAACAGCGGTTGCGGATCGCCGCGAGCGCTCTTTTCGAGCACCACCAGGCGCTCGGCGCCGTCGACCGGCAGCGTCTTGAGCAGCAGGGCGTCGACGACGCTGAAGATGGCGCAATTGGTGCCGACGCCGAAGGCCAGCGACAGCAGCGACACCGCGGTGAAGCCCGGGCTCTTGCGCATCATGCGCAGGGCGTAGCGCAGGTCCTGGCCCAGCGTCTCGAGCGCCGGCACGCCGCGCCGGGCGCGGACCTCCTCCTTGAGCGACTCGACCGACCAGCCGGGGCCGTCCGCCGCCAGGGCCGATCGCGCCGCCCGCCGCGCCGCCTTCGGGCTCATGCCGCCCGCCTCGTGGTCGCGCGCCTGCATCTCGAGATGGAAGCGCAGCTCCTCGTCCAGGCGCGCGTCGAGCCGGCGCTTGTGGAACAGGCTCAGGAATCGAACTGCCCAGATGCGGACAAACCTCATCGCCAGCCTCCTGGCCCGCGTCTTGCCCCGGGCGCAACTACCCGGAACGCCGGTGCGCGCCCATGCCGCTCCCCGTCCGGCCGTGCCGTCGGCTCACGCCATCAGCAGGCGGCCGATGGCCTCCGAGAAGCGCGCCCAGCGCTCGGTTTCGGCCGCCAGCTGCCGCCGCCCGCCGCGGGTCAGCGAGTAGAACCGCGCCCGGCGGTTGTTGTCCGAGGTGCCCCATTCCGAAGTGATCCATCCCTGCTGTTCCAGGCGCAGCAGCGCCGGGTACAGCGAGCCCTGGTTGACCCGCAGCACGTCGCGCGAGATCTGCTGGATGCGCTGCGCGATGCCGTAGCCGTGCATCGGCCCCAGCGCCAGCGTGCGCAGCACCACCAGGTCGAGCGTCCCCTGCAGCAGCTCGGCCTTCGCGTCGTCGGACTCGGCTTCGTCTTTCATCTCGGCAGCCTACAGGTAACTCATGTAGACAGTCAACAGGTACGGCACGAGCCGGCGGAGGTTTCACCGGCGTGCGCCGGCCGGGCGGCCGCCGGGGGCCGGCCGGCTGAGCGGGGCTCTCGCGCCGGTCCCGGGAGGGATCGCCGGCGCCGGTGCTTCTGCTCAGTGTCCGCCGAGGTCGGCGATCACGTAGTTGGGATCGCGGTAGACCAGGGTCACCCCGGGGCTGGCGACCAGCTGTTCCGCGAACCGTTCATAGACCGGCGCCTGCCAGATCGTCACCCAGCGCGCCCCGAAGCGTTCGCGGATGATGCGCGCCGCGTCCGGGCGCTGGCCCTGGACCACGTCCACGTACTGCTGGAACAGCCGCGGGTCCTTGGCGAAGAACAGGGTCGGGTCCAGCGCCACCAGGGATTGCAGCTTCGGCGCCGAGTAGAAGAGCGGCGCCGAGTCGGCCCACTGAGCGGTGAACACCCGTTCGCCGGGCCGCCCGTGCTCGCCCAGCCAGCGCGCCATCTCCTGCGGTGCCGACACCCGGCCGAAGCCGTACTGCCGCACCGTCGTCGCCGTCCACAGCGATCCCACCAGCAGCGCTCCGGCGGCGGCCCACGCCGTCCAGCTCCCGAGCAGGCCCACCCTTCCCTGCCGCCAACGCTCCGCCGCCAGAGCTGCCAGGGCCAGCAGCGCCAGCGGCGCCCCCACCTCCAGCATCCGCCGCAGCAGCAATGCGCCCAGCAGCATGAAGGCCAATGCCACGAGCGCCGTCGTCAGCGTCGCGCGGGTGCGCAGGCGCCGTTCGCGCAGCAGCGTCACCGCCACCACCAGCGGCGCCAGGAAGATCGTCCACTGTTCCGCCAGCAGAGCCAGCCCGGGCGGCGCCAGCTCCTCGCCGATCTGCGAGCGCAGCGCAGCGTTTCCCGCCGGGCTAGCCTCGAACGGCACCACCAGGTTGGCCATCGCCATCAGCCGCAGGTTGTAGGGAAAGTTGGGATGGATGACCTGTCCCGCCAGCCACCCGGCCGCGGTCCAGATCACCGGCAGCCACAGCAGCCGCCGGCCGGCCTCGCCCCTGTCGCCGGCGCCGGCTGCCGGGCCGAGGGTGCCGCGAGGACCGCCACCATCGGCCGGCCTCAGCCATCCGGCCGCCCCCCAGACCGCCGTGTAGAAGATGGCGATCCAGCCGCCCGCGTGGGCCAGCCCGAACACACCTGCCGTCAGCGCCAGCGCCCAAGGGCGGGCGCCGGTCACCAGCAGTCCAAGGAAGAGCAGCGAGAAGCCGACCAGCAGCAGTTGCGGCCGGCACATGTCGAAGCGCATCGCGAACAGCGAGCCCAGGGTCGCGAAGCCCAGCATGTGTGTCCAAGCCTGGCGCACTCCCAGCCGCCACAGCGCCAAGCCCAGGCATCCCAGCACGAACGCCTGGCCCAGCCAGACGCCCGCCAAGCCAGCGCGTTCGATCGGCCAGCCCGCGAAAGGCATCAGCGCCGCATGGAACAGCGGCACGCCGTCCGCGAAGTGCTCGCTGATCAGCGAAAAGGGTGTCCAGGGGAAGGAGCGCAGGGGGAAGTGGACGCGCAGCTCCCGGGCCATGCCCAGGTGGTAGTACTCGTCGTAGGACCAGGGAGCCGGTGCCGCCAGGCGAGCCGAGGAGTAGAAGAGCACCACCGCCAGCCCCGCCAATCCAAGCCAGAGCAGTTGCCGCGAGGTCCCTTGTGGGTCAAGCTCCTGTACCGCGGCAGGAACACCCGCCTTGCCGCGCCCGGCCGAGGCCGAGGAAGAAGCCTTGGACCGTCGACCCGGAGCACCTCCGACAACCGGCCCGCGGCGGCGTGTGCCGCTGTCCCTGCCACCTCGGGCTGACGCCACAAGCCCGCTATGCTCCTTTGTCATACAACCAGCCTCCCAGGGAGGGGAAAAGGCGGCCAAGGTCCAGGGTGCCTAATCGACGAGGAGGTTATCGCATGCCCCTTGCGCCCGTCTCCCCCATCTCCTAGACTTCCCCTTCTCCCCGGGGTGCCGCTCCCGAGGGCGGTGTGCCCAAGCCCCAGCCGACGTAGCTCAGCGGTAGAGCAGCTGATTCGTAATCAGCAGGTCATCGGTTCAATCCCGATCGTCGGCTCCACCGTAAATCGTTATAAATAGGCTGCTTAGTGGGTCTACAGCTGTAGGTGCATTGGACCCAATTTTCTGCTGCGTAAGTCCTGCGTAAGTTTTCTGACATAACGAGGCGGTCCTCGGCTGAGGGTCCCGGGACATCCCCTACACCGCCGCCAGCTGTGCTACAGCCCGCGCAGTGCTGCAAGCCCCCGGATCTGAGGTTCGGCCTGCCCGAGCGATGACCGGGCTCGCCTGTGGTCTCAGAAGCGCCTTGAGGAGGCCTGCCTCCTGCCGCTCCTTTACGGTGAGCTTTCGGACCACTGGACGCCGCCCGCCTCTCGGGCAACCGCAGCTGCCGGCCTGGGCGGCTCGGTACTGTGCCTGCCGACCCGAACGGCTGGCGTCTAGCCTGTGACGACGATCGGGGATTGAAACGATGACCTGCTAGGCGACCACCACCGCGGCCTACTGAGGTGCTACCGCCTTGCCCTGCGGTCAGCAGCTGCTCAAAGCAACAGCTAGAGTCCTCCTTCCGCTGCACATCGAACTAATTACGGGTTGCCTAAACATACGGTCGCTGATAATCTCGCTTCGTGAGCGAGATACTTCCCCGAGTCTGGATCCAGAGCCTCAAGTTCAGTGACGGTTCTGTCATAACGCTTCGGCGAGACGACATCCTCGTTCTGGTTGGCCCGAACAACTCCGGTAAGAGCGCCGCGCTTCGTGCAATCCGGGACAAGATCAGTCAGACATCGATCCACAGTCCAGTGGTACTCTCTGTCGAACGGCAGCTTGTCGGCAAGGCAGAGGATGTTATTGCCTGGCTCAATCGAACAGCACGGCGACCTGACTCTCCGCTCCAGCCAACTTTTCGCATCTTAGATTTTTCTTTATAAACGGATGCGGTGCGGACCTATTGGAACGAGCGAGAGCTAGGATTGCGCGGGCTTGCCCGTCTCTTTTGTCACCTTCTTGGCGCGGAGGCCCGCTTACAGGCCTCAAACCCAGCTCCTGGCATCCGCATAACTAAGGATCCGCCCGTCCATCCTATCCATTTCCTATACCGTGATGAAGGATTAGAATCTAGGCTGAGTAAGCAATTCGCAAGGGCGTTCGGCGTGGATCTCATCGTTCATCGCTCTGGTGGTAACGAGGTTCCGCTTTACGTCGGCCAGCGGCCCCTTCCAGGAGATGGTGAAGATCGCGTAAGCTACGACTTCCTGAGGAAGGTCGAAGCGCTACCAACCCTGCAATCGCAGGGTGACGGGATGCGAAGCTTCGCTGGAACATTGTTGGAAGTGTCTGTCGGGCAAGAGTCGATTCTTCTCATCGACGAGCCAGAAGCCTTCCTCCATCCCCCACAAGCTCGCATGCTCGGTCGTATGCTTGTCAGCAACAATCTACAACGCCAGATCATTGTGGCCACCCACAGCGGAGATGTTCTGCGCGGAGTCCTCGATGCAAACGCTCCAACTGTGCGAGTAGTGCGTATGCAGCGAGATGATGACATCAACGTCATCCGGGAGCTTGACAGCGAAAGCCTCGGTAAACTGTGGATCGATCCTCTGCTGCGCTTCTCCAATATCTTGGACTCCATCTTTCACGAGCGCGTGGTCTTGGCAGAAGCAGACACTGATTGCCGCTTCTATGCGGCGATCTCCGACGCCTGCTCGGACGAGAATGCCGATCAGATTCGTCGACCTGACACAATGTTTGTACACTGTAATGGCAAAGACCGCATGCCCCGTGTGCTCCGTGCCTTGAGGCAGATTGGGCTGGATGTACGCGTGGTAGTGGACTTCGATGTTCTCAATGACGAGAACCCTCTTCGCGGCATCGTTGAGGCGGCGAGTGGTAACTGGCCCGATATCGAAAAGGAATGGAGACGCGTGAAGGCTGCGGTGGATGAGAAGAAGCCCGAGCTTAACTCCCAAGAGGTAAGGTCGGAGATCGAGAAGGAATTGGCACACATCACCGAGCTATCCTTTCCGGTACGCGCTCGTCGCGCGATTGAGAAGATCCTCCGCCGCTCGTCGCCGTGGTCGTTGGCAAAACTCGTTGGTAAAGCATACATCCCGGGAGGAGACGCATATCAGGCGGTAGATCGGTTATTGGAGGCCCTGCGTAGACTTAGAATCTTTGTCGTTGAGGTCGGCGAGTTGGAATCATTTGTAAAGAGTGTGGGTAATCATGGTCCCGCCTGGGTTAACACGGTCTTGCAAAAAGATCTACGAACAGACGAGGAGCTTTCTGAGGCGCGGCGCTTTGTTGCGTTGTTCGCTGGACCGACATCTCACCGTGGCGAAGTGGCGCCGCCGACCTCTTAATAGAAACAGGTTTCAATCTGGCGTCGGGAATGAGCCCTACTGAGAACGATGACACCGACATCAGCTTCGCTTCAGCAGCGCTTTCGACAGCTCGTTATGGCAGCTGTCGAAGAGGCACTGCGTTCACTTGCAACTATTAAAGCTGCTAAGCATTACATAGGGCCGTACTATGGATGGACGGAAGTCTCGATATCGTCCAATGGCTTGCCGACCTTCAGTAAGCCTCTGCTCTCAGGTCCGCCCGACTACACCAAAGCCTTCGGCCCAGATTCGCCGCTAAAGACCGACGATCTTACCTCCTTTCGCGCGCTAGCCGACTTTCTTTCCAAGGAGGAGGCAGTGTGTTCTAGGGTCCTTCCCCTTGAGCGGGCTAATGACACCGCAGTGTTCTTCGTGATGGTCTCACTTATTCCACTCGACTTGGCAGACAGGTTCATTCATGTAAATAACACCCTCACTTTCTCTGAACCTGAGTTTAACGCGATATACGAGCCGTTCGCCAGAATGTGTTTCCTGGACAGCCTAAGTTTCGACCTTTACATACCGATATTGTTTGTGCTGTTCGACTTTGACAGTGTTGCGCTTGACAACCGCTCGTCAATTGAAAAAATGGATAGGCCGTTTCAGCTTTCGCGCAGTAGGGTGACACTCTACGGCTCCGGCGTACACGAGTCCGTGCTCCCTGGAGCATCACACTCATTGGTGCTGCGCGATCGTTGCTGGGATGTTAATGGTTGTAGGTCACTGCATGACGAAGTACATAGTCTCCATGCCTATCCGCTAGATCTGATCGATGCATTTTTTGCGGCTCTCCGCGTAGTAACGAACGCAGAGACTGGATATGCACAGATTATTGTTCGACCCAAGGACTGGGCTATCAACTATTGTGCAGACCTCCCTCCTCTCTGCGGAACGTCATTGCGACGGTACCCGGATCGATTGGACAATTTCGCGTGGCTTAGAGAACCGCCGCTGGTGTTAAAGGGTGCTGCGGATAGGCTCGGAAAGGTATACAGACACTTAGCCAGTGCCAACGATAAAAGGCTCAGGCTGGCGTGGCGACGTCTTAACTTGTGCTTCAGTAGATCTGAAGAGGAAGATAGGATCCTAGACGTGACGATCGCTCTTGAAGCACTTCTCGCTGACAACGAACCTCAAGAAATTAGTCACAAGATCTCTCTTCGAATGGCCGCACTGAGCAAACTCGATCCCAATATTGGCGGTTCGCCGGCCAGTGTGCTTCGGAGCATGAAGAAAATTTATCGCTATAGGTCCGCAGTAGTGCATGGCACGGAAAAGGCTCCGAAACTGTCCTCCCTCGAGGTGCAAGTCGGCAAGAGAGTGTCAACAACGGAACTCGCCATTTGGTATTTGCGGCGCGTCCTTCTGTTGTTTGCCGATCGTCCAAGTTTGTTAGACCCCCAGCTCATTGATGATGAACTATTGCTTGGTTGGTGCAGCGACAACACTAAACGCTGAAACATGGGTGGCGATCCCAGCCCGTCGAAGGAGCGGCGCATATCGAGAGGCTCCCGCCAAACCAGTACCCGCGTCGACACCGGCAGCGTCAACATCCCGCCACCTCCAGCACCACCAGCAGCCGCCGCAAGGCGGCCTCGTCAAATTGTAAGCGTCAGCCCGTCAGGCCACCGCAGCTCGAAACCGTCGGCGGCCACCGTCGGCGACGCCTCCCTGAGGACCCGCAGTTCTGTGAACTGCGACCGCATCGGCTTTGTCGCCGCAGAATCTCGCGGCCGCACCGATAGACGAGTCGAGCCCGGCAGACGCCACTGCCACCACCGCAGTGTCGGCGGGTGGATCTCCTGGCGGCGACAGAATTGTTCGAGATCCTCGCCGCCCTCCGCCAGGTTCGACACCAACGTCTGCCACTCCCTGACGCTACGTCGCTTCGTGCCTGCCTGCCTCTCTGCCAGCTCGCACCTCCTGGCAGATCAGCCTGACGAATCGGGCGACCGGCCGGTAGGTGCACTTCACCGAACGCTTACGCCGGTCCGGCTCGGCCAGGCCGAGCTTGGCCAGGTCGAGGAGCTCGCTAACACGCACGGCCTCAGCCGCCGTTATGGCCATGGCGTAGCGAGCGGACACTCGCAGGTCCAGGTCGATCGCGCGCTGACCACGTCGTATCGGTAGGCGTCGGCAATGGTCGCCCCGGCGTCCACTTGACACCGGCCCGCGGCTCGGCGCCGAGAGCGTCACCAGCCGGCGCCGCGGCGGCCGGCGCCGGGCTGGCGGCGATGGGAGCCGCGGGCGCCGGCGGCGAGGCGGTGGCGAGCTGCTCGAGGACGGCGCGCCAGCACCAGCCGGCGGGAGCGAGCCCGGCCGCCGCGGCCGCTGCGGCGAGGCGCGCGTGCTCCTCAGCGGTGAGCCGGAAGGCGGTGACGTTGGGGCCGGGCATGCATTCGAGCCGTTGGAGCCCGTCAACGGACTCAGCTGGATGCTGTTCGCTCCATAGGTTCCACTGGCATGGTGCTCTCCAGCGCCGAACCTCCCTCTCTGAGGAAGGCACGGAGCCGCTCGCCCCCAGGGGCATCGCGGTTCGTCGACGCCAAGGCTGCCGCCGAGATTTTCGCAGGTCCGTCGAGCTGTGGCAAATCCCCGTCGCGCGCTGGGTCACCGCCAGCTTGAAGCGCCTTCGTGCTCATACCCGCATGATGTCGTTCTGGTACTGCGCTACCACCAGCGCGACCAGGAGGTTATGGGGGCGCTCTTCCTGTCCGTCCGCGGACGCCCCAGCGTCAAGGACCTCGCGCGCGAGCCGCTCTACCTCAATGAGTTCTCCTTCCGGCACAACAACCGCGAGAACGACGACATGTTCTCGGCCGTCGTGGCGGGATCATGACGGGCGCCGGTGCCAAGGAACCGCCCGCCGCTCCTCGCAAGAGGAAGAAAAGAGCCCGCCCCGTGAGCCTAGCTGTTCCTGCGAAACCTAAGAGGAAGAAGACGAAGGAGTAATATCAGGGCTCACCTTGTCTGGGTCCATCTGCTTTTGCGAAAGGCTGCGAAGCGCCGGCGGCACTGTGCAAAACGACAATAGAGAACTAGCGGATATCCGTTTCATGTCGATATCCATTCCCATGCTGAGGGAAAGCTCTCCTGTTGCCTCCTCCTTAGCTATCAACGCTCCCCATGGATCATGCGGCCATACATCGAAGGTGCGCGTGTGACGAGCGCCTGATTTGTCAACATAGGTAAGTTGTAAAAACGTACGCCGCGAGACGGTCACCTTATCCCCGAAGTGGCGGTAAATGTCTTTCGCAAGTCGCGCAAATTCCGCAGTATAGTTGGTGCCTGGGGCGCCGTCCTGCCACGCATAGAATGTAGCCAATTTGCCTGGCTGCTTGCCCACTTCGTAGTCACGGCGATGGAAGTAATAGCTGGGGATGTACCGCACGCTTGGGTGCTGAGGTGGTCGTTCGTCGAGCACATCTCCGAACGATGATGCTGTTGCAGGGCTCGATTCGTTCCTGCGAGCTATTCCGAGGCGTTTTATCATCGGCATCAACAATCCGTCCCAAGCCCCAACCAGGTACTTGATATCATATTCATCTGTACGCGATGGAGCATAAGTGTCGTTGTTTGGAAATCCTAGCGGATTCTTCTCATGGCGTGCTAGCGCTTGCAAGTAGTTAGGATTAAAGCGCTCCTCCAGTAAGCTGCCAACATTGGCAGCAAAGCCAGCCCCGTAACGGGCGTCAACAGACGCTGCGAAACGTGCGTCGGCATCTGGCGTGCTTGGATCGAATGCAAAAGACAGCTCAATGTAGCTTGCCTGACGTACGCGCTCTAGGTCTATCGGCTCTCCATCGTTCCACAGTTCTAATGCGTCGCACTCTTGGGAGTCGAAGAGCCAGCGAGCGGCCATAAAGCGGAACCTTGGCTGTAGGTCAAGCGCTCGGAGACGGGCAATCTCGTCCTTGAGAGCCCGCTCGGCGCTGTCGCTGGCTTCTTTGAAACGCTCGTGGCTTTTGCTGAGTGAATCCAACTCTGCAGCGTGTTGCCGCTTGAGCGTAGAAACCGTGCTCGCTATGCCTGAGCGCTCTCTTTGAAGTTCTTCCGAGGCATCCGACAGCTGTTGCTTGCGCACCTCATCTAGTTGATGAGGGGCTTGAAGGCGGAAGAACAGTAGGGATATTATGTAAACGACCACCGGCCCGCCAAGAGCACCGAATGCACCTGCTACCAGCGCCGTTGTGTTAAAAGCACTGCCGGTCATACGCCAATCCGCAGTGAGAGCGATGATGATGCCAGTGCAGCCGCTTGCTGCGCTGGTTGCAAGCCCCTTCTGCCGCGCAAACTCCCGCAGATCGGCACGAGCGCTCGCCCAAGCCCGTCTGCGATATGCCCGCCAGGAGTTCCCGTCAGCCATCCTGATTTGTAGCGGATTAGTCCTCGATCCCAAGCAGTCGCCGCAGCGCTTCCCGCATGATCTCCGATTCCGCCCGCCGCTCCCGGTAGGCTCGCTCGCGCAACGCCTCGGCTTCGTCCCCATGAAGCCAGAGCGTCTTGCGCACCATCCCCGACGCTGAAACGGTAGTCCTGCCCCCTCGCGGTCCCTCGGCCGGCTTGCTCTTCTTCGCCATGGTGCTCCTCATGGTACGCACCTACGCTTGACGTATGTACGTATCTATGTATAGCTTTCCCTGGATGTCCGGATGGCGTGGCAGTCGCCCAAGCTCAGGCGGCACTCGGGGAGATCGCGTACCAGTTGCTCACCCCTGGTAACCATCAACCAGCGCTTGCCGGTACCGCCCGACCAGGAAGCCATGCTGGAAGGGGAAACCTGCCCCGACGTGGCGACCGAGGTATGGCTGCATCGAGTGCGTCACGGACGATCTCCTGCGGCAGTTGGTCGAAGTCGTCCTGCACGCCGCGACCGTCACCTCGCACGACCTGCTGCGCGACTTTATGGAGCAGCAGCGTAGGAAACCCCGCCACGGGGGCCGCTGACCCTCGGTCTGCGGCACTCGAAGCGGCATACCCAGGGGGAGGAGACGGCCAGCCCCAGAAGACACGCTAGGAGAAGCGACAGGGAGATCGCTGCGGCTGGTGCGCGCCGCGCCATGGGCCGGCCGCCGCGATGCTCCTGCCCGGACACGTCGAGGAAGTCATGGAGACCTTGAGGCGGGAGTACGGCCGCCGCTTCCCTAAGCGACGGCGCAAAAGCTAGGCTCTGCGGTGCGGTGTCAACTGACACCCAATCGCCTTCATTAACCCTGGCGCCTGCGGGTTCAGGTCGATCGCGCCCCCGACTTTAATATATTAAAGGCCCCCAAGTCGCTACTTATCAGACACTTAGCGGATCATCTCGGCGACGGGGAATCAGCTCGCGAGAACGGCCCCGGGCCGCCGTTTGCTTGCCTCAACGGTCCGGGCCAGGGCGTCCGCCTGAGGGGAGGCGAACCGGCCGGGCTGTTCGTCGTCGTGCGGACCCTCCAACTCCTCAACCCCGGCTCGGAGCGGCCCGGCTGCCCCGGAAGCCGCGAAGAGCCGAAGAAGGGGCCGTCTTCGCAAGAGATGGCCGCCGCCACCTGGTCGCACGGGGCCAGGCCTCGTGAGGGGGGCCACGAAGGGGGCCAAGGCCGATCTTGGTTGGCCCCCTTCGTGCTCCCCTTCGTCAGGTGAACGAGGATGGCGCCAGGTGACAATCGATCATCGATCCATCTTGTCCCGCAACGCAAATTTCGATTGACAAGAACGACACATGGAATAGAGTAGCAACGTATTCGTACCGGGTGCGTCAAACGTCCTACCGTGTCGGACGCCCCCCTGCGCCGCGGCTTCGATTCGACCTGCCTTGAGCGGCGCCGCGCACCCGGTCCTCGGCCGCCGACCCCGCCCGCCCTCCCGCGGTCGAACCGACGGCCCTCTCGATCGGCCGGAGCGGCGACCCGCTCCCGCCTTGCTTCTCGTCGAGCGCCCCGGGCCGGGGCGGAGCTCCGCGCGAACGCCGCGCGTCGCGCAACCTGCCCTCGGACTGCCCGGGGGCGACCGACACCAGGAGGTGCCCCAGCCGGGACGCAAGCGATCATGAACGATTCCATCCTCTCCCTCCGCTCCTGTTCTCGCTGTAGACCCAACCACAGCGCCGGCACGCCCGGCCAGGCGCATCGATCCGAGGTACACAATGTCCGTCCTCCTCAACACCCCACAGGCGGCTGCACGCTGCAACTTGTCCCCCCGCACTCTCGAGAAGCTTCGTGTCACCGGCGGCGGTCCGCCCTTCGTCCGCCTGGGAGGCTCCGTCCGCTATCAGGTCGATGACCTCGAGGCCTGGATCGCAGCAGGCCGCCGCCTCTCGACCTCAGACACCGCTGCCACCTCCGCAGGATCGCCGGCGAGCCCGGCCGGCGCAACAGCGCTCCAGCGCTTGGCCGTCCGCTCGCCGCTCCCCGGGGCGGCGCCGGCGGCAAGCGCCGCTCCCGCGCGCAGAGCGAGCCGTCCTCCGCAAGACCGGCCCCCGAGCGCCCGCCCACCGCGCGGCGAGCGTCGCTCCAGCTCGGGGCGCCCACGCCGCCCCAGGCGCTCGTAGCGACCCCCACAGCTCATCGCGGAGAAGGCGCATGCGCGCGGGGGCTCGTTCCATGCCGTCAACGGCCCCCGCGCGCCAACCACCGGCGGCAAGTCCTCGCGGAGGAGCGATCTGACGCGAAGCTCGGCAGGGAGGTCAAAGCATGTTGGCGCAAAACACCGGAGTCTGGATCGCCATGGCGGCGATCCTCGTGCAAGCCCCGCGGCTGGTGCTCGCCGTGCTGGCCGCGGACCGTCAGGTGCTCGACGAGGACTGGCAACGCAAGCTCCTGATGCTGGCCGGGTTCGGTACGGCGCTGGTGCTGACCGGCGGCAACCTCTACCTCGCCCACTCCATCGCGCGCGTCCGGCGCTGGCGGGCCGGCCTGGTCGTGGTGTGGCTCGTGGTCCTCGGGTCGACGGGCGGCCTCGTGGTGCCGATGATCGCCGCCGGCATTGGCGGCCGCACGCTGCCCCAGGTGCTGGGCGCGCATCTCTTCACCTGGGCCTGGTCCCTTCTCGCCGCCCTCGCCCACGAGGTCACCGCCGCGGGATGCATCTTGTCTGCGACCGCTCTCCGCGGCGAGGACGCCGCGGCAGCCCAGGAGCGAAGCCACTCCCAGGCGATCGCCGAGCTGCTGTCGCAGCGGGATGCCGCCCGTCACCAGCTCGAGGTCCTGGTGCAGCACCACGGCCAGGGCGCGCTGCCGCTGTCGCCCCTGACCGCGGGCGGCAGCGGCAGCTTGGAGCAGCTGCCTGCCGCAGGCGTGCCGGCTGCCGCTCCGCCTCTGCCCGTGGCCTGCCGGGAGGGCTGCGGCAAAGCCTTCACCTCGCTGTACAGCGAGGTGGCTCACCTGCGGCACTGCCCCAAGAGGCGGGAGCGGCGAAGCCCGGCGCCGCCCCAGAGTACAGAAGGCCCAACGGAGTGAGCAGCGGCAGCGTGGTCGCCTGCGGCAGCTGACCACGCTGCCGCAGCCGGCTGCCGCAGCTCCTGCGGCAGGCTGTGGCAGCTCCTGTGGCAGCTCCTGCGGCAGGCTGCCGCTGCGCTGCCGCAGAGGTCGCGGCTGCCGGCCCGCAGCCTGCCGGCAGCGAAGCTCGCCACTCGCCACCGCCGCGACGACCGTGCGGCGCGAGCCGGCGGGACTCTCATGCCGCGACTTCGCGATGGACTGCTCCAACCACTCACGTTTATCGCTCCTCATGCCCGCCGAGCCTTGCATCATGTATCATGGGTGCGTCGAGATTAATATAAAACTACGCTGATCTACGACCGTTCACTTTATATTACCCTCGCCTGCGATGATGCACCCCCATCACCTCATCACCGTAGCGCGGGTCCTCGCTGGTTCGCCGCAGGCACCGGCGCGAATCGCCCCGGCCGGCCTCCTGCCTGCGCTGACGGCAAGGAGCGGCCCCCTCAGCCATGACGAGAGATCATCGCCGCGACGGCACCTCACGGCGCCGGCCTCCTGGTGGGCGCACCGTCGAAAATTGGATCGAACCACGTCCGCCGAGCCCAGCGGGGAGATGATCGAAGAGAAGCAAGATAGTCGGATGTTAACTTCGTTAACATCGGGCATTCTCGCCTGCGGCTCGAATGCTCACCCGCCCGCACCGCCATGGCCCGCGCGCATGTGATCGGTGTCCGCCTCGCGGCCGACGAGTACGCCCGCCTGACCGCCGCCGCGGCCGCCGGCAGCGCCCGGCCCGGCACCCTCGCCCGGCGCCTGATCCGCGCCCAGCTCGCCGCCGCCCCGGCCCCCGCGGCGCCCGCCGTCCGCCAGGCCCCCGCCGCCGCGGCACCCGGCGATCCCCTGGTGCAGACCGTCGCGACCCGCCTCACCGTCGCCGAGTACGAGGACCTCCGCGAGCGCGCCAAGGCCGCCGGCCTCGCGGTCGCGGCCTTCCTGCGGCAGCTCCTGCGCGGCCTGCCGCCGGCGCCGCGGCGGCCGCTCACCCGCTCCGCCATCGTCGCCTTGAACCGCGTCGGCAACAACCTCAACCAGCTCACCAAGCTCGCCCACGGCGGCGTCCTCCTGCCCGCCGACCTCTTCGCCGCCGTCCGCGCCGTCCACCACGAGGTGCGTGCCCTGCGCGAGGCGCTGGAAGGGGAGCCGTGACCATCTTCAAGGGCGGCCGGCTCTCGCGCACCGGCAAGCGCAGCGGCCTCGGCCGCAGCTTCGTCCGGCTGGTGGACTACCTGCTTCACGGCAAGGGTGACCCCGACCGCGCCGCCTGGACCGCCACCGTCAACCTCGATACCGAGGACCCCGGCTCCGCGGCCCGGATCATGACCGCCGGCGCCCAGGAGAACCCGCGGGTGCAGCAGCCGGTTTACCACTTCGGGCTCAGCCTCCCCCAAGGCGAGCACCTCGACGAGGACCGCTGGCGGGCCGCCGTCGAGCGCGTCCTCGACAAGCTCGGCCTCGCCGGCCACCAGGCCGTCCTCGTCAGCCACCGCGACACCCCCCAGGAGCACGTCCACGTCGTCGTCAACCGGGTCGGCGAGGACGGCCGCGTCTGGAACCCGCGGCGCGACATGAGCAAGGCCCACCCCGAGATCCGCCGCATCGAGATCGACTACGGCCTGCAGCGCCTCGGCGGCCAGGACCTCAAGGACCCGCAGCCGTCGCAGGGCGCCTACCAGGAGGCCCGCCGCACCGGCCGGGCGCCGCTCGCCGAGCGGGTCCGGCTCGACGCCGGCCCGCTCCTCGCCCGCGCCGCTTCGTGGAGCGAGCTGGAGGAGGGGCTGGCCGAGCTCGGCTACCGGATCGAGCCGGCCGCCCGCGGCGCCGGTCTCGTAATCACCGACGGCCAGCGCCGGGCGTCGCTCTCGCACGTCGAGCGCGGCCTCTCCGGGCCGGCCCTGGCGCGGCGCTTCGGCGAGACCTTCCGCGCCCACCGCGAGCGCCATCCCGATCCGCCCGCCGTCCGCACCGCCGGCCCGCGCGGCCAGCCGCTCCCCGGCGCCACCCTCGGCGAGCGCGCCGCCGCGCTCGTCGAGCGGGTCTCGGCCACCCGCGCCACCTTCACCGCCGCCGACCTCGAGCGCGCCGCCTTCTTCCAGCCCCAAAGCGCCTCGCTGGTGCGCGAGGCCCGCCGCGGCGAGCACCTCCTCGACCTCGGCCGCGACAGCCGCGGCGCCACCCGCTACACCTCCCGCGAGTACCTGGCCGCCGAGTCGCGCCTCTTCGCCAGCGCCGCGCTCCTCGCCGACCGCCAGGGGCTGCGCCTCGATCCGGCGGCCGTGGCGCCGGCCCTAGTGGCCGCCCCGCAGCTCTCGGACGAGCAGCGCGCCGCCGTGCTCCACGCCACCACCGCCTCCGACCTGGCCCAGATCGTCGGCCGCGCCGGCGCCGGCAAGACCACCGTCGCGCGCGCCATCGCCGCCACCTACCGCGCCGCCGGCTACACGGTGCAGGGCGCCGCCCTCGCCGGCAAGGCGGCCGAGGGCCTGGCCCAGACCGCCGGCCTGCCCTCGCGCACGCTCGCCAGCCTCGAATACGCCTGGACGCGGGGGCGCGACGCCCTGGACGCCCGCAGCGTTCTGCTGATCGACGAGGCCGGCATGATCGACGCCCGCCAGCTCGGCCGCGTCCTCGACCAGGCCCAGCGCGCCCGCGCCAAGGTGATCCTGCTCGGCGATCCCGACCAGCTGCCGGCGATCGGCGCCGGCGACGCCTACCGCGGGCTGCTCGAGTTGCATCCCAGCGCCACGCTCGACACCATCCGCCGCCAGGCCGAGCCCTGGCAGCGCGAGGCCTCCGCCCATCTCGCTGCCGGCCGGGTCGCCACCGCCCTCGACGCCTACGACACCGCCGGCAGCCTCCACTGGAGCGACACCCGCGCCGCCGCCCGCGAGGCCCTCGTCGAGCGCTACCTCGCCGACCGCACCGCCGGCCCCGACCAGGCGCGCCTCATCGTCACCTACCGCAACGCCGACGCCCGGCTGCTCAATGACGCGATCCGCGGCCGCCGGCAGCAGGCCGGCGAGCTCGCGACGGGCGTCACGGTCGGCGGCGCCGACTACGCGCCCGGCGATCGCGTCGTCTTCCTGCGCAACGACAACACCGGTCTCGAGGTCGCCAACCTCGCGCCCGCCCGCGCGGTCGGCGTCAAGAACGGCACCCTCGGCACCGTCGAGGCGGCCGCCCCCGGGCGGCTCGCCGTCCGCCTCGACGACGGCCGCCGCGTCGGCTTCGACCCCAGCCAGTACGACGCCCTGGCCCACGGCTACGCCGTGACCATCCACAAGAGCCAGGGCGTCACCGTCGATCGGGCCTACCTGCTGCCGGACACGATGATGAACCGCAACGCCGCCTACGTCGCGCTGACCCGCCACCGGCACGAGGTCCACCTCTTCGCCGACCGCGAGACCTTCGGCAGCCGCGAGGCTCTCGACCGCACCTTGTCGCGGGCCAGCGTCAAGGACCTCGCGCGCGACTACGGCGCCGCCCAGGTCGAGCGCGCCGGCGCCCGGCTCGCCAGCTGGCAGCGCCAGGCCGAGGCCCTCCGCCGCGAGGTCCAGACCCTGCGCGCCGGTCTGGTGACCCTGGAGCGCGCCGAGACCGCCGGCCGCCAGCTCGCCGGCCGGCGCGACGCGCTGGCCGCCGCCGCCGCGCGCGTCTACGCGGATCCCCCGCGCGCCCTCGCCGCGCTCGCGGCCGATCCCGGCGCCGCCGCCCGTCTCGCCGCCAGCGAGGCCGCCGCCTACGGCCCTCTCCGCGGCCGCTCCCGCCTCGCCCTCGGACCCAGCCGCGAGCGCACCGCCGCCCAGGCCGCCGTCCCCGCGCTCGCCGCGGCCGTCCGCGGCCACGCCGAGGCTGCCGGCCGCGCCGGGCGCCGCCTCGCCGCGGCCGAGAGGGTGGGCGCCAGCCGGCCCGTCCTCGAGGCTCGCCTGGTGCGCGCCACCGCCACCCTCGCCCAGATCGAGACCGCCGCCCGGGCGCCCGCCCAGGCCCTCGCCAGCGCCCTCCAGAGCCTCGGGGAGAGAGCCGGCCGCACCGTTCTTTCCCTCTTGCCGCGGGCGCTCTCCATCCCCGCCCGGCTCGCCCTGCGGGCCATCGTCACCGCGCTCGACCCGGCGGACCGCAGCCTCGGCCGCTGAGAAAGGAAGACCATGCCCCCCACCACCCCCTACAACCCAGCCCGCCGCGAGTACGCCGCCTACCTCGTGAGCGTCCTCGTCCTGTGCGCCGCCTCCATCGCCTCCGGCCTCGCCGCGGGCATGACCGGCGCCCTCGTCACCCTCCGGCTCCTCGAGCCCCGCGCCCCCAGCTTCTGGCACCTCCTCCGCATCGTCCTCTCCCGCGCCCTGCTGCTGCTCGCGAACCTCGGGAGCCGCCCGTGAGCATCCCCCGTGCCCTCCTGCTGCCGCCCACCCGCGCCCTGGGCTGCCTCGTCGCCGGCGTCCTGCTTCTCGCCGCGGTGTGCATTCCGCTCGCCCTGGCCGCGCACCGCGAGCGCCAGGCCCTGCTCTGCACCCTGGTGATCGGCGCCTGTCTCGCCGCCCTCTACCTCGGGGCCGAGGCCGAGGCCGTCTGGGGAGCACGCGGCGCGGACAGCCACGGCTCGGCCCGCTGGGGCGATCCGCGGCGGTACGTCGTCGCCGCCGGCCCCATCCTCGGCCGCGCCGGCCGCTCCCTCCTGCGCTACGAGGCCGAGGGCCACATCCTGACCGTCGCCCCGACCGGCAGCGGCAAGGGTGTCAGCGCGGTCATACCCAACCTCCTCGACTACCCGGGCTCGGTGCTGGTCCTCGATCTCAAGGGCGAGAACCACGCCGTCACCGCCGCCCGCCGCGCCCGCTTCGGGCCGGTCCTCGTGCTCGACCCCTTCCGCATCACCGGCGCCGAGACCGCCGCCGTCAACCCGCTCGACCTCCTCGACCCCGATTCCGAGCTCTGCGACGCCGACGCCGCCACCCTGGCCCATCTCCTCGTCCTGCCCGCCACCGAGGGCGACACCGCATTCTGGGAAGACGAGGCCGCCGCCCTCCTCGCCGGCCTGCTCCTCTACGTCGCCGCCGTGGAACCCGAGGAGCGCCGGCACCTCGGTACCGTCCGCCAGCTGCTCACCCTCGCGCCCGTGGACTGGCAGAAGCTCCTCCTCGACATGGCCGCCTCCGACCGCGCGCACGGCCTCATCGCCCGTGCCGCCAACCGCCTCTCCCAGAAGGCCGACCGCGAGCGCTCCGGCGTCGTCTCGACCGCCCAGCGGCACACCCACTTCCTCGACTCGCCCGCCATCCTGCGCACCCTGGCGACCGGTCCCGCCACCTTCGACCTCGCGGCGCTCAAGACCCAGACGCTCAGCGTCTACTGCGCGCTGCCGCCCGAGCGGCTCGCCTCGCATGGCCGCTGGCTCCGCCTCCTCGCCGGCGCCGCCGTCCACGCCATGCTCCGCACCCCGGGCCTGCCACAGCACCGCGTGCTCATGCTGCTCGACGAGATCGCCCAGCTCGGCCACTTGCAGCCGGTCGAGCAGGCCCTGACGCTCCTCCGCGGCTACGGCGTCCGCCTCTGGCTGCTCTGCCAGGACCTCGCCCAGCTCCGCGCCGCCTATCGCACCATGAGCGACTCGCTGCTCGCCAACGCCGCCGTCTTGCAGGCGTTCGGGACCAACGACCTCGCCACCGCCGACTACCTCAGCCGCAGGACCGGCCAGGCCACGGTCCTCGCCGCCGGCGAGAACCGCTCCAGCGGCCAGAGCTTCGGCCAGGCCTGGCTGCCCACCCGCCAGAGCGGCCTCAATCTCTCGGCCAGCGAGACCGGCCGTCCGTTGCTCCTCCCCGACGAGATCCTGCGCCTCGACCCCGGCGAGCAGCTGCTGCTCATCGCCGGCTGCGAGCCCCTCTTCGTCGAGCGCGTCAACTACCTGCGAGACCCGGAGTTTCTTGGCGCCTACGCGCCCAACCCGCTGCATAAACCGCTACCAGGAGCCATCTCATGAACATCCCAACGCCGGCCGACCCCGCCGCCGCGATCGAGCTCGCGGACACACTCCTGCGCTCAGCCGTCCGCGTCCTCTACGAGAGCCAAGGCGACCACGACTTCCCGGAGTACTACGTGCGCTCGATCGCGCCAGAGAGGATGGCAAACCAGCTCCACGCGCTCCGCTGCCTCGAAAGTCCAGAACGACGGCAACAGGTCGTCGAGTTCGTCAACCGGCTCCGCGCCGATGTGGACCTCCCGCCAACGTCATGGGAGCAGATCGTGTGCAGCGCCTACCAGCACTGAGGGTAGGCAATTAGTCGCCGGCAAACGTCCAGACCTTGCCCGCCGCGGCACGGTGGGCGCGCGCCCTGCCTTGCTCGCGGCGCGCGCCGCAACGCAGATCGGCTCCTCGTTTTCGTCAAGAACCATGGGGGCGATCGTGATGGGACGGATCCCGCGTCCCGCCCCCTCGCCGATCCTCGAGGATCACTTTCGCGGGACGCCCCACGCCCGAGCGGCCGGCCCCCCCGTCCTCCACAGGCTACAATACCCCCAGGCGCGGCTAGGCTCGGCCAGCCGCACCCGGACCCCCGCCTCCGGTCGCCGCGCCACCAGCCGGTGGGAGCATCACGGGGGGTGGCATGGACGAGCAGGAGCAGCACTATCTCAGGGATTACTGGAAGGAGGCGCCCGGCCGCGCTCGCCGGGATGTGCTTCGCTACTTCCGCAAGGAGATCGCCTGGCGGGTATTGGAGCTGGTCGTCTTGGTTGTCGCTTTCCTCGGCCCGTTGCTTTGGGACTACGTGACCAAAGGCAGGGCCGTGTTCAATTCAACGCTATGGCCCGACCTTTGGCACGGTGCCTTGCTTTCCGCGGGAGTTCTTGTTCTCGGTGTCCTGTGGCAACTGTTCGTCGTTACACCAGCCCGCATCCGTCGGGAGGACCTTTCTAGTATCAAGGTCCTGAAGGACGACAGCGCGGCGCGTCGCTCAGAGATCGCCAGCCAGCCTAACCTCACGATCTCGATTGAGGATTCCGTCGAGGATAAGCGCAGAAAAGAGGTCTTGCTAGAAATAGCGAATTCCGGTGGTGCAGCTGAGAGCGTTGATGTCAGGATTGCTTTTGGCCCAAGCGGGTTCAGCCCCCGCCTCCACGGTACGTATTTTCTAGAAGGTGGCCAAGGGATGCACCTAGCGGGCGGACTACGCCCCACCAAGCTCCTAATCGCGAGCGTTGAGTCTCTCGGCAGTGTCGAAGATTTCCGCTGGAGCTTTCGTTGTACCGACCTGGCGGGGAACCGAAAGAACACGCAGCTGGTTTTCGCGTATAACAGCATCCCGCAGTCCATTCCCGATGGCTCTACTTTCACAATCGAGGTGGTGTCGAAGCCAGCAAGCCAAAGCGGCCCGGTCGTGAAGGAAGTCATCGTCTCAGGACGCCGCTGGATCGTTAAGCCGCCTCTTGTGTCGCCTTCAACAGTTCCGCCATCGTCCACAACCATCCACTGTCGCCGATTTCGCACACCGCCCGCAGGCCCGGCGACTAGTTTATATACTTTAATGTTGATCAAAAGAAACGTACCCAACATCGGCACGAGCCGAGCATCCGGCGCCGCTGGGACCGGCGCTGTCCTCCGCCAGCCCAACGGGCTGATCGCCGACAGGGGGCGGCCTACGTAGGCCGCCCCCTGCAGAATCGCTCCTTGAGGGCCTCACCACCTACCCAACGCCTGCAGCGATACCCAGCGCCCGGTGGCGCCGAGCACCAGGTGGTCCACCAGCTCGACGCCCACGATCACTGCCGCTTGGGCCATCCGCCATGTGAACTGCAAGTCTTCGTCGCTCGGCGTCGGATCGCCGCTCGGATGGGTATGGAAGAGCACGAAGCCCCCGGCGCGCCGGGACAGGCACTCCTTGAGGATCTCGCGCGGCTCGACCGCGGCGCGGTGCAGGGTGCCGCGGAAGATCTCCTTGTCGCCCAGGAGGCGTCCGCGGACGGACAGGAAGAGCGCCCCCATCACCTCCTGGTCGCGCTGGTGGTAGCGCAGCAACAGGAAGCGGGCCAGCTCATCAAGCCCGTTGAGAGGGTCCTGCCTCGGCACTCGCTGGCGGGCCAGGCGGCAGGCGATCTCCCAGGTCGCCAGGAGTGCCGAGGCCTGCGAGTCGCGCAAGCCCAGGGACCGGAGCATCGGCAGCGACACTCCCAGGAGGAGATCGAGGCCACCGCATCGATCCAGCAGCTCGCGGGCGCACCTGACGGACTCTGAGTCGATACGACCGCTCGCCAACAGCACGCCGAGCAGCTCGTCGTCCGCCAGCGCGAAGAGCCGGCTCGCGTGGCGCGCCGACGTCGCGCACCGCCCATGGAAGACTCCAGCCTCACACCTCATAGAACGCCACCCTGTAGGGTGCCTCCGGAGCGATCTGGATGCGCACGAGCGACTCGCGGCGGGACTCGGGCAGATCGGAGTTTGCCTCCTCGAGCCGGCACCACCCGGCGAGCCACCGCCCGCGGACGAAATCGACGACCAGGCCGGCCTGGTCAGGCGTGTAGGTGGGATAGCAGTCGCCGGGCGCCACGTCGGCCGGAGCCGTGAAGTGGACCGCCACGACGATGTCGTAGAGGGCGCGGCGGGTGGCTTCAGAGAAGGCCTCCAGGTCGAGACCCGGAGGGAGGGTCGGCGGATTGGTACACTGGTCGTAAGCGTCCGGTGAAGTGCACCTACCGGCCGGTCGCCCGATTCGTCAGGCTGATCTGCCAGGAGGTGCGAGATGGCAGAGAGGCGGTCAAGCACGAAGCGACGTAGTGCCGGGGAGTGGCATGGG
>Ga0307479_10000058_pt1 | contig 125452 bp, 123 predicted proteins | sample atmos_gasesECM4C_FD_203743 | JGI IMG/M metagenome (GOLD analysis project Ga0307479, IMG submission 203743) | Hardwood forest soil microbial communities from Morgan-Monroe State Forest, Indiana, United States - atmos_gasesECM4C_515 | ecosystem: Environmental > Terrestrial > Soil > Temperate... | reverse complement strand
GCCTGGCTCCATAACTTTCGCCGCCTGGTCACCCGTTGGGAGTATTACAAGGCCAACTTCCTCGGTCTAGTCCAGCTCGGTTGCATCCTCATTCTGATGAGGAACTATTTATGAGATGGCCTCTAGTCAAAATAGTTGGCATGATAACCGAGGTTGAATGTTTTGTTACAGATTTTTTTTTAACCTATGAAAAACGAACACGCTCCAAATCGGGAAAGTGCCGGACGGTCGGTTGGCGAGATCGCGTGGACGCCGCGACTGACAAGCGTTGTAGCGCCGGCGTCCCGCCGACTGTCTGTAGAGCCTGCCTGAGCTTGCCGAAGGGGCGTCTCGCCCTCCGGCTGTCAGATCTACTCAAAGTCGGAGGCTTTCACCTCACTGCTGAACTGACGAACGTTGGCCGGATTTATGCTGGGTCAGCAAGGCGTTGGTCTGCTGGTTGACGGAATTCCAGAATTCCCTCTCCGCCAACTCCCCCGAGGCCAATCCTTCCGCAAGCAGGGCGTCGAGTTCGTCGGGTGTTCCGGCAAATCCTGGGAGAGTACGCTGTTCTACGGCGGTCAGGGCGGCCTCGACCAACTCCTCCACGGATTGGTAAGCGCCACGACTGAGCAGCGCTTGAAGTCGGCTCTCTTGCTCCGGCGTGAGGTTGATAGTCATGATGGCTGTCCCCCTGCTCACTATTCAGGTTAAGAAAATGCCTGCTCGCTGGCAACTGGAAATTACGGCTTTCGCTCTCCTGCTATTTCGGTTGCGCGTCCGACGCTTTCAAATCGCTGATCAGCCGCTGAAACGCTTCCTGATACGAGTCGTGATCCTTCCAGTTGCTGAAGTCGGGGATGAAGAATTCCCGAATCTCGCGAGCGGAATCTTTGCCGGTGTCGGCGTCGAAGCACTCCCAGTCGCGCAGGCTTTCAAACGGCGCCAGCCGGATGGGGAACAGCACGCGCCGCTGGTCGCGCACCTCGCGCTTGCGGGCCTTGGCGATTTCCGTCTTCACCCACTCGCTCTCCATGCTGTGCGGCGACAGGATCAACAGCAGCTTGTCGTGCAGGCGGATGGCTTCGTCGATCTGCTCGTGGAGCTTCCTGCCGCCTTGAACGTCGTGCGGAGCAAACCAGCAGCGCACGCCTTTGTTCTGGAGATCGGCGTAGAGCCGGTCGGCGAAGGGCTGATCTTTGGTGGAGTAGCTGATGAAGCAGGAGTAGAACTGGATGGGGCTTCCGACGAGTGAATTTGCGTAGGTGATGAGTTCGTCGGAGACGCCGCAGCCTCGTAAGAAAGATTGAGGAATGTGTCCCCTGGACATGTAAATGGTGTCTACGCCTATTGTGCACGGCCAGTTATGGTAAGCCGACTCCAAGCCCTTTGTGGATGAAAGGTCATTGGCCCCGAAGACCGTACATCCGATCTGAGCCTCCTCAAGGTTTGAGCCATTGAGGTCCGCCCAGGCAAGGTTTGCCATCCTCAGGTCAGCGCGGAAAAGATTTGATTGATGAAGGCTCGCTGAAAACAAATTCGCGCCAAAGAGAAGTGCCTCGCGCAGATTCGTCTCTTGTAGGTGCGTTTCGGTGAGGTTTGCGCGAAATAGGTTCATGCCTTGAAGATCGGCTCCACTAAGATCGGGCGTCGCCATCAATTCTTTGTCCCTCCATCGGTTCCAATCGGCAACTCCTTTCTTGAGGGTGGCGAGATGTTTCGGATTTGCCATGGCTTCAGCTTGCTCGCCGGGGATGACACGTCATGGTGTATCCAGTGCGCATCATTTCGGTTTCGAGTCTTGCGATTTTAGATCGCGGAGGAGGTGGTCGAACGCCTCTTTGTAGGCGTGGCGGTTGGTCCAGTTGCTGAAGTCGGGGATGAAGTACGTGCGAATCTCGCGGGCCGTGTCTACCCCGGGGTCCGGGTCGAAGTTCTCCCAGCCACGCAGTGTCTCGAATGGCACCAGCCGGATGGGGAACAGGACGCGCTGTTTGTCGCGACCCTCGCGCTTGCGGGCCTTTGCAATTTCAGTCATGACCCACTCGCTCCGCATGCTGTGCTCCGAGAGGATCAATAGGAGCTTGTCATGCACTCGGATCGCTTCGTCGATCTGTTCATGAATTTTCCTGCCGCCTTGGATATCGTGCGGAGCAAACCAGCAACGCACGCCCTTGTCCAGCAAATCGGCATAGAGTCGGTCCGCGAAGTCCTGGTCTTTACTGGAGTAGCTGATGAAGCAAGAGTCGTACTCGGTAGCGTTTGCGGCATCGGTAGGGGCTGCTGCGACGGATCTCAGGTACGTGCTGAAATCGTCGGGAGCGCCAGCCCCACGCAGAAATGAAACGCTGGGCTTCGGATCCTGCGATTTCAGGTCACGCAGGAGGCGGTCGACCGATTTTTGAAACGAATCGTGGTTCTTCCACTTGCGGAAGTCGCCGATGTGGCGTGTCCGGCGGATGTCGGCTGCCCAGGCTCGTGGGCAGTCCATCACAGCGTCGTCGAGCCGCACGGGAAACAGCACGGTTGAGCCATGCCGCTGCTCTTTTTCAAACGCCGCTTGTACTTCCCGTTCGACCCACAGGCTGTTGACTGAATGTTCCGAGAGCACTACGAGGAGCTTGTCGTGAAGCCGAATGGCGCTCTCGATAACGTCCTGAAACTTGTCGCCGATTTTCAAATCCTCGCTGTCCTTCTAGCAGCGAACGTGCTGCGCTTGCAATTTGCTGTGCAACTCAGTAGCAAATGGATCATCCCGCCTAGAGTAGCTGATGAAGCAGGAGTAGTAGTCAAAGACGTCCACAGTGAGCGACTTCATGTAGACGATGAAATTCTCGGGGACTCCGGCACCGCGAAGGAAGGCCTCAGGGATTTTCCCCTTAGAACGGTAGACCGTATCAATCCCAACCGTTGAAGGGCCTGAGTGCAGGATTTTTTCTAGGCCCAGGGCACTACTTAAGTCGACGTTACCCATCCGGGTCTGATTCATTTTGCAGTTATTAAGGTCCGCCGCGCCTAGGTGGGCTGAGCTAAAGTCCGCGAATTCCAGGTTTGCCCCGTTGAAATCGTCACCCTCTAGGAAGGCCCCGGTGAAATTCGCGGAGGCGAGATTCGCTTTCCTGAAGTTCGCCCCGCTGAGATCTGCCCGGGTGAAATTCGCTCCTTCTAATGTAGCTCCGCTCAGGTCAAATGGGTAGGTAGCGTCCTCCGCGCTATAGGCCAGGTCCCACCAATCCCTCAAATCAGCTCTTGTAAGATCTGGTTCAATCGCCGGATTTTCCCGCCTCCATCGATTCCATGTCCCGCAGCCACGTCTAAACATCTGGAGGTGTTCTTCGTTTGCCATAAAACTTGCTTCCCGCGGTGTCGATTGTCGAGATTATCTACTGGCCCAAGAGCGTGTCAATTAGCAAACGTCGAATTCCCGCCCTATCGCAAGGACGCGCTAAGGGTGGGAGAACCCGGAACAACGTACATTTCTGGATACGTGGGCGAGGCCATAGCCTCTTGACGTGTATATACGAATCGGCTATCGTGTATATATCAGTGGGAGGGCGCTATGGCAGTAACCATGACATCAATTCGCCTGGACACGGACTTGGCCGACGAGGCCGTGAAGTTGCTCAAGGCGAAATCCCGCACCGATGCGGTTCACATCGCGCTGCGAGAAATCGTTGGGCTGAAGCGCTTCAAGAAGTTGATGAAGAAGAACTCCGGCAAACTCAAGTTTTCCGGACTCGATGAGTGACGTCGTCATCTTCGATACATCTGTGCTGGTGGACGAGGCCCGCACCGGCCGCCATCGCAAGAGAATCGAATCCGTTGAGGGTGTGATCCGCCTGTCATCGGTGGTTCTCGCCGAATTGCTGCGCGGCGTTGTGGGGCCTTCGGAACCCAAGTTTCTCCGCACTTTGGCGAGAAACCACCCAGTCCTGACTCCGACGCGAGAGAATTGGCTCGAGTCTGGGGAGATACTGGCCAAAATCCGTGCCGATCAAGGCTTCGAGCCGCACAAACTGCGTGATCTGCATTTCGACGTTCTCATCGCCCTTACCGCCCGCTCCCACGGCGCCCGTCTCATCACCACTAACCGGAAAGACTTTGAGTTAATCAACCGCTACCGCCAGATCAAGCTTGAGGTGTGGTGAGCTGGTTGGGGCTGTGTCTTAACAGGAGCGAGAGCATGCCCTCAGCGCAGCGGGCGGGACGCCCGCTGGACAGCCGCCGGGACGGCGGCGCTACTTTTTCCGGCTCCGGATAGCTTCTCTCGCTTCTTTATCCGCTGTCCTACGCCTCTCCGTCTCCCGTTTATCCCACAACTGCTTGCCCTTAGCCAGCGCCAGTTCAACCTTTACTTTGCCATTCTTGAAGTACATCCGCACCGGGATCAGGGTCAGTCCCTTCTGCTGTGTCTTGCCGATCAGCTTGCGGATTTCTTCTTTGTGCATCAGCAGCTTGCGGGTGCGCAGGGGAGCGTGGTTGTGGATGTTGCCGTGCTCATAGGGGCCGATGTGGGCGTTGAGCAGCCAGAGTTCGCCGTCCTTGACCAGGCCGTAGGAATCTTTGAGGTTGGCCAGGCCGCCGCGGACCGATTTGGCCTCAGTTCCGGTTAGGACAACCCCGCACTCAAATTTTTCCAGCAAGAAGTAGTTATGCGAAGCGATCCTATTAACGGCGGCGTCTCTTTGTCCGGAGGCGGTAGGCTCCCGGCGTGGGGCTTTCTCTTTGCTGGGCTTGGTTTCGTGTGTGGACTGGCGGGGCATGGTCGGCTTCAACTTCAGCTTCATCTTAGCAGCGATGGGCGGCAGCCGGTTTCGGGCGTCCGACGTCCAAAAGCGGCGTAAGGGAGTCCCGGTCCCCACTAGGACTAAGACTAAAGAGTGTAACTGGCGTGCGTGCAATGAGATGGGGAGCAAAGAAACGCGATGCTATAATCGCTGCAAAGTGCTGGCTGTACACGTCGTGGAATCCCTGAATTCCCACGCGTGACCATGATGACTGCTTGTCCGGCGAACGCTTCCCGGCAAAGATTTATAGACGAGGACCTAACGAAATGAGACGTCTGATGCCTGCGGCGGTTGCGCTGCTGGTTCTGCTTCCCATACTGCCCGCCATTGCCGACAAGGCCAAGACCATTTACGAAAAGGGGCACGACGCCGAGGCGCGGCAGGATTACGAAGCCGCCTACGACCTCTACAAGCAGGCTTACGACCTTAGGCCAAAAGACTTGCGCTACCGCGCGGGCTTCGAGCGCATGCGCTTTAAGGCAGCCGCGACCAAAGTCCATCGCGGACAAGTGCTTCGGGACGACGGCAAGTTGCAGGAAGCCTTGGCGGAATTTCAAAAGGCGCTGCAGATCGATCCCTCCTTATTCATTGCGCAGCAAGAGGTAAAGAAAACGCTGCAGATGATCAACAACATCACGAATCCTCCGCCGCAAGCCGCAGGGCCTCCCAACAATCTTGAACGGAGGATCAGGGAGGCGGGCGGGCCGGTGGAACTTGCCCCGATTTCGGTTGTCCCGATTACGGTAAAACTCACCGAGGATTCCAAGGTTATTTATCAGACGATCGGCCAGTTGGCCGGGATCAACGTGCTGTTCGATCCGGACTATACTTCGCGCCGCATTAAGGTCGAACTGAACGGAGTAACGTTGGAAGACGCGCTGCAGATCACGGCGCTGGAGTCGAAGACATTCTGGCGCCCGGTGACGGGAAATACAATTTTCGTGGCGCAGGATAATCCTGCCAAACGCAAGGAACTGGAACAGAGCGTCCTGAAGACCTTCTACCTGCAAAATCTCTCTCAGCCCACTGAATTGCAGGATGTGGTGAATGCGATCCGCGCCGTGCTGGATGTGCAACGCGTGCAGCAGTTGCTCTCGCAGAATGCGCTGGTGGTGCGAGGCACGCCCGATCAGATCGCTCTGGCGGAAAAACTGGTCGACGACCTGGATAAGGCGCGTCCGGAAGTGATTGTCGATATCGCCGTCATGCAGGTTAGCAAAGACCGCTCGCGTACGCTGGGTTTAAGTCCGCCGACCAGCGCCACCGTCACGTTGCAAGACAATCTCAATACGACGACGACGACAAGCTCCAACGGGACAACCACCACGCCGACTAGCGGTACAACTTCCGGCTCCGGAATCAATCTGAATTCTCTCGCCAACCTTAACGCGACCAATTTCCAGGTAACCATTCCATCGGCCAACCTCTCGGCGGTGATGGGCGACAACGATACCAAGCTGCTGCAGAACCCGCAGATTCGCGCGCTTGACGGACAAAAAGCGACTCTCAAGATTGGCGACCGCGTGCCTGTGGCAACGGGATCTTTTCAGCCCGGCATTGGTGGCGTGGGCATCAATCCTCTGGTCAATACACAGTTTCAATATCTCGACGTAGGCGTGAATATTGACATCACCCCGCATGTTCACGCGGGCAGGGAAGTCACGCTAAAGATTTCGATGGACATCTCGTCCGTAACCGGCCAGTCGAGCATTGGCGGCATCAGCCAGCCCATCATCGGACAGCGCAAGATCGAGCATGAAATCCGCTTGAAAGACGGCGAAGCGAACCTGCTCGGCGGAATCATGGAGGACCAGCAGACGAGGGCTCTGAGCGGCATTCCGGGGCTGGCGCAAATTCCGATCTTGAAATACTTGTTCGGGCAGACCACGCAAGACCACTCGCAGAGTGAAATTGTGTTTGCCATCGTTCCTCATATCATCCGCGGGGCTGACGTGAATGAGATCAACCAGCGCGCGATTGACATCGGAACCGCGAACTCGATCGAACTGCGGCACGTGAGCCATCCTGCGGTCGCTCCGGCAGCGCAAACACCAGCAACTCAATCGCCCACCGCTCCTGCAACTCAGCCTTCAATCCAGGAAATTCCAAAGACGGGCACAACCGCCGGAGCGCAAGGCAGCGCGAACTTCCTGTTTGATCCGGGACAGATCACGGCTGCCAAGGGGGATACGTTTGTCGTGAACTTGTTAATCTCTGGCGCGCAAAACGTATATTCCGTGCCGGTCCAGATGAATTACGATCCCGCGAAGTTGCAGTTGGTTAACGTTTCCAACGGAGGCTTCCTCTCCCAGGATGGGCAAGCCGTGGCTCTGGTGCATCGGGAAGATGAGACGACGGGAACATTACAAATTACGGCGACACGGCCGCCGGGTGCGGGAGGGGTCTCCGGCCAGGGAGCAGTGGTCACGATGACATTTCAAGCCAAGGCCAGCGGACAGACTCCGCTGACCATAACTCGAGGCGGCGCGCGCGATCCCGGCCTGCAGGCAATTACGGTGAACGGCGCGCAGGCATCGGTTACCGTGCAATAGGCCGATGACGCTTCAATCCGAGAATAGAAGATAGAAATAGAAATAGTTAAGAAGATGAAGTTAACCAGATTCCTTCAGGGGCAGGGCAGGAGACCTTATTGCGGTTTTTCGCTCCTCGAACTGATTATCGCGACCACCATTCTGCTGATCCTATCGACCATGGCGGTTCCGATGGCGCGCCTCTCCATCAAGCGGGAGAAGGAACGCCGACTTCGTGCCGATCTATGGGAGATGAGGGACGCCATTGATCGCTACAAACTGGACGCCGACCGCAACGCGTTTCAGACCAAAGTGGACAGCCAAGGCTATCCGCCAGATCTGGAAACGCTGGTCAAGGGCGTAGATGTGCAGGGAAAAAAAATCCGGTATCTGCGCAAGATTCCAATCGATCCCATGACCAATACTACCGAGTGGGGGTTGCGTTCGATGCAGGACGATCCCGATTCCGATTCCTGGGGTGGGCAGAGTGTGTTCGACGTTTACACCAAGTCGCGGGACGAGGCGCTGGACGGCACGAAGTATAAGGACTGGTAAATGACAGGCAGACCCAAAACGCGCCGCAGTACCGGTTTCACGCTGCTGGAGATGATGATCGTGATCAGCATCATTCTGATCCTGATGTCGATTGCGCTGCCCATTTATAGCCAGTCGGTGCTGCGTTCGCGTGAGGCCGTACTGCGCCAGGATTTATTCGAGCTGCGCTCGCTGATCTCCCAGTACACGCTGGATAAGCAGAAAGCCCCGCAGTCTCTGGATGACCTGGTGCAAGCGGGCTACATCAAGACTCTTCCCAAGGATCCGACGACTAACGAGGCGAACTGGGAAGTGGTCCAGGAAGATGTGTTGCTGGCCGTGGATCAGCAGGACCCGGGAATTAGCGACGTACACTCGGCGTCGAACGCGACCGGCACGGACGGCACGGCCTACTCCACCTGGTGAATCCGCAGCTGCACCCTTCGTGTCCAGCCAACGCGCGACGTTGAATACTGCCACTCTCAACCAGTAACATCTATCCATGCCCGTCGAAACGGAACTCACCCAGGCCCCGGCAAGTATTCGCGCGCCGCGAGGCAACTCGATTACCTGCAAAGGCTGGCAGCAGGAAGCGGCCATGCGCATGTTGATGAACAACCTTGACCCTGACGTTGCCGAGCGTCCGGAGGATCTGGTCGTATACGGCGGAACCGGCCGGGCAGCGCGGAGTTGGGAGGCATACCACGCCATCGTCGCGAGTCTGAAGGAACTCGAGAACGATGAGACTTTGTTGGTGCAGTCAGGGAAGCCCGTGGGAGTGTTCAAGACGCACGATCATGCGCCGCGCGTGCTGATTGCGAATTCCAATCTCGTCGGCCACTGGTCGAACTGGGAGAAGTTCAACGAACTGGAGCGCGCCGGGCTGATGATGTACGGCCAGATGACGGCGGGCTCGTGGATTTACATCGGCTCGCAGGGCATTGTGCAGGGGACGTTTGAAACGTTCTCGGCGGCAGGCGAGAAACACTTCGGCGGAGATCTTTCGGGAAAGCTGATCGTCTCCGGCGGCATGGGCGGCATGGGCGGAGCGCAGCCCTTGGCCGCGACCATGACCGGCGCAGCATTTCTGGGGATTGACGTCGATCCGGAGCGCATCAAGAAGCGGCTGAAGACCGGTTATTGCGATTTCATGGTCACTACGCTCGATGAGGCGCTTCGCATTTTGAAGAATGCGGTGCGCAAGAAAGAAAATGTGTCGGTCGGATTGGTGGGGAATTGCGCGGATATTATTCCTCAGTTGGCGGAGCGCGGCGTGGTGCCTGACATTCTCACGGACCAGACGTCGGCGCACGATCCGCTAAATGGATACGTGCCGAACGGGATGACTCTTGCTGAGGCTGTTGAGTTACGGAAAAACGATCCCAGGGCGTATCAGGAAAAATCGCTCGACGCCATCGCGGCGCATGTGGAAGGCATGCTACGCCTGCAGAAGATGGGCTCGGTGACCTTCGACTACGGCAACAACATCCGTACGTTTGCGTTCCAGCGCGGCGTGAAGAATGCATACGACTTTCCTGGTTTTGTGCCTGAGTATATTCGTCCGCTATTTTGCGAGGGGCGGGGGCCGTTTCGGTGGGTCGCGCTGTCGGGCGAAGCGTCCGACATTCACGTCACCGATGATCTCGTCCTGGAATTGTTCCCCGAGAACCGCATCTTGCGCCGCTGGATCGATCTCGCCCGCAAGCGCATTAAGTTCCAAGGACTGCCCGCCCGCATCTGCTGGCTCGGTTACGGCGAGCGCGCGGAATTCGGCTTGGCGATGAACGACCTGGTAAAGAAGGGGAAGATCAAAGCTCCAATCGTGATCGGCCGCGACCACCTCGACTGCGGCTCGGTAGCGTCTCCGTTCCGCGAGACCGAGAGCATGAAGGACGGCTCCGACGCCGTTGCCGACTGGCCTCTGCTGAATGCTCTGCTGAACACCGCCGCAGGCGCGTCGTGGGTGTCGATCCACAACGGCGGAGGCGTAGGCATCGGCTACTCGCTTCATGCAGGCCAAGTCACGGTCGCTGACGGCACCGACGAAATGGCCAAGCGCATCGAGCGCGTGCTGACGACGGATCCGGGCATGGGCGTGATTCGCCACGTAGATGCGGGGTATGACGAGGCGAAGGAATTCGCGAAGAAGACGGGCGTGAAGGTGCCAATGGCCGAAAAATGAACACCCACCACGGAGACACGGAGGCACGGAGTTCTTCTTGCCTTTTGTCGGAATCTTTGACCGAGACCATCATTGGTGCTGCTATCGAGGTTCACCGCCGTGTCGGGCCGGGACTCCTCGAAATCAGTTTACGAGGAGTGCATCTGCGAAAAGCTTGGAATCATGTGCCGGGTTCTATGATCCCCAAAAACCTCTGTGCCTCTGTGTCTCCGTGGTGGGTGTTCTGCGTGCGGAGGCTGAGTGCATAAGGAATCGGCTCTGCTACTAGCCAATATCGGCCAACTGCTGACGGTTCGGTCTGCTTCCACCAAGCCCGGTCCGCGCCGCGGTTCTGACCTCAAACAACTGGGCATCATCGAAAACGGCGCCGTGCTCTGCCTCGGCGGCAAGATCGTCTCCGTCGGCACGACCAAAGACGCGCTCCACGATCCCTGGCTGAAGAAAAATCGCAAGCTGGTCCCCGAGATCGACTGCGCCGGCAAAGTCGTCCTCCCCGGATTCGTCGACTCACATACCCATCCTGTTTTTGTCGGCCCGCGGCTGGTGGATTTTGAGAAGCGCATTGAGGGAGCTTTATACGAAGAGATCGCCGCAGCCGGCGGCGGCATCCAGTCGAGCCTTGCGGGCGTCCGCACAGCAGGGAAGCGGGTTCTGGCGGAGAAGGTTCTTACATCGCTGCGTAACATGGCGGCTCACGGCACAACGACGGTTGAGGCCAAGTCAGGCTACGGACTGACGGTCGAATCGGAACTGAAGTCGCTGGAGGCGATCCGCGAGGCCGCTCAACAATGGCCTGGGACGGTCGTATCCACCCTGCTAGGCGCGCACGTCGTCCCAAAAGAATTTCAAGGGCGCTCACAAAACTACGTCGAGGCCGTCTGTAAAGAGATGGTTCCGCAAGCCGCGAAGCGGAAGCTCGCCCAATTCGTCGACGTTTTTTGCGATCAGGGAGCGTTTACGGCAGCAGAGACCGAGCAGATCTTCGAGGCCGCCAAGCAGCACGGACTCAGTGTGAGGGCGCACATGGGTCAGCTTATGGAGACAGCCTTAAGACCATTTTTGCGATTCAACCCGGCGTCGTTCGATCACATGGATCATGTGAGCGACGACGACATCGCGGAACTGGCCAAACAAGACACAGTGACCACTCTGGTGCCGGGAGCAAACTATTTTCTGGGATTGAAGGATTATCCGAAGGCGCGCAAGCTGATCGATGCAGGTGCGCCGGTAGCGCTGGCCACGGACTATAATCCCGGCACATCGCCGACGCTAAGCATGCCGATGACGATGTCGCTGGCCTGCACGCACATGAAGATGTCACCGGCTGAAGCCATTGCGGCGGCCACGATCAATGGAGCGTGGGCGCTGCGGGTAGCGAATCGCAAAGGCTCCATCGAACCGGGGAAAGATGCGGATCTGGCAATATTTTCGGTCGAAGACTACCGCGAGATTCCCTACTGGTTCGGGGCCAACCGATGCTCGATGACGTTGATGAACGGAGTGATTGCACATCCGCAGTGAACTTTTGCGGCGAACCATCCGTATACGGAGATAGCAATACCTGCGTCTTGTGATGCGGTCTATGCCAGCCTCTCCGTGAACTGGCGCCGTTGAATAAATAATTCAAACGAATAAATTCCCGAGGGACCTATGAAGCGAATACTTTCGGTATTGATGTTTGTGGCGGTGACACTTTCCCTGGCGACGGCCCAACGGCTGCCCGAAGTGGCGACCCCGGAGAACTATAAACTCACCTTCACGCCGGATCTTGAAAAGGCAAAGTTCGCGGGCGATGAAACCATTTCCATCCGCGTGTTGAAGCCGACTTCGGAGATCAGTCTGAATGCGGTCGACATCGACTTTCACGATGTGACGATCACCAGCGGAGGAAGCGCGCAGAAGGCAAAGGTCACGGCCGCTAAAGACAAGGAGATGGTGGTTCTCGGGGTTGAGACTCCGCTGGCTGCCGGGGCGGCAACCGTGCACATTTCCTACACCGGTATTCTCAACGACGAAATGCGCGGGCTTTACCTCGGGAAGGACGATCAGGGACGCAAGTATGCCGCCTCGCAGTTCGAAGCTACGGACGCACGTCGCGCATTTCCATCGTTTGACGAGCCCGCCTTTAAAGCCACGTTCGACATCACGGCGGTTGCCGACAAAGGGCAGGTTGCAATCTCGAACCAGAAGATCGCCTCCGACACGCCTGGTCCTGGCGAGAAGCATATGGTGCGCTTCGCCACTACAGCCAAGATGTCCTCTTATCTGGCGGCGCTGGTGGTGGGCAACTTCGAATACATCGAGGGCGAAGCCGATGGCATCCCGATCCGCGTCTACAGCACTCCTGGCAAGAAGGACATGGGGAAGTTCGCTTTGGAGTCGGCGGAGCACGTTCTCAGCTATTACGACAAATATTTCAATGTTAAGTATCCCTACGGAAAACTCGACCTGGTTGGTCTGCCGGATTTTTCCGCGGGCGCTATGGAGAATACCGGCTGCATCACCTTCCGTGAAGTCATTCTGTTGATCGACGAGAAGCAGGGGTCGGTCGACTTGAAGAAGACCATTGCCTCCGTGATTGCCCACGAGATGGCTCACCAATGGTTTGGCGATCTGGTCACTATGAAATGGTGGGATGACATCTGGCTCAATGAAGGTTTCGCCACGTGGATGTCGAGCAAGCCGATCCAGGCGTGGAAGCCGGAATGGAATTTCAATCTGGACGACGTCAGCGGGACGGGCGGAACTCTCAACACCGATTCGCTCGCGAACACGCGACCCATCCACCAGGCTGCCAGCACGCCGGCTCAGATTCAGGAATTGTTCGATGGAATCGCCTACGGCAAGGCCGCGGCCGTCTTAAGAATGCTGGAATCCTACCTCGGCGAAGAAACATTCCGCGCCGGCGTGAATGCCTATATTCAGCAACATGAGTATGCAAATGCGACCGCTGACGACTTCTGGGGCGCGCAGGCCAAAACTTCCAAGAAGCCCGTCGACCAGATCATGCCCACCTTTGTGAAGCAGGCAGGCGTGCCCATCATCGATCTCAAATCGCAGTGCTCCGGGAACTCCACGACCGTCAACGTGGATCAACGCCGATATTTCTACGATCGTGAAAAGCTTCAGGCGTCAAACGATGAACTCTGGCAAGTTCCACTCTGCATGAAGGGGTCCGGCAGCAACGGAGCAGCACAGTGTGAACTGCTCACGAAAAAGCAGGCGACATTTACGCTTCCTGGTTGTTCGTCATGGGTTCTGGCGAACGCAGGGGCCACAAGCTATTACCGCGTCAGCTATCAGCCCGATGCAGTGCGTGCCCTCGCGGCCGACGCCGAAAGCAAGCTTTCTCCCGCGGAACGGATTGCCTTGCAGGAGGATATCTGGGCGTCCGTGAGGGTAGGACGCGAACCCGTTGGCGATTATCTGGCGCTGGCTCAAGGTCTCGGAAGCGACCGCAATCGCGCCGTCCTCGAAGATGTTCTCGGGCAACTCAACTACATCAGCCAATACCTTGTGACCGATAACGACCGCGAGTCTTATCGGATCTGGTTACGCCAGTATCTGACGCCGATCCTCAAGGATGTGGGCTGGGAACCGAAATCGGGCGAGAGCGACGAACAGAAAACGCTGCGGGCTCGCGTGTTTAACGCGCTCGGCTACGACGCGCGTGATCCCCTTGCACTAGCCGAGGCCCGCAAGATTGCGGACAAAGCTCTCGATAATCCCGCGTCCGTCGATCGAGAGCTCGCGGGCAGTGCGTTTGGGCTTGCAGCCTTGAACGGTGATCAGGCTTTCTACGACAAACTGCTGGGGGCAACGAAAAACGCCAAGTCGCCCGAGGAATACTACATGGCGCTATTCACGCTGCCACAGTTTAGCGACGCGAAACTGCTGCAACGGACTCTGGACTACGCCATTTCTCCGGACGTTCGTTCGCAGGATGCGCTGGGATTAATCAGCAACGTGATGCAAAACCCTGCCGGAGAGAAGCTGGCCTGGGACTTTGTGCAAGCCCACTGGGACGCCGTACAAAAAGCCGGAGGGCCTTTCGCAAGTGCCCAGATCGTTAACGCCACCAGTTCGTTTTGTGACGCCGGTATGCGCGATCAGGTTGCGCAGTTCTACGCAGCGCACAAGATCGAGGCGGCGGAACGGACCTACCGGCAATCCATCGAGCGCATCAACAACTGCGTGGATCTGAAATCGCAGCAAGAACCCCAGCTCGCGTCGTGGCTGGGACAGCACAGCTCGTCGGTCGGCGGACAATAGCTTGCGCCATGGTCGCTGCTGGAGTTCGTGATCGGGTAGAAGGCCGGCATCTGTCGGCCTTCTACATTCGATGGAATTAAAGTTATTCCTCTGGAGCCGCCTTTTCTGCAATCCGATTCTCGATCTGAGAGTGGGCGAAACGTTTGCTATAATCAAAAACGTTCCGCACGCGTTCGGCGTAGAAGCTGTTTCTCGGTTGGCAATCCCGCGACAATCGGCGTGAAGCGAACGATCCTCGTAGCCCGTGGCACATGAGCGGGTTTCGAAGTGTGGCCAGGTAGCTCAGGTGGTAGAGCGCAGCCCTGAAAAGGCTGGCGTCGGCGGTTCAACTCCGTCCCTGGCCACCATCATTCCAAGGTCCGACCCGGAGACATGGGTTACAAAATGTACCGGCTACATGGGTGACAACCTGGGGCCGAACGGGTTGTCGAGTGGTTCCAACACACGCGTATCCAGATCAAAGTATCCCAGATCATAATCCATAAAGCTGACCAGCCAGATGTCGTCGTGGACTTCCTTGATGCCGACGGCTTGGCCGGCGAAGACTGTGCTGAAGTTAATCTTTTTGTCCCCCAGACAGATGCGTCCGCAGTTGGTGACTACGATGACCTTGTCGTGGAAGGGATAGCCGATGTCCGGCAACCCGGTGTAGGGACGAGGGGAAGGCTGGTAGACCTCGGCCGGGCACTTCATCTGCAGAGCTTCGTGCGGCCGCTCGCGATCACGAATGACATGCCCGGATAGCCAGAGCATAGCCGAGGCCAGGCCAGTGTCAAGGCCGCGCTTCGCGCGCCGCTTTCGCGGTCGAAGAGCCTTGACACTGGCCTTTGCGCCTCGGCTTATTATTCTGCTATTCGGGGGATGTCAGATTTCTAGTTCTACGAAACGGTGCCACAACAATTGTCAAATACCAGAGGCGAGGAACGGTCTTTTTCGACTACTGGACCAGGCAGTCGCTTCCCGAACGCAAAGGCACGCTAACGTGGACTGTAGTGGCTTTCTCGGGTCACGAATCGACCGAAAATGTTCCGTTCACTAGTCTCACGCGCTGCGAGATCCGATTCCACTTCGTGATTAGCTTGCAACGGAGATCGGGCGTATTCAGTTGAGATGCAGGAGATTTACGCATCCTCCGCTTCGCCAGAGTCGCCCCGTTCGATTCCACTACTGACAAAATAGTTACCGCCGAGAACCCTTGCCACACCAGTTAGGAGTTCTCTCCCAGCATCTTTTTTCAGGACGTACCCGTATGCCCCAGTGCTCAAAGCCGCGGCTACGATCTCTTTGTCGCTATTTTGAGTTACGAAGACTATTCTTGCACCCGGAGCAACTTGGCGTATGCGATTCGCAGCTTCTATTCCATTTAGGTTGGGAAGGCCGATGTCCAGCAGGATCAAGTCTGGTTGCAATTCTTGTGCCCTCTGAACCGCTTCGAGGCCGTCCGAGACTTCGCGGATGATCTGTAGTTCTGGCTGTTTCTGAAGTATCGACGCGACAACCCGCCGAAACGCTTCAAAATCGTCAACCACAAGAACCCTGAGTGATGATCTAGCCATGCCGTTTCCATCTAATCTGAACCCCGAAGGCAGCGAAGGGTTGCTGAATCCAAACATAGAGGATCGCATAACGGAAATAGTTCGTTCGTTGCCGCTAAAGTATTGTTATGTGGTTCTTAAAAGCACACTTGCAGGGACATAAGCGTGACCAGGCTTTCCACTCCGTTACTTAGGCGACCCTCTCAACAAAACGAGCAAAACAGAAGAGCGCCGTAAGGCTCGTGTGAGTCATGGTACGTTCTCTGAGCCGGAAGCCTATTTAATCGCTCTTGTTCCCAGCGTCGACAGACGAGTGGCCGAGACGGTTTGTTGACCAAACCAATGTGCCGGAGCCCTGAGCAAGATGCAACAAAACTGTTCCTGAATCTTAGCTAACCAGCTAACACACTGCAGGAAAGGCAGTTATTCAGATTTCTAACCTGCCATGTTAAAATTGGTATTCTGCGCGGGTGCTCACTTGCAGAAGAACGGATCAGCAGGTCGGTTTGTTCGATTTGGATCCTTCGAGGCTGATCTCCAGGAAGGATCCCTCACCAAGATGGGGAGCCGGATTCGTCTCCAAGAACAGCCGTTTCGGATTCTTGTGCTGTTGCTGGAGCGTTCCGGTCAACTCGTCACGAGGGAGGAAATCCGTCAGAAACTGTGGTCACCCGATACGTTTGTGGGGTTCGACGACGCGTTGAACACCGCAGTGCGGAAGCTGCGCGAGGCCCTGAACGATTCGGCCGACAATCCCAGGTTTCTGGAGACTGTTCCCCGCCGGGGCTACCGTTTTGTAGCTCCGGTAGCTTGGCCGGCCGAACCGCAAGGCGTGGCCCCAACCAAATCCCGCGTCCGTCGACACCCGTATCTTTGGGTCGCCGCCGCTCTGATCTTGACAGGCACGGCTGTTGAAGGATACTGGCATCTCCGCCGTCCAAGGGAACTGGGCGAATCCTTCACTGCTGTGCAGAAGTTTGATGGTCGGCTCGAACAGGCCCCGAAGAAGGCCACGTCCGCAGTTCAATCTCCGTTGGCGTCGTTGAAAGCTCGGATGCCTGCGAGGCCCAAGATCCAGCGGGTGCAGGTAGGGACGAACGAAGTCGATTACATCGGAGAAGATGTTACGGTGCGCTATTTCACGCGCCCACCTGCGCCGCAGCGGAAGCCGGCCGCCGATGGTCGGGCCTTTTATCGCGAGGTATATATCGGAGATGACGTCACAGTGCGCTATTTCACACCCACACCAGCAAAGAGGCCAGACAGTCGGTGAAGTCCTGACTTATCATTAGCTCTAAAACCGGTTCCGTGGCGGAGAGTGTAGGAATTTTTCCCGTGCCCACTGGCTCTCCCCGTCAACCGAGCACGGAGTTATACACGTGAGGGAAAAATTATCAACCTCCTCCCGCCCCCCACGTGCCGGGTTGGGCCCCCCTGCCTTACCCCGCAGAGTCCGTCGACCAACAGCACAGTTCAAGAGCCTAGCTGCCTTCGCATCGGGCGAGTGAAGACTCGCGGTTCCATGGCCAGTTGCGTCCCGTTGGCGGCGGCAACCTACCCGTAACAATTGACAGTTCCTCTCTCTCATTCTTCAGTATTACGCTTCTCGCGATGATCATGCACCCGTTGCGTCTTGTGTTTGGGAGACAGTACGTTTCCGTCTCTTCCAGCGAGGAGGAGGCGATGCATCAGTGCATGTGACTACCCATATTGCTCGCGAAGGTTCATCGAAAGGAGCGGCACAATGACTCCCACCACCCACAGAACTGCCCGTGCGCTTGCTTGTATGGCAGCGTGCATATTCCTAGCGATTCCATCCGCAAGTGCCTCCGTTTCCGCAGAGTCCTCCTCCGCCGGTCGAGGATTCGGTTTCATTTATGACCCCGCCCGCGAGGTTACTCTCGTCGGGACTGTCCAGGAGTTCGTCACCAAACACAGCGCGGGCAGTCCGATGGGGCTGCACGTACTGATCTCCACTTCCGGCAAAACCGTCGACGCCCATATTGGCCCCGTGCTCTCCAAACAGCTTCAGCAGACTCTGCATGTTGGCGAGTTAGTCCAGGTTGTTGGCGTTCACCAGAAGATCCACGGTAAAGACGTTCTGCTCGCCCGGCAGTTGGTCTATGGCGGCCGCCAAGTCATGGTCCGCAACGAGCGCGGGTTCCTCGTCCGCCCGGCTTCCCACCCTGAGGTTCACTACGGCCCGGCAAACGGAGGTGTGCGATGAAAATGCGCCTATTCTTCTTGCTAATCGCTGCAGCGGCCTTGGCCTTTTTTACTGCCTGCGGCAGTTCGTCCCACCCCGTTTCCGTGACCTTTATGTCACCCGCTACTTCGGTCAGCGCGGCTGGCACCGCCAACTTCACCGTCACCGTCGCAAACGGCACTCAAGGTGTCACCTGGAAGGTGTCTTGTAGCACGTCGAGCAACCCGACCCCCCAGTGTGGAACCTTAGTGAACCCAGCGGCTCTTACGGTGACCTATCAGGCCCCGGTTAGTGCTTTGACAGGCAACGTCACCCTCACTGCAACCTCGGTCGACGATACCACCAAGACTGCCACTGCCAGTTTCACTGTTAGTGCCCCATCCGCGATCGCATTGCCAGACGGCAACTATGTCTTCCAGTTGTCTGGTCAAGACGGAAACGGTACCTTCAACGTCGCTGGAGTGTTTACGCTTGCAGCTGGCGCAATTACTGGCGGGGAACAGGATTTCACTGACTCGCTCTTCGTCCTCGTGGACGACCCCATTACTAGCGCTAGCGCCATTACCGCTACGGCTGACGGCAACCTGCAGATTGTCCTCGATACTGGCGACTCCAAGATCGGGGTGGGCGGCAACGGTCGTGAGACCCTTAATCTCGCAGTAACCGCTATCAGCAGTGGGACGATTCCAACTGGCGGCTTGGTGAACTGGTTCGATGCCTTCGCCACAGGCAGCGGACAACTCAGCCTCCAGGATGCATCATCGGCGAAATCCGCTCCGGGCGGCGGGTATGCCTTCGTCACCACTGGCGGTGCTATTAATGGCTGCGCGTTCGCGATCGGAGGCATTATCAACGTCACAAGTCCAGGCATCATCTCGGTCGCCGGCAGCGTCTTCGATACAAATTTCTGCGGCACAGTTAGCCAGGATCTAACGACTCTCCCGGGCAGTACCGTCACTGGCCCCGATTCGCTCGGGCGTGTCCTTGTCAACTTCAACCCGGCATCCCTCACTGTCAATTACGCCGGCTACATTGTTGATTCGAGCAGGGTCTTTCTGGTTGAAACTGCCGACGAACTGGGCGGCGATACCGGCGGAACTGCTTTCGCCCAGGGCAGCAAGACTGGAGGCTTTGCCACCGCGTCTCTAAGTGGTCAAAGCTACGTAGTCACTGGCCAAGGTAGCGACGCTAATGGATCACTCATCTTCACCGCCGCCCTCACTTTTAACTCCGACGGATCAACGTCGGGCACCGCTGACTTCAACGACATCGTCAACCAGTTCTCCGGCACGGCGGCCTCTCCCAGCTCCAGTTATACGGTCGATGCAACCGGCCGCGTCACTGTCACAGGATTGCTCGTAAAGGATACGGTCACCTCCAACCTCTATGGACCAGTAACTCTTCAGCTCTATCTTGACGGAACCGGTAATGCCGTTTCCGCCTCGATGGACAACAACGACTCGTTCGCTGGTCCTGCGTTCCAGCAAACCACTGGCGCGACTCCAGCCGGTAACTATGCCGTGAACGGGTTCGGAGTCTCGGCCACGACAGCTGACGCCTGGAGCGCCGTCGGCCAAGTTTCCGCTAACGTAAGCGGTTTCACCGACTTCAACTACTTCAACGCCACAACCCCAACAAGCGCGAATGTCGCAATATCGGGAACGGCCAGCGGTGGCTCTGCAACCATCACCGGCCTCGGCGCCGACAGTATCGCTGTCGGCACACCTACCTCCAACACGTTCAACCTCTACGTCATTGACTCCAACCGCGCGTTCGGTATTGAGACCGACAACGTGCAATTGGGGCTGTTTTACACCTTGTTGCAAAACTGACCAAACCGAGCAGGGACGGGTGTCCGTCCCTGCACTCGCATAACCTGTTCCTGAAACTTTCGGGCAAAACAATCGGCCCAGGCGCACGAAGAGTGCGCCTTTTTTGTTCCGTGGAAGAAGGCTCACCCGACAACGGCACACCGAGTCGGCCATTGCTCTGTCATGGATGCGCCCACGCTCGCCAGCCATCATCACCGCGTGTGCCGGTCCCGACAAGCCGTGCCGACTCTGTTATTACCCCGCCTGGCCCGGTGCGCATGGCGGCCATTTCGCATTCCGAAAATGCAGTTAAGGTACGAGAGGAATGATCGAGACCAGCTGTAAATTGACGAGAAGAGTAAGGCGATTATCCACCTGAAAGAACTTCGCTGCGCGTTTTGCGCCCAGAGCTTTGACGAATTTCGGCCAGTACTGTTGGCGCAGATTCACTACCTTGACCTCAATGTTGAGCAATCTTTGAGTCATGTTGTCTGCTTTTGCGTCGTCGAGGGTATCGTAGTGTAGAGCATAGTCCTTGATCAATTGCACGCGTTCGTCGCCGATCGCGCTCTGGTCGCGCGAATAGTCCCGGTAAACCGGCCAGAAGGCAGCCGATTCCGAGTCGGTAAATTGCATGTTGTGGGCGATAAGCTGGTTTTTTTGTGCCTGCACATCCGAGCGCAGCAATTGGATGTCGGCGTCGGTTATGGGCTTTGCTGAGACCTCCACGGTCTGAGACAAAGCTGAAGGGATTAGCAAGGCGCACAAAGCGCAAAATATCATTAACACTTTCACGAGATAACTCCTGTCTGGCTGTACTTAGTGCCTAAAGGTTCGTGCTCGAAAGCCAAAGTCGCGCGAAGTCCCTTAAAAGGGGCATCATTAGCCACCTGCGACGCCTTTGTTGCTTCTCCGCGAGAGTGGCGATGTTTGGATTGTGCCAACGCACAAAATGATTACTGCTAACGACAAGCAATGCCACTGTAAGAAATACCAGTAGGACACACGCGGCGGAACCCTGCGAGGAAGGCAAGTTTTATCCGGCGCCTCGGCTCTCGCGTGGAACGAAACACTCGCCTATTGCTGCTGGTTGAGATGCACCACTTTTGTGGAATTGACAACCTTCCTGACAAGGACGATCATCACACCACATTAAACGCTCTCCACCGCATGAGAAAGTGCGGTTTGAACGATGAAAGGCGGTGAGGTGTGTCATCCGTGCGGGTTGTTGTGGTCGATGATTACGCCCCTTTTCGGAGTTTCTTTTGTGCGACGCTGAGAAAAAATCCCGAATTACAGATCGTCGCTGAGGTTGCAGACGGGCTGGAAGCGGTTCACAAAGCCGAAGCACTGCAACCGGACTTGATTGTGCTTGACCTCGGGCTTCCTACGTTGAATGGAATCGAAGCCGCCCGACAAATCCGCAAGGTCGCTCCCCAATCCAAGGTCCTTTTTGTCAGCCAGGAATCATCCGCTGACGTCGTGGAAGAAGCTCTCAGCCTGGGATCGGCGGGCTACGTGGTGAAAGCACAAGCCGGAAGGGAATTGTTAGCCGCAGTGGAAGCGGTTCGGCAGGGGAAACGATTCATCAGTCTAGGATTGTCGGGTCTTACTCTCAGTGGCGATGCGGCGGTGCGAGACCCCGACTCTTTGTCTGACGAGGAGGCTGTCCCGCCACAGAGAAAATGGGAGATCCCAAGCAGCCACACCAGCGAGGATCGTCGCAAGCAGGAAGGGTCACGCGTCAACGCGTACATCTTTACCGTTCCATAGGAAGCAGGAGACTAAATCATCCTGTCTAGAGTTACTTAGCCCGCAGCGCGGACGGAATCGTTTGTCCGATCCACCGCGACGTGAGCGTGAATAGTGGCACCCCGTTTGGGCTGCGACTCGATGGACAGGGTTCCATTCACAAGCTTCAATCGCTCTTCCATGCTGATGAGGCCGAGCCCTGGGCTTGCCTTTGCAGCTTCGCGGTCAAAGCCTACGCCGGAATCGCCGACTGTCAGATGCATCTCATCCGAAGTTCCCCACAAGCGCACTTCGAAGTGCCGTACACCACTGTGCTTGACCGCGTTGTGGAGCGCCTCTTGCAGTACTCGGAAGAAGCAAAGAGAAATGTCTGCCGATAAAGGACCAGGTACATCGTGGGCTTTGAAGTCAATCTCAGCTTTCTGCTGCTCGCCAAACTCTCGGCAGAAACCTCTCATGGCCGCGGCAAGACCTAAATATTGCAGTTTTGCCGAATGCAATTCGTGTGATAAGGATTGAGTATCGTTGGCTACCTCCGAAATCTGCTTCTGGAGTTTGCCTATGCGGGCGCGGACTCGCGGCAAAATGAGACGGTCTCCGTGCAGTTGTCCTAGCTCCACCGCCAGCAGGGCGAGGCGTTGACCGATGTCGTCGTGAAGCTCTCTGCCAATCCGGATACGTTCCTGCTCTTGTGCCTCGATCAACTTGCGGCTCACGTTTGAAAGTGCGGCTTCCGCGAGTTTGCGCTCGGTGATGTCGACAAAAGCTACCACTGCGCCTACAGTTTCTTGCCCGCTCCGTTGCGGATGTGACCAGTACTCAGCGGGGAAACTTGTTCCATCCGCCCTCCAAAACACCTCGTCCTGTGCGTGGACTCCTTCCCCATTGTGGATTACCCCGTGAACCCGGCACTCTTCCATGGGAAACAATGACCCGTCCGCGCGAGTGTGATGAATCAGATCGTGCATATTCTTCCCGAGCACATCGTCAACCCGCTCATACCCCAACATGCGGAGGCAGGCGGGGTTACAGAACGTGCAGCGGTGTTCGAGATCAACGCCATAGATGGCTTCGGTAATAGAATCGAGAAGAAGCCGGAGTTTGTCCTCGCTTTCACGCAATGCCTCCTCCACTCGCTTGCGCTCAGTGATGTCCGCGACAACGGCAAGGATGCACGGTTCGCTTCCAATTTGAATCAGCTCCCCCGCGCCCAATCCCACTCTCAACGTGCCGTCCTTGGGGCGGAACTGAACCTCCCAGCCGCGAATGGCGCCTTCCGCCAAAACTCGTTTTGCAAACTCCAGCCTTTGGGTGGGATCTGCCCAGATTTCGATGTCGAACGGAGCGCGCCCAATCACCTCGTCACGGTGCCAGCCACTCATCTGCTCAAAAGTCTCGTTAACATCAAGGTAGCGATGGTCTATCGCGCTGGTCAGCGTGAGGGACATGGGACTCTCTCGAAAGGCTTTGGAAAATTTTTCCTCTGACTTCTTCAGGGCCTCCTCCGCCAGTTTGCGCTCGGTAATGTCAGCTATCATGCCTACAACCCGCAGCATCCCGCCATGTTGGTCGAAGTACGCGCGACTCGTCCTCTCGACCCAAATCACGCTACCGTCGGAACGTATCATCCGATGGCTTATTCGAAGGTGCGGCTCCTCGGGACTCAACTGGGCAATCGCAGCAATCACTCTTGCCCGGTCTTCGGGGGGCAGCAGTGTCAATATCTCCTGAGCAGTCGTGTGTGCCCCCGCATCTACTCCAAGAATCTGCGGGACCCCTTCCGAGCGCACAATCTTGTCGGTGGCAGCATCCCACTCATAGGCGAACATCTTTCCAGCCTGAGCCGCCAAACGAAAGCGTTCTTCGCTCTCGTGAAGTGCTTCGTCCGCCCTCCTGCGCTCCGTTATCTCCTCCACAAAGGCAAAAACCAGCGGGGATGCTCCATCACTTTTCTTCAAGAGGGAGACATTCAGACGTCCCCAAATCCGAGCGCCATCTTTTTTTATGTAGCGTTTTTCCAGAGAGTAGTGGTCAATGACACCTGCGCAAAGCTGTTGAAAAAGTGCCCAATCGTCCTGGGAATCCTCGGGATTAGCGAATTCGGAACAGCTCATGTTGCACAGTTCCTGCTCCGTATACCCCAACATGGAGCAGAGCGCTGGATTGGCAAGCAAGATCTTGCCCTCGAGATTCTCCACTGCGATTCCCAGGGAAGCTTGCTCGAAAATATAGCGGAATAGTTGCTGCGCCGGTGCTGGCAAGGCTTGCGAGGACATAACTACTCCAGAAGATCAGGGCTTCTCAAAGGACACCAGCACGTTGTGGTGAGCGCACTCCCGGTTCAGGTTCTGTCTTAGGAGTATTCGATGGCGGTGATCCCTTACGGTGACCAGGTGGCCAGCACTCATAGAAACCCTGATCTCAACTGCAGAATCTGTCTGGGCAGAACGAAGGTGGGGAACCGAACTGTCACTTCCCCAGTCACGCTCTCAACACGATTGTGTCAAGGACAACATGTAATTAAATCTTATACGCTCGCTCGTCCCCTAGTGCAATAGGGTGTGACCTGAGGCAGCGGGCTACTTTGAATTGTCCTGCGACACTCGCGGTTCAAGATTGAGATACTTAATGAGCACCACTTCGTTGCCGTTCTCGTTGTACACCAGTTCGTCCACAAGTCGCTGGGTGACCAGGACGCCAAACCCCCCCGGGCGCATGCCTTTCGCCTCGCGGTATTCGATGTGGCGTAACGGGTCGTCGGCCGGATTCGCGATAGCGGCATGCGGAATTTCGTCGAGCGTGAAGCCCTCCCCCGGATCGCTAATGCGGCACGACACCATATGGCAGACCCGCAGATAAGAAATCTCAACTTGCTGGGCAGGATCCAGACGACCGCCGTGTTCGATGGCGTTCATTAGCATTTCACGGAACGCCATTCCAACCGCATTTCGTTCCGGATTTGGCAACTCTGCGATTTCGTCGAAAAACTGGAGCACTCGATCGGCCGTTTTCAGGTCGCAGCGGGCGCGGATTTGAATCCATTCCGAGGTTGCCGAGAGCACGTCGATGCCATCATCCCAGCAGGGTTCCTCTATCGCGTGACGAATCATTACAGCGAGAGCGTCCGGCGAGAATGGCTTGGAAAAATAGCTGAATGCGTGCTCGCGCATCGATGCAATTACGTCTGCAGGCGTACTCTCCTCGGCCAAGATGATCAAGCGTGTGTGCGGCCGAGCGAATCGCAGCTTGCGAAGCAGTTCCACGTCCTCTGTGCCCGAGGTCTTCGCGCTGGTCAAGATCAGATCGAAATGCCTCCTGCTGGCCATGGCCAGCGCCTGGGCGTTGTCGGCTACATGCTGCCGAACCCATAGGCCGGGTTCTAGAATTCCGCGCAGCTGTTCTTCGACCTCAGCATCTTCTCCTACCAGAAGCGCTGTACGAACCGGAACCGGGCCGAGTTCGATCTGGCAAAGGGCACTCATGTCAGAACCAGTCAGACCTGATAAAAACCTGCAGTTACAAGACAAGCCTGGGCACGTGTGATGACGTTGAGTCGCGTTTCTATGCGAAACCGATGACCACCTTCCGGCCCCCGCTCAACTTACAACTCTGGCAACTCTATCCAGCGGAACACCAGTGGAGTCGATTATAGACATCAGCTCATTCCAGGACTTAACGAACATCTCCGCACCCTCATCCTGAAATTGATGTGCGAGTTCGTCTATGTCGATGCCAGCACTAGTGAACCGCGATAAGACCTCTTCGCAGTCACCTCCATCGGCCGGCAGAATCGACCCGATTCCCCTGCGATGAGCAAGCGCGTTCAACGTAGCCTCCGGCATCGTGGTGATCGTGAATGGTGCCGCAAGAGCCTCGACGTACAAAATGTCAGACGCCCCTCGGTGCTTGGTTCCAGTGCTGGCCCACAGGAGGCGTTGCGGATGGGCGCCAGCGTTGTAGAGTCGGCGCCAGCGAGCCGATTTGAGCAAATCTCGGGCCGCTTTGTATGTGCGCATGGCAATCGCGATGCCGAGCTTGTCACTTAAGTCTCCCGCAACGCTCGCATTGACGGCGGCGTCCCAGCGACTGACAAAAACCGAAGCCACCGAGCCTACAATGGGTGCAAGCCCGGCTTCGATACGCCGTTCGATCCCTCGAAGGAACGCCTCGGCGGCTGCCAGATAGTGATCGCTCGAAAATAAAAGAGTGGCGTTGACCGGAATTCCATGAAAGATTGCCTCCTCGATAGCGGGCACTCCTTCCTTAGTCCCGGGAATCTTAATCAGGAGGTTTGGTCGCCCAGCGCGGGCCCGTAACTCTCTGGCGGCTGACAAAGTGTTGACGGGGTCGTAGGCAAGCCACGGCGACAGGTCGAGCGAAACCCAACCGTCCACGCCATTTGTGCGGTCATAGATCGGACGAAACATGTCGGCAGCCCGGGTAAGGTCTTCCAACGCCAGTTCGAAAAAGACATCCTCCGCAGGTTTGTCGTGCGAAGACTTCTCGCGGATGGCAGCGCTGTAAGCAGGGATGTTCTTAATGGCATGATTGAAAACAGTGCGATTCACCGTTGCACCTGTCACCGACAGCTCATTGATGTATCTCTGCAGCATGCCGCTGTCGAGCAAATCGCGAGTGATGTTGTCAAGCCAAAGGCTCTGTCCCAAGTTGTAGAGCAGTTGCGTTGCTTTCATAGGTCACCTCCAACACAGTCTTCAAGAAGTTGCGGATGGCGGTTCAGCCGGCAGTCGCGGGCGCATCGCCGTTGCGGTCATATCTCCAAGTCGACGAAAATAGAGCTATGGAACAGCACTTGTTCGGTGGTGCCCCGCAAGTAGGCGTCTATGTTCGGGCCCGTGTGAGACAACGCATTTGGAGTTACCGATGAAAGTACGAAGACTGCTCTTTGTTGCATGTGCATGGCGCCTGCCCCTAGATGAGTCAGATCATGGATTACTTAGTACGGCGATGAAGTAAGGATGGAAAGACCCTAGAAGAAGAGCAACTGTCAAAAACATCAGTGTTGGGGCATATTCATCGCTGGCGCTCATCCCAAGTAGCAGGTGAAGCGCGATGTGAGAGGTTTAACGAACCAATCGACATTGTCTCACTAACTCAACGCTATTTACCTCAAGACATCCGAGAGCAGTTTCATTGCTTACCTAGACTGGTATTTCTGCCAGTGTTCCCATTCGGTTGAGACGAAGATAAATGGCGGAGGGCGCCTAGGTGACGATGAAAACAGTTATCCAGTGTGCAGCATGGACTCTCGTCTGCACCTCTATCTGGTTTCTTCCCCTTCAGGCACAAGATCATCAATCCGAGCCCCCCAGCAGACTTAACAGCAACGTGGCTTTCACCCTGACTGCGCCTCTTGACCCAACCGTGAGGTACACAACCGCCCTGGGTGGACTCACATACGGGGTTGGGTACAATTTCACCAGGCGCCACTCGGTTCTCGCCGAATTCATGTGGAACGGACTTTCGCCCACAAGCGAAGCGCTCGCACCGATTCGGGCAGCCACTCAGAACAATGACCTCCATGGGCACGGCAACCTGGTGGCACTGACTGCGAATTACCGAGCGCAGTTTGAACGAAAGGTCTTCGGAACGTATTTTATTGCTGGGGCAGGCGTCTACTACCGAAATGCGAGCCTGTCTCAGCTCGTAGCAGTAGGTGAGTCTGTCACTTGTACTCCGGCATGGCTATGGTGGGGGTTCACGTGCAACTCCGGAACCGTCACGAGCCATCAGACGCTCGCAGGCACCAGCTCGACAGCTCCAGGAGCGAACGTAGGAATAGGCTTTACCGTCAGAATCCCTGACTCTCAGTATAAGTTTTATATCGAATCTCGGTATCACTATGCAGCAAATAGAGGTGTGGCTACGCACGTGCTGCCAATCTCAGTGGGAGTGCGGTTCTGAGGCTTAAACGCGAGTCCATCTACTCATTGCCTCTCGCCCTCTTGTAAGGCAGCTTTAGACTGATCGAGATTCGTCTTGTTCGCAGGACGCACAAGGGCATGTGCTGGCTCACTGGCCACCTTCTGATCTGAATCCTTCCTTCGTCCGAAGACAGACGGTACATCATCAGCGTGTCCCGCCAATTCACTACTCGTCTCTTCAGGAATGGGAAGGAAATCACGACTGGATTTCTCCCGGGGCAGCGCGGTTGCCATAAAGTTCATCCAGATTGGCAGAGCGGCTTTGGCTCCGGTTTCTTTGTTGCCTAAGGTTTTCTTTTCATCAAATCCCAACCACACACCACACGTTATGGAGGGTGAAAAGCCGATGAACCACGCGTCTGTGAAATCGTTCGTGGTACCCGTCTTGCCCGCTACGGGATATATCAAGCGAGCAGCTGCAACTCCGGTGCCGTGCAATACGACCTCGCGAAGCATTGATGTCATGATGCGTGCGGTGCGCACGCTGATCGCCTCCTGCACGGCGGGATAATTCTGTTCAAGTATGCGGCCGTCGTATTCCGTTACCTTCACAATGTAGTGCGGGATGGCTCGCATACCATCATTCGGGAACGTGCTAAACGCGGACGTGTGTTCCAGCAAAGTCAATTCAGCAGCTCCCAAGGCAATGGGCAGGTATGCCGGTATACGTTCGCTGATACCAAAACGGCGCGTGTACCCAATCACCGTCTTAATGCCTAAGCGTTGTGCCAGCTTCACAGCTGGAATATTTCTGGATTCTGCCAACGCATGTCTCAGGGTAATTTCGCCCTCAAATTTCTCATCGTAATTGTGAGGGCTGTAGGGGCCGGAAGCTGTCATAAACGTAGCCGGAGCGTCCAATACTGTGTCCTCAGGCGTCGCTCCTTGATCAATGGCAGCGGTATAGACGTATGGCTTGAAAGAAGATCCGACTTGGCGCAGTGCTTGCGTTGCGCGGTTGAATTTAGATTGGTTAAAATCACGACCTCCAACCATGGCCCTAACTTCTCCGCTGGCATTGTCAATCGCGAGCAATGCGGCCTGCGCCCCAGAGTCTTCTGCAAAAACAATCCGCGCTTTCAAGTCTGGACCGAGGGACAGGATCTTTACATAGGCGAGGTCCCCCACTGTTAGCAGTTGAGGAAGAGCGCGGCCAGTCCAGGAGACGTCGCTGGCTTCGATGCTCGCCGTGTACTGACCGATTTTTAGCAAGGCCGATGCGGGAGACACCGACGTCACCTCGGCATGAACATAGTTGCCAGGTGCAATGGCCTCACTTGGTTCGAGGCCACCGTAGGGCTCAGCACTTGCGCCGCTCGATTTGCTCAGCAGACGAGCCCGCCATCCATGACGACGTTCGTAATCGGCAAGCCCATCCAGCAGCGCGGCATTCGCGGCCTTCTGCAGGTCCACATTAAGGGTGGTATAAACTCTCAGGCCGGATTCATGAACTGCCTCAGTGCCGTATTTCTTCTCCAAATACTGCCTGATCTCCTCGACAAAATATGGCGCCAGAAGGTTTGGATCGTCGTGTATGTGCAGCCGTATTGGGATCTCCTTGGCTGCATTACCCTCATTTAGACTGATTTTGCCGGCCCCTATCATTGCATCAATGACCAAATTGCGCCTCCGTAAGGCTCGTTCCGGGTGTTTGATTGGAGAGTAGTTGTTTGGGGCCTTGGGTAACGCGGCAAGCATAGCTGCTTCCTCAAGAGTCAGATCCCTCACAGTTTTCCCGAAGTAATACTCGGCGCCAGTGGCGAATCCGTACACGCCGTGGCCCAAGTAAATCTGATTTGCGTAGAGGGTGAAAATCTGAGGTTTTGTGAAGTGGCGCTCAATCTGGACAGCCAACACGATTTCGCGAAATTTGCGCTGAAAAGTTCGCTCTGGCGAAAGAAATAAATTACGCGCCAGTTGCATTGTCAAAGTGGAAGCACCCTGAATGTTTCCGTGGGACCGGAGATTGTGGCAAGCAGCCACCAGCATGCGCCAAATTTCAAATCCAGAATGCTGCTCAAAGTTCTTATCTTCGATTGAGAGAACTGCATCGTAGAGCACTTGTGGATAATCTTCATACTGTGCGATCGTGCGACGTTGCAGTGCGAACGATCCAAATGCTCGGCCCTCATCGTCATAGAGCACCGTGTTTGAAATCGGGCGATAGTGGCCGAGAGTGTTGATTTGTGGCAGATTAGCGGAGTATACCAACGCCAATCCGGTCAAAGCTCCAATGCTGGATGATGCTATCAGCAGGAGAACAAGTACGGCCCACCGGGACCGTGGTCGTTTTGTGGCGCGGCCGCGTAGATTTCGCAGAAGCTTGGTCGTCGATGATTTGCGTTCTGAATGCACCGAAGCGGGCACCGGTCACGACCGGACGCGATTGATGTTAGTTTTGGAGTGTGAACGAATACACTGCTACTAGTAACAGTGGGCCGCCAAAGCTTTGCGGGTCTATGAGTATTGCCGAACCCGGTTGCCCGTGGGTTGAGTTCTAGAAGCCACAAGACGAACGGTTGGCGGCTGCCACTCTCAGAATGGCACCCGGCACTTCGGCCGGGCAGTCGATGCGCCGGTTTGCCGTAATTCGACGAGAGCCTTCTGCCAATTCCAGGAATTCCTGTCAAGGAATTGCTGTCCGTCTTAGTAATTCTGCTAGTAGCAACCTGTTCCGCAAGAGGCTAGAAAGTAGAGTGGCGGGCAATTGTCCTTTGGGAACCCACAGATGATCTGCGGCCCCAAGAATGTCGTACGCCGGCAGGTTGCGATGAGCAAATTGTCCGCCACTACATTGCAACAAAAGCCGCGCCGAGCGTTAGTTCTCGATCTTCTCTTTCTCTGCCGCCTGCTGGACGACTTCTTTGGTGGTGCCGTTTCGATCAACCAGCGTCGCGAAATCCTGCGCCTTGAAAGGGTACTGATGAGCCGACTCCTGCCCGGTGGTACTCAGGGTGATATCCACCCGGCGGTTGTTGGCCAAGACGAGGGTGTCGAGTTTTTTCAGAACCTTCTGCCGCTCTTCATCATTCAGCTCAGGATTCTGCTCTACCATTTGCTTGACTTGATCGGCCGTCAGGTTTTGATCCTCGCCTACCCCCTGGGTCTCAAGGTGATCGGCCGGTACTCCCTGGTTGACCAGGAAGTTCTTGGCAAGCTCGGCGCGCCGATCCGAGAGATCCTTGTTGTAACCGTTCGGCCCGCGCTCATCGGCGTGACCAACGAGCGTCAGGTGGGCATCAGGCTTGCTCTCGAGATACTTCTTGAAAGCGTCGGCGACCGAGGTGAGTGCCACCTGCTGGCTCGGCACCAGGCCTTCTTCCGTCTTGATTGACCTGGGGACATCCGTTTGGAAGTAAATGCTGTTGAAGGCGAGGCCGGTATCCGGCACCTCGATCAAACCAACAATGTGCAGGGTCGCCGTCTTGGTGTCGGAACCGCCGCACACGTTGGACGCGGTGAGTGTGTAGGTGACAGTCTCATCGACGGGGCCGGCGTCGGTCTTCTTGGGAGTTATCGGCAGGGTGCGGCTCCCGTTGGGATCAACTGTGCCGAGTGCGTCGATCGATACCGATGAGGCGTTCGCCGCGGTCCAGTTGAGCGCAGCATTGCCTTCCTCGACTACCTTATCCCCCACGCGCTTGTAGCGAATCTCGGGAGACGCCAACCGGAGATCGGCTTGGACAGCAGTGTTCACGTTTACCGTTGCGCTGGAATTAACCGTGCCACCCGGGCCCACGGCGGTGAGTTGATACGTCGTGGTTTGTTTGGGCTGCACGGACTGGTCGCCAGACGTCGCAACTGCGCCGACCGGAGTAATCTGCACACTGGGCGCATCCGTAGAAGACCACTTGAGCTGCGACGTGTCCCCGCAATTGATTTGTGCGGCGTTTGCAGACAGTTCTGCCGTCGGCTTGGCTACCGCCACGGTCGCACTCGCCGTACCCACGTTGAAGCGTGGTAACGCGCCGAGTTTTTCGCCACGAGACCACGGGACTGTCTTGACTACTCCTTTGGGGAAATGGATGACCACGCGCTGGTTGGCGGGAACCTCAACAGAACCGGTCCAAAGTTCCCCCTCTGATCCCAGTCCCAGAATCGTCATCTGGTAGGTGCCCGGGGGAACCACCAGTTCCTGCTTCCACCCCCATTCGTGGTTGAACTCGTCACCGTGGCCGACGAAGAAATCAGGCGTCTTGCCGTTGAGCAGTATGGCATCTCGGCTGACACTCTCAATGGTGATTGCACCAAAGGGTGGCGACACGGTGGAGGCAATGGCTTCCAGCGCGATTTCCAGATCGGTGGTTTGCCCGCCGGTGATGGTGACGGTCCGGGTCGCGGGCGTATACCCGTAGTTGACCAATTCCACCTTATGATCTCCGGCACTCAGCTTCAGCGAGCGATGGTGGCTGGCTTCGCCGACCGCATGGTCATCTACGAAGACATAGGCTCGCTCTGGAGTGACTCGAAGGGCTAGTTTGCCGTCTTGAGCAAAGCATAGAAGGCTGCTCGCTACCAGCATCGTTGTCGGTATCGCGAAGTGGCAAAATCGACCCTTAATCGGCATAGCTTTCCTCCGTGCGATCTAGAGGTTAAACGTATCCGCTGGAAAACCTTGCTACTACTGGCAAGCTTGACAGGAGCGTGTTGCTCGTCATCTGATCTACGATCCCGAGGCACGGATTACGCTCACCGCACATGCCGATGTTCGTGGTCGGGGTGCAGAGAACCAGGCTCTTAGCGAGCGGCGCGCCAATCGTGTGAAACCCAGTCTCGTTACGCAGGGCGTGTGGGCTTATAACCGCCGTGAGACATCACGCTACTTCCCCCGGGACAGCAGTCAACGCGATTCTTTCCTGGAGATGCGGATGAGGCCAAGCTGCTCTTCCGAAGTACGTGGCAGGGCCGACGCTCGGTGGAGAAGGCAGGGGAAGGTACCCAAGGCCAGCCATCGGCTGGTGAAGCAACGCGCACGGAGCAGCCACAAACAGAGACGGCAGCTGCGCAGGCGAAACGGGCAAACTAACAATTTAGCCGGCCACAGGCTGCCTAAACGGGTCTGCGAAGTTCGGGTACCTCCATCTTTCGCAGACCTGCTTATCATTTGTTTCATCAATTGTGAAGACTCACAGCGGCAGCGTCTGCTAAGGGCCGCTTCTGAAACATTCCCAGAACGCGTGTTTCCCTTTTTGGCAGAAAGAGAGGAGTACATGCACACCGCAGGAGTTCAAGGGAGCGATCTCAAATAGGTAGCTGGCTGCAGTCTAATGATCGCCCGATTAACCGGATACACCCATCTATTCGGACGGTGCGTAGTAACCTCGCTTCGCGTGAGCAGTCAACGCTGGTGATCCCCGAGGAAGTAACATCTTTACTTTAATCTTGTGCCATTTGCCGTCATATTTTGGATCCTTGGGACGATACCCAAGCACATATTGGTTGCGCAACTCGACGCTGATCTGGGTGGCGGCATCTGCCAGGTCTTTAGCATTGTTGACAGTAAACATCCGCCCGCCTGTCTCCTCGGAAATGTCACCCAAAAGGGCAGGGCCCATTTGCTCCTCGAGCGTGCTGAAATACGAATCATATGTGCCGATGGCATATACGAGAGTGTCAGCCTCTCTGACAAGAGACTTCATCTCACGTTCACCATAGCGACTGTGATTGTCGCCTCCGTCGGAAATGATCAGCAGCGCTTTCCTCGCATACTTCGCTTTTCGCATTTGTGAAGTCCCGACATAAATCGCATCGAGCAAGGCGGTGCTCCCTCTCGGAGTTACAGAGAGCAGTTGGTTCTGAAGCTCCTCGCACGAGTCTGTAAAGTCAGTGACAAGCTGAGGGAAATCAGCGAAGGTGACCAGGAAACATTCATCCTGCGGATTGGCAGTTTCCAGGAATTTCATCACCGCGTCGCGAGCCCGTTCAATTTTGCCCTTCATGCTGCCGCTGGTGTCGAGAATTATGCCAAGAGACACTGGGGAATCTTCGCTCGACAAATGCGTGATCTGCTCTTCTTCCTTGCCCTCATAGACCCGAAAGTGTTGCTTGTCCAAACCAGTCACTAATCTGCCGTATGAGTCTGTAACTGTCACTGGAACTAACACTAAATCGACGTTGACCCGCAATGCACTTGCGAAACGGCTAAAGTCAAATCGATTTGGCTTGTCTCCTCCGATAGGCGACTGTGCATTTCGGTCAGTTTGGAATTCCTGAGCGACCCCCTGACCCAAGCCTGACGCAACCACAAATAACAGGCCGAGTACAACTGCGAGGCATCTTTTGTCAGACGCGGACCGGTCAGCTTGCGTCATTGTTGTCACCTAGCAAAAGTCCCATGGAACGGAACTGATTCATTCAACGAACTGTTGACTGGACGAAAGTCTTGTTCGCGCGAATGTGCGCCTCTAACGACATGTTGGGGCGGAAACGGGTGCGAAGGAACTGGCAGATATCACAGACGGTTCAAAGAGACTGACAAACGAAACTGCCCGGCCGGTGAGTGTTTGAGAGCCGAACGCCATATATCGGCGGAAAAGAGCGAACCAACCCGCGCCGTCCGAATCGCGGAACGTGAACGCGAGTCCTTGTGCCTCGAGAGTGGTCTGCGGTCAGTACCCGCAACCAGGGATCGAACCACAAGCGGTGCCGTGAGGTTCAACTGCCAAGCCGTAGTGAGCACAGCTGTTAGTTTTGGCAGTTCTTATGGTCGACGTTCTTGCTTAGCTTGACGAAGGGCAGTCAGCCTGTGATGTCCATCAGAGTGGTACTGCCTGATCGCGATGTCGGCGGCGAATCAGGAGCACAGGGTCGGCTCGAATTCGAACTCAAACGGAGGAGACGCAAAATGAAGTCCCAAACACTAAGTGTTGTTGTCATTATCTTGCTATCGGGCATGGCTGCGTGGGCCCAAGAGTTCCCCAGAGTCGAGGTAGGAGGCAACTATTCCTATGTGCACTACGCCCCCAGCGCACCCTACTCGCAGTCCCACAGCCTGAACGGTGGCGGTGGAGAGCTTAACGTTAACATCAACGAATTCCTCGGCATCAAGATGGATTTGCAAGGGTACAGCAGCAGTACGACAGCATTTAACATTGCTCCGAATCCGACTTTCCCTGGGGGCGCTACAGGCAATGTCCAAGGGAATCTGTTCACTTATCTCTTCGGCCCGCAACTCAAAGTGCGCGCGCATCATCTCCAGCCCTATGGTCATCTGTTGTTTGGCGGAGCGCATACCAACGTATATGGCAATGCCTTTCATACGATTTGCCAGCCCATCGTCGGCGGATGCGCCATCACGAAAGCGCCCACAGCCCAAGCGTTCGCTATGGACTTTGGCGGTGGCGTGGACATCCCGGTGGGCAAGCACTTTGCAATTCGTCCGGCCGAGTTTGATTACCTCCTCACCCGGTACAGCAACCCATTCACTAAGACGAACAACCAGAACAATTTCCGCTATTCCGCTGGAGTTGTTTTTTCGTTCGGAAACACACACTACTAAGGCGCTGCTCCTGACCGAGGGGAAACTGCCTATTGGTTCCCCTCGGTACTTCTCGTGTCTCAAGCTAGACTTTAATGCATGGCCAGATAGCCTTGCTTGTAGTACGCTCGCAAGGGACGCTCATCTGACGATGTGAGCCGTACCTTAACCTTTCGCCACTTGTTCTTGGCTGTGCTGGTGGGACGATAGCCGAGCACATATTCGTTTCGCATTTCACGGCTGATGGCAGCGGCGGCTTCGGGAACTTTTCCGCGCTGGTCGACGGTAATAGTACGCCCCCCGGTCGCATCCGTAATTTCGCCCAGCCATATCCTTCCCAGTTTTTCTTCAATGGTGTTGACGAAAAATGTCTCGAACAATCCGACCGCATAGATCTGTACGTCGGATTCTTGCACCATGCTCTTTATTTCTCGAAGGCTGTATCGGCTTGCGTTATCCCCACCGTCGGAGATGATAACGACGGCTTTCCGCTCATAGCGGGCGGACCGCAATTTCGAGACGGCCAGGTAAACGGCATCCAGCATTGCCGTGGGCCCACCGGGCTCTTCCGCCAGCAACTGCCCTTGGATCTGATCAACGGATTGTGTGGAATCCGCCAATAACCGAGGGCGATCCGAAAATGCGATCGCGAAATACTCGTCGTCAGGGTTTGCATTGTTGAAAAATTCAACAATCGCCTCTCGCTCTGCATCAATCTTGTCGCTCATACTCTTGCTGACGTCTACCAGTATGGCGACAGAAATTGGAACGTCCTCGGTCGAAAAATATCGAATGTCTTGGCGCGTATTGTCTTCATAGAGTGCGAAGTCTTCTCTTTTCAAGGTAGTAACTGTGTGGTTCATAGGATCGCTGACCGTCACTGGCAATAAAACCAGGTCCACGTCGACGTGCAACGGTTTGGCGACTTTCGAGACAGGCGTTCGGTCTGTCGGCACGGCGTCTGCCATTGACGTAACGGCGTTCGAGTCCTTTCGTGGCAGTATTGGATGGTCGTTGTTAGATTGTCCACGCGCGGAGCAGATCAGCAGGAGCATCCCAGCACACAAACCAAAGGAGCGAAAACTGATACTTGGCGTCAGTTCGAGACTAATAGCTTTCATGGTTTTCAGAAGTGAAAGGTTCCCCACAGCGGCATGCTGTGATGAACATCATCTACAGAGGGATGATTCTGTCAAATGGAATCTTCACGGAGCATGGAGGGGAACTGTCCAGGCGCACTCTCGCGGATCGGGAACCCTAGCGAATTCAAAGACTTAACAGGTTATTGCAGATTTTTCATCCCCGAGCTCTCGCCGAATTACCGGCGGCTGCAGTTAGCGATGCCGTCGCCTAGCGTGCAGCTGTGCCAGAGACCGGGCTAACGAGGCGTTTACGGAGGCAACCTCTTCAGAAGAGAGTTTCTCATTCAAGCGAGCTGCGGCACGTTGACGCGCTTCCTCCGCCGCGGGACATTAACCACTCTCATGGGCGCGCTACCTTTTGGAATACTGTCTGTAAACCGAAGAGAGCGGTGGTGCTAAGCTTTGGTAGCCAACCAGTATGGCGTAAAGCGCGCGATCAAAGAATTGATTGACCGCGCGCAGTAGCACCACCCCCCCAAACTCGACCGGATCGTCGAGCAAGCATTCCTGTTGGATGTATTCCCACAAGTACTCACGTGTTATGCAGACGGCCCAAAACAACTGGCTGACTGGAACACCCTGCTGCGACCGCCGGATGCCTAATTCCAAGTAACGGGATTCAATTACTGACTCGGTCTCCGATGCGAGCCACTCCACCAGGTCGAGGTAAACGGTCAGTGAATAGTGCTTGTGTTCCTCTGCCGGCACTCTCAGCAAAAGATCGCGACAACTGCTCGAATTGCGGATCTTCTCGAGCAATCGCTCGGACATTTTATCCGCGCTAGCTCTGAGATGTTGAACTAGTTTGGCGGCACACATGCATTCTCCTGCATTGTTGGCGGTACTCAACGATTCTCCGCCTGAGGGCGAGGCATTACTGCTTGGCCGGTCTGTTCAAGAGATCAACGAGGACAGCGTATTAGCTGCATTGCTGTTTGCATACTGGCAAACTCTACAGTCGGTGATCCCAGTGCGATAGAACGCCGCGACTCGCCATGCGAACACGCGAGATGGAGGTGAAACGCCTAAGTGAGGTCAGGTACTGGCAGAAGTTGCAGTGGCTGAGATATCGAAGCGGTTTTAGTTTGAGATCACAGTTCAGGCTGCGCTAGCTAGCAGCTGAATCATCGCTCGACGTAAGGCAGGAGAAATCCTTGCTGATCCTGTTCGTGATCTGTTCGACCCGTAGCGGTTTTCTGAAGGGTTTGGACGGACGTCTATTCCGGGGAGTCGATGTCGCGGTCGCCACATTCCTCGGCGCTGCGTAGCCACAAGCCCAGCCGCGCAGCGCTTGACATGCTCGAACCAGATTGCGACCGAAGCGGGAGCCAATTCGAGACAGTCAGCAGGTTCGGACCACGGAAAGTTGAAGTTTTGGAACCGAAAATAAACTCTCGTCGATCGCATGACAGCGCTTCCACGCGGAAGCTCCTGCTCTTGTGGGTTGCTCCGGCCGTTTGCGTCTTACTCACTTCCACGGCTAGTGCTCAACAACAAAGGAGCAAATATGAGACAGGCACCGAGACGGCATCGGATTCACAACGGACCGCCAGCCCCTTGAAAGATATGGACGGACAATCCGGGACCGAAGTCATGCATCAGCAAGAAAAGACAACCAGCGGAAAAAGTTCCTGGGTCGTAGCGCCTCTGCCAATTTCCAGCCCAGCCTTGGGCACGGGGATCGTGCCGGTCCTTGGCTATATATTCCCGTTCCGCAAAAGCGATAAGGTATCTCCCGCTTCTGTGATTGGAATGGCTGGTCTGGTAACGAATAACGGAAGTCGCGCCTTCGGAGCCTATTCAGATTTGTTCATGAGAAAGAATACCTTCCGAATCAGCGCGGTCTATGCTCGCGGAAATCTAAATTACGATTTATACGGTATCGGACTGGCCGCGGGAGATGAAGGACGCAAGTTACCTCTACAACAAACAGGCCAGGTCTTCCGTGGTGAAGTGTTGCATCGCGTAGGTTGGGAGTTTTTTATGGGGCTGCGATTCTGGACCGGAAGTTCGGAAATCGCGCTAAGGACAAGCGACACAACTTCGTCGCCACAGCCTCCGCCCGATATCGGACTGCAAACGGAGCTAAGGGCCTTGGGTTTGCGAGTGTTCCGCGATACTTCTCCCAATCGCTTTTATCCGACCAGTGGCATGTTCCTTAATTTCACGTCCGACTTTTTCTCCCAAGATCTGGGCAGTAAATATTCTTTTCAGGCGTACCGGTTTACTTTCAATAAATACGGCAGTCTGAGCAAGAACCAGGTTCTTGCTTACAATTTGTTTGTCTGCGGGACAGGCGGAAAGCCTCCTTTTTACGGCAATTGCATTTACGGAACCAATAATGAATTGCGGGGCTACACGGCGGGCCGCTATCTTGATCGTTACATGTTCGCTACACAATTGGAGTACCGTCTGACGTTGCCCAAACGATTTGGAGTTGTCGGATTTGCGGGTATCGGTGAAGTGCTGCCGGGCGGGAGCCAACTGTTAAGGATCAACGAGGTCCTCCCCGGGGGCGGGGGTGGAGTAAGGTTCCAGCTAAGCAAGCCCTACAACGTCAATCTTCGTGCCGACGTGGCTCGGGGCAAGGACACATGGACATGGAGCATGGGTGTCGGCGAAGCGTTTTAGCTGCTGTTCTACCTTTCCCTTCGGTCAACGGCGCAATGGCGATATTTCGACAAATACCGGGTGAAAATCCATTACCGGTACCGTATCCACCTGATGGGCAAAACGGCGAGCGGGAAATAGACCTAGCTTCTAGAAGTTCTGGCCGAATGTATTGCAAATCATGCCACTTCGAGAACCAGCGCGAGTTTAATGGAGAACTCGCCATTCATTTCCGCGGACTCAAGGGTCTGGACAAGCCCATCGTTTGGCTCTTTCCAAAGCTTCGCGTCTGTTTCAATTGCGGCTTCACAGAATTTGTAGTTCCCGAAACCGAGCTACGACGGCTAGTGGAGGGCGATGCTGCTGGGGGATAGCGCGCCGTCAAGAATGGTCCGATCGATGCCAACTTCAGCGAGACCTTGCTCAGTGTGGCCCCGACCGTCTGAATCTCGTTGCTGAAGGCTTCGAGGCCGTACAGGAATAGCACGATGGCAGAGACGCTCGCGAGGAAGATTCTGAGATGACATCTCTTTCTCTTTTAGGCCTAGGCCAACACCTGGTTCGCTTTAGTAACGCATACCTTGTTCACCTTCATGCGTCTTTATTCCGCGTTTTCCCGTGAATTCGGGAATGAAGGGAACAACCTTGTCAGACGCACCTCCGGCGAGATATACAGTTCGCGATGGGAAGGCGATCTCGGTTCCTGCCTCTCTCACGATATTCATAACACTGAACAATAGCTCTTCCTGGATCGCGAGGAAGTCGTCCCAGTCACGGGCGATCACATAGGCAAAAATGTCCACGTCGAGGGAGAAAGCGCCGACCCTGAGAAAGCGGACGCGCACGGTAGATGAATCAATACTGGAATGCCCGGTAAGCAGTTTGCGGATGCCAGTAATGATGGAGCGGAGTTGCACTGGAGTGGTTTCGTAGCGTAAACCGACGACTGGGTGAAACCAGAATTTGTCGCGCGCCGAGAGAGTTTCGAGGCTCATATTTGCAATCTGTCCGTTGGGCACAGAAACCACGGTACGGTCCAGCGTGCGGATACGGGTTGAGCGGAGGCCAACATCTTCCACTGTGCCTAAGACCTCACCCAGCTTCAAAGTATCTCCCACCCGCACAGCTTGGTCCGTGATGAGAGAAACGCCAGCGATAAGGTTTTCGAGTGTCTTCTGGGCAGCGAGCGCAACCGCAATGCCACCTACGCCGAGCCCGGCTAATGTAGCCGTGGGGTTAATTCCGAAGTGGTGAAGAGTGAAAAGCAAGCCGGTAAGAAGGACGAGGCCGTTCGTCGCTCTACGGACCAGGCGCAACATGGCAGCTGATTCGCCCAGGCTGGGACGACGTGCGACCAGGTAACGCTCTCCCCACCGGTTAAAGAGCACGAGTAGCCAGATGCAGGCCACTATGAGAATGATGAAGGCAGCGGTAGACCAGAATTGTCTTGCCAGAAGCGGCAGGCCGACCCTCGATAGCAGCCAACGGATAGAAAGAGCGAGAAGCAAGAGGCGGATCGGCGGCGGCAAGACTTGGGGGTTCTTGAGGCCGGCATACTGGAAGAAATAGTGCCGGCATGCACCGACACCCAAACCAATCAGGCGGCTCAACAGCCCGAAAAACACGTACAGGAGCAGTACGCCCAATGGCGCTAGCCACTCGAACAGAGGGATACTCGCGAGTCGCTGCTTAACTAGGAATTCCGGCAGAAATTTCTCTACCGGAGGGGCGCTCAATTCGTCAAAAACATCCGGAATCGATTTAAGCGTTTTTCGGGAAAAGAGCCAGACTTTTCCTGCCTTACCGCGATCAACACGTTCGACCAGAATGTCGAGATCGCCTTTCGATGTGCTAATTGTTCCGATTAGATCTTCATCGGGATTGAGCGGGTCCGGCATTGAGCCCTCCGGCTCATCGCTGATTTCATTGAGCCGGGCAGGAAGGCGACGATCCAGGACCACAGCAAGTTCCTGTGCCAGGGTCTGGGCCTCTGCGCCGCGCAAGGGGGTATTCAAATACAGTGCGGCGATTTCGATGTTACCCCTGCGGACGGTACTGAGAAAACCTAGCACTGCCTTCCGCGGTGTGATACGGCTGAGGGTATCCTTCGGCGATTCGGACTGCACTTCCGGGGTTGCGGTCTTGCCCGAACCTAGCTGGGCGCATACCGCTGGAGAAAGCATCACGACCAAAACGGCTACGACGGCACGTCCCACAGCCTTGACGCACTTGTCTGGTGTGCTCATGAGATAGGATTCCGACCGACACACCTATCGTTACAGATTCCGACATCGGTGGGCGCAACGTACCTGCAGAATCTTCTTCGCGGATACAAAATCAGAGAACTGACAGAATTGCCAGTTAGCGTGCCAGTGCGTTCACCTGCAAGCTGCCGACATTGTTTTTGATTTCGCCGTCGAGCACCGGAGGAGTGAGTGCCGCAACAAGAAGAATTTGGCGCTTCAGGAGAAAAACGACCGCCGGCAAGGGCGCACGCTCTCCTGCCTGTTCTGACAGGTGACGGAAAACATAGTCTTCTGATAACAGTCATAGCTGCAACAAGTTGTCCAGCAAACCCCTTTTTATAAACTGCACGAACCGCTGCCAGCCTTCCCGCCACCAACGGCCTGACCCCTTAATAATTCATTTCGGGTTCAGGCCGGCCTACCCAAGGATGGATTCCTGTCGGCATGTCTGTGCACTTGTCAAGGGCGCCGCCAGCCGTGGCCAGCCACCAGCTTGATTTGTCGCGGTCAGAACAATTGTGCACAGCTATCGACTTGCAAAAAGCAAATGCTTGCGGGATTCAGGTTGTTCTACATACTGCACTGGACGCACATAAGGAGAACGCCGATAAGGATGGTCAATACCAATACCGACAATGGGCCAAAACTTGCCGGTGAATCCAGCATGATGAGGTCATCACGGGAGATAAGAGGCGAGACGCCGTGGGGCGGGAGATATTCGCGATAGTCTGTTGGTGAGTCCAAATAATAAATCGCTGACCATATGTAACAGTCGCCAACATAAAAAACGTCCCCACCGATTTCCTTCTTGAGATTGAACATGATAGCTCACCAAGACCGATGTTCGCTGATGTGTCTGTTTTACGAGTCGCAGGAGCAGCTTCCCACTGGTACTGTTGACAGAGACGAGCACTTTTCTAGTTCTGCAAACACTATCTGACACTCTTCGGAGATCGGTCTCCCATGCCTGTCGCTACTGACAGTTACCGTTTATGACTCTGTTTTCTACACTCCAAATCAGCATCGACAAGGCCGTATTCAGCCTGCAGGGGATGAATGTATCGGTGCCATGGACGCGGAATGCCGTCCTCTACTAGGACTTTGAAAATGAGCATCGTGAGCCGGATCGGGCAACTGCTATTCATTTGTGGCTGGCTGCTGGTCGGGATTTGGGTGGCTGCGTACATCCACGGGGAAATAGTGTCCCGGGTGGCACTGAAGCGCTTTGAAAATGTGCGAATGGAAAAGGGCGTCGAAACCGTGGAGGCCTTGTCACAGAAGCCCGGACTCAAGGTTGATTTTGGCCTGTGGTCGAAGAAGCGAATTGCACGGTATGAAGAAAGCTTGACGCAGCGCTTCGATCCACCACTGGCGGTGCTACGCATCTCGAGAGTTCACTTGGCGGTACCGGTGTTTGAAGGAACGGATGATTTGACCCTCAACCGAGGCGTTGGCCACATCGTTGGTACCGGTGGACTTGGGGAGGAAGGGAACGCTGGAATTGCTGGTCACCGAGATGGATTCTTTAGAGCGCTGAAGGACGTCGCTCCTGGAGATGTGATCGTGCTCGCAATGCCAGTGCGCACGGACAGATACACGGTGGATAAGATCGAGATCGTGCGTCCCGACAACGTTTCTGTCCTCCGGCCGCGACCGATGCGGTCGCTAACCTTGGTGACCTGCTATCCGTTCTACCTCATCGGGAGCGCACCGCAACGATTTATCGTCCGGGCGTCTAGCTCAGATTCGGAGAGCGTAAAGGCTCCACAACATTGAGCTGTAGGGCGACTGCACCCATTCATCATGCAGCGCATGAGTCTCAAGGATTTAATTGCATGAATCGACGAGGAGAAAATCGATGAACTCAACAACTGGAACAACACGGGTGTGGGTAGCGCTTCGTGTGGCGGTGATGTGCTTCGCGTTTGCCGTGAGCATGAGCGCACAAGTGAAAACCCATACCACTACGAGTACCGGTCAGGCTGTCCATGAGATCACAGTCGAGCGCGGCGAAGTCGTCTATGTTTCCGGCAATGACTTGATGGTGAAGATGGAAGACGGTTCGCTTCGCGACTTTCACAATGTGCCTGAAAGCGCGCGGGCTACGGTTGACGGCCGGCAGCTTGGAATCCACGATTTGAAAGTGGGAATGAAGCTCGAGAGAACCCTTACAGTAACGGCGACTCCCCAGACAGTCACTACGGTGAAGAGCGTCACCGGAAAGGTGTGGCACATTTCGCCGCCCAACTCCGTAATCCTTACCCTCGAAGACGGCACGAACCAGGAGTTCAAGATCCCCAAAGACCAGAAATTTACGGTTGATGGCCAGCAGACGGACGCGTGGGGTCTGAAGAAGGGAATGAAGGTCTCAGCCACAAAGATCGTGGAGGAGCCAGTGAATGTGGTCGAACATCGGCGGCAGCTAACCGGCTCGATGCCGCCTCCGCCACCGACGCCTCCTGCTAATGAACCAATTTTGATCGCCGCGGCAACCCCAGCCCCAGCACCACTGTCGGCCCCGGCCGCTTCTCCGAGCGAACTGCCGACGACTGGCAGCCTTCTGCCATTGATCGGATTGCTTGGTATTCTCTGTTTGCTGTCCGCTCTGGGCCTGAGGGTAATTCGCCAAAACGGTTGATCCATACCAGGGTTCGCGGCGCCTCGACCTACTCAAAGTCCGGTGATCACGAACCCTATCTTCTTACGGTCGCCGGCGCGCGCATGTATTCGATGAGGTGGTGAGCGATGAGTGGGATCGAAGCCGGAGAGGGGAGCGAAGCGTGACGTCGCAGTCATTGCTGGCGTCAGAATTTGGACGAAGGTCGGATCGAATCCCAAGTCAGTCATGCAGCAATAAGGTGGTGCCGAATCGCATATTGAACCAGTTGGGCATTGCTCTTGGCGTTTAGCACTTCCATGATGCGGTATTTGTGAAAAGCGACGGTGCGCGTTGTGAGGTTCAGCTCACTGGCCACTTCCTTCATGCACTTTCCTTCTGCCAGGAGCTGGAGCACCTCGCGCTGTCGTTCAGTGAGCCGTTCTCCTTCTTCAACCAGTTTCTTATCCTGGCGAAGCAGGAAGTCGACTGTATCCTTGGCGATCATGGGGGACAGATAAGACTTGCCTCGGAGAACCTCGCGCACCGCAATGGCCAGTTCCGAAGCCGCGCAGGTCTTCAGCAAATAGCCAGATGCTCCACGGCGGAATGCCTCAGCCGCCAGATCGGCATCATGGTTCATTGTCAAGTAAACCAACTTCACGCTAGGCAACAGCTCCTTTATTTGCTGACCCGCATCCAAACCGTTCAGCAGAGGCATAGAGACATCAACAATGATGAGATGAGGTCTTAACTCCACGGCGACTCTCACGAGAGAGCGGCCATCGCCGACCGTGGCCACGATCTCGTAGTCAACCTCCAAAAGTTTCTTACACGCCTCAGCTACCAGCGTATGATCGTCGGCGATTACGAGACGTGGAAGATTTCTTCTTACGATCATCGCGACGTACTCCTGAGAAGAAAAAGTTCCGAGCCCCGGGACCGATTGCAGACGTTCGTGATCTACCTTAGCGAAGAACTCCGTCACCGTAATAAACACGATCGCAGGGCACGGCATTTGACTCGGTACAAGTTGACCATCGTTGCACGACACGATAGGCAAATGCGTACTTCAAGCCACCACGCCAAACTACCACATACGTTGATATGTGAACTCTAGCAATTTTACTAGTCGGGCCACCCGCCCAAAGTCGTGTGCGACAACAAGTAGACAGGTAATAGCTCAAATGAAGCTTGCCCGGCGCATGAAGATGGTAACTCCTACCTGAGTCATGTTTCATCAAATGAAGGCGCCGGCAGATCTGCTGACGCAGCCCGGCACTGTTACCTCTCAATTAGATGACTTGGAAGCGTGCTGGCTCGGGTTGCCGCTAACGGTTTGTTGCGCGAGGAAAAAGCTGCTCAGCAACCGTGGACCAAAGAATAACTGCCTCAAACAGTTCTTCCTCAATAATGTGTGGAATAAACATAACCAAGCCCTTACTCCAGTTACATGACCGAACAGACGTATTCATACGGAGATACTGACTACCTGGCATCGCACGATGCGGCAACAGACAAAAGTATCAGTCCTCAAGGGAGTTGCTGCCTGGACAGCGCGTGGCTTTGTGTGAATAATCAGCTACCCGGAATCCTCGGCTGTTACGGGATCGCTGATGTAACCCTCGTTTTCGTCAGCCACTCACGACAGTGATGTGGTCAGAGCCGCGCGGCGCAAGCGAATGCCAGCCGTTGTCACTTTCCCCGTCCCGACGAGTTCTGAATGTCATCACGCCTGCCAGGTAAAGCCGACGGGACTGTTAGCGTTGTCAGTTTTGTTCTTTGGGTTTCTTGCCTAACCTTTCCAACGTTGTCATCGAGAGAGCGATTCGCGGCGCGAGAGCTATCTAAAAATAGCCCGGAAATGTGCGATGTCAGTAGGTGGTGCTGGCGCCGGAGAAAACGGAAAGCGGTTTCTATGAACAAAGAGTTCTGGGTTTGCGGGTTCCTCTTCCTGGCTACAATATTCCTTAACGCTCAGGACATTCACCCCGGGTCTTCCGAGAACGTGGAGAGCGACGGACAGAGTGGATCGGTGCCGTTCGTCGTGCTTTTACGACAGGCTGAAGCGGGCGATACATACTCGCAATACAGAGTGGCTGATGCATACAAAAATGGCACTGGGGTGCCAAAAAACGATGCTGAAGCGGCGAAGTGGTGCCTGCAAGCTGCCCGGAACGGGCTCGCTGAAGCGCAGGATCGCATCGGGTATGTTTACTACTACGGAATTGGAGTGCCTCAGGACTATGGGGAGGCGGCACATTGGTTTAGTAACGCCGCAGAACAAAAACTGCCAGCAGCACAGTTTAACCTCGGTCATATGTATCAATACGGCCATGGTGTGGAACGTGACTACGCTCGCGCGACATACTTATACGACCAAGCCGCGGCTAAAGGCCTGGCAGCAGCTCGAAACGAGTTGGCGATGGCATATCTGCATGGCACGGGCGTTCCGAAAAATGTGACCGAAGCCTTTAACCTTTTACGTCTTGCCGCGGAGCAGGGGCTTCCATCCGCGGAAAATAATCTCGGAATAATGTATCTGGAAGGCGAAGGTACGGTACGGAATTATCCCGAGGCACTGAAGTGGTTCAGCCAGGCTGCAAAGCGCGGAGTCCTTCAGGCATATCTTGCTTTGGGGCAAATGTACGAGCAGGGAAAGGGTGTCCAATGGGATCCGGGAAAGGCGGCAGAATTCTATAGCCAGGCCGCGGAGCATGGCCTAGCAACCGCGCAACTCGCGTTAGCCTACTTGTACAAAACCGGGAAAGGCGTGCAGCAGGACAATTTCGAGGCGGTAAAGTGGTTCAGGCGAGCGGCTGAACAGGGCCACCCAATCGGGCAGAATGGTATCGGTTATATGTACTGGGCTGGTGAAGGCGTCAGCCGTGATTATCGACAAGCGGCCGACTGGTTCCAGAAAGCAGCAGAGCAAAACTATGCGCAGGCGCAGTTCAATCTTGGCATTCTTTGCCAGAATGGTCTGGGTGTTCCGTTGAATTACGCTGAGGCCTATAAGTGGTTCACGTTGGCTGCAAAAAACGGCCATGTCGCGCGCAGTCGTCCCCTGGAGCCACTAAAGCAAATTATGACAAAGGCCCAGTTACGCGACGGACAGGCGAGAGTTTCAGATTGGATATCCGACCACCCCAATTTTACACTTACAACCCGGAAATCTGGGACGACGGAACTCGATAGCTACGCGACCGCCACACAGCCATAGCAAGCCGAATGGAAATCCTACGTCTGCCACAACGAGGGGCATTGAAAGCATTGAGCAGCAATCGCCTTCGGTCAGGTGCGACCTGCTGCTGAGACATCGCCTCTCTGACTAAGAGGTGCCTTCCACCGGTTGCCTTCAACTCACAAAGTGATGTTTGATTGCATAATGAAGCAATTCCGCGTTGGATTTGAGCCCCAGGGTTTCCATCATCTTATATTTGTGAAAAGCTACCGTTCCTGGCTTCAGGTTCAAGATGCCGGCAATCTCTTTCATCGACTTGCCTTCGGCAAGCAGTTGCAAGACCTCGCTCTGGCGAGGGGTAATCCGTTGTTCTTCTGTGTAGGAACCGCCGCTCCTCAGAAGGAAGTCGACCGTCTCCTTGGTAATAGAAGAAGACATGTACGACTCCGATCGCAACGCTCGTCGAATGGCCCTGACCAATTCCTCAGCTGCGGAACTCTTCACAATGTACCCAGAGGCGCCCCGCCGAAAAGCTTCCGCTGCCACCTCCGGTGACATATTCATCGTCAAAAAAACTAGCTTCGTAGCGGGCAAGAGGTGCCTGATCTGGTCCCCTGCGTCAAGTCCATTGAGCTGTGGCATTGCGACATCAAGGACCACTACGTCGGGCTTTAGTTCGCACGCGAGTCGAAGAAGGGCACGACCGTTATTTACGATTCCGACCACCTCGAACTCAGGCTCGAGCAAGCTCTTGCATGCCTCCGCCAGCAACGTGTGGTCATCGGCAATGAGCAGCCTGGCCCTATGACGATGTTCCATGACACATTCCGATTACAGGGTGGCAATTGCTTTTCTGGCTAAACGCATGAGCAAGGAGCCGGGCGATGCTGCCAATTGATACTAGGCGCAACCTGATTGTGCAATAACTGTCAGTTCTTTCAGTTCGAACCTGAAGCGTTACATGATCCATGCAGAATAGTCAAAGTTAATGCTCGATTTGGGGAGTGGCTGTCATGGTTCCGGTTGGCAGCGTTCAACCGGTTGCCTCGCATCCCGCGTTTCACTCAGGTTGCAGTTCGAGTGGGCCACCATTCCCGAAACCGAAAGGCGATCTATGCGTGAAACTCGCACAGAGGTAGTAGCTATTTCCTGCTGAGTTGACGGACGTTCGAAAGCGTTTATGGCGTCGACAATGGCCGCAACGCTTCCGTTCAGGCGCATCGTGGGGCCGAGGGTAATAGCGACGGCTGCTCCGGTAGCTTGCAATGAGACTGCACAGGGACGCTCACCGAATCGCCGCGTCGAAGTCAAGGTTTTGGTGAACCGGGCTTGGCCGGCGGAATGTGATGCCATCGGTGGTGAAGTGCCAGTCGTGCTGTGCTCTGTCAATGTGGAAACGAACGATTACCATGCAGTCTGAGAGATTTGTAGATCTGCGCCTACTGCAATTGCATTAATGGGGAGATGAAGATATCGTCATGCGTAACGACCCAGATTGCTGGAACCAGATCTGTGGCCAGAGATTGTTTCAGAACGTAGCCGAGAGCCCCCACGGACATCGCAGTTTCAACAAATTCCGGGTCTGTGAGTACTGTGAGAAAAATCACTCTTGCGCGGGAGCCGAGTTCGTTGAGGCGACAAGCAGCTTCGATGCCGTTCACCACTGGCATGCAAATGTCCAGTACCAGGACATCTGGGGACAGTTCCGTCGCGAGCTCAATGGCACGCCTGCCGTTCTCAGCCGTGCCAACAACGTCACATTCGTCCCTGAGTGTAAAAGCGATCATTTGCAGCATCTCTGGCTGATCATCAGCTAACACCACCCGAGGTTCTGCTGACACAGTTCCACTCATGCGCTTGGATTTAACGTGATTCGATACTGAAACTTGTTTTGCCAAGTTGTTCAACACCAAAGAAATAGTACGCCACGCTGACACCAAAATCTGCCAGCAACGTTCACAGTATCTTCCTTCTTTATTCCTAGCGTGCGCCCTATAAAAACATTGCGGGAACAGAGGGCAGTGCCGTCGAACGGGCAGACCGGGCTTTCAAACAGCAGTTGACTTCCGGCCACACCTTTGGCGTGGTTTCGTATAGTGAACGGAAAGATTGGTCATCCCACCCCAATCGGCTGGATCCTGATATTTGAGGAATGATGAATGTCGTGCCCGAGACTCAGCTTGATCAGACGCGACGTCAACCAAATTGGCTGTAACTTCTGCCAGTTTTCGTTGCACGATGCTCCCTCTACTCTTTTCTCGGCCCAGGATTATGCTGCACAACAGTTCGTCCTGTGAATCAAAGAGATAGGCAGGGTTCACTCAACTGAATCAATGTCTGACTGCCCGCCTCCTGTTGCTTGGCCGATTGTTCTGGAACGAGGCTTTCATTTCTTACTGGTCTCCGTTTCGAGGAGCTTATATGCGAATCGGACCTACGCTGTGCCGTCCACGACTTGGTAGCGACAGAAAGATGACCTGCGAACGACTGTTTGCAACTCTTTGGCGAACCCGAGAATGTGCGCTTCTGATGTCAGCAGCACTTTTTTTGTCGGGGTGCGCAAAGAAAGAGGCGCCTCCCGCAGCACCACCAGAGGTGGAAACTACCTCGGTTACCCAACGGGACGTTCCCCTCTATACCGAATGCATCGCGACCCTCGATGGCTCCGTGAACGCGCAGATTCAACCGCAAGTAAGCGGATACCTGACGAGGCAGAACTACAGAGAAGGTACCGTAGTCCACAAGGGCGACGTACTCTTCGAAATCGATCCACGTCCGTTCGAAGCCGCCCTGCAACAGTCCAAGGGGCAGTTAGCTCAGGCTGAGGCGCAAATGGGCAAGACAAAACGTGACGTGGCACGAGATACCCCGCTGGCCCGGGAGAGTGCTATCCCTCAAGCTCAGCTGGACAACGACGTTCAGGCATACGAAGCGGCGCAGGCAATGGTTGCCTCTGCAAAAGCACAGGTGGAGCAAGCGGATCTGAATCTGGGCTTCACAAAAGTGCGCTCGTTAATCACAGGGGTGGCGGGACTGGCAAAAGGGCAAATCGGCGATCTGGTTGGACCTACGACGCTTCTCACCACGGTGTCGCAGGTGGAACCGATCAAAGCCTACTTTGCCATCAGCGAGCAACAATATCTGCAATTTGCCGACAGAATCCGTGAGGTGGCCGAAGGTAGAAAACAAGCGGGAGAGCGGAAGAATCTTGAACTCGTTCTCTCGGATGGATCTGTCTATCCACGAAAAGGATCGGTTGTACTTGCCGACCGCCAGGTCGACGTGAAGACGGGAACCATTCGGATGGCCGGGGATTTTGAAAATCCGGGCGGAATCTTGCGTCCTGGGATGTTTGGCCGGGTCCGCGCGGTCACAGGAGTAGATAAGAATGCTCTTTTGGTGCCGCAGCGCTCAGTAATTGAGGCTCAGGGGAGCTACAGCGTTGTCGTGGTCGATGCGAACAATCAAGCCAGTATCCGGCCGGTGAAAACTGGTGAGCGCGTGGGGCAGATGTGGGTGATTACCGATGGATTGAAGGCCGGAGAGCAAGTGATTGCCGAAGGCATGCAGAAGGCGAAGGAAGGCGCAACCGTACGCCCCAAGCCGTTCAATTCCACTGGTCAAGGAGAATGACTCATGGCCAGTTTCTTCATCAAGCGCCCTATCGTCGCTATGGTGATTTCGATTCTCATGGTACTGCTTGGGATCGTTGCCATGCGGCGCCTGCCCACCGCCCAGTTTCCAAACATAGCGCCCCCCGAGATTCAAGTGAAAGCCACCTACCCGGGGGCGGATGCGTTGACTGTGGAGCAGTCCGTAGCCACGCCTATCGAGCAACAAATGAGCGGCGTGGACAATATGAACTACATGTACTCCAATAATGCCAACAATGGGCAGATCACTCTAACCGTCAACTTCGATATAAAGACGGATCCCAACACCGATCAGATCCTGGCGCAGATGCGTACGAACCAGGCAAATTCGCAGTTGCCCATTGACGTGGTTAATTACGGGGTTACGGTTCAGAAATCCACCACAGCTCCGTTAATGCTAGTCAACCTGTATTCGCCACAAGGGACGTACGACAACATCTTCCTGGCCAACTATTCCTATATCAACCTGAATGACCAGTTGACGCGAGTGCCGGGTATCGCGAGTGTCACCGTCTTCGGAGCCGGCCAGTACGCCATGCGCTGCTGGGTGAGACCGGACAAGCTTGCAAAAATGGGGGTCACGGTCCCTGAGATCGTGAAGGCGATCCAGACGCAGAACACCGTGAATCCTGCGGGACAGATCGGCGGCGAGCCTGTCCCGAAGGGGCAGGAGTTTACGTATGCTGTTCTGGCACAAGGTCGTCTGCCGTCTCCGGAAGAATTTGGCCAGATTGTTATAAGAGCCAATCCCGATGGCTCCATTCTGCGGTTGAAGGATGTGGCTCGCCTGGATCTCGGGGCGCAAACCTACAATCTTGTGGGTCGCTACAATGGCAAGTCGGCGGCGGTCGTCGCCGTATACCAACTACCGGGCTCGAACGCGGTGCAAACTGCGGCCGGGGTTCGTAAGCTCATGAAAGAAGCGAAGCAGCGCTTCCCGAAGGATCTGGACTACGACATTGCGCTGGATACAACCTTGGCGGTGACTGAGGGAATCAGCGAAATCAAGCACACGCTCTTCGAAGCGATCATCCTTGTCATTCTGGTCGTCTACATCTTTTTACAAGGGTGGCGCGCGACCTTAATTCCACTCCTCGCAGTGCCCGTGTCCCTGATCGGCACGTTTGTGGTGTTTCCCGCTCTTGGCTTTTCTATCAATACTCTGTCCCTCTTCGGACTCGTACTGGCGATAGGACTTGTTGTAGACGACGCCATTGTTGTAGTGGAGGCCGTGGAGCACCATATCGAGCACGGCATGTCTCCTAAGGATGCCGCATTCAAGGCGATGGAAGAGGTTTCGGGACCGGTCATTGCCATTGCTCTGATCCTTGCGGCGGTGTTCGTACCAACGGCCTTTATCCCCGGTATCACCGGACGTCTGTACCAGCAATTCGCGATCACAATCGCAATTTCGGTGATCTTCTCAGCTTTTAATGCGTTGTCGTTAAGCCCGGCCCTCTCGGCGCTCCTGTTGCGTCCTCGCAAGGAAAGCCGCGGTCCTCTGGGAAAGTTTTTCCGCTGGTTTAATCGGGTATTCGGCCGTACGACAGACGCGTACGTCAGCACGTGCGGTGGGTTGATTCGCAAGGCCGGTCTAAGCATGCTGCTGCTTCTCGGCGTTACCGTATTGGCGGGGTGGTTCGGGTCGCGCTTGCCTCAAGGCTTCCTGCCCGACGAAGACCAAGGATATGTATTCGCAGGGCTGCAACTGCCGAACGCTGCCTCACTACAGCGCAATGATGATGCTTCCCGCAAGATCGAAGAAATGATCATGAAGACTCCGGGCATTAAAGGTGTGACAGCCGTGCTCGGATTCAGCATGTTGAGCGGCGCCCAGAATACGTACAGCTCTTTTTATTGGATCACTCTCAAGGAATGGGCCGAGCGCAAAACGCCGGAGGAACAATACGAGGCCATCAAGCAGCACTTGAATCGGGAGCTTTCAAAGATCACCGAAGGAGTTGCTTTCTCCTTTCCACCGCCGGCGATTCCCGGTGTGGGAGCCTCTGGGGGCTTCACCTTCATGTTGGAAGATCGTGCGGGGAAGGATCCACAATTCCTAAGTCAAAACCTGGACAAGTTTCTTGCGGCGGTACGAAAGCGCCCTGAGCTGGCGACGGTCTACACCACTGCTCTGCCTTCGGTGCCGCAGGTATACGTCGATGTGGATCGTCCCAGGGTAATCGCCCAGGGCGTCCAGCTCTCGGACGTTTACAAGACGATGCAGACTTTCATGGGCGGCGTGTTAGTCAATTACTTTAACCGCTTTGGAAGGCAATGGCAGGTCTACGTTCAGGCGGAGGGCGATTACCGGACTCAGGTAGAAAACCTGGGCCAATTCTACGTGACGAACGATAGCGGGCAGCCGGTTCCTTTGAGTGCGTTGACGTCAATCAAGCCTCGCACTGGGCCAGAATTCACACTGCGCTATAACCTCTACCGATGTGCCCAGATCAATGGGAGCGCCGCGCCGGGTTACAGTTCGAGTCAGGCGCTTAAAGCCCTGGAAGAAACCTTCGCGAGCACCATGCCGGACGAGATGGGTTACGACTACATGGGTATGTCCTACCAGGAAAAGAAGGCGGCGGAAGGAGTATCTCCGGCGGTGATCTTCGGCATGTCTCTGTTCTTTGTATTCCTTATCCTGGCAGCGCAGTACGAGAGTTGGTCGTTGCCCTTCAGCGTATTGCTGGGCACTCCAATCGCAGTTTTCGGCGAGTTCTGGTTTTTGTGGATGCGAGGCCTGGATAACAACGTCTATGCGCAGATTGGACTAGTCATGCTGATCGGTTTGGCCGCCAAGAATGCAATTTTGATTGTTGAATTTGCCAAGATGGAATTTGACAAAGGCAAGTCCGCCGCGGATGCGGCGTTAATTGCGGCCAAGCTGCGATTGAGGCCGATCTTGATGACGGCGTTCGCATTCATCTTGGGATGCGTGCCGCTCTGGACGGCATCTGGCGCTGGAGCCATTTCCCGACGCGTGCTGGGTACGGCCGTCATCGGCGGTATGCTCGCGGCTTCCGTGCTGGCTATTTTCCTCATACCCGTGAGCTTCGACGTAGTTGAACGAATTGCCCACCGGAAAAAGAAAGATGCTCCGCCAGCGGCCTCGCCAGCCGTTTTGCCGTCGGAAGGGGACTAGCCATGTTCCGCAGACACTGGCTGATAGCAATCGCGTTTCTGCTGATGGCTGGCTGCACGCTAGGTCCTAAGTACAAGCGTCCGCCAGTCGCCGTTCCTGACACTTATCGAGGGCTCACCCCAGATGCTGGCCCTCCAACCACCGCCTCCTTCGGCGACGAAAAATGGTGGATCGTCTTCCAGGATCCGCAGCTGCAAGCATTAATCCGGGAAGCACTCTCCCAAAACTACGACGTGCGCATCGCCGCGGTTCGCGTGCTTCAGGCACAGGCGGCTCTGGGAATTACTCGGGCCGACCAATTCCCGACCATAACCGGGGGTGTGTCCGCCAGCAACGACCGCATTCCGGCCACGACGGTATCACGGCAGTACGAGACGAGCCCTTTTCAGGTCAACCTTTCGCTGTTTTGGGAAGTTGACTTCTGGGGAAAGTTCCGCCGTGCTACCGAGGCAGCACGGGCAACTGTCCTGGCTACGGAGTGGGGGAGGCGGGCGGTGATTTCCAGCCTTGTCAGCAATGTGGCTTCGGCATATTTCCAATTGCTCGAACTGGATTCGGAAATGGAGATCTCGCGGCGCACACTTGGCTCGCGGAAAGAGTCGTTGCGTCTGGCGGAAGTTCGGGCGAGAGGGGGTGCAACCTCCCTGATCGACGTTCGACAGTCTGAGCAATTGGTGTACGCGGCGGCAGCCGCCATTCCTGATCTGGAGCGGCGCACCGAGCAGCAAGAGGACCTCATCAGCATTCTTCTGGGTAAGAATCCTGCGCCTGTCGGCAGGGGGAAGCCGCTGGTCGAGAACCCGCTTCTGCCAGGAGTGCCCTCAGGCCTACCTTCTTCTCTGCTAGAGAGGCGTCCTGACATTCAATCGGCAGAGCAACAGTTGGTTGCAGCCAATGCGCGGATCGGGGTTGCGAAGGCCGCCTACTTCCCCGAAATCACGCTGACCGCCATCGGGGGCTACCAAAGCCCAGCCCTTACTAATCTATTTACCGGCCCCGCAGGCTTGTGGAGTTTTGGGGGCCAACTACTTCAACCCATTTTCACCGCGGGAAGGCTTCGTTCGAATGTCAGACTGACCGAAGCACAGCAGCAGGAGGCCGTCCTCGTTTATCAGCAGTCCATTCAGCAGGCTTTCCGTGAAGTGTCGGACTCCCTTGTCGCGTATCGCAAGAATCAGGAATTCAGAGTGCAGCAGGAATTACTCACTAACTCAGCGAAAGATACCACCCGGCTAGCGAACATGCGCTACGAGGGCGGAGTAACGAGCTACCTTGAAGTCCTCGATAGCGACACGCGTTACTTTGACGCTCAGCTCGGCTTGGCACAGGCTCAACTCAACGAGCGCTTGTCATTAGTCCAACTGTACAACGCATTGGGGGGTGGGTGGCTGCAATAGTTGGTGCTCGATGATGCTGTTCGGGACCTTGTCGAGTCGGCCCCAACGCGTATTGGAGCCGATGGAGAAGATCTCCGAGATCCTGTTCGCCCTAATCATGGTTCTCACTTTCACTTGCTCATTCAGCGTAGCTGGGGCGGGCCGGGAAGGAGTTCGCGAACTCGTGATCGGGGCGCTGGGCTGCAACCTTGCTTGGGGCTTGATCGATGCGGCGTTCTATCTGATGGGCTCATTCAGCACGCTAGGTCAAGGAATTCTCAAGCTGAAGGCGTTAAGTCAGGCTGTCAGCCAAGCTGAGGCACATCAGATCATTGCCGATGCGCTACCACCTGTTCTCGTATCCGTCTTGTCATCTGCAGATCTGGAGCAGATGCGCAAGCAACTGAACCAAGTAAGCGATTCCCCAGTGCGCCCGCTGCTGAGGATGGACGATTGGCTTGGCGCTCTCGGTACCTTCCTGATTGTTGTTTTAGCCGCATTACCGGTATTAATCCCTTTCGCCGTAATCAGCAATGCTAGACGTGCCCTCCGGGTGTCGAACGGTGTCGCTATCGTGATGCTGTTCTTGACGGGGTATGCATTCGGACGTCACACGGGACATCGCCCGGCGAAGATGGCGATTGCTATGGTAATTCTCGGTGGCGTCATGGTTGGGGTCACAATCTTACTGGGAGGTTGAGAACCACGCGCAATCTGGCGACTTTTGCTATCGCAGAACTCTTTGGATTGTTCATCGCTGGAGCAGGCGCCGGACGACATGCCAGCAGAGTCGAACGTCTCAACCCCTTAGCGAACCAGGAGCCTGGATCTGATGCGACGAACAGTAGTGCGCGCTAGCGCTTGTAAACGGGAGGATGTTGACGCTGGAAACGGGAGAACGATTTGGCGCCCCTGGTTATTAAGAGCAGATTCTCTTCTGCTTGCCTGCTTCCTTTCCGCCCAGAGCTGGGCTCAAGACCTGGCTCCACGCGCATACATCATCACGCCTGTCCACTCAAACGCTGTCACCTTGACATATGCGTTCTTCAGTGGCGACCTTCTGCTCGATGGTGCCCTTCCGATCGAAGACGCCACCGCGAGAGCTAGCGTGTCAAATTTCAGCTTCAGTCACTCGCTCCGCGTCCTGGGACGCTCAGCCAGTTTCAGTGCTTCACTGCCTTACGGCATAGGGAACTTCCGTGGAACGGTGGCTGGTACGAAGACCGCCGCCTATCGCTCGGGTATGCTCGATTCCTTCTACCGCTTCTCCATTAACCTGAAGGGCGGGCCGGCGATGGATCTGCAGGAGTTCCGTAAGTGGCAGCAAAAAACCGTTGTGGGTGTGAGTTTCAAGCTGGTAGCTCCGAGTGGGCAGTACGATTCCACGAAGCTGATCAATTTTGGTGCGAACCGGTGGACCTTTAAGCCAGAGGCCGGTCTGTCGCGACGCTGGGGGCATTGGGTTGTCGATACCTACGGAGCGGTGTGGTTTTTCACGACCAACCGTGATTTTTTTTCGCGGAACCAGTTCTCGCCGGGGACAAACACCCAACAACAAAAGCCGACCTTTGCATTTGAGGGACATCTCAGCTACGACGTGAAGCCTCGTCTATGGGCTTCGCTCGACGGCAATTTCTGGGTCGGCGGCCGTATCAGCTTGAAGGGCGTGGGCAACCCTAACACACTACAGCGGAACTCGCATATCGGAAGTACGGTCTCCCTTCCGGTGAGCCAGCACCAGTCAGTCAAATTCAGCTACAACCGCGGCGCCTACATCACCTATGGAGGCAACTTTCAAAATGTGTCTATTGGCTGGCAATATTCATGGCTGGGCAGACCGAATTAGGCTCACGATCAACAGTTCGGCGTGAATGGATTTGGTGTTTTATGGTGCTTACTGAATTGCAAAGGAGTACGTCGGATGGAACCTCCTATTTCGGCTCTACTTTTTTCTGTCCTTCTTTTTGTTAGTATGCTGATTCTGCTGGAAACAGGACGGCATTTTGGGCTGAAGCGCCGTCCCAATGAGTCCGAGGGAGAGCGGGGCAGCCTGGGCACGATCGAGGGTGCGGTTTTTGCCCTGTTCGGTCTATTGATGGCATTTACCTTTTCGGGCGCGGCAACTCGCTTCAACGAGAAGAGAATGTTGATCGCAGAGGAAGCTAACACGATAGAAACCGCATACCTGCGGCTGCATTTAGTGCCAGAGGCAGAACCCAAACTCCAGGAGTTATTCCGTCGATACGTGGACTCGCGGCTTGAGACCTACCACAGGCTGCCTAACATGAAAGCCGCCAGTCTGGAAATGGCCCATTCCAAGGTAATTCAGCAGGAAATCTGGACCGAAGCGGTAGCCGCTACGCGGCTGCCAAGCTCAAACGCTGCTGCTGCCTGGCTGTTGCTTCCAGCGCTAAACAGCATGATCGACATCACCACGACGCGTACCATGGCGCTCCAGGTGCATCCCCCCAGAATCATCTATGCGCTGCTTTTCGCGCTCGGGCTCATCTGTTCGCTTCTGGCAGGCTATCGCATGGCGGCCAGCCAGCGGCGGAGTTGGCTGCACATCCTGGGGTTCACCATGATCACAGTGACCATCGTTTATGTCATGCTGGATGCCGAGTACCCGCGCACCGGCCTGATCCGGCTCGAGGCTGCCGACCAGGTGCTGGTCGGGGTCCGCGACGGCATGAAGTGAGTGCCGCCACGTTACACTCATTAGACTGAAGGTTTGAGTCTCCCCCGACCGAGCCCCCTGTAACTCTTGACAGGTTCCGACACATCAAGTGTCGTCTAGGCTACTGTGAACTCTCACTTTTGCCCTGTCCAATGTTCCCTGTGGGCGGGGCTTTTTTTCGTTCAGCGTGGGATCGTTTGACGGTCAGCGACGATGTCGAGCCGTGAATATAGCCGACCAGAGCCTGCCGCTGGTTCGTGTTCAGCAGATACTGGCGCGAATGGTTTCACAAGTTCACATTGGCGTAACCGACTTGGTTCGGCCACTGCGTAGAGTGATGCGCAGCCCGCGCTTAGCGTTGAGCCGCACCGTCGCGCTCCAGTCAACTTCGTCGGATTCGATCATGCCACCACCGCCACCGACGAGGGTATACGTAATGCGACCGCCCTCGAAGGTATAGTCGGTCAGCGCGAGCAGGGTTCCGGTGTTCATAACGAACAGCGGAACACCCGGCGGAACATTCGGCACGGTTATGGTCGCGGGCTTCGGAGAGTAGGTTGCGTAAGAAGCCGCTTGAGTCTCGGCTCCAACCCGATCTATTGAGGGGACATCGTAAATGACGCAGCCGGGTACGTCATTAGCCGAGTCACGCAGCGATTCACTATTGGGGCGACCAAAGAAGCGCCATCCTGGCTCGAGAGTCTGGCCACCATTGGACATTTGCGTACCCCGCGAGGGGACTCCTTGAACCGCGGAGTCGGGGGCGTGATTAACCGAGTTACGGAACGATTCACTCTGCGGCCGACCAACGAAGTTCGACTCTCGCCGGGAGACTTGCGAGACCTGGGGGATTTGCACATCATCCATCAGTCGTAAGCTGAGCGTGGTCTCGCCCTTCAGTTTGGGCCGCGGCCCTCGCGCCGGCAACATGATTACTTTCCAGGGCCAGAGGGGCGGCAGCATCCATTCCGCGACGTCGCGCTTGGCATGTCCTTTGCCGTCGATCTTGCCTTCGCGGTCCACCTTGTAACCGCGAGTCGCGATGACCTTTACATCCAAAGGCAAGTCGCCGCTGGGCAGTCCGATGCGATCAAACTGGAGCTGCAAGTAGCCTTTGCCAAAGAAGTGGCCGGGATCCTTCACCGACTCGAGATGTCCGACCAGGTAACTGCCTCGCGAAAAAACTTGCTCACCAAATTCCGCCGCGCCCCGGAGGTGACAAAGTATCGGATCCCCGATCTCCGCCGTGGCTGAGGAAAAGTTGGGTTCATTGAGGGTGCACTGCAAAATCGTACCGGCGGGCAGGATCTGGTCCCGTGCGCTCGCGGACGGGCTCAAACTGATGACCAGACCCAACGCGACTAGCGCTAGGTCGCTCGAAAATCTGGATTTCATGGTTCACCTCGTATCGCACTGCCCCAAATCAACGCTCGACTGATCACTGCCAAAAGTGCCAGCAGCGGGGCTCGTGGTTTTAAGTCTCATTAGTAGTACTTTTTCTAGGTTGGGCTGACCACTGTCAAAAGTGATAGTGCGCGCGGCCATAGAATCCCGCGACGGGTCTGCCGTGGAAACATAAAGGCGTGGGGCGGCAGCCATTAGAAAATCCCTGCCATGGATCTCAGGCAATGACATGCGTCCAAAGAGCCGGCTATTTACCGCAGTAAACTACGGAATGGCCGGGCCATACAAAAACGTAGTCTCTGAGGTTGACGGTTATGTAGTAGCGCACCTTGCCCTTCAGGTGGCAACCATCCATAGAACAAAACACCGGGGAAGTGCGAGGGTCTTTGGTTACAAAAGAGATCGTGATAGAAGTCTTTGGGCGAACCGTGAAGATTTGGGTCGATGCCGGGGAGAAAACACTCTCTCTCGAAGCAAAGCCGGTCTGAAAGCAGTGCATCTTGGTTAAGTCCCACGTATCCCTGCGGTCGCGTTTGCTGAGCCCTTTGCTGTCCGCAGCAACCCGAAGAGGGAGAGCCATGTTTCCGTCAACACTAACACCGCCGTATTGCACCAAAGCATCAGAGTCCGTGTTGTTCGCGACCGTTGTGGTGTAGTTGATAAGCTTGTCCTCTTTGCTGGGACTGACTCTCTCGTATCCGACGCGGGAGCTCACCTCGATTCCGTCGTAACTCAATCTGTGGATCTCATTTCCTGACAACGGATCGCGGATGGTGGAGGCGGTGCTTTCGAGGGAGTTTTCATCCCACACAAGTGCGCTCTTGGTCTCCACCTTAAAGGTTGGGATGTTGTTCTGAGCAGATGCGCTCAGCGCAATTAAGAGAAAGGTGAGTGCGACTATTTGTTTTTGGTTCACTTCCTGAGCCACAGCTGCCACCAAGATGCAGGCGAAGCCAGCCTCCAGTGTTGCCTCGACGGCATGAACACTCCACGGCTAGTGGTCTCCGAAATCGTATTTCCTAGGAGGAAGGAGTACGACTGCCAAAAAACGCAGTCTCGGGCTAGACTTGGGATGGTCTCCAGACTCGGCGGAAGGACGAGCGCTCTGATCACATCTTGTCAAGTTCACTCCTCATTTTGAAGGTATTCACATGAGCTAAATTACGGAATCACTCTGCATTTGCTTCACGACTAGCTTCACAAGACGATCAATCGATTTCCTAATGTTTGAGGGATTGAACGTGTCAGTGATGCAGGTCCATACGAGGTTTCCTTCTTCCGACGTGATGACGTAGAGGTTGGTCTCTATGCGCACCCTCTTTTCTTTTTTCAAGTAGCCGTGACTGTAGACCATTGGATAAACCGTGCCGTAGTAACCGTAGAAGGAGCTATAATAAGGATAGGGAGGAAAGTAAGGAGCGCCGGGAACGTACGTGGTGGTGTTCTCCGCATGGATGAGGCGTGCCACCGCGACCGTGTCGATTTTGTGTTCCCGGATTTGTGTCCTCAGGTAGTCCAGGTCAAACTCTGTACCTTCGGGCCTGAGCAGGATGGTGTTGCCGGGAATGGCTTCTATTCCGACTTTCGCCAGCTGCGCGGCCAATGCGTCCTCGAATTCGGCACGGACCACGGTTTTGTCACTCAGGCCCAGCGCCAGAACTCGATGGGGCTTATTGGCGGCGACGCGAGTCGGGCTTTTCCAGCTCCTCACCAGCTTGCTGGACTTTCCGGATGATGAGGTGACCGTCAAGAGCGAGATGAGAACGACAAGAACTGTGCAACTCAAGTGGCGCATCAATGTGTCTCCGAGGACATCAGCTCACGTGAGGTGTCGGTTTGTGGCGATTCCTCCAGAGCCAGATTCGATTAGAAAATGCCCGCGACAGAACATAAGGCACGGCGATCAGCACTGGGCCTATGACCAGCGCAGCGCCGGGACGGATCTCGTGAAAGATGAGAAATTGCAAGATGAGATCGAGAAGAATCGCAATCGCCACCAGATTTCGCGTGGCCGTGAGTGCGCTGCGCAACAATTCTCGGCGCTGTTCGCCGTGAAAAGCGAGCACCCAAAGAAATGGGGGCAGACCAGCGCTTGCGTCTTTCATCCCACTGCGGGTTCCCAGGATGATGGCCACCGCTGGCTGAAGAATGAAGCGTACTCGGCCCGGCCCTGATAGACGAGCCAGGATGTCCTGGAAAAAATGATCTGTGAACAGATATAAATCACCAGTTTGAATAATTTTCACAATGGCGCCTGGTAATGCGGCCACGAGTATTGCAATGACAACGCCGCTCAAGATCGAACTTCCAGAAATGCGAGACATAGCGGCACCACACTGAGACTGAACCACGCAAAGTTCGCTACCTCACGTCCGTTGAAACCCTGGGACGAATAGGCTCGCCGTATCTCGCGGTACCAGATCCTGACAGCCCCGGATAACCAGGCTCAGAAGTAAGACAGCGGGCCACCCACAGTTCAACCTGAGCGTTTCAGCCTCCGCACTTCCACTGGCGCGTCCCTTGAGACTCATCTCTCGCTTTCAAAGTGCGGGGCACATTGTGGGATACAGAATCTCTACCGATCTTTATCCTGCTACCTGCTCACGAGTCATTCGAGCGATGAGGTCTGCCTTGCCGACATGGAGAGCATCGGCTGAGTTCATTCGCGCGAACAGATCGAGCAATCGAGCTATAATTCCGGTCCACCCAGTTTGGTGACTGGCTCCGAGCCCCGCTCCATTGTCACCGTGGAAGTACTCATAGAACAGAATGTAATCTCTCCAGTGCGGATCCTCCTGAAACTTCCTGGTTCCGCCGTAGACGGGGCGCCTACCGTTGGCGTCGCGGAGAAAAATGCTCGACAGCCTGCGAGCAATTTCCTTTGCTACCTCGAACAGGGTCATGTATTTTCCCGAACCAGTGGGACATTCGACCTTGAAATCGTCACCGTAGAACTGGTACAGGTTCAGCAAACACCGTATCAGTAAAGCGTTCACCGGCATCCAGACTGGGCCCCGCCAATTCGAGTTTCCGCCAAACATACCGTTATTCGACTCCGCCGGCAGATATTGGACTTTGTATTCTTGCCCGTCGAGATTGAAGACGAAGGGGTGCTCCAGATGGTAGCGAGACAGAGACCGTATGCCGTAAGGACCGAAGAACTCGTTCTCGTCCAACATGTATGCCAGAAGCCGTTCGACCTTTTGCTTGTTGCACACCGACAGAAGCCGGCGGTCTGCGTATCCTCTGAAAGTGCTGTCCGCTGGAGCAATATGCTTCAACAAATCGGGGTGGCGCTTCTTGAAAATCTCCACCAATTCCATCATTCGGGGATTCCGTGCGATAACGCCAGATTCAAATACCGTCGAGGCGCACAGTGGCAGCAAACCAACCAAAGACCGCACTTTCAGGCGCGTGGCATCGCCGTTCGGAAAATGGAGCAGATCGTAAAAGAAACCGTCTCGGCCGTCCCACATTTCGTCGCGGTTTGCGCCGATTCGATCCATGGCGTACGTGATCCAGAGGAAGTGCTCCAAAAACCGAAAGGCAATATCCTCGTAGACGGAGTCGTACTCGGTCAGAATGAGCGCGATCTCCAACATGTTCTGGCAGTAGAAAGCCATCCATGCCGTCCCATCTGCCTGGTCGAGATGGCCACCCGTCGGCAGCGGTGCACTACGATCGAACACGCCAATGTTGTCCAGCCCAAGGAATCCCCCAGCGAAGACGTTTTTCCCCTCCGGATCCTTGCGGTTGACCCACCAGTTGAAATTCTGCATCAGGCCCTGAAACGATTTTTCCAGGAAACGGAGATCTGATCTGCCGAGTTCCTTTTCGATGTTGAAGAGAAATAATGTCGCCCAGGCATGCACTGGAGGGTTCACGTCGCTGAAGTTCCACTCGTAGGCGGGAATCTGTCCGTTAGGATGAGCATACAGATTCCGAAGCATGAGTAGAAGTTGGTCTTTGGCAAAATCGAAGTCCACCAGCGAAAGCGCGATGGTGTGGAAAGCCAAATCCCACGCGGCATACCAGGGATACTCCCATTTGTCGGGCATCGAGATAATGTCGCTGTTCAGCATATGGAACCACTCCGTGTTGCGGACCTTGCGATGACTGGTGCCTGTCAGGGGATGAGCTTCATGCTCTTCCAGCCACTTGTCCAAATCGAAGTAGTAGTACTGCTTGCTCCACAGCATCCCGGCCAGAGCCTGGCGGTGTATACGGCGTTCATCTTCCGTCAAAGAATGCGGAGTGATCCGGTCGTAGAACTCATTTGCATCCGCCAGACCAGCGGCGAATGTCTCGTCAAAGCTGCTGAACGGTTGCGCTGGAGACTTCGCACTCAAGCGTAAAAAAACAACCTGCCTGCCGCCTGGGGGTACTTCCAGCCGATAATGTGCAGTGGCTTTCGTTCCTGTCATGGACGGATTCACAGCTTCTCGCTTGCCTGAAATAACGTACTCATGAAAAGCGTCTTTCACATATTGTGACGAGTTTGGCTGCCCCCACAGACGGCTGGCATTCGACTCGTTCTCGGTAAACAGCAACTCTGGATTTCCTTCGCAGTCAAGCCTGCGGTCGCCCAGTTGGGGATGCGAAGCCAGAATCGCTCCCGTTTCCACCTGGCGCATCTCGGGCTTGATCCTGTCGTTGTCCCATGACCATGTGTTGCGGAACCAAAGCGTGGGAAGCAGCTGAAGCTCCGCCGTCTCCGGACCTCGGTTGTGCACTGTGATTCGGATCAGGATGTCTTCCGGATCTGCCTTGGCATATTCGACGAACACATCGAAATACCTGTCGGTATCAAACACCCCAGTGTCGATCAGCTCATACTCGAATTCATCGCGCGACCGGCGCCGGTTGGTCTCGATGAGATCGGAATAGGGGAATGTCTGCTGAGGGTACTTGTATAGATACTTCATGTAGGAATGCGTGGGCGTGCTATCGAGATAGAAGTAGTATTCCTTTACATCCTCGCCATGGTTGCCCTCGCGGTTGGTCAGACCAAACAATCGTTCCTTCAAAATTGGGTCACGGCCATTCCACAAAGCGATTGCGAAACAAAGTTGCTGCTTGTCGTCACAGATTCCCGCCAGTCCGTCTTCTCCCCAACGATAGGCTCGCGAGCGGGCCTGGTCATGGCTGAAATAGTCCCAGGCGTTTCCGTCGTGGCTATAGTCTTCCCGAACCGTCCCCCATTGTCGTTCGCTGAGATAAGGCCCCCACTTCTTCCACGGGACTGCCTTTTCGCGAGTCTCGTTCAAACGGCGCTGTTCGACGGTTTCCGAGTAGGCGATTTGAGGCCGCGTATGCCTTGATTTCATTGTGTTGCTCTCGCGTGTTCTCTCAACGTTGGCTCGTCTTGCGCTCATGTCAGAGACCTTGCCCATCTGAAAGATCGCATAGCCAGGTGCTGCTCGTGCAATAGGGCGGAATCGCGGCCCGCCGGAGTCGGCGTGAAGCTCCATTCTCGGTTACACAAGAGTTGCATTCATAGAATCCTCTCTGCTACACGGCCTTGTGAAGGCCGACACCGCACCTCAGGGTTCAACTCCGGCGCTCCGCTGTGGAGTTCAGACATGTTCAATTTCTCTAAGTGAGCAGTCAGAAGTACGGGCTTTCCATTGTGAAGTACCTGATCACTTGTCTCACCGGAGCGCCTTGGTCGTGAACTGTTGCTTTTGCCAGTAAGTGTACGTGTCAGCAAACCGATAAGCGCTGTGACATCTCGCACTGTCGCACCAAATTACTGGAAAGCGTTTAGCTTAACGAGAACTGTCAGTTTTGGCAGTCGTAATGTCGAGTGCCGCCATTGATCATTGGTCGAGCGAAAGTAACTGCACTCCTTGGCTAGGTCCGCACCCAATGCAAGATAGCGCGTTGTGAAGGCGCGGCCCGAAGGACCCCTCTCCCTATGAGCTTCAACCCGTTTCGCACAAAAGGCATCATGCATAGTTTTCGACAGTTCTTCGCGATCATTTGTGCAATAGCGCTCCTCTCTGGAGACCAAACCGCATTTGCACGCCAAGCCTCGCCAGAATCTCCCGCTCCCGAAGAGCAAACGGCGAGCGTCCCAGCGGAACAACTCGATTCCCTGGTTGCTCCGATTGCGCTCTATCCCGACCCGCTCCTCAGCCAGACCCTCGTGGCCTCCACCTATCCCCTAGAAATCATTCAGCTTCAGCAATGGCTCGAGAAAAACAAGAATCTGAAGGACCAGACGCTGGCGGATGCCGTAAAGAAACAGGACTGGGATCCAAGCATTCAGGCCATGGCAGCACTTCCGGATTTGGTCAAACAAATGGCCGATAACATCAAGTGGACGACGGACCTGGGCAATGCATTTCTGGCGCAGCAGGACGATGTGATGGATGCAGTGCAACGCATGCGGAAAAAAGCGAAGGATGGCGGGAACTTGAAGTCTTCCGAGCAGCAGAAAGTAGAAACAAAGGTAGTCGAAAGCAAGCAGGTTATCGTCATTGAGCAGGCCAATCCCGAAGTTGTTTATGTTCCGAGTTATAACCCGACCGTGGTGTACGGCGCGCTGGCTTACCCCTACCCCCCGATTGCTTATCCACCACCTGGTTATTACGCCGCGGGTACGGCGATATCGTTTGGCATCGGGATCGCAATGGGGGCTGCCTGGGGCGGCGGCGGTTGGGGCTATAACTGCGGATGGGGCGGCAACAACAATATCAACATCAATTACAACAACAATTTCGTAAGAAACTCCAACCGGCAAAACCTCTCGAATCGAACCGGCGGCCGCAACGGCACCTGGCAGCATAATCCTCAGCACCGCGGCGGAGCTCCATATTCGAACCCGGCGACAGCGAAGAGGTTTGGAGGCACCTCGCGAGGTGATTCCATGACCACACGCCAGGCAAAAGCGCGTCAGAACCAGGCCCAGCGGGGAGGGCTGCAGCAAGCGGGCGATCGCGGTTCAGTAGGAAATCGGCAACCGAGTAGCCGCGATCGCCCCGCTTCGGGAACTCGTGCACAACCGGGAGCCAACGATCGCAGCGCAAGAGGCGGGAATTCCGGCAACCGAAGTGGCGGCGTCGGAGCTAGCAACACGGGTGCAGGTCGTGGTGGTGGGGACCGCGTAGGGAATCGGAGCACTTCCGGCTCGGGAGGGTCCCGAAGCTCCGGTGCCTTCGGCGGAGGTTCTGGAGGATCCAGCGGAAAGAGTGCACGTGCCAGCAGTTCGCGTGGCTCATCAAGCATGGGTGGCGGAGGCGGACGTAGCGGAGGTGGGCGCAGTGGAGGCGGCGGGGGTAGACGAAGGTGAGCAAGCGGGATAAGGAGGAATACATGAGATCACAAGTACGTGGCACGGGTGCATGCTTCCTGCTTATGGTCGTGCTCGGCTCGTTGTGCTTTGCTCTTACACTTCCTGCCCACGCACAGCCGGCGACTGAGAAGGCTTCATCTTCGCCGATTTCGGCGAAGGCTTTCAGCACGCCAAAAGATGCGGCCGACGCATTGATCCGTGCAGCGGAAAATTACGATGTTGCAACCTTGCTGGATATCTTCGGTCCAGATGGAAAGGACTTCATTTCGTCATCCGACCCGGTTCATGACAAGAGCATTGCCGCCGATTTTGCCGCGAAGGCACGGAAGAAGCGTCTTGTGATCATAGACCCCAAAAACAACGCGAAAGCGGTCCTGTCGGTGGGCAGTGACGACTGGCCATTTCCCGTCCCCATCATCAAAACGGGTATGACATGGCAGTTCGATGCCAAGCAAGGACATGACGAAATTCTCTTTCGCCGCATAGGATCCAACGAACTCGACGCCATTCAGATCTGCCGCGGCTTTGTCGATGCTCAGAAAGAATACGCCGAGGAGATTCACGACAATTCTGGGGTTAATCAGTACGCACAGAAAATCATCAGCACTTCCGGTAAGCACGACGGCCTATATTGGCGGAATGCCGATGGTACTACTGGCGGTCCGATCAGCGAGGCGATCGCACGCGCTATCGAGGAGGGGTACTCACCGGGAAAAACCTCTGGATACCACGGCTATTATTTCAAAGTGTTGAAGGGTCAGGGTCCGGCGGCGAGATTGGGGCAACTCGATTACGTGGTCGAGGGGGTCATGATAGGGGGCTTTGCCCTGGTGGCATTCCCCGCGGAATACCGTGTCACAGGAGTCAAGAGCTTCATGGTCAGCTACGACGGTGTCGTTTATGAAAAAGATATGGGGCCTGACTCCGTGAATGTCGCGCAGAAAATGGAGCGATACAATCCAGACAAAACCTGGCGCCGCACCAGCGCCGAGTGGCCGGCAGATGCACTTGCTGCTGCCAACTGACGGACTATTCAAAGTAGTGTGTTTGCTTCACGATCGGCCACTCTAACATCCATTCAATAGCAACTGCCACCCAATCACAAGCGAGCCTCGCATCATCGCGCCGCTGTCAATCGTGTCCTCAGCGTAGTGCCAACGTAGATACAGGTGGTTTCACGCATCAAACGAAATGCTGTGCGCGCTGCTGAGCGTCTTGCAGAACTGGAGCAACACGTCACCGCACGCCGGACAAAATGCCTCGTGCAACGCTTGGGCCGAATGTATCGAAATGAATTCGCTGCACCCATCGCAATACCACAGTGTAGTATCGCACTCGGCCAAAAAAGGGTAGGGGCCTGTAATGTCCGCGTTGAGCATCGTGGACTCCTTATTTTGTCCAGCGGAGCGTAACGGCCAAATAAGTGCCTGAACACTGTCAGTTCTCACAGCCAGGGAAACCCGTTATTTAGCCCAACGCATCGCTGCCAGGCGGGGAACGAGCACGGCCGAGCGGTTGAGGACAACGGATGGAGTCGCTGACTATTCCTCACGCACTCGATACAATCAGGTTTCACACGCTGCAGCATGCGGGTCGACGGGGTGTCCCGAAAGGCCAATGGGTACACTTTTAATGGTGGTGGGGGAAAAGCTTCTCAGGGAAGCGAAGCAGCAACTGACCTCTGGTTTTGACCAAAACGCCATCTCGCTGCCACGAACTCAAAATGCGGCTGGCGGTAAATGGAGTGATGTTCGAGGCGTTGGCGAGTTGTTCATTTGTCAAATCAATGCGAGTCCCACCCGAAACCTTATGGCCGAAACCGTGAGCAAGAGTTACCAGAACCTGAGCGAGCCTTTCTTCTGCGCTGTGAGAAACGAGGCTCGTGTGAGCAGCGAGATACCACGTCAAATAGTCATTTGCAATAGCCAGCGCATTGTCCAACAACCTGGGGATTTGCGACGCGAGGGCCCGTAGTCTGTCGCGATGCCAGACGAGAAGGCAACCGCCCTTCAGGATTTCCGTGCCAACCAGATATTCGGGGGGTGCTAACAGCAACGCAGAAGCACCAAATATCTGCCCGGGCATTAACCAGAACAAGACAATTTTTTTTCCATCTGGAGTGATGTAAAAGTATCTAGCGCAGCCTTTGACGATGAAGAACAAATCATTCGCCGGATCCCCCTGATTTACGATCACTGAATCCGCCTGCACCCGCCGCTCTGACGCCGCCTCGAAGACCGTGGCGCGATCTGATTGCGTGAGGCCCTCCAGAAATCGTGACACCAGTTGGCCGGCCGCGGACACGATGATTGATGATGCAGCCATCCCCTCCCTTCGCCGATGGAAGGCATCAGCCTGACGGTTCAAGGCCGCTGGCAATCGCCACCCTAAGCTTAGCGGTTCAGATAAGTCGCGGCGTACTGCAAGAAGTAACAGTATCGAAGAGTAAGCAAGTTAGTGGTCCTGGAGTGCTAACAGTTGTGCCCACGCAGGAGGCCGGCCACTTGACGACTGATGAATGGGTCACCTTTAACAACCGACTGAATTGCAGGTACCAAATCTGTCGCTGCATCCGACTTCAGGACATACCCATGTGCCACTTCCAAAGCCGCCTGCACAAAATCGCGATCCCGCTGGTCGCTAAGAAATACTATTCTGGTATTGTGAGCGAGTCTTCGTATTGTTATAGCTGCTTCAATTCCACTTAACTTCGGCAGACCAACATCCAGCAACGCGACTGCCGGTTGAAGTTGTAGCCATTACGAATGCCTGTTGTCCATCCACAGCCTCGCCGATGATTTCAAACGAGGGCTCACTTCGGAGCACAGAACTAACGAACTCTCGCCACAATGCAAAACCATCTACAACAAGAATACCCACCCTCGACATTTTGTGCTGTTCTCTCCTGATGGGGCAACACACACCTGAATCAATGGATTCCGGCGTGACTGATTCCCGGTACGGGAGTTGCACGAAGGCAGAAATCGGTCGTTGCTCCAGAACAATGTTGGTTGTCGATGCCAGATGCGCCAAGCGTAAAGGCACTGTCACTTTTGTCAGGTAAGAAGTCGTTGTTCGCTCCGCTACAGTCAATACTTGACATAACCAAAATGCGCCGCCATCGCCAGATCCTGCCCTTGAATTGCAGTTAATTGTCGGCAATGGATCCGAGTTTCTCGGGGCTCGCCCCAGACCATTCTCAGGAGTCCTCAAGTGAACAAAATAATCGGTTTGCTACGCGCGATCCCTTTTCAACAGGCTGCGGTTATTGCGATGATGCTGTTATGTATCTGTCCCTTGTTCGGAAAAAGAAAAGATGACGTCGTTATTATGGAAAATGGAGACAGATTTACGGGCGAGATTAAAGCTCTTCAGTACGGTGAGCTTATTTTCAAATCAGACTACATGGAGGATTCGGTTCATTTGGACTGGAAGAAGGTGCGAACGGTGCGGAGTAAAGACACTTTTATTGTCAGTCTTAGCGATGGACAGCGTGTAACCGGGTATATCAACAAAGAGATAACCTCCGCCGAAGGTGGAAAAGACGTCAAGATTATCGCGGAAGGTACCACGGTAGAGGTGTCGCCGTTTGAGGTAATCGCCGTCGGGCAAAGAGAAAGCAGTTTCTGGAATCAGCTAACGGGATCCGTTAATTATGGGTTTGGTTTCTCCAGCGGCAACAAACAGACGAATTCCTCCCTCGCCGCCGACGTGGCTTTTCGCACCACCAAGAATTCCGTGCAGTTGGCGACCAGTTCGCAATTCGATTCACAAACCAACGCCAAGAATACGAATCGCATCACTTTCGATTCACAGTACGCGAGAATGCTCACCAACCATTGGCTGGCGGCCGGTTTGTTCTCTTTGTTAAAAAGCAATCAGCAGGACCTGCAGTTGCGCTCGACTTACGGAGCCGGCATCGGGCGGAAGTTGATGCAGACAGATAGGACCTCGTTGACCCTAATTGGTGGGGCGGCGTATAGCCATGAGGATTATGTTCCTCAACCCGGTTTCCAACCGACTCATAACAATGCGGAATCTCTGTTCGGCGTGACCTTCTCAACGTTCCGATTCAAAACGTTAAATCTAAATTCGCAGACCCTGTTCTTCCCGAGTCTCAATGACCCAGGCCGCTTGCGTGTGAGTTCACAGTCCAACCTAAGAATTGAGTTAATTCGGAATTTTAACTGGAGCCTGCAGCTTTATGAAAACTATGATTCGCGTCCGCCGATCGCTGCTCCTAAGAATGACCTCGGAGTCACGACTGCTATCGGGTGGACCTTCTAACCGACGGGCACAATCGAGACCTGGTGTCATCTGGATACTAGATGTCCCTACAGCTAGATACTGGAGAGAGTGGTTCTCGCGTGAGGCAATCGTGATTTACGTCAACATTGAGCTGAGATGCTATTTCGAGTCTGGCCTCGAGGACTCCATCGATTGCGCTGCTCTTGACGCCGGCAGCGTGTTTGCATCGATTTGTGGCTTGTATGCGAAATAACGCACCGTAACGTCGTCTCCAATCGCGAACTGCGCGTTCGCGCCACGCACATGCGAAGGTGTGGCTTTGGTCGTGAAATGCCGTATAGTTACGTCTTCCGCAATGTAGTCAACTTCATGCGGCCCTACCCGAACTCGCTGGAACGAAGATCCGGATGCCTTCGTGGATTTTGCTCCATCAGGCGCAATAGGCGGCTTGGAAGCGCGCCTCGCCGGCGAAGGCTCGGGGGTTGTCTGAAATACATGTTGGCTAAAGGCATTTGATCTCGTTCGCGCCGAATCCCTCGTGGTCTCCGCGAGGCGGTGATCGAAAGCAATCCAGCCCGCTAGCCCGAGAGCGATGGCTACGAGTGCCGCTGCTACGTCCAGGCGCAGATCGTGCAAGAACGCGCGTCTTACTGACCAGGTGATTGCTCTATCCTCTTTAGCAGGCAGGCGTAGTGCCGGCGGCTTTCGAGGCACCTCCACCGCTACGCCGCGAACCTGAGCGATCGAAGGCTTCGAGGCTGGCGTGCCTGCGCTGCAGAAGTCCTGTTTTTGAGGTGTAGGTCGCTGAATGGGCTGCGGATCCGTTGGGGGTTGTATGACCGGCGCTTTTTTCTGGCTAGGCTGAATGTCATGCAGCATCGCTTCCTCGACCAAGCCGGCCATCACTCGATAAGTGCGCATCTCCGGATCCGGAAACGTGTGTGCCTCGCTAAACCATACCTCTATTACTCCAGCCACGGTGCTCTCCTGGTAAACCGGAACGATCAGGAGGGCTTTAGCGTCACGCTGGCGGCAGAGTGCAGCCTCAATCCTCGTGTCAGCCTCCGCGCTCTCGACGCGCAAAATCTCTTTTCGAGCTCCTTTGTGAGCCGACGTGCTTATTACTGCTGCCACATGCCGGCCGACATAGTTGGCAGCGCTTCCACTACCTGCCAAGTAAACCAGTTGGTCTGCCCTTAGAAGACCAATCAAGATCCCCGCGGCGCCCGCCACGCTGCGCGTACGGTCGGCGATTAGATCAAGAATCTCGGCGAAGTCTGGCCCACCCTTCGCGATCAACTCTTGAACTTCGACCAGGGCAGAAAGCGACTGAGTGTTTATGCCGCTCTCCTGCACTGCAAATGCGTTGGCTAAAAGCGTCTGAAGCAATTCGCGATCGGAGCTGGAATGTGCAGTCATAACGACACCATAGGTCTGCGACTAAATTGCGGGAGCGGAGCTGCCAGCGTAGAACGAGCCGGCACCACCCATAGCGATGACCGCACAAAGCCATGAAAACGTTTTCGAAAAGACCATAACCATGGCGAATTGACGTTGCGCTAAAGGCGCAAAACGCCCGGACCAATTGCCGTAGCCGGCGCAATCAGGGTTCGCGTTGAGCGGGAAGGTGGCAATGTGAAAGCAGTCGGAGAGGACCGTGACAGTTAAGTCTAATGTGCGGATCTCAGATCGAACCGCTTCTGTGAACCGGTGCTGCCGTCAAGGCAAAATGACCAATTCCGCCTTGCTTCCCCCACTCATCCCGTAAATAGTTCCGGAACGAAATGCACCCGCATCGTACTTGTAACAGCCTGGAGTGACGGCTTGCGTTCTCACCTGTTTCTTGCCGCCACCCATGATTGGGCTATCGGGCTCAAACGGCGAATCGGTGCCGAACGAAACCGCGAACCCATTGTTCTTGTTCGAGCTCATCCACACCACAGTGGTACCCGCCTTGATGCAGAAGAATTGGTTGTCCCTGGCGTTGGAAATACCCGGCTTTACCTTGGCAGAGTCGCCAGATCTCGTAATGTCAACCTTGCACGGCGAGGACTCCGAACCACAGGTGTTGGCCGCATTACACATACTCTCAGGTTGACTTTCGGTACACGCATATTTGCTTTTTGTTTGCGCCTGTGCAGATACTCCGCTAATGAAAACAATGCAATACAGTGATAACAGTGCATTCCAGGCTAAAAAGTGTTGTCCGACTCTCATGGTCATCACCATACCTCTGCTTGCATTCTGCAAGTTGCCCCGCCCGTTCAATATTTGAGGCGGTCTGAAAACCAATGCCAGCAGATGTCGCAGAGTTGCTTTTCAATCCCACTCGATGATGTTGACTAACTTCCAAGCATTCTGGTTAAGCTCCCATTGCAACTCTCCTTCGTTGTTGACGACGAGCTGCGCCGCAGGAAAAAGAACTCCTTCACTCTTGCTCTTGTCTTTATCGTTTAACCTGATTTCCCCGGCAGTCAGATTGAAACTTCTGGTCTGAGTGTCCCAGTAGGCTTCCCCGAAAGCAATTTTGCGGCTCGTAACAAAACGGATGGTTCTGCCGGTCGGCGTTATAATTTCCCGAATAAAGGTGAGCTCGTACCCCACTGTGCCCGGGAGCGTTATCCGGCCCACGCTTTTCATTTTTTCAAGAGCATTAACCAGGCCGTCATTCTGACCCTTCTGGAACGCCTGCACCAGAATGTCCCTGTCCTCAGGGCTCGAAAACTCATAAATAATGATTTTCACGCCGAAGTTTCTTCCGAGCTGGGTGCTTGTGCCGAAGGCCGTGGCGTCGATGGTTTCAACTTTCCCTCGTTGCCCAAAGCCGGGTACGCTGGCGATCATAAGCAGACCGAGCAGAATTGACACTCCAAGTGCCAAGTGTGGAACCGTTAACTTAGGGTGCATTGCAAAGTCCTCCAGTCGCGCAGCATGTCTGGCTGTTGGACGATGAGCCGCAGCCGTTGAGTAGATTAAGGGACTTGGAAGAAGACCGACACTGGCAGAACTTTCAGTGCTCGGCGCACTTGAGACCATGCGGGTTGCGGCAGCGTTTCCGGTGTGTACGACATGCAGGGCGGGGTATTGGCGCTGGGTAGGTACTCAGTATCGGATTCCCACGGTAACAGCGACTAGGTGTGTGCTGACTCCCTTACCGGGCGCGTAGTGATAGCGGGATTCTACATAAATCCGATAAGGGGCCTCGCCGACTCTCGCAGTGAAGCCGAATCCTCCATTTACACCCAAGGAGTGGGAACTCGAGCTTCCGAGAGTCTGGTTTGCAATTACACTTCCGGATTCGCACGCGAACCCAAACCAAAGCCAGGTTGGCGTGCAGGTCATGCTGGACCCGGTTGTAACCTTCCGAGAAAGATGGGAGTTGCGGAAATAATACCCCCCACCACCTATGAGGTACATGCCCCGAACGGCGCCTCTCAACTCAAAACGGTAGTTTTGGGTAAACGCAAACAAATTAGCGCCAGCATTGATGCTGGGGTCTTGAAAAGCCACGCGAATCGGGGCCAGTGCTCCATTGGTGAGGGAAAGGTGGTTCCACATGACCTCACTGACAAAGGCATGGCGTCTGTTGAAATTGTAGCCAGCACCTATAGTGGTGCCTATACCTAGATTTACAAATTGGCCGAACGGGTTTACGGGTGCGGATATCGGCATGCCGAAATTCACATTCCCTTTCGGGTCATCATCGCCCTCATCTTGCGCATAGCAGGAGCAACGAGCGATCGCCAGCAGAATAAGGAGGATTATTGCTTTTGTAGGGAGAACCATCGCAGTACCCCTATTGACACGTGGCCGGTTAAGCTGAACTTGTACTGATGGGCGCAAGTAAGAGTGGCTATAAATGTGACCTAGATCTGTTGCGCCAAAACACGATGCGCAAGCTTAAGTTCTACGAACAGCTAGGCCGAGAATAGACGCGGCACTGGCGTGAATGCACTGTCAAAGGTACTAGGTCTCACTCGTGAGGGAGACAGGGACTATTAACAGTCCTATGCAGTGAACTACCGAAACGAGTCAGAGAATGTCGCGGTCGAGTCTGGAGATAGTTCGAGACAGAAGTTAGGAGTCAGAAAGCTGTTGCGACTGCCTATTTTGACAGGTGACGAAGCAACGCTGCATCAGTACGTTGCAAGCTGAGAATGCTGGGTTTATGGATGTGGCGAGCTTCAAAGTCTTGAATGGGGCGTTCGCACAGTTCAGCAGTGAATTCCGTAACGACTACCTTGGAGGCTGAGAGGAGGCTGATACGAAATCGCCGAATGCATCTTCGCGACTTCTAATAGCAATTCTCTGCGTCCTTGTCCTCTTGCCAGGCGACACCGTGGCATATATCTCGTTCCGTTCGCAAGAGCCCGCGCCCTCGCCATCGAACCAAGCTATCAAGATTCCGCCTGATCAGCTGGATTCTCTCGTGGCGCCGATCGCTCTTTATCCGGACCCACTGTTGGCCCAGACTCTGGCGGCATCCACTTATCCACTCGAAATCATTCAGCTCCAGCAGTGGCTGGAGCAAAACAAGAATTTGAAAGACAAAGCTCTCGCCGATGCTGTGGCGAAGCAGCAATGGGACCCGAGCATCCAGGCCCTGGCGGCCTTACCCGAAGTGGTAAAACGGCTGGCCGATGACATTCAGTGGACCACCGACCTCGGCAACGCCTTCCTGGCGCAAGAGACCGATGTGATGGATGCCGTGCAGCGCATGCGTAAGAAGGCCCAAGAGAAGGGTACCTTGAAATCGACCGAACAGCAGAAGGTGGAAACCAAGATCGTCGAGGCCCAGCCTGTGATCGTGATCGAGCAGGCCAACCCGCAAGTGGTGTATGTGCCTTCGTATGACCCCTGGTTGGTCTACGGTTCGCCGCTCTATCCCTACCCGCCTATTTACTATCCGCCGGCAGGGTACTACGCCGCGGGGATGGCGATTTCTTTTGGCATTGGCGTGGCCATGGGGGCGTTCTGGAGTGGAGGCTGGGGGTGGGGTTGCGGCTGGGGCGGCAACAACGTCTACATCAACCACAATAACAATTTCAATCGCAACACAAACATCGGTGGCGGCAACCGCAATAACATCGGCGGCGGTAACCGTAATGAAATCGGTGGAGGCAACCGTGGCGGAAATTTAGGTAACCGTCCGTCGACTCTGCCAGCTGGCGCGGGTAGTGCAGGCGACCGATGGCAGCACAACCCGGCACATCGTGGTGGAGCCCCGTATCGAGACCGGGCGACCGCCGACAGGTTTGGTGGTACTACCCGTGGTGGGGCTCTTTCCTTTCGCCAGGCCGCTGCGCGGCAACAGCTTGGGCGGCAAGGCGGCAATCTGTCCAGCAACGGCGCCGGAGGCGGCATAGGCAACCGGGGCGGCGGAGCAGGCTCTGGCAACAGGGCCGGGGGAGGTGGAGCGGATCGTATCGGGGGGCGGGACCTCTCGCGCAGCGGCGGCGGAAACCGGGATGCCTTCGGAGGAGGTTCCCGCGGGTACAACGGATCGAGCGCTCGTTCCAGCGGCAGTCGCGGCGCCTCCAGCATGCAGCGCGGAGGCTTCAGTGGCGGGGGAGGAGGTTTCAGTCGTGGGGGCGGCGGTGGGCGGCGTAGGTAGATCACTTGCGCTGCCGAATAGCAAATTACAGGAGCACAGAATGAAATTAAAGGGTGCGAATGAATGTCTTGCCCTTCTTCTCTGGATTGTCGGCGCATTTGGCTTGGCGTGTTTGTCGGCCCCCGTTTTTTCCATTGCGCAGCAATCGACAACGAAGAAAGATCCCGATGCCGTGGTTGCCAGGAGATTTGACACGCCGCAACAGGCTGCCGACGTGCTCATCGCGGCTGCCGCGAAGTTCGATGTCACCGAACTCTTTCAAATCTTTGGACCCGGCGGAGAGGACATTGTATTTAGCGGGGAATACGCTCAAGACCGGCAGCACGCCGCCAATTTTGTTGCTGAAGCCCGCGAAAAGCGCAGCATTTCCGTGGATCCAAAGAGCGGGAGTCGCGCATTCCTCCTCGTCGGCAACGAGGACTGGCCATTTCCGGTGCCGCTCGTGAAGAGCGGTAACAAGTGGTCCTTTGATGCCAAAGCAGGTCGGCAGGAACTTCTCTATCGCCGCATCGGTGCCAACGAGTTGGACGCAATTCAAGTTTGCCAGGGCTATGTGGACGCCCAGCATGAATACGCCCTTCAACCCCACGAAGGTTATGACGTGAACCAGTACGCCCAGCGCATCATCAGCACGCCCGGCAAGCAGGATGGACTGGCCTGGCAAAATCCCGATGGCACTTGGGGCGGTCCCATCGGCGAAAAGATTGCCCGCGCCATCGAGCAGGGCTACACCATCCAATCCGAGCCGTACCACGGCTATTTCTTTAAGATTCTGAAAGGACAGGGGCCCGCAGCGCCGATCGGCCAGATTGATTTCGTGGTGAATAGCGTGATGATCGGGGGCTTCGCGCTGGTCGCTGTGCCGGCCGAATATGGCGTAACCGGAGTGCGGACCTTCATCGTTAGCCATGATGGTGTCGTCTATGACAAAGACTTCGGAGCCAAAACTCTCGACGAGTTTCAAAAGATGGAGCGGTTCAATCCGGACAAGTCTTGGACGGCCGTCCCCGAGGAAGATGAATAGAGTTCCAAACAGCCCGCATGGGTGAACCACGCGCAGCGCGTTGTGGAGGCCGACATGAGCAGATGGTTGTCGAATATGTTCCGTACACTGGTAGTTTCGACAGTGCCTTTTTGTGGTTTCTTCCTCGAATATCTTGTCTAGCAACCCGAATGCTTAAGTTGCCCGTCTTTTGGGCACTGGCATCGTTGCTGTCTCGGAATAGGTAACTTTCCGCTAAATTAACGCACCAAAGAAAAGAGAGGGAGCTATGCACCGTAAAACGATTGTAGTAAGTCTGATGACGTTGTTCTTTCTGACATCGGTATTCGCCTTTGCCGACGATGTCAAGGGAATGATTATCACCAGGACCGGAGAAACGTTGATTGTGAAGTCCGGCGATCAAAAGACTACCGTGGTCCTGACCGATAGCACTCGAACGAAAGATGACACCGGGCTCTTTGGACTTGGTAAGGACGAAATGTCCGATGTGGTGCTTATACCGGGGCTCAAGGTGTCCATTGACGGCGCGCCCGACGAGCAGGGCCGGTTTGTAGCGAAGACGATCACCGTCGATGGCGATGACTTGGAAACAGCCGAGATGATCCAATCCGGTTTGCATCCGACGGCACAGCAAGTCGCGGCCAACGTGCAGAAGCTCGAGGCGCACAGCGGACAGCTGGCTTCCCACGAGGCGCAGCTGGCGGCCCAGAGGGAGACTCTCGAAGCCCACGGGATGAGTGTTGCGGACCACGAACAGAGGATTGCGGCGAATATCAAGGACATCGAGGAAAACAGCAATCGCTTTAGTCTATTGGCCGATTATGACGTGAAGGGCCAAGCAACCGTCAAATTCGGTGTTGGCAGATCCGATCTCACCGCAGACGACAAGCAAGCCCTTCAGCAAATCGCCCAAACGGCCACGAGCCTCAATGGGTACATCGTCGAGGTGACGGGTTATGCCGACTCGACCGGCAACGCTGCGATGAACACGAAGCTGAGCGAGGAACGCGCTAAGGCGGTGATTGCTTTCCTGATGCAGCAAGGTGGTGTGCCGGTACGGCATATCGTGGCGCCGGGCGCAATGGGGGAATACGGAGCCATGGCCTCGAACGAGACCAAGGCCGGAAGAGCTGAGAACCGGCGAGTCGAGGTCAAAGTTCTGGTCAATAAGGGTATCACAGGTAGCTAGAGACACTCTCCGGAGAAACGGTAGGTCTGTTTGGTTCAAACGCGTGCTTACTGCTTCCCTCGCGGCCTGGGTTTTTCCTGCTTGCCCTTCTCCCCAGGTCGCCTTTTTAAATTGCGGCAAAAAAATTGCTGCCCCTAAACGGTCGTCGTGCGAGCACATTTGGAGCAGCCTCTGCACGCCGACCCTCGCGTCTCCTAAAGCACGTTGTAGTTCACTACCCAATCTGACTTCGATCGAGCACTGACATGTCTTGCAAAACAAACTGATACCTCTGACAGATCAAGCTCACGTCGGGCTCTGTTCGAATTTGGTAAGCAACGCGAAAACAGACATGTTGGTCACTCGACAATGGACAGTCCCACAAGAACCAGGAAAAGGATGATGAAATTCAAATTAATCGCCTCAGGCCTTGCTGTCATTCTGCTGGCTGTCAGTTTGGCGAGCGCGGGGGATTCACCCGACAAAAAACGGGAAAAGACTCGCAAGATGGCAGCGGCAACTCTGGAAGATCTCTACAAGCTCCAACCCGCCTCCAGAGATCTTATTCAAAGGTCAGCCGGGTACGCAGTTTTCAGCAATATGGGGGCGAACCTGTTCCTGTTGAGCACTGCGCGCGGCGCAGGGATGGCTGTCAGCGCGAAAACGAAGCAGGATACTTTCATGAAGATGATCTCAGCCGGCGCCGGTTTGGGAGTAGGCGTGAAAGATTATCGAGTGGTATTTGTTTTCGAGAATGAGTCGGCCCTGGCACGCTTTCTCGATTCTGGTTGGTCGGGTTCAGGGCAAGCGGACGCTGCGGCCAAGACTAGTAACTCGGGCGGAGCGTATTCGGGGGCAGTTATGGTCGAACCGGGCGTGTGGGTGTACCAGATCACCAAGAAGGGGCTCGCGCTCCAGTTGACCCTGCAGGGCACGAAGTACTACAAGGACGATGATCTGAACAAATCGTAACTCCTGGTGCCAACTGCTCTCTTATAGCGCGAATTGTCGACGGAACCGATTTTCACTGGAGGACACCCATGAACTTGTCTAAGCGGGTCACCGCAGAATTCCTCGGTACCTTTTGGCTGGTGTTCGGTGGCTGCGGCAGCGCAGTGCTGGCTGCGGCGTTTCCCCAATTAGGAATTGGATTTTACGGTGTCGCTTTGGCATTTGGACTGACCGTGCTGACGATGGCCTATGCGATCGGGCACATTTCAGGTTGTCATCTCAATCCAGCAGTTTCCCTTGGGCTTGTGACGGGTAAGCGATTCCCAATTGCCGAATTGTTGCCCTACGTCGTGGCGCAGGTGCTCGGGGGAATCTTCGGAGCTGGGGTGCTCTACGTGATCGCCAGCGGAAAGGCGGGATTCGATCTGAGCGGTGGTTTTGCGGCAAACGGTTACGCTGCCCACTCACCCGGTGGCTATTCCCTGATGTCATGCTTTGTCGCGGAAGTGGTATTAACATGCCTCTTCCTCATTATTATTATGGGAGCCACCGACCGGCGCGGTCCATCAGGTTTCGCACCTATCGCGATTGGACTGGGGTTGACGCTGATTCATTTGATCGGAATCCCGGTCACGAATCTCTCGGTAAACCCCGCACGGAGTACGGGACCGGCTATCTTTGTTGGAGGGTGGGCTCTCGCACAACTTTGGTTGTTCTGGCTGGCGCCGATCATCGGCGGCGCCTTGGGAGGAGCTCTGTACGCTCAGATCTTCGAGTCACCATTGAAAGTGTCACAGACACCACTATCCGCCAAGAGCAGGACAGCAGCTGCATCGGGCCAGCAGCCCGTGTCTAAGATTGCTTCCCTCTGAAGGGCAGCATGGTCTGTTGCGGAAACCGCCGTGCACGACTTGCGTCGTGAATCCGCGCGGAAAGGCTTCGAAGCAAGGGAACCCGGTGTACAACACGCTCGGCCCGGTTTGCAAAACGGAAATCCTCGCTGAGCCTGGAGGTGGCGTCCATGCGAGTACTCGATTTAGGTTGCGGATCAGGGCGGGACCTGGCCTCTTGGGGGGTCACCGTTCCGGACGAGGTTACAGGACTTGACATCGACGGCAGCCCTCTGGCTACTGCCCGGGTGCGATTTCCAAACCGAACTTTTCTGCAAGGCGACGGTGAATGCTTGCCATTCGCGGATGAGAGTTTCGATCGCGTAATTTCCGCCGTTGCTCTCCCTTACATGAACATTCAGAAAGCGCTCGCAGAGATTCACCGGACCCTTGTTCCTGGCGGAGGTTTGTCGCTAAGCCTGCATCTCCCAGGTTTCACGATAGCTGAGCTTTTCCACAATGCCATCCCGAAACCAGTCCCCACGCTCTTTCGGCTATACGTCACTGCAAACGGGTTAGTGTTCCACTGCACCGGCAGGACTGTTGGGTTCGTGAACAGGCGGACGGAATCATTTCAGACCGAGCGAGGAATGAGGTTCGCACTAAATCGCGCTGGATTCGTCAGTCTCTCATTCAGCCGGGCAACTGGGCCGATCGCCGAAAGGTTTATTGTGGAGGCAAGAAAATCGAAAGTTATAGGCCCCGTTGCCGCTGCTCGCGCCCCTAAAGCCATGGGTGGACTAGTTCCGCTGAGGATTCGAGCTTAGGATTCCAACACCGCTTGATCTCCCGGTAGTTGAACCGGGCAGTCTCATTCAGAAAATGGAATTTAATCGGTTTGCGCCGAAGATGTTTCCCCTTAGAGTCTTGTTATGGCGATGGGAACGCGAAGGCAGCAAAGCCCGTCATCATCGACCACATGACAATTTGTCGCTCGCGGCAGCCGAGTAGACTTTGGTGCTCGAAAGCGCACATCCCAAAACCCATCTCGCAGCGTACGTGCGCTTGACCTTGTCAAGGTTTTCACACTACCCAGTCAGTTCAGTGCCTCTGTTCGCCGCTGCGAAAATTGACAGTATGCTAGGTCCCAATCAAGAGACATCATAGCCACGAGTCTAGGTCGAGTCTCATCATCAACAGCAAACTTCTCGACCATTCTCACAGATCGCAGGGCCTTGGCGGGCCGGATGTGAGCCGAGGTTCAGCCTGCTGAAGTCAACAAGGTAAAACCAAGACCAGCGAAAGGCGGAACCGGATCTTGAAATACAGAGCCTTTTTTGCGGCGTCGCTTATTGCTTTCCTAAACCTAGGACAGGCCCAAGAAGCTGGCGAAATGCCGGCGGCGTTCGAGGTTAGTCTTGATGGGGCCGCGGAGCGGGGACCTTGCTATCACATCAGCGGGACAATTCCTCCGCGGCTCGGCGAAGGTGTACCGGTGATTTCTGTTTTACCCACAAACGCAGTCTCCTGGCCATTACTGTTTGACGACAGCAAGACCTCGGCGGAACTAACCGCACTTGCTGCAAGATCTTCGGACGTGGTCGGACTGACTCGCCCAGCAAAGCCCTTTCCTCCTATGGCCTTCTTTCGCACTGCGAGCAAACACGCAGCCTTACGGCAGGGAGTTTGTTTCTGGGTAGAATCCATTCGTCTAGAGTTCACACCTGTGCAGGTTCTGCTCGCAAGTGAATACCCACGTGGCAGCTGCGAGTACAGAGTCACACGCGACCACGAGATGCTGCATTATCGGGATATGCAGATTCTCTTCATACGTTACCAGGCTCTCGTAGTCGCAGCTCTTCGACAAGCGGGCTTCCCCACAGCAGAGCGACCGGTTTTTGTCGCGTCCGTGATGGAAGGTGAGAGTCAGATCAGCGCGCGATTACAAAACACGCTTCAGCCCATCTACGCTTTGATGGGTCAAGCACTACAAGCAGATGCCGATCGGCGGGACGCACCGGATGAACGGGTCCTGACTTGGAGCAAGTGCACGAACTGGGATGCGCGCTCCACCGACGTGCGGCCCACCGCATCGGCGACGCAACTTGTCCCCGAGGAAACGGCCTCAAATCCGAGCCAGCATAACCAGTGATTGGCTCCAAGACGCGGGTGAAATTGAGGGAGGGCGGATTATGCGATCGTTTGGATCTCTTCATGGCTTTGGCCTATGCAGTCACCGTAAGGAGCAGACTGGGGAAAGATCTATTGGAGTTCACATGCAGATTCGGAACCATCTTCTTCGTGCAATCATCTGTGGCGCGCTTCTCTTGGCAGCAGCTGGTGCGGCTCAGGAGCATCATCCCGAGCATACGTGGGACTACGGCGAAGCGCGCGGGCCCAGCAATTGGGGTGACCTCAAGCCGGAGTTTGCTCCGTGCAAGAATGGGCGTCGTCAATCACCCATCGACATCCGCAACCCTCAGAGGGCCGACTTGCCGCCGATCCAGTTCGATTATAAGCCTTCACCTCTGCGCATCATCGATAACGGCCACACCGTCATGATCAACTACGCGCCAGGAAGCTTCATCTCAGTGGACGGGAAGAGATATGCCCTCAAGCAATTCCACTTTCATAGGCCGAGCGAGGAGAAGATTAGCGGCAAAGCCTACGAAATGGTGGTTCATCTGGTACACGCAGACGCGGAAGGCAAACTGGCGGTAGTCGCAGTTCTGCTTCAGAAAGGGGAGGATAACCCTCTGGTGCACAGATTGTGGACGAACCTGCCCAAGGAAAAAGAAAAGGAAGAATCTTTGGACAGTGTGCAGATCGACGTGAACGGACTATTGCCCGCCGATCGCGGTTACTACAGCTTTTCTGGGTCACTCACCACACCGCCTTGCAGTGAGAATGTGAAGTGGTTCGTGCTGAAGCATCCAGTGACGGTCTCGACCACAGAGATCGAGCAGTTCTCGAAATTGTACCAGCACAATGTGCGGCCGACTCAGCCGTTGTACGAGCGGGTTGTGTTGGAAAGTCAGTGAGTGTCAGGCGCAGGGAAGCTCCTAAAATGCTTTAGACCTGTCCTCGTGCTTTGTTCCCTGTTTTACTTTCAGGGCATTTGGCCAAGGCGTTCCCGTCCCCCTGTTTGGCGGGCAGTCGGGCCTGTCACAATTTCCAACTGACGGGAGGTGCTCACCCGCTCTCTGTAAGAACTAACAGTGCAACACGCTCGATTATCAGCTGACAATACAGTCTGCCTCGCAGGTTTTGGGAGAACCGCATCCACCGCGGAGAGTCCGGCACGGGAGACAAAAACGGAAATAGGAGACTGACATGGCCACAATAGCGCCCGCAACACCCTCAGCGTCCACAGAGCGCGATTGGACAAAACCACAGGCGACCGCGATTCCGAAGGAGGGGTACTTCGAGCTTCAAAAGGGGAGGTACGGCCCAATATATCCACGAACTCCAGCTTGCTATGGATTCACCATCATCGCGAAGATCAAACCGGGAAGAGAGGACGCGATTCGTGCTTATGGCAAGACCATCGAGAAAGCAATCGCCGATCTTCCTGACGCCCTTGCGACGCTCAAGCTCCACTACCTTCGGTGGGTTCTCTTTGATATCGGAAAAGATACATATTTCATGTACCAAGGAATATTTGACACTGATTTCGACAAGTACACCGAGGACGCCGTCGCCCTGTTCACAAAGTACGGTGTGAACACGGTTTTTGAGAACCTTGACGGATTTCCAGAAGACTGGAAGACCAACGTGCCAGCGTTCGTTAAATTCGTTCGTGAGCACCAGTGTCCGAGTTTCTTGGAATATGGAGAGTATCCATACGCGACCGCGGACGAAATCAAGAAAGCTCTTAAGCTCAAAGCAGCCTTTAGCGACATGCTCGACCTGATGCAGTAACTTCGATTCGCGACGGAGAGGCCGTGGGCATATTGCAACAATCGCATGGGATTTCAGGTGATCTGACCGAACGAACGGAAGAAGTGGATTCGCTTGAGTTTGACGATATTCAACACTTCCTGATGGCGAGGCCACCTGCGCGGGCAGCACGGTACGAATTCTTAACTTTTGGGAATCCGGCAGGCGGACGCGAGTGGCTGACTGGCCTGATCGACAAGGTGGGCACCGCAAGCGCTGTCGGATCGAGCCTACTCGACGCAAGGTGGGTGACCGTTGGCTTCACCTGGAACGGTTTGCAAACCCTCGGTGTGGCTGAGGCATCACTGGCCACCTTCCCGGAAGAGTTTCGTCAGGGCATGGCGGCCCGGGCGGGTGTCCTCGGCACAACAGGCGCTAATCATCCAGATCATTGGGTGGGAGGGCTCGCCAGTCCTAACCTGCATGCGATGGTCGTACTGTTTGCCCGTGACGTCGCCGAACGTGAGCGCTGTCGCCGGGAGCACGAACGGTATGTCGCACAATGCAGCGGAGTCGAAGTGCTGTCTTCTCTGGATCTGGAAGCTATCCCCCCGTTCGACTACGCTCACGAACACTTCGGCTACCGGGATCGGCTCTCACAGCCGGTCATCGAGGGAACGGGAGTAGAGCCGACGCCCGGCTCTGGTCCAGCGATTAAACCGGGCGAATTTTTTCTTGGCTACCCTGACGAAGAAGGTCCTGCACCCGGATTGCCGCAGCTGGAAGTCCTTTCTCGCAACGGCAGCTATGTTGCCTATCTGAGAATGGAAGAGCACGTACGAGCATTTCGCGATTTCCTGCGAGCCCATGGTGAAACACCGGAAGAACAGGAGTTTATAGCAGCCAAGCTGATGGGACGATGGCGGAGCGGCGCCCCGCTTGTCCTAGCGCCGGATGGGGACGATCCAAAACTCGGCGCTGATTCCCAGCGCAGCAACGATTTTAATTACGCAAAGATGGACCCTCACGGCTATGGCTGCCCACTCGGGGCACACATCCGGCGCATGAACCCGCGCGATACTGCAGCGAACATGAACCGTCGGAAGATGATCCGGCGAGGGGGGACTTATGGTCCGCCCCTGCCGGAAGGGGCCCCCGACGACGGCATAGAACGCGGCATCGCGGCTTTCGTCGGCTGTGCGAGTCTCGTCCGGCAATTTGAATTTGCCATGAATGTTTGGGCGAACGACCCAAACTTTCATGAGCTGGGAAACGAGCACGATCCGATTTTCGGTACACAGGACGGCACCCTTGACATGACCATTCCGAAGCGGCCCATTCGGAAAAAGATCAAGGGCCTGCCGGCGTTCACCACGATCCGAGGCGGCGCTTACTTCTTTTTGCCCGGTATCAAGGCACTCCGATACCTGGCGTCGCTGAGTGATGGTCTTTGAAACAAAGGTCATTCGAAAAGACAGAAAGCAGGCATTTCATGAGCTCCGGTCCTCAACCGCCGCGTACTTATAACCAGAATCATGCATCCCGCAAGTACACTCCGGGCAAACGGAGAGTTTCAATCTACTGGACGTGGAGTTACCCCTGGGAAGCCAACCGGGACACTACGGAATTAGACAATCGCTTCTCGACCATGACCGAGGTCCGGAGAGTCGCCTGGCCTGCGTATGAGGGAACGGAATGGGATGAGATGCATTTCCTGCAAGGAATTGCTGGGACCCTGGAACTATTCCACCGCTCCACGCTCGCGTTTCAGAGCGTCTCAGGTGAAGTCACCGGACATTCGGTTGCTGTATTTCAACGAATCGATCAGGCCGGGTATAAGCTTCCGATCGACGAACGAATCCTCGCGGACACAGACACGCTGATGGTGTTCGGTCTCGATCACCTGCTGTCAGAGCAGGAGGCAGCCTCAGGAGAGATCGAGGCGGTCGGCGAGTGGCTGCAACGAGAAGGAACTTGCCTTCTGCTTGGGCCCCATCACGATGTGGGATTTACAGAAGATCTGAAACAGCGCCAACTGGAATACGCGCACCACGGGGATGCGCTCGTCCCTCGCCAGCAGCGCTTCGGACAATACACGCGTTCGATGATGAAAGCACTTGGGGTGCCGGTGATGAATCAATTCGGGCTTCGCCCGGCCGTCGTCAAAGGCACAAAACAAATTGCGCCGCTGACAATCAACAAAGACCTGGATAAGCTGGGCCTCCTCAACGGGGTTACCACATTTAATTTTCATCCCCACCTGCCGCATTACGCGCTGACTACCGATGACACAAAGTCCGTCCACGTGCTTACACGCCAACCGATTGACCTGGATCGACCGCATCCTTTCACCCAGGCGGGTAACACCGAGTTCAACTCATTCATCTGGATGCCACCTAATGCAGAACGCGCAGGACACGTCCTGCTGGCAGACTCCACGATCTTTACCACGTTGTTTGGCGGCGTAGAGTCGTTGGAGACCTTTTGGAAAAACCTGGCAACGATGCCACTGGCGAGCGGGATGCCAGCGAAGAAAACTCAGGCTGTCGCCTGATCCGAAACGCGAAGTGCATAAGCACTACACAGGAAAGGTTGAATGGAACTCCTGAGTAAGGCAGTCCCGATCACGATGCTCGCCTTTGTAGTTTCAAGTATGCTGGCGGTTGGTTTGAGTCTCACCATTCGGCAGATTGTGGCTCCTCTGCGCAATGGAAGACTTGTCTTTCTCGCATTGCTCGCAAATTTTGTGCTGATGCCACTGGGGGCATTAGCCATCGCCAGAATTCTCAGGCTTGACCAGCCGCTCGGCGTAGCCATGCTCTTGCTAGGCGCAGCTGCCGGCGCGCCATTCCTTCCTAAACTTGCGGGAATCGCCAAGGGCAACCTTGCCTTTGCCGTGGGATTAATGGTGCTACTCATGGTTTTGACCGTGGCCTACATGCCTCTCGTCCTGCCCCTGCTTTTGGAGGGCGTTTCGGTCGATCCAATGAAAATAGCACGCTCGCTGGTTCTTCTCATGTTGCTTCCACTGGGTGCCGGGCTTGCAGTGAACGCCCGGTTCGGAAGCATTGCTGAAAGAATGCGCGCGCCGCTTAATCGAATCTCCACCATCAGCCTGGTACTCCTGATCGTGCTGCTGTTGGTGACGAACATTCAAAATGTAATCTCCTTGTTCGGAACACGCGGCATTTTGGCGAGCATCCTCTTTCTCTTGGCCGGCGCTGGAATCGGGTGGCTCCTCGGCGGTCCTGGCCTCGGGACAAAGGGCGTGCTGGCGCTAGCAACTGCACAGCGCAATATCGCCGCTGCACTAGTGGTTGGCGGCAAGGACTTCGATGACCCCAAGGTACTCGTGATGATTGTCGTCGTTGCCGTCGTCGGACTGCTTATTCTCATGCCGCTCGCGCGTGTGCTAGGAACTCGAAGTGCGGAAACTCCAGTTTAGAACGCCACAGGTTTGGGACAGCAGAGCTTCCCACATTTGGAACAACCCGTGGACGTTCATGAGAACACATTTTGCATGGCGCCTCGTTGCTGTAGTTGTCCTCGTTGCGGTCGCTAACTTTGTTGTCTTGACTCCCGTACAAGCGCAAGTCAGAGGTGTCTATCCCGTAGGCATGAGCGCAACGAACTCTGGGGTCACACCCGAAGCAGGAATCACCTATTCAAACCTTTTTGTTTTTTTCTCGCGTGATGAAGAGAAAGGCTCTCATGGCGAAATATTGGCTACCGGCCAGAACTCGATCATGATGGACATGAACAGTTTTGTGTGGGTGAGCAAGAAGGAAATGCCTCTCCTGGGCGGGGCAGTATTCTCGGCATCCGCTACGCTTCCGATCGCTAACAACTCGCTCACGTCAGATGTCAATGGTGCCCTCAGCGGTGGTGGCGGGTTCGCGGATTCCTATTATCAACCGTTCATTCTCGGCTGGCGCAAGCAGCGCTTTGCCATTCGGACGATCTATGGGTTTCTGGCGCCGACCGGAAGATTTAGCGCGGGTGCCAACACTAATGTCGGCTCAGGTTACTGGACCTCAGTTGTTGCGAGTGGACAGACGATCTATCTCAACCCGAGCAAAGCCACTGCCTTATCTGTCTTTCAGATGTACGAACTTCACGGCACTCAACAGGGCACGATGGTCCACCCCGGCCAGACCTTCAACCTCGACTATTCGCTAACCCATACTTTTTCCCTTCAACGTAGCTTGCGCCTTCAGCTTGGGGTGGTGGGATACGGCCAGTGGCAGACGACGGATAAACACGGCCCCAACATTTCGCCGGAACAGGCAGGCGCGCACTACAAAGTAAACGCCATGGGCTTCGCCGCAAACGCATTACTACCGGAGCAAAAGGTGAGCGTCGGGCTTAGGTATTTTCGTGAGTTCGAGTGCAGATCGACCTTCCAAGGATACACCCTCCAGATCTCCGCCGCGATTACGTTCTAAACCAGCCCAGGAACCGGTTTGGGGAACTGCGCGTCCGTTCGACTCTTTCTTCTTGTCGCGGCGACTTCGCGATCAGCACCATCCACGCCGGTCGATCAGGAACTGCAGCGGAGTCTCCTCTGTCTGAATTCGCAAAGCCAAACGAGATAAATTGTCCAGGGTAAGAGCGAAGGTCGGCCTCCAAATCTTCATTGAGCGTGTGATGCAGGTACACCTTGAAATATCGTGTCTCGAAGATCATCCAACGATGGGGGTGCGTTGGAAAAAAGGCAAATGGCTCAACGTTTTCAGGAGGGCCAAGTAGTTTCGTTACCAGAGTCGTCATCTCCACGATAGGACACCATGACCTTGCATTTTAATTTTGCTTGCCCGAGCTTTGCTTCGAGACAAGTCCCTTCAGCTCCGCTTTTTGTTGTTTGCGGAGCTTCAGAAGCTCGTCCATCTGGGTTGGGGATAGGTTGGGTTTTATCTTCGCATCTGAGTCGGCTATGAGCTTTTCGTATCGTTTGAGCTTTTCCTTGCGCGAAAGCATCGGGTCCCACAAAAACATTGCTGCCTCACCGGCCTCCTGTTCGAGCATCGGTTTGATCCTGGCCTGCTGATTATCAGTGAGGTTCAAGGCTTCCGAAAGATGTTGCTGTTTCATCGTGAAATACTGGCTTTGGGCCTTCGACCAATCAATCCCACTTGAGGCGGGCAGCACTTCTCGGCGCAGGATGGGAAGCTGAGTAGTTCCCGAAAGTTTGCTATTGAAAGTTAGCGTGTCGCTTCCAACCGAGAACAACATCTCGATACCAGGGGAATATTCCACGCTGTTGGCTCCGTGAAGGGGCGTGTACAACACTTCGTACTGAACATTGCCGATCTTTACTGAGACGTCGTAACGAGTCACATCCTCGCCACCATCGCCAGGCGCGTTCTTGTGCTTCGTGACAGCGGTGATGGTGCCGGGTTGATACTTGACTGAAAGCGTCTGCCCAAGTGCCAATATTGCAGAGACGCAGATCAGGACCAGACCGAGCTGTTTATGCACAGACACTCCTGCGCCGGAACAAAAGGAGGTAGAGAAGTACGATGGACGCTTGGGCCACGCTTTCTAAATCAGCATATGAGCTAAGAGCGTCGGAGAACACTGTCAACAGTGACAGACGAACACCTAGGGAAGGTGACAGAAGCAGCCGGCCCCCGTGGAGACTCGTCGGAGTCAGTTGGATCGTGCTAAGCCTCTCCCCGAAGGGTCGCTCCAATGATTGGCCTCGACTGCGCATCCATAGGTAGAGCCGCGTCGGCCGCGATGTCCGTGCTGAAGCCTGCGACGTTTTCAGAAAGAGTAGGCGATGTATACCATCCCGTAATAGAAGGGGCTCGTCCGGTTGTAGGCTTCTTGGACGGCCTTGTGTGGATCTGCGTACGCGCCGAGGACATTTAGGGTGAAGTTTTTGTGGAATTTCCAGTCGGCGTAAGTGTCGAGTTCGAAGGCAACATTTGGAGAGGTAACACCGTGCCCAAAGGTGGCCGCCTGATCAGCGTAAAACCAGTAGCCGATGACGCCCCATCCCAGCTTGTCGGTGGGCGACATGTGAATGCGAGCCTGATGCGAGATATTGTTGGAGTTGGCAAGGAAATACTCGCCCGCAATCTCCCCCTGCCACCAGGTTCCCCAGTCGTAAAAACCGACATACAGCGGATCAAAAGCGGTGTTCACTGTTTTATTCGGCTTGGCTCCTTCGAAGAATGCGTAGCGGTAGGAGAGCTTTGGCTTCCAGGGTAAATTGCTTAGTTGGTAGGCGCCGAGCGCATTCCATGCAGTTGAGTGCATGAGCTTATGGTTTTCTTCGTACGCAATCTCCAATTCGAATGAGAGATCGGATAGCGCAGGAATCGGTGCGGTGTACGCACGAGCATTGTAGACGTTCATCCCGTCGCGATCAGGCAGGACGTTGGGGTGGGCGAAAGCTCGAAGCCAGGTTACTCCAAAAGTCGAGTTCTTCCCTGCGGCATATTGGTAGTTGATGCCCGCCAACCGAGTTCCCGTCGGGTTCTCTGGGACGTCATCGCGGTCGAGATAAAAGCCCTCAATCGTGTGATTCGCGGGTTTGATCCTGGCGATGCCGGCGAATTTCCAGGCCTTGCGGGCATTGGTCCAGAATCCGCCGCGGCTGCCCCCTTCGCCAGTGCCATCCCATACCAGGAAGCCGTGACCGATCATATACGGTGTACGGCCAACGGTGAAATCAAGAAGGTTTTCCGAGCTACTCAAGGAATGCCCCGAGCGCCAGCCCATGTAGAGGTCTTCCTGCTTGAAGGAAGAGGCGCTCTCTCCTGCGATTGACGGTCCTCCGTAAGTTCGTTCGCCCACGGCGCTGAGCTTGCCGTAGAGTTCGCTCTTTCCTAAGGGGAACACGACCGAGAGAGCCGGCTTGACGTAGCCCTCGAACCAATGGTTACCGAGGTTTTCTGACGGGTCAGGCCTGACATCGGTGTAGAGGGAGTTCCCGAAGCCGAAAGAGCCCCAGGCAGCATCGACGTTGAAGGTCCATTTGACCTGCTTAGGTAGCCCGGTGGATCTCTTTTCTTCTTTTGGCGCATCTGTCTTTTCTGTATCGGCCGTGGTTTCGGGTGTCGTCTCCTGGGCCCGAATGTTTGTCGAGGTGATCAGTAGCAGCAGAGCTCCAATCACGCCTGTGATGCGGCCTAAAATTGGCCTCCATCTAAGACGATTCGCAGGTCTTGCGGGCCCCTCATCTTTTTCGTTGTGGAGTTTCAGGGGCGTGCCACAAGCTACGGGTGCCCGCTCGTGAACAGTTTCGCTGGGGTGACTCAAGAGCTTCGCCACTTACAATTTCTCCCGGCATCAGGCTGGTATTGCAGATGACTGGCTCAGAGTAGGCATTCCCGTCGATATCGAAAACTGTCATTTGTCACAGCCTTTTGCCGGCCTGCATTTCGACACGGTCTCCCAAAGGTCGGCTTCCCGCCTTGCTGAACGCGACGCAGGTCTGCCAACAGTGCGGCGGATCGGCAGTTCGGAATACGACAAACCGCCCTTCGTTGTTTTCTTGAGCTTGCGCGAAGTGGTCAAAAAGGGGGGTCGAAAATCCTCGTTTTCCGATGGTCACAGGGAATACCTTCTGAGGCGGTGTGCTTGCTCTCCGATTCGGTGCTACACTTCCGAACAGTCGCGCAGGTATTCGGCGTGTCTATCGTTGATGCTATCGCTCGCGGGACGATGACCACTCTTGTCGACAGCACTGTCGGCAGCATTTTTGGTAGACCTTCAAAATTAACATCCGACCGCTTTTGCGCACAAACACGTGCTACAGCTTCTCGTAAACGATGTCAACTTCCGAACTTCCTACTTCTGCTGGCGTTCTCGGTTGTTTTCCGCACTGTTGCGATTGCCGAAGTCCCTGAAGTCCGGCGCGTGCTGGTTTTTAACGACTTCGATGAGATCGCTTCACCGGGGATCGCTCTTTTGGATCAAGGAATCTTTGCTGCTCTGAGCCACTCGCGTTACCAAATCGAATGGCATAGCGAGAGTTTGGAAGCGAACTTGTTTACAGATGAAGCGTCCCAACGCAGGATTCTCGACGGATATATTCGCAAGTACAAAGATCGCAAGCCGGACTTAATCATTGCAGTTGGCCCTGCATCGCTCCAGTTCATGGCTGAATCACATAAGAAACTCTTCCCTGGAGTCGCGGTTGTTTTCTGCGGCAGTTCGGAGGATATGCTAAAAAAGCTGGAGCCAGACTCTAGCTTTACGGGTGTATGGGGTGTGGTTCAGCCGGAGGAAACCCTGATAGCAGCATTACACTTGCAACCCAGCACCAAACACGTCGTGGTGGTAGGCGGGGTGGGAAGCTACGACAGGCACTTAGAAGACATCGTCCAACACAGCCTCCGGAACTACGAATCAAGGCTTGAATTCACTTACCTTACTAACTTGGACATGCCCACACTGCTGAGGCGAGTAGGTCAACTCCCCAGCAACACCATCATCCTTTATACCTCAATCTTTCGGGATGCCGCCGGAAGGCATTTCATCGATGCAAATCAATCAAGTCCCGCAGTGATTGACGCTTCCAACGCTCCGGTCTTTATCCTCTTCGATGTCAACTTTGGCACGGGAGCGGTCGGGGGAGACATCATTAGCTTTGCCTCGGATGGCAACGTTGCCGGACACATGGCAGTCAGAATTTTGGATGGGGAACAGCCACAGACTATCCATGTCGTGAAGAATGCCGATGTCTGGACGTTCGACTGGCGAGCATTGCGTCGGTGGGGGTTTAAGGAAACAGACCTACCGCCTGGCAGCATAGTCCTGGATCGGGCGCCGAGCTTCTGGGAGTTATATAAGCACTACTTCGTCGCCGCCATTGTTCTTGTATTGGTGCAGTCCGCGGCCATTCTTGGACTCCTCTGGCAACGAGCCCGACGAAGAAAAACAGAGGCACAGCTTATAGCATCAGAGGAAAAATTCTCCAAATCCTTTCGACAGAGTCCTCTTGCTATCAAAATAGCCAGTACGAAGGATGGTCGCTACATTGACGTCAATGAGACTTTCGGACAGCAAACTGGTTGGTGCCGCGACGAAGTCATCGGCCGGAGCCCGTCAGATTTCAACCTCTGGGCAGATCCCGATCAGAGATCGCTGTTCATTAAACAGCTTCTCGCTGAGGGCAACGTGCGAGACTTGGAGGTTAGGATTCGCAGAAAAGATGGTCAGATTCGGACAACTCTCGTTTCAGCAGAATTGATTGAGGTCAATGGTAAGCCGTGCGCTCTTTCCGTGCTCGCTGACATCACCGAGCGCAAAGCGGCTGAAGCTGCGCTCGCAAACGTGAGCCGCAAGCTGATTGAGGCACAAGAGCAAGAACGCACCCGAATCGGCAGAGAGCTACACGACGACGTAACCCAACGACTCGCAATGTTGGCACTCGAGCTCGAACAGCTCGAAGACAATCCTTCGGAGCTTCGGAGCCGTGTGCAAGAATTGCGGAAGCAAACGACAGAAATCTCCAACGACGTGCAAGCCTTGTCCCACGAGTTGCACTCCTCAAAAGTGGAATATCTCGGTGCTGTAAGGGGCATGAAAAGCTGGTGCAACGAATTCAGTGAGCGGCAGTCACTACAGATTGAATTCAAAAGCCCTGACGCGCACATCCCTCTGCCACGGGAAATCGGGCTTTCCCTTTTTCGAGTTCTACAAGAAGCCCTGCACAATGCAGCCAAGCACAGCGGGGTGAGACGGATTGAAGTGCACTTGCGGGAAGACTCAGGTGCGGTTCATCTCGTCATCAGTGATTTAGGAAGAGGGTTCGACTTGGAAACAGCAGTGCAGGGTCGAGGTCTCGGTCTCACAAGCATGCAGGAGCGAATTCGGCTGGTGAAGGGAACGATTGAGATTCAATCGAAACCGATGGGTGGAACAACCGTGCATGTTCGCGTTCCACTCAGATCAGAGAGTGCGCCCCAACGGGTGGCGGGGTGAGAGACTCGTGCTATGGGGAATGTCGCTCCGGGTCGCCCCATCACCGAGAATAAGAGGCTGAGTGCTCTGCACAGATTCGTTCGAAGACGCGGCGGTCCATCCCGCCCTGAACGCTACTCAGAGAATATCCGCACAGAATATCGACGTCGTATGTGTTAGCTAGCTGATTCGTGAGTCTTTCGACCAGAATCGCCGCCTCGGTGTTACCTTCTGCCCACAGGAGATGCACACCTTCTCCGAAAACTGCAACGCGGGCTTGTTCTCCCTTCGCAGCCTCTGCCGCTGTCGCGATGAGATTACCAAACCGATTCAAGAATCGAGCTGGATCAGGCATTCCGTTGAGCATGAATGTCGAGAGCGCGTCAGCAACATCTAACGCGATATATCTGCCCTCCGAAATCGCAGCACGGATATCCAAGCCGCATGCGTGCAATCGTGGAAGGAGACTGTCCCGGTGTGACTTGGTGGCGACAACGATAGCTGCGCTTCTAGCCTGGAGAGCAGCCCCAACAAACTGCGTAAGGTCATCTAAGAACCTTCTATCATCAGAATAGAACCCTGCCTCGTGTCGGCGGGCGATCCGCACTTTCTCTGGTGGGAACGGTAGGACGCTCCCGCCGCTATTGTGATCGGCGGTGTGCTCGTCGTTAGCGCCGGTGACGCCCTTATCAGCCAAGCTGGCGCCGATAAACTGCTTGCCTTTCAGAACGGATTCCACAGCAGGCAATAGTTCGCCCGCGGCGTTCGACTTGACGACGTAGCCGCCCGCGCCTGTGCGCAAAGCCTCTTCTGCGATTTCCCAAGAGCGATTTTCGCTTAAGAAAAGTATTTTGGATTTTGGGGAGACTGCACCGATTCGCCGGGCGGCTTCGATCCCGTTCAGATGGGGAAGTCCGATGTCCAGCAAAACCAAGTCCGGTTGCAGTTCTTCCGCCTTCTGAACTGATTCCAATCCATCCGAGACTTCACAGACAATCTGCAATTCTGGCTGTTTCTGAAGTATCGACACAACAAAACGTCGAAACGGTTCGAAGTCCTCTACTACCAACACCCGGATTGAACGGGCAGGCATGTAGTCTCCTTTGCATCTCTTCGAAGCCCGAATCTACAGTTAGCTTTCGGACTTTTCGGAATCCCTTTGCAAGCATGGCACAACGGAGTTCTGGGTTCGTTGCTCAGAAGCAACGCCCAGCGCTTGCCGAACAGCGTTTCGATCGGGTCGCTTTGCAAGCTCAAAGTTCCTCCCCAAGCTGTTCACATCAACGTAACCATTTTGATGCTGCGTGGAAATGGCTCGGACGAGCCATGCATATAGGACTTTGGAGCAGAGGCAGGGGGCGAGAAACGAGATTGGTGCTGCCCCCTGCCTTGTCTAGCCTGTCGGCTGCGGTTCGTGATGGGGGAGGTACCACCGCTTCGTGTATCAGGTATTTTTATACATTATCTTCACGATTGCGATGCAATATTCGTTGAAATTGTTCGCAGGGCGATACCTCTGAGATATCGAATAGCTGTCTCCTAGCTTCCTTGGCTGCTCTTTGGCAACGACAGGCCAAGCGGGTGGTTGTAAGAATTAAGAGCTATGAAGAACGAGAGACTCAAGTCTACGACCGTCCGCTTTACGGATTCAGACCTGCATCTTATTGACTGCCTGCAAGAAAAGCTCGGGCTCGGTATGATTCACATTATCCGACTCGCCATTAGGCGCTTGGCCGAAAGCGAGAATTTACTGCTCTCGCCCTCCAGCCCTAAAAAGCGTTAGGAAGACGCCCTGTGTCCCAATAACAATCTGCCACTCGACTCTTGGGAGGCTCTATCCTCCGACGCACTGACGAAATCATGACCAGCAAATCTCCTACCGATAAACTGCTCGCCTCTGAGAGCGGCGTTCACAGCGTCCAGTAGTTCGCTTCCCGCATCAGTCTTGACGATGTAGCCGCAAGCACCCGCCCAAAGCGCTTCCTGCACCACGTCGGGTGAGCATTCCTGGCTTACAAATAGTATTTTGGATTCGGGTGAGACCTTGCCGATTCGGCGAGCAGCTTCGATTCCGTTCAGAGATGGAAGGCCGATGTCGAGCAGAATCAAGTCCGGTTGCAGTTCGTCCGCTTTCCGAACCGCTCGCAGTCCGTCTGAGACCTCAGCCACGATCTGCAATTCCGGTCTTTCCGCAAGATTCGAACAAATGAATTTCCGATAAGGCTCTGAATCATCGACCACAAGAATCCGTCTCGACGTCATTTCCAAGTAGCCCTCCCCTTATCCCAGCCAATCCCGACTTTGAGAGTCTGGTCGCTGGTTGTCATTCAGAATCTCACAGAGCACGATACACGTCGTTGCGTATACGCATGGATAAATCGTCAACACTCTGGCTGGGGAGTGGTACTGAGTGGTACAAAGAAGTGATCCATCATTACGCGGATCTTCGCCATTTGTGAACCTGTCAATTCTAACAGGTGTGAATCAAGGCCCTGCCGTATTGTGTGCCCCCTTCATCAGTTGTTTAGCCGGATATTCCGAAATCGACAGCCATTCGCCGTTTGACGAAGGCAGTCGGCTAATTCTGCGACAAACCCTAAGGGCGACATCAAAATTAGCCCACCATCCACTAGCACTCTTGGTAGTTTCCCTTCCACAAACCTCGTGTTAAACCTCGGGACTGAACACCCACGACAACACCCTAGACTCAACATTAACCCAACTTGAAGCGATCCATAAAAACAACTAAGGAGAATTTATGCCAATCGTACCAATCAAGAATCCGAGGGAACTTTTCCTGCTCATGCTCAGCGAACTCCGGCAGGGCACCGAGCGGACAAACGAATTCTTTGACGAGATCCGTCAAATGGCCCAAGACCCGGACGTAAAAGAAGCGCTGGATGCCCGCCTATTCGTGTCTCAGAAAACTCTGAGCACGCTTGATCAATGCTTCAAACTCATTGGCGAGCAGCCTGTGAAGCTCAGTGGCCGCGTATACGACGTCTTTGCCGAGGACTTTCGCAGGGAACTCGCCGAGATGCAGAATCCGACGGCCCGAAACCTCTTCATCCTTGCCAGGGCCAGCCAGGTGGTTCATCTACAGATTGCCGAGTACCATGCGCTGGTTGCGGCCGCTGACCTGTCAGGTCACTATGGCGTTGGGGTGCTGCTGGAAAGCGCCCTTGCCGACAAAGAAGCTTTCGTCGCACGGACACGGCGCTTCATTCGGGCGATTGTGGAAGCCAGGGTAGCTGAAAAAATTACTGCAAGATCGGCTGCATAGCCGAGCTTTGCGGCAAACCAACAATCAACTTGTGCATCGATGGCGTTTATTGAAGCCGCGCCGGATCGTGTTCGATTCTGCACGACCCCGGCGCGAGCACAAGCTTGCACTCCCGCACCTTTGCGTCTAGAACGCAAGCCTGACGGCTACCTGTCCTAATGCGGGCATTTACAGCAGGTGCTGCCGATGACGCCGATACTGGCGAAGTGAGGTTTGTGTCGGGGTTCGCAACAAACGCGGTTCCGATGCAGCGCAACACTCAAGGCAGCCAGGAGCAGACTGCAGCGCCCCAAACCGGATGACGACTATACACACCATTGCTCATAAAGGACGCTAGCTCGCGCACTCCGGGCGGTGCACAAACCTGCCGCGAGGCGAGAGTCCTTTTGCCTGACTTGTCATTCTTTCGGGCGCATATTCGCTAATCCAGGTTCTGGATACTCAGCGCAGGGCAGAATTCGGCTGGATGTTATCACTTTCTTCAGGCGCCAACTGTAAGTTTTTGCAGTGAAAAGGGTACCGCCTTCTGAATTAATAGTTCTTGAGTGCACTTCTCTCTGGTGGGATAGTCTGATCTCGTTCTGTGGGGGGCCGTGTTTTGCTTGGGAACCATAGAACCGTCGTACCGTTCCTGCGCCTTCGACTCGCGTCCAGACGACAAGGCCGAGCAAGAGTAGGGGCACGTCACCTTCGGGTTTCATTTGCGGCTCTTGCAGCCATTGTCCTGTTAAATCCGATTGCGACGCCACAGACGAAGGAAGTCCGGCGGATTCTGATTCTGAACGAAGTCGGCACTTCGTATCCCGCAATCCCCATCATCAATCAGGGAATCCAAAGTGCGCTGAATCATTCGACGTATCACCTTGAGTTTTATTCCGAGTACTTTGATACCACGCTGTTCCCCGGTCCGGCTGTCCAGCAGGAGTTTCGCGAGTTCTACATTCGCAAATATCAAAATCGGAAACCAGACGTGATTATCACGGTCGGGCCATCCGCCCTCAAATTTATGCAACAGATAAACGCCTATATGTTCGACTGGCAAGCCCTGAAGCGCTGGGGATTGAAAGACAAAGAACTCCCCCCGGGCAGCATCGTGATAAATCAGCAGCCTACATTCTGGAGCTTGTACAGATGCTTCCTTGGCAGTGTCGGTCTGGTCCTGGTGCAGACATTAATGATCTTCGGGCTGTTGTGGCAGCGATCCGAGCTTCGTAAATCTGAGAAAGCGTTGCGCGAAAGTGAGGAACGCTTTCACCTCGTTGCAGACACAGCACCCGTAATGATCTGGATGTCCGGACCCGACAAGCTATGCAACTACGTCAACAAGACCTGGCTGGACTTCACAGGCCGCCCACTTGAGGCGGGGGTTGGTGGTTGGGCTGAGGAAGTTCATCCGGACGATTCGAAACGCTGTCTGCAAACCTACACCGAAGCATTCGACCGAAGAGAGTCGTTTGAAACGCAGTATCGTCTGCGGCGACACGATGGCGAGTATCGTTGGGTTCTGGACAAAGGTGTTCCGAGGTTTAATTCGGATGGCACCTTTGCTGGCTATATCGGCTCTTGCATCGACATCACGGATCGGAAGCTCGCAGAAGAGAGTCTTGCCACCATTGGGCGTAGGTTGATCGAAGCGCACGAAGAGGAACGTACCTGGATTGGCAGAGAGCTTCACGACGACATTAATCAACGCCTCGCGCTCTTGGCTGCGGAACTGGACCGATGGGGGCAGCGTATTCCCCCTGCCAACGAGTTCATTGCACAAGTCCTCGACGCCCAGCGGCGTATCACGCAGATCGCCAAGGATGTGCAAGGTCTATCCCACAGGTTGCATTCCTCGAAGCTGGAATATCTGGGTCTCGCCACTGCCGCCAACAGCTTCTGCAGGGAGATGTCGGAACAGAGTAAAGTCGAGGTTCAGTTCACTCAAACGGGTATACCGCGGAGCCTGCCCAAGGAAATCTCTCTTTGCCTGTTCCGCGTTTTGCAGGAGGCGCTGCAGAACGCTGTGAAACACAGCGGAGTTCGGAGTTTCACTGTGGACCTCCACGGCACTGAGGAAGCGATCGAGCTCACAGTAAAGGACGCGGGGCGCGGCTTTGAAGAACAAGAAGCCTTCACTCGCCCCGGCCTGGGTTTAATCAGTATGCGTGAGCGACTTCAAATGGTACGTGGCGAGTTCGAGGTCAAATCAAAACCCGGCGCCGGAACTAAGATCTATGCGCGGGTTCCCATCAAAACCCAAAGCTATCGCGCTATGGCCGGCTAAGCTGTTAGCCTGCCATGATTGTCTTGAGCAAAGGCAGGAGAGTGGGGGGTGCGGATCGAGCCGAGTGCAAGATTAGGTTTTGGAGAGGCTCGTTGCGTTGCTCGGAAGCAATAAGACCTCCTGAGCAACGTCGGTCGGTCAATTGAGAAGGGCGCTTTCGGCCTGGAGTTGGCATAAGCAGGGGCAGTATGAGTGAACAGCTCGGTCAACTGTTGAAATAAGGGCCTCGTCGGCCGTCAAAGCGCAAAATGGCATTTCTTACGGCTTCAGTGCAATTTTCAGCATGGCTTCAACCCCATTCCATGTGATCTGTACGCCGATGCACAGCAAGACAAATGCGATCACGCGAAGGATGCCGTGGGCCGTCTCTGCAGGCAAATGCGCCGTGATTATCGGCGCATAGCCATAACAGAAGTAGACAGCTACGCTCAACAACACAACCGCAAGCGCAATCCCCGCGTGCGCAGCGACGTCCGGGAGCATACCCTTTACCGAGGCATGGGCGCTCAAAGTCACCATGACTACAATGCAGCCCGGCCCTGCTGTGATGGGAAAAGTAAATGGGTAGAAGATTTTTTGCTCCGGTGATCCGAGGACCTCGCCATCCACCGTGGCCTGCGCGTCTTTCGTTTCCGACTGATTTTGACTGAGCAGGCTCCAACCCATGGCCGCCAGCACGAGTCCACCAGAGACCTGCATGACAGGCAAAGAGATACCAAAAAACCTCAGCATCGCCGTGCCGACGAGTTCTATCGTAAGCAGGAAAACGGTTGTGCTGATTGCTATCTTCCGCGCAAGAGTCCGATATATGGCAGGAGGTGCCTTCCCGACGAGGCCTAGGAACACCAGCGCATCGCCCAGCGGATTTACCAGCGGCAACAGTGCGCTGAAGGCAAGCCCGAAAAACTTACTCAACTCGGCCACAGCTGAACCGTTCCTCATGTCGAGTCAGCACGAACCATGCAAGATCTTTCACTCGTCGCACTTATAGAACTTGCAGGAAATCGGGACTTTGCCTGAGGAGCAGGCTAAAAGGGTCGAAGGAGAAAACCTCCCTCATCATTGCTCAGGCAGCAGGGCTTCCGAGCTCTGTAGTAGTGTCTTCGATTGCTGCGACTGGTCCATTCTCCTTTACCGACTGAATCCCGTTTTCCATTGCCCAGACCGAAGAATACATTTCGCTCTTGCCGATAATCTGGCCATTCGTTGCTGTCAGAACAAAGAACGGCTGTCCATTCTTCGCCGTTTTGCGTTCGTAGCGGGTATCATCGCCAGCGTTAGCCTTCACAGAGTCGATGCCAGCAATAGCACTCTGCTTTTGCTTGTAAAGTTCGCTGGTTAGAATCACTTCACCGTTCCCCGCTTTTAGGTTGAACATGAATTGACCACTTCCGCCTTGCTTCAAGTCGAATGTAGCTGCCATGGTTCTTCTCCTCTTGAACTGCTGGGTTATCTCCGATTCAGCCTGTAGCCAATCGTCGAGGTCATGCCCATCTTCTCTTCCGCGTTGCTCATAAATTTCGTAAGCACGGCAACGGACTTGCTCGCGGCGCACAATGCTGGAGTCGGTTGTCCGGCTTGCTGTAGGTCGGTGGGGCGTCGTAGATGCACGCTTCATTTGCTGTCACTCCTTGTCTGCAACGCCACACCTGAACTCTCGGGGGTTCAGACACCTTTATCAAGGGTAGCGTTGTTTCGTGAACTGCATCTACTGACAGTATTCTGCTGGGGGAACAACCGGTAAAAAACCAGCGTTAGGGACTTGGTGGCAGGAGAAGCCGAACTGTTGTAGTCCTGACTGATGGCTGGCCGCAGACTCAATGCTGTTAATCGAGCCTGGCTCCCGATTCCGGCTCGCCCTACTTATGAATCTTTTCCGCTTCCCATTACTTGCGTTTGTGCTGGCTTTCCTCGTGCAGTGGCTCTCGGCGCAGATGGGCAATTTCTATCGCGAGAAAAGAGGCCCCATGCAAGAGCAGGATCGGAGCGATTTCGGCACTGTCGAAGGCGCCACCCTGACACTGCTGGGCCTTATCATCGGATTCAGTTTTTCGATGGCGATCAGCCGCTACGATCAGCGCAAGGATTACGAAGAGGCGGAGGCAAACGCAATCGGTACAGAATACGTTCGGGCCGACGTGTTGCCCGGGAGCGATGCCGAGCTTGTGCGAGAGTTGTTGAGGAGGTACACCGATCTCCGTGTGCAGTCATATACAGTCCGCGACACCGTGCAGCTTAGCAAGATCGACGCCGATACAGCAGAAGTACAGCAAGAGCTATGGTCCACGGTGCGACATGGGGCTGCGCTCCAGCCCAACCCCGTCGTTGCTTTGGCGGTTTCAGGGATGAATGATGTTTTGGATTCTCAGGGATACACGCAGGCTGCCTGGTGGAATACCATCCCGGTTGCAGCGTGGATTCTGATGATGACCATCGCGATCTGCTGCAACCTGCTGATCGGCTATGGTGCGCGTCGGAAGGCTCGGGGCCTGTTATCCATTCTGCCGCTTGTGATCTCCATCTCGTTCTTCTTCATTGCCGATATCGATAGTCCAAGCAGGGGCATCATTCGGGTCGTTCCGCAAAACCTGTTAGCGCTCTCTCAGTCCATGCATCCGCGTTGAGGTTCGACGCGTTCCTGTTGCAAAGCCGCGATTACATTCATGACCTTGCGCGACGGTGAGTGTAAAACGCCAGATTACATCACTATCAGAGGTTCTGCGACGACCCAACTACGCGGCAGCCGCAGGGCGCGAGCGACGCCGTTGAATCTCATAGCTTATCCGCCAGAATTCCTGCACTTCAGTGTCGTTTAGAACTTCTTCCTGCGCGCGCGAGAGCAAGCCAGCAAGCGCCTGGTGTAGCTCCTCCTCTGTAGAGGCGTCTAGTTCTGTGATCGAAGGCGTCATTTCACTCTCCTGTATCAACGTTGTGAAGCTCTCAGTGTTCGCAAGTTCACTAGGTTTGCCAGTTCTTGTGACCTGTCAATTGTGACAGGGGTACCCGCCTGAGATTCAGGACGCCAGCGCCTTTTTCAGTGGTGAAGCATCGCCTTTACGCTTATTGACCCATCGAGGCTTTTGAGTGCAGTGGCCTGATTACCGGCCCAAGGGCAGCACAAGAAAGCAGAGGGGAAGTAGGAAGGTTCTCCACAGCTCGGCCTGACAAGACTAATCACAACCTGATTGATCTCGCGCAACGACCTGGGCTATCCGGCCTTGGTAGTCTCGGTGCAAGACCACAGATGAACCGAAGACATTGTGTAGCCTGGGTTGTTTGTTGCTTGCTTTTTCTAACTCTGAAAAGCACAGCTGTCGAGCGTAGCATTCAACCGAGCACCCGTTCTACCGGACCCTTTGACCTCCTCTTGCATTTCGCCGTGCGAATACACCACACAGAGCTAGATTGCTCGCACTTTGTGCACACTGTGTATGAACGTGCAGGACTACATTACGATTACGCCACATCACGCAAACTATATCGTGGGCGGCAACAGTTTCGGCGCGTTAGCACGCCCCAGCCGGGTGACTTGATCGTGTGGCGTGGCCATGTGGGGATCGTCGTCCGACCGGAACAACACATATTCCTGAGTGCCATTGCTAAAGGCGTGAGCTTGTCGTCTTATACGTCGCAATATTGGGCGAAAAGAGGAGAGATACGTTTTTTCCGCTATGTCGATAAGGGTGCACCGGGCTAACCAACTTTGCCGACACGGGCTGCCTCTTGTAGTGCCGCGGTACAAGGCGCATTGCCTTCCCTCACTAGCCTTAGCTCCGTTTCAGGAATCGTGAACCACGTCGAGCCACAGTCCAGGCAGACAGAAATTCTTGGGAATGTTAGAACACCGGGATTTTCGCTCTGCCTGCGGCTGCTGAAATGAATCATGATTTCAGCGGCAAAGTCGGTTTCGTTCGTTGAGGAACACAACTTACAACTCATAACATCCCCGCTTGTTCGGCCTTGTTACGCCTGGTTGAGAACTACGATCACCGTCAGTGTGATTGACGCGGCTACAGACGTTAACCACAATACTAATAACACCGAATGACCTCATCTGCTCCGTCGAGGCGCGTTTGTTCGCAATTCGTAACAACCGCGTTGGCTGGTGGCGGCGTATTCTAGTTGTCGGCACACCCGAGCGCAGCCCGCTATCGGCGCTCAAAGGTACGGCTCGTGCAGGTGAACAGGCACAGTGAGTTTCCGGACGCGCAGGTTGATCACTTCCACAAACACTGAGAAACCCATCGCAAAGTAGACGTAGGCTTTCGGTATGTGCATGCCGAGGCCGTCGCCGATCAGCGAGACGCCAATCAGCAGTAAAAATGACAGCGCGAGAATTTTTACCGTGGGATGGCGATTAACGAAGGAGCTGATGGGTCGCGCCGATAACATCATCACGCCGACGGCGAGGATCACGGCTGTAACCATGATGGTGATTTCGTCGGCCATCCCGATGGCGGTAATAACTGAATCCAGCGAAAAAACGATATCGAGCACAGAGATCTGAATAATGACTGCGGCAAACGACGGCGGCACTCGCGCCGAGCTGTGGCCTTCTTCGCCCTCCAAGCACTCGTGAATTTCGATGGTCGCCTTCGCGAGTAGAAACAGGCCACCGCCGATCAGGATGAGATCGCGTCCGGAGATGGGGCGCCCCAAGATAAAAACAAGCGGCGCCTTCAGCCTAATGATCCAGACAACGGAAAGCAAAAGCAGGATGCGCATCCCCATCGCCGCCAGGAGTCCCAAACGCCGAGCCGGGCCTTGCTGCGACCCGGGAAGTTTGCTCGACAGAATCGAAATGAAGATGACGTTGTCAACGCCCAGCACGATCTCAAGCAGCGTCAGCGTTATGAGCGCCAGCAGACCGGAAGAAGTGAAGAATGCGTCCATAGTCACTGCTCTCCCTTGGAGCTGAGCGCATATTAGGGCCGGGTGCCACTGTCTTTCAATGGCGCAATCAGCCTGCGAGTGCTGCTACTTCTGACAGTACCGCCCTCCGACGCAACTTAGATAGGATTTCTCGAACAGTCGGAGGAAGTGTCATGAGGCGCGTATTTTTAGCGGCTGTACTGGTTCTGGCTTTGTCCTTGGCAGCTTCTGCGAAGGATGTGGAATTCACCGACCACTCCGGTACTCTCACCGGCAGTGCAGCAGGCCTTACTCTTATCGGTTCCCAGCTTACGGAGGTCGACGGTCTTGGCGGACTCGGCCTGATTCAAGGCACCTTGGGCAGCGTGAGCTTTACGACGGGCATGCTGACATCGGGAAGTCTGATGAATGGCGGCACGTTCGCCGCCGGTGGAACTTTTATCATCACCGGGAACGGCACGGGCGGCATTCCGAACGGCGTGATCTTCAGTGGCACATTCAGTAGCCCCGTGGGTTGGACCGAAGTAACGTCGAACGGGGTAATCAGTTATATCCTGGACGGCGCCGTCTCGGGCACTTGGTACAACGGGACCAATGTGAATGGCGCGACCACGCTGATTGGTATTAGCGCCGGCAAGAGCGGATTCACTGGGTCGCTGGCCTTAGATAGCGGCGAAACTATCCTCAACACCAGCGTAGTGCCTGAGCCCGGTACTCTGTTATTGCTCGGAACCGGGTTGGTCGGTCTGGCTGGAATTGTTCGCAAGAAGACAAAAGCCTAACCTGAAGCTCTATTCGCCTATTAGGAAGCCCCGTTCCGATGTCGAAGCAAGACTCGCTGTTTGCCGTTCGATAGTTGGACTCGATTTGTAATACTTCAAAAACAGCCGATACCTGGCCGCTGCAGTCGTGGGATTGCAACAATTCCATGTCAGACTGCTGCCCTAGCGGGTTGAGCCGCAGGTTGGGTACAGGTGTAACACGGAGCTGGAATGACTTCCTACAACAATGGACGGAGAGATCCGACTGAAACACCGATACTGCCACCGGAGAACCCGTCGATGTAGGCAGAATTCACGCCGATGACTTCGCCGTTTGAGTTGAAGACCGGACCACCGCTACCACCGTGCGCTGTTGCCGCATCGTAGATCAGCATTTCACCGATCACATCCCCGAGATGTCCGCAGGTGCTCAAGGGGCGAATCAGAGATCGTGCAGCTAACTCGCTAACCACGCTGATGTCGTTGGGCCGGTCGGCGAGAGGCTCGTGAATCGAAGCGGGGGACTTCGCAATCATCCCGGCAACGCCCATGGGATAGCCGATGACGTCGATGAACTGTCCGGCAGAAGCGGGTGATTTCGCGAGAGGCAATGTAGGGAGCCGACGGAGCGCTTCGGAGTCTTCTGCTCGCAGGACAGCAACGTCGGAAATCTTCGAAACGGACATTTGCGACAACTGGACTGGCGTGGACCAGCCGGGGAAAAAGATTACGAGATTCTCGACGACTGGGATGGCGCCGCGCCGGATAAGGTTTTCAGCCTTTGAATCTCTGTACCAGGGCTGCGCTATGTGGCGATTGGTGGCCACCAAATGGTCGCCAACCAGGAAACCTGTGCCTGAAACGCGTGCCCTAATTTCTGGATGCTGATTTGCGAACCCTACATGATAGACGCCATAAACGTAACCGATCGAATTGCGGTAGCGGTTTAGCACGAGGGCAGGCATCGTTTGTTCTTGCTTGAGCTGTTCGATTTGTGCAGTCAATCCATGAATTTGAGCTCGCAGGTCGTCGCTAGAGCCGCCCAAGGCCATCGGGGCGTAGTGAACCATGGCGGTCGTTGCCAGAACCATAAGCGCTCCAACGAACACTTGCGGCGTACGGCGTCGACTGCCGCAAATCACGGTGTTGGACTTTCTGGTCTGAGTTTCCATAATGGAAAAGACTTGATGGTTAGGTGATCCCGGTGTTCCTCAATTCAAACTCTCTGTCCGTGTTTTGAAATGCCAGTCAGCGGTTGCTCCTGTTCGAAATCAGTGTTCATCGCATCTCTCTTGCCTCACCACAGTGTCACGCCAGCAGTTTCGTTCGGGCATCCATTCTGTCAGGTACGTCAAGCGATAGAGAACTTCCTTCCACCCACCTATGGGGGTGCGCCATACCATAATTGAATACTCCATGGCCCCTTGTACTCCTCATCTTTGAATTTGGTTAGCGGCTCGGCCGCAATCCGGACCCGGAGTCGTCGCGCGCCGTCTAGCACGCGCCCCCTCAGCAGGTGGCCGAACGGACCGAGCCAAGCCAAGAATAGGTTTTGTGTTGTTCGATGTCGTTGCTCCGCAGCAATGACAGTCTTCGACATTCGATGAATCTCTTCGGAAGGATCTGGTGCATGAAAAACAAGATCTGCTGATGGACGTCCCGGCAAGGACCTCATAATCCCATCCCGCTAGCAGTTTTGACAGTTATTCGTAGTAGCAGACCGCACTAGTCTCGCGCTTGTGGGCAGAGTAGCGGTTCAAATGATGAGGAGGGAGAGCCCGCTACCCATACGCCGCCGATCGCGCTCGCACAGAAATAGACGGACACGAATTACGCCCAGTGCATTCAAGTCTCGTCCCATTTCCCATCGACAAGTTCGAGTCATTCAGAGCTGGGTTTTTGAGTTAGCAGGTTATACACCAGGAGGAATCGCATGAACAGTCAATCAAGCTCATTGCAACGATCGAGGACTGCCTTCGATTCGGTTCTGCTGAGAAAAACAAAGAATAAAAAGCACGTTCGTTTGCAACACTTCGTTGTCGCGGTTGTGTTCGTGATCTTTTTAGCGATGGCTCCGATGTTTGTTCACGGGCAAGCCATCAGCGGGAACCTCACAGGCACAGTAACCGACCCATCCGGAGCAGTGGTGAATGGTGCGAAGGTCGAGGCAATGAATGTCGCCACGGGGCAAACCTTAAGTACGACCACCCGGGGAAACGGCGAGTACGTCCTTACCAACTTGCCTATCGGTACATACAAGATTTCCATTTCCGCGTCGAACTTCAAGACTACAACCGTCGATAGGGTACCCGTAGAGCTCAATAAGACCAACAACGCGAACGTCAAGATGGAAGTCGGCTCGAGTTCCACGACCGTGGAAGTGTCGGGTGAGGCACCTCCGGTGGACACCGCGACGGCACAGCTGCAGACCACCTACAACGATCAGCTCGCGCAGGATCTTGGCCTGACCTCCACCGGTGGCACCGGTGCCGGTGTTTTGAACTTATCGATGTTGAATCCCGGTGTGACAAACGCAAACGCGATGGGTCTTGGCATGGGTCCATCCGTTGGGGGACAGCGGCCGCGTGACAACAACTTCATGGTCGAGGGAGTGGATAACAACAACAAGACTGTTACCGGCGCCCTCATCACGGTTCCACCAGAAGCCGTGGAGAACTTTACGCTGATTCAGAATCAGTTCAATTCGGACTTCGGCCACTCGTCTGGCGGACAATTCAGCACCACCGTAAAGAGCGGCACCAATACTGTCCACGGGTCCCTCTACGAGTACTTCAGGAACCGTAACCTTAATGCGGTGGACGAGACCTGGGTGCAGCAGGGTCTTACCAGCAATCCGCGGCTCGACAACAACCGCTTCGGCGGCACGTTCGGTGGGCCGATTATCAAGAACAAATTGTTCTTTTTCACCAACCTTGAGCATAACCCCATCGGTTATGTTTCCGTTGGTGGCGGTACCGTGGCGGCGCCTACGGCTGCGGGCCTGGCGGCAATCGCAACCGACCCCGGCCTTAGCCAGAACAATTTCTCGATCTTTAAACAATATGTTCCGGTAGCGACCACGCCAAACGGGTGCATCACGTATAACGGAACCGCCCTCTCTGGTGCAGAGGTATTCAGTAGTTTCAGCGCAACTGCCAATGGCACATGCGCGGCCGGCTCAGTCGAAGTGGGCAATGTCTCAATTGTCCCGAATGCATATCAGAGCTTTACCAACTTCGTCCAGAGCGTCGACTACAACAGGTCGGACAAGGATCAGTTCCGTTTTCGTTACATCTATAACAAGAACAACGAACTGGACAATTCCTCTCAGTTGGCGGCGTTCTTCACTCCGCTCCCAATCAGCTTTCAGCTGGCTAGTGTAAGCCAGTACCACACCTTCTCGGCTTATGTCAGCAATGAGTTCCGATTTGGCTTCAACCGCTTCGATGAAAATATCGTGGTGGGCCCCCAGAAATACCCCGGGCTGGACACCTTTCCCAACATTACCCTGTTCGATCTGGGCTCAGGTCTGAACGTCGGACCCGATCCCAACGCTCCGCAATTCACGGTTCAGAACCTCTATCAGTTTGTCGACAACGTTAGCTGGTTGAAAGGCAAACACACGCTGAAATTCGGAGCTGAGTACCGTTGGTACATATCTCCGCAAGGGTTCACCCAGCGCTCCCGAGGTGACTACCAGTACAACGCTACCCAGGTTTACTTGGAGGACTTTGGGCCGGATAACTTCGGTCAGCGCAGCACTGGGTCAACCACGTACTACGGTAACGAGAAGGCGATCTACTGGTATCTGAACGATACCTGGAAAATGAACCAACACTTGAGTTTGAACCTCGGAGTGCGATACGAGTACACCACTACTCCGATCGGTGAAAATCGCCAGACCCTCAATGCGATTTCAAACACTCCCAGCATTCTTGTTCCCCAAGCCAATAACCAACCATTGTTGTTCAAGGCGCCGCACGCTCCCACGAACAATTGGGCGCCACGATTTGGTTTCGCTTATTCGCCCGGAAGTAGTGGCAATACGTCCATTCGTGGCGGTTTCGGGATGGCTTGGGACACGCTGTACGACAATATCGGCATCCTCGCCGTGCCGCCGCAGGTCGGCTCCACCACGCAGGCTGTCCCGCTCTCACCAAACTTTCTTGCCAACGGAGGCTTAAAAGGCACGGGCGGTACCGGTGTCACGGTTCTCGACCAGGCAACGGCCTTGTCCCAAACGGCAAACTGGATCCCCCCCAATGTTAAGGATCCATATTCCGTCAACTGGAACTTCGGAATGCAGCATTCCTTTGGCCAGTACTACACGGTAGAGGTCAACTACGTAGGCACCGTGGGACATGCCTTGAGCTTCCAGGACATTCTCACTTGGCAGGCTTCCGTGACCCCGACGAACTTCCTGCCTACGTACTTGGCAATTCCCAGTCAAGCGGCACTGAACGCACTCCCGCTGCAACTGAACGCGGATGTATTCGGACTACCTATCGTCGGAACCCGGGATCCCATTGTCCCCGCATACGCCAATGCCGGTTTCGGCTGCACTCCAACAGGTCCCACAACCTTCGTTGGTCCCTGTTTCCCGTTCATCACCGCATTCATCCCAGCGGGCTGGTCCAAATATAACGGGCTCGACGCTGCGCTTAACCGGCGAGTGAGCAATGGGCTCACAGTTAGGGCTGCTTACACCTGGAGTCACGACATCGACAACAGCACTGCGGACTTCCACACCACCAACCTCACCCCTCGTCGGCCACAAGACTTCTTCAGTTTTGACAAGGCTGACAAGGCGAACTCCGCTTTGGACCGTGCGCAGCGCTTCACCCTGGCCGTGGTCTACGATCTGCCGTATTTCAAAGACGGAAATTGGTTCCGTAAGAACGTACTGGGCAATTGGATGTTCAGCCCGCTGTACACCTATGAGAGCGGCGAATGGGTCACCGTTCAATCCGGCCAGGACGTAAATCTGAACATCGATAGCGCCGGTGACCGGGTAATCTACAACCCTGCCGGAGTTCGGGGAACGGGAAGCGACGTCGTCCCGCTTTGCAGGGTTACCTCGTGCAGTTCGCCTCTCGCTGGCCCGGTTGTCGCATACTTGGCGACCAATCCCACGGCTCAATACATTCGTGGTGGTCCTGGTGCGCTGACGACCAGTTCGCGAAACACCTTGCAAGCACCCGGCACTAACAACATTGACCTGTCGGTGTACAAGAACCTGAACTTCACTGAAAGGCTTCAGTTCCGCCTCGGTATACAGTTCGCCAATATCGTCAATCATCCCCAATACATTCCTGGTACCAATCCGGGCTTTGGGCTGGGGGTTAACGATGTGACGGGCTTCACTACAACGACAACCGCCTATTCGGCCTATGTACGTCCCGACAAGACACAGTTTAACGATCCGAAGACGGTGTTCTCCAGCAATGCACGTACGATCGCGGTCACCGCGAAGTTCTTCTTCTAGCCCAACTAGCTCACATACAAAGGAGGCTCGGCTGAGCCTCCTTTGTGAGCTAATGGCGTCAGTAAACTCTAAGGGATGTCAGAATTTGCTCTCAGGAGTATCGCACCGTGGTTTGCCATCCCAGCCGCGCCTTCAGTTCTTGAAGTAATAAGTCCAACTCAGGCTGACGTAGGATTTCAAAGGAACCCCAACAATCCGTTCAAACTGGAGAGGGTGGGTTGGGAGGGCAAGCGTTTCAGTCGTTTGGCCCGTGTAGCCGCTGGCGAACAGAAAATTAGCCCCGATTGACATGCGGTTGTCGAGAAACGGACGCAGCACCGCTCCTCGAATCTCCCGCACGGGCACTCCAGCAAATCCATCACCGAGGGGCTTTGCTTTTACATATTCGAACTCGCCACGCACTTGGAGATGGAACGGCAGTTGATTCTCCGACGCGACAGCGTCCCAGATCACGCGTGGAGCTTCCGGCACAGGCTCGCCGGTCTGGGTGTCTCTAGCATCCGCCTCTGAATAAGAGACGTAGACAGCCCCGTGAGAGAAGTTCCGTTGAAGAGAAACCGCAAGCACCTTATTGAGGGAAGGGCCAATGATCTGCTGTAGGCCAGTGTCAGGATCAATCTTCGCCAACTCTTGAGAGTTTGAAACACGTCGGAGAGTGACATAAAGTTGCGTCTGCTTGACCACCTTCGAGAACACAAACTGGTAAGCACGCGAGGGCGCCAGCAAGGCAGGTTGTCCAGTGCCCGTCCCGATTCGTGGGTCTTCGGTGTGAAACGCCTCGCCGTAACTGAATGCCAGCCTCGGAAGATACCAGCGGTCCGGTGGAAGCAGCGTTAGCGTCCCCTTGGGGAGTGTCAATGTACCAAGTTTGATGAAGGAATTCTGCGGATTGATGATGTCCTGATTGTCCATCCAGACTTGTTCTTGCCGCATTCCCAAGTCGTAGTGGACGTGCTTGCCGATGCTGCCATCCAAGGAAATGAAAGGCTCAGCAAAAGACAGGGTCAGATTGTTGCTTGTTACTGGTTGGAAAACGCCCGCATCATCGACGTGCTTCAAGTCCAGATTACGGGGTGCGTCTCGTCGGAGGTCTACCCCCGCCAGCAGCGATAGCCACGGACGAACGCTTTGAACGTAGGTGGCTTCTCCACCCGCAACGTCCCGGGATTCGCTCTGTTGAATTAAGCCATCGCCAAAATTTGAGCGTAGCGTGAGAGCGTAGTTCCGAAAGAAGCCTGAAAAAGAGAACTGCCTCTGCTCGCTCAGCTTCCAGTTGTCGGTCGCGACCAGAAGACCCGTGTGCGTGCTGTCAAGTTGCCGATTGTCAATCGTGTGGCCGGGTACAGACACATCAATCGGAATCAAACCCGGAATGTCAGAGAACCCGTAGTAGCCAATGCCAAAGACAGTTAACTCGTGGCGTCCTTGGAGGAACTGGCGTAGCCCATTCAGCTTGTACTGCTGGCGGTGTTCCAACCGTTCAAGGAATCCATTACCGAAGGACGCCTCCATAGCAAGCCAAGCATTCTTCTTGGTGCTCCAAGGGCTCCAGCCTGCCATCACATCTGCATCGCGATAGTCACCCGTTATCTGGACGAAGCTATTGAACCGTCCTCTTGGAACGTAGGAAGCTGCGAGATCGACAGAGTTGTTTCCTTGCCGAACATTGAAGGCCCCCCCGTCCACCGTGACGGCTTCAATTGTGGAAGGGATGAGGAAATTCGGGTCGGCGTAGCCGTTCCCATGGGCATTGGCGGGCAGGTTGTTCGGATAGAGAAAATCCGCAATCTGAAAGAACTGGGCGATAGGCTCTCCATGATCCCCTGCAACGCCGGGAGCAAAATACTGCGGAGCTTTTATTCCTCCTGACGCAGTTTCGATGGGAAGTCCGGGAATTGAGATTGGTGCTCCGGAACGTCCCGGATTGGCGTCCAAGACTTGATCGTGGATGATGATGCTTTGAGCGGGATCGGGAGTCAGCAACGACGGGGCGGAAGCCACCACCGTGATGGCCTGCGACACCGAGACCAGTTGACGGAATTGCAGAGTTACTTTCTGTTGTTGTCCACATGCAACGGAAACGTCCAAGGTCACCGAAACAAAAGTGGGCTGCTCCGCCTTCAACTCGTATTCACCCGGCTCAACGCTGTCGAGGATGAAATTTCCCTGCTCGTCGCTCTTTACTTGGCGAATCACGGCGCTCGCCGAGTGTATGAGCTTCATCAGTGCCCCCGTCACGGGAGCACCATGAGGATCGAGAATCTTGCCAGAGATTCGACCGGTATCGGGGGATGCCGAAAGATGCGGAGGAAAAGACAGGAGCAGGCAAACGACAGTGAGTGCCGTGGAAAGCCGCGACTCTCTGGAGTGGAGTGTCAAGGGCTCTCCCGCACCGAATTGCTGCAACATTTATCCAAAGTATCGCAAACGACTTCGCTCCTTAAATACACCGGGAAAAAGGATCAGCGATCTGTCAGAAAAGACAGTACGCAAACTCGCCCGAATTCGATGTAATCACTTCGACTTGAGAAACTCCAGTCAGACGCAGGAATATTTCTCAGGCTGACAATCTCTGCGACCCTTGGGTCCCAGCGGATTGCTCGATACGGTCGAAGTCGAGAGAGAAGCCCCAACTTTCCTGGAGAAGGGAATCTTCGCGTGACTACTATCGCGGTAAACGATAAACAAAGTTTGTCGGTTCCAGCCAACTTTGTCCGGGTAGTCTTGCGCGGGATCGGCCAGGTTATGTTTCAGGACCATGCCGGTACCGGACTGCTCTTCCTCATCGGAATCGCAATTGAATCACCCACAATGGCGGTCGGGGCGCTCATTGGCGCCATCATCGGCCCTGTGACCGCCACCTTGGCGCGGTTTGATCACGACGAAATACAGGCAGGAATATACGGCTTCTGTCCCGTTTTGCTTGGCATCGGATCATTGTTCTATCTGCAGCCATGGCCTCTGACTTGGGCATTGGTGGTCGTAGGGTCCATCGCAGCCACATTTGTCACCTACCTCATGCGCCACTATTTGAGTTTTCCAACCTATACCGCGCCATTCGTAGTCGTGACATGGATCGTCATACTCGTCGCCCATGCCGCCGCTGGAACTGCGATCGATGTAATATCGGCGCCCGCTTCCGATGTGCCGGTTCATTTCATCAGCCGAGTGTTCCGTGGAACGGCTGAGGTCATGTTTGGGGCGAATGAAGTCTCGGGGCTGTTGTTCATCGCCGGCATCGCACTAAGTAATTGGCGACATGCCGTGCTTGCTCTGCTCGGATCGATGGTCGGCACGATTCTCGGCATTTACCACCAAAATCCAATTGCTGCCATCAACCTCGGCATCTACGGCTACAACGCTTCTCTGGCGGCAATCGCCGTGTACTTGTGGCGCAAGTCACTGCTGATTTCGCTGCTGGCGGCCGCGATCACCATCCCAATAACAGAATATTTTCCGAGCGCCCAGTTGGGAATTCCCGCACTTACTGCGCCCTTTGTTCTTGCGTCGTGGCTCGTACTTCTCATTGGAAAGATTGAAGCTGTCTTCATGAAGGAGCTAAAGGCCGTCTAGGGCGGCTCGCAATCGCGAGTCCAGCCCGCGGGCGGCCTCAAGTTTGGTTGGGTGACTCAAATAAGGAGGAATGTGTATGCATCTCACGCCGCGCGAAATGGAAAAACTCTACATCTACCAACTCGCCGAAGTTGCTGAAAAGCGGAAAACAAAAGGACTGAAACTCAATCATCCAGAGGCCATGTCCATCATTTGCGCCGCCGCTCTCGAAGGAGCCCGCGAGGGAAAGACCCTCGAGGAGGTGATGAAGGAGGCCGCGGGTGTCCTGACCCGGAAAGAAGTTATGGAAGGTGTTCCGGAAATGATCCCGTTTGTTCAACTGGAAGCCGTCTTTACCGACGGCAGCCGCCTGATCACGGTCCACGATCCAATCAAGTGACAACTCATGAGCAAGACGTCCAAGCGAGTCATCAGCAAGACGTCCAAGTCAGAGAGGAGAACACGTATGAGTGAAAAGCAGACATCAAAACGAAGCACACCGGTTGGAGGACTGATCCTGGCGGAAGGAGACATCGAAATCAACGCTGGACGGCCGACCATCACCATGAAAGTACGTAACACCGGTGACCGGCCGATCCAGGTGTGCTCGCACTTCCATTTCTTCGAAGTCAATCGATATCTTGAATTCGATCGTAGCCGGGCGTTCGGTTTGCGCCTGGACATTCCGTCCACGACCGGGATTCGATTCGAGCCGGGCGATGAAAAGGAAGTCAAGCTTGTTCCGATGGGTGGCAAGCAGTACTGCATTGGCTTCAACAACCTTGTCGATGGCTGGACAGGTGCGGGACCGAGCAAGGATCACCGGCCTAATTTTCAAATGGCCGTGAGACGCGCTTCTGAAAGTGGGTACAAGTCAACTCAAGATCAACAGAGTACAAAAATACCTATGAGACGCGCTTCTTAAAGCGGGTACAAGTCAACTCAAGATCAAGAGATTACAAAAAGGAAGGAAGGTTCAACATGTCTAAGATCTCGCGCGCACAGTACGCTGATCTGTTCGGCCCGACCACCGGCGATAAGGTTCGCCTGGGGGATACGGACCTCTATGTCGAAATCGAAAAGGATATGCGCACCTATGGCGATGAGTTGGTCACCGGTGGCGGCAAGACCCTTCGGGATGGCATGGGATCGGATAACCAGCTCACTCAGGAGTCAGGTTGCCTCGACCTCGTTATCACGAACGTAACGATTCTCGATCCGTTGTTGGGAGTAATCAAAGCGGATGTCGGAATCCGGGATGGCCGGATCGTAGGAGTCGGCAAGGCAGGCAACTCCTCCACGATGGACGGGGTTACTCCAGGGCTCGGCACAGGCACCTCGACCGACGCAATCACCGGCGAGCATCTAATCCTGACCGCCGCCGCGATGGACACACACGTCCACTACATATGTCCTCAGCAGGTCGAGCATGCACTCTCAAATGGGACCACCACCTTCTGGGGAGGCGGCATTGGCCCAACAGACGGAACCTTGGGAGTGACATCGACCAATGGCCCCTGGAATCTTGAAATGATGATGCGGTCCGCCGAGGGATTGCCAATCAACATTGGTTTCCAGGGCAAGGGCAACAGCACCGGCAAGGCCCCACTGGTCGAACAGTTGCGAGCCGGCGCCGCCGGTTTCAAAATCCACGAAGACTATGGAACGACCCCTGCCTGCATTCGAAGCTGCATGTCTGTCGCCGACGAATACGACGTAAGCGTCGCCGTTCACACCGATACCCTTAATGAATCTGGCTTCGTTGAGGACTCCATCGCTGCCTTCGATGGAAGAACAATACACACCTATCACACAGAGGGTGCCGGCGGAGGCCACGCGCCCGACCTGCTGAAGGTTGTTGGTCAGCGAAATGTGCTGCCGAGTTCCACCAACCCCACGCTGCCGTGCGGCGTGAACTCAGTGGCCGAACTGTTCGACATGATCATGGTTTGCCATAACCTGAACCCCAAGATTCCCTCGGATGTAGCGTTTTCGGAAAGCCGGGTTAGAGGCGAAACCATTGTGGCCGAGAGCGTGCTGCACGATATCGGCGCTCTCTCCATGATCGGTAGCGATTCGCAGGCAATGGGCCGCGTGGGCGAGACTTTTCTGCGCGCCATACAAACAGCGGATGCCATGAAAAAGGCCCGCGGCAAACTCCCCGAGGATGCCAATGGCAACGACAACTTCCGAGTGCTTCGCTATCTGGCGAAAGTCACATTAAATCCCTGCATTACCGCAGGCGTCTCTCACATGCTTGGATCCATAGCTCCTGGAAAGCTCGCCGACCTGGTTCTCTGGGAGCCCGCCTTTTTTGGGGCGAAGCCCAAGCTGGTCCTCAAGGGCGGGTTTGTGGTGTGGGCCAACATGGGGGATCCGAACGCTTCTCTTGCGCCCCCGCAGCCAATGTTCTACCGGCCAATGTTCGGCGCATATGGCTCGGCATTGCAAAAGAGCTGCGTTACGTTTGTCTCCCAGGTTGCCTATGACCTGCGAGTCCATGAAAAGTACGGCCTCAACCGCATCGTTGAGCCTGTCCGTCAGACCCGCGTTCTGACCAAGGAGCACATGATCCGGAACAGTTTGGTCCCTAACATCGACGTCAACCCGGAAACTTTTGCGGTGACTATCGATGGGGTCCATGCCACCGTCACCCCACCGAAAACCATTTCGCTCAACCAGCTCTATTTCTTCAGTTGATGAAAAGAAATCCACCGCACAGGGAGAAAACTTGATGGAGGTCCTCGAAAAACATTGCTGGGGAACATGAACGATCCAGTATGGAAGAGCAGGTTTGAGAACGGACGACGCGCGCCTCAACGATGACGTTGGCGTCGCTCGGCTTTTTCATTTGTCGGCCTTTTTGTTGCCTGTTGGCTGATTTCGATCGAGGTTTACAAGCTCCCGCAATCACAACCATCGCGTTTGCATTCGGACTGTCCGTATTTACATAGAAATGAGGACCGCTATGGCTGCAATGGTAACGGAGGGATTGTCGAAGCAAGTCTGGGCGTGTTGCGTTCGCGTTGCACGAACTCCCGGTCTGGCACGATGCCTGGCTTTTTGGTTTGCTGGATCGCTGCTATTGTTCTCGTTACCTTTGCATGCGCAAACTTCTGTCCCCACGTTAACTGTGGGAGGCGGAATTCAGACCAGCTATAACCATGATGAGCCCACCGGCGACCCGAGCCTCAACCAATTCCCCCTCAATCACGCCCGCCTCTATCTCAGTGGAGACATCACGAGCTATATCAGCGCGATGATCAATACGGACTATAGCAGCGCCACCAACAATATGGAGATACTCGATGCAGTCGGGCAATTCCATCTTTCGCCCAAGGTGAATATCTGGTTTGGCCGATTTCTCCCGTCGAGCGACCGCGCAAATCTATATGGCCCTTTCTACTCTCACGAGTGGGCTGTCTTTTCTGATGGCATCCAGGATGGTTATCCCTCTGTCTATCAGGGCCGCGACAATGGAGTGACGTATTGGGGAGACTTCAATGCGGGTCCAGCCAAGATAAAAATCTCGCTCGGCACGTTTGAGGGAAGTTCTGCAACCACGAGCCACAGTCTCATCTGGGCCAGCCGTGCCCAGATTGATTTCTGGGACCCGGAAAGTGGCTACTACCTGAACGGCACTTACTATGGCGATAAGAATATCCTCGCAATCGCCGGGGCAAATCAGGTGCAGGACGGAAAAACGGCCACAACGGTTGACTTTCTAATGGAGAGAAAGATCCACGGTGGAGGCGCCTTTACGATTGAGAGCGAGTATTCAAATTACAACAGGCTCGGCGGATATGACTCGCTATATGCCAAGAGCCAAGGCGGGTACGGGCTGGCATCCTTCCTCATACCGAAACAAGTCGGCATTGGAAAATTCGAGATCTTAGGCAAGTACGCTATCGCGCAGTTCACGAATGGAGGAATGGGTGATCCGAGCTACCGGCAGAACACCGCCGAGGTCAATTTGAGCTACATCATCAAGCAATTCGACGCGCGGGTGATGAGCTTCTATAAGGACACGCGTTACAACGGAGTAAAAGGCGATGATTGGCAAGTGGGCGTCGGTCTGCAGCTGCAGATCTCCAAGACCATAAGCTTGGCTTCGAAATGAGTTCCGGCCGAATGATGAGTGTACGTTCTGAAACAATCGGATTTTCGGAAACAAGGGAGAGCATTGATGAAGGTCATCGAAACGTTGCTGGGGAACATGAGCGATCCGGTATGGAAGATCAGGCTTGAGAACGCACGAATCGAGGTCTTAAATCTTGATCAATGGCAGGCGCAGAAGAACCGCTTCCGTCTCAAAACCGATGTCGGAACGGACTTGGCCGTTTCCCTGGAACGCAACATCCATTTGCACGATGGCGACGTCTTGTTTTGGGACGACGCCACACGTCTTGCAATCATCGCGCGAATCCATCTGAAGGACGTGATGGTCATCCGCTTAGGCGGATTACTCTCGAAATCTCCGGAAGAGCTCGGCCGCACCTGCTTTGAACTTGGACATGCCCTTGGCAATCAACACTGGCCGGCTGTAGTCAAGGGAAACACTGTGTACGTTCCTCTGACAGTAAATCGGCAAGTGATGAACTCAGTGATGAAAACCTATGCGTTTGAGGAGATAACCTACGACTTTGAACCGGGCGGAAGCGTAATCGCCTACCTCTCGCCGCATGAGTCCCGCAGGCTTTTTGGCGGCGCCGATTCCGTACCCCATTCTCACGTGCATAACCATGAGGCCGGCCATGATGACGAACACTCCTACGAATATGAACATTCACATAGACATGAGCACTAATACTGAATCGAACCATGAGCGGCACCTCCGGTCCGTGAACGCCATATTGCGGGTCCTGCAATTCGGCGACTCATTGCTGCCGGTCGGCTCATTTTCGTTCTCAAATGGACTGGAATCCGCCGTTCAATTGGGCGTAGTGCACGACCCTCGATCGCTCGGGGAGTTCGTTCGAGTCGTTGTCGAACAGGCCGCGGCGTCCGATGGCGTCGCGGTCCTGTCGGCCTTCCGTGCTGCCCGCGCGGGCAAGGAGTCGGAGATCGATCAGGTCGACCAGGCTGTCTTCAACCGCAAACTCAATGAGGAGATGCGCATCATGACGGTGCGCATGGGCCGCAAATTGGGAGAGATGGCGGACAGGGTCCTAGGTCCCTGCGAGGCCAGTGCGTGGCTGGAACGGATCAAGGCCGGAATCACTCCAGGTTGTTACCCGATTGGCCAGGCGTTGGTTTTCGAGTCGCTACAACTCTCCGAACGAGAGGCTTTTGCCGTGCACCAGTACGGCTTGGCCAGCATGCTTGTGAATGCCTCCTTGCGTCTGATGAAACTTCACTACCTTGACGCGCAGTCGGTGTTGTTTAAAGTCAACGCTCATGCGGAAGGCGACTACCAGCGAATCGTCTCCAAGTCAATCGAAGATATGTCGTCCTTCGCGCCCATGATCGATGTTTTCGCAGCTGCTCACGTTCAAGCGAGAGTTCGCATGTTCATGAATTGATTTGAAAATTGGAAGAATCGAATGAAGAAAATCACACGCATCGGCGTCGGCGGTCCTGTCGGATCCGGAAAAACGTCCATCGTCGAGACCATCACACCCAAATTGCTGGAAATGGGAGTGCGTGTTCTGATCATTACCAACGACGTGGTCACCACCGAGGATGCCAAACATGTCCGACGCATGCTCAAAGGCATCCTGGTTGAGGAACGCATCATCGGTGTGGAGACCGGAGCGTGTCCTCATACAGCTGTCCGTGAAGATCCAAGCATGAATCTTGCCGCCGTCGAGGATATGGAGGCACGCTTCCCCGAGTCCGATCTCGTGCTGATCGAAAGCGGCGGCGACAATCTCACCTTAACCTTCAGCCCGGCCCTCGTCGACTACTTCATCTATGTGATCGATGTAGCCGCTGGCGACAAAATCCCGCGAAAGAACGGGCCCGGAATCACGCAATCAGACATCCTGGTCATTAACAAAACAGACTTGGCGCCTTACGTCGGCGCAAGCCTTGAGGTCATGGAAACCGACTCGCGCGCGATGCGCGGCGGAGCCCCCTTCGTGTTCACCAACTGTAAGACCGGTGAAGGAATCGATGAACTCGTGAACCTCATTAAGGACAATGTTTTGTTTGAACTCGCATTGAAGTGAGGACTGATGAAAGTTCTGGCGCCTGAACTCGACTTATATCAGGACGAACCAAGGCAACTTCCCACGGGAGGACTCGGCAAAGATGCGTTGCTGCGCCTCAGGTTCGAGGCGCGGCACGATCGTTCCATTCTTTCGTTCATGGAGCGCCGTGCGCCGCTTCTTGTCCAAAAAGCGCTTTATTGTGACGAGGGTATGCCTGGCCTCCCGGTCGTCTACATCGTCAGCACTTCCGGCGGCGCCCTGCAGGGCGATCGATATGCAATGGAGTTCTCTGTGGGGCCGGGCGCTTGCGGGCACATCACGACCCAAGCATCCACAAAAATCCATGAGATGGACGCTAACTACGTTGCTCAGACGCAAGACATCACCCTGGACGACGGTGCTTACCTCGAGTACTTGCCCGAATCCATCATTCCGTTTCGCCATTCACGCTTTCATACGTTCACGCGGATCCGACTCGCGGCTACTGCGACTTTGTTTTACGCGGAAACCCTCACCGGGGGCCGGCTCTATTACCGCGATGGCGAGAAATTTCAGTTCGATGTGTTCTCTTCCACTGTAAATGCAGAGCGAGCTGACGGATCGAAGCTGTTCACCGAAAAATACCTGCTCGAGCCACCAGGTTCATCTCTTTCTCGCCTTGGCATCATGGGGGACTTCACTATGTTCGGAAACGTGATCCTACTCACCCCTCCGGAACATTCGGAATCAATCCACTCGCGCGTGCCGGCGGTTTGGAACAAGGAACAACGCTGGGCGGCCGGCGCAAGCCGTCTGCCCAACAACGCTGGGCTGATCTATAAGGTGCTGGCGACAGAATCGGGCATTGTTCGGGCAAAGGTCCGTGAATTCTTGTCGCTGGCTCGTCCGCAGATCACTGGGTTTGAGGTGCCGTCGGAATTTCCTTGGAGATGAACCCCTGCGTGCGGTTGCGTGAATGTGGCAATAACTTGGCTGGAGGGACAAAATGGAGACCAGAAGGAAAGCTCTACGTGAACAGGTCGACCGCGCTTGCGGACAAATGGCGATAGTGCTGGCGATCTCCTGGTTGTTCGCGGCACTTTCGTACTATGCGACCAAGAAGACGGGAACCGAGTGGTTTGCGCGGTCTGGATCAGTGATGGCCCTGACCGGCGCTGTAGCCACGTTCCGCCTCACTGGACTCTTGCAGAAGACACTCGTGACCGGTCTTAGGGAAGACCTCGGGTCGGTGCAGAGGGGATTGGAGTTGAGTTTCGACCCACCGAAAGCTTACCAAATGACCGGATATTTCAGCTATCTGACCGGGATCGTGGGAACAGTCATCTGGGGCTATGGTGATGTTTTCTTTCGATGGGTTTCGTCGTTCGCAGGCAGTTGAAGGTCGCGACTCTCATGAGAGTTCCCTCGTTGTCTACGAAACACACCGAGGGCCTGTGCTACGTCTCCCTGAAGTCTTACCTCATGTTCACGGGGGCGTATGTTTTGACCGATTTCACTGGCGGCAACTCTTAGACTCCAACTATGGCGCAGCCAACACTGAGAAGTTTGTTTTCCGATGGTGCTGATGATTTGCGTGGTCGCATCCTCGGGATATACGGCCTCCTCTTGGCCCTTAATTTGGGCGCTTGGTGTTGGGCGGCTGTAGTCTTTCATCGGTTTCCAGTTCTCTTGGGGACATCACTTCTAGCTTATAGCCTAGGGTTGCGTCACGCCGTAGACGCTGACCATATCGCAGCAATCGATAACGTCACTCGGCGACTGATGCAGGACGGTAAGCGTCCCGTTGCAGTCGGTCTGATGTTTTCTTTAGGGCACTCAACAGTTGTCGGGCTCGGCGCGGCAGCAATCGCTGGAGCGGCGCTGACGCTGCAACATCGCATGGATGCGGTCAGGAATATCGGAGGAGTAATCGGTACGCTAGTTTCAGTGTCCTTTTTGTTTGCGATTGCGATACTCAACATGTTCGTTTTCCGATCCACATATGTAGCTTTTCAAAAGGTTCGTCGCGGCGAGCCATACGTAGAAGAAGATTGTGACATGCTCCTTAGTAATCGAGGCTTTCTTTCCCTACTCTTCCGCCCGATTTTCTCAATGATCACGCGTAGCTGGCATATGTATCCGCTCGGTTTCTTGTTCGGGCTCGGATTTGATACGGCAACTGAAATAGGGCTACTCGGTATTTCCGCCGCTGAAGCGTCTAAGGGCCTATCGCTTTGGGCAATCCTTGTTTTCCCAGCGCTTTTCGCGGCAGGAATGTCTCTTGTCGATACTACTGACAACATCCTGATGTTGGGCGCGTATGGATGGGCTTTCGTAATGCCGATTCGCAAGCTCTACTACAACCTGACGATCACGTGTATTTCCGTAGTTGTTGCCCTTGTAATTGGAGGAATTGAAGCCCTCGGCTTGGTGGGGAGGCATTTTCATTTGAAAGGATGGGTTTGGGATGGAGTTGTCACGCTAAATGACAACTTCGGCAGTCTCGGATATTTCATTGTGGGATTGTTTGCGGTGAGTTGGATCGTATCGATGGGCGTCTACAGCTGGCGGGACTTTGAGAAAGCCAACACTATGCGTCGCGTACCATGATCCATCGGATAGACGAAAGGGCGTTGGCCCCCTCTTGGGGGCAACAGCTGGGTGGTTAACGCACAACGATGAACCAGCCGAGTCACAGAAGCGGAACGCAATGGAACTTAATTTTCAAGCGGGAGCAATGCTACTTCTGATCGCCGCCGTCGTTGCGATGCTGACCCGGAGACTTCGCCTTCCCTACAGTGTCGGCCTAGTTGCGGCAGGGATCGTTCTGTCGATCTTTCCGTTCGCAGAGAAGATCATCCTTACCAAGGACTTGATTTTCACCGTGCTGCTTCCACCGCTGCTTTTCGAAGCTGCTTTCTGCATTTACTGGAAACAGCTGCGTCACGACTTTGCAGTTATTGTCTTACTGGCTACACTCGGTGTATTGCTTTCAGCATGCGTAACCGCAACTGGAATGTACTATCTGGCGCGCTGGCAATGGTTTGGCGCACTGGTGTTCGGCATTCTCATAGCCGCGACCGACCCGGTGTCAGTCATCGCAATTTTCAAGGAGGCAAGGGCCCACGGTCGCTTGCTGGTGCTCATCGAGGGAGAGAGTCTTCTAAACGACGGCGTGGCAGCGGTTGCCCTCGGCGTTGTTGTCGCTCTGGCTACAGGTCAGCAACTCACGTTGATCGAAATTATCGCAACGCTTTTGAAAACAATCGGGGGCGGCATTTTGTGCGGCGGGGTTGTCGCCCTTGGCACGCTTCTCCTCGCTGGGCGAACTGACGATCACCTCGTTGAAATTACTTTAACGACCACGGCCGCCTATGGCTCGTTCCTGCTAGCGGAACATTTTGGCTCATCCGGCGTACTGGCGACGATCACCGCCGGACTCGTCATGGGCAATTTCAATTTGCTCGGCACGATCTCCGATCGGGGGAGGGAAGCGGTCCAGGCATTTTGGGAATACGCCGCCTTCGTCGCGAACTCGCTTGTGTTTCTTCTGATCGGAATGAATGAAGCCCATCAAGCGTTCGTGGCGACGATATGGTTTCCGGCGTTTATTGCAATTGCACTGGTTACGCTGGGCCGGGCGGTAGCAATCTATCCCTGTTGTCGTGTTTTCACATGCTCCTCGCTTCGAGTCACGATGAAACATCAACATGTCTTATTCTGGGGCGGCTTGCGGGGAGCATTAGCGCTGGCTCTTGCGCTTGGACTTCCGCTTGAAGTTCCGCAGCGCGAGGAAATAATTACCATCAGTTTTGCTGTCGTCGCCTTTTCCGTCTTCGTACAAGGCCTGACCATTAAGCCGTTGCTTCGCAGCGTGGGAGAGACTCCGCGCTAGTGCGTTCCAAGTCATTGGAAACACTCAATAGCCAGACTCTGAAAAGACTGCTCTCATCCAGTCGCTGGCGTCACTGCCGACGCTTCTATTGTGGAAATGTCCAAGGGGGGCTCGACGGCTGTGGTACAGAACCAAATGCGAAAGCAGTTGCCCGACACCGGAAGCAGCGTTTGCACAGTCATTGGATCAGTTCTGATTCGGATCAGAAATGACGCGAGGCTGTGGCGGAGAGTGTGAAAACCGAATCGTCGCGGGTCGTCATCCACGAGTCCGCGTTTGCCGACCAACAGGCCAGAATGTGAAGGCTAGCCACCGGACTGGATCCACCGTGGCTTTAGTCGCGCACGAATCGATCAATCAGCACTTCAAGTCTCATGCGGAGAACCTTTGTCGCTGGTAGATCGTTAGTGAGTCCGTCTACAGCCAGCATGAAGACCTCCGAGATCTCTTTCGTACCAAGGACGGCCTGCGTGTACTTAAGTTGAATCTTTCTGCGCCTTTCGTAAGTGTCCGGCGTGACTCGTTTGCATGCCCCATAGAATTCCGTGCCCATCGGAGCATCCACGATTAGCTCCCTCCACGGGTCAAGCAGCAGAGCTTCATAGACCGACATGAGCTTTTCCCGTCTGCTTCCCGGCTTTGCGAGAGCGTGTTCCGCGGCCCGATACTGTATTTCGAAAAGGTCCTCCAGAACGGCGCCAAAAATCTCTTCCTTGCTCTTGAATTTCCGGTAGATCAGCGGTCGCGATACGGCGGCCTGTTTGGCGATATCTTCGAGCGAGCTCTTGGCATAGCCAAATTTAAGGATGCAGTCGCGGGCAGCATCGAGGATGACTCGCCGCCGTGCTGCATCCCGGTCAAAAGATTTTTTCTGCATATTTGTGAATCGTTACACATTATACATAATCTGTAACACTGTAACAAGATGGCGAAATGACCCTTCGGCCACATTCGCACATAGCTTACCAAGTGTCGTGGCTCTTGCGCGCCAGTAACTCGATTTGTGAGGACACGGACGATGAAGAAGAAGATCTTTGCAGGATTCATTGGGGCAGCGTTGTTATCAAGTTCGCTTGGCTGCAGCAACAGCAACGTCCGGGCGTCGACCGGTCCTCCACCAGTTAGGGTCGAAGTTGCACCGGTCATACAAAAAGACGTGCCGGTTCAGGGCGAGTGGGTGGGAACGCTCGAAGGCTACGTCAACGCACAGATTCAGCCTCAGGTGAGCGGTTATCTGATTCGCCAGGATTAT
>Ga0307479_10000057_pt1 | contig 126755 bp, 79 predicted proteins | sample atmos_gasesECM4C_FD_203743 | JGI IMG/M metagenome (GOLD analysis project Ga0307479, IMG submission 203743) | Hardwood forest soil microbial communities from Morgan-Monroe State Forest, Indiana, United States - atmos_gasesECM4C_515 | ecosystem: Environmental > Terrestrial > Soil > Temperate... | reverse complement strand
TAGCCGAATCACACCCTGCCTGTCACGTAAGGGACGCTGCGACTTGCAACGGTGCCCGCCGATCCACCCTGCCCACCCACCCCGGCGGGGATGATGCTGAGGGAACTTCACCACCCCCGATGGCTGAGAACCGCGATCTTCACCGGATAGCAGCGGGTCTGCTCAGCCGCCGACAGGCAGTGGCGCGCCTCTCGAAGAGCCCCTCTGTGGTGCGCAGTCTTGTGGTCGTCGACCGCGCAGAAGGATCCGTTCCAACGAAAGGCACGCAGGGTCAGCGGTAGGCTTTGTCGCGGGCCAGAACGCGCAGGATCGAGACGGTATCGCCATCGCGGTGGAAGCGCACCCGCCAGCGGCCGACGCGTAGGCGGTACTCGGGAGGGGTTGTTGCAGTGAGGTGACGGACGTTGCCGGCTCCGGTCGTTACGAAGCGATCGACGGCGTCGACAATGCGCTGCTGCGCTTTGGACGCGAGGCGACGGAGATCTCTCTCGGCCGGGGGCGTCCAGAGGACGCGCAGCATCACGGCAGTCGCAAGCGGCGGCGGAGCTCGCCGGTGGTGACGCCGCGCCCCTCGGCAGCATCGCGACGGGCCTCCGTGAGCTGACCATCGAGGTCACCGTCGTCTGGCTCGTCGTCGAGGGGCGCCTGGTCGAGGGCCTGAAGGACCGCGGCGCTGCCGAGCCTGCGCAACGCCTCCTCGGCCGCTGCGAGCTCGGTCTCTGGCAACGCATCCAGGATCTCGTGAAGCTCGGCTCGGGTCATTGGTAGAAATCAGGCGCGGTGCCCTTGCGGGTCCGGGCTCCTGAATCCCCCTTTCAAACCGTGCATGCCGATTTCCGGCACACGGCTTACGGATCGTCTTCTCATGCGGCATTCACCTTGCCGGGATAGCGGATGGTGCCGAGCAACCGGTACAAACCAAAATCTTCGACGAAGCGCGAGACGGGCCACTCCCACAACCGGAACGGCCGCCGGCCGTCTCACCAGCCGCACCAAGCGCTGATTGACGTACCGGTCGACCTGCTGAAACGTCAGCGACGCGTTGCCAGTGCAGAAGTACCCACCCCATCCCCGCAGCACCGGGTTGAGGTCCCGGACGACTTCCCGGATATCCTTCATCCCCGACCGCCGCCGGCGGTCTGTCAGCTCCCGGATTCGAGCACGGATGCGGTTCATCGACCGCCGCGAGGGCCAGCGAAACAAGTACCTGCGCCCCTTGAAGTGCGAGCGCATGATCCTCAGATGGCACCCCAGGAAGTCGAATCCCTCGCCCCTCACCACCAGCCCCACCACCCGCGTTTTCTCCGGGTGCAGCTTCAGGCCCAACTGCCCCAGCACCTCGCCAATCCGGCGCAACGCTTCGTCCGCCTGAGCCCGACTGCGGCACAGCACGACGCAGTCGTCCGCATACCGTATCAGCTGTCCCAGGTGGCGATGTTCCCGCTCCCAGGTCTCGTCCAGGACATCGAGGTAGATGTTGGCGAGCAGCGGTGAGATTACGCCTCCCTGGGGACTACCCAGGTCGGTGCTTCGCACCACTCCTTCCTCCATTACCCCGGCCTTCAGCCACTGGCCCAACAGCTTCAGCACCTTCCGGTCCGAAATTCGCCGCCTCAGTAGCTCCATCAGTTTTCCATGATCCAGCGTGTCGAAAAACTTCTGGATGTCTCCATCGACGACGAACCGGTGGCCCCGACCCCCAACCAGGCGGATCGTTTCCAGCGCGTCCGTGGCGCTGCGCTTCGGACGGAATCCATAGGAACATCCCTTGAAGTCCGCCTCGAACAGCGGCTCCACTACCAGCTTGGCCGCCGTTTGCACCACCCGATCGCGCACCGTCGGGATGCCCAACGGCCGCTGACCTCCGTCCGGCTTCGCCAGGTACACCCGCCGCACCGGCTGCGGCCTGTACCTCCCACTCCGAAGACGTGCCTGAAGTTCAACCAGAAACTCTGCCACGCCCTCCTGCTCGATCGCCTTCAGGGTCTCCCCATCGACGCCGGCAGCTCCCCGGTTGCTGCGCACCCACCGCCACGCCTCCGCCAGGACGTCACCCCGGCAGATCCGGTCGTACAGCGCGTGGAAGCGCCGTCCCCTGCTCCGCTTGGCCGCCATGTACAGTCGGCGTTGGAGTTGTCGTACTTTGTCTAGGGGTGGTTGGACCATGCGGTCATGCCCTCGCACTTACCCCCCAGCCGCCGACGCGACGAAACCAGAGCCCCTTCCCTCCGGTGGGCCTCTCCGACCCCCCTTCCCAGGTACTATGGGCTCCTCGGACTCCCTCTCGGCACGAACCCCCTTCGCCACAGGCTTATAGGGTCCGCCTTCGCCCGACGTGGGCCGCCGAGGAGGGCCTCTCCTGTTCCGTGCTGGACTGTCCCTGCGTGCCGTCCTCCATACCCCGAGAGGGTCCTGTGCACCGCCGCTTTCCCATGCACAGTCTGTTGCCTTCGCCCCGATATGACGGGCTCGGCCCCTCTGCCTTTCGGCGCCTATCTCACGAGGCTGCAAGGTTCACGCTTCCGCATTCGGCCCGCAGGTTTGCCCCCTCCCGAGGAACCCTACGGCTCCCGGAGGGCTTTCGACGCTCCGCTCAGACGGCCGGAATCTCTCCCGCCGCCCGGAGCCGGCTACGCGGCGCAGCGGCTTGCTTACCGCGACGGGACTTGCACCCGCGAGTCCAGCACAGCTTTCAGGACGCACCATACACGGAAGTCTAACTCAAGCAGGGCTGGTGGGCTGCCGGTCCGACAGCCTCTCCTCGATCGATTTGACCAGCGCGCCCCGCCGCCTGGCCACCTTGCCGGCGAAGTGCGCCACCGTCTCGTCGGCGGCGTCCAAGGAGCACCACTCGGCCGAGTGGGCGACCATGTCGCAGTAGCCTGCCGTGTAGCGGAGGTCGGCCACGATAGCGCGCAGCTCGGCGTGGTTCGAGGACTCGTCCCCTGGGTCGCGGCTGGTCTCGACGGCGAGGTCGTAGAGCAACCGGCCGACCTGGCGGAGGGCCTCTCGATCCTCGGGATTGTTGAAGTTCTGGAGGGTAGTTTCCCGAACGAATCCGACTCGTTCCAGGGCGGAAGGGTAGACTGATTGGAGCCAGGCATGGGACGTACGCCCGCCTGAGGGTCCGCGGTCAAGCGCGCGATCGCCTGGGATGGATCGGCGTAGACGCGCCCAGCCACCCTGACCAACCGGCCATGAGCTTCGCTGAGCTGGCGCGCCGTGGTGCCGACATCTTGGAGGGTGGCCGCGACGCCAGCGATCTCCTGCCACTCGTCGCGGAAACTGCGGGCCTGGTCTGCGAGCGGCGCGAGCTGGGCGGCGTGGCGCTCGATCGCGGCGGCGGCGTAGTCGCGGGCGAGATCCTTCGAGGGTGCGCGGGAAAGCGAGCTATCGAGCTGCTCGCGGTCCGCGAAGGTCGCGCGGTCGGTGTCGACGTGGACGCCTTCCCGGTGGCGAGTGAGCGCCACGTACGAGGCGTTGCGGTTCATCATCGGGTCGGCGAGGACCTAGGTCCGATCCACCGTGGCGCCCTGGCTTTTGTGGATGGTGACCGCGTAACCGTGGGCGATGTGGTTGTACTGGTCGGGGCTGAAGGCCACCCGGCGGCCGTCGTCCAGGCGCGCCACGAAGCGGTCGGGCGAGACCTTCTCAAGGGTCGCGAGAGTGCCGTTCTTGACACCGATGGCCTGGCCCTTGCCGGCCTCGCGGTAGGCATGGGCGATGGTCGCCGCGGCAGTGGTCTTGCCGGCGGGGCCGCGGAGGTGCGGTCGCGGGTGCGCTTGAAGAGAGGGGTTCAGCTCAAAGTGGCAGCCGACAGATGCGGTTGATCCACTCAACCAGGAGGGCCCAGCGCGAGACCGGCTTGCTGCCGCCGTACGCAACGGCGGCCAGTACATCATCTCGCGTCAGCCGCGGATACTCGGCCAGGATTTCCTCGATCGGGCAGCCAGCTGCCAACCGGTTCCGGTGCCGAGGAGGGCCATCCTTACGTCCTTTCCTCTGGCAACCCGGCGAACGTGGCTTCGGGGTCCAGGCCGTACAGCCGCATGAACTCCACGGTCCGGGCCAGCGCGGCGGCCGAGAACGGGTTGCGGCCTGCGAACAATCTCCTCGAGCAGGTCGCCGAACTGGGGCAAGATCAAGCTGAGGACTGAGTCGCCTCGACGCCGGGCGAGCAGCCTACCTGCGGCCACGGCCAGATCGATGCGCGGCCTCCGCGGGGGTCGGAGGGTCGGAGCAGCGGAGCCCTGGCCTGCCAAGTCAAGGACACGCCGCTCCGCAAAGGTATTTGCCGTCGGAACCCGTTACCATCGTCGGTTTCGGCGATGGTTGCGCGGCCAGCGTCGCTTTGGCCAGATCCGCACTCAGCAGCCGTGTCCCGTCCGCAGTAAGGATGGCTGTCGCGCCAACATTGTCGACCGGTAAAATGGTCTGGCCGCCGACGACGTATCCCCCTCCAGTAACTTCAGCATAGGTGTAGTTAAACGTCGTCCCCTGCGTCTTGACATTCGCACCAGGGCCCGTGCCAATTAGTCTGAGGCGCTTGGCGTCTTCAAGCGAAAGATTCATAAAGGCAGTCGCACCTTCGAGTGTTACCAGCACTCCGTCGCGCTTTGGTTCATTGGCATTCGCAAACGGCATCTTGATGTTGAACCAGTATCTCCCCCGCACCGTGGCAGTCATCGTTTTGATGTGAAGCGATTGGGGGAAGTTAGCGTAGAAATCAAGGTAAGCTGCAGCCGTGCCGTCCCTTTGGGCTGAATGCCAAGCTGCTTCTTCCCTCTTATTAGGTTCCGCAGCCTGCGGCTGTTGGGCTACCGCGGGTAGCTGGGCTATTGCCGCCATCAGGACTGCGATCATTGTGGCTAGAGTCAACCTCGGCGCTCCTAATTCGTTCGCATTCATTCGTCGCCCCTTTATCGCTTTCGGGCCGTACACGCCGCGAATCATCTCTGCGACGTCCTACCTGACAACGCGGCCATCTCCGTCAATGGAAACTCAGCGAGCACAGCAGATAGCATGTCGTGGATAGGCCCACCGTCCTCTTCATGGCGATTTCACCTCCTATGTCAGTCGGTACTTGCCTGTGATATTGATGAGAAGCCGAAGTGCTGTCAACAGCCAGCTGTCTAATTGTGCATATCTGCATGAGGCCCGGTGGCCAACCGGCAGCCCTTGAGATCGCACCCCTCCAGATCTCGCTAGCGGTTTGACGGCGATGAGCAGGGCGTGTTTCACGGCCGGTGACCATCGCCAGAAGGCTTCGCGGCCCCTGCCTCGGCGATGGCGTTGATGTCCCGGTTCTCGAGCACCGGCTTCGGCGCCCCCTGCTCGACGACGCGGATCATCGCGCGCCCGACCTGCTCGGTGGTCGTCACATAGGCCGGGAACAACGCCTTCCACACCGGATAGAGAGGCCCTATCACAGCATAGAGGAGCCGCACCAGCCTGCTGCGCGAGGTGATCCCGTGAAGCGGCTGAATGTACCCCGGACGGAACATGATCGCGGCCTTGAACGGCAACGCTCGCAGCGCGTTCTCGGTGCTGCCCTTGACCCTCGCCCACATCCTGCGGCCGTGCTCGCTGCTGTCGGTGCCCGCCCCGGACACATAGATGAACGTCAGTGCGGAGCTGGCCCTCGCCAGCGCGCGGGCCGCGGCCAGCGTCAGGTCGTAGGTCAGGTGCCGGTAGTCTCGCTCGCCCATCCCGGCGGAGGAGACGCCCAGACAGAAGAAACACGCGTCGTGGCCCGCCAGCTCGCCCTCGATGGCGGAGAAATCGAAGAAGTCCCGGTGCACGATCTCGCGCAGCTTGTCGTGCCGCTGCCCGGTCGAGCTGCGCCCGATCGCCAGGACGCTCTCGACCCCAGGATCGAGCAAGCACTCGCGCAGCACCCCCTGACCGACCATCCCCGTCGCTCCGAAGAGCACGACTTTCATCGCATTCGGCCTCCGCCCGCCGACCTGTGCGGGGCGAATCCAGAGTGTAGCCGAGCGTCGAGTGCTGGAGCTGATGCGGCAGCGAGGAGACAAAATAGACCGGATACCCCTATTGGGCTATCGCGAACACCAGCGGCCCAGACGCTGCGAGGCCATGAAATTGACGCCTCGCCGGCTGGTCCGGGGCGAGAAAGCGCAGATGTCACGCTCCCACCTACCTTGGCACCTCCACTTGAAAGGAGCTAACGCCGTGCCTCGCCGCGAAGCCGAGAGAGCCGCCAACCGTGGTTGCGAGTCTGTAGGGGGGGAGCCTTCACCCGGGGAGGCGCTCGCGGACCTGTTCGCGGGCCGGGAGCCGGATAACGTGCCGCAGGCGGCGGCCGGCCTGCGTCAGAAGCAACGCGTAAGAGAGTTCTACGACACGATCAACGACGGCCTCAACGGCTCGATCTTCGCTCGCGACGCGATTTTCCTCAACTTCGGCTATCTCGCCGACGGACACCCGCGCTCGTCGCCCATCGAGCTGCCGGAGCGGCTGGCGAACCGCAACCGCGTCGACCTGGTGCTCGAGCTGATCGGCGCTTGCGACCTCGCCGGCTGCGATGTCTTGGACATCGGCTGCGGCCGCGGCGGGACGATCTACACCCTCGATCGCTTCTTCGGCGCCGGCGAGATCTGGGGGCTCGATCTCTCCCCGAGCGCGATCGCCTTCTGCCGGCACCGGATCGGCAACCGGCACATCCATTTCGTCAACGGCGATTCCGAGCGGCTGCCGTTCCTGGGCGGGTTCTTCGACGCCGTGACCAACGTCGAGTCCTCGTGCCTGTATGCCGATATCTACGCGTTCTACCGCGAGGTCTGGCGCGTGCTCGCCCCCGGCGGGCGCTTCTTCTACACCGACATCCTGCCGGCGGCGCACCTCGAGTCCTACAAGGACTGTCTCCTCGGGCTCGGCATGACCCTCGAACGTGACCAGGACATCACCGGCAACGTGCTGCGATCGCTCGACGCCGACGCGGAGAGGCACTTCGAGGTGCACGGCCGGAAGATCGACCAGGAGGTCATGGCGTTCTTCCTGGCGGCCCCAGGGTCGCGGCCCTACCGCGACCTGCAGGAGCGGAGGCTGAGCTATCGCATCTGGCAGCTCAGGAAGGACGGCTGACTTGAGCTCGCTCGCGAACGCCTTCGCCGTCGTCGGCATGGACGGGGAGCCCACAGGGGCGCCCGCAGTCGAGATTCCCGCGCACGGTCCCGCCGCCGACCGGGCGGTCTCACTCCTCCTCGACTCGGCACGGGCAGCGGTCCGCGAGGCCGGCGCCGGCGCCGGCGCCGCGGGCGACGCCGGCCGGACCGGGCTCTTCCTCGCCTGCCCGGCGGTGACCGCCGCCACCAGCGGCCTGGCCGCCACGGCAGCCCGGGGCTTGGACCTTCGCGGGCCGTCGATCGCCGTCGCCGATCCGGGTTCGGCCGCGCTGGCGGCCGTGCACCGCGCCTGCCTCGGTCTCCGCGACGGCGAGTGCGACCTCGCGCTGGCCGCAGAGGCCGCAGAGGTCGGGGCGACCGCGGCGGTCCTCGCGATCGAGCGGCTGCCCGATGCCCTCGCGGCCGGCCACCGCATCCGCGCGGTGATCCGCGGCACGGCGGGCCCTGACGGCACTGCCACCGCCGGGCCGCTGCCGGACGCTCTTGCCGCTCCCGACCTCGCGAGCCTGATCCTGGCGGTGCTGGCAGTCGAGTTAGGGGCGCTCCCCGCCGGCGGGATTCGCCGGTCGCTGGTCTCAGCGCCCGGCGGCGGCGGCGGGGCGGCAGCGGACCTGCTTCTCGAACAACCGCCGGCCCTGCTGCCGCCGCGGCGCGCGGAGGCCGGAGCCGCGGAGCAGGACGGCGCGCCCCCATGCCGGCGGCGCGAACGCCCGGCGCTCGCCAACGACTACGACCCACCGGCCAACCATCTCGAGGCGGCGATCGCCGGCGTCTGGCAGGAACAGCTCGGCATCGACCGGGTCGGCGTCCACGACAACTTCTTCGAGCTTGGAGGCACCTCGATCCTCGGCATCAGGATCATCGCCTTGCTCAAGGAATGGCTGCACCAGGAAATCCCCACCCTCAGCCTGTACGAGGGGCCGACGGTGAGCGCCCTGACCCGGCTCCTCCTCCATGGCGACGGCGAGAAGGCCGAGACCTATGACGATGTGCGGGAACGTGGCGAGCGCCGCAGACGCAAGCTGCAGCGCCTGACGCAGCCCGCCCGCCAGAGTGCGGCCGAGTGAGCGGCGACGCCGACATCGCGATCGTCGGCATGGCCGGGCGCTTTCCCGGCGCCGCCAATGTCGCCGAGCTCTGGCAGAACCTGCGCGACGGCGTCGAGTCGGTGCGGGCGCTCGATGACGAAGAGCTGCTCGCCGCCGGGGTCGCGCCGGCGCGCCTCGCAGACCCCAACCTGGTCAAGGCGGTCGCCATGCCCCGGGGCATCGACCTCTTCGATGCCGGTTTCTTCGGCTTCAGCCACCGTGAGGCCGAGATCATGGACCCGCAGCAGCGGCTGCTGCTCGAGTGCGCCTGGGAAGCGCTCGAGGATGCCGGCTACGGCGGCGAGCCCGGCCCCGGCGCGACCGCCGTCTTCGCCGGCGTCTCGACCAGCACCTACCTGCTCTACCACCTGCTCGCCAACCCGGCGGTCCTGGCGACCCTCGATCCGCTGCAGCTCGACCTCGGCAACTCCGGCGACTACCTGACCACCCGGATCTCCCACAAGCTGAACCTCACCGGGCCGAGCTACCTGGTGCAGTGCGCCTGTTCGACCGCGTTGGTGGCGGTGCATGCGGCCTGCCAGAGCCTGCTGGCGGAGGAGTGCGACATGGCGCTCGCCGGCAGTGCTTCGATCAACGTCGGCCAGCTGCGGGGCTACTGGTATCAGGAAGGGGGGATCGTGTCGCGGGACGGCCACTGCCGCGCCTTCGACGCCAGCGCGCAGGGCTCCATCGTCGGCAGCGGCCTGGGGCTGGTGGTGCTCAAGCGGCTGGCCGACGCGCTGGCCGACCGCGACTCGATCCGGGCAGTGATCCGCGGCTCGGCCGTCAACAACGACGGCGCCCAGAAAGTCGGCTACACCGCGCCGAGCGTCGCCGGCCAGGCCCGGGTCATCGCCGAGGCGCTGGCGTGCAGCGGCGTCGCCGCCGGCGACATCTCCTACGTCGAGGCGCACGGCACCGGCACCGCGCTCGGCGATCCGATCGAGATCGAGGCGCTGCAACGGGCATTCCAGGACGCCGGCGGGCGGCGCTCCTGCGCCCTGGGATCGGTCAAGACGAATCTGGGGCACCTGGCCACGGCGGCCGGCATTGCCGGCTTGATCAAGACCGTGCTCGCGCTCGAGCACCGCCTGATCCCGCCCAGCCTGCACTTCGAGCGGCCGAACCCGGAGATCGATTTCAGCGGCAGCCCTTTCTACGTCAATACCGACCTGTCCCCCTGGCCGGCCAACGGCAGACCGCGCCGCGCCGGCGTCAGCTCCTTCGGTTTCGGCGGCACCAACGCCCACCTGGTGCTCGAAGAGGCGCCGGCGGCGCCCGCACCCGGGAGCACCGGCGCGGGCGCGGCGCGGCCGTACCGGCTGTTGCGGCTCTCGGCCAGGAGCCCCGCGGCGCTCGACACCGCCACCGCCAACCTGGCGGCCCATCTACGCACCCACCCCGATCTCGACCTCGCCGACGCGGCCTACACCCTGGCCCGCGGCCGCAGGAGCTTCGCCCACCGCCGCGTGCTGGTCTGCCGCGACCGCGAGGAGGCTGCCGCGCGTCTGGCGGAGCCGGCCGCGGAGGGCGTGCTGACCGGCAGCCCCGAGGGCGGCGCACCGGGCGTGGCGTTCCTCTTCCCGGGCCTCGGCGACCAGCACCCGCAGATGGCGCGGGGGCTCTACGAGACGGAGCCGGCCTTCCGCGCCGAGGTGGACCGCGCGTGCGAGCTGCTCCTGCCGCGGCTCGGCGCGGATCTGCGGGAGATCCTCTTCGCCGGCGAGGCGCCACGGGAGGAGGAGGAGGCCGGCGGCACGCCGGTCCCCGACCTGCGGCGGCTGGTCGGGAGAGACGTCGCGGCGGCCCCGCCCGGCGAGGCGTCGCGGCGCCTGGACCGCACCCTCTTCGCCCAGCCGGCGGTGTTCGTCGTCGAGCACGCGCTCGCCAGGTTGTGGATGGAGTGGGGAATCGAACCCCGGGCGATGATCGGCTACAGCCTGGGCGAGTTGACCGCCGCCGCGATCGCCGGCGTCCTGAGCTTCGAGGATGCCCTGAGGCTGGTGGCCGAGAGGGCGCGGCTGATCGAGGAGCTGCCGCCGGGCGCGATGCTTGCCGCGCCGCTGCCCGCGGACGAGATGCGCGCGCTGCTCGGCGCCGCCCTGGCCGGACCCGGCACGGGCGGCACTGTCGCCGAGGTCTGGGTGGCCGCCGACAACACGCCCCAGATGTGCGTGGCGGCGGGGACCGAGAGCGCCGTGAGCGCGCTCGCGCAGGCGCTCGATCGCCGCGGCGTCGCCTGGCGCCGGCTGCGCACCTCCCATGCCTTCCACACGCCGCTCATGGCACCGGTGGCGGAGCGGCTGGCCGAATGCGCCGGGCGCCTCGCCCTGCGGCCGCCGCGCATCCCCTACCTCTCGAACGTCACCGGCAGCTGGATCACCGCCGCCGAGGCCACCGACCCGCGCTACTGGGGCCGCCACCTCTGCCAGCCGGTGCGTTTCGCCGCCGGGTTGGGGGCGCTGCTGGCCGAACCCGGCCGGCTGCTGGTGGAAGTGGGGCCGGGGCAGACGCTCGGCACGTTCGCCCGCCAGCATCCGGCGGGCGCCGGCGCGACCGCCATCCATTGCCTGTCCGAACGTGGCGGGAGCGCGGACCAGGCCGCCCTGCTCGCCGCGGTCGGCAGGCTCTGGCTGGCGGGCGTCGAGGTGGACGGCGCCTCCTGCTTCGGCGGCGGCCATGCAGGCCCCGGCGGCGCCGCGGCAGCTGCCGGCGGACCGCGGCGGGTGCCGCTCCCCACCTACCCCTTCGAGCGCCGGCGCTACTGGATCGACCCGGTGGCGAACGCGGCGGCGGCGGCGGCCGGGACCGCCGGCCCGCAGCCCGGCGCCGGCAGCCCGGAGGCCGGCGCCCCCGGCCCGGCGCCAGGCCCCCCGGCGGGCCTGGCGGAGCACCCCCGCCCGGCGCTTCGCAACGCCTACCTGGCGCCGCGCGACGAGACGGAGCGGACGGTGGCCGCTTTCTGGCAGACGCTGCTCGGAGTGGGCGAGGTCGGCGTCCACGACGACTTCTTCGAGCTCGGCGGGCACTCCTTCCTCGCCACCCGCCTGGCCGCCGAGCTGCGCCGGTCATTCGGCTGCGAGCTGCCGATGCAGGCCCTGTTCGAGAAGCCGACGGTCGCCGGCTTCGCGGCGGCGGTCGCCGCCGAGCGGCTGCGCCGGCAGGAGGCCGCCGCCCCCGCCGAGCCGCTGCCGCGGATCGCCCCCGACCCCGCCGCGCGCCACCTGCCGTTCGCCCTGACCGACGTCCAGCAGGCGTACTGGCTCGGGCGCGGCGACGCCTTCGCACTCGGCGGCGTGGCGACCCACCTCTACGCCGAGATCGACGCCCGCGGCATCGACCTCGAGCGGCTCGCCCGCGCCTTCCGCGCGCTCATCGCCCGCCACGACATGCTGCGCGCCGTGGTGCACGCCGACGGGCGGCAGCAGATCCTCCCGGCGGTGCCGCCCTACAGGATCGGGACGCTCGACCTGCGCGGCAGCCCCGCCCCCGCGGCCGGCGCCGCACTGGCCGACGTCCGCCGCCGCCTCTCCCACCAGGTCCTGCCGAGCGACCGCTGGCCGCTCTTCGAGCTGCGGGCGACGCTCTTGGCCGGCGACCGCGTGCGCCTGCACCTGAGCTTCGACTTCCTCATCGGCGACGCCTGGAGCCTGCACCTGCTGCTGCGCGAACTGGGCGCTGCGTACCGGCACTCGCCGGCGGCGGCCGAGCCGGCGCCGCTCGCGCTGTCGTTCCGCGACTACGTGCTCGCCGCCGCCGCCCTCGAGGAGGGGCCGGCCTGGCGCCGGGCGCTCGCCTACTGGATGTCGCGCGCCGCGGACTTCCCGCCGGCCCCCGACCTGCCGCTGGCCAAAAGCCCCGCGGCGGTCGAGCGCCCCACCTTCGTGCGCCACTCCGGCCGGCTCGCGGCGGCGGAGTGGCGGCGGCTCGAAGCGCACGCGGCCCGCCACGGCCTCACCCCTTCGGGGGTCCTGCTGGCCGCCTTCGCCGAGGTGCTGACCGTCTGGGCCAGGAGCCCGCGCTTCGCCATCAACCTGACGCTCTTCAACCGCCTGCCGCTCCATCCCGAGGTGGACGCCCTGGTGGGCGACTTCACCTCGCTCACCCTGCTCGCTGTCGACAACTCCGCCGCGGCGAGCTTCGCGGAGCGGGCGCGGCGCATCCAGCGCCAGCTCTTCGCCGACCTCGACCACGGCCTGGTCGGCGGCATCCGGGTGCAGCGCGAGATCGCCCGCCGCCAGGGCGGGCGCGCGCCTGCCACGATGCCCGTGGTCTTCACCAGCACCCTCAACCTGGTGCCGGAGGGCGAGACCCTCGCCGGGCTGGGAGAGGCGGCGGAGTGGGGTTACGCGATCAGCCAGACCCCCCAGGTCTGGCTCGACCACCAGGTCTTCGCCGATCCGCACGGCCTCACCTACAACTGGGACGTGGTCGAAGAGCTGTTCCCACCCGGGCTGATCGCCGACATGCGCCTCGCCTATGACGCTCTCCTGGCGCGGCTGGCCGGGGAGGATGAGGCGGTCTGGCAGCAGCTCCACCCGGTGCTGCCGCCGCGCCACCAACTCGCTCTCTTCGCCGCGGCCAACGCGACCGCCGCGCCGCTGGCGGCCGGCCTGCTGCACGCGCCGTTCTTTGCCCGCGCGGCGAGCGATCCGGAGCGGCCGGCGGTGATCGCCGCCGATCGCACCCTGACCTACGGCGAGCTGGCCGGCCGGGCTCAGGCGCTGGCCGGGACGCTGCGGGCCTCGGGGGCGGCCCCGGGGTCGCTGGTGGCGGTCGCGATCGCCAAGGGTTGGGAGCAAGCGGTCGCGGTCTTCGCCGTCCTCGCCGCCGGCGCCGCCTACCTGCCGATCGACCCGGAGCTGCCGCGCGAGCGGCGCTGGTACCTGCTCGAGAACGGCGGCGTGAGCATCGTGCTCACCCGGCAGCCGGCCGGAGCCGAGGGGGGCGAGGGGGGCGATGGGGCTCGTGGGGCCGAGCCGGCCGCGGACGCCGGCGCTCCGGAGTGGCCGCCCGCGGTGCGGCGGCTCGTCGTGCCCGGCGCGGCGCCGGCAGCCGGCGAGAGCCGGCCGCCGCTCGCGCCACAGCGGCCGACCGACCTCGCCTACGTGATCTATACCTCCGGCTCGACCGGCCGCCCCAAGGGGGTGATGATCGACCACCGCGGCGCGCTCAACACCGTCGCCGACGTCAACGAGCGCTTCGGCGCCGGCCCGGACGATCGCGTCCTCTCCCTCTCGGCGCTCTCCTTCGACCTCTCGGTCTACGACCTGTTCGGCCCGCTCGCCGCGGGCGGCGCCGTGGTGCTGCCCGATGCCGGCCGCGGCCACGACCCCGAGCACTGGGCGGAGCTTGCCGCCCGCCACCGGGTGACGATCTGGAACACGGTGCCGGCGCTCCTCGAGATCCTGGCCGACTACGCGGACCTCGCCGCGGACGTCACCCTGCCGTCTCTGCGCCTCGTGCTGCTCAGCGGCGACTGGATCCCGCTGCGCCTGCCGGAGCGCATCCGCCGCTTCGCCGGCGACGCCCGCATCGTCAGCCTGGGCGGCGCCACCGAAGCCTCGATCTGGTCGATCCTCTTCCCGATCGGCGAGCCGGACCCCGCCTGGCGCTCCATCCCCTACGGCCGGCCCCTGCGCAACCAGCGCTGGCGGGTGCTCGACGGCGCACTCGCACCGCGGCCGGTGTGGGTGCCGGGCCAGCTCTACATCGGCGGCGCCGGCCTCGCCCGCGGCTACTGGGCCGACGCCGGGAAGACCGCCGCGAGCTTCGTCCCCGACCCTGACGGGGGCGGCGCGGTAGCGCCAGGGGCCCCGCCGGGGGGCGAGCGCCTCTACCGCACCGGCGACCTGGGACGCTACCTGCCGGACGGCAGCCTCGAGTTCCTGGGGCGCGAGGACTTCCAGGTCAAGCTCGGCGGCTTCCGCATCGAACTGGGCGAGATCGAGGCCGCCCTGGCACGCCATCCCGCGGTGCGCGAGGCCCTGGCCGCCGTCTGGACCGGAGCGGGAGCTGCCGGCGGGGCCGCCGCCACCGCCGTCCCGCTCCCGGGGGGCGGCGCTCCCGACCGGACGCTGCCGCGCGACCGGCGCCTGACCGCCTGGTACGTCCCCGCTCCGGGCACCGCCCCGTCCGCCGAGGAGCTGCGCGCCTTCCTCGCCGAGCAGCTGCCCGCGTACATGGTGCCGGCAGATCTCGTCCCCCTGGCGGCGTTCCCGCTCACCGCCAACGGCAAGCTCGACCGCCACGCTCTGCCGGCCCCGGCGCGCGGCGAGGGCGGCGGGCGGCGGGAGTACGTGGCGCCCTCAACCGACGTCGAGGAGGCGGTGGCGCAGCTGCTGGCCGAGACCCTGGGCGTCGAGCGGGTCTCCGTGCACGACAGCTTCTTCGACCTCGGCGGCGACTCGCTGCTGGCGGTGCGGACGATCTTCCGCCTGCGCCAGGCGCTCGCCGTGCAGCTGCCGGTGCGGAGCTTCTTCGCGGCGCCGACGGTGGCGGCGCTCGCCGCCACCGTCGAGGAGCTGCTGCTCGAGCAGATCGAGGAGCTTTCCGACGCCGAGGCCGTGGGGCTGCTGGGGGCGGCAGAACCGGTGGAAGCCCTGTCATGAGCACCGGCCGCGAAGCGCGGCGCTCGCGGCTGTCGCCGACGCAGCGGGCGCTGCTCGAGAGGCGCCTGCGCGGCATCGCCTTGAGCGCCGAGGCCGTCCGGGCGGAGCGGTCCGCGGCGCGCCCCGGGTCCGCGCCACCACCCCCCGGCGGCGGGGCGGGCGCCGACACGCTGGACGACCTGCCGGCGATCCGCCCCCCGGGGCATCCGCCGCTGGTCGATGACGAGCTGTGGGCCGCGCTCGCGGCATGCGGGTGCGAGACGGCGCGGCGGCTGGCCGCGGCGCCGGAGCTGGCCGCCGAGGCGGCCCAGGAGGCGCACCTCGACCGGCTGGCGGTGGCGGCGGTCGGCGTGGCGCTCGAGCGCCTCGGGGTGTTTCAGGCCGCCGGCGAGCGGCGCTCGGTGGCGGGTCTGATCCGCGACCGCGGCATCGCCCCGCAGTTCCACAAGGCGCTCCGCCGCTGGCTCGAGATGCTCGCCGAAGAGCGGCTGGTGGAGCGCGACGGCGAGGAGTACGTCGCGGCCGCGCCGCTGCCGCCGCCGGCCCTGGCCGGCCTGCTCGACGCCGAGGAGAGGCGCCTCTACAGCGAGAAGCTGCCGGCGGTGCTCACCGGCGAGCTGCATCCTCTCGAGTTCTACCTGCCCGGCGGCTCGTCGGCGAGCGCCGAGGCGAGCTACCGCGAGCTGCCGGTCTTCCGCTACTGCAACGGCATCGCCGCCGCGGTCGTCGCCGCCCAGGTGCGCGCGCTGCCGCCCGCGTCGGCGATCCGCCTGCTCGAGGTGGGCGCCGGCACCGGCGGCACCACCGCCTCGCTGCTGCCGCTGCTGCCGCCGGAGCGGACGGCCTACGTCTACACCGACGTGTCGAGGTTCTTCACCGATCTCGGCAGGTCCAGGTTCGCGGCCTGGGAGCGCCTGCGCTACCGCGAGCTGGACCTCGAACGCCACCCGCGCGACCAGGGGTTCCCCGCCTCCTGTTGCGACTGGATCGTCGCGGCGCACGTGCTGCACGCCACCCGCGACCTGGTCGAGACCCTCGGCCATCTGCGCTGGCTGCTGGCCGCGGGCGGCATCCTGCTGCTGCTCGAGGAGACCCGCTTCCTGCGCCGGTACAACTTCTCGATGGGCTTCCTCCCGGGGTTCGACCACTTCGAGGACTACGCTCTGCGGCCGCTCCATCCGCTCCTCCCCTCCGGCCGCTGGGGCGAGCTGCTGCTGGCTCACGGCTTTGCCGGCGTCGCCGCCTGCACCGAGCCGGGGTCGCCGCCGGAGCGGCTGGGCGTCGACGTCCTGCTGGCCAGGGCGCGCTGAGGAGACCGGGCGGCGATGCTGCGCGACCCAGAGATCTCCCGCCGCCGGTCGCGGCTGAGCGCCGCCAAGCGGGAGCTGCTCGCCCGCCGCCTGCAGCGCGCGGCGGCGCCGGCGGCGGCCTCCGCCGACGAGATCCGGCCGCTCCCCGCGGGCGCCGCGGCGCCGCTCTCCTCCGGCCAGGAGCGGCTCTGGTTCCTCCACCAGGTGGACCCGGAGAGCTGCTTCTACAACGTCGCCGCCCAGCTCACCCTGCGCGGCGACCTCGACTGCGGCGCGCTGGCGCTGGCGCTCTCCGAGGTGCTGCGCCGCCACCAGGTGCTGCGCACCGCGATCGTCGAGGTGGCCGGGCAGCCGCGCCCGGCCGTCGCGCCTCCCGCCCCGGTGGCGCTCCCCGAGGTGGATCTGCTCGGGCTGCCGCCGGCGCGCCGGCAGCCGCTGGCCGCCGAGCTGGCGGTGGCGGCGGCGCGCCGTCCCTTCGCTCTCGCCGCGGGCCCGCTCTGGCGGGTGCTGCTGCTGCGCAGCGGCGGGCGGGTGTGGGCCGCCGTCCTCTGCCTGCACCACGTCGCCGGCGACGGCTGGTCGCTGGGCGTCCTCGGCCGCGAGCTGGCGGCTCTCTACGACGCCTTCGCCGCCGGGCAGCCCTCGCCGCTGCCGGAGCTGCCGATCCAGTACGGCGACTACGCGGCCTGGCAGCGCTCCTGGCTCGAAGGCGAGCGCCTGGCGCCCGAGCTGGCATTCTGGCGCGCCAAGCTCGGGGCGAGCGATCCGGTCCTCGACCTCCCCGCCGACCGCACCCGCAAAGCCGTCGAGAGCCACCGCGGGGCGACCCGTAGCCTGGCCCTGCCGCCGCCGCTCTGCGAGCGCCTCGAACGGTTGAGCGCGCGCCAGGGCGCGTCGCTGTACATGACTCTGCTGGCGGTCTGGAACGCACTGCTCGGCCGCTACACCGGGCGCCCCGAGGTGCTGGTCGGGGCGCCGCTCGCCAACCGCACCCGCCCGGAGCTCGAAGGGCTGATCGGCTTCTTCGTCAACACCGTGGTGCTGCGCGGCGACCTCTCGGGCGACCCGGCGGCGCAGGACCTGGTGCGGCGGGCGCGCGACGAGGTCGTCGAGGCCCTGGCCCACCCCGACCTGCCGTTCGAGCGGCTGGTCGAGGAGCTGGGCATGGCGCGCTCGCTCAGCCACAACCCGCTGTTCCAGGTGATGTTCGCGCTGCAGAACACGCCGCTGCCCGATCTCGCCATGCGCGGCCTGCGGGTGAGCGCCGAGACCATCGACCGCGGTGCCGCCCTCTTCGACCTCGCCCTGACGTTCGAGCGCCGGGGGGACGGGCTGGCCGGCCTCCTCGAGTACAGCACCGATCTCTTCGACGCGCCGACCGTCGAGCGGCTGCTCGGGCACTACCGGCAGCTGCTCGCTGGCTTCACGGCGACGCCGTGGCAGCTGGCCGCGGAGCTGCCGCTGCTCGCTCCCCAGGAGCAGGCGCAGGTGCTGCGGGAGTGGAGCGACACCGCCAGGGACTGCCCGCAGCTGCCGCTGGTGCACGACCTCGTGGCGGCCCACGCGCGGCGCCGGCCGGGCGCGGTGGCGGTCTCCGGCCAGCAGGGGGTGCTGACCTACGGCGACCTCGACGCCCGGGCCAACCAGCTGGCCTGCCGCCTGCGCGCGCTCGGCGTCGGCCCGGAAGCGCTGGTCGCGACCTGCACCGACCGGACGCTCGAACGGGTGGTCGGCATCGTCGCGGTGCTCAAGGCCGGCGGCGCCTACGTCTCGCTCGACCCGACCTATCCCCGCGACCGGCTGGCGTTCCTGCTCGCCGACGCCCGGGCGCCGGTGCTGCTCACCCAGCGGCGCTTCCTGGGCGTGCTGCCGGATTCGCCGGCGACGGTGATCTGCCTCGACGACGACTGGGGGTCGTTCGGCGCCGCGGCGGCACCGGCCGCGCCGCCGCCCGGCGGCCTGACGCCGGAAAGCCTGGCCTACGTCGTCTACACCTCGGGCTCGACCGGCCGGCCCAAGGGGGTCGAGATCCCCCACGCCGGCCTGATGAACCTGGTGCGCTGGCACCAGCGGCTCTACTCGGTGGCCGCCGCCGACCGCGGCACGCAGGTGGCGAGCCCGGCGTTCGACGCCTCGATCTGGGAGCTATGGCCGTATCTCGCCGCCGGGGCGAGCGTGCACATCCCCGACGACGAGACCCGCCTCTCCTCCGCCGGCATGGTGCGGTGGTGGTCGGAGCAGGGGATCACCCTGGCCTACCTGATGACGCCGCTCGCCGAAGGGGTGCTCGAGGAGACGATCCCGCCGGAGCTGCCGCTGCGCGTGCGGGCGCTGATCATCGGCGGCGACCGCCTGCGCCGGGGCCCCGATCCCGCGGTCGGTTTCCGGCTGATGAACCACTACGGCCCGGCCGAGTACACCGTCACGTCGACGGTGGTGGAGGTGCCGCCGCTGGGCTCGGCGCCGGGCGAGCGGCTGCCGTCGATCGGGCGGGCCGTCGACAACACCCTGATCTACGTGCTGGACCGCCGCCTCGAGCCGGTACCGGCCGGGGTGCCCGGCGAGCTGTTCGTCGCCGGGATCGGCCTCGCCCGCGGCTACCTGCGCCGCCCCGACCTGACGGCCGAGCGCTTCCTGCCCGACCCCTCCGCCGGCGCGCGCGGCGAACCCGGGGCGCGGATGTACCGCACCGGCGACCTGGTGCGCTGGCTGCCCGACGGCGATCTCGATTTCCTGGGGCGCCTCGACCACCAAATCAAGCTGCGCGGCTTCCGCATCGAGCTGGGAGAGATCGAAGCGGCGCTGCAGGCGCACCCGGCGGTCCAGGCGGCGGCGGTGATCCCGGCCGGCGACGTTCCCGGCGGCGGGCAGCGGGGCGAGGGGGGCGCGGCGGGAGCGCCCGCTCCCCGGCGCCCCCCGGCGGCGCAGAAACCGCGGCGGCTGGTGGCCTTCTGGATGGGAGAGGGAGAGGCCGCCGCGGCGGTCACCCCGGCGGTGCTGCGGGCCGCGCTGCGCGAGCGGCTGCCCGATTACATGGTGCCTGCCGAGCTCGTACGGCTGGCGGGGCTGCCGCAGACCGCCAACGGCAAGATCGATCGCCGGGCGCTGGCGGCGCTGGCCGAGGAGGTCCGGCCCGAGCGGCCCGCGGCGCCGCAGGTGCCGCCGCGCACGCCCGCCGAACGGCTGCTTGCGGCCATCTGGTGCGAGGTGCTGCGCCGCCCCGACGTCGGGGTCGAAGACAACTTCTTCGAGCTGGGGGGCGACTCCATCCTGTCGATCCAGATCGTCGCCCGGGCGCGCGAGCAGGGCCTCCGCGTCACCCCCCGGCAGCTGTTCGAGCACCAGACCGTCGCCGCGCTGGCGGCGGTCGCCGGCACCGAGGTCCTGGTCGCCGCCGAGCAGGGGCCGGTCACCGGCCCGGTGCCGCTCACCCCGATCCAGCGCTGGTACTTCGCCCCGGCGGAGCTGCCGGAGCCGTGGCATTTCAACCTCAGCGTGCTGCTCCACCCGCGCCGGGAGCTGGCGCCGGTGGTGGCCGCCCGCGCCTTCGCCGCGCTGCTGGCGCACCATGACGCGCTGCGCCTGCGCTGCCGCCGCGAGGCGGACGGGTGGCGGCAGTGGAACGCCGCGCCGGCGGCGCCCGGTGTCGCGGCGCCGCTGCCGCGGGTGGACCTCGCGGCGCTGCCCGCGGCGGCGGCCGGCAGCGAGCTGCAGCGGGCGGCCGGGCAGGTGCAGGCGAGCCTCGATCTCGCGGCGGGGCCGATCGCCCGCGCGGTCTGGCTGGCGCTGCCTGGGGGCGCGGCGCGGCTGCTGCTCGCCGTCCACCACCTGGCGGTGGACGGGGTGTCGTGGCGGGTGCTGCTGGAGGACCTGGCCACCGCCTGCCGCCAGGCCGCGATCGGCGCGCCGATCGCGCTGCCGCCCAAGACCACCTCGTTCCAGCGCTGGGCCGAGCGCCTGGCCGAGCACGCGCGCTCCCTGGCGGCCGGGCCCGAGCTGGCCTGGTGGCGGCGGGTGGCGGCGGCGCCTGCCGCCGCCCTGCCGCTCGACTTCGCGGTGTCCGGCGCGGCCCGCGACGCTCCCCGCACCGTCCGCGTGGCGCTCGACGCCGCGGAGACCCGGGAGCTGCTGCAGGAGGTGCCGGCCGCCTACCGCACGCGCATCGACGAGGTGCTGCTGGCGGCGCTCGCCGGCGCCCTGGGCGGCGAGGGGAGGGGCGGCAGCGAGGCCGGGGGCGGCGCCGTGCGGATCGAGCTCGAGGGGCACGGGCGCGAGGAGCTCTTCGCGGGGGTCGATCTGTCGCGCACCGTCGGCTGGTTCACCAGCCTCTACCCGGTGCTGCTGCAGGTGGACCCGCGGGCGGCGCCGGGCGATGCTCTCTCGGCGGTCAAGGAGCAGCTGCGCGCCGTCCCCGGACGCGGCCTGGGCTACGGACTCTGGCGGTGGCTGCGCGGCGCGGAGCCCGCGGGGCCGGCGCTCCCCGGAGGCGCCCCGGACGGTGCCGGGGGCGTCGAGCGGGAGGAGGCTGCCGCGGGGGTCGAGCAGCTGCGCCGGGCGCCGCCGCCGGAGGTCAGCTTCAACTACCTCGGCCAGCTGGACGGGGCGCTGCCGGCGGACGCGCCGTTCGTCCCGGCCGCCGAGCCGGCGGGCCTGCTCCACGGCCCGCACCAGCCGCGCCGTCACCTGCTGACGGTGGATGCCTACGTCCAGGGGGGCTGCCTGCGGGCCGATTGGGGCTACAGCGCCCATCTGCACAAGCGCGAGACCGTCGAGCGGCTGGCGGGCGCCTTCGTCCTGCAGCTGCGCGCGCTGGTCGCGGCCTGCCGCGCCGCGCTGGCCGCCGGCCTCACCCGCTATACGCCGTCGGATTTCCCGCTGGCCGGCCTCGACGCCGCGGCCCTCGACCGGGTGCTCGGCACCGGGCGCGGCATCGAGGACGTCTTCCCGCTCTCGCCGCTGCAGGAGGGGCTGCTCTTCCACAGCCTCTACACCCCCGAATCGGGCGTCTACGTCGAGCAGCGCGCCTGCACGATCGCGGGCGACGTGGACCCGGAGGTCTTCGCCGCGGCCTGGCGCCGGATCGTCGAGCGCCACGGAGTCCTGCGCACCTCCTTCCATGGCCACGAGCTGAAACGGCCGGTGCAGGTGGTGCACGCCGCGGCCGCGGCGCCGTTCGCGAGCGAGGACTGGCGCGGGCTCGCGGCGGCGGAGAGGGAGCGGCGGCTCGCGGCGATGGTGGCCGCCGAGCAGGCGAGGGGTTTCGACCTGGCCCGGCCGCCGCTGGCGCGGATGGCGCTCTACCGCACCGGCGAGCTCGAGCACCTGCTGTACTGGAGCCACCACCATCTGCTGCTCGACGGCTGGTCGTCGGCGGCGGTGATCGGCGAGTTCCTGGCCTGCTGTGACGCCCTTGCCGCGGGCGGCGCGCAGGCGGCCAACCCGGCGGCGCTGCCGGTCCGCCCTCCCTACCGCGACTACATCGCCTGGCTCGAGCGCCGCGACGCCGCCAAGGAGGAGGGCTACTGGCGGCGGGAGCTGGCCGGGCGCCTGGCGCCGACGCCGCTGCCGGCGGCCGGCGCCACCGGCAGGCCGGCGGCGGCGCTGGTGGTCGAGGAGCGGCTGAGCCCGGACGAGACGGCGGCGCTAGGGGAAGCGACCCGCGGTCTGCGAGTGACGCTCAGTACCCTGGCGCAGGCGGCCTGGGGCCTGCTGCTCGCCCGCTACGGCGGCGAGCGCGACGTGGTCTTCGGCTCGGTCGGCTCCGGCCGGCCGCCCGACCTGCCGGGGGTCGATGCGATGGTCGGGCTGTTCATCAACACCGTGCCCTTGCGCCTGACCGCCGTCGAGGGGGCGCCGCTGCCGGCGTGGCTCGGCGCGTTGCAGGAACGGCTGACCGAGCTGCGCCAGCACGAGCACAGCCCGCTGGTCGCGGTCCAGCGCTGGGGCGGCGTTCCCGGCGGTGCGCCGCTCTTCGAGACCCTCTACGTGTTCGAGAACTACCCGGTCGAAGAGGCGTTGCGGCAGCGGCAGGGGCCGTTCCGCATCTCCGGGTTGCAGGGGTGGACGGGTGGAACCGGCTATCCGCTGACCATCCTGGCGGTGGCCGCGCCCGGCGAGCCGCTGGCGTTCGGGCTCAACTACGACGTCTCCCGTTTCGACGCCGCCACCGCGTCGCGGCTGATCGGCCACTACCGCGTGCTGCTGTGCGGCATGGGCGCGGCGCTCCGACAGGGAGACGCGCCGCCGCTCGCGGCGCTGCCGCTGCTCACCGCTGCCGAGCGCCAGCAGGTGGAACGCGAGTGGCCGGGTGCCGGGGAGCCGCCGCTCCTGCTTCTCGATGCGCTGCTGCGGCCGGTGCCGATCGGCGTCGCGGGCGAGATTCTCGCCGCCGCCGCCGCGGTGGACGGACGCGACGGCGACGGCGGACCGGGAGAGATCGCGGCGCGCTGCGTCCCCAATCCCTGGTTCGGCGAGCCTGGCGGGCGCCTGGTGCGCAGCGGCCGCCTGGCGCGTTACGGCGCCGCCGGCACGCTCGAGCCGCTGGGCCGGGTGGGAGAGCCGGCGCCGGTTGCGGCCAGCGCGGGGAGGGCCGCGGCGGCGGACCCGGAGAGCCTCGCACGGCAGCTCGACGAGCAGGAGAAGCGCAGCACCAGGCTGTCGCGGACCAAGCGCGAGCTGCTCGAACGGCGCCTGCGCGGCCTGGCCGGGGCGCCGGTGATGCCGCTGCCGGGCGACCGGCATCCGGTCCCGCCGGAGGCGCCGGCACTGCGGGGCCGCCGGGGCGCAAGCCGCGGGCTGCTGCTGCCGGCCGAGATCCTGGCACGCCTCAACCGGGCGGCGCGCCTGGAAGGAGCGACGCTCTACGTGCTGCTCCTGGCCGGCTTCGCGACGCTCCTCGGGCGCATCTCCGGCCAGGAGGACCTGCTCGTCGGCACGCCGGCAGCCAGCAACACCCTGCCATTGCGCATCCGCCTCGACGGCGACCCGCCGTGGCGGCAACTGCTGGCAAGGGTGCGCGAGACGGCGCTGATTGCCTCCGTCCATCAGGACATGCCGTTCGAGGCGGTGGCCGAAGGATTCGACCTCTCCCTCGCGGCCGCTGAGCGCGCCGGCGGGCTGGCTCTCGACCTCGAGGTTGCCGCGGAGCTGTTCACCGCCGCCGCGGCGGCCCGGCTGCTGGGGCACTTCGCCACGCTGCTCGACGGTGCGGCGGGCGCGCCGGAGCGGCGGCTGTCGCTGCTGCCGCTGCTCGCCCCGGCGGAGCGCCACCAGCTGCTGCTCGAATGGAGCGAAGCGACGGCCGCCGCGCCGCCCGAGGGCGCCCTTGGCGAGCTGTTCGCGGCGCAGGCCGCACGCACGCCCGACGCCGCGGTGGCGGCGTGGGGCGGCGCGGTGCTGAGCTATCGCTGCCTCAGCCTCGAGGCTGGCCGCCTGGCGCAGGCGCTGCGCGGCCTCGGCGCCGGACCGGGGACCCGTGTCGGCCTCTGCCTGCAACGTTCGCCGGAGATGGTCGTGGGGATGGTCGGGATCGTCACCGCGGGCGCCGCCTACGTGCCGCTCGATCCCGACTACCCGGAAGAACGGCTGGCGTGGATGGCGGCGGATGCGGGGCTCGCGGCCCTGGTGACCTGCGGCGCGCTGGCGGCGGCCCTGCCGCACGGCGGCAGGCCGGTGGTGCGGCTCGACGCGGACGGGGTGCGGCTCGCGGCGGCTGCCGGCGCCCGCCCCCACCCCGGCCACCCGGTGCCGGCCGCCGCGCTGGCCTACGTGATCTACACCTCGGGGTCCACCGGCCGGCCGAAGGGGATCGGCATCCCGCACCGGGCGGTGACGCGGCTGGTGCGTGACACCAACTACGTGACGCTCGGGCCGGCGGACCGCATCGCCCAGGCCGCCAACGCGTCGTTCGATGCGGCGACGTTCGAGGTCTGGGGCGCGCTGCTCAACGGCGGCTGCCTGGTGGGCATCCCGCGCGAGGTGACGCTCGCGCCCCAGGCGCTCGCGGCGGCGCTCGCCGCCGAACAGGTCAGCGTGCTGTTCCTGACCACGGCGCTGTTCCACCAGGTGGTGCGGGAGGAGGCGCCGGCGCCCGCCGGACTGCGCTGCCTGCTGTTCGGCGGCGAGGCGGCCGACCCCGCACGGGTGCGGGAGGCGCTGCGGGCGTACGGCCCGCGGCGGTTGCTGCACGTCTACGGCCCCACCGAGTCCACGACCTTCGCCACCTGGCGGCCGGTCGCCGCGGTGGCCCCCGCGGCGGCCACGGTGCCGATCGGCAGGCCGGTCGCGAACACCCGCGCGCTGGTGCTGGACGCGGCGCTGCAGCTGGTGCCGGCGGGGGTGCCCGGAGAGCTGTACCTGGGAGGCGGCGGTCTGGCGTGGGGCTACCCGGGACGGCCGGAGCTGACCGCCGAGAGGTTCGTGCCGGACCCCTTCGGCGGATGGCCCGGCGAGCCGGGAGAGCGCCTCTACCGCACCGGCGACCGGGTGCGTCTGGATGCGGCCGGAGAGCTGGAGTTCCTGGGCAGGCTCGACGCCCAGGTCAAGATCCGCGGCTTCCGCATCGAACCCGGGGAGGTGGAGAGCGAGCTGCTGCGCCACCCGGGGGTGCGGCAGGCGGCGGTGGTAGCGGTGCCGGGCGCGGACGGCCGGGAGCTGCGGTTGGCCGCCTATTACGTCCCGGCGGCGCCCGCGGCGGCGGCGGGAGACGCTGCCGCCCCGCCGGCGGAGGCCGCGCCGGCGGTGGACCCCCCGGCGCTCCGCGAGCACCTGCGGCGGCGGCTGCCGGAGCACATGGTGCCTTGGGCGTTCGTGGCGCTGCCGGAGCTGCCGCTCACCGCCAACGGCAAGGTGGACCGCCGGGCGCTGCCGGACCCCGCGGCGGCGCTGGCCGCCGCCGGTGCGGCGGCGAGGGTGGCGCCGCGCACCCCGGCGGAAGAGGTCATCGCCGTCATCCTGGAGGAGGTGCTGGGGCTCGCCATCCCGGAGGGCGCGGAGAGCCCCTTGGGCGGACGGCGGGTCGGCGTGCACGACAACTTCTTCGAGCTGGGCGGCCACTCGCTGCTGGCGGCGCGGGTGCTGGCGCGGCTGCGCGAGGCGTTCGGCGTCGAGCTGGCGCTCTCGGCGCTGTTCGAGGCGCCGACCGTGGCGGGCCTGGCGCAGCGGGTCGAGGAGGCGCTGCGGGCAGGGGTGATGGCGCCGCTGCCGCCGGTCGCGCGGGTGCCGCGGCAGGGGCTGATGCGGCCGTCGTTCGGGCAGCGGCGCACCTGGCTGCTCGATCGTCTGTCGCCGGGGAGCCCGACCTACAACGTCGCTGCCGCCTTCACCCTGCGCGGGCCGCTGTGGCCGCCGGCGCTCGCCGCCGCCCTGACCGAGGTGCTGCGCCGCCACGAGGCGCTGCGCACCCGTTTCGTGGAGGTGGACGGCGAGCCCTGGCAGGAGATCGCGGCGCCGTGGCGGGTGGCGCTGCCGCTGGTCGACCTGGGCCGCCTCGCGGCAGCACGGTCCGCCCCCACCGCGGCCACCGCCGCCGCCGAGCTGCGGCGGATGCGCGGCGTCGAGGCGCGCCGCGGTTTCGACCTGGCGCGCTGTCCGCTGCAGCGCGCGGTCCTGGTATGGCTCGGTCCCGAAGCGCCGGCGGGACTGCCGCCTTCGCCGCGCGCCGAGCGGCCCCGAGAGATCGCCGCGGCCGGCGAGCAGCTGCTGCTGTTCACCTGCCACCACATCGCCTACGACGGCTGGTCCGAGGCGGTGTTGGCGCACGAGCTGGAGGCCCTGACGGCAGCAGCCGCCGCCGGCCGGCCGTCGCCGCTCCGCGAGCTTCCCGTTCAGGTCGCCGACTTCGCCGCCTGGCAGCGGGCCTGGCCCGCGGCAGAGCTGGAACATCAGCTCGGCTACTGGCGGCGGCGGCTGGCCGGAGCGCCGAAGGTCATCGAGCTGCCCGCCGACCGGCAGCCACGGCCGGCGGCCGCCCCCGCTCCCGGCGACCCCTCCGGGCCGCCCGCGGCGCCGGGCTTCCGCCGCGGCGGCACGCGCCGGCTCGAGCTGCCGGCGGCGATGGCGGCACGGCTGCACCGGGCGGCACGGCAGGAGGGAGCAACGCCGTTCATGCTGCACCTCGCCGCCTTCGCCGCCCTGCTCGCGCGCCTCACCGGCCAGGAGGACCTGCTCGTCGGCACGCCGGTCGCGAACCGCACGCGGCCGGAGATCGAAGGGCTGATCGGCTTCTTCGTCAACACCCTGGTGCTGCGCGCCGAGATGCATGGCGACCCCCCGCTGCGCCGGCTGCTCGGGGCGACGCGCGACAACGTGCTCCACGCTTTCGCCCACCAGGACCTCCCCTACGAGGCGGTGGTCGAGGCGTTGCAGCCGGAGCGCGACCTGGCGCGCACGCCGCTGGTCCAGGTGATGCTCGCCTACCAGAGCGCCGGCCGGGCGGCGGCCCTGTCGCCGGCCGTCGCCGCCACCCGGTCCGGCGCCCCGGGGACCGCTCGGCAGGCGCGCGACGGCGACGGTGACGGCGGCCGGCTGCGGCTGACGCCGCTGCCCGCCGGCGACCTGGGCGCGGCGAAATTCGACCTCATGCTCGCCATCGAGGAAACTGCGGACGCGGGCGCCGATCCGGCGCTGGCGCTGGCGCTCGAATACGCGACCGACCGGTTCGACGGCGCCACGGCGGTGCGGCTCCTCGGCCACTACGCGGCGCTCCTGGACGCCGCCGCCGCGGCGCCGGAGCTGCCGCTGTCGCAGCTCCCCATGCTCTCCGCGCCCGAGCGCCACCAGGCCCTGGCCGAGTGGAACGACACCGCGAGCGACTGCCCGCACCTGCCGATCCACCAGCTGTTCGAGATGCGGGCGGCGGCGTGGCCGCAGGCGGTGGCGCTGGTGTGGGAGGAGGGGACCCTGACCTACGGCGCGCTCGACCGGCTGGCGCGCAGGATCGCGGCGCGGCTGCGCCGGTTGGGGGTGGGGCCGGAGACGCGGGTGGGGCTCTGCGCCGAACGCTCGGGGGCGATGGTGGCGGCGGTGCTGGGGATCCTCAGGGCAGGAGGCGCCTACGTGCCGCTCGATCCGGCCTATCCGCGGGAGCGCCTGGAGCTGCTGCTCGCCGATGCGGCGCCGGTCGCGATCGTGGCTTCGCGCCGGTCGCTGGCGGTGCTGCCCGCAACCGCGCCATGCCTGGTGCTGGAAGACCTGGAGCGGCCGGACGGCGAGGAGAGCGCCGCCGCCGCCGCGCCCGGAGGCCGCGCGGAGCCGCCGGTGGAGGTGTCGCCCGCAGGGGTGGCATATGTGATCTACACCTCGGGTTCGACCGGCGTACCCAAAGGGGTGGAGGTCAGCCACCAGGCGGTGGTGCGGCTGGTGCACGGGCAGCGCTTCGCCGACTTCGCCCCCGGCGAGGTGTTCCTGCAGGTGGCGCCGATGTCGTTCGACGCCGCCACCTGCGAGCTGTGGGGGCCGTTGCTCCACGGCGCCCTGCTGGTGCTGTTCCCGCCGCGGCCCTTCTCGCTGGCGGAGCTGGACCGGGCGGTCGAGCGGCACGGGGTCACGACGCTCTGGCTCACCGCGGGCCTGTTCCACCTGGCGGTGGAGGAGGGCCTGGCGGGGCTCGCCGGGCTGCGCCGGCTGCTGGCCGGCGGCGATGCGCTGTCGCGCCCGCACGTGGAGCGGACGCTGGCGGCGCTGCCGGGCGTCGCGCTGACGAACTGCTACGGCCCGACGGAGAACACGACGTTCAGCTGCTGCCAGCGCCTGCATCCGGGAGACCCCGAGTGGGCGGCGGCCCGCGGCTCGCGCCCGGACGGCGAATGGAGCGGCAGGCCGGTGCCGATCGGCAGGCCGATCGCCAACAGCCGGGCCCTCCTGCTCGATCCGGCGATGGGGGCCGTGCCGATCGGCTGTACCGGCGAGCTGTACGTCGGCGGCATGGGCCTCGCGCGCGGCTACCTCGGCCAGCCGGAGCGGACGGCGGAGCGTTTCGTGCCGGATCCCTTCGGCGGCGGCAGGCTCTACCGCACCGGCGACATGGCCCGCCAGCGCGTGGACGGCACGCTGGAGTTCCTGGGGCGGCGCGACCTCCAGGTCAAGGTGCGGGGCTTCCGCATCGAGCTGGGAGAGGTGGAGACCGCCCTGCTCCGCCATCCCGGAGTGCGGGCGGCGGCGGCGGTGGCCGCACCCGCGGGGGGAGATCACCGCCTGGTGGCGTACTTCGTCGCCGCCGTCGACCCCGGGACGGCGGTGACCGGCGACGGGCTGCGTGCCTTCCTGCGCGCGCGGCTGCCGGAGCCGCTGGTGCCGGCGGCCGTCATCGAGCTCGCGGAGTTGCCGCTCACGCCCAACGGCAAGGTGGACCGGCGGGCGCTGCTGGCGACCGCCGGCGGCGCGGCCGGCCGCCGGCGGCCGGCGCCGGGGCCGGCAGGGGCAGCGGCGGATGCCGCGCCGGCGGGCCAGGTCGAAGAGCTGCTGGCGGCGCTCTGGTGCAACGTGCTCGGCGTCGAGCAGGCCGGCGGCGACGACAACTTCTTCGCGCTGGGCGGGCACTCGCTGCTGGCGGCGCAGCTGATCTCACGGCTGCGCGGCGCCTGCGGCGTGGAGCTGCCTCTCCGCGCGATCTTCGAGCGGCCGACGCTGCGCGGGCTGGCCGGCGAGGTCGAGCGGGCAATGATGGGCGGGGACGCTCGCGCCACCGCCGCGATCGAGCCGCTGCCGCGCGACCGGCCGCTGCCGCTCTCCTTCGCCCAGCAGCGCCTATGGTTCCTCTACCGGCTCGATCCCGGCGCCGCCACCTACAACGTCCCGTCGGCGCTGCGGCTTTTGGGCCCGCTCGAGCTGCCGCCCCTGGCGTGGGCGCTCGGCGAGATCGTGCGCCGGCACGAGGTGCTGCGCACGACCGTCGTCGAGCACGGCGAAGAGCCGGCGACGCGCATCGCGCCGCCGCGCCCGTTCCCGCTGCCGCGGCTCGACCTGGACACGCTGCCGCCGGCACGGCGGCAGGCCGAGGCGCGGCGGTTGCAGCAGGCGGAGTCGGACCGTCCCTTCGACCTGTGGCGCGGACCGGTGGTGCGCGCCCACGTGCTGCGCCTGGGACCGCAAGAGCACCTGCTGCTGCTCACGCTGCACCATATCGTCGCCGACGGGTGGTCGATGCCGGTGCTGCGGCGAGAGCTGGCGCTGCACTACGCGGCCGGCGCGCGCGGCGCCGCCGCCGGCCTGCCCGAGCTGCCCGTCCAGTACGGCGACTACGCCGCCTGGCAGCGGCGCCGGCTGGCGGGCGAGAGCCTGGAGGCGGGGCTGGCCTACTGGCGCCGCCAGCTGGCCGGCATCCCGGAGCTGCTGGAGCTGCCCGCCGACCGGCGGCGGCCGGCGGCGCCCACCTGGCGCGGGGCGGTCCGGCGCGGCCCGCTCCCCGCGGCGCTGGCGGCACGGCTGGCGGGGCTCGCCCGCGGCCGCAACCTGACGCTCTTCCTGCTGCTGCTGTCGTCCTGGCAGCTGCTGCTGTCGCGGCTCGGCGGCGAGCTGACGGTTGCCGTCGGCGCGCCGATCTCCGGCCGGCAGCGCCAGGAGCTCGAGGGCCTGATCGGCTTCTTCGTCAACACCCTGGTGCTGCGCATCGACCTCGACGGCGACCCCGACCTCGACGAGCTGCTGCGCCGGGTGCGGGAGATGTGGTTGCAGGCCTACCGTCACCGGGAGGTGCCGTTCGAACGCCTGGTCGAAGAGCTGCAACCCGAGCGCAGCCTGGACCGGATGCCGCTGATCCAGGTGATGTTCGACCTCGAGCACGCCGTCCGCGAAGCGGCGCCTGCCCCCGCGGCGGAGGTGCCGGCGCTGCGGATCGAGGAGCTGCCGAGCGAGCTGCGGACCGCCAAGTTCGACCTGACGCTGACGGTCAAGGAGGCCGGCGGCCTGCTGGAAGCCGTGTTCGAATACCGCCGCGAGCTGTTCGACCCGGCCACCGTGACGCGCCTGGCGGCACAGTGGAGCCAGCTGCTCCTGAGGATGGTCGAGCGGCCGGACCTCCGGCTCTCCGCGCTGCCGCTGCTGACGGCGGCCGAGCGCCACCAGCTCGCCGTCGAGTGGAACGACACCGCGGCGCCGGGCGCCGGCGAGCCGAGCTGCGTTCACCAGCTGGTCGCGGCGCAGGCGGCGCGCACCCCCGCGGCCGTCGCCGTCGCCTACCTGGGTGAGCATCTATCCCATGGCGAGCTGGACGAGCGCGCCAACCATCTCGCCCACCGGCTGCGCGAGCTGGGGGTGGGACCCGAGATCGCGGTCGGCGTCTGCCTGGCGCGCGGGCTCGGGATGGTGACGGCGCTCCTCGCGGCGCTCAAGGCCGGCGGCGCCTACCTGCCGCTCGATCCGGACTACCCGGCCGCACGCCTGGCGGCGATGATCGACAGCGCGCGCCCGGCCGTCCTGCTGGCCGAGGCGGACACGCTCCCCAGCCTGGGGGGCGCGCCGAGCGCGCGCGACGTGCCGGTGCTCTGCCTGGACCGCGACCGGGCGGAGGTCGCAAGCCGCCGCCGGCCGGCCGGCGCCGCGCCGCCGGTCTGCCCCGAGCAGACCGCCTACCTCATGTACACCTCGGGCTCGACCGGCCGCCCGAAAGCGATTCCGATCAGCCATCGCGCCGCCGCCGCCTACAGCGTCACCGCGGCCGCCAACCTGCGGCTGCTGCCGGAGGACCGGGTCCTGCAGTTCGCCTCCATCAGCTTCGATATCAGCGTCGAGGAGATCTTCCCGACCCTGGCCCGCGGCGCGACCCTGGTCCTCGCCACCGCCGAGATGCGCCTCGCGGCCGCGGCGTTCCTCGCGCGCTGCGCCGCCTGGGGAGTGAGCGTCTGGTCGCTGCCGGCCGCGTTCTGGCACCAGCTCGTCCCCGAGGTGGCGGCGCGGCCGCAAGCGCTCCCTGCCGCCCTGCGCCTGGTCTGCCTGGGCGGCGAGAAACCCCTGCCGGAGCAGGTGGCGGCCTGGGGCGCGGCGGCGGGACCGCGGATCGAGCTGCTCAACAGCTACGGCCCCACCGAGGCGACGGTGGTCGCCACGGTCTTCCAGGTGGAGGCCGATCCGGGCGCCGCGCCCGCCGAGGTGCCGCTCGGCCGTCCCATCCGCGACGTCGCGACCTACGTCCTCGACGGCGGCCTCGAGCTGCTGCCCGTCGGGGCGGCCGGCGAGCTGTGCATCGGCGGCGGCGGCCTCTCCCGCGGCTATCTCGGCCAGCCGGACCTGACCGCCGAGCGTTTCGTGCCCAGCGCTTTCGCGGCAGCCCCGGGAGGCCGGCTCTACCGCAGCGGCGACCGGGCACGGTGGCGCCGCGACGGCCAGCTCGAGTACCTGGGGCGCCTGGACCAGCAGGCCAAGGTGCGCGGCTTCCGCATCGAGCCGAGCGAGATCGAGGCGGCGCTCCTGGCGCATCCGTGGGTGGCGGAGGCGGCGGTCGTGGTGCGCTCGCAGGCGGGCCAGGGGCCGGAGCTGACGGCCTACCTGGTGCCGGCCGCCGGCAGGGAGCCCGAGACGCTGGGGGCTGCCGAGATCGCCGCGGTGCGCCGGTTCCTGGCCGCCAAGCTGCCCGATCCGATGGTGCCGCGGACGCTGGTGGCGCTGGCGCGGCTGCCGCGGACCCCCAGCGGCAAGCTGGACCGGCGGGCCCTCCCGGCGCCGGCCCCGGTGGGCGCCGGCGGCGAGGGCCCCGACGCCGCGCCGCGGAGCCGGATCGAGCAGACCCTGGCAGCCATCTGGAGCCGGCTGTTGGGGGTCGAGAGGATCGGCACCGGCGACAATTTCTTCGCCCTGGGGGGGCATTCGCTGCTGGCGATGCAGATGGTCTCCCAGCTGCGCCGCGAGCTGGGGGCGGAGCTGCCGCTCAAGGACCTGTTCGAGGAGCCGACCATCGCCGGCCTGGCGCGCCGCCTCGCCGCGGCCGGCGAGATCTCACCGCTCCGCCCGGTGCCGCGGCGGGGGCAGCTGCCGATGTCTCCCTCGCAGCTCCGCCAGTGGTTCCTGGTGCAGCTGGAACCGGACTCGACGGCTTACAACCTGCCGCTCACGCTGACGCTGCGCGGCCGCCTGCGGTACCCGCTGCTGGCCGCGAGCCTGGCGGCGATCGTCGACCGGCAGGAGTCGTTGCGCACCACGTTCACCGCGGCGGGCGGGCGGCCGTCGCCGGTGATCGGCGCGGCCCTGCCGCTGCCCCTGCCGCGGATCGATCTCCGCGCCCTCGGGGAGAAGGGCCGCCAGGCAGAGAGCCGGCGCCTGGTCCAGGCCGGCGGGGAACACCGCTTCGATCTCACCCGGGGGCCGCTCGCCCTCACCTGGCTGCTGCGGCTGCGGGACGACGAGCACCTGCTGCTGTGGAACGTCCACCACATCGTCTTCGACGGCTGGTCGCTGGGCATCTTCATCCGCGAGCTGGCGGCCCACTACGAGGCGTTCCGCGACCGCCGGCCGGCGGCCCTCCCCCGGCTCGAGATCCAGCACGTGGACTACGCCGCCTGGCAGCAGGAATGGCTGGGCGGGCTCGGCGCCGCGGCGGCCGCCGGAGCGCCCGGAGAGCAGGCGCGGCGGCAGCTCGAATACTGGCGGCGGCAGCTCGACGGGGCGGCGAGGATGCTGGCGCTGCCGACCGACCATCCGCGGCCGGCGGTGCAGACGTTTCGCGGCGCCGCCGAACCGGTGCGGCTGCCGGCTGCGCTCACCCGCGAGCTGCGGGCGCTCGGGCTGGCCCGGGGGACGACCCTCTTCATGACCCTGCTGGCGGCAACGAGCGCCCTGATGCAGCGCTACAGCCGGCAGGACGACATCAGCATCGGCACGTTCGTGGCGAACCGCCGCTGGGCCGCGGTCGAGCCGCTGCTGGGCTTCTTCGTCAACACCCTGGTGCTGCGCACCGACCTCGGCGGGCGGCCGAGCCTCCGCGACCTGCTGGCGCGGGTCCGGACGACGACCCTCGGGGCGTACGAGCACCAGGAGCTGCCCTTCGAGACGCTGCTCAACGAGCTGGTGGCGGAACGCGACCTCTCCCGCACGCCGCTGTTCCAGGTGATGCTGGGGCTGCAGAACTATCCCGCGCAGGCCATCCGGCTGCCCGGGCTCGAGATCGCCCCGGTGGATCTCTATGAAGGCGCCCGCGCCAATGCCGACCTCACGTTCTGGCTGTCCGAGGACGGCGAGGCGCTCTCCGGCATGCTGCTCTACAACACCGACCTGTTCGCCAGGGCCACCGTCCGGCGCCTGCTGCACCACCTCGCCAACCTGCTCGCGGCGGCGGTGGCGGCGCCCGACGCCCGGCTCGACGAGCTGCCGCTGCTGGCGGCGGCGGAACGCCACCAGCTGACCGTCGAGTGGAGCGGCGGCGGTGAACCGGGGGCGGCGGCGCCGGCGGCGGGCGGCTCGCTCCGCCTCCCCCTGCCTCCCGTGCACCGGTTGATCGGCGGCCAGGCGGCGCGCGCTCCGGAGCGCACCGCGGTCGCCTGCGGCGCGGACTCCCTCACCTATGGCGAGCTGGCGCGGCGGACGGCGGTGCTGGCCGGCCGCCTGCGCGCCCTGGGCGCCGGACCGGAGCGGGTGGTGGGGATCTGCTGCCCGCGCGGGCCAGGGCTGATCGTCGGCCTGCTCGGCATCCTCGAAGCCGGCGCCGCCTGGGTGCCGCTCGATCCCGGCCTGCCTGCCGTGCGCCTCGCCTTCCTGCTGGCGGAGCCCGGCGCCGTGGCGGTGGTCGCCGCTCCCGGGCTCCCCGGCGGCGTGAGCTACGCGGGGCCGGTGGTCCGCCTCGACCTTCGCGGCGAGCGGGTCGAGACGGCGGCCCGGCCCGGCCCCGGTCCCGGCCGGGGCAGCAGCGGCGCCGGCGGCCCGTGGGCGGGGGACGGCGGTCTCCACGCCGGGAACCTGGCCTACGTCCTCTACACCTCGGGCTCCACCGGACGGCCGAAAGGCGTCCAGGTGGAGCACGCCGCGCTGGCCCGCTTCACCCTCGCCGCGGCGGCCGCCTACGGCCTGGGGCCGGCCGACCGCGTGCTGCAGTTCGCGGCGGCGAGCTTCGACACCAGCATCGAGGAGATCTTCCCCTGCCTCGCCGCCGGCGCGACGCTGGTGCTGCGCGACGACGCGATGCTGGACTCGCCGGCGCGCTTCTGCGCCGCCTGCGGCGAGCGGGGGATCACCGTCCTCGACCTTCCCACCGCCTACTGGCACACCCTGGCGGCGGCGGCTGCTGCGGCCGGTCCGGGGCTGGCGCTCCCCGAGTCGCTGCGCCTGGTCATCCTGGGCGGCGAGCGGGCGCTGCCGGAGCGGGTCCTCGGCTGGCTCGCGGCGGTGGGGCCGCGGCCGCGGCTGGTGAACACCTACGGCCCCACCGAGGCCACCGTCGTCGCGACCGGCTGCCGCCTGTGGCCGCCGGCCGCGACCGCGGCGTCGGCGCCCATTGGGCGCCCCTGGGGCGCGGCCCGCATCTGGCTCCTCGACCCGGCCCTGCAGCCGGTGCCGGCGGGTGTCTCGGGAGAGCTGCACATCGGCGGCCCCGGGCTGGCGCGCGGCTATCTCGGGCGCCCCGACCTGACCGCCGAGCGCTTCATCCCGTCGCCGTTCGACGGCGGCAGGCCGGGCGCGCGCCTCTACCGTTCCGGCGACCTGGCGCGCCACCGGGCCGACGGCTGCGTCGAGTTCGTCGGCCGGGTTGACGACCAGGTGAAGATCCGCGGTTTCCGCGTCGAGCCGGCGGAGATTGCCGCGGCGCTGGCCACCCACCGCGGCGTGCGCGAGGCGGCGGTGATCGCCGTCGAGGCTGCACAGCCGGGCGACCTGCGGCTGGCGGCCTACGTGGTGCCCGCCGCGCCGCCGGGCCCGCCGGCCGCCGAGTTGCGCGAGCACCTGGCGCGGCGGCTGCCCGCCTACATGGTGCCGTCCGACGTCATCTTCTTGGACAGCCTGCCGCGCACCGCGTCGGGCAAGCTCGATCGCCAGGCGCTCCCCCGGGCCGGCGCCGCCGAGCGCCCGCCGGCGCCTCCCGAGAACGAGACGCAGGCGCTGCTGGCCGGCATCTGGCGCGACCTGCTGGGCCGCGAGGAGATCGGCATCGACGACAACCTCTTCGAGCTGGGCGCCCACTCGCTGCTCGCGCCACAGTTCGCCGCCCGGGTGCGGGAGACCTTCGGATTGCAGCTGCCGTTGCAGGCCCTCTTCACCTCGCCGACCGTGCGGCAGCTCGCCGCGGTCGTCTATGACGCGCTGCTCGACCAGATCGAAGGGCTGAGCGACGAGGAGGCGGCGGGCCGCGCGGCGGGCGCGGGCGGGCCGGACCTGGCGGCGGAGGCGGCGCTCGATCCTGCCATCGCGCCGCCGCCCGGGAGCAACGGTTTCGCGGTCTTGGACGAGGCGGCGCCGGTGCTGCTGACCGGAGCGACCGGCTTCGTCGGCGCCTTCCTGCTCGCCGAGCTGCTGCGCCGCACCCGCGCCGGCGTGGTCTGCCTGGTGCGCGCCGAGAGCGCCGCCGCCGCGGGCGTGCGGCTGCGGCAGAGCCTCGCAGAGCACGGCCTGTGGGACGCCGCCGCCGCGGCGCGGATCGAGGCCCTGCCGGGCGACCTGGCGCGGCCGCTCCTCGGCCTGTCGCCGCAGACGTTCGACGCGCTGGGAGCCCGGCTCGGCGCGATCGTCCACAACGGCGCCTGGGTCCACGGCGGGCAGCCCTACGAGGCGCTCAAGCCCAGCAACGTGCTCGGCACCCAGGAGGCGCTGCGGCTGGCCTGCCGGATCCGGGTCAAACCGCTGCACTACGTCTCCACGGTGGACGTCTTCTTCGCGCCGGAGTACGCGCGGCTGGCGGCCATCCAGGAGGACGACCCGCTCGCCCACTGGCGGGCGGCCCGGGGCGCCGCGACCGGCTACGCGCAAAGCAAATGGGTGGCCGAGCAGCTGGTGGCGGCTGCCCGCCGGCGCGGGCTGCCGGCATCCACCTACCGTCTCGGCCGGGTGTCCTGGGACAGCCGCAGCGGCGCCTGGAGCCCGGACGACAACCTGCGCCACCTCATCGAGACCTGCCTGCGGCTGGGCAGCGCTCCCGACACCGACGTCTCCTACCTGCTGACGCCGGTGGACTTCGTCGCCGCGGCGATCGTCACGCTGGCGCGGCAGCCCCAGGGGTGGGGCAGGTGCTACCACGTGCTGAGTCCCCAGACGGTCCGCCTGTGCCAGCTCGTCGAGTGGGCGCGAGCGCTGGGACGCCCGCTGGCGACATTGCCGTACGAGCAGTGGCTGCCGGCGGCCCAGCGCGGCGGCACGCCGCGCGCGCTGCCCTTCCTGTCGGGGCTGACCGTCGCGCCGGCGGCGGGAGGAGGCGTCCCGCAGGCGGCGGCAGGGGCGGGAGCGGGGGCGCTGACGGACGAACCGCACCTCGACTGCCGCAACACCCTCGCCGGCCTGGCGGGCACCGGTGTCGTCTGCCCGGCGATCGACCGGGAGTCGCTGGCCGCCTTCCTGGCCCGCGGCGGCTTCCTGGATGACGCCAGTCCGCGGTTGGTGGCAGCAGGCTCTGTTGGAGGAAGCCATGGCGACGCCCTTGCCCACGACGACTGACCTGCCGCCGGCCGGAGGCCGCCGCCCGCGCCGGGGCCGCCGGGTCGCCCGCGTGCTGCTGTGGATCGCCGGGCTGGCGCTGGTGCTGGCTGCCGGTGCCGGCCTCTGGTTGCGCCACCGGGTGGCGTCGAGCCTGCCGCTGCTGCGCGGGCAGGCGGCGGTCGCGGGCCTCGGCGCGCCGGTCGCCGTCGAGCGGGACGCCCTGGGCGTGCCGACCCTGCGCGCCGCCAACCGGCTGGACGCGGCGCGGGCCCTGGGCTTCGTGCATGCGGAAGACCGTTACTTCCAGATGGACCTGCTGCGGCGGAGCGGCGCCGGCGAGCTGGCGGAGCTGTTCGGGCAGCCGGTGGCGAGCATCGACCAGGTCTACCGCCTGCACCGCTTCCGCGACGTGGCCCGCCGCGCCGTCGCCGCGCTGCCGCCGCGCCAGCGCCTGCTGCTTTCAGCCTATACGCAGGGAGTCAACGCCGGCCTGCGGGCGCTCGCCGACAAGCCTTTCGAGTACGTGCTGCTGCGCGCCGAGCCCGCGCCCTGGCGGCCCGAGGACAGCGCCCTCGCGGTCTACGCCATGTACTTCACCCTCAACGATTGGCAGGCGCTGGTCGAGCGCGACCTCGGAGAGCTGCACCGGCGGGTGCCGGCGCAGCTCTTCGACTTCCTGGAGCCGCTCGGCGGCGAATGGGACGCGCCGATCGACGGGCCCGCCTACGCCACCCCGCCGATCCCGGGTCCCGAGGTCGTCGATCTGCGGCAGGCGGCGCCGGCGCCGAAGGCGGCGGCGCTGGGGGCGGCGCCGCTGGGGGCGGCGCGGCGGCTGGGGTGGGCGCGCGGCAGGGATCTCTACGGTCTGGCCGGCAGCAACAGCTGGGCGGTCTCCGGGGCGCACACCGCCGACGGCCACGCCCTGCTCGCCAACGACATGCACCTCGGCATCGACATCCCCAACACCTGGTACCGCGCCTCCTGGATCTGGCGCGAGCCCGGCGGGGCCGAGCGCCGGGTGACCGGCGTGACGCTGCCGGGGGTGCCGGTGCTGGCCGCCGGCAGCACCGGGCGGATCGCCTGGGGGTTCAGCAACAGCTTCGCCGACGTGACCGACCTGGTGGAACTCGAGCTCGATCCGCGCGATCCCGAACGGTACCGGACGCCCGCCGGCATGCGCCGCTTCGAGCACCACGCCGAGCGCATCCGGGTCCATGGCGGACCCGACCAGACGCTCGACGTCGCCGAGACGATCTGGGGACCGGTCATCGATCGGGATGCCCGCGGCCGCCCGCAGCGCGCCCTGGCCTGGACCGCCCATCTCCCGGAGGCGACGAACCTGGGGCTCCTCGACCTCGAAGCGGCGGGCTCGATCGACGAGGCGATCGAGATCGCGCACGGCGCCGGCCTGCCGCCGCAGAACTTCACCGTCGCCGACGCCTCCGGGCGGGTGGGCTGGACGATCATCGGCAGGCTGCCGCGCCGCGTCGGCTGGAGCGGCCGGCTCCCCGCCTCCTGGGCCGATGGCTCGCACCGCTGGGACGGCTGGCTGCGCTCGGACGAGGTGCCGAAGGTGGTCGATCCCCCCTCCGGCCGCGTCTGGACCGCCAACAACCGGACGGTCGGCGGCGACCTGCTGGCGCGCCTGGGCGACGGCTGTTTCGACCTCGGCGCCCGCGCGGCGCAGATCCGCGACCGCCTGCTGCAGCTCGAACGGGCGACGCCGCGCGACCTGCTGGCCATCCAGCTCGACGACCGGGCGCTGTTCCTGGCGCGCTGGCACGACCTGCTGCTGCGCACGCTCACCCCCGCCGCGCTCGCGGCCGATCCGCGCCGCGCCGAGCTGCGGCGCCTGCTGGTCTCGACCTGGACCGGCCACGCCGCGATCGCTTCGGTCGCCTACCGGGTGGTGCGGGAATGGCGGGATGCCCTCGAACAGCAGCTCTTCGCCAGCCTGAGCGGCCTCAAACGCGAGGACGGGCCACCGTTTTTCCAGGCCAGCCGCCGTTTCGACGGACCGCTCTGGCGCCTGGTCGCCGAGCGCCCGGCGCACCTGCTCCCGCGGCCGTTCAAGAGCTGGGACGCGCTGCTGCTGGCGGTTGCCGACGACCAGCTCGCCCGCCTGCGGGCGCTCGGGCCGAACCTCGCCGACCGTACCTGGGGCGAGCACAACACCATGCACGTCCGGCACCCGCTGAGCTACGGCCTGCCGCTGCTCGGCCGCTGGCTCGACCTGCCGCCGCTGGCGATCCCGGGCGACCAGGACATGCCGCGGGTGACCGGCGACTCCTTCGGCGCCTCCGAGCGCATCGTGGTCTCCCCCGGCCACGAGGAGACCGGCATCACCCACATGCCGGTCGGCGAGAGCGGCAACCCGCTCTCGCCGCATTACGCCGACGGCCACGCCGCCTGGCAGGAGGGCCGCCCGACCCCCTTCCTCCCCGGCCCCCCGCTCGACGTCCTGACGCTGGTGCCGGCGAAGTAGCGCCCTCAAGCCGCCGGGTCCCAACCCGATGCCTTCAAGCCGCCGGGTCCCAACCCGGCACCCTCAAGCCGCCGGGTCCCCACCCGGCGGCAACGGGAGGGTCAGGGCGCTCAGCGGGCGCGGGGCGCCTGGGGCGTCGCGCCAAAAGCGCTGTCGCTCGAAGGGATAGGTCGGCAACGGCACGCGGCGGCGGCCGGCGCCGTCGTGGAGCGCCGTCCAGTCAGGGCGCAGGCCGAGGAGCCATAGGCGGCCGAGGGCGGCGAGCGTCACCGCGCTCTCGGGGCGCGGGTCGCCGGCTGCCGGCAGCGAGGCGAGGAGCCTGGCTCGGGCGTCGGCGGGAGCCGCGGGGTGGTGCAGGGCGCGGCCGGCGAGACCGCCCCCGCCTAGATCGAGCAGCGCCCGGCCGGGCTCGCGCCAGATGGCGGCGAGGCCGGCGCCGAAGCGCTCGTCGTCGGCGGCGGTCGGCGTCGCGGCCGCGGCGCTGGGCGGCGGCTCGGGGCCGGACCTCGCCGGCTCCGCCGCCCGGCGCAGGGCGTCCGCCAGCGGCACGCCCTCGCCGATGCAGGCGGCCACCTGTCCGCCCTGGCCGTGGCCGAGCAGGGCGGCCGGGCGCACCCCCCAGTGCATCCACAGCCGGGCCAGGGAGTGGATGATTGCGAAGGCCCTTGCCCGGGCCACGGCGGCGTGCTCCGGGTTGCCATCCGCGGCGGCCGCGGCCATCCCCTCCGGGCCGCCGCGGAAGGCGTCGCGGAGGTCCCGGCCGAGGTGCGGCGCGAGCAGGCCGGCGCACCGGTCGATCTCGCGCCGGAAGACCGCCTCGTCGCGGTAGAGGCCGCGGCCCGCCTGCGGGTGGAGGTCGTCCGGCCCGGGAAGCAGGAAGACCGCCTCCCGGGCGGCCGCCTCCTCGGCCAGCGTCGATACCCGCTCGCGGTCGCGGCGCCGCAGCAGGGCCGCGGCGTCCTCGTCGCGAGCGCAGACCAGCGTCCGGCGGTGAGGGAACCTGCGGCGCCCCAGCTGCAACGTGTAGGCGACGTCCGAGATCTCCTGCGCCGCCGCCGGGTCCTCCGGCTTCTCGAGGTGGGCGGCGAGCGCGTCGGTGGCACGCTCCAGCGCTTCGGCGCTGCGCGCCGACAGGACCAGGAGGTCCCAGGGACGCGACGGCGCGAGCGTCGCCGCCGGCGCTTCCTCGACCACCAGGTGGGCGTTGGTGCCGCCGATGCCGAAGGCGCTCACCCCGGCGCGGCGCGGCCGGCCCGGCGCCGCCGGCCACTGCTCGAGCTCGGTGACCAGCCGCACCGGAGCGGCGGCGAAATCGATCTCCGGGTTGGGGCGGGCGACGTGCAGGGTGGGAGGGATCTGCCGATGTTCCAGCGCCAGCACGGTCTTGATCAGGCTGGCGATCCCGGCGGCGGCGTCGAGGTGGCCGACGTTGGTCTTCACCGAGCCCAGGCCGCAGAAGCCGCGGCGGCTGGTGTGAGGGCGGAAGGCCCGCGCCAGCGCCTGCACCTCGATGGGGTCGCCCATGCGCGTGCCGGTGCCGTGCGCTTCGACGTAGGAGAGCGTCGCCGGGTCGATGCCGGCGGCGGCCCACGCCTCGGTGAGCACCTCGGCCTGCCCCTCGACGCTCGGCGCGCTGTAGCCGACCTTGAGGCTGCCGTCGTTGTTCACCGCCGAGCCGCGCAGCACCGCCCGCACCGTGTCGCCGCCGGCGAGCGCGTCGCTCAACCGCTTGAGCGCCACCACCCCGCCGCCGTGGCCGAAGAGGATGCCGGCGGCGCCGGCGTCGAAAGCGCGGCAGCGACCCTCGGGCGACAGCATCCCGCCCTCGTGGGGCCGGTAGCCGGCGAGCAGGTTGACGTTGATCGACGCCGCGCCGGCGAGCGCCAGGTCGCATTCGCCGTTGAGCAGGCTGGCGCAGGCGAGATGGACCGCGACGAGCGCGGTCGAGCAGGCGCACTGCACGGTGAAGCTCGGCCCCTTGAGGTTGAGCTTGTAGGAGATCCGGGTGGCGAGCGAGTCGCCGGCGTTGGCGATCAGGAGCCGCAACGGGTCCATGACGCCGCCTCCCGCCGCGGCGTCCGGCATCAGGTTGCAGAGCAGGTAGGTGCTGAGGGTGGCGCCGGCGAAGACGCCGGCCGGCCGCCGCTCCGCCTCGGGATCGTAGCCGGCGCTCTCGAGAGCTTCCCAGGCAAGCTCGAGCAGGACGCGCTGCTGCGGGTCGAGGATCTCGGCCTCGTCCGGCTCGAAGCCGAAGAACGCCGCGTCGAAGCAGTCGAGGTCGGCGAGCTGGGCGGTCACCGGCACGTAGCCGGAGGCGCGGCGCACGGCGGCCGGCACCCCCAGCAGCTCCAGCTCCCGGTCGCTCAACCGCCGCGCGGCATCGACGCCGTCGCGCAGGTTGCGCCAGAACGCCGCCAGATCGCGGGCCCCGGGAAAGCGCCCGGCCATGCCGACCACCGCCACCTCGGTGCCGTCGTATTCGGCGCCGCTCGCCGCGCCGTCTGCCCTCTCCCTGGAGGGGTCGTCATCACCGGTCACCGCGGCCCCGCTTCAGCCACGGCGCTTCCGCTGCTGCGCTGCCTTGCGGCGTTCGCCGCGGCCGCGGCTGGCGGCGAGGGCCGGCGGCGAGCCCGCCGCCTCGGCCTCCGGGTCGCCGCCGATCAGGCGGGCGAGCGCCGCGACCGTCGGCGCCTCGTAGAGGCTGACCTCGGAGATGCCCGCCTCGAGCCTCTCCTGCAGCCTGCTGACGACCCGCAGGCCGGCCAGGGAGTTGCCGCCCAGCTCGAAGAAGTTGTCGTGCAGCCCGACCGGCTCGATCCCCAGGATCTCCTGCCAGATGGCGGCGACCCGCCCTTCCAGCTCGCTCGCCGGCGCCACGTACGAGTTGGCAAGGGCGGGGCGGGGATGGGCGGCTCGCGCCGGCGCGCCGTCCTGGCCTCCCTGGCCGTCCGTGCGGCTCGCCGTATCCCCTGCGCCGGCCAGGCCCGCGAGATCGGCGAGCGACCCTGCCCGCTCGTGCCGCTCGCGGCGGAGGTCGAACGGCAGAGTCGAGACCAGGACCCGCGGCAGGCCGCAGCCGGCGATGCGCTCGAACAGCTCGACCCCCTCGCGCGAGCTGAGGCCCGCTTCGAGATCCTTCTCACGCCAGGCGCGCAGCTCTTCGGGCACCTGGGTGGCGGCCGCCATGCCGGTCTCGCGCCAGGCGTCCCAGGCGATCGCCACCGCCGGCACGCCGCGGCGCGCCAGGTGCGCCGCGAACGCGTCGAGGAAGGAGTTGGCCGCCGCGTAGTCGAGCTGGCCGGGCGGCGCCAGCACCGCGGTGATCGAGGAGGCCAGCACGAAGAAATCGAGCGGCCGCCCGGCGACCGCCGCGGCGACCGCCAGGGCGCCTTGGACCTTCGGCGCCAGCACGCGCTCCGCCGCGGCGCGCGTCCTGCCGTAGAGGAGGCCGCCGCCCGGCACGCCGGCGGCATGGATGACCGCGTTGACCGGGCCGAACCGCCGCTCGGCCGCCGCCACCACTGCCGCGACCGCCGCCCGATCGGCGACATCCGCCGACAGCGCCAGCACCTCCGCGCCGAGCCGCTCGATGTCCAGCAGGCGGCACAGCTTGCGGCGGGTCGCGTCCCCCTCGTCGTGCGCCGCGAGCCAGCTCTCCCACGCCTCGCGCTCGGGCAGTGGCGAGCGGCCGACCAGCACCAGGCGCACCCCTTCCCGCGCGCCGCCCCGCCGCGCCAGATGCTCGGCGAGCTCGAGCCCGATGCCGCCCAGGCCGCCGGTGATCAGGCAGACTCCCCGCGGCCGCAGGCGGGACGGCGCGCCCGCCTCCCTGCCGGCGAGCGGCAGCGGCTCGAAGACGCGCACGAAGCGTTGGCCGCGCCGGAAGGCGACCCACGGCTCGACCGCGGTGCGCGCCATCTCGGCCAGGATCTGCGCCGCCGCCGCCGCCGTTCCCCGGCCGTCCGCCGGCGGCAGCAGGTCGATGGCGCGGCAGCTGACGTTCGGCAGCTCGCGGGGGATCACGGCACAGGGTCCTAGCGCGGTCGCCGGGAGCGGCGACAGGCCCTCCTCGCCGGTGATCTCGTGCAGGCCGCCGGTCACGACCGCCAGCGAAACCGGCCGGGCGAGGCCTGACTTCTTGAGCGCCTGGGCCAGGAACAGCAGGCTATGGAAGCAGCGGTCGAGCACCTTGCGGCTGTCCAGGCCGGAATCCTCGCCGCCTGCCGCATCGCCGCCGCCGGCCAGCGCCCACAGGTGAGCGACGTACCTGGGCGGCGCCGCGAGGCCGGCGAGCAGCGCCTCGTAGTCGGCGGCGCTGCCGGGAGCGACGGTGAAGGTCGCGGCGTCGAGTTGCGCGAAGCGCTCCCCGGCGAAGGCACGCACCACCCGCCGCCCGCCCGCGGCCAGGAGGTCTGCCAGCGCCGCTCCGCAGTCGATCGCGGCGGTGGCGTCGCGCGCCTCGTGGCTCCCGGCCGCGCCGTCCAGGAGCAGCAGCCACAGGTCCTCGTTGCCAGGGTCCTCGCTGCCGGCGGCCGGACCGCTCGCCAAGGGCGCCTGCTTCCAGACCGGCACGTACGTCCAGTCCCGCGGCTCGCGCCGCCGCCCCCTGCCGGCCTCGCGCTCCGCCGCGGTCCGCTCCCGCGGCAGCGGCTCCACCCAGTAGCGCTGGCGTTCGAAGGGATAGGCCGGCAGCGACACCCGCCGGCGCTCCTCGGCGGCGCCGAACGCTTCCCAGTCGATCCCGCCGCCGGCCAGCCAGAGGCGGGCCACGGCCGCCCCCAGCACCTCGCCGTCGTCCGCCCGCGTCCTGGGATGGCGCATCGAGGCGATGACCGCCTGCGCCGGCAGGCGCGCCGGATGCTCGCGGGCGAGGCTCGCCAGCGTGTCGCCGGGGCCGACCTCGAGCAGGATGCGCTGCGGCTCGGCGAGCAGCAGGGCGAGGCCGTCCGAGAAACGCACCGTGCCGCGCAGCTGCCGCCCCCAGTAGCCCGGGTCGGTGGCCTCCTCGGGCAGCAGCCACCGCCCGGTCAGGTTCGACAGCAGCGGGATGCGCGGCGGCGCCAGGCGCAGCCGGCCGACAGCGGCGATGAACGGTTCCAGGATCGGATCGGCGGTCGGGGAGTGGAAAGCGTGCGAGGTGTGCAGCCGCCGGACGGTGATGCCCCGCGCCGCCAGCGCCGCCGCCAGCTCGACGATCGCGACCGGGCTGCCGGAGACGACGCAGAGGCCGGGGCGGTTGACCGCGGCCAGCGACAGGGCGCCGTCCCCGCCGCCGGAGCCATTCTCGCCGCCGCGGCCGAGCAGCGCGGCCACCTCGGCTTCCGGCAGCGGCACGGCCAGCATCGCGCCCGGCGCCATGCGTTGCATCAGCCGGCCGCGTTCGACGACCAGCGCCACGGCGTCCTCCAGGCTGAAGACCCCGGCCAGGCAGGCGGCCGCCACCTCGCCGATCGAGTGGCCGAGGAGGGCGCTCGGGCGCACCCCCCACGCCAGCCACAGGCACGCCGCCGCCCAGCTCACGGCGAACAGGGCGGGCTGGGCGATCTCCGTCTGCTCCAGGCGCGCGGCGGCGGCGGCCCGATCGCCCCCGCCGCCCCCCGCCGCGCTCCCCGCGGTCCCCGCGGTCCCCTCGCCGTACAACGCCGCATGCAGGTCGAACGGCAGCAGCTCGCGGCAGCGGTCGAACGCCTCGCGGAAAACCGGCTCCGCCTCGTAGAGGCCGCGCCCCATGTCGAGGTATTGCGCCCCCTGGCCGGGGAACAGGAAGGCGACGGGGTGCTCGCCCGGCGACGGGACGGAGGTCAGCAGGCGCTCGGGGTCGCGGCCCTCGAGCGCGCCGGCCGCCGCCGCCATGTCGCTGCAGAGCAGTGCGCGGCGGTGCCGGAACGTCTTGCGGCCGATCTGCAGCGTATGGGCGACGTCGGGAAGCTGCAGCTCGGGCCGCGCGCGCAGGTGGTCGGCCAGGCGCGCGGTCGCGCGGTCGAGCGCCGCCTCGCTTTTCGCCGACAGCGCCAGCAGCTGCCAGGGGCGCGCACGCCGGCCGCCGGCCGCCGCCGCCGTGGCCGCTTCCGGGGGCGCCTCCTCGAGCACCACGTGGGCATTGGTGCCGCCCATGCCGAGCGAGGTGACGCCGGCGCGCCGGGGGCCGCCCCCCGCGACCTCCCACGGCCGCAGCCCGGTGTTGACGAAGAACGGGCTGTTGGCGAGGTCGAGCCGCGGGTTGGGAGTGCGGAAGTGCAGGCTCGGCGGCAGGGTGCGGTGGTGCAGGCAGAGCACCGCCTTGATCAGGCCGCAGACGCCGGCCGCCGTGTCGAGATGGCCGATGTTGGTCTTCACCGAGCCGATGGCGCAGGCGCCCCGCCGCGGAGTGTGGGCGGCGAACGCCTGGGTGAGGGCGGCAAGCTCGATCGGGTCGCCGAGCGCGGTGCCGGTGCCGTGGCACTCGACATAGGAGACGGTCGCGGGATCGACGCCGGCATTGGCGTAGGCGAGCCGGTAGAGCTGCACCTGGCCGTCGACGCTCGGGGCCATGAAGCTGACCTTGTGCGAGCCGTCGTTGTTGCAGGCCGAGCCCCGGACGACCGCGTAGACGTGGTCGCGGTCGGCGACCGCCTCGGCCAGGCGCTTGAGCACCACCACACCGCAGCCGTGGCCGCTGACGAAACCGGTCGAGGCGGCGTCGAAAGCGCGGCAATGGCCGTCGCGCGAGACGGTGCCCCCCTCCTGGTAGAGGTAGCCGGAGCGCTCGGGCAGGTGGATGGAGACGCCGCCAGCGATCGCCATGTCGCAGTCGCGGTTGAGCAGCGCCTGGCAGGCCGAGTGCACCGCCACCAGCGAGGTCGAGGAGGCGCTCTGGATGGTGATGCTCGGCCCCGTGAGGTTGAGCTTGTAGGAGACGCGCGCGGTGAGCGGGTCCTTGTCGTTGCCGAGCGACGCCTGCAGGGTGTCGGCCGAGGCCTCGAGCTCGAGGTGCGACAGCAGGTTCATCAGCAGGTAGGTGTTCATGCTGAGGCCGGCATAGACCCCGATGCGGCCCGGGAAGCGGTCGGCGTCCCAGCCGGCGTCTTCGAGCGCCTCCCACGAGCATTCGAGGAAGACGCGGTGCTGCGGGTCCATCAGCTCGACCTCGCGCGGGTTCAAGCCGAAGAACGCAGCGTCGAAGAGGTCCACGCCGCCCAGGATGCCCTTGGCCTTGACGTAGTCGGGGCGCGCGACGAGATCGGGATCGACGCCGGCGGCGATCAGCTCCTCGGCGGTGAAGAAGGTGATCCCCTCGCGGCCGGCGACCAGGTTGCGCCACAGGCTGGGGGCGTCCGGAGCGCCCGGGAAGCGTCCGGCGAGGCCGATGATCGCGAGATCGGCTGCACGGCCGATGATCGCAAGATCGGCCGCACGGCCGATCACCGCGAGATCGCCTGCACGGCCGGGGGCCGCGCCGCCGGGGGCCGGCGCGGCCCCCCCCGCATCGCCGGCGATCGGCGCCGCCGCCCTGGCGAGGTGGCGGGCGAGGGCGCCGATCGTCGGATACTGAAAGAGGTCGAGCAGCGGCAGCTCGCGGCCCAGTGCCTCGCGCAGGCGGGCGTGCACCTTGGCGAGCAGCAGCGAGTGGCCGCCGAGGTCGAAGAAGTTGTCGTCCAGCCCGACGCTCGGCAGCTTCAGCTCCTCGCGCCAGACGGCGGCGATGGCGCGCTCCAGCGCGGACCGCGGCGCCGCATAGGCCGCCGCCAGCTCCGGGCGGGCGCGCTCGGGCGGCGGCAGGCGTGCGGCGTCCACCTTGCCGTGGGCATTGCGCGGCAGCTCGTCGAGCAGGACGAGGGCGGCCGGCACCATCGCCGCGGGCAGCTTCTGCCGCAGCCACGCGAGCAGCTCGCCGGCGTTGGGCCGCGTCCCGCCCGCGCCGCCGTCCGGCACCGCGTAGCCGACCAGCCGCGGCTCGCCGTCCTCGCCGCGCACCAGCGCCGCCGCCGCGCGCACCCCCGGGTGGGCGGCAAGCGCCGCCTCGATCTCGCCCAGCTCGACGCGGACGCCGCGCACCTTCACCTGCCGGTCGCGGCGCCCGAGGTAGACCAGGTTGCCGTCGGCCCGCAGCGCGGCGAGGTCGCCGGTGCGGACCATGCGGCCGCCGCCGCCCGAGGCATCGGGCAGGAAACGCGCGGCGGTGTCGTCCGGCCTGCCGGCATAGCCTCTGGCGACGCCGTCGCCGGCGATGTACAGCTCGCCGGTGCAGCCGACCGGCAGCTGCCGGAGGTGACGGTCGAGCACGTAGGCACGCTGATTCATCAGCGGCGTGCCGATCGGCGGCTGGCCTGGACCGGCCAGGGCGGCCGGCCCGACATCGTAGATGGTCGAGCAGATGGCGGTCTCGGTCAGGCCGTAGCCGTTGACGATACGCAGCTCCCCAGTTCGCGCCAGCAGCCCCGCGACGCCGGCCGCCGGCAGCGCCTCGCCCCCCACCAGCAAGAGGCGCAGCCGCGGCAGCCGCTCGCCCAGGGCATCGAGGCCGGCGAGCATCGCCGGCACGGTCGAGACGATCGACACCTGGTGGCGGGCGATCAGCCCGGCCAGGGCGGCAACGTCGAGCAGCTCGTGGCGCTGCGGCAGCACCACGGCGCCGCCCGTGCATAGCAGCGGGAAGACCTCGCCGATGAAGCTGGCGAAGGCGACCGAGCTGAGCGGCAGGATGCGGTCGGCGGGCCCCGGCCGGTAGCTCCGCGCGAACGCGGCGATCAGGTTGACCAGGCTGCGGTGCTCGACGAGCACCCCCTTGGGCTGGCCGGTCGAGCCCGAGGTGAAGATGACGCAGGCCAGGTTGCCCGCGTCCGCGGCCGCCGGCGTGCCCCCCGCCAGGGCACCCGCCGCTGCCGCCGCCGGCGCCCCGTCCTCGCCCAGGCAGAGGACGCGCGGTCCGGCGCCGCCGGCCGGCTCGACCAGCGGGCGGAGCTCCGGATGGGTGAGGACGAAAGCCGCCCCCGACGCCGCCAGCAGCTGCGCGACGCGGTCGCGCGGCGACTCGGGATCGATCGGCAGGTAGGCACCGCCGGCCGCGAGCACGCCCAAGGCGGCGCTCACCACGTCAAAGGAGCGCTCCACGCAGATGGCGACCACCACCTCGGGACCGACGCCCAGCCCGGCCAGCGCCCGTGCCAGCCGATCGGCGCGGCGATCCAGCTCGCCGTAGGTCAGCTCGCGGCCGGCGACGATCAGCGCCACCGCGCCGGGGGTGGCCGCCGCCTGCTCGGCGAACAGCCGGGCGAGCGACGCCCGGTCGCGGTACGGGACGCGGGTGTCGTTCCACGCCGCAAGCTGCGACCGCTCGGCGGCGCCGAGCAGCGCCAGCTCCGAGACGGCGACGCCGGGGTCCGCCAGGGCCGCCGCCAGCAGCCGCTCGTAGTGGCCGGCCAGGCGCTCGACGGTCGGGGCGTCGAACAGGTCGGTGCGGTAGTCGAAGCTCGCGATCAGCCTGCCGCCGGCCTCGCCGAGGGTGAGGGTGAGGTCGAACTGGGCGATGCGCTGCGGCAGCGGCAGGAGCTCGAGCCCCAGGCCGCCATCCAGCTCGACCCGCGAGCCCGGCTCGCCGAGCGCGAAGCCGGTCAGGTCCTGCCCGTCGCCGAGCTGTGCTCGCTGCAGCACGAACAGCACCTGGAAGAGCGGCGAGCGGGAGGGGTCGCGCCGCGGCTGCAGCCTCTCGACCAGCAGCGGGAACGGGTAATCCTGGTGGGCGAAGGCGTCCAGCGCGTCGCGGCGGGTGCGCGCGACCAGCGCCGCGAACGCCGGGTCGCCGGCGAGATCGGCGCGCAGCACCAGCGGATTGACGAAATACCCGGCGGTGCGGGCGAACGCCGCGCGGCTGCGGGCCGCGCTGACCGTGCCGAGCGGCAGATCGGTCTCGCCGCAGTAGCGGTGGAGCAGCGCCGCGAACGCGGCGAGCAGGACGGCGAACGGCGTGGCGCCGGCCGCCCGTGCCTGCCGATGCACGGCGCCGGCCAGCGGCCCGGCGAGAGCCCGCCGCACGGCGCTGCCGGCGGTGGTCGAGACGGGCGGCCGCGGCCGGTCGGACGGCAGGTCGAGGACCGGCAGCTCGCCGGCCAACCGCTCGCGCCACCAGGCCCAGAGCGTTTCGCCGGCGCTGCCGGCAAGCATGCTCTCCTGCCAGAGGGCGAACTCGGCATAGCCCGGAGCGGCAGCCGGCAGCCGCGGCGGGCCGCTCGCGCGCCGCGCCGCGTAGAGCGCCGCCAGCTCGTCGAGCAGCACCGCCAGCGACCAGAAATCGGTGACGATGTGGTGCATCGCCAGCAGCAGCACCCACTCGGACCCGGGACGCGCGTAGAGGCTCAGGCGCAGGAGCGGCCCGTGCGCGAGGTCGAAAGGGCGGCTGCTGTCCCAGGCGAGCCGGTCTGCCAGCTCCGCCTCGCTCCACGCCGCTCCATCGTGGACGCTCACCGGGAGCGCGCCGCGTGCGGCGACGCGCTGCACCGGCTCGCCCGCGACCGCGGGGAAGGTGGTGCGCAGGGCAGGGTGGCGCGCGATCAGCGCCTGGAAGGCTGCCACCAGCCCCGCCACCTCGATCTCGCCGCGCAGCCGCACCGCGTTGGGGATGTGGTAGGCGGGGCTCGCCGGCGCCAGCGCGTGCAGGAACCAGAGCGAGAGCTGGCCCTGCGAGAGCCTGTAATCCCCGGCGCCGCCGCCAGCGGCGGGCGTGGCCCCGGGCGCCGCTCGCCGCCCCTGCCGCAGCGACGCGGCCAGCTCCGCCAGGCTCATCTCCGAGAACAGCGTCTCCATCTCGACGCCGACCCCGGTGCGCGTCTCGATCGCGTGCATCAGCTCGACCGCCGCCAGCGAGTCGAGCGCGTAGGCGGCGAGCGGCCGGCGGGGGTCGACGGCGCCGGCGGCGATGCGGGCGTGCCGCGCCGCCTCCTCGCTCAGCCAGCCCAGCAGGTCCTCGCCGTCCGGGGCGCCGCCGGCCTCCGGCAGCGGGGGCCTGCCCGGCCCCCGATCGCTCTCGTCCTCGTCACCGCTCATGCGTTCGCCTTCGCTGCCAGGCTGCGCCGTCCAGGTCGCCAACGTCCGGCTCGCGGCATCTCCCGGCGGCCGATTCCTCTACCAGATAGGTGCATCTCTGCAACGAATACGGCATGGCGCCGCCTGGCTCCTGCTCGCCGACGCGGCCCTCGGCGACCCCCGCCAGGGCCCAGGCGCTCACCCGCCAGGCCGCACCGGCGCCGTGCCAGCGGCGTTGAAACGCAGTTGCCGCTTGGCGGATCTTGGCGCTAGACTCGCGGCCCGTGAGCCGCGCCGCCGAGGAGAGCAACCGCCGGCTGCTCCGCGCGCGACGCGATGGACCGCAGCTACGCCCAGCCGCTCGCCGTCGCCGCGCTGGCCCGGATCGCCTGCGTCTCCGCGGCGCACTTCATCCGGACCTTCCGCGCGGCGTTCGGCGAGACGCCTCACCGCTACCTCCAGCGCCGCCGGGTCGAGCGCTCGATGTTCCTGCTGCGCGAGAGCGACCGCAGCGTCACCGACATCTGCCTCGACGTCGGCTTCACCAGCCTCGGCACGTTCAGCCGCACGTTCCGCGAGATCGTCGGCCGGTCGCCGCTCGCTTACCGCCGCGGCAGCGCGCCGGTTGAGGGCGCGGTCCCCACCTGCTTCACGATGGCATGGGCGCGACCGAGCAGTTTCGGAGAAGCCGGCCGGCCGAGCGGCACGGTAGAGTCGACGCCATGAAGAACTTCAACGCGATCACCCACGCGCACGTCTGGGTCCTCGACCACCAGGAGGCGCTCGACTTCTACGTCGGGAAGCTCGGACTGGAGGTCAAGGCCGATTACACCCGCGGCGGCTTCCGCTGGCTGACCGTCGGCGTCGCCGGCGAGCCGGTCCCCGAGATCGTGCTCGACGTCCCCGGCCCGCCGGTGATGGACGAGAAGACCGCCGAGCAGGTTCGGGAGCTCGTCACGAAGGGCGCGACCGGGGTGGTCATGGTGCTCCGCACCGACGACTGCTTCGGCACCTACGAGCGGCTCTGCGCCAAGGGCGTCGAGTTCACGCAGGAGGCGACCGACCACGGCTACGGGATCGACTGCGGCCTGCGCGACCCGTTCGGCAACCAGATCCGCATCCTGCAGCCGAAGGCCTGGCAGGGATAGCCATGCCCTAGCCAAGCGAGCGTTTACCGAGCTTCCAGGTGACGCCGCATTGGGCGCCGACGTCGGGGGTGTTGTCATTGTGCACGATGTTTTCGATCAGGTCGAAGGTCCAGACGAACGCACCGCGCTGGCTGTGGATGCCGGCAAGCACTTCGAATTTCGTCTGGTTGAGCTCGATGGCGTCCGCATGGCGAAAGACGCTCGGACTGATGTAGAGCTGCACCACGGCCGAGGTGCGGCGTGTGATCCCGCGCTCGTAGGCGCCGGTGAAGGCGGGAACCGCGCGCTTGTCGACCCGGGGGTCGGGTTGGGGGCCGCCGAAGCGCACCGCGCTGACATCGAGGTAGATGCCGTGCGGGCCAACGGTGCGGTGCAATGCGAGTTGCAGGCCGAGGTCGCTGCCGCCGGTCGACAGCGCACCGCGGGAGCGGACCGCGACCTTGACGGCGGTTACCAGGATCAGGTCCCAGCGGGTCGCGGCCGGCAACAGGCGATAACGGACGCCAAGGATGGGGTCGCTCAGCCCACTGCCGGGAGCGCCAATCTCGACCACGCGCTCGCGGCCCACCTGGTAGACGACACCGAACTGGTTCTGCGTCACGAAGTCGCGGCCATCCTGGCCGAGCCCGAAGGTGCGGTGGTAGGCCTCGATGGCGGGGTCGAACACACCGCCCGTGAAGTAGTAGAACGGCAGCGTGCTGAAGAAGCTCAGTCGCTCCGTCGATCGGTAGTGGAGGGTGGTGGCGAGCAGCCCGAGCTCGCCGTCGAGATAGAGGAGGTCCCGGTTCTTCGACAGCAGCGCCGTGGCGTCCGCGGCGATGAAGGGCTCGCGGACACCGCGCAGGAACAGAAACCCGCGGACGAGAGAGGTCTTGGCGAAGGTGTTGGTATGGGTGAGGTCGGTCTCGACCGTCCAGCCCTCGCCGAGCGCCGCCGAGCGCTCGGTCGGCATCATCTCGAGCCGCGTGAGATGCAGCGGCGTCATGTCGCGCTCGCGCAGCGGTCCCTGCAGACTGTAATCCTCGGCCCCGGCGCCGGCGGTCAAGACCGCCGCCAGCACCAGCGCGCAGGAGAGCTCGCGGTGGACGCGGCGAAGGCGGCCGGCGTCGCGACGCCGGTCGCGGCGCGGCGCGCGACTGCCGGAGTGATGGCCTGTAGCCGCCATGGGACCGCTGAATACTACTCTCTCTCCTCCCATCCGGAGCTGAGCCTGGACCGCGCTGGCGGCGGCAGCATGACCGCCGGGGCGCGGTTGACCGTTGCCCCGGATCAGGCTAACCTCATGCGGATGAAACGCACAAATCTTGTGCTTGACGAGAACCTCCTGGAGGAGGCGGTGCGGCTCAGCGGTGAGCGGACGTATTCACGCACCGTCGAGCGCGCGCTCGAGGACTTCGTGCGCCGGGTCCGCGCAGGGCGGATCCTGGAGCTCGCTGGCTCGGGCCTCTGGGAAGGAAACCTTGCGGAGATGCGCCGAGATCGGCAGGGCCGGCGCGCACGCCGTCCTGCCAAGGACGCTCCTTGATCCTCGTCGATACGTCGATCTGGATCGAAGTCTTCCGACGCGCGAGCCCCATTCAGCTCCGCGAGGTGGGAGAGCTGGACGAAATCGTCACCTGCCTGCCGATCGTCCAAGAGGTGCTCCAAGGCTTTCGTGACGAGCGCGCTCACCGCATTGCACGAGATGCAATGCTCGCGCTACCGATCGTCGAGGCACCGCTGCAAACCGAGCGCTTCCTCGAGGCCGCCGAGATCTATCGCACTGCCCGCCGTGCAGGCATCACGGTGCGCTCCGGTATCGATTGCCTCATTGCCGCTTGCGCCTTGCGTCACGGCCTGACCGTGGCGCACCGGGATCGCGACTTCGATCTCTTGGCGCGCGTGAGCCCCCTGATCGTCCGGAGCCTCTGAGCGCCCGACCTCCGGCCTGGGACCAAGACCACGACGGGGAGGAGGGGCGCGTGGCCCCTCCTCCCTCGCTGATCTACTGCCTAGTGGTGATTGTTGCCCGGTCCGCCGCCCCGCAGCTGCAGGACCCAACCGCTGCGGCCGTGGGTCGCGGCGATCAGCAGGCCCGAGCTGGGAACGATGGTGAGGCCGGGGACCTCGACCATCGGCAGCCCCGAGCCCGCCACGGTCCAGGTCGTGGAGCTGGCGGCGAGACGCAGGACGCCGAAGTCGTTGGAGACGTACAGGTCGCCCGTGGGATCGTCACGCACCACCGAGGTCGCCGGCAGGTCGGGGAAGGTGCTGCCGTCGAGGCTGGTGAAGGTGGCTGCCGTGCCGTTCCAGACCACGTCGAAGACGTGGCCGGGAGTGGCCGGCGTGGCGACGCTGTAACCGGAATAGGAGATCCACGCGTGATGCGGGTTCGCGGGATCGATGTAGATGGAGGTGGGGAACCGCGTGGGTGAGTTGGCGGCGGTGTTGTCGATCCTGGTGAAGACCACCGCGGACGCCGCGGCGTTGGCGTTGTCGGAGATGAAGATGCGGCCGGCGCCGGTGGCCACCCAGACCGTGCCCAGGTTGCTCGCCGCCGTCGAGCGGGTGATCGCCGAGACCGCCCCGCCGCGGCGGGTCGCGCCGTAGACCGGGGTGGAAACCAGGCTGTCCGTCAGGTCGGTGCCGCCCGGCGGGCCGATGGCCACGAAGTCACCGCATGCCGGATCGGCCGCCGAGGTGGTGAACTCGGGGCAGTTCGCCTCGAGAAATGCCTGGCTGCCGGCCCAGTCCTGGGTGCGCCAGACGCTGAACGAGCCCTGGAAGATGGTGCCGCCGTTCGCCGGGTTGGGATCGGCTAGGACCGGGGGATAGAAGTAGGACCCTTCGGGGCTATTGATGATCGGGCCGCTGGCGATCACCCACTTGGTCGGGTCGCCGTCGTGGAAGTTGACGTCGTTGGCCTGGCCGGTGAAGGTGTTGACGCGCTTCGTGCTGTCGGAGGCGCTGAAGCCGGACTGCCCGCCGTCGCCGTAGATCTCCTGCGGCCACACGTTGGTGTCCCCGGTGAAGTTCCAGGTGCCGTTGTCCTGGGTGCCGCCCTGGATCTTGCCCAGGAACCCGGTGCCGCCGTCGTCCTGGAGGCGGCTCTGGAGGCTGCCGCGGCGGACGGAGTTGCCGTGGGGGTTCTGGTTGCCGCCTCCCGGCTGACCGGTGGCTGCGGAGAGGCTCATGAACTGCAGCGTCGAGAGGCCCACGTTCATGGTGACGAGATGCTTGGGCACCCGGGTGAGCAGGCTCTTGCAGTAGGCGTCATCGGCGGCGCTGAGCCCGCGCGTGTCGCACTTGTACGAGACGTCGGCAAAGTTGCCGTCCGAGCGGACCACGCCGCCGTCCGAACCCTCCCAGTACTGGAACGGGTTGTTCGGGTTGACGATGATCGCGTGCTGGTCGGGGTGCGTGAACTCGGCGTGATTCGGATCGGCGTCCTGCGTCAGGTCGCTCCAGGTCGCGCCGCCGTCGGTCGACAGCAGCACGCCGCGGGCGTTGGATTGGAAGTGGTCCTGACCATAGTCGAAGGATCCCAGCAGGTAGACGACATTGGGATTGCCCGCCGGCGAGTAGACGACGTTGTCGTACCAGCACTGGCCCTCGCAGTAGTTGATGTTCTGGGCCGACGTCATGTCGACGAAGCTGGCGTTCGTCGCCGTCTGGGCGTTGTCGGCGCGGTAGAAGCGCGCCGCGGGTCCGCCGGAGGCGCCGACGCCGACGTACATCCTGGTGGTGCCGCCGTTGTTGACCACGCTGAACTCGGAGCGGTCGGTGTTGTTGGCGTTGTTGGGAGTGTTCAGCGGGTTCTTGATCTGCGTCCAGGTGGCGCCGGCGTCGGACGAACGCCAGACGCCCTCACCGAGGAAGGACGCGTAGTAGATCGAGCCGTTGTTGGGATCGACGGCGACCTTGTTCACGCCCCGCGCCGAGCCGAGCGCGGTGGAGACGTTGGTGAAGGTCGCGCCGCCGTTGGTGGACTTGTAAACGCCGAAGGGAACGCCTCCGGGCGGATTCGACGTCGTGCCGCCGGGCACCGAGCTGACGCCGCGAACGGCGCGCGCGATGGCCGCGAGGATCGAGCCGTCCGGCGCGATGGCCAGCGAGGCCACCGCGCGGCCCTGGAACTGGGCGCTGCCGGGCACCAGCGTCCAGGTCTCGCCGGCGTCCGTCGACTTGTAGATGCCCATGCCGGCCTCCGAGTCGACCGAGACGTTGGGCTCGCCGGTGCCGGCGTACACCGTCTGGCCGCTCGGATCGGTCGGGTCGACGAGCAGCGACCCGATGGCGTTGGTGGCGAAGTTGCCGGAGACGAACTCCCACTGCGGGCCGTTGTCCAGACCGTTCATCGTCCGCCAGATCCCGCCGCCGGCCGCTCCGACGTAGACCGGGCAATGGGCTCCCCCACCGCACGGCCCGATCGCCAGCGCCGTCACGCGCCCGGAGGCCACGTACGGGGCGCTGTCGCCGAGGACGTTCAGGACTCCCGGGACGGTGCCGCTGCTCGGGCCGATCAGCTGCCAGGTGCCGGAGGAACCCCCCGCGGCCTGCAGGTGCGCCCAGGCGTTCTGCGCGGCCAGGGTCGCCGACAGCGGCACCTCGTCGAGCGGATAGGCCCGCTGCAGGTAGGCCTCGACGTCGGGCGTGTCGTCGGGATGGCGTACCTCGTTCGGACCGACGGCCGCCTCGGCGCTCCTGCCGGCGGCGACGCCGCCCAGCGGGCGCTCCTTGTGATGGACGAACGGCTGCAGGCTGTGCGCGGCCTTGACTTCGGATCCCCTCGCCACGACCAGGGCGGTCGCCGAGGCAGCCAACACCAGCGCGGCCACCCCCAGCACGGCAAGGCGGAATGATCTCTTGCTCCTCATCTGCTCTACCTCCTTCACAGGTTGCTGTTTTGAAACATTGAGCGCGAGGCGCCCGGCGCGGCGGCGCGAATGCCTCGGGCTCCGGTCGAGTGCAGGTTGGGAATTCGGTTCTCCGCAGGCCCCGCAGGGCGAACCTAGCGCATCTACATATCCTTGGTGGGGCCTTGTGCAAAATCCGTGACAACCCTGAAGGATCGGCCGCGGAGGCATGAGGCGCCGACCGGCGTGGCGGCCGGCGCGCCGGCGGGCAAAGATGACTGCGGCGGTCGCACCGCTTATGCTTCCCGCCATGTCGCGCCGCCTCTTGCTCTCGCTCCTCGGATTGGCGCTGCCGATCTGCTCGGCGCAGGCCGCCGGCCTGCCCTGCCTGCCATGCGCGGGCCTGCGGCTCACGGCGCCGCCGGTCCTGCAAGCCCCGGCCGGCGGCGCCGCCCAGGCCCCCGCTGCCCAGGCCCCCATGGTCCCGGGGGCACCTGGCGGCGGCGGTTCCGGTCTGCTGGGCCTGCTGCGGGCCGATCGGCTGCCGCCCGGAAGCCCGCTGTTCATCGCCTGGGAGGTGGAGCTCCCGTCGCCCGCGGCACCGTCAGCGCCCGCGGCACCGTCAGCGCTCCCGGCACCTTCGGCGGCGCCTGCCGGCAGCGCTCCGGGGGCGGCCAGCGGCGCCGGCGCCGCTTCGTCGCCACCGCCCGCCGGGGCTGCCGGCACCACAGGCCTGGAGGCGGCAGGAGCGGCCGCCCGGGCCGTGGCGGCGGCCGGAGGTACGCCCTGGCTGGCGCTCGTGTTCACGACCCCCGCGCCGCTGGCCCGCAATCTGACGCAATTGCAGGCCGAGGTGGCCGCCGCGGCCGAGGTCGCCGCGGCGGCGCCGCGCGGCACGTGGTTTCAGATCGTCTGGCGTCCGGCGGCTGCCGCTGCCGGCGCAGGAGGCCCCGCCGCAGGCGTGCCAGCCGCCGGCGGCCAGCCTTTCGCCGCCGCGGACTACGCCTTCCTGCTCAAGCGGGCGGCGGTTGCGGTGAGCGGGGCGCAGGCCAACGTCCACGTCGCCACCACGCCGCTGCCGGGCGACCCGGCGGCGATCGCCGCGTTCTATGCCGCCGAGGTGGCCGCCTATGTCGACCTGGTGGCACTGGCCGCCGCCGAGCCGGCGGACGTTCCACGGCTCGCAGCGGCCGCGCAGAAGGTGCGCGAGCTCGATCCCGGCCGCCCGATCGCGCTGGATGCCCTCCCCTATCCGGCGGCGCCGGCGGGGGCCGTGCTCGCCGAGGCCGCGCGCCAGGCCGCCGCCGGCTTCGACCTGACCCTGTTCCGCACCCCCGGCGCGTCGCCGGTAACGGCCGCGGTGCTCAATCCCCTCGCCCTGCTGGCGCGCGAATTCGCCGGCGACCTCTCCTATGATGCCGGCTCCGCTCCCACCGGCGCCGCCGAGTCATGGACCTTCGTCCGCGGCAAGGACCTGAGCCTGCGAGTCATCTCCGTGCTTCCAGGGGCCGCCACGACGGCAGGCACCGCTCCGGAGGCATCTCCAGGGACGCCCGCCCCCGGAACGCCCGGTCCCGGAACGCCCGGTCCCGAAACACCTGCAGCCGCAACGCCTGCCGCGGTGCTGCATTTCCCGGACCCAGGTCTGAGGCGACCCATCCGCTTTCCGTTCGCCGCCGGCCCGGTCGCGCCGCCCAGCGCCCAGGTCACGCCACCGCCTCATGCCGGCCTCGACGTCGTGGTCCCCGATCCCAGCCCGGTGCTGGTGCTCGGCATCGAGCGGCTCACCGCCGCCGAGCGCCAGGGCGTTGCCGAAAAGCTCAACGTGGCCTCGGAGCACGAGATCACGGTCGAAGAGATCCTCAAGCGGCTGCAGGTCTTCGAGGAGGCGCAGCACCGCCGCCTGGACGATTACACCGCGATCAACACCACCCATCTGCGCTTCCAGCCCAACGCCGGCGCCGCGAGCATCGAGGCGACCCTGACCGGCCCCTACTTCTGGAGCCGCGAGGCGGGCGCCGACTGGGCCTGGGAGACGTTCTACGTCAACGGCGTGCGGTGGCGCGGCAAGACGCTGCCCGAGATCCCGCTCATCCAACCCGAGAAGGCGGCGGCGATGCCGCTCGAGATCCTCTTCACCCGCGAGTACCGCTACCGTTTGCGCGGCACCGAGAAGATCGGCGGCCGCGACGCCTGGGTGGTCGATTTCGCTCCCGCGGGCCCCGGCGCCAGCCGCCGGCGCCTGTACCAGGGAACGGTGTGGATCGACCGGGCGCTCGGCGCCCGCCTGCGCACCCGGGCGGTGCAGCTCGGCCTGCAGGGCGAGGTGACCTCGAACGAGGAGACGCTCGAGTACTCGCCGATCGACGCACTGGGACGGCCGGCGCCGTGGGCGGAGGACAGCTTCGTGCTGCCTCTCCACCTGGTGGCGCAGCAGATCCTCTCGGTGCTCGACAACCCGCTGCTGATCGAACGGGAGACGCAGCTCGCCAACGTCCAGGTCAATCCCCCCGACTTCGCGGCCCGCGAGAAGAGCGTCCAGGACACCGACGTGACCATGGTGCGCGACACCGACCAGGGATTGCGCTACCTGGTCAAGAAAGGCCCCGGCCCGCGGGTCGTCAAGCAGGGCTTCGCTCCGAGCAAGCTGTTCGCGGTGGCGGGCCTGTTCGTGGACGACTCGCTCAGCTATCCGCTGCCGCTGGGCGGGATCAACTACTTCACCTTCGATTTCAAGGACACCGGCCAGCAGCTCAACGTCTTCTTCGCCGGGGCGCTCCTCGTCGCCAGCGCCTCCCAGCCGCGGCTGGCCGGCAGCCGCTTCGACGCCGGCGGCGATCTCTTCGCCATCGCCGTGCCGTTCACCGACGACCTCTACCAGAACGGCAAGGAGGTCGTCGACCAGGAGCTGAAGATCCGTCCGGCCACCTTCTCCCTCAAGCTCGGCCATCCGCTGGGCGATTTCGCGAAGCTCGGCATCGAGTACGGGCTGCTCGATTCGGTCTACAGCCGCAACAGCAACACCGCGAAAGACTTCGTGCTGCCCAGCAACAACCTGCTGCAGTCGGTCGCGGGCCGCCTGAGCTTCTCCCGCGCCGGCTACTCGCTGGCAGGCAATTACAGCTACAACATGCGCTCGAGCTGGCATGCGTGGGGGGAGCCGGGCAATCCCGATTACAACCCCGCCGACCGCGACTTCACGCGCTACAGCTTCACCGCGAGCAAGAACTGGTACCTGCCCTTCTTCCAGAAGGTCGGCGCCGAGGTCGACTACGTCGCGGGCGACCACCTGGACCGCTTCAGCAAGTACGAGTTCGGCTTCTTCGGCGGCACCCGTATCCACGGTTACCGCAGCAACGCGGTGCGGGCCAGCGAAGCGTACTTGAGCCACCTGAGCTATGGGTTCGACTTCGGCGACGTCTTCCGCATCGATGCCCTGGCCGACGCCGCGATCGCCACCGACAAGGAGACCGGCCTCCACAACACCCTGCTGGCCGGCACCGGCGTGGCCGGCAGCCTCATGGGACCCTGGCAGACCCTGGTGACGCTCGACGTCGGTCTGCCGGTTGCGGGCCCCGATCACGGCTTCGTGCTGTACCTGGTGTTCCTCAAGCTCTTCCACTGACGAGGCCAGGTGCTCCTGCCGCCAGGATCGTCAAAATCGTCAGGATCTCCAGGACCCTTCAGCGCAGCTGCACCCAGGTTGCGCCCCAGCCGCCGGCTGCTGCAGGCGCGTCGCCGTAGGCCGTGACGCGGCCATCTCTTTCGAGCAGGACCCGGACGGTCCGTCGCTGCGTGCCGGTGCCGCGTCCATGGATGATGCGCAGGCTGCGGAGGCCCTTGGCATAGGCCGCGTCCAGGTACTCGCGCACCACGTCCGCGACCTCGGACGGGAGGAAGCTGTGCAGGTCGAGCACGTCGGTGATCGGCAGCACGACCGGCTCGCCGCCGCCAGGGCCGTTCTCGCCTCCTTCATCGTCCTTGGGTGCGCCCATCGGTTCTCCGACCCTCTCGCAGCGGCCGCGGATTCGGCCCGCGGCCGGCCGCGGAGGAATCCGAAGCACACCGCGTCGGAATCCAATCATGTTAGCATCAGACGTATGAAAACGACCGTAGATATTCCAGAAAGCGAGCTTCGCGAAGCGATGCGTCACACTGGCGCCAGGACCAAGCGCGAGGCGGTGGTCACCGCCCTCTCCGAGTTCAACCGACGGCGTCGCCTGCAACGGCTGGCGGCAAGCTTCGGCTCCCTCGACGAATTCATGACCCAGGAGGAGCTCGGACGGATGAGGGAGGACAGGTGAGCGTGACCCGGAGGTGCCTCGTCGACACGTCCGCCTGGATCGAGACCCTGCGAACGGGAGGGGACCCGGCAATGCGCACCAGGATCAGCGCCCTGACGGGCGACGACCGGGTGGTCCTCTGCGACCAGGTGCGGCTCGAGCTGTGGAACGGGGTCCGCGGCGCCGCGGACCGCCGGTTGCTGCGCAGCCTCGAACAGCATCTCGAAACCGTCCCCACCTCGGCCGAGGTCTGGGCGCTGGCCCGAGACTACGCTCACGCGGCACGCGGCGAGGGCCTCACGGTCCCCGCCGCCGATCTGCTGATCGCCGCCTGCGCCGAGCATCACGGACTGGACCTCATCCATCATCAGGACGTCCACTTCGACCGGCTCGCCAGCCTCAGGAGCAATCAAGCCTGACGCCTGGCTGTCCGCCGCCGCGGTAAGCTCCATCGGTGCGCCCGTCCTCGACGTCGCTGGTGCGGAGCCTGCGCCGGGCAGGGCGGCGGCTGGGCCGCCGGCTGCGGGGACCCCACCTCGACCTGGTCTACAGCGAACGCTACCAGCTCGACCTGCCGGGCAACGACTCGCTGCGCGGCGAACGCGTGCTGTCGGCCCTGGATGGCGCGGGCCTGCTCGATCCACGCGCCGTCCATCGCGCCGAGCTGGCCCCCTTCCGCGAGCTGCGCCGGGTGCATACCGACGCCTACCTCGACTCGCTGGTGCGCTCCGATGCGCTGCTCCAGGTCTTTGGCCTGGAGCTGCCCGAGTACGCGGCCGAACGCGCCATGGCCGGGCAGCGCGCCATGGTCGGCGGCACGCAGCTCGCCAGCCGGCTCGCGCTGGCCTCCGGACGCCTTGCCGCCAACCTGGGCGGCGGCCTGCACCACGCGTTCGCCGCCAAGGGCGAGCGCTTCTGCATCTTCAACGACGTGGCGGTGGCGATCGCCGGCCTGCGGGCCCAGGGTTTCACCGCGACCATCCTGGTCGTGGACCTCGATCTCCACGACGACGACGGCACGCGCTCGATCTTTGCCGGCGACCCGACCGTCCACACCTTCTCCATCCACAATCGCACCACCTCCGCAGTGCGGGCGGTGGCCTCCACGGCGATCGAGCTGGGCGCGGACGCCGACGACGCCGCCTATCTCGGGACCCTCGGCGAGCGCCTGCCGCCGGCGTTCGCCGCGGCGCGGCCGGAGCTGGTCTACTACCTCGCCGGCTGCGATCCGGCCGCCGACGATGCCATCGGCGATTGGCAGATCTCGGCTGCCGGCATGCTGCGGCGGGACCGGCTGGTGATCGACCTGGCGCGCCGCCGCGAACGCCCGGTGCCGGTGGTCATCGTGCTCGCCGGCGGCTACGGCCAGGAGGCCTGGCGCTACACGGCGCGCTTCCTTTCGAGCCTCCGGCCCGGCGGCCGGGCCATCGAGCCGCCGACAACCGCCGAGGTGACGCTGACACGTTACCGGCAGCTGGCGGCGGGCGAGGGGCGAGCCGGCGAGCCGCCGCGGCCCGGCGCTGCGCCGCAATCGCCGGACCGGCAACGAGAGCGGCGCCGGCGGACCGGCCGCCGCCGGGTGGCGCCGGACGAGGCCGATTGGGAGCTCTCGTTCGAGGAGATTCAGCCCAACCTCGGCGGCCCGCAGCGTCCGAACCGGCTGCTCGGCGCCTGCTCCCGCCAGCAGCTGGAGCTGACGCTCGAGCGCGCCGGCCTGCTCGAACGGCTCCGCCAGCTCGGGTTCCCCAATCCGGTGGTGACCTTCGACCTGGAGCACCCGGGGGGAGAGACCGTGCGCGTCCACGGCGATCCGGACGCGGGGGCGCTCCTCGCCGAGCTGCGGCTGCGCATCGACCGCCGGACAGTGCCCGGCCTGGCGCTGCTGCGCATCGAGTGGCTGCTGCTGCAGAACCCGCGCGAGGCGTTCACTCCCGCTCGGCCGCGCCTGCCCGGCCAGGAGCATCCCGGCCTGGGCGCCCTGCGCGACGTCATCGCGCTGCTCGTCGTCGCCTGCGAACGGATGCAGCTCGACGGGGTGCTATGGGTGCCGGCGCACTATCACACCGCCGCCCAGGGCCGGCGCACCAGCCGCTTCCTCCTGCCGGCAGACGAAGGGGTGTTCCGCGCCCTCGAGCCGGCCCTCGCCGGGCTGCCGCTGCCCGCCGCCGCCTTCGCCGTCGAGCGGGGCAGGGTGGTCGACGGCGCGACCGGCGCGCCGTTCGTCTGGCACCCCATGCAGGTCGTGGTGCCGGCCAGCGACCGCTTGCGCCAGCGGCTCGAGGGGGACGAGTACCGCCGCCTGGCGGAGGCGGAGGCAGCCGCCCATGCCTTCCGGCTGGCGCCTGGTTGACCGGCCTGGTTGATCAGTCCTGTTGACCGGGTCGATCGGATTGGCGCTCCCGGAGGAGCACCCGGCTCACTCGTACAGGATGAATCCCGGGGCCATGATGCCGTCGGGATCGTATTGCCGCTTCGCCGCCAGGATGCGCGGCCATTGGTCGCCGAAGTGCTGCGCCCACTTCTCGACGGTGTCGAAGGTGATGTAGCCCGACAGGTAGCGCTTGCCTCCGTACAGGATCGACATCTCGCTCGCCATGTCGAGCTGGGCGAGGCCGCGCTGCAAGAAGGCGCGGGGCACCGCCGGCAGGATCCCCCACCCCATCACGAACTCGCCGGGCGGATGCATGAACAGCGGCGCCTCCGAGGTCGGGGCGTAGGCCGGCCAGAGCAGGATGTGCCCTCCCGGGCCGAGCGCCTGCGGCGGCGTGGCGGCCAGCACCTGCTCGATGTACTCGCGCGCCGTGTCCCAGGGCAGGATGGTCTCCATCCAGGGGTGCGGCATGTCCCAGTAGCCGCTGCGCCGCCATAGCTCGAACACCGGGTCCATGCGGTTGCAGAACTCGTGCTGGCTGAAGTCCTCGGTATGGACGACCCGGTACGGGTGGAGACCGGCGAGCAGCGCCTGGTCGTCCACGGTCTCGCCGGCATCGAGATCCACCGTCAGGTGCAGCGGATACAGCCAGTAGGCGAAGGTCTGCATCCCCTCGCCCAGCTCGAGGCCCTCGCCAATGTGCCTCATGCCCTGGACGCACGGCGTGCACCAGGCCTCGACGGAGGTCCAGAGGGTGCCCGGGCGCATGATCGCCTGCACGTCCGTCATCAGCTTCGCCAGGTCGTCGTAGAGCAGGTAGTACATGCGTACCGTCGGCTTGACGGGCCGCAGCAGGACCTTGGCGCGCACGATGACCCCGAACTGGCCGAGCCCGCAGCGCACCACGTCGAACAGCTCGCGGTTCTGCTGCCGCGAGCAGGTGACGATCTCGCCGGCGCCGGTCACCACCTGCAGCTCGACGACGTTGTCGACCTGGGCGCCGTAGCGGAAGCTGGCGACGCCGAGGCCGGCCATCGACAGGGTGCCGCCGATCGAGACCCCAAGGTTGTTGGTGAGCACCCGCGGCACCAGCCCCTGCGGCAGGGTCGCCGCGACGAGGTCGCGCCACAGGACGCCGCAGTCGACGGTCGCCGTCTCGCCGGCGGCATCGATCTCGTGGATGACCGCCATCGCGGAGGTGTCGAGGAGGACACCGCCCGCGGTCGTCGCCTGGCCGCTCTGGGTGTGGGCCTGGCCCTGCGGCGCGATCGGGATGCGCCTGGCACGGCAGAAGCGGACCACCTCTGCGACGTCCTCGGCCGAAGCGCAGCGGGCCACCGCACCCGGCAAGCGGTCCACCATGCGGCCGAAGTCGGAGCGGAAATGCGTACGCACCTCTTCGTCAAGCAGGATCCGCTCGCCCAGCGACTCCTTGATCTCGCGAAGCGCCTCGGCGGTCGGACTCGGGCTCTGTACGGTCATGGGATCTCCAAAAGAAATCGTCGCAATCGTCGATGCTCCTGGGGCGCCTGGGCTGGGGCCGGGGTGCCGGACTCCTCTTTTTAGCCCATCCGCTGGCTCGCCGCAAGGCGGCAAGCCGCGTCGGTCAGGCCGGCGGCGGCGCGCCCGGCGGCGAGGCGGGAGACTCCTTCGGCGGCACCACCGGCAGCTCGTCCATCGGCTTGGGACGATCGCGCACCAGCTCCGGATGCTTGACCGTCCTGATCGCTGCGTTCGGCGGGTTGAGGGTGCTCGCCCTGACGAAGGTGGTGAAGCCTGCACGGATCCAGCCGTCGATGCCGCCGGCGATGAGGATGGCGTCCGCGAAGCCGCTGTCCTGCAAGATTCGCATGCCGGCGCGCCCACAGTCGTCGCCCTGGCAATAGACGAGGAAGGTCTCGCCGCGGTAGCTGCGGATCTCGAGCAGGCGGTACGGGAGGCGGGCGAGCGGGATGTTGAGGGCGTTGCGCAGGTGGCCCTTCGGTCCCTGGAACTCCTCGGGCGTGCGCAGGTCGAGGATGAACACGTCCGGCGCATCGCGCACGATCTCGTTGGCGACCGGCGCGCCGATCACCCGGTACTGCGACTGCCGGGCCTTGCGCGCCTGCAGCCAGCGGCCCACGGCGGCGCAGCCCGACGTCCACCCGGCCGTCGCCAGCGCACCGGCGATGACGCACGACGCCAGAACGGTCCGCCGGCTCACCATGCCATCGCCAGGTCCACGCCGCCGGGCGCCGCCCGTCAGCTCCCGCCGGATTGCGCGGCGACCGCCGCGTCCACCGAATCGTAGGTATGGAACAGCTTGTCCAGGCGGGCGACCTGCAGCAGCTTGCGGATGCGCTCCGTGGGATTCACCAGCACCAGCTCACGCTGGAAGCTGCGGAAGCGTCCGAGGTAGCCCACCAGCTCGCCGATCCCGGTGGAGTCGATGAAGTTGATGCGGCTGAAATCGATGATCACGTGCCCCTGGTCCTCGGAGAGAGCGCGGTCCAGGGTCTGGGCGAAGAACTGCGCGCTCTCGCCGAGCTTGATCACGCCCTCGATGTTGAGCAGCGTGATTCCCCCCGGCAGCTGGCGCTTCTCGACGATCATGGCGGGTCGGGTTTTCTCGAGATCGCTACTCTGCCGCCATGAAAGGATACCGATAATCCCTGGCGGGCACGAACGTCTCCTTGATCGAGCGCTGCGACGTCCAGCGCATCAGGTTGGCCATCGAGCCTGCCTTGTCGTTGGTGCCGGAGGCGCGGGCGCCGCCGAACGGCTGCTGGCCCACCACGGCGCCCGTCGGCTTGTCGTTGATGTAGAAGTTGCCGGCGGCGTGCCGCAGGCGCCGGCAGAGCATCTCGACGGCGCCGCGGTCCTCGGCGAAAACGGCGCCGGTGAGCGCGTAAGGGCTGGTCGACTCGCAGAGGTCGATCGTCGCGTCGAGGTCGCCGTCGTCGTAGACGAACACCGTCACCACCGGGCCGAAGATTTCCTCGGTCATCAGCTTGAAGCGCGGATCGGTGGTCACGACCACCGTAGGCTGGATGAAGAAGCCCTGCGAGTTGTCGCAGGCCCCGCCCGCCAGGATCTCGGCGTCGGGCGAGCCCTTGGCGAAGTCGATGTAGCGCTTGATGCGGTCGAAGGCATACTGGTCGATGACCGCCCCCATGAAGTTGCGAAAGTCGACCGGCGAGCCCATGCGGATGCCGCTCACCTGGTCGGCGAGATCCTTGCGCACTCCCGGCCAGGCCGAGCGCGGCACGTAGACGCGCGAGCCTGCCGAGCACTTCTGCCCCTGGTATTCGAAGCCGCCGCGCACCACCGCCGTCACCACCGAGTCGCGGTCCGCCGAAGGATGGACGAACACGAAGTTCTTGCCGCCGGTCTCGCCCACCACCCGGGGGTAGCTGCGGTAGCGCGCGATGTTGTCGCCCATCGTCTTCCACATCCCCTGGAACACGGGCGTCGAGCCGGTGAAGTGGATGCCGCCGAGGTCCGGATGAGCGAGCACGGGATCGCCCACCTTGTTGGCGCGGCCGGGCAGGAAGTTGATCACGCCGTCGGGCATGCCGGCGGCCTGCAACACCTTCATGATGTAGTAGCCCGACAGCACCGCGGTCGAGGCCGGCTTCCACAACACCGTGTTGCCCATCAATGCCGGCGCCGTCGGCAGGTTGCCGCCGATCGAGGTGAAGTTGAACGGCGTCACCGCGAACACGAAGCCCTCGAGCGGCCGGTAGTCGACGCGGTTCCACACCCCGGGGTGCGACCACGGCTGCTCCTGGTAGAGCACCCGCATGAAATAGGGGTTGAAGCGCCAGAAGTCGATCAGCTCACACGCCGAGTCGATCTCCGCCTGGTGCACGGTCTTCGACTGGTTGAGCATGGTGGCGGCGTTGACGGTGTCCCGCCACGGTCCGGCGAGCAGCTCGGCGGCGCGCAGCAGGATCGCCGCGCGCACGTCCCAGGCGGTCTCCGACCAGTCCCGCCAGGCTTTGCCGGCGGCGGCGGCGGCCGCCTCGACCTCGCCTTGGCCCGCCTGGTGGAAGGTGGCGAGAACATGGCCGTGATCGTGCGGACACACCGCCTGGACGGTGTCGCCGGTGCGCACCTCGCGGCCGCCGATGATCACCGGGATGTCGATGGTCTCGCGCAGCATCTCGCTCAGGCGGCGCTTGAGCGAGCTCTTCTCCGGCGACCCGGGGGCATAGCCGCGGACCGGCTCGTTGGCCGGGACGGCCAGCGGAAAGATTCCATTCATGGAGCTCCTCCTCAGCGCCTGTGGACGGCCGGCCGGGGATGCGTTGCGCGCGGCCGGGCAGCCGGTTCAGCCGTACATCTCGTGGTGGATTTGCGCCCGCGGCACGCCGATCGCCTTGAGCCCGGCGAGCGCGGTCTCGAGGAAGCGCGGCTGCGGCTCCTCGCCCTTCTCGCGGGCGGCCTGGCGCTCGAACTTGCCGATGCCCGGACCGCAGGCGAAGACGTGCGCCGCCGCCGGATCGGGGATGGTCTCGCGCAGCAAGGCTTCGGAGATCCTGCCGACCCGGACGTTCGGACCGTACTTGGCGGCGTCCGGCTCGCGGCTCAGCGCGTGCACGATCTCGAGCTTGCCGGGATGGCGGGCCGCCAGCTCTTCGAACTGGTGCCGGAAGATGACGTCGCCCCAGGTCTTGTTGCCGTAGATGAGGAGGTGGCGCAACTTCATCCCGGTTTCCAGGCAATGCCGGATGATGCTCATGTTCGGCACGATGCCGGAGCCGGCGCAGATGTGGATCACGAGGTCGGTGCGTGACTCGATGTCGGGCGGCAGCACGTAGGGACCGCCGAAGCCGGTGAGCACCATGCGCGTGCCGGGAGGCACCCGGTAGGTCAGGAACGGCGACATCAGGGGCGGGTACTTGGTGGCGCCGGAGATGTAGAGCTCCTCCTTGATCGTCACCGCCAGGCGGCGGTCGTGCGGCGCCGAGCACATCGAGTACGCCCGCGCCGGTTCCCGCTTGCCCTTGACATCCTCGAAGAACTTGACGAAACGGTCCAGGGCCGGGAACTGGTGGGGCCGGATGGTCAGGAACTGGCCGGCCTCGTACTCCATCCGCTCGCTGCCGGTGAAGAACACCAGGGTCGTGGTGTCGGGAGTCTCGCGGATGGCCTCCTCGACGATGGCCTCGAACTCTCGGATCTTGGGGCGCGCGGCCCGCCCCGGCCGGGCCTGGGCAGTCTGCGCCAGCGCCGCCGCGAGGACCTCCTCCGCCACCGGGTCGAGGTCCGCGGCGGAGTCCGGCGCATCGTCCAGCCGTTCCAGCGTCGCCATGGGAATCTATTCCTCCTCTTTCCTAGGCCCCATCTTTCCTAGGCCCCATCGCTTGCCCAGCGGGTGCCGCGGCAACCATCCTGCCCCTAGACCTCGCCGAGCCGTCGCACCGAAGCCACGCGCTCGCGCGGGATGAACAGCCGATCGTGCTTCTTCCAGATGCCGAGCCGGGCGGCGCGCTCGACGTACTGCTGCTTGGAGCGGCCGCCCTCGCCCTCCCGATGGACGTCGACGTCGTCGAGCACGATGCCGCGCTCGTCCTCGTCGTCGCAGCGGCCGACGAAAACTTCCGGTCCGGTGGTGTCCACCACCACCGTGATCCCGTGCAAAGGGCTCTTGTTGCGATGGAAAGTTCCCATGGGGGCCAGGAGCTCAGGCGTCAATTAGAGCCAGTTAGAGCCAGTTGAGCCAGTCGAGCTTGAGCCGGTCGAGCTTGAGCCAGTCGAGCTTGAGCCAGTCGGGCTTGAGCGAGTCGAGCCAGGCAGAACCCGACCGAGCCAAGCGGAGCCAAGGGTCAACCGGACCAGCCGTGCGCCCGGGCATCAATGGGCGGCGGCGACCGCTCCCGGCGCCGGAGACACGGCAGCAGCCTCGGGCGCGCAATGCTCCTCGAAGACGCTCACCAGGTCGCGGGCCACCATGTTGGCGTCGCGCCCCTCGATGCGGTGCCGCGGCATGAAGTACATCAGCTCGCCGTCCTTGATGAAGGCGATCGACGGGCTGCTCGGCGGGATGTCGGGGAAGTAGCCGCGGGCCCGCGCCGTGGCTTCGAGGTCCTGGCCGGCGAAGACGCTGGCGATCCGGTCCGGCCGGCGCGCGTGCTGCAGCGCCAAGCGGATACCCGGGCGGGCCATCCCCGCGGCGCACCCGCACACCGAGTTCACCACCAGCATCGCGGTGCCATGTTTCTCGTTCATGAAGGCGTCGACGTCAGCGGCGGTCAACAGCTCCTTGACCCCGACCTGCGTCAGCTCTTCGCGCATTGGCTTGACCAGCAACGGACTATAGGGCATCTCGAAACCTCCTGATCTCTCGTCGGGACACTATTCTACCCCCGGAGCGGCGGCGTCACCTTCTTTGCGTCGAGTACGGCGTCCGCAGCAACTTGCCGTTGGGCCAAACGTAGCAACGGTACCACCTCGGCCGGCATTCCCGGATGCCGCCGGGTGATAGTCTGCGCCGCTGAGCGCTCCGCCGGGGCCCGACCGGGGCCGGCGGCAGGGGCGTTCGGGGCAGGAGCGCCTCGACCGGAAGCGATGAGCACCAGCAGGAAAAATGCACCCCGCGAGCGCTGGCCGATGACCGTGAACCCGCGGACCCGTGGGCTCTGGCTGCTGCTCGGGCTGGTCGTGCTGCCCATCGCACTGCCCGCCAGCCTGTCCGGCGAAGCGCCTGCCCCCAAGGCGGCGGCCGCCGCGGGCCGCCCGGCGGAATTCGGCGAGCTCGCGGCAATGCTCGCCCGATTTCCGGCCACCGACCCGGTCCAGGGCTCGCTCGAGCTGCGGCTGTCGCGCCAGAGCACCGAGGAGCACTGGACCGACGCGTCCCGCGCCACGGTGGAGATCGAGGATGGTCCCCTGGGGATCAGGGTCGGCCTGGCGCACGCCAGCGCGCGCCAGGCGCTCCTGGAGTTGCGCGAGCAGACCCTCGATCCCGCCAAGCACACCCCCGTCCACAACGCGCTCCAGGCATTGAGCTTCAACGAGGTATCCGGCGACCTGGACTGTGCGGCGGCGCTCATCCAGGACCTGTCGCTGGCCCACGTGGTCGAGGTCCAGGCAGGCGTCTACATGGACAAACCCGCCCGGCTGCTGGTCCTGACGCTGCCGCCTCGGCTGTCTGCCGAGGCCCGCAAGCACGTCAAGACCGCCGAGAGCCGGCTCTCGATCTGGATCGGCCCCGACGGCCTGCCGCTCGGTGCCGAGAAGCTCGAGCACACCAGGGGGCGGTTCCTGGTGCTCTTCTTCGAGAGCCTGCGCAAACAGACCTGGGCCTTTGGGCACAAGGGCAACCGCCTGTTCGCCACCCGCCACGAGGTCGACGACAGCGCCTCCGGCATGGGCCAGGATTTCCGCAACACCACGGTCGCGACCCTTTCCCTGCATTAGCCGCCGGCAGATCCGAGCGCATCGCCGCGGCGGGGCCGGCTGCCGGGGGGGCGGCCCCCGGCACCAGGCGCCGCCGCCGCCGCTGCGCCGGCTGCCGCGGCCCGGCGGCGTCTTGGCGCTCTCGCGTTCCGGCCTGCCGGCCTGTCAACTGGCGCACTGTTTGCTTGCATTCCGGTCCAGGAACAGAGGTTGGCAGGTGACCACGGCGGCATACGTCGCCGGCAGGACGAGGAGTTGCGGCAGACTTGAAACGCGGTTGACAAGTTGTCTCGCGAACTCTTGCGCGGCGCACTTTTGACAGTAGGCGCCAGTCACCTCGGCGCGAGCCAACCGGGATGATCGACGCCCAGCGGCGGCTCGCCAGCCTGGTAGACGCCTAGAACGGATTCGTAGGGTCTTTTCGTGGGGTCGTGTGGGAGGGCACACGCCAATCAACATCAACTCGAAAGGATGGGTCCCGTGAAAAAAGCACTTGTAGCGTTGGTCCTGGCGTCTCTCGCGTCGGCAGCTTTGGCGCAGAGCCCGATCGACAATGTGTCCGCGCGGCATTACTTCCGCCCTAACAACGGCAGCCTGGACGCCGGCTCTGCCAGCAGGGAAGCGGTCGGCATCGAGGCCCGCCGGACCAACAATCTCGTCTACCACACCGGCGGCGAGGTGATCGTGTCGGCGAAGGCGGTCTTCATCTTCTGGGGACCGAGCTTCCAGAACGCCAGCTCGCCGGACTTTCAGTACGCCCAGACGCTGATCGCCTTCCGCAACCAGTTCGGCACGACGCCGGAGTTCAACGTCATCACCCAGTACTATCAGAACCTGGGAAGCGGCAACCAGAACATCCAGCTGACCAACCTCGGCTCCGGCACCGCCGACTGGTTCGACACCTCGACGCCGCCGACCAACGTCACCGACGCCATCGTGCAGGGCGAGGTGAGCGCCTACCTGTCGAGCCACGCCTTCGACCCCAGCACGGTCTACGAGGTCTTCATCCCCAGCTCGTCGTACTCCTCGGACGGCGGCGCCACCTCCTGCGGCGGGCCGGCTCTCCAGTACTGCGCCTATCACGGCTTCTTCAACAGCGGTTCCAACGTGGTCAAATATTCCATCGAACCCTACCCGAGCTGTAGCGGCTGCCAGCTGTCGGGCTGGAGCGACGTGCAGAACCAGGAGCACTTCGTCTGCCACGAGACGCGTGAATCCGTGACCGACCAGCAGCTCAACGCCTGGTTCGACCGCTCCGGCAACGAGGCCGACGACAAGTGCGCCTGGTCGCCGACGCCGTTCATCGGGACCGGCGGCTACTCCTACCAGTACGAGTGGTCCAACGCCAAAAGTGCCTGTGTCCAGACGAGATAACGAAGCCCACCGCTGAGGTCCGAGCGTAACCGAGCCCCCGCCCCCGCGGGGGCTCGTTGTTTCTTCGGCTTCCTGATACTGACGCCAGTCGGCTCCCCGCTCTCAAGAACTCGGTCGCCGGAGAAATCGATAGCCGAAGGTGGGGGTAGGAGGTCCGGCCGGGGGGTCCCCATCCCGAGGCGTCCTGATAAGATGTCCGGTGACCCCCTTCCAGGAGAAACCATGGGACCGCAGACTTTCGTGCTTCTGGTGCTGGTGTTCGCTGTCGTCATCTTCGTGATGCGGCAGATACGCAGCATCCCGCAATCGACCATCGCCGTGGTGACGGTCTTCGGCAAGTACCAGCGCGTCATGCGCGAGGGTCTCAACGTCAAGCTGCCGTGGGAGAAGATCGCAAGCCAGCTGTCGCTGCAGAACCGCGCCTTGCAGATGGAGTTCCAGGCCATCACCCGCGACCAGGCCAACGTCAAGTTCTCGACCATGGTCGTCTACGCCGTCGCCAACGCCGAGGACGAGACGATCAAGCGCGCCGTCTTCAGCTTCGCGTCGGCCCCCGAGTTCCAGCTCGCCCTGCAGCGCACCATCGACGGCTCGATCCGCCAGTTCGTCGCCACCACCTTGCAGGCCGACATCCTCGCCATGCGCGCCGAGATCGTCGACCATACCAAGCGCACGCTCGACGAGGTGGTGTCCTCGTGGGGTTACGTGGTGCGTGACATCCAGATCACCGACATGACCTTCGACCAGGAGATCATGGACTCGATGGCCCGCGTCGTGTCGTCGAAGAACCTGCTGGCCGCGGCCGCCAACGAGGGAGCCGCCCTGCTGGTCAAGCGCACCAAGGACGCCGAGGCGGAGGCCGCCTACAAGACGATCGGCGCCGAGGCCGAGAAGAAGGCGGCGGCATTGCGCGGCGAGGGGCTGGCGCTCTTCCGGCGCAACATCGCCGAAGGCATGAAGGAGGCGGCAGCGAACCTGCGGCAAGCGGGCGTCGACGCCAATTTCCTGCTCTTCCTCGAGTACACCGACGCGCTCAAGTACGTCGCCGACCACGCCCAGGGAAAGATCGTGTTCATGGACAACAGCGCCGGCGCGGCGGCGAAGGTGGCGCAGCAGATCTCCAGCCTGGGGCTCGAGGTGGAACGCGGTGCGGCGGCGCCGCCGCGGCCGGCAGCACCGGGAGCCCCACCGCCCCAGGCGTGAGGCTGCCCGGGGGTCCTCACAGGAGGCTGGCCAGGCGGTCGGCGATGGGCTTCAGGCGGGCCAGCGCGGAAGGCAGGTCGAGCAGCTCGACGCCCATGCCCACCAGGATCGCGTTGCTGCCCGGCTCGGGCTCGAAGCGCTGCACGACCCGCGCCGGCAGCGGGACCGGCGCCGGCGTCGGTCCCGGAGGGTGGATCTCGATCGAGACCACCTCGCGCATCCTGGCGGGGCGGCTGGTGGCGACGAAGAGGCCGCCGTTGACGATGTCGCGTTCGTAGATTCCCAGGAAGTCCTTGGCGCTGGCGAAGCGGACGGCGAACGTGCGCAGGTCCTCCTGTCGCGGCGGCTCGAGATCGGCGTCCGGCCCTCTCTCCCCCGCCGCCGGGGCTGACGGGACGCCCTGGGGGCGAAAGATCTCGCGGATGAGCTCGTCCGGGCTCAGGAAGCGCACTCCCATGCCCGGCGGCATCACTTTCATCAGCTCGGGGTGTACCGCACGCCGGTGCGCCACCACGCCTTCGATCAGGAAGCCGCGGTCGCCGTGAACCACCTCGATCCGCAGCCGCGACTGCGGCGGCAGCGGATTGGCAGTCGAGATGTGCATGCCGGTGGCAGAGATGTTGGTGCTGTACCCGCGGTGGATCTTCTGACCTGCCTGCCAGAATTGGACCTCGACCCTCCTCGCGACACGTTCGCTCCGCCGTCGGTTCATGCAATCAGCCTCCGCATTGGCAGATTGGCGCGCCCTCCAGAATATGCTGATTCGAGCTCCACCGGGAACTCCCCAACGGGTATCCATGGGCTTCGACCCCGCCGGTTGGCACCGGGTCAGGGTCCGCCCCATCCCGCATCCGAGGCCTCCTGGCCCTCGTGGCCGGGTCCTCGCGGGCGGCCAACGTCATCCCGGAGTATGATGAGAAAGGCTCCGGGTGCGCCGCGCCCAACCGGCCGGTCCAGCGCCGGCGAGCGCGGCAGGGCGGCGCCGGCGACAACACCCATGAGAGTACCGAACCCTCCCGCCAAGCCGTTGCTGGTCTTCGACGGCGACTGCGACTTCTGCCGCACCTGGGTCGCCCGCTGGCGCCGCATCGTCGGCGACGGTGTCGACTACGAGCCCTTCCAGGCGGCCGGCGTGCGCTTTCCCACCATCCCGCGCTCACGTTTCCGCCAGGCGGTGCAGCTGATCGCGCCGGACGGCGAGGTCTTCGCGGGGGCAGAGGCGGTCTTCCGCACCCTCGCACTGGCCCCCGGCCGTCCGGGTGGCCGCCGGTGGCTTGCCGCCTATCTGCACGTCCCCGGCGCCCGCCCCGTTTTCGATTGGGGATACCGGTGGGTCGCCGACCATCGACCGTTGCTGACGCGGGTCTCCCGCTTCCTCTTTGGGTCGCCGTACGCCGAGCTGGGGCGACCGGATCCGCTGGCTCCGCTGGCTCCACTGGCTCCACTGGCTCCAGACGCCGAGATCGGCCCCGCCCTGGCCGCGGAGATCGCTGCCGCCCGGCGGCGGCGCCGCGCTCTCGGCGCCGGCCTGGGCGCCGCGCTGCTGCTCGGCGGCCTCGCCGTCTGGCGGTTCCGCTTCCGCCGGCGCCCCGGCTGAGAACGCCGCCGCCGCTCACTGTCAACGGTGGATTGTCCGCACCGAAGACCCGGCGGATCGGCCCGCCGGCCCGCGGGCAATCGTGCCGAGGTGGACCGGTGGTGCCGGCGCGCTCAGGCGCCGTCTTGTGTCTCGGCGGTCGAGGTGCCCTCGAGCATGGCTGCGACCAGATGCCATAAGACGACCAGGTCCAGCCGCACCTCGGGAATGACCGCGGACTGATACAACGAGCCGGCCGGGACCGCGACCACGAAGCGTCCGTCCTCGTTCACCAAGAACTCGATGGATCTCGCCTCGGGATCGACGATCCAGTACTCGCGTGCCGCACTCTCGACATAGACCGTCAGCTTCTCACCGCGGTCGCGGCGCCTGGTGCCGGGCGACAAGACCTCGATCACCAGGTCCGGTACGCCCTCGATCCGGGAGCCTGCGATCACGATCCGCCGGCGCGCCGCCGTGACGTAGATGACGTCGGGTTGAACGATCGAATGGCTGGCGAGCGGCACGTCCACCGGTGCCACCACGGTCAGGCCGCCCGTTGCCTCGGCGATGTCGATGAAATGTCGTGCGAGCGACATCGCGACGATCTGGTGCAGCAGCGAGGGCGCCGGGCTCAGGTAGAACCTCCCGCGGATCAGCTCGCAGCGCGGCTCGTCCGGCAGAGCCTCGTAGTCCTCGCGCCGGTACGGTCCCAGCTCCGAGGGCGACACGAGAGGCGTGTCTTCCAGCAGCGCGACGCTCATGTCCACCGAGTATAGACGGAAAAAGTGAGGCGCTCAGGGCGAGAAGTAGCGGATGAGATTGAAGCCGAGCCGCACGTCGTGCGTGGTGAAGCCGCCGGCGAAGTCGCCGCCGACGATCTGATCGACGGTGGTGGCGCGCGAGTTGCCGAGCACGATCTGGAACAGGTGCCAGCCGACCCGCTTGGCGAAGGCCGCGTGCCAGGCCAGGTGGCTGGCGCCCGGCTGGTCGCGCAGCGCCCGGTTGGCCGCGATCACCTCGCCGTCCAGCAGCCACTTGCCCGGCAGCGGCACCGTCAACCCGACCGGCACGTTCCAGGCGTCGCGCAGCAAGGGGGTTGCCTGCACCCAGGACGGCGAGGCGAATACGTTCCAGCCGGCGGCCAGGCGGCTGCCGAGCAGGATCTGGGCGAAGGGCCGGTGCGGGTCCTGGACGCCACGGCGCCCCAGGAGATCGGCGCCGGCGCGCACCGCCGCCGACAAGGGGATGCGCGGCGATTGGTCGAGCACCTGTAGCTTGGCCGCCAGCTCGAAGTCCTCCTGGAACTGCGACCGGTACACCGACACGTCGAGCCGGCGCAGCAAGCCGTATGTGAAGCCGATGCCGACGTCGGCGCCGCTGTCGAGCCCCCATAGGTTGTGTGCGCTCGACCCCTGGTTGACAGGCTGATTGAAGCGGTGGGTGACCAGCAGCTCGAGCCGCCGCTGGCCAATGGTGAACGGAGTGGCGAGATCGATGAGCCGGCTACCGACCGCGTCGTCGGCGGGCGGGACCGGCGCCGCCAGGTACGCGTCGCCCGCGGTCGGCGATCCGGCAGCCGGCGGCGCGGCCGGGGCAGGAGACTCCGGCGGCGATCCGGCTGCCGGCGGCGCGGCCGGGGCAGGAGACTCCGGTGGCGATCCGGCAGCCGGCGGCATGGGCGCGGCAGGAGACTCGGCTGGCGATCCGGCAGCCGGCGGCGTGGGCGCGGCAGGAGACTCCGGCGGTGCGTCTGCCGGCACCGACGCCTCGGGCGCCGCGCCGGCGGCCGGCGCGGCGGCTGCGGGTGCGTTCCAGCCAAGGACGAGCGCCACGACGCCAGCCGCCAGGGCGCGCCGGGCGGCCGGGTCCAGCAGGCAGGGCCGTCGCGCGAGCGGCGGCGCGAGGGGAGACGGTTGCGGCGGGCGCGGCACGGCGGCTTCTCCTCCGTTGCCTCCGTCGGGCGGAGACGTCAGTTGTTGGGGGCGCCGGCCTGGATCCAAGCCGCCAGGCCGGCGATCTGCTGCGGAGTCAGGAACGGCGGCCCGTCGCGCGGCATGCGGCTGCCGCTGATGTCGGCGTCGCCGCGCACTTTCTTGAGCAGGTAGCTCGCGTCGGGATTGCCCGGCCGGATGTAGTCGAGCTGCGGTGCCTCCTGCGCTGGCCGGCCGACGATGTCGCCGTAAGCCAGCCCGGCCTCGAGCACCAGGCCGCCGGCGGCGGCGGCGCTCGTATGGCAACCCGACTTCGCGCACGACAGCGAGAAGATCCCGGCCTGGATCTGGGCGAAGGTGAGGGCCTGGGCGCCCGGACCGCCGGCCGCCGGCTCCGTGGGCGAGCGCACCTTGCCGCCGCAACCGGCCGTGGCGGCCAGCGTCAGCGTCGCCAGGAACGCCAGCGCCGCGGCGGCACGCGCGGCGCCGGGAAGACGCGGGCCGGGCGCAACCTCGCACCTGTCATCGGCGCATGGCCTATCCATCGCTCAGGCTCTCCCAAAGGCAGCGGCGGCCAGCTCAGTAGCCGGGCGGCGGCGGCGGCGCGGCGCTGCCGACCTGTACCGACCCTTGCATACCGTTGGTGTGCCAGTGGGTGTTGCAATGGTATTGAACAGTGACGTTGGGCTTGACGAAGGTGTGCGTGAAGGTGGCGCCGGGGCTCTTGAAAGTCATCCCCGAATCGAACGAGCCGTCCTCCGCGGTCGCCGTGTGGGTATAGGTCGTGCTGGCGAGGACCCATTGCACGGTGTCCCCGACGTTGATCTGGATGTCCTTGGGGTTGAAGGCGAAGTCCACGACCTGCACGGTGACCATCTTGGGAGGCGGGGTGCCGGGCTCCGACGGGCTGGAGCTGCCGCCACCGCAGGAAAGGAGCAGCAGCAGACCTGCCGCCCCAGCCGACCGCGAGCACCAGGTGAAGCGTGCGAATCGAGACATGATGACCTCCGTCCTCGTCGAACCCTGCGTGTCTGGACCGGGTCGTGCGGACCCCGGGGAGGCGACGCGCCCACGCGTGCAGGCGCTTCGAGGCCCCCGTGACCGACCACCGCGCTGCCTGCCGCCGCATCACGTCACAGGTGGTCGTGCGGTATGTCCCGCGCGCGGGGAAAAAGTTCTCGCATGAACTTTCGGCCACCTCGTGGGTACATACTCATGAACGACGAGCGTGGGTCTCCCGAGGCAAGTTGACGAGAGTGACAAGAGAAGACGAGTTTTCGCTGCTGCGCCGGATCGCCCAGAAGGACCGTGGAGCTTTTGAAGAGCTCTATACGGCGTACTACCGCCGGATCTTCTCCTACCTGTTCAAGCTGACGCGCCGAGCCGAGATGGTCGAAGAGGTGCTCAACGACGTCATGCTGGTGATCTGGAAGAAGGCGGCGAGCTTCGACGGCCGTTCACGGCCCTCGACCTGGATCTTCGGCATCGCCTACCACAAGGCGATGAAGGCGCTGGCGCAGCGCCGGCTGCCGGAGCAGTCGGGAGATGATCGCGACCGCGAGCCGTCCGAGCCGGTCGACCATGACGAGCCCGAGAGCCTGCTGGTGCGGCGAGAGCTTGCCACCACTCTCGGCCGCGCGCTGCTGGCGATCTCGGCCGAGCAGCGGGCGGTCGTCGAATTGACCTATTACCACGGTCTCTCTTACCAAGAGATAGCCGCGGTCGTGGGCTGCCCGGTCAATACGGTGAAGACCAGGATGTTTCATGCCCGCCGCCGTCTCAAGGATCTGCTGCCGGACCTGGGAGTCTCGAGTCATGTGGGCTAGCGCCGAAGACGGACCGTCGAGGCGGCCCTGGGGGAAGACCCGTGAGGAGGCGTCATGAACGATCCTGAGAACGACGTGGAGCGGCACGAAAGCGTCTGGCTGCTGCTGCCCTGGTACGTCAACGACACGCTGGAAACGGCCGAACGGCGCCTGGTCGAGGGGCACCTTGCCTCCTGCCCCAGCTGCGGCGACGAGCTGGCTCGCTGCAAGGCCCTGGCAACCGCTCTGCGCAACCGCCAGGAGACCGCGCCCTCACCGCACCCTATCCAGCTGGCGCGGCTGATGGAGCGCGTCGAGGCAGGCGAGCGCGGCGAGCGCGACCTCCGCGATCTCGACGACCTGGCCGACGAGCATGGGCAGGACGCATCCGGCGCGAGCGTGGCGAGCGGCCCGCCGGTCCTTGTCGAGCGGTCCGGCGGCCCCACCGCTCGCCGCCGCGGCCGCGCCGGCCAGTCCGCGCGCCCCGGGCGCCCCTGGTCCCGGATCCTCGGCGGCACGCCGCGGCCGGTGGTGTGGGCGCTCGTCGGGCAGCTGGCCGCCCTGGTGCTGCTGGCTGCCGCCGTCGCCCTCGGTCCGGCTCGCCGCTTCCAATCCGGAAACTCCACGCCGGCCTCGCGCGTCTCTTCGCGGAACGCGGAGTACGTCACCCTTTCGGCACCCGCGGCCGGTGGCGAAGCGACCGCGGTGGCGACGCGGCCGCAGATCCGGCTGGTGTTCGCCGATTCCGCGACCGCAAAGCAGATGCGCTACGTCCTGCTGTCCACCCGCGGCCGCCTGGTGGACGGGCCGTCGCCGCTTGGCGCCTACACGCTCGAGCTACCCGCGCCGGCGCCTGTCGCTGCCGCACCACCGCGCGCCACCCTGGCGGAGGCCGCTCCGGACTCCGTGGGGACCGTCCTCGCTTACCTGCGGTCGCAGCCGATCGTGCGCTTCGCCGAGCCGGTCGCCGGCACCACCTCGCCGCCGCCGGCGCCGGTGGGCCAAGGCGCCGCTCATGGCTCTCCCCCGGCGCCGCGCCCGTGATATGAGATACGCCATGGTCCGCGACTGTCCGGGTGTCCTCGCCTGGATCGTTCCCCTTGGCCTGCTGCTCTGCCAGGGGTGCTCCGGCTCCCAGGGAACCGCCGGCAGCGTGCCTGCCGCCCTGACCGAAGCCAGCGCGGCCGGCGATCTGGGCGGCGCGGGAGCGGGCGCGAATCCTGGCGCAGGTCTTGCGGCAACGCCGGCCGAACGCACCAATGCAGGGGGCGCCGCGACGGGCCCGGCCGTGGCGAAAGGGCAGGGAAAGCCGGCCGCCGGCAGCGCCGCCACCCGGGTCATGGTCACCCTGGCACCGGCGCCGCCGCCGATCTGGGACCAGATCACCCTCGATCTCGAGCGCACCTACCGGTTGCGGACGGTGTTTGCCTGGTCGATGCAATCACTGGGCGAGCGCTGCATCGTCTTCGAGGCGCCCACCGAGCGTTCGGTCGAGGCCCTGCTCCGCCGGCTGTCCTCCGACCCAAGGGTGGAGCTGGCACAGCCAGTCCAGAGTTTCACCACCCAGGACTCCCATTCCGCCGGCCTGCAGGTGCCGCTGCAGCACAGCGCGCTGGCCCTGCGCCTCGCCCAGGCGCACCGCTGGGCCACTGGCAGGGGCGTCCGGGTGGCGGTGATCGACACCGGAGTCGATATCGACCACCCCGAGCTGCGCGGGAGGATTGCCAAGACCGGCAACTTCGTCGAGGTTGCCGGCCGCGGCGATCCCAGCTTCAACAGCGACATCCACGGCACCGCGGTGGCGGGGGTGATCGCCGCCTCGCTCAACTCCTCGATCGGCCTGGTCGGCGTCGCGCCGCAGGCCCAGGTCTTCGCACTGAAGGCGTGCTGGCAGGAGCGCCCCGGCGCTCGCGAGGCGGTCTGTGACAGCTACACCCTGTCGAAGGCCATCGACTTCGCCATTCTCCAGGGCGCCCAGGTGCTCAACTTCAGCCTCGCCGGTCCGCCGGACCCGATGATCGCCAAGCTGGTCGCCGCGGCGCTGAGGCGGGGCATCGTCGTGGTGGCGGCCGACGGCCCCGACGCCGCGCGTTCGTTCCCGGCCACTCAACCGGGAGTGCTGGGAGTGGCCGGCAGCGACGACCTGCAAGGCGGGCTGCGCTTCCCGACCCGGCGGCTGGCCGCCGGCACGCTGGCCGCACCCGGCGTCGACATCCTGACCACGGTGCCGCACGGCCACTACGACTTCTTCTCCGGTGCCTCGTTCGCCGCCGCCCAGGTGTCGGGAGCGGTCGCGCTGCTGCTCGAGCGCGAGCCCAAGATGACTCCCCTCCAGGTCGCCGCGCTCTTCCATCGTACCGGCCACCCGATCCCCGCCGTGCCGGGAGACCCCTCCGCCTCGATCGATCAGATCGACGCCTGCGCCGCCCTGGCCGCCAGCCTCGGCGGCGGCTGCAGCTGAACCTCGGATCGAGGCGCCGTCCGTGCGTTCGGCAGCTGCTCTTCAATGGGCTGCCGGGTGGGCGTCGAGATCTTCGCGGTGGGCGTCCGACGCGGGGCGCTCGGCGTGCAGGCGTGCTGCCACCCGCTCCGCTTCGCCCAGCACGCGCAGCAGGTTGGCGCCCGCCACCTTTTTGACGTCCGCGTCGCTGTAACCTCGCCGCAGCAGCTCCGCCAGCAGCACCGGATACTGCGCGACGTCGCCGAGGCCGTCGGGCACCGAGGTCATGCCGTCGAAGTCCGATCCCAGCCCGACGTGGTCGATGCCGGCCACCTGGCGGACGTGGTCGATGTGATCGGCAACCTGGGCCAGGGTGGCGTGCGGCGCGGGATGGGCGGCGCTCCACGCCGCCAGCTCGCGCTCGACGCGGTCGGAGTCTTCCGGATACAGGGTCTTGAGACTTGCCTGGACGCCGTCGCGCTCCGCGTCGTAGGCGCGCACCGCTTCCGACGTGAACGAGGTGACGAAGCTCACCATCACCATCCCGCCCTGCCGCGGCAGCATCGCCAGCACCTCGTCAGGGACGTTGCGCGGATGGCCGTCCAGCGCCCTGGCAGAGGAATGCGAGAAGATGACCGGCGCTGCCGACACCGTCATCGCGGCCTGCATGGTGCGCGGCGAGACGTGCGACAGGTCCACCAGCATGCCGAGCCGGTTCATCTCGCGCACGACCTCCTCGCCGAACCGGGTCAAACCGCCATGCAGCGGCTGGTCGGTGGCGGAATCGGCCCAGTCGTCGTCCTTGGAGTGCGTGAGCGTCATGTAGCGTGCGCCGGCCCGGTAAAGCTCGCGCAGCACCGCCAGCGAATCGCCGATCGAGTGTCCGCCTTCGACGCCGATCAGCGAGGCGATGCGCCCGGCGCGGTGGATGCGCACCACGTCGGCGGCGCTGGCGGCCAGCTCGAAGGTGTCGGGGTACAGCTCGGCCAGCCGGTGCACGACGTCGATCTGCTCGAGGACCGCCTGGACCGCCGCGGGGCCGGCGAGCTCGACCGGCACGTAGACCGACCAGAACTGGCCGCCGACGCCGCCGCGCCGTAACCGCGGGATGTCGGTGTGCAGCGGCGGCCGCAGACCGCTGGCGTCGAGCCGCAGATCCAGCTTCGCCAGCTGATCGTGGAACCGCTCGCGAAGCTGCCAGGGCAGATCGTTGTGACCGTCGATCAGCGGCACCTCGCGCAGCAGGCCGCGGGCCCGTTCGACCAGCGCCGGGTCCGGCGGCAGCCAGCCGCCGGATGCCGGCGGCGTACGGCCTGGAACCGGAGCGCCAGCCGCCGGCGGTGCGCCACCGGCCGCGGCCAGCCCAACCAGCAGGACCAGGCACGCCGCGGCCCAATGGCGGCGGCCGTGCGCAGCCGGAGATCCGGCAACCGGTGCACCCGCTTGGGGCTTCGCCGGGGCCGGGCGGCACGTCCAGGAAGGCGAGCCCTCTGGCAGCTCCTTGGTCATCGTCACACCTCCTCGGCACTGAGCTTTATGCTGCTGCATTGTACCGGCTCGGATAAAGTAGAGACCCACGGAGCCACCAGGGCGTGGCAGGTAGGCGCGAAAGGACAGCGATGGCGATCGAGCACCCGCTCCCGATACGTCCCGAAGAGCACGCGGTCTACGACGGCGCGAAGATGGGCAAGGCCACCCTATTTCAATCGGAGCGCCTGCTCGTCGGGCTGAATGCCTTCGAGCCTGGCCAGGAGCACCGGCTCCATGCGCATGCGGGCCTCGACAAGGTCTATCACGTGCTGGCCGGCAGCGGCCTCTTCCTGCTGGAAGGACGGGAGGAGCCGATGTCCGCGGGCACCCTGCTCATCGCCCCGGCGGAGGTGCCGCACGGCATCCGCAACACCGGCCACGACCGGCTGCTGGTGCTGGCGATCCTGGCGCCATCTCCCTAGCAGGCTGCTAGAGAGCCTGCCAGCGCACCAAAGCTCCGCAGACGCCGAAGCCCCCTGAAGATCAGCGCACGCCCCACAGCTTGTGCTGCTGCACCGACAGGCGCCAGGGCGGATTCTCCTGGCATAGCCGGATGCACCACTCGAGAGCGCGGCGGTCGAGCCCGGCGCCGTCGAAGGCGGGCGAGATCAGGTAGTGCCCGGCCTTGACCACCGTCCGTGGCAGCGCCTGGCCAAATCCCCGCACGTATTTGACCTCGTGCGCCGTGCGCTGACGAATGGCGTGCTCGGCCACCTTGGGGCTGACGGTGATCCAGTCGATGCCGGGTGGCAGCTCGATGCTGCCGTTGGTCTCGATGGCCAGCTCGAGGCCGGCGCCGTGCAGCGCGTCGATCAACTCGCCGTCGACTTGCAGCGCCGGTTCGCCGCCGGTCAACACCAGCCAGCAGCAGGTGGCCGACAACCCGCGCGCTTCGGCGACGATCTCAGGTGCGGTGAGCCAGCGGCCGGACTCGAACTCGGTGTCGCAGTCGAAGCCGTGCGTCTCCACCCGGCACTCCTGGTTGCAGCGCGCCAGCCGCAGAAAGAGATTGGGAGTGCCCGCCCGGACTCCCTCGCCCTGGAGGCTGTAGAAGATCTCGTTGACGAGGTATCGCGAGGCCACAGAGCAACAATATCGGAGGATGGCTGGTGGGCTGAGCTTCCTCGCGCTGCGGCGCCCGGAAGGGGCGGCAGATTCTTGTTGACTTACGCCTCGTTTACGCCTAGAGTGAAGCCATCGACCGGAAGCGGCTGGCACCTGGATACGCCAGCCGGGCTTCCGGCGGGTCGCCGTCCCTGTCTCGACCCCGTCGATCCGGCCGCCCCGGTCGAGCGAGGTCCTCCCGGCCCTGGCGGAGACTGCTATCAGGAGATCAGACGTGCACACCTCCACTCAACCTCCGATCCCTCCCGTCCCCGTGCTGACAGGACTTGGCCAGGCGCTGCGCTGGCTGCGCGAACGCCAGGTCCGCAAGCAGTACCAGGTGGCCTCAGCCGCCGGCATCACGAAGGGCATGTTGTCAGCCTACGAGACCGGCCGCCAGCGGCCATCGCTCGAGACCCTGGACAAGCTGCTGGAGACCCTGGGCTGCGACCTCAATGACCTGCACAACGCCCTGCAAATCGTCAACGGCCGACCGGAGCAGATGAAGGGCTGGCGCGGCGGCAGCCTGGGGCCTCTCGCAGAAACCGCGGCCGCGTGGCCGGACGACCGCGTCGGCCGCTTCGCGGATGTCCCTCCCTACGGCGCCTTCAACGGCGTCGAGGCGGGCCGGTCTCCCACGGCCGGCATGGGGCTCGCCGCCACAGCCGGCGAGATCCACGAGCTGGGTGGCGGCAGCGAAGGCGGTCAGCATCCCGGGAGCGATCCAAGCCATTTGCACCGGTTGCTCGGCCTGCTCGAACCCCTCGGTATCAGCCAGGGACCGGCCGCTCCCCTGCCGCCTGAGGAAGCGGTCGCGCTGGCCCAGATGCTCGAGGGTTTCCACAACCTCTTGCGCTATTGGCACCGCTGCCTCACGGCGCTCGCCGAGGCTCGTGCCGGCGAGCCGGCCGAAGCGCCTGGACCGCCCAAGCCGCCCAGCCCACCCACCAGCGCGCGGCCGAGCGGGGGCCACTTGGACGATCCGGGTCCGGCATCGGCTCCGCAGGGAGCGCGCCAGGCGCAACCGCCACGCGTAGCTCGCGCGGGCAGCAAGGCCGGCGTTCGGGACGGCAAGAGTGGCGGCTCCGGGAAGGACGGCGACGCGGGGAAGGACCACGAAGACGACGAGAAGAAGAAGCGCGGCGGTCATTAGAGCAGGCAGCAGGAACAGCAGGAACAGCCCGTAGAGCAGCGGCGGTCAGCGCCAAGACGGGAACCAAGGCGCTCGGGACAGCCGAGCAGCGGTGAAGCCGGGGCGGCTGCCGGGTCCAGTGCACTGCGTCGTAAGGCCAGTGCACTGCGTCGTAAGGCCAGTGCACTGCGTCGTAAGGCCAGTGTCCCAGCCGCCGAGCCCTCCGCGTTCCCGGCCAGGCGCGCCGACGCAGGCAGGACCAGGGCGAGCGGCGGCCGGTCGAGATCGGATAGACTTGCGAGCGGGATGCCCTGCTCAGGGGGCAGGGGTATCGGGGCAGTATCGAGTTTCGCTCTGGAATACGCTTTCCCAGATGGAGGGCGCGAGACTTGGCGGCTCGGCAGCCCCGGATCGTCACAGTCCCGCCAGCGCACCCCGCCCGAGAGATCGCCTTGCTAAAGTCGGCACCACCCCTGCCCTCGCCTGACGCGCCTGCGGCCACCCGTCCCGAGCCGGGCGTATCGGCGGGCTTTGCCCGGCTGATGGAGGATTTTCGCAGCCGGCTCGAGCGCGAGATCGCGGCTTTCCTGGCCGCCAAGCGGGCCGCCGCCGGCTCCGCCGCCACCGGGCCTGGCGGCCCCGCCAACCGGCCGGCATGGATCGCGCTCGGCAAACCGCCTGACGATCTGCCCCACGACCCGATCACCGACCCGGCCCACGATCTGACCCACGAGCTGCCGGACGACCTGATCGACGGCCTCGGCCGCATGATGAGCCAGGGCGGCAAGCGGCTCCGTCCGGCGCTCGTCTACTACACCTATCGCGCCTGCGGCGGCCGCGCCGACGGCCAGGTCTTACCGCTGGCGCTGGCCGTCGAGTTCCTCCACACCTATCTGCTGGTCCACGACGACATCATGGACCATGCCGAGGTGCGGCGCGGCCAGCCGGCGGCGCACGTGCGCTTCCGCGACCTGCACCGCGCGGGCCGCTTGCGCGGCGACGCCGACGACTTCGGCCGTTCCGCCGCCATCCTGCTCGGCGACCTCGCCCACACCTACGCGGTCGAGCTCTTCACCAGCGTCGCGGTGCGCAACGGCGGCGCCGATCCGCTCGGGACCGGGCACCCGCAGCCGCGGCCGGTGCCGGCACCGCCGGCCCGCGATTGGGTCGAGCTCAACCGCTGCTTCTCCCGGATGTGTGAAGAGGTGATCGCCGGCCAGTACCTCGAGTACCTGCTCGCTCACCGCCGCCATGCCGGCCGGCAGGCATCCGGCCCGTCCGCTGCCGCCACGGAGGCTCCGGCCAGCTTGCCAGCCGCGCTCGCGCACGCTCCCCGCGAGTCGGACCTGCTGCGGGTGCTGCGCCTGAAGTCGGGCCGCTACACCGCCGAGCGGCCGATCCAGCTGGGCGCCCTGCTGGCGGGCGCTCCTGCCGATCTGCGCGCCGAGCTGTCGCGCTACGGCACCGCCGTCGGCGAAGCGTTCCAGCTGCAGGACGACCTGCTGGGCATGTTCGGCGATCCCAAAACGGTCGGCAAGCCCGTGGGCGACGACCTGCGCGAAGGCAAGTACACCCTGCTCATCCACCACGCCCTGGTCAACGGCGGCGCCGCCGACCGCCAGCGCGTCGCCGACGCCCTTGGCGATCCCCACCTCGGCGACGCCGCGGTGGCGCAGGTCCAGGAAGCGCTCGAGCGGACCGGGGCACGGCGCGCGGTCACCGCCATGATCGCCGAGCGCCTTGCCGAGGCCCGGCACGCCCTGGGTAAGCTCCAGGCCCTGGCGCCCCTGGCGCCAATGGCGCCCCTGGCTCCAATGGCATCCCTGGCTCCAATGGCTCCCGTGGCTCCAACAGCCCCGCCGGCTGCCTTGACCCAAAGAGCGCCGGCCGTGCCGACGCCGGGTGGCGCTGCCGCCGGCCCGGAGCACCCCGGAAGCTCCGAAATCGCCGAGGGGCTGCGGTTCCTGGCCGGCCTGCTGGATTACCTCTGGGAGCGAGAGCGGTGAGCCCCGCCACGCAATCGCCACCCTCCGCGGTCCAGGCCTCGCTCGAGCGCGACCGCAAGGCCGAGCACATCCGGCTCGCCCTCGAGGAGCGCATGCAGCTGGGCGTCAATTATTTCGACGACTACCACTTCGAGCACGCGGCCCTGCCCGAGATCGACTTCGACGACGTCGATCCCGGGGTGGATTTCCTGGGCCGCAGGCTGGCGGCGCCGCTGCTCATCTCGTCCATGACCGGCGGCACCGAGGCGGCCGGCCTGATCAATCGCAACCTGGCAGCCGGCGCCGAGCGCACCGGCATCGCGGTCGCCCTGGGCTCCCAGCGCAAGGCTTTGGAGGATCCGGCGAAAGCTGATACCTTCAAGGTTCGCGACGTCGCGCCCTCGGTGCCGCTGCTCGCCAACCTGGGAGCCGTGCAGCTGAATTACGGGATGGGCGTGAGCGACTGCCTGCGGGCGGTCGAGATGATCGGGGCCGATGCCCTGATCCTGCACCTCAACCCGCTGCAGGAGGCGATCCAGCCCGAGGGGCAGCGAAATTTTGCCGCCTTGCTGCCGAAGATCGGCGAGATCGTCCGCGGCCTGCCGGTGCCGGTCGTCGTCAAGGAGATCGGCTGCGGCATCTCGGCGGCGACCGCGCGCGCCCTCGTCGGGCAAGGGATTCGCATCATCGACACCGCGGGGGTGGGCGGCACCAGTTGGGCGCGCATCGAGGCCGCGCGCGCCGGCGACATCGATCTCGGCGAGACGTTCGCCGGCTGGGGGATCCCGACACCCCTCTCGATCCAGGAGGTGCGCCATGCCGCTCAAGGCATCGAGAACATCGAGAGCGTCGCGGGCTTGACGGTGATCGCGAGCGGCGGCCTCCGCAACGGCATCGACGTTGCCAAGGCCGTGGCCCTGGGCGCGGATATGGCAGGGATGGCGTTCCCCTTCCTGCAGGCGGCCACCGAGTCGCCGGAGCGGGTCGAGGAGAGGGTGAAGAGAATCGTGCTGGAGCTGAGGATCTGCATGTTTTGCCTTGGGGTGAAAACCGTCGCGGAGCTGCGTCGAGCCAGGCTCCGCAAAGGGTCGTGAGATGACCAACGCCACGAATTCCATCGCCGCAGCTGCTCCCCTGACCCGCGCCGAGCTGGTCCGTTCCCTGGTCGAGGGCGAGCGCCGCTTCCACGAGCTGCCCAAGGATCTGACCCCCGAAGAGGCCGCGGAGATCCGCCGCCGGGCTCTCGAGGGGATGACCCGGACGCCGCTCAGTAACATCGCCCATCACTCGCTGGACGTGACCCGCGCCTCGCGCCGCAATTGCGAGAACTTCATCGGCGTGGCGCAGGTCCCGATGGGCGTCTGCGGCCCGCTGCGGGTGCGCGGCAACCACATCGACGGCGACGTCTACGTGCCGCTCGCCACCACCGAGGCAGCGCTGGTCGCCAGCACCAACCGCGGCTGCTCGGCCATCCGCGAGGCCGGCGGCGCCGTGGTCCGGGTCGAGGATGTCGGCATGACCCGCGCGCCGGTGTTCCGCACCTCGGGCATCGTGCAAACCCAGTCGTTCCTGCGCTGGATCCAGGAGCACTACGAGGACGTGCGGCGGGTCACCGAAGCGACCAGCCGCCACCTCAAGCTGCTGGAGGTCCGGCCCTTCGCCTTCGGCTCCACGGTCTTCCTGCGCTTCCGCTTCGACTCGGGCGACGCCATGGGGATGAACATGGCCACCATCGCCTGCGACCGGGTGGTGACCGATCTCATCGAGCCCGCCACCGGCGTCGCCTGCATCGGCCTGTCCGGCAACTACTGCGTCGACAAGAAACCGGCCGCCATCAACTTCCAGGAAGGCCGCGGCAAGCGCATCTACGCCGAGGTCCTGCTCGAGGCGCCGGTGCTCCATCACAACCTCAAGACCAACGCCCGCGACCTGGTGGAAGTGCAGTACCGCAAGAACCTCCTGGGCTCGATCGCCGCCGGCTCGCTGGGATTCAACGCCCACTACGCCAACGTCCTGGCGGCGTTCTTCATCGCCACCGGCCAGGACCCCGCGCACGTGGTCGAAGGCTCGCTCGGCGTCACCTGCATCGAGCCGCGCGGCGGCGACTCGGTCTTCGCGTCGATCTTCATGCCCGACGTGCCGCTGGGCACGATCGGCGGCGGCACCGCGCTCGATACCCAGCGCGAGGCGCTGGCGGTGCTCGGGGTTTCTCCCGATCCGGAGCGCCGGGGCGAAGCCACCCTGCGCCTGGCAGAGATCCTGGGGGCGATCGTGCTCGCCGGCGAGCTGTCGCTGATGGCCGCCTTCACCTCGCAGGACCTGGCGCGAGCACACGAGAAGCTGGGCCGCGGCGAGCCCGCCGGCCCCAAGCCGTTGCCCTCCTGATACCGCCGGCCGCTGGCCGCTGGCGCTGGCCGCTGGCTGAGATCGATTCGATTCGATTCGCCGAGACCGCGCCTCCCCGGCCGCTCGGACTTCGCGTCTCATAGAATGGATGGGGAGCCTGGGGCGCACCGCCTGTACGGCCGGCGCCGTCGCCCATAGGAGTGCCTGCCCACGATGCGGACAACGCGGCCGAAAGCAGCGAGAGAGCACAGAGAGGCTTCTCCGCCCGCGGGCGGAGCGCGCTCCGCCGGGGGGAGGGCGAGACCGGGGGACGGCTTCGCGCCCGCCGCCTCAAGCGCCGCGACGGCCGCGACGGCCACGACGGCCACGACGGCCGCAACGACCGCAACGACCGCAACATTGCCGCCGCCGGCCACCGTCTCGACGCCGGGCAAGCTCATCCTGATGGGCGAGCACGCGGTGGTCTATGGCCGTCCGGCGCTGGTGGCGGCGATCGACCTGCGGCTGCGCGCCCGGTTCTCGGCGCTGCCGGGAACGTCGCGGGCGGCGGCCCCGGTCGAGATCGACCTTCCCGGCCTGGGCTGCCGCGTCACCGCCGGCTGGGACGAGGTGCTTGCCTATACCCGGGCCGCCCGCGACGGCTGGGCCGCCTACGCGGCGCGCCCCGGCGTCGAGACCTTTCTTGCCCTGCGCGGCAGCGACCCGGCCCACATCGTCAAGGTGGCGCTGGGCGAGGCCGCCGAGGCGCTCGGCGAGGGGGCCGGCGGCGCACCCGGCCTGCGTCTGCGGCTGGACTCCGAGCTGCCGATCGGCGCCGGCTTCGGCAGCTCGGCGGCTGCAGCGGTGGCGGTCGTGGCCGGCTACGCCGCCTGGCGGGGCGGCGTCGAGCTCGACGCCGAGACCATCGCGCGGCTGGCACTCGAAGCGGAGCGGCGCCAGCACGGCCTGCCCTCGGGCGTCGACACCGCCACCAGCTTCCATGGCGGCCTGTTGTGGGCCGAGCGGCTGCCGCCGTCGCGCGGCGGGCAACTCGCCTGCACGAGCCTCGCCGCCGGCTCGCCGCTGCTCGGCCGGCTGCGCGTCTACCATACCGGCACACCGCCGGAGCCGACCGGCGCGGTGGTGGCCGCGGTGCGCACCCGGCGCGACCGCGACCCGGCAGCGCACGAGCGGCTGTTCGACCGCATGGCGGCGGCGACCCTTGCCCTGCGCTCCGAGCTCGAGGCCGCCGCGGAGCGCCCGCCGGCGGTGATCGGCCTGATCCGCGAGCACCAGGCGTGCCTCGAGGCGCTGGGCGTGGTGCCGGAGCCGGTGCGGGCGCTGGTCCGGCAGGTCGAGGCCGAAGGCGGCGCCGCCAAGGTGTCGGGCGCCGGCTCGCTCGCCGGCCCCGGCGCCGGCTCGCTGCTGGTCTACCACCCGCGCCCGGAGGCCGCCGCCTGGGCGTTTCTTCGCCCTTTCGCGCACCATCCCGTCCACCTCGGAGCCGCCGGCTTCCGGCGGGAGACCCCATGACCAAGACCACCATCTCCGCGCCCGCCAACATTGCCTTCGTGAAGTACTGGGGGGCCCGCGACCTCGAGCGTGCGCTGCCGCTCAACTCCTCGATCTCGATGACCCTCGAGCGCTGCGTCACCCAGTGCACGGTCGAGCCGATCCACGGCGACCTGGACGAGATCTGGCTGGCCGAGCCGCACGGCGGGTTCAGCGCGCCGGAGCCCGACTTCCAGCGCCGCATCAAGCAGCAGCTGGACCGCATCCGGCAGTGGGCGGGGAGCAAGGACAGCTTTCGGGTGGCGACGCGCAACACCTTTCCCAGCGCCGCCGGTCTCGCCTCCTCGGCCTCCGGTTTCGCCGCCCTGACGCTGGCGGCGGCCGGCGCCCTGGGCAAGGACGACGCGACGCCCGCCGAGCTTTCGCGCCTGGCCCGCAGCAGCGGCAGCGGCTCGGCGGCGCGCTCGGTGATGGGCGGTTACGTCGAATGGCCGGCCGGCGCCGGCAGCCAGGGGCTCGACGCCGTGCAGCTGGCCGACGCCGAGCACTGGGACCTGCGCGACGTCATCGCGGTGGTCGAGATCGGCCCCAAGGCCGTTCCCTCGCTCGAGGGCCACCGCCGCGCGCCCACCAGCCCCTACCTGGCGCGCCGGCTCGAGCTGCTGCCGGAGCGGCTCGACAAGGTGCGGCGCGCCATCGCCGAACGCGATCTCGCCCTGCTCGGACCGGTGATAGAGGAGGAAGCGGTGGACCTGCACCTGGTCGCCATGTCGTCGCGGCCGCCGATCTTCTACTGGGCCCCCGGCACGGTGGCGGTGCTGCGCACGGTGCGCGAGCTGCGGCAGGAAGGGCTCGCGGCCTGGGCGACGATGGATGCCGGCGCCAACGTCCACGTCATCTGCGACGCCGATTCCGAGGAGGACGTCGCCGAGCGCCTCGAGAGCATGTCCACGGTCGGCTTCGTCATCCAGGACTCCGTCGGCACCGGCCCCGAGTCGGACGCCGAGCACCTGTTCTGATCCGGCGGGTGGCTCGCACGGCGCCGCGCATCGCGATGGGCACACCGTCCGAGGTGACGCTGGTCAAGCTGGGCGGCAGCCTGCTCACCGACAAGTCCGCGGTCGACGCCGTCCGGCCGGCCGTGCTTGCCCGCCTCGCTGCGGAGATTGCGGAGATCGCGGCGAGCGCGGCGAGCGCGGCAATTTCAACGAGCGCGGCGGCCGCCGCCGGCGCCGCGGGAGCGCGCGCGGCTGCCGGCGAGGCTCCCGCGCCGGCGCTGGTGCTGGCGCACGGCAGCGGCTCGTTCGGGCACGTCGCCGCCCGCCGCCACGGCCTCGCCGCCGGCCTGCGCGACCGGGGCCAGCTGCCGGGGGTGTCGCTGACCCAGGAGCGCGCCGCCGCCCTCCACTGGCAGGTATGTGCCGCGCTCGCCGCCGCCGGGCTCCTCCCCTTCTCCCTGGCACCGTCGAGCTCGGTGGTGGCGGCCGGCGGCCGGCCGCTCGCCATCGCCGTCGAGCCGCTGCTGCTGGCCCTGGCGCATGGGCTGCTGCCCGTGCTCTATGGGGACGTCGTGCTCGACCGGCGGCAGGGGGTCGCGATCTGCTCGACCGAACGCCTCTTCGAGCTGCTCGCGAGCGAGCTGCCGGCGCAGGGGGTGCGGGTGCGGCGGGTGCTCTGGTTGGGGGAGACCGACGGCGTCTACGATGCCGCCGGCCGCACCCTGCCGCGCCTCGACGCCGGCGAGTGGGCGCGGCGCGAGGAGCTGCGCCGTGCGATCGGCGGCGCGGCCGGCACCGACGTCACCGGCGGCATGCTGCACCGGGTCGAAACCGCCCTGGCCCTGGCCGCCCGCGGCATCCCCTCGCTGATCGCCAACGGCACCACCCCGGGGCTGCTCGCCGCCGCCCTGCGCGGCGAGCCGGTCCCCGGCACCGTGATCGAGGCAGCGGGCTGACCGCCAGCTGGCGCTCTTGGGGTCAAGCGGCAATATCGCCGCAGGAATCCAGCGGCAGCCGGCGGCCAGCCTGCTGCTATCCTTGACGGCGTGGAAGGCGCACCCGACCAGCCGCTCCGGCCTGCCGAGCTCGGCGGGGGCGGTTATGACGACGAGGTCCGCCCGGACCTCGAGCAGCTGCTGATCGCCACCAGCCGCACCTTCGCCCTGGCGATTCCACTGCTGCCGGAGCCGACCCGCCGCCAGGTCACCATCGCCTACCTGTTGTTCCGGATCGCCGACACCTTCGAGGACGCGGCGCGGTGGCCGCGCGCCAGCCGGATCGAGGCGCTGCAGACCTTCGAGCGACTGCTGGTCGCTCCCGACCCCTGCGCCACCGCCGCCACTGCCCGCTTCTGGGCCGCGGAGGTGCCTTGCGACCAGCCTGGCTACCGCGACCTCCTCGCCGAGCTGCCGCAGGTGCTCGACGCTTTCTTCGACCTCTCGCCGGCCGCCGTCGAGCTGACCCGCGAGCATACGCTGCGCACCAGCCGCGGCATGGCCGGCTTCGTCTCCCGCACCGACGACCGCGGCGAGCTGCGGCTGCGCGACCTCGCCGACCTGCGCGGTTACTGCTACGTCGTCGCCGGCATCGTCGGGGAGCTGCTGACCGAGCTCTTCCTGCTCGGCGCGCCCATCCTGGCACCCGGCGCCGCCGCGCTGCGCGAGCGCTCGCGCGCCTTCGGCGAGGGTCTGCAGCTGGTCAACATCCTCAAGGATTCCGCCGCCGACGCCGTCGAGGGGCGCCGCTACCTGCCGGCGGCCGTGCCGCGCTCGGAGGTCCTGGCCCTGGCCCGCGCCAGCCTGGGCGACGCCGCCGAGTACGTTCTGCTCGTGCAGCGCTTCGGAGCCGAGCGCGGCCTGGTCGCCTTCACCGCCCTGCCGGTCGAGCTCGCCCACGCCACTCTGGATCGCGTCGAGGCGTCGGGCCCCGGCGCCAAGCTCACCCGCCCCGAGGTCTACGCCCTGGTACAGCGGGTCCACCGCGCCCTCGACCGCGGCGAGCCGGCGATCTCCGCCTGCCGCTGAATCCTACTCGGAGTAGGATTCAAGGCATGAGCACCGAGAAGGTCTCCCTGACTCTCGACCAGGAGCTCGTCGCCGAAGCGCGTGCCGTGCCTCATCCCCAGGTCAGGATTCACGGGCTCTGACCGGCCGCTATAATCCATCCTGCCTTCCGCATGCCGCGCTGGTTGCCGGCTGCGGCCGGTTGCAATCGGCTGCGATCCCTGGCGCACCGCGGCGACTGCCGGCATGCTGCGCAGCTTCACGAGGTGTTCTTCGATGCGTGCTCTCGAGCTCTCCACCCTGGCCCTGACGGTGCTCGCCGGCGGCATGCCGTGGCTCCTTGCGTGCGCCGCGGCACCGCGGCCGGCCACGCCCCCGGCGGCAGCGGCCGCTGGCGGCAAGGCCGCCGCCGCGCCCGCCGTCCCGGCCGACGCCGATCCCCATTCCTTCGCCCGTCCCGCGGAGGTGGCGGTCGAGCACCTGGTCCTCGACCTGACCGTCGATTTCGACGCGCGCCGGCTTCACGGGCGCGCCAGCCTGCGGCTGCGCAACAAGACCGGCGCCGACACGCTCTATCTCGACACCCGCGACCTCGACGTCCAGCGCGTGACCCTGGCCGACGGCAAGACCGCCGCGCCCTTCGTGCTCGGCGACCCGGTGCCGTATCTCGGCCGCTCCCTGGCCATCCGCATCCCGCCCGGGACCGAATGGGTCCACGTCGAGTACGCGACGCGCCCGGAAGCGGCGGCCTTGCAGTGGCTCACCCCGGCGCAGGCCGGCAGCCTGCTGCCGTTCCTGTTCACCCAGTCGCAGGCCATCCTCGCCCGCACCTGGGTGCCCTGCCAGGACACGCCAGGGGTGCGGCAGACCTACGAGGCAACGGTGCGGGTGCCGCCGGGCATGCTGGCGCTGATGAGCGCCGAGAACCCCACCGCCAAGTCGGCTGACGGGGTCTACCGCTTCCGCATGCCGCAGCCGGTCCCCTCCTACCTGCTGGCGCTGGCGGTCGGCGACCTGGCCTGGAAGGCGCTGTCGGACCGCAGCGGCGTCTACGCGCTGCCGGCGATGCTCGACCGCGCCGCCTGGGAGCTCGCCGACACGCCGAAGATGATGGCGGCCGCGGAGAAGCTGTACGGACCCTACCGGTGGGGACGCTACGACCTGCTGGTGCTGCCGCCGAGCTACCCCTATGGCGGGATGGAGAACCCGCGGTTGACGTTCGCGACGCCGACGATCCTGGCCGGCGACCGCTCGCTGGTCTCCCTGGTCGCCCACGAGCTCGCCCACTCCTGGTCCGGCAACCTGGTCACCAACGCCAACTGGAACGACTTCTGGATCAACGAGGGCTTCACCGTCTACTTCGAGCGGCGGATCATGGAGTCGCTCTACGGCAAGGACTACGCCGACATGCTGGCCGTGCTCGGGCGCCAGGACCTCGACGAGACCGTGCGGGAGAAGGGGCCGGACAGCCCGGACACGCGCCTGCACCTCGACCTGGCAGGGCACGATCCCGACGACGCCGTCTCCGACGTCGCCTACGAGAAGGGCGCGCTGCTGCTCGCGACCATCGAGGGCTCGGTCGGCCGCGAGCGTTTCGATCGCTTCCTGCGCGGTTACTTCGAGGCGTTCGCCTTCCAGTCGATGGACACCCGGCGCTTCGCCGCCTACCTCAAAGCACACCTGCTCGACGCCAGCCCCGGCCTTGCCGAGTCGTTGCGCCTCGACGAGTGGCTCTACGCGCCCGGCGTGCCCCCGACCGCGGTCAGCGCCCGCTCGGCGGCCTTCGCGCGGGTCGATCGCGCGGTCGCCGCCTACGCCTCCGGCACGCCGCCGGCGCAGCTCGACACCGCCGGCTGGACCACCCATCACTGGCTGCGCTTCCTGCGCAACCTGCCGCAGCTGACGCCGCGGCAGATGGCCGAGCTCGACGCCGCGTTCCACCTGACCGGCACCGGCAACTACGAGATCCTGGACACCTGGCTGCTGCTTGCCATCCGCAACGCCTACGCGCCTGCCGACGCCACGCTCGAGCGCTTCCTGCTCACCGTCGGCCGCCGCAAGTACCTGCAGCCGCTCTACACCGAGCTGGCCAAGACCCCCGCCGGCGCCGAGACCGCCCTGCGCATCTACGGCCGCGCCCGCCCCGGCTACCACCCCATCACCCAGGCGGCGGTGGACAAGATCCTCGACTGGCGGGGGTGAGGCGGCCGGCTGCTTCCGGCCGCCTCTTGACGATTCAGACTACCCCTGAGCTGATGTCTCGCGGGCCGCCGTCACTGCCCGACGACGAACAGGGTGCCGAAGTTCTCGGCGTAGACCTTGCCGTCCGGAGCGATGGCGATCGGCGTGTAGGAAGCCCCGATCGCCAGGTTGAGGAAGAGGGTCGAGCGCAGCCCTCCGCCCTGGTTGATCTCGTAGACGCCGCCATCCTCGCTGTTGGCGTAGAGCACGCCGTTGGCGTCGACGGCCGGCGCGTTGACGCACCACTCGAACCCAAACGGGTGATCCGAAACGCAGGTGATCGAGCCGTCCGAGTTGCGAGTGCACGAGTTGGTGTTGGTGTTCTGGTACTGCCACTCGACGGTCAGGCTGGGGCTGAGCTGAGTCAGGAAGTACTGCTCGGGGTAGGCCGGGTTGGTGCCGGTGCGGTCCGTCGGGCAGCTCGCGTCGACGTTGCAGTACGAGCCGGTGTCGCCGTAGTGGTTGTCCTTGGTGAGCAGCGAATAGGTCCCGTTGTGCTGGTAGACCGCGGGAGTGTCATCCCAGCCGAACGGATAGGCACCCAGGTACTGTCCGGTGGCGCTGAAGTGCATCAGGTGGCCCTGGGCATAGTTGTAGCGGGTGTAGGCGCCGAAGAAGACGGTGCCGTCCGGAGCGACCACCGGCGCCGAGGTGCCGTCGTCGATGATCCGCCCCGCGCCCGGCCGGTTCTGCGCCGGGTCGTAACCGGTGGAGGCGCCCGCGCGGCAGCCGCCCGGCGCGCCGTTGGGCGGGAGCAGCACGTTGCAGCCGTCCAGGAAGCGGTCGCGCAGCGAGGTCTGCCACTTCGGGGTCAGGTCGGGATTGACGGCCAGCATCCAGGCCTCGCGGCTCCACAGGTGGGCGACGCTCGGCACGTAGATCGTGCCGTCCGGTCCGACCGCAGGGGTGGAGTTGAGAGGCGGCCGCTGCGAGCCGCACTGGACGTTGTCGGGCACCGCGGTCGGGCTCGGCGGCCACGGCAGCTGGCCGTTGCCGAAGATCCCCAGGCACTTGCCGTTGGCAGGCGGCAATCCCGGCGTGATCGACGCCCAGGGGACCGCCGTGGCGGCGCCGCCGGCGGTGATCTTGACCAGCCAGGAGTTGATGTTGAGCGCGCTCCAGGAGTCGGTGCCGTGCGGCAGCTGCAGCGTGTCGTAATAGACGTTGCCGGCCGCGTCGACGGTGATCGGGCCGCCCAGGAAGATGGTGGTGTCGACTCTCGAGCCGAACGGGTTGACGTGGGCGGCCACCGAGCCATCCGCCTTGTTGAGCTTGTAGACGGTGCCACCAGCCCCCGGGACGTAGATGTAGCTGCCGGAGAGTGCCGCATGGAAAACCGGCTCCCAACCGGGCCCCAGCGTGAGCGTGCCGTAGGGGGCCGGTTTCCAGTCGCTCTGGAAAGCCCAGATCCGGTTCAGCGAGCCGTTGCTCCAGGTGAGCCGCTGCTCGTTCCAGATCTGCGTCTCCCACGTCTTGATGCTGGTGTAGGTCCCGCTCTTGAACTCCATGTACACGTCGTTGCCGTCGATCAGCGGCGTCTGGTAATGCACCAGCAGGCTGTTCTGGGTGATCGGATCGTTCTGCTCCTGCGTGGCGAAGGGATCGTAGACCAGCGTCGCCAGGATGCGGTTGGCATTCTGCCCGGCGACGGACACCGACCCGTTGTGTACGGCGTTCTGGCCGAACTCGGGCCAGAGGGTCTGGGCCGCGGCCGCCAGCGCCGCGACGAACAGCACGGTGAAAAGGACGAGCGCTCTGCATTTCATGATCGTTGACCTCCGGAAAAAGAAGATCGCCGGCGGCACTGCGCTGCCGCGCCGGCGTGCCCGACCGGGTCGAGCGTAAAGAAGGTGTTTACCGTCTCATGAAAGAGCGTGCAACGCCGCGCTCAGACCGGGACATCCGCGCTTGATGGCGACCGCCGCGCCGTGATCCAAAGTGCTTTCAGCATACGCGCTGCTTCCCAAGCGCGCCGCAGCCGGGCGGCAGGAGAGGCGCGAGGGAAGCGGGCCAGGGGGGTTCCCGCCAGGCCGTGCGGCTAGCGCACTAGCTGCTCACTGGATCGCCAGACCGGGATCGCCCAGCAGAGTGTAGGCCGGCAGCAAGGTGCGGTCGCCGGTCGCGGCGAAGGCGTGGATGCCGCGCAGGACCGCATCCCCGAGCACGGTGCCGGGGCCCGCGAGAAGCGCCGGTACGAGGTGCTGGCCGAGCTGCACCGCCGGGCCGTCGTAGGAGAGCCCGGTGGGGGCAAAGACCGCCATGGCGCCGCCGCCGGCCTGCATGACCAGGTCCTCGCCGAGGAAGCGGTAACCCGGATACGCGAAGTGGGCGATGTTGCAGGTGAGCGCGGTGAGGAGCGGCGAGCGCGGCCCGCCGCTCAGCAGCCCGACGTCGGCCGTGGTCAGCAAGCCCGCCGACGCGAGGCGGTCGAGACCGCCATGGCCCACGTAATTGACCAGCACCCGGCCGCCGGCGAAGCCGCCTAAGAGCTGCGCCCTGGCCGCGTCGAGCTGCGCCTGGGTGGCGCCGGCAGTGAGGTAATCCCGGTCGATCTGGAATCCGGCCGGCACGCGGGAGGCCACCGCGTCGCTGCCCTGCACGTAGTCGCCCGCCGCGTCCGGCGCATCGGCCGCCAGCAAGACCCGCTGCGCCCAGCTGCCGGCGCCGCCGCTCTCGTAGGCCTGGACCTTGCCCAAGTAGGCCGTCAGCTCGGCGGCGGTGAGGGCCGGGATGCGCCCGACGGCCAGGTCGGCGATCCCGTCGCCATCCAGATCGGCGAACGCTCCGTCCGACGGCACCAGGCCCTCGTAGGACGCCACCATCATCGGCGGCACCAGGTTGTCGCCGAAGCCGAGCAGGCCCCGATAGTCGTAGGTCCCCTTGCCCGCAAACGCCAGGTAGCGGGGGCGCGGCTGCCAGTTGGCCGCGGCATAGGCCACGAAGGCGCGGATCGCACCAGGGTCCAGCAGGCCATAGGCGAAGTCGTCCATGACGTCGTCGACCGTCACCACCTGGGTGACCAGGCCTCGGCTCTTCCGGTAGTCGGCCAGCCCCTGCGCCGCGGCGCGCAGGCTGCCGGCGGTGACGACCAGGTAGTCGGCGCCGTTGCGCGCGCTGGCCAGTCCGGCGTCCGTCCTGGGCGTCGAAGACGCGGCGGCGACGGCGGCCCCGCTCGCCGCCAGGTAGGGCGTGGATGCGGAGGCCGGCCGGAAGCTGACGCGGAAGCCGCCTGCCGGGTCGGCGTCCACCACCCCGGCCGCGAGCCTGGGAGACAGCGGCAGGCTCAGGTCGTAGACGGCGACGTCGGAGCGGCTGAAGCCGCCGACGGTCACCACCGGGTTGGCGTCGCCGTGGAAGGCCAGCTGGTCGCCGGCGGCGCGGTAGAGGCGCGGGTAGATCACGTCGAAGGAGTCGAGGAAGAAGATGCCGTCGAGCCCCACCAGGTCGATGCGGTTGACGCCCGCGACGAGCTGCCCCGGAGCGACCGTGAAGGTCCCCGAGTGCCGGGCGCCGAAGCCGGCGCCGTCCCAGGTCCAGTCGATCTCGCCCAGCGCGGTGCCGTTGAGCTGCACCGACACCCGGTGGCTGCTCGAGAAGCCCATCAGGTTGACGGCGAGCGACGCCCCCGACGCGCCGGCCGCGACCCCGGGGAGGTTGACGCTGAAGCTGCCCTGGCCGAGCTGCGGATCGCCGCTCAGGAAGGCTTGCCAGAACCAGTAGTCGTCGGCGGGATTGGCCGTCACGTAGGGGTTGGCGAAGAGGCTCTGCTTGAAGTGCTCGGCGTCGAGGAACGACTGGCCCGCCGGCGCCGGCGCGCTGCCGCCGCCGCCCGCCGCGGCGCCGATCGCCGTGCCGGTGCCGCCTTCGAGCCAGTAGACGTTCCGCAGGTTGAAGAGGCTCAGGCTCTTGTCCACCGGCGCGGCGTAGAAGACGATCCCCTTGCCGTCCGCGGCCGGCTGCCAGGCGACGTCGCTGCCGCGGTTGCTGAGCCGGTAGCGGCCGCGGGCGATCTGCGCCACAACGCTGGAAGGCGACCCGCCGAAGGCCGCCGCGACGTCGGCGGCGCCGACGCTGTAGAGCCCGGGTGCCGAGGTGGCGATCTTGAGCCGCGTGGCGGCGCCCGTGCCAGCAGACTGCACGGTTGTTTGCACGCCGGGGGCGGCTCCGGCCGTGGACGCCGAGGCGGGCGGCGCGATCGCCGCGGGCGGCCCGGGCGACGCCGCCAGCCGTGGAGGATGCGCCGCGGCTTCGAAGTCGGCGGCCATCGCGCGGACCGCCGGCGGCTCCGGCCGGCGCTCGACCTCGACGGTGAAGGGGCCGGACTCGTGCTCGCCGCCCCTGAGGTCGCGCTCGACGATCTTGTAGGTCAAGCGGCCCGTGGCCGGAGCCGTGTCGTCGACGAAGCGATAGACGCCGCCCGGCGCCCGCCCCACCGCCGGCAGCAGCCGCGAGGAGACGGCGCGGAACTCGCCGGGTCGTCCGGATCGGGAGGGCTCCTGCCGCAACACGCGGAAGCCGGCGGTGGCGATCTCGGCGGCGGTCTCCCATCCCAGGACTACCCTCCCCGCCTCCTCGCGCGCCTTGACCGAGTGCACCGAGGCCCAGTTCGCCGTGCTGGACACGGTGAAGGTGCAGGTCGCGCTGAGCGCGGTTTCCTGCACCTCGGGGCTGAAGCCGCTGCCGTTGGACCAGTACGTCTGCACGGTCTGATTGACCACGCCGTCGGGCTGGGTGGCGCCCACGATGTACTGATAGGTCATGCTGCCCGATTCGTTGGCGCCGATGACCCCCAGGCTGGTGCCGCTCGCGGTCGTGTCCTTGGGCGTCCAGGTGACGGTGCCGGCGCCGTCGTCCGCGACCGTGCCGCCGGTCGTCTCGCTCGGCGTGACGCCGCTGTCGACGAGGACCGAGCCGCCGTTGGCCGTGCTGTAGAGCGCCTTCCAGCGGACGAAGCTCGCCACCCCGCACTGGAACCGTTCGGCGGGCGTGGGCGACGGGTTGGTGCACGCCGGGCTGAAGGTGTTGGTGAAGCTCACCGTGCAGGCGGTGGACGCCCCCTGCCGCACCGGGGTCGGAGAGCACGAGCAGGTGAGGCCCAGGTTCGGATTGGGCACGTTGGACTGGATGACGGCGCAGTTGCACTTCGAGCCGGTGCCCGGCACCACGTCGCACTCACTCTGGCAGCCGGTCGTCGCCGTCCCGCCGGTGCAGCTGGGCGGCGTTGCCGTGCTGCCGGGAACCTCGTCTACGTGGTTGCCCCAGGTGGCGCAGGTTGGGATCTGGATGAACCCGGTCCTGGGATTGAGGTCCGAACACGGGAACGTGATGGGAGAGGCGAAGACGAAGAAGGAGTCGCCCCCGCCGCCCGAGCAGGTCCCCAGCGTGCCGGTCTTGGCCAGGTCTCCGCAGTTATTGCCGTCCGCATTCAGGTATGGCCCGCTGCCGCCGGAGAGGTTGAGAGGAGGGCAGGTGCTCGTGCCCGTCGTCATGTAAACCGGCTTGAGAATCTCGCGGGCGCAGGTGGTGCCGCTGTACGCCGAGCCGGAATTGTCGGTGTTGATGTACATCCCGATGTCGTACCTGGTATTGGCAGCGGTGTTGCTCAGCGTGGCGCCCAGGTACATCGTGACGTTGCCGCTGTTGGTGACGCAGCCCGTGGTCTGGGTGCCGAGGCCGACCAGGACGAACGTCACGTCGCCGGCGGTGCAGCTGTTACCGCCGCGCGCCTGGACGCACTGTCCCGACACCACGGCGTGAGCACCGCGCGCCGTCGCCGCGATGCCTGCCGCGGCCAGGAGCAGGCCCGCCAGAAACCGCATGGATTTCGATTGGAGCTTCGTAGTCTGTCCCGCCGATATCGTCATCGTCTGCCCTCTCGGCCATCACAATTGGCCGCACTACAGCGCATTGCCCAGGAAACGGGTCAATTGTAGCACTTTTTGGGCAGACGCCTACCCACCAGGGAGGCGGAGGAGGCGGAAAACACCCCCTCCACCGTTCTCTACCCTGCACTCAATTCCCGGGCTCGGGGCTATCGAGAGGCAGTGGCGCTACGACGGACCGACGATCCTCACCTCTCCACTCAGGGTGGTTGCCGTGCCGTTGAGGCTGAAGCTGAGGGTCACCTTGTGCATCTCACCCGCTTTGGGGGCGTTCAGGAGCGCGAAGGCGTCCTCCATCGCGAAGCGCGCGACCACGTGGTGGTCCTCCTGCTTGACGCTCGCCGGGTTGAGAGGCGAGGCCGAGGTGGAGTCGCCCATGAGCTGGATCGACTTGAGGTCGATCCCCTTCACGTCGGCGCCGGTGATGAAGAAGGCCACGGTCCCCTCGGCGTGGGCGAAGTTGGTGTTCCAGACGTCCGGCGCGATGCGCAGCTGCAGACCGCCGCCCCCGCTACCGGGTCCGCCCGGGCCCACGATCCGGACGGTGGTGGTGAGCTGCATGCTCTTGCCATTGACGGTGAAGGTCAACATCAAGGTATGGGTCTCGCCCGGCTTGGGGTTGGCGAGCAGGGCGAAGGCGGCCGCCATCGTGAACCGCGCGACCGTGTGATGGTCTTCCTGCCGGGTGGCCGACGGCGCCAGCGGCGCGGCGGTGGCGGAGTCGCCGCTGAGCATGATCGACCCGAGATCGACGCTGGCGGCGCCGTCGCCGGTGATGAAAGCCTCGACAAAGCCCTGCGACTTCGGGAAATTGGTGTTCCAGACGTCGGGATGCAACTGGAAGGTCAACTGCCCGCCGCCGCCGCCCGGATGGCCGTGCGAGTGTCCGCGCGGATCGGTCGCCGCCGGATCCAGGGGAGCGGCGGCCGCCAGGACGGCGAGCGCCATCAGCGCCAGCGCCGGCAGGCCAGCCAGGGACAGGGCGCGCGGGAAGTGGTCGCGTCGACGGATGGGCATCTTGGACCTCCTTGCCATGCTGACTTTGAAGAATTGACCCGGGGCCGGCGACCCCCTCTCGAAAGGAAGACAATCCATGCTACACGCCTGACACACCAGCCCCTGTGACATGCGTCACATTTGCACCACGCAACAGCTGATGCAATTGCCGGGCCGGTCGGGCGGGGGCGGCACGCCCCGCGGAGCGCCTCGGCGCCGCGGGGCAGCGGGGCAGCGGGCTGAGGTTGGCTAGTTCAGCTCTTTCCAGTTCTTCTCGACGATGCAGATCGGGACCGGTGCGATGAAGATGACCCCGGTATCGCCGGAGATGGCCTTGATGTCGATGCGGTAATTCCCGAACCGACAGTTCTTGGGGAACAGCTGCTTCAGGGTGTTCATCACCGAGGTCAGCTGCGCCGTGAGCTGGTCGGCGTTGGGTCCCTGTGCGCTGCCGGGGCTCGGGTTCTTGGTCTGGCTCTGCTCCGTGTAGGGCGGCGTGACGAAGGTCGGCGCATTGTAATACCGGATCGGGTTGCCCGAGAGGTCGTTCAGGACGGTGTTGCCGTTGGTCGTGAAGGTGACGAAGATGCGGCTGGTGCCGCCCTTCGAGCACGTCCCGTTGTTGCCGTTGACGCACTGCAGGGTGGCGGGGTTGATGTTGAAGCAGATGTCCGGCTGGAAGGTCGAGAAGACGTTGATCCCGGTCAGCGCGAACGAATCGGTGATCACGCGCTCGGTGAAGTTCACCGGCGAGCCGCTCGAGGAATCGGTGATGATGGAGAGGGTCAGGAACCAGCCGCGCTGCCCCACCGGATTGTTCTCCAGGATGTCGTTCGGGGTGTTCGCGGCGCTCACCGCGATCGGCGTGAAGGCGGACTCGTTGAGCGGCAGCTTCGAGGCCGACAGCAGGTCGGTGTCGTCGACGAACAGGTAGTAGCGCTGCGCCTGCGGGTCGGCGCTCCACAGGTCTTCACGGTCGCCGGTGCCGAAGGCGAGGGCATAGAGTCCCAGGCTCGCATCGAAGATCACCGAGGGCCGGTAGTAGATCGAGCGCGGCGTCGTGCTCAGCACCGTGCCGTTGTAGTTGGCGTTGAAAATCTCGCGCGGCGCCCATGCCGGCTGGGAGGAGCTGTCGGGGTCGTTGACGATCCGCTGCTCGGTGTGGAGCTTGCCGTCCGTGCCGAGCACCGACACGTTCTGCAGCTGCGGCAGGTGGCCGTTGGCGTTCGGGCCGACGTCGACCCGGTACATGTGGCCGGAGGTGGTGCCGATGTAGATACGGTTGATCTGGCCGGACTGGGTGGTGTCGACCGCCGCGGCAGCGCTCGCCGCGCAGCCCTTGAGCGCGCGCTTGTAGATCGCCTTGCCGGTCTCGACGTCCACCATGTAGAGCCAGTTGCCGGCGGCCGGCACGTCGAGCGTCTTGGTGCCGGGGTCCAGGCCGCCGCCGAAGATGGCGACGTACTTGTCGATGGTGTTGCCGCTCGCATCGGCGATCTGGATACGCCCGATGGCCGGCATCGACCAGGTGTGGCCCAGGTCGGGCGTGCCGTTGGCGTCCTCGTCGATCAGCACCGGGTTGTTGTTGGCGTCCACCGCGGTCGAGCCGTCGGCGTTGTGCGCCTGGTCGTAGAACTCCCAAAGTGGCGACGGGAAGGGCACGCGGCCGCACGAAGCATTCAGCGCGCCGCCGAAGCCCTCGCACGAAGGGAGGACGAAGGGCACCGGCGTGCCGGGCGTCGGCAGCGGCGAGGCGCCGACGGACTGCGGCACGTACACACCGTTCGACACCGCCAGGGTGTCGGGCTGGGTCACGTCCAAGGCGTAGTAGCCGTTGGTGCCGCCCGCCTCCGGACCCTCGCGCAGCCCGGCGACCAGCACCGAGCGCCATTCACGGTTGTTCGGGTTCGGCGTGCCGGTCTGCGCCGGATCGATGAACACGTCGGCGCCCTGGACCGGGCCGTCCACCGTCCAGTGCTGCTGCACGCCGTTGGCGATGGCCTTCACGGTCGGCATCACCGAGCGCGGCATGTACGCCCACAGCTCGCTGCCGCTGCCGTTGTCGAAGGACACCGTGGTGGTGGTGCCGGAGGCGGTGGCATGCGGCTGACCGGCGTCGAAAGCATGCAGCATGCCGTCGTTGCTGCCCACCAAGAGGACCTTGCGGCGATTCGCGTGCCGGGTTTCGAAGCAACGGTAACCGGTGTCGGTGTTGGAGTTGGCGTCGGGCGCGCAGGTGCCGTTGTTCTCGTTGAGGTTCATCGCGAAGTACTTGGTGTTGGTGGGCGTGCCGACGATCAGCGGGTTCGAGTGGAAGATGTCGCCCAGGATGTAGGTGTCCGTCGAGGTGACGCCGGTCACCGGATCGACGAAGGTGTGCGTGCGGGTGGTCTCCACGCCGCACGGCGGTCCCGGCGCGGCCACCGTGCACGGCCCGGCATTGAGCACGTTGTTGAGCGCCGTCATCGCGGCCGGGTCGGGAACGCCGGCGGCGTCCGGCTGGAAGGCGATCTGGAATCCCCGCCACAGGTCGTAGCGGTTCGCCTGGGAAGGCGGGCTCGACAGGCTGAAGCTCAGCGGTTGCCGCGCGCTCTGCCAGCTGCCCTGGGTGGTGAACAGCGAATAATAGATCCGCCGCTGGCCGAGGGTGTCACCCACATACGGGGGCGAGGCCGGCACCTGCTTGAGCAGCTGCGCGCCGCCGTCCCACAGGAAGCAGCCGCTCTGCTGGTTCGCGGGCAGGCCCGAGCAGAGCAGCTTGGTGTTGGGCTTGCCCGTCGTCGGGTCGAGGGGCAATGGCTTGAGGAAGGCGTTGACGTGGCCCTCCCACACCGATTCGCTCTTGGCCGGCGTGAAGTCCGAGAGGTAGATCTTGTCGGCCACCGTCGCCTGCACCGAGGGCACCGCGGCGGAGGCGAACTCCCGCGACTGCTCGCGGATGACGCCGAGCACCGCCAGCAGCGCCGCCTGCAGGGCGGCCGGGTTCTGCGGGCAGATCAGCTGGCCCTTGCCGGCCTTGGCGATGCTGTCGAGCGGATGGCCTGGATTGCAGTTGCCCTGGGCGTCGGTCGGCGCGCCGTAGGCGATGACCCAGGTCTGGACGCCCGCCTTCGAGTGCAGGTTGGCGACGTCGGCGGTGGGATCCGGGCCGCCGGTCGTGTCGTTGCCGTCGCTGAGGATGATCAGGTACGGCTGGCGGCAGCCCCAGGAGGTATCGGCGGAAGCGGCGACGTCCGACCAGGAGGTCGTGTAGTTGCCGACGTTGTTGCACTTGCTGCCTCCCGCCTTGTTGCCCAGGTACCAGCAGCGAAAGTCGATGATCGCATTGCCTAGGGGCGTCGGACCGGCGGCGAGCATCGGGATCTGCCCGGGGTCCTTGAGCGCGATCAGGTGGGTCACCGGGTCGGGAATGTCGAAGAAGTAATTGGCCTGGCCGAAATCCGGGGTGGCGACCGCCTGGTTCGGCGCGAACCTGGTCAGCAGCTGGATCTGGTTGGTGTCGTTCCAGTTGAGCGGCAGCAGGTCGCCGCTGTCGAGCACCGCGGTGCTGACGTTGAGGCCCGGGATCGGCGGCGCGATGGTCGTCGGATACTTGAGGCTCTGCGTGCAGGTCGCGGAGCTGGTGCCGGTCGGGCTCTGGGGGAGGCATCCCGCGCTGGTGCCATAGGGATCATAGCCGGTCGTGGTCGGGTCGACGCTGCGCTGCTGCACGCCGCTCTGCGGCAGCGGCGGATTGGTGAACGTTCCGTCGTAGTTCCCCTCCATCCCTCCCCCCGAGAACTGCTTGTTCGACTGCCCCTGCCAGTCCTGCAGCACGTCGCTGTAGGTCCAGACGCCGGTCTGGTTGTCCTGGGACAGCGACGCCTGCTTGGTCGGGCCCTCGTTCATCAGAAAGGAGGTGACGAGGTTGAAGGTGAGGTTGGCCACGCTCGGCGCCCCGGTGCAGGTCGCGCCGCTGCACTGGCGCACCGTCGCCTCGACGGTGATCGCCGGATCGCCCAGGTTCGGAGTGTTCTTCGCGCGGCTCAGCGTGTATTGATAGGTGTTCTTGCCCGAGACGATGTAGAGGACCGTGCTCTGGCTGCTGTCGCCGTCGTCCACCAGCAGGTTGCCGTTGTCGTCGTTGTCCTGCAGCTTGGCGAAGCGGTCGAGTTGCGTCATGTAGGTGCTCAGGCTGACGCCGGTGAGAGCGGTGCCAAGCGTGCCCGGAACCGCCACCGTGAGCGCCCCCGACACGTCCTGGGTGCCGGCCGGGAAGAACGTCCCGAAGACCCACTGCTCGCCGTCCGAGGGCCAGGCCACCGGCAGCGCCTTGACCGCCGCCGAGGTGCCGGCGGCAGCCGTGTAGAGCCAGTGCTTGCCGATCACCCGCAGGTTGTCCTGGTTGAAGGTGGCGAGGCCGAACTGCACGTCGGAGACCGTGCTGAAGACGTTGTAGGCCACCTGCCTGGCGGAATAGAGCTTCGATGCCGGATCGTCACCGTTGGCGGACGCCAGGGTATCGCCGGGCTGCGAGGCCATCGAGCCCGAGGTGTCCAGCAACAGGAAGAGATACGGCTTCGCGCTGTCGAAGCGCAGCAGGCCGCGGTCGTCGCCCAGCGCGGGCCCGGAGGCGAGGCCCGGCAGCGCGGCGGCGGCGAGCGCCAGGGCGAAAAGCCGGCGATGGCGGGAAGAGAGGATCCGATACGTCATGAGCCAACCTCCAAACGATGTGCCAACGATTCAGAACTTGATATTCGCCAGCTGGCTCGGATCCGCGGCCGCGGCATAGGCGTCGGACGACGACTTCCAGGGCTGGATCTCGACCATCGCGGTGAGGCTCTTCTGGGCGAGCGTCATCAGCGGTCCGGTGGGGAGGCCGAGCGGGGCCTGCCGCGTTGCCGTCACGGTGATCGCATGGTTGATCTTGCGATAGCCGTGATCGCTGTATTCGCCGGCGTCGTTGATCTCGCAGAGGTTGCACGGCTGGTCATTGATCGGATAGAACGGCGTCAAGGCGATCTGGTTTGCGGATTGGACCGGCGAGCCGGGGACCGCGTCCGGCACGTTGATGGTCACCGGGGTGTAGGCGCCCGCCACCAGGGCACGGGCGGTGGCGACCGCGAAGCCCGAGTCCGCGGCGTAGAACACGCGGTTGGTGTTGCGTTCGGAGCTGCCGATGGCGACCTCGTTCTGCGTCACGGCGATCAGCGTCAGGCCGATCAGGCAGAGCACGGCGAGCGACGAGATCACGATCATGTAGGCGCTTCCCGCCTCGCGCCGCGGTGCCGGCCGCGGACCTCTCTGTGCAGTTCTCATATGCGGTTCCTGATGGCGACGATCGTCTGGGACCAGCGGCGGCGCATGTTCAGCTCGTTCGCGCCGTTGGGGTCTCCCGGGTTGGTCGGGTTCTGGCTGTAGGCGTGGTCCTCGATCGAGGCGATGAGCGGCGCCCGGTAGTGGACGTCGTGGCGGCTGGTGCGCGCCAGCACGTTGACCCGCAGGTACTCGAGCGGTGGAAAGGGGCTGGGCAGGGGCGACCACGGCGCCGACGTGGCGCTGTCCGCGGGGGAGTTGAAGAGGACCTCGTCGGTGGCGCTGTTGGCGTCGGTGACCACGCCGTCGCCGTTGAGGTCGAAGCCCATGGCGATCTGCAGGTCGAGGACCCCGGCGGCGATGTCCTGGTACAGGTTGGTCACGTCGGCGTTCCACGGATTGTCGCTGCCGGCGTAGAAGCGGGCGCGGGACAGGCGCGGGTTGAGCTCGCTCGTCAGATCCGACGACTTGGCGTGCACCTCGCGGACGTAGAAGCGGTACTCCTCGAGGATGCCGACGTAGGCGACGTTCTTCATCGTGGGAAACGTGCCGTTCGCGGAAAGCGGGACGTTGCCGACGTTTACGGTGGTGAAGGCGAGCTTGGCGATCAACGCCGGGGCCGTGCCGGTGATCTGGCTGCTGCCGGGATCGAGCTGCGCGACCCCATAGATGGTGTCGTCCAGCGGGCTCACCAGGATCAGCGCCTCCGGCCGGTTGTTGGCGATGGCGTCGGCGAAGGAGCCGGGAGCGCCGGTCGAGTCGAAGGGCTGGGGCACGCCGGTCGGGCTGGTCGCGGAAATCGTGACCGTGCCCAAGCCGGTCACCGGGTTGTAGGTGAACGCCTTGGGATCGCTGTAGTTGATCTGGTAGAGAGGGGTCGAAAACACCCCCCGCACCGTGAGCACGTCCGAGCCGGTGACGACGCGCGGGTTGCTGAGCGTCGCCGGGGGGTCCGTGGGCGCCTTGCCGGTGATGATGCCGTTGCCGGCGGTCACGTTGTTGCGCAGCGCGAGCGCGGTGCCGGCGAAGAGGTTCGCCGACAGCGCGCCGGTCGGGTTGTTGGTGACCGGCAGCTCGCCCCGGCCCGCCATGCGCACCATCCTCACGATCTGGTACTGGCCGACACGGACCGACTGCTGCATGTCGGCGACCTGCATCTCGGCCTTGCCGATCTTGCCGCTGGTGTCGAAGAGCAGCAGGCAGGCGAGGATGATCTCGACCAGGACGATGAGGGTGACCGCCAGCTCGGCCACGGTGAAGCCTGCCTCCCCTCGCCTGGCGGCGCGCGCGGGCGTCACGTCAGTCCGCCCTCAGCAGCTGCAGCGTGACGGCCTTCCCCGAGGTGAGCGACAGGCCCTTCCGCGGCCGCTGGACGACCACCTGGATCCGCTTGAGGTGAACGAAGTCAGGGGAGGTCCCGCCGTCTTCGGGATTGGCAAACGTCAGGTCGTTGACGTTGTACTGCTGCACCGTGACGGTGCGTTTCCAGAGCACTGTCGCCCCCGTGCCATTCGTGACCGGCGGCGCGGCGCTGGCGCAGGCTGCGATCGTCCCGGTGCAGGTCACCACCCAGCTTCCGTTGGTGCCGCCGACGACCTTGGAGCTCTGCTGCACGTACCAGTCGACCGCCACCTGGGAGGTCGCACCCACCGGTATCGTGACCGCCGTGGCGTCGAACGGCAGCGAGTCGTAGGTCTCGATGTCCGTCTTGCCGAAGGTGGTGACCGTCGTCGAGTCGCTGCCCTGCTGGTTGTTGACCATGGCCTGCAGGAACATCGGCAGGATCGAGACGGCGATGAACCCCAGGATCGCCACCGCGATCAATGCCTCGATCAGCGAAGAGCCCGCGGCTGCCGGCGGCGCGGGCGGCTGCCGGCGCCTCAGTTCCATGTCCACCCCGGGCTCTCGTCGGATTCGAAGTACAGCGTGGGATCGTCGCCGCCGTTCGGGTTGCCGGCGTACTTCCGCACCGCGATGCGTGCCGAGGCCTGGGGGCTCACGAAGACCTCCATGATGTTGGCGCGTTGGTCGCGAATGCGAAACCCGCCCTGTTTGCTCACCGACCCATCGGAGTTGAACAACACGACGCCGCCGCCGGAGATGGTGTCGAAGCCGTACACGGCGTTGGAATTGGCGGTGGTGCCCGGGCCTTGGTAGACCACCCCGGCCGGCGCCGTTACCTGGAAAATAAGGATGTCGTTGGCCGTAGGGGTGCTCGGGTTGGGGGGGTCGTAGACGTTGTTCTTGTTCGTATCGACGTAGGCGATGACGCTGTTGCTGTTGGCCGAGAAATGGATCTCGACGCGAGTCACCGTGCTGCGCTTGATCGCCTCGAGCCGCGCGGCTTGCATGGCGGAGGCCGTCTGCTGCGCGAAGGCCGCCAGCCTGGAGCGGTTGAGCGAGTTCAGCATCGCGGGCAACCCTATGCCGACGATGACCGAGAGCAGCGCCAGGACGACGAGGAGCTCGACCAGGGAGAATCCCTGGCTGTGCTCCGCCTGTCTCGCCCGCCGCGGCGAGGAGCATCGATCCCAGCGCATACTTTCCACCACTATACCCCCATTCCTGGGACGGCTTAACTACACGGCCGGCTGGAACTGCTCAGCCCGGTACTCGCGGGTACACGCTTAAGGAAGCTGCGGTGCAATCGGCGGGCCAAGGCCATGTGCCCGCTGCCGCGGACCAGAGTTGACGGCATGACTGAGGTAAAACGCTAAGAGCAAACGATTTACAGGGGCCGCCGCGAGCGCCGCGCGCACGGCGGGCGCCGGCGATCCGCGAGACCGTCCAGAATCCGTCAGGCAGAGGACAAAATATTGTCCACCACCGAATGCTCGGCGCTGCCGCCCGGCGAGAGCGGCTCGCTCAGTCGGACGGCTTGGCCGAGACCGTGAGATCCTGGTCCGTCTCGGTGCGCTGGGGCGTCAGCTCGGGCGTCACCAGGACGATGCGGTAGGTCCCGGGCGCGGTGCCGGCGGCGACCGTGAACTTGAGCTGACCGTCCTCGAACCGCGACTCGAACGCCGGCAGCTCGCCGCTCGCCGCCGCCAGCACCACGCCGGTCACCTTGCCGCCGTCGAGGTTGCCGAGCTGGGCGGCCACCTCGCCGCCGGCCGCCACGGGGTTGGGGGCGAGCGCGGTGACGGCCGGCGCCGCGCCGCCGGCGGCCGGCGCGCCTTGGGCCGGCGCCGCCGTGCCCGCCGTCTTCTGCGCGCCCTCCTTCTTCTTGTCGATGGCCGCGTCGAGCTGCCCCACGATGCGGTCGAACAGCCGCTCGGAGAAGCCCAGCACGAAGGCCGCCGCCAGGGTGGCCGCGACGTTGCTCGAGTCCCAATTGATCACCTTCAGCGGGCCGCCCAGCACGCCCACCGTGGGATCGGTCAGCAACATGATCAGCGCCACGCCGAACCAGCCGGAGATGGCGCCGGCGACCGGGCTCAGGAAGAGCGTCGACCACGACGCGCCGTAATCGGTCGCCACGTCGGCGCGCTTGAGCTCGCGGGTGAGGCGGCTCAGGAAACCGCCGACCGCCCCGGCGAGGAAGAGGGAGGTGTGCCTTTCGGTGATGCCGACCGCAAAGATCAAGGTGACGCCGACCAGGGTCAGCCAGAAGGACTTGTTCTGCCAGCCGGTCAGCGCCGCGAAGCCGCTGTCACCGCTCTCGTAGATGTAGCCGGTGGCCTCGACGAGCAGCTGGCGCCGCGCCGACTCGCCGATCTTCGCGGGGTCCGCTTCGAGCGCCGCCGCCACCCGCTGCCCCAGGCTCCTGGCGGCGCCCTTGTCCATCTCCGAGAGCCGCTGCTCCACCGAGGCGAGCCGCGCGTTGATCTTGTCGAGCGAGGTCTGCGCCGGGTCTTCCAGCAACGCCAGCTCGGCCTTGTGCGCCAGGTTCCAGCTGGCGATCTCCTGTCCCCGCGACCAGAACAGCCAGTCGAGCACCACCACTTTCTTCTCCAGCTCCCCCCGCGCGGCGCCCAGGGCGTCGGCGAACCAGCTGCCCTGCGGGAACCGGCCCTGCAGCTCCCTGAGCTGGGCGATCACCCCCAGGCGGCTCGGCTTGGCGATGTTGTTCCAGCGGATCAACCAGATGCTGATCAGGAACACCAGGGGAAGGTAGCGGATGACGGGATGCACGTAGGTGTCTTCCGGGACCAGGGAGAAATCCATCCCCTTGACCTCGTTGGCGGCGATCGACACCGCCGACGCGGCTTCGGAATCGTAGTCCTTGCCCGCGAGCGTCACGTCATAGGTTCCCGCAAGCAGCTCGGTCGAGTAGGCGAAACGGCCGGCCCGGCTGGTCCCCGCCTTGCACTTCTCGAACTGGTCGACCACCCAGCGGTTGCCGGTCAGTCGGTCCTGCAAGGTCAGGGTGACGCGGTGCAGCTCCTCCCCTGTCGGCGCCGAGATCACCCCGACCACCCGGGCCAGCTTGCGGCTCGACGGCCTGGGCGGCTCGTCGCCGTTGCAGACGGCAGCGACGGCGTTCTCGACCGTAGGCGGAGGCGGAGCCGGCGCCGAGGCGGCTGCCGCCTCGGGAGCCGAGCCGGGCGCCGCCGCGGGCGCCGAGCCGGGCGCCGCCGCGGGCGCCGTGGCGGGTGCCGCCGCGGGCACCAAGCCGGGCGCCGCCGCGGGCGCCGTGGCGGGCGCCGGCTCCGGCGCCGGGGTTGCCTGGAACGCCGCTGCCGGCGCCGCGGCCCAGGCCAGCTGCAGGCACAGCAGCGCGGCGGTTCTCAGGTCGGCGCTCCGCCAGCGGACGTGGATCGACATCGCCATGAGGGACCTCTCTGCACGGGGAATGTGCAGGCACCTTAACAAAGAGCCGTCGTGCTGCCAAACTTATCGAAACTTCAGAACTATCGCCTTCGACGTCACTGCGGCGCTGTCGCGGCCGCGCCGGCGGCGGCCGGCGGGTCGAGCGGCGAGGCCACAGGCGGCGTGAGCGGCAGCCGGACGGTGAAGCAGGTGTCGCCCGGCACCGAGGCGACGGAGATGGTGCCGCCGTGGCGGCGAACGACGATGCGGCCGACGACCTCGAGGCCGAGGCCGGTGCCTTCGCCGACCGGCTTGGTGGTGAAGAAGGGCTCCCAGATCCGGGCTTTGATCTCGGGCGGGATGCCCGGGCCGTCGTCGCGGATGTCGACGCGCACGAAGTCGCCCTCGCGCGCCGCCCGGATCGTCACGCGGCCGCCCGGGCCGACGGCGTCGATGGCGTTGTCGATCAGGTTGGTCCAGACCTGGTTCAGCTCGCCCGGAAAGGCCTCGACCGGCGGCAGGTCGCGCTCGTAGTCGCGGGTCACCTCGACGCCCTTCTTGCGCAGCTTGTGGGTCAGGATGGTGAGCGTGCTCTCGAGCTCGCGCCGCAGGTCGACCTCGCTGCGCCCCTGGCCGCTGTCCATGTGCGAGTAGGACTTGATGGCCGCGACCAGCTCGGAGATCCGGCGGGCGGCGCTGGCGATCTCGGAGAGCAGTCCCTCGGCCGCCAGACCGCCCTCCATCCAGCTCACCAGGCAAGGCAGGAAGACCCCGGGCGCCACCGCGCCGAGCTCGTCGAGGTCGCGCGGCTCGACACCGAACTGCGCGAAGGTGCCGGCGACCAGGTCGGCGTGCTCGACGTGGTGCGCTGCGAGCCAGCCGCCGAGCGCGTCCTCGCGATCGGAGAGGGTGATGGGATCGGGCTCGCTGCCCGCCGGCAGGGCGCGGGCGCGCTCGATCGTCTGCCGGTAGAGCGCCAGCGTCGCGTTCATCGACTGCGGGGTCAGGCCGCATTCGACCAGCCGCGCCACCAGCCCGCGCAGCGCCACCATGCGGTCGCGCAGCTCGCTCGCCGACCGCTGCACCGCCGCCGCCGGGTTGTTGAGCTCGTGCGCCAGCCCGGCCGACAGCTTGCCCAGCGCCGCCAGCTTTTCGCGCTGCTGGTCCATCCGAGTCCACTCGCGCACCCGGTCGGTCAGCAGCGCCACCAGCCGCGGCTCGAGCTCCGGGATGCGGCGCAGCATCTCGGGGAACAGCGCGGCAGGGAACCACAGGATGCGCGACCGCTTCAACGCGCGGCCGGTGACCCCGAACGTGGTCATCCGGGAGAACGGCAGCATGCCGCCGACCAGGGGTGCCTGGAACGTGTCGATCCAGCCGTCGGACGGGCCCTTCTCGCGCCGGATCTGGATCTCCCCTTCGAGCATCACCATCATGCGGTCGGCAGGGCTGCCCTCGACCACCGATGCTTCTCCCGGTTCGAGCCGCTGCTCGGTCATGTGCTCGGCCAGCCAGTCCAGCGCCTCGTCCTTCAGGTCCGAGAACACGGGAACCTGTCTGAGGTCCTCCCTGAGCTGCGCGACATCGGCCATGGCTCGATGGTATCGCGGAACGGCGCTCCGGGTCGCCACCCCCCCCTTGCTGCCCTTGCGACCCTTGCTACCCCCTGCTAAGGCACCGGCCCACCCGGCGTCTCGGCGGTGCGCTCGACGAGCAGCAGGGTGACGTCGTCGTCGAGCGGGCGGCCGGCGCAGTGGGTGCGGACGCGGTCGAGCAGGGCGTCGAGGGCATCGGTCATGGGCAGGCCGCGGCTGGCGTCGAGGGCGGCGGTCAAGCCCTGCACGCCCAGCTCCTCCCCGGCGGGGCCGCAGGCTTCGGATGCGCCGTCGGTGTAGACGAGGAGGCGGTCGCCCGCGGTCATGACGATCTCGCCGGGGACGTGGGGGCGGCTGCGGAAGGCGGTGCTGAGGAAGAAACCGGTCGCCGGCAGCAGCTCGATGCCGCCGTCGTGCTGCCAGAGGGCGGGCGGATGGCCGGCGTTGATGTAGCGCAAGCCGCCGCCGGGGAGCAGCAGCCCGTAGAACAGGGTCGCATACTTCGCGGCCTCGAAGAAGTCGATGCCGTCGAGCAGCTCGCCGATCATCTGCCGCGGCTCGGGGCTGCGGCGGCGCGCTGCGTCGAGCGTCGAGCGCAGCATGCCGGCATACATCGCGGCGCCGACGCCGTGGCCCACCACATCGCTGACCGCGCAGACCAGGCCGTCGCGGCCGGGCTGCGCCATGTAGAGATCGCCGCCCAGCGCATCGCACGACAGCAGGCGGCCCTCCAGGCGCCAACCCGAAGCGGCGATCGACTGGCGCGGCAACAGGCTCTGCTGGAAGCGGCGCGCCCGCTCGAGGTCGGCGGCGAGGGTCGAGGCGAAGCGCTCCTTGGCCGCGCGCTCGCGCTGCAGCCGCAGGCAGCGCTCGACCAGCGCCAGCAGCACGCGGCGATCGAACGGCTTGAACAGGAAGTAGAAGGCCCCCTCCTCGAGCGACCGGTAGAGCTTCTCGTCCGGCTCCGAGAGCGAGCCGGTGATGAGGATGACGTCGGTCTGGGGATGCTGCTCGCGGATCGCCTGGCACAGCGAATAGCCGTCGCCGTCGGCCAGCCGGACGTCGACGAGCGCCAGCGCGAGCTCGGGCTCGCCGCCGCCAAGCCCCGAGTGGCTCCCCTGGCCGGGAAGCGACAGCTGAAGCCGCGCCAGGGCCGCCATCTCGCCCATCGCCGTCTCGACCTCGTAGGCCGGCGACAGGATGCGCTGCAGCGTGTGCCGCATGCCGGGGTCGTCGTCGACCACCAGGATGCGGTCCCGCCCGCTCACCATGCCTCCCGCGCCGGCACGGGCTCGGTTTCCAAGCGCAGCGTCACCTTGGTGCCGCGGGTGCCGCCAGTGCCGCCGGAACCTCCTGTGCCGCCGGTGCCGCCGTCCCAGCCGGCCGGTCCCGGCGTCGGTTCCGGGCCGCCGGGCGCGGCGGCGGCGGTGGTGGCGGTGGCCATCGCCTGCAGGAGGGCCGGCGCCGGCCGCGGCGGCCCCATGAGCGGGCTCTCGATCGTGAGGGTGGCACCGTTCTGCCAGGCGAGCGCGCGGCAGATCGCGAGCCCCAGGCCGGTGCCGCCGGGGCGCGTCGAGAAAAAGGGTTCCTGCACCTTGGACAGCAGCGAGGCGGGGATGCCCGGCCCGTCGTCGACGACCGACAGCTCGACGCCGCCGCCCTCGCCGCGTCGCGCCGCGATCTCCACCCTCCCGCCACGATCGGCGGGGTCGGCGCCGTCGCCGCCCGGACCGCCGGGAGCGAACGCCTCGAGCGAGTTGCGCACCAGGTTGAGCACCACGTGCTGCAGGTCCTGGCGCCGGCAGCGCACCGGCGGCAGGTCGGGCGCGAGGTCGAGCGCGATCTCGACGCCGCGGCGGCCGGCAAGCGCCAGCAGGAATGGCATGGTCTCGGCGACGACCTGGGCGGTGTCCACCGGCCCTTCGCTCGAGCGCCCCGATCCCGCCACCCGCAGCATGTTGGAGAAGATGCGCTGGCAGAGGCGGGCGTTGTCGATGATCACGCCGAGGTCGCGGTCGAACATGTCGCGGTCCAGCGGCCCGTGACGCAGCTCGAAACGCATCTGCTGGGCCAGCGGCAGGATGCTGCCGACGGCGTTGTTGACGTCGTGCGCCACGGCATGGGACAGCGTCACCAGGCTGGCCTTGACCTCGGCTGCCACGGCCTGCATCTCGAGCGACCGGTTCACCCGGGCATTGCGCATCGCGACCGCCGCGGCCGGCAGGAACCGCTCGACCACCGCGACGTCGCGGCGCGCGAACGGCGGCCGTTGCCACGCCGCCATCTTGAGGATGCCCATGAGCTCGTCGCCGAAGAACAGAGGCGCCGACAGCAAGCTGGCGACCGGCGGCATGCCTGCCTCGCGCTGGTAGTCCAGCAGCTCGCCCGCCAGCTCCGCGAACGGCGGGCCGCCGATCTCGATGGCACGGCAGATCCGGGCGATACGCTCCGGCGACACCCGGATCTCGCGGCCCACGAAGGGGCTCTTCGCCTTGGTCCAGACGATCTTCTCGGCCTCGACGCGGAAGGCGCCGCGCTCGCGGTCATAGGCCAGGAAGGCCGAGGAATGATCGTAGTCGACGAGCTGGTGCAGGCCGTCGAGGATCTGGTAGGCGAGGTCCCGCGGCCGCAGCTCGGAGACGACTTTTTCGCGGATGCGGTCGAGCACCCGCGTCAGGCGGTCGTCCTCGCGGCGCGCCAGCTCCTCCGCCAGCACCCCGCACAGGCGGTCGAGCACCCGCCGCGCCCAGGGTGCCATCTCGCCCTGCCGGCGCGCCGCGCACACCACCGCCACCTGCCGGCCATGCACCAGGAGCGGCTCGAGCACCACGCCGGGCGGGATGGGCGGGTGCTCCTGGCGCAGGAAGCGGCCGGCGAGGACCTCGTCGCACAGCAGCGGGTCGCCGGAGAGCAGGCGGCCGCCGGGAAGCAGCCGCTCGCCCTGGCCGCCATGCGTCAGCCAGCACGCATCGGCCGCCAGCCGCAGCCGCACCGCATCGAGGAAGTGGCTGACCAGCTTGCGCGACGGCGCCACCTCCCGCAGGTTGCCGGACAGGATCGGCGCGAACAGCTCGGGCGGCACTTTGGCGAGGTCGATCATCCAGGCGCTCTCCTGGCGGCGAACGAGGGAGCATCTTAGCCGAGCCGCCGGGGGCGGTAATGTAGCATAAGGTGCCGGCGATGCTATTCTCGCCGCACGGTCGAAAGGCTGCTTCGAGGAAGGAGGCCCCCATGCGGGTCCACAAGGCGAGCGGCGCCCTGCCGCCGATCGGCATGATCGCCGTGATCGGCATCATCGGCATCACCGGATTGTCGCTCACGGCGACCCTGGCCGGCTGCGGCCGGCATTCCGGCGGGACGGCGGCGAACGCCGGCGGCGACGCCTCCACCCAGGGGTCGGGGGACCAGAGCCAGGCGGAGCGCACCAAGGCGATGGAGGCGAAGGCGCGCGAGCTGGACCAGAAGGCCGCCGACATCCAGAGCATGCAGGGCACCGAGCAGGAGAAGATCGACGCGGTCAACAAGCTCGAGCAGGAGCGCCAGGAGCTCAACAAGATGGGCGGCGACAGCTCGACCCCCGCGACGCCGCCGCAGTGACCGGCAGCCGGGGCCCAGGAGTGCGGCAGCGCGGCAGCGCCAGCGGTACCTGGCCGCCCTGCCGCCGCCCTGGCCGTCCGATTGAACCGCGGGGGGCTACGGGGGGAACCTACCGCCTGTAACGCCGCCCGTCGCATGCCGCGACCGGTGACGCCGTGCTGTATGGATCTCTCGGCTGGCAGTCTTGGAGGGTTGCGGGATGACGAGCGCGGCGGGGTTGCGGCGGCAGGAGCGCCGGAGAGTCGTCGGCCCTGGACTTTTTCTCCTGGCGGCAGGCGTGGGGCTGGCGGTGTCCGGAGCGGACCACCCAGCGTGGGGGCAGGCCGCTGACGCCGCGGCCCTGACGAGCGCGACCCCAGCGGCGCGAAGCGACGCCACCTCGGCACCGGCGCAGGCCGACGCCACTCCGGCGCCGGCGCGGCGGTTCAGACTGGGCGTCGAGCTCGACACCAACTTCCGCCACAGCGACGACACGCGGGTCGCCTTCCATCCGGCCTACGTCCGGGCGCAGGAGACGGTGGACCCGGGCTCGCACGCCGAGGTTTCCGACGTCTCCCTGCTGGCGGACTACGATCCCTCCCCGCTGTGGCACGCCCATCTGCGGTTCAACGGCGTCAGCCTCTACTACCGCAACCCCACCTCGACCGATCACCAGTACGACCTCGCCGAGCTCTGGGTGCGCTTCGGCCGCGAGACCCGCATGGCGGTGGTGCCCGAGCAGCCGGGGGCCTATCTCAAGCTGGGCAAGTTCGCGCGCCCCGAACGACAGGAGGACCGTCATCTCCAGAGCTACGGCCTGGTCGGGACCGCGTTCAATCTCTTCGAGGACGCCGGCCTCGAGCTCGGAGCGGACTTCGGGCGCCACCTCTTCGCCAAGGCGATGGTGAGCCAGGGCAACCCGCTCTTCGTCCGCGACACCAACGCCCTCGCCGGCGACACCCCCGACCTGCTCGCTCCCTACTCCCAGACGGCGAAGCTCAACGGCGGGCTCACCATCCTCTACGACACCCACGTCGAGCGCCTCGACTTCGCCCATCCGGAATTCGCCGGCTACCTGGGCTGGCGCCTCGGCGACCCGGAGGGCCCGAGCAGCCTGACGCTGATGGCCTGGGCGCGGCGGCGCACGCTGGCGCGCTCGGCCGACCTGCCGGGCAGTCCCCTGGGCGGCGACCTGGCGGCCTTGCAGCCGCTGGGCCAGCCGATCGTCATGCCGCTCCGCGGCGACGGCAAGCAGGAGGTCGGCGCCGACCTCCGGATCTACCATGGGAGCGGGTTGTCGCTCTATGCGCAGTTCGTGGACCAATTGGTCGCGGGGCTGGGGCGCACGGGCATCGAGGCCGAGGCCGCCTGGAAGATCGAGCTGCCGCTGGCGTGGGCCGCCGGCGGCCGGCAGCTCTTCTCGTACCTGGCGCCGGCGCTGCGCTGGTCGCAGCTCCACAACCGCTTCTACAACCAGGCGCCGACGCCGGAGCCGAGCCTCGGCTGGAACTGGGAGAAGCTCGACGGCGGCATCCGCTTCGGCATCTGGGGCAACGTCGACCTGACCGTCGAGTACTCCTGGGACCGCACCTTCATCCGCCCGGGCCTGACCGAGAACGAGAACGAGCTGCTCGGCACCCTGCGCATCCGCATCTGACGACCCGGCCGTCCGGGTAGAAGCTCCCCCTCCACTGGCTGTAGCTGAATCCGCTCGTTCCGGCGTAGAGCTTCACGATCCCGACCCGAGGTCCACGTCGCCGTCGCGGTCGAGGCGGGCGAGCAGCGCGCGGTCCTCGCGCCAGCCGGGCTCGAGCCTGACCTGCAGGTCGAGGTAGACGCGGCGGCCCAGGAACTCCTCGAGGTCGAGGCGGGCGGCGGTGCCGATCGCCTTGATCATCTGCCCCTGGCGGCCGACGAGGATCTTCTTCTGGCCCGGCCGCTCGACGAGGATCGAGGCGTAGAGGCGCAGCAGGCCCCGCCCCTCCTCTTCGTCCCAGCGCTCGATCAGCACCGCGGTCGAGAACGGCAGCTCCTCGCGGGTGGCGGCGAGCACCTTCTCGCGGATGCGCTCGGAAGCCAGGAAGCGCTCGGGGTGGGTGGTCAGCAGCTCCGGATCGAAGAGCGGCGGCGCTTCCGGCAGCAGCCGCCAGATCGCCTCGAGCAGCCGGTCGCAGCCGTCGCCGGTGGCGGCGCTGAGCGGCACGATCTCGGCGAAGCTGCCGCTCTGCGCATAGCGGCCGATCATCGGCAGCAGGTCCGGCTTGCGCACCTTGTCGATCTTGTTCAACACGAGCAGGCGCGGCCCGCGGGACCGCTCGACCAGGTCGAGCACGTACGCGTCGCCGGCGCCTGCGGGCTCGGCGGCGTCGACCAGCAGGCACACCACGTCGGCGTCGTTGATCGCGTCCAGGGCATGGCGCACCATCTGCTTGTTGAGCCGGTGGAGCGGCCGGTGGATGCCGGGCGTGTCGTAGAACACGATCTGGCCGGGCGTGTCCGACAGGATGCCCACCAGGCGGTGACGGGTGGTCTGCGGCTTGTCGGAGACGATCGCCACCTTCTCGGCGAGCAGCCGGTTCATCAGCGTCGACTTGCCGGCGTTGGGCCGGCCGACCAGCGCCACGGTGCCGGCGCGGCTCATGCCGGGCTGCCCCCTGCGGACAGCTCCTCCGCGGCGGCGGGCGAGATGCGCTCGACCCGCAGGCTCTTGATCCGGCGGTTGGCGACCTCCTCGACCGTGAAGCGCAGGCCCGCTTGCTCGACCCCTTCGCCGGCGTGCGGCACGTGGCCCAGGGCGCTGAAGATGAGGCCGGCGACGGTCTCGTACTCGGCATCCTCGATCTCCACGCCGAACAGCTCGTAGAGCACGTCGAGATGGGCGCGGCCGTCGAGGCGCCAGGCGCCGTCGCCGAGCGGCGTCCTCTCGGCAGGCTGGGCGTCCTCGTGCTCGTCGCTGATCTCGCCGACGATCTCCTCGACCAGGTCCTCGATGGTCACCAGGCCGGCGGTGCCGCCGTACTCGTCGACCACGATCGCCATCTGCTGGGAGCGCGCCTGCAGCTCCTCGAGCAGGTCGGCCAGCAGCTTGGTCTCGGGGATGAACAGGGGCGGCTTGAGCAGCTCCCGGATCTCGGTGCCCGCGGGCGGCGACGGCGCGCGCAGCGCCTTGAGCAGATCGACGATGTGCAGCACGCCGACGATGTGGTCGATCGAGTCCTGGTAGAGAGGGATACGGGTATGCCCGGATTCGACAAAGCGCTCGGCGAGCGCGTCGAGGCTCGAAGCGACCGGGGCGCAAACCATGTCGATGCGCGGCGTCATCACGCTGCGCGCCTGGGTTTCGGGGAAATCCACGATGTTGGAGAGCCACTCCCCCTGCTCGGGCTCGATGATGCCCTCGCGCGTGCCGACGTCGATGAACGCCTCGATCTCCCCGTGCGAGGCGGCATCGTCCTCCTCCGGCTCCTCCTCGCGCTCCGGGCGCGGTCCCCGCACCCGTGCCGTCAGCCCGGCGCCCCACGAGATGCCGGTGACGAGCGGCAGCAGGGCGAGCAGGGCCAGCCGGTAGAAGCTGGTGCAGGCGCGCAAGGCCCGCTCGCGGTTGCGCCCGACCAGCGCCCGGTTGGTGACCTCGACCGCGGCCAGCACCAGGCCGGTGAGCGCCAGCGACCAGGCCCGCGGATGCGGCCAACCGGCGGCGGCAAACAGCGCCGCCGCCGCCACGTACAACCCGATCGCCAGCAACCGGCTGGCGAGCGACAGCAGCGAGCGGAAGACGCCGAAACTGATCGGTTGGTCGTAGAGCGCCCGCAGCCTGCCGCCCGCTTCCTCGGCCCAGTGGCTCAGGCGGATCGGGCCGCTGCGCTCGAGCAGCGCCGAGAGCACCGCGACGACCGCCGCGGCCGGCAGCAGCGCCGCCGCCGCCCAGACCAGCGCCTCCAACGAGCGGGGCTCAGCCCGCACCCGGGCCCCTCCTCGCCGGACCGAGCCACCGCCGCCGCAGCCGCCGCTCCAGCCGCTCCATCTCGCCGCCGTCGACCTCGTGGTCGTGGCCCAGGCAATGGAGCACGCCGTGCAGCAGCAGGACCCGGAGCTCGCGCTCCGGACCGTGGCCGGCGGCCGCCGCCTGCCGCCGCGCCGCCGGCACCGAGATGACGATGTCGCCGAGGTGCCCGCCGGCGTCCGGCTGGCCGGCACCCGGCCCGCCGGCGTCCCACCCGCCGGCGTCCCACCCGCCGGCGTCGCCGGGAAAGGACAGCACGTCGGTCGTGCGGTCGATGCCCCGGAACTCGCGGTTCAGCCGCCGCATGGCGCGGTCGCCGGCGAAACGCACGCCGCAGCTGCATAGGCGGCGGCGCCCCCCGCCGGGCGGCTGGACCGCAAGCTCCGAGAGCGCCGCCAGCAGGGCGGCGAGCCAGGGCCGCAGCAGCCGCGCCGCCGCCTCGCCGTAGCGGTTGGGATTGAGCCACGCGATCTCGATGCCGCCGCCGGCCCCCCCCCCGCCGCCACCGCCGCCCGCGACCGCCCCAACCGCGCCGGCGCCGTTCCCAGAGCCCCGCATCGCCGCTAGGAAACCTTGATGGCGCCCGACAGCGGGCGCTTCTCGCGCTTGACACGCGAGTTGAAGTCGAAGCCCGGATAGTCGACCCGTTGATGGTAGATCGTGGAGAGGACCCGCAGGAACGCCTCGGAGACGGCCCTGAGGTCGGAGAGCGTGAGGTCGGTCTTGTCCAGCTGGCCGTCCTGCAGGCAATCGTCGAACAGCGTGCCGATCAGGCCGCGCAGCTTGGCCGTCGTCGGATCGGTCAGGGTGCGGCTCGCCGCCTCGACGCCGTCGGCCAGCATCAGCACCGCCATCACCTTGTTGCGCGGCCGCGGCCCCGGATAGCGGTAGTCGGCCTCGCGCACCTCGCCGGCCGCGCGGTCGTTCTGCTCTCGCGCGCGGTTGTAGAAGAAGCGCATCAGGCGCGTGCCATGGTGCTGCTCGATGGCGTCGACGATCACCTGCGGCAGGTGGTGCTGGCGCGCCAGCTCGGCGCCCTCCTTGACGTGGTTGACCAGGACCAGCGCGCTCATCGACGGCAGCAGGCGGTCGTGACGGTTTTGCCCCGGCCGCTGGTTCTCGATGAAGTAGTCGGAGCGGAAGACCTTGCCGATGTCGTGGTACAGCGCCCCGGTGTAGGCGAGCACCGCGTCGGCGCCGATCGCCTCGCACCCTTCCTTCGCCAGGTTGGCGACCATCAGCGAGTGCTGGAAGGTGCCGGGGGCCTCGAACGCCAGGCGGCGGAGCAAGGGCAGGTTGGTGTTGGAGATCTCGACCAGCTTGATGTCGGTGGTGATGCCCAGGAGCGGCTCGAGGACCGGCACCGCGAAGCTCGCCACCGCCGCCGCCAGCAGCCCGCCGCCGAAGGCGCAGACCAGCTCGAAGCCGGCGGTGAGCAGGTCCGTGTCGCCGGCCAGGGCGGAGACGATCAGCGCCAGCAACACGTTCACCCCGCCCACCACCAGGCCGGCGCGCGGCATCACCAGGCGCTGCCGGAACTGCAAGCGATCGACGGCGAAGATGGCGGCGAGCGAGCCGGCGAAGGCGTAGAGCGCCACCGCCAGCGGCTCGCCTTCGATCGCCATCCGGCCGACCAGCAGGCTGCACACGACCGCCAGCAGCAGCGCGACGTGGCGCCGCAGCAAGAGCGCCGCCGACAGCGGCAGCGCCGCGAACGGCAGCGCCAGGACGTAACCGCGCCAGGCGTTGAACGGCGGCACCTGCACCGAGGCGCTGAGCGCGCTGGCCAGCTGGAACCCGAGCCTGGCACCCAGCAGCGCCCCGGTCAGCAGCAGCGCGCTCTCGGCGAACAGCCGCCGGCGGCTGTGGCCGGCCACCCGCTCGCCGGCCAGGCCCAGCCACAGCGCCGCCGCCGCCAGCGCCAGCAGCAGCAGCGTGCCGGCGGCCTCCGGCAGCCGCGAGCGCGGCGAGCCGCGGCCGCGCATCGTCTCGATCAGGCGCGCCTTCGCCTCGTCGATGATGTCGCCCTTGCGGGCGATGACCTGGCCCTTGCGGATCTGGGTGAAGGCCTGGCCGGCGCCGGCTTCCGCCAGGTCGCGCCGGGCGAGCGTCTCGCTGCGGTTCAGGTGCAGGTTGGGGGACAGGTTGTCGACCAGGAAGCCCACCAGCCGGCGGCGCTCGGCGGCGGTGAAGCCGCTCCAGCCGCGCACCTCCGACTCGAGGAAGTCGCGCGTCTCCTCCGGGTAGCCGAGGTGGTCGAAGAGACTGACCTGCACCCGCTCTGAGCCGTCCGCCAGGTTGCGCAGCACGATGCCGGTCATGCGGTTTTCCAGCAGCAGCGCCTTGTTCTCGACCACGCCGCGCCGCAGCGCGCCGTCCATCGCGCCGCGCAGGCGGTCCTCGCTCTCGGCCGAGAAGCCCTTGCGCAGCAGCGCCTCGACCTGTTCGGGCTCGAGCTTGAGCGCGTCCGCGACGCCGCCGGACGGACCTGCCGCGCCGGCCGCGGTCGGCGCGCCGGTCGCGGCCGGCGGTGCGACCGTGGCCGGCGGCGCGGCCGCGGCGGGCGCGGCGCCGCCGGATGGACCTGCGGCCGCCGCCGCCGGCGCCGCCGTGGCGGTCCGCGCCAGCTCGCGGACCAGCGCCGAGCGCGCCGCTTCGTCGCGCGCCCCCGGCAGGCGCTGGCGCCCCGCGGCGAAGAGGTCTGCCAGCTGGGCGTCGCGCAGCGTCTGCACACCCGGATCGAAGTCGTAGACCGGCAGCACCCGCGCGCGCGCTTGGTCCTGCTTGGCGCGGGTGGCGGCGGCGTCGAAGAGCATCAGGTCGCGGGAGGCCACGTAGTCGCGCCCCGCGACGGTGCCCGGGGCGAGGTGCGACGCGAGCAGCGGCGCCAGCCACACCCCCGGCGTGAGCGCGGCCCCCCCCGCCGCCACCAGCAGGAGCACCCACACCCAGGGGAGCTCGAGCAGCCGGTCCCAGGCGCGGCGCAGCTCGAGGCGGCGCCAGAACCGGCGCCGCCGGGAAGCCGGCAGCAGGTGGAGGCGGGCGGTCGAGGGTTTGGTTGCGGGCATGGCCGCCAGTTTCGTCTCAAGGGCGCCGGCGGGCGCCCTCAGCTCGCTGCTGCCGGCGGCGGCACTGGCCGCGCCTCCTCGCGTTCCTTCTTCACCCGGTCGAACTGATCGTAGGCGGTGACGATCTGCTGCACCAGCGGGTGGCGGACCACGTCGCGCTGGTCGAAGGTGAAGAACTTGATGCCCTCGGTGCCCAGAAGCACCTCGAGCGCCTCGCGCAGGCCCGATTGCCGGCCCTGCGGCAGGTCGACCTGGGTGATGTCGCCGTTGACCACCGCCTTGGAGTTGAAGCCGATGCGGGTCAGGAACATCTTCATCTGCTCGGTGGTGGTGTTCTGCGCCTCGTCGAGGATGATGAAGCTGTCGGAGAGGGTGCGGCCGCGCATGAAGGCGATCGGCGCCACCTCGATGATGCCGCGCTCCACCATGCGGCCCACCTTGTCGTAGCCGATGATGTCGTGCAGCGCATCGTGCAGCGGCCGCAGGTAGGGATTGACCTTTTCGGCGAGGTCTCCGGGCAGGAAGCCGAGCTTCTCGCCCGCCTCGACCGCCGGACGCGCCAGGATGATGCGCCGCACCCGTTTCTCGAGCAGCGCCGCGGCGGCCATCGCCACCGCGAGGTAGGTCTTGCCGGTGCCTGCCGGGCCGATCGACACCGTCAGGTCGAACTCGGCCATGGCCTTGAGGTACAGCTGCTGCTTGATGCTGCGCGGCGTGATCAGCCGGCGCACCGCGGCGAGCAGCCCCTCGGGCAGGAAGAACTCGACGAGCGACGTCTCGGGGTCTTCCGAGAGCACCCGGATCGCCGTCTGCACGTCGCCGGGGCGGAAGCGGTAACCCTTCTGGGTCACCGTGGAGAGGTCGGTCAGCAGCCGCTCCACGACCGCCACGCGTTCCGGCTCGCCCAGGATCTGCAGCTCGTTGCCGCGGGCGGCGACGGTGACGTCGAAGGTGCGCTCGATGCGGCGCAGGTTCTCGTCCTGGGTGCCGAAGAGGGTGTCCAGCCCCTCCTCGGCCAGCGTCAGCTGGGCCATCTGAGGCAGGCCCTCGAGCCCTGGTGCGGCGATCTCACGGTGGGTGCGGTTCTTTGGCAACGGCATTCCCGCGGCTGGCAGGCGCGGCCGTTCGAGAGCGCCTAGTTTAGCAGACCGCCTCGCCCCCGGCGCCCAGGGAGGCGCACCCGGGGGGCGAGGCCACCCATGACTGCTATTTGCGAGAATGCTCGTAGAAGCCGCGGCCGCTCTTCCTGCCCAGGCGGCCGGCCAGGACCATCTGCTTGAGCAGCGGCGGCGGCGCGAAGCGCTTCTCGCGGTACTCCTCGAACATGATGTTGGCGATGTAGTAGGTCGTGTCGAGACCGACGAAATCGAGCAGCGTGAAGGGGCCCATCGGATAGCCGCAGCCGAGCTGCATCGCCTTGTCGATGTCCTCGACCGAGCCGACTCCCTCCTCGTAGGCGCGGACCGCGTCGAGCAGGTAAGGCACCAGCAGGCGGTTGACGATGAAGCCCGAGGTGTCGCGCGCCGCCACCGGCTCCTTGCCGAACGCCCGCACCACGTCGAGGGCGGCGTCGAAAGCCTCCTGCGAGGTGAGCAGCGTGCGCACCACCTCGACGAGCTTCATCACCGGCACGGGATTGAAGAAATGCAGGCCGACGAAGCGGTCGGGGCGCCGGGTCGCCATGGCGATCTGGGTGATGGTGAGCGACGAGGTGTTGCTCGCGAAGAGCGCGCCCTCCTTGACCACGGCGTCCAGGGCGGCGAACGTCTTGCGCTTCTCGTCGACGTTCTCGACGATCGCTTCCACCACCAGGTCGCATTCGGCGAGGGCGCCCAGGTCGACCACGCCGTGCAGGCGGCCCCACACCTTGTCGCGCTCGGCGGCCTCGAGCTTGCCGCGCTCGACTGCCTTGTCGAGGGAGCCGCGGAGCCTGGCGAGACCCTTCTCGACCACCTCCTCGCTCACCTCGCGCACCACCGTCTCGAAGCCGGCGCGCGCCGCCACCTCGGCGATGCCGGCACCCATCAGGCCGCAGCCGAGCACTCCCACCTTGCGGATCTTCATGGCAATTCCCCTCTCTCTTTCGTTGTGTGCAACCCAGTGTCCCGCTCGGTTAATTCGCATGCTATTCACCGGCCCTCTGCGTCCCTGGCTGCGTTGCGCCTCCTCGACATAAGTTTCGACTATGCCTGCGTCGGCGACGCCTTGCCAGGAACGCAGATGAC